>Ga0326727_10000725_pt1 | contig 133118 bp, 125 predicted proteins | sample MB2enrmetagenome_FD_207643 | JGI IMG/M metagenome (GOLD analysis project Ga0326727, IMG submission 207643) | Lab enriched peat soil microbial communities from McLean, Ithaca, NY, United States - MB29MY | ecosystem: Environmental > Terrestrial > Soil > Wetlands > Peat | place: USA: New York...
CTCTGCATATTCGGGCCTCATGCTGAAGAGGAGTCGATTGGATGACGAGTAACCCCCAATCGAGAACTGACCCAGCAATCTCGACGCCCTAGAGATTGCATTCGCCCACACAACTGAAATGGGAGCCGCACAAGCAAGTTCGGTCTCCCCGGCGCGGTACTGGCGCCCCGACTCGGTTACGGTCTCGAATCCGAATGACTTGAAAAACGCGGACTTCTCAGCCCAAAGGCCCTCTGGAAGAGTGAAGTGGATGTCCATCGCGATATGACGCTTCGCCTCAAACGTCATAAGAGTAAAAAACATCTGCCCCAAGTCCTGATCCCGAAACTGTTCTCGGATCTTCAGGTGACAGAACTTGGCATGAGTTCCCAGTTTTAAAACAGCAGAGGCTATCGGCCTTTCATCCAAGAACGCGACGTATGCAATCCGTAGCCGATCCTTCATCCCAGGTAGAACCTTCTCCTCGTACCAACGCCCGATCGCGGGATACATTACCTCATTTTCGAGCAGCAATTTTCGTAAGGTCCGCTGATCTTCGCTGTTACGACGCGCGTCATCCCTCCCGAGCACAGCTAGTCTGAAATGCGGTGTCTCGGGAAACAATCGGCCTGCAAATTCTCCTTCAAACCGCTTCAACAGTGCCATCGCTTCCTACCCCCCGCAGCTTTTTGGGCCAATCCGCAAAAAAGCCAGATAGTTTTAGGGTCTGCTTTATATATTTAGTTTTGTCAGGTTCGGCATCCTCAGACATTCTGTAAAGCGTCAAATTCGCCATTCGTTCGCCATGTCTCAAGTTTACATCAACTTGGTGTCCCCTCACTTCAAATATTAGTGGTGTTCCTTTCTCTCCATCGTCACGAATCCCAAAATGTGGATGGACGAAGCCAGCGTAGTGGATTCTCATTTCTCCAATTGTCTCGTCACTTGCCCGACAATAGATGGCAACTCCTGCCGGAACTCGGATTTTTTCCATAGAACGCAAGATGTAAAACTGATTGTTCTCTATTCGTAATCGCTTATCCTTTCCTGTTTTTACGAATTTCCAGCTCTCACAGGGATTAGGCAGGCTACCCGACTCCCAAAGTTTGATTGGTGCGCAATTTGCCCCTACGGTTGCCCGAAAGGCAGCTGTCTCCAAGCCTCCAATCAATGTGTTCTCTAAATCCACCGAAAGGCTCCCATCGCAGTTCGCGGAGTCCTTAAAAACAGTCTTGAAAATCTCCAGATTGGAAATCTCGACGTCTTTAGGTCGGCCATAGAAGAGTCGGAGTTGCGAAAGTGGTTTTCCTACCTGCACCTCAACCGGAAATGTGAAAGGTGTGATCTCCAAATACATGTGACCGCTCTGGCTTTTCATAGCGGAGGCATCAAACTTTTCGTATTGGTCCATTCCGTCGACGATCAGACGCGCTAATACATCCACCCGACCAACGGAGCTCTTTGCCGTAGCCTGACCAGAAATCCCGATATCCGCAAACGCAGAATGAAGCTGCTCGGCGACCTCAAAAACATAGGTATGCTGGCTTTCCAAGACGAAAATTCCTTCAGGCTGCATCGGAAGCTTCTCTGCGAGAGCCTTGTCCTTGAGTATGACGCTGAATCGTTTGTCACCGCCAGGCTTGACCGATCCGCATTTCATTTTGTATGCCTCAGCGGTGAGCGTCAGGTCCAATGATGCAGACCCGATCGTGTCATTTGGTACAATTAGGATTCCCTCGTCTACGAGTTCTTGCATTTGCTTCTTGCTGAGTACTCCGGGAATCCAATTATCCCAAGGCTTCTCCATCAGATCCTCCAAGAATTCGCAGATCGTATGTGGCAAATGGTACACCGACTGCCGTCACCCAACAAGAGTGAAGTGCTCGGCTGAATCACGGAAATCATGCCAGATGCCAGGGTGCTCTAGGTCTTGATTTTAAGACCCGGGGTGCGTGAACCTCTCGAAATTACAGATAGATCCCCGGCAAACGCCCCTGCGTTCACCAATTCAACTCCGCTTCTCGTGGAGGGTTGGACCCCATGCCTCTCCACTTGCGTGTGAGGGGATAAGGCCCTGGGCCTGAAGGCTCCCATCAAAATTAAATTCAAGGGGCTGGGGTGGCCATTTCCAATTCCCGATCACTGTCCACTGTTCACTGACCACTGACCACTGTCCTCACCTCACCCGCATCCCCTCCTTTCGCATTACCTTCTTCAGCGCCTTTCGCAGTGCATGTTTCCAGAACTTTACCTCTTGCCCTGGCTTCGGTAGCCTCTGGCGCACGAAGGGAGTACTACTCTCCCACCGTTTCCAATACTTCTCCCATTGCGCCGCCAGTCGTTCCTGCTCATGCGCCTTCCAGCGCACTCTCGCCGCCTCAATCCGCATTTCCTTGGCCCTTTGTAGCTTTCGTGCATATCCTTCCGCCTGCCTCTGATCACGGGCCGCTTCAATTCCCGCCGCCCTTGCCGCCAGCGTCCCCTCCTTTGGAACCAGTCCGTACACAAGCTCGCAATCCAGCGCCTCGGCCGCCTGCCTCAGCGACTGCAACCCGATCACACCACGCGCTTCCGTGCGTTCCCTCCGGAATATTTCGCGCGCATCCACTCCGATACGCTCTGCTGCTTCCGCCGCTGGAATTCCTACCACACGCCGCACTGTCCGCAGCCATCCACGCACGTTCTTTGCTGTCCCCCGCGCCACATGAAACGCCATCGCCGCATCATTCAACTCTCCCAACTGCTCTTCCCAACCCTCTGCTCGCATTTATCTCCATTCCTTTCATGTACATACATGGTATTTCGAGCAACCGGAGTCTCTAACTGTCCCTAGGCGAGCGATTTTGCTCGCTGGGAGGCCTGATCCCTGATCTCTGATCTCTGTTTTCTCTTCCGAATAACCCAAATTTTCTCCTAAAAAGGTGTAATTATATGCAACCTCTTTTTGGCGCACTTTACGCACAGAAACTGTCCCTTAATTGACGTAAACTGAGGAGCGAAGCAGCCGCGAGGAGAATTGCCATGAAGCGATCAGCACTTTTGCAACGCAGCCTCAGAATGAGTCTTGCAATCGCCTGTTTGATTGGAAATCTGATGTCGTGTAAAGCGCAAACGCCGCAGGCCAATGGAGAGACCATCGTGCTGATACGGCATGGGGAAAAACCGGCGGGGGGACTTGGCCAGTTGACCTGCAAAGGACTGAACCGGTCGCTGGCGCTGCCATCGCTGCTGATTGGCCGCTATGGCAAGCCGGATTACATCTATGCGCCGAATCCCAGCGTGAAAATAAACGACGGCCACGTTCTGCCGACTTACTCTTACGTGAGGCCGTTGGCAACCATCGAGCCGACCGCGATACGCCTGGGGATGCCGGTGAATACAGATATGGGCTACAACCAGATTGACAAGCTGCGGCGAGAATTGCTTCAGCCTAACTATGCCCACTCGCTGATCTTTGTTGCCTGGGAACACGTCAAGCTGCGGGATTTCGCCGTACAGATGCTGGAGAGCTACGGGAGCAATGCAGAGCAGGTGCCCGATTGGCCCAACAGCGATTATGACACGATCTATGTTTTTCACATCACGCGGAACGGCGCGAACGGCGCTGCGCACGCCACGCTGGAGATCCAGAAGGAAGGGCTGGGGGATACGCTGACGGAGAGCTGCCCCGGCGCGCAGTAGATTGCCGTCAAGCATGAAGAACTTTTTGCGTGGAAAGATAAACTGAATGCAATGTTGAAATATGGATTAGATGCCAGAGAGACGCGCGTACTGAAGGCGCTGAAGACACCAGAGCGGATACAGCGGTTTCTGGATGTGGAAATCGCGTATAACAAAGAGCCGGATGGGGACACGATACGATCTCCGCGTCGAGTGCTGCGCGACAGGGTGGCGCATTGCTTTGAAGGCGCGCTGCTAGGCGCGGCGGCGCTCAGGGTGCAGGGCTATCCGCCATTGCTGCTGGACCTGGAGGCGGAGCGCGACGACGATCATGTGCTGGCGATTTTCAGGCAGCGCGGCTGTTGGGGCGCGATTGCCAAATCGAATTACAGCGGGCTGCGATTCCGGGAGCCGGTGTACCGCAGCCTGCGCGAACTGGCGATGTCGTATTTTGAGCATTACTTCAACCTCAAGCGGGAGAAGACTCTGCGCCGGTATTCGCGGCCGGTGAATCTGGCGCGCTTTGACCGCATTGGCTGGATGATCGCGGAGGAGGAGCTGTGGGTGATCAGCGAGCACCTGGAGAAGATTCCTCATGTGGCGCTGCTGAGGAATGGGGTTGGGCGCAGGATGGCCCGGGTGGATGATCGGTTGTTTGCGGCGGGGCTGGCTGGGAGGGCGGAGTGAGCGCTTGACCGGATAGATATAGGGAATTAAACTCGCTTGCCGGGGAGGGTTTTATGGGAAAGGCTCTAACTTCTTCTATCGCAGGCATCGCATTATCTTGCGCAATCCTATTGTTTCAAACAACTTCTCCGGCACAGGCCCAGGGTGGCGCGGGTCAGGTGAACCTGCTTTCGTGGGGCGCAGGCGCGCGGATTGTGCAAGCTCCGCCGTCCTACTCGAATAGCGGCCAGTGGTCGCCCGATGCGCTTCTGGACGAGCTTCCAGACACGGGTTGGGCCACCCCGGCAGGCGTCCTGACGCCCCAGGTCTTCATCTTCGAATTGGCGAACAGGAGCGAAATCACCAGCCTGGCTTTCGATACCGCCCATGTGGAGAAACGGGGCTGCGGGGCCAAGGATTTGAAGGTGGAGATTTCCGAGCGCCAGGACGGGGGCTTCACGGAAATCGCCAGGCCGTCGCTGGCGCCGGAAATGGATCACCAGAAGTTCGCGCTGAAGACGCCAGCCAGCGGACGATACCTGAGGCTGACGGTGCTCAACAACTGGGGCGATGACCAGTTTATGGAAATCATGGATGTGTACGCCTATGGCAAACCACTGGCTACACGGCCGCTGGCCGACAACTCCGGCACATTTTCCTCCGATTACGGAGAGTTCCACATGCAGCAAAGCGGCGCCGCGGTGAACGGCTGTTATGTGCAAAATAACGGGCTGATAGAAAACGGCGGATTTGACGGCAGGGTGCTGCGGTTCACCTGGAGCGAAGGCGAAGTGGCTCCAGGTGAACGCCATGGCGGCCCGGCGATGTTGATCTTCGCCGACGACGGGCAATCGTTTACCGGATTTTTTTGGAGTGAAGGCAGCACCGGAATCTACAGCGGAGTGTGGAACGGCAAGCGCATCTCGCGGACGATAGGCTCATGCCCTTACTGGAGGCCGGGAGCCGGCAACGAAATCACGAAGCAACTGCAGAGTGAAGGGCGCGCGCGGCTCTATGGGATTCTGTTTGATACCGATTCCGACCATCTGAAGGACGAATCGAAACCGACGCTGGATAAGCTGGTGGCGGCGGCCCGCACGCAGCCGACGTGGAACTTTGCGATCGAAGGACACACCGATAATGTGGGCGGCGACGCCCATAACCAGACGCTCTCTGAAAAGCGCGCCGCCTCAGTGAAAGCGTACCTGGTGAACGCCGGCGTGGCCGCGAACCGTTTGACAACCCAGGGATTTGGGTCGAGCAAACCGGTAAGCAGCAACGACACCGCGCTGGGCCGCTCGCAGAACCGGCGAGTGGAGGTTGTAAAGAAGTAGGTGCAGAGTCTAGCCAGGAGCACCACCCGGGCCTAAAGGCCGCAACGTATTTGCGCTAATTCAGGGGGCTAAAGCCCCCTGCTCCCTCCGTTATCCGTTTTCAGGGGGCTAAAGCCCACTGCTCCCTCCGTTATCCGGCGGAATCGCGGGGAATCTCGAGTGCTGCGGTGAGGCTGGAGACGCGCGCGACACCGTGGCTGCGGCACCAGGATTCGAGTCCCCGGGAGATGCGCTCGGTGGCGCGAGGGTCGGCGAAGCTGGCCGTGCCAACCTGGACGGCGGTGGCTCCGGCGAGCATGAACTCGACGGCGTCTTCCGGGGTGGTGATGCCGCCCATGCCGATGATGGGGATGGAGACGGCCTTCGAGGTCTCGTAGACCATGCGCAGGGCGATGGGCTTGATGGCCGGTCCGGAGAGGCCGCCGGTGACGTTGGAGAGGCGGGGACGGCGGGTTTCAGGGTCGATGGACATGGCCAGAAATGTGTTGGAGACGCTGAGGGCATTGGCGCCGGCGCGAACGGCGATTTTAGCCATGTGAGCGATGGAGGTTACGTTGGGCGAGAGCTTGACGATGAGCGGCCGGGTGGAGGCGGTGTTGGCGCGGCTGACCAGGTATTCGAGCGAACCGGGATCGACGCCGAAGGCCATGTAGTCGGCGTGGATGTTGGGGCAGGAGACGTTGAGCTCGTAGGCGGCGATGCCTTCGGCCTGGTTGAGGCGCTCGATGACGGCGATAAACTCGCCGACTGTGTAGCCGAAGACATTAACGATGACATTGCAGCGGGGATAGCGACGTAGGGGAGGGAGCTTGCGGGCGATGAACTCCTCGACGCCGACGTTTTGGAGGCCGATGGCGTTCAACATGCCGGCGGCGGTTTGGATGATGCGTGGCGCGGGGTGGCCGGGGATGGGCTGCAGGGAGATGCCCTTGGTGACGAATCCGCCGATGCGCTCGAGGGAGACGATGTCCTCAAATTCGATGCCATAGCCAAAGGTGCCGCTGGCAGCGATGATGGGGCTGGCCAGTTCCAGGCCTGCCAGCGAGACTTTCATCTCAGGTTTCACGCGCGGGAATCCTTTACGACAGTGGTCAGTGGACAGTGGTCAGTGATCAGTTGCTTTGTCACCACTACCAGCGGTTCGCACTCAGCGGACTGACCATCTGACGATGTGACCCCCACTCCGGCAACCTATTGGGCCGGCTTGACCGGCTTAATCGCCTCGGTCAGCACGCGGCCTACCGAGGCCGAGGGCTGATTGATGCCGGCCAGCGAAGCCAGCGTGGCGGCCAAGTCTACAGGGGCTACACGTCCATGATACTCGCCGGGAAGGAAGGGAGCGCCATAGAAGGCCAGCGGGACGTGGCGGTCATAGGACCATGGGGCGAAGTGGGTAGTTCCGGCAAAGGGTCCGGTTCCTTGCAATTGATAAGCGTCGAGCACCGCCATGATGAACCAGTTTCCGTGATCGGCATAGCTGTGAGCGAGAAGGGCGCCCCACTCGGAAGGAGGCAGCGGGCCGTTAGCCAGTTGCAGACGGGTGTAGACGGCTTGCACGTGGGGTGAGGGCGGGAGGCGCTGCGGGGAAGGTTGGACAACAGGCGTTGGAATTCCGGCAAGAAACCTGGACGGGTTGGGGTCCTGGCTGGCCACGGCGGCGGGAAGCAGCGCCGCGACTTCGTCCTCGGCGGCTTTTTCGTCGATTCCAGCTTTGATGAAGGCTCGCTTGTCGAGCACGATGTAGGGCAGGTCGGGATCGGGGAGCAGGTATTCCAAATGCCGGCCGGGCGAGTGGCGCTTGTTGAGTTCCGCATTGAGGGAATCGTAGACCTTGTCCATTTGAATGGCGGCGGCGTGGATGCCGAGCTTGGCCGCATCGCCGGGAATGGGCGGAATGCCGTGATCGGCAGTGAGCGCCAGCCAGACGTTGCCCAGGCCGATGGTCTGATCGAGCCAGGTGTTAAAGCTGTCGAGATCGCGATCCAGGCTGAGAATCATCTGCTCTTCGAAATCGGAGTCGGGGCCGAATTGATGGCCCTGAATGTCGTTGGGGGAGAGCGAAACGACGAGCAAGTCGGTGACGCCGTTTGCGCCAAGTTTTTCGCCGCTGATGAGAGCGCGGGCGAAGTCCAGCTCGTAGCTGTTGGCTGCGGGGGTTCTTCCTACCAGATCGAAAAACTGCGTGGTTCCCTCGACATTGGCTTCGCGGGCTGCCTGGGCGGGACGGTCGCCGGAGTTGAAGGCGCGCGCCCACTCCGGCAGGTGTTGCATGTAATAGGTGGAGGTGGTGAAGTGACCGCTGGAGTTGTCGATCCAGAAAGCGCCGTTGGCGGACTGGCCGGCGGGGAGGATGGCGGCGCGATCCTTGAGCGAGATGCCGTAAACGCGCGAGCGGCCGTTGGTGGCCAGCCTCAGCTCGTCGCCCAGCGTGGTGGCGCGCAGATTGAGCGGCGATGCGCCGATGACCCACGCGGTGGCCCATGCGGGCGCTCCGGGCAGATTGGCGGGGATGGAATCGTGGGGCAGATCGACCAGTTGATAGCGCTCGTCCTGAACGGAGGTGACTTTGGCGTCATAGGAGCGGGAGGCGTCCCACCACTCGTTGGCCTCGATGCCGTGGCCATCGGTGTATGCGCCGGTGCCGATGGTGGCGTGGCCGGGAGCGGTCTTGGTGTTGGCATAGTCGAAATAGCAATCGGTGAACCAGGCGCCTTCTTTCATGAATAGATTGAAGCCGCGGCCCTTGAACTCAGCGCGGTCGCGGTTCAGGTAGTCGCCGCGGAACTGGTCGATGACCATGATGACGATCAGTTTGGGCTGGCCAACGTAGGCCTGGGCCGGAGCGGGGGCGGGCAGCAGGATGGCCAGAAGCGCGACGAAGCATGGAAGCAGGGCAGGGAAGAAACGGGATCTCGGTTGCATGGGACGATTGTAAATAAGGGAGTGTTACAGGGAGTTCAAACTAAGGTAGAAATTGGCAGGATGGCTCCATGCAGACGACGAAACCGGCCAGCAACCATTACGAACCGCCCGCTGCTATTTTGCCGAGTTGGTAATTTAATTTGGCGTGGTATACCATCAATGAATCGACCTTACGGAGGCAGCGGCCATGCGAGATATTGCATATACAGTGCATACGTTTAAGGAAGGACGGACGTACATTGCCTACGTTCCGGAGCTCGATCTCTCCAGTTGCGGCGCGACGGTGGACGATGCGCGCAGGAATATCCGCGAGGCCGTACAGGGATTTCTCGAAACCAGCGAGGAGATGAACACACTCGACGAAATCCTCGAAGAGGCCGGTTACGAACGGTTGGGTGATTCCTGGCGCGCCCCGGAGTTTGTCTCACTTGACCGCGAAACGGTAACGGTGCAGTAATGCCCTCGATACGACCCGTCCCGTACAAGACACTCGTCAAGGTCTTCGAGCGGGATGGATTCCTCTTCAGTCGGCAGCGAGGCGATCATCTCATCTACACCAAACCTGGAGTGAGACGCCCACTCGTTATCCCTTCCTATGATGAGATTCCAGTGTTTATCGTCAAGAACCTACTTCGCACCGCCGGATTGAGCCGGGAACGATTCTTCGAATTATTACAGGATCTATGAATGTATATGTGCTCATTCCTGGGAACGTTAGCCAAATGAGCGGAGAGTCACTGACGAATAGGGAACAATCCGGGCAGAACTCGAAGCTACGCCGACGAAAGAGGCGTAAACTTGGAGGTACTATTTCTTACAATGCGAGGTTCGGTGATCTTATGCGATGGCCTGCGTTGATAGCTCTCTTGCTCTTGGCACCATCTTTCGCCTGGTGTCAGACCCTCCGCGCCACCTGTGAACTTCATGAATCGTGGGCTACGACCGATGGGTCTCGTTCAGCTACTTATCCTCCGTTAGAGACGTTTCAGGTAGATTTCGCAAGCCAGGATCACGTCAATCGCACATTCAAATACGAGGGTCACCCTGTTGCCGGGATAACTATTGAAATTGACATTGTGCGGGACTATTCGACCCGGCACCTCCGGCCGGTTGCGATTAGTATGGCGATACTTGCAAGCAATCAGCGTGGCACTAATCCCGCATATATTTTCGAGGCATTGGATGCGTCAGCTAGCTCGACCACATATCGGAAGAACTGGAATCTGAAGGTCTCTAAAAACATCCCATTCGACAATAAAACTTATATCTACACGGTGCATTGTTGGGATTCTCAACATGCGCGACCTTGGCCGTAGCATTCGGTAAGTACGGTTTCGAACGGATAACCGGCTATGCATCAGTTACTCATCAGTAATCAGCTTGCGGAGGCCGGTTAAGCGTAGTGGATTCCCACCTATTCGCCGAAAAGCATGGCGAACGGATGGGGCACGGAGCGCCGTCCCTACGGGACTCCGGATCTCTTCTTTTATCGTTCCTTCGCAGCGCTGAAGCGCTGGGCTAACAAACACTGCGCCTACGGCGCGGGATAACTGCGTCTACGGCGTGGGATTTGTGGAGGCTGTTCCAGTCAGAAGGCGCTTCGTGAATCCCTTCCTCAGCTTTTCCACCTTAACGCCGGCTTTTTCGAGACAAACGCAGCTGTGATGTTGCACTCCACCTCAGGAGCGATATAATTTGCTGGAACACGTGCCGAAAAAGGAGATTCCGGCTTATCCCATTTACGGCTTACATTCATAGTTTTCTTCCGCAGACTGTGCTTTATTTTCATGCAAATTCATGCACAGCAAAATTCATGCACAACAAAGGAGCCGTTCAATGAATCTTCCCATCCCCATCAAGACAATCTGCAGCTTCACACTTCTCGCCGTATTTAGTCTCGCTGCCAGTTTATCTCTGGCACAGTCCCCGTCCGCTGGCACACCGGCTCCCACTGAATCGACCCGGGCCATACAAGAAACCGCCGCACCCAGCAAACCTATCGTCGTCAACTGGACGCTCAAAATGCTGGACGGCAAGGTCAACATCGTCGTCACCCCCGATGGAAGATGGATCTTCTCCGGCGGCTTCAAGGACAAAAAGCCCGGCGACGACTGGGATATCTCGATCGGCATCAAGAGCAGCACGGGCGCGATCTACGTCTTCCATTATGAAGGCGATGCAACCCAGGGCGTCGAATTCAGCAAGGAAGGCAGCAGCGCCATTCTCGAGGATGATTTCTCTACTTTCGCCCACCACGGTTGGTCTGGTTCATACAACTTCCACCTCAGCGAAGCCGCCCGCAGAGCACGCTATGAGGCGATGGAGCGCAAGCGTGAGCAACTGCGCAAGGACGAGGAAGAAGCCCGCAAACGCAAGGATGAGAAACTCGTAGCCGAGAAGAAGGCCGAGGAAAAAAGGCAAGCCCAGGATGAAGTGACATACGAACAGCAACACCCCGGACAGCCCGCACCTCAGGAGCAGGGCAGCAATGGCAAAAGCTACACCGATGTAAAAAACGAAGTCCGCAGCACCATGATGACTGCCACTGCCAACTCTGAAATTACCAACTTGCCAAACAATGTCTCCAATATCACGCATATGCTCGGCGATGTAGGCAGCGCGATTGCAAGCTGGTTCTAGTCCAAATCGCTCAGGAGGACATGGATGGGGCCATGCCCAGATACAAAGCCAGCTCGATTCAGTGTTTATCGGACAAAATCAACGAGAATCATCCCTCCGGGGCTAAAGCCCCCGTTGATTCAATGGGCTTAACACGGGGGTTAAAACCCCCGTCTCCCTCCGCAACTATGCGTTGACGATCTCCACAACTACGCACTGACCATCTCCGCAACCACGCGCTGACCATCTCCGCAATTAAGCGGTGACCATCTCGGTGGCTTTGACCTTGACGGGGGTGAGCCAGCCGAAGCGGTCGGGTTTGAGCCCGTTGGCAATGCCGAGGAATTCGTCGGCGATTTTTTTGGTGACTTCACCGGGTTTGCCGTCGGCGATGAGGATGCGGTCGATGGAGCGGATGGGCTGAACCTCGGCGGCGGTGCCGGTGAAGAAGACCTCGTCGGCGATGTAGAGCAATTCGCGTGGAATGGGCTGCTCGACGACCGTATAGCCCAGGTGGCGGGCGATGGCCATGGCGCTGTCGCGGGTGATGCCGGAGAGAGCCGAGTTGCCCAACAGCGGGGTGTAAAGCACGCCGCTGCGCACCACAAAGACGTTCTCGCCGGAGCCCTCGCTAACCAGGCCGTTGACATCCAGGGCGATGCCCTCCTGGTAGCCGTTGATCTCGGCCTCCATATGGATGAGCTGGGAGTTCATGTAGTTGGCGCCGGCCTTGGCGAGCGATGGCATGGTGTTGGGGGCGAGGCGATTCCAACTGGAGATGCAGATATCCGCGCCGCCGTGACCGGCGATGTACTTGCCCCAGGGGAAGTTGGCGATGTAGACCTCGATGGGCGTGCCCTTGGGGCTGACGCCGATTTCGCCGTAGCCGCGGAAAATGATGGGGCGGATGTAGCAGGGCGCAACCCCATTCGCCTCGATGACATCCACCGCGGCCGCGCAGAGCTCGTCGAGGGAGAAGGGCACCTCCATGCGGTAGATTTTGGCGGAGTCCAGAAGCCGCTGCATATGCTCCGGAAGGCGAAAGACGGCCGAGCCATGCGGCTGGCCATAGCAGCGAATACCTTCAAAGACGCTGGAGCCGTAGTGGATCACATGACTCATCACGTGAATGGTGGCCTTTTCCCAGGGAATGAGTGAGCCGTTGTGCCAGATTTTGGAGGTGGGTTGGATAGGCATGGGTTTGTCGTGCTCCTTAGTGCGCCTTACGCATACATATCAGGGTAGCGCGAGAGAGGGGGACCTGTCACGGAAGGAGCTGCGCGTGGGAAGGGCAGAGGTTACTGCGCCGAGACGCTGTCCATGAGGGGTGGGGGCTTTAATGCGCGAGTGTGTGCGGAATGTCCGGATTGAGCGCCAGAAAGTTCCATGTTCTGAGCGCTTTCAGCCGATTGCAGGTGGTGTTTCATATGATTGCGCGCCGCAGCGGGATTGTGGGCGCGGATGGCGCGGTAAATATCGCGATGCATCTGGGCCATGTCGCGCAGGTTGATGGCGTGTTCGACGGTCTTGAGCCGCCTTTCATACATAGCGGTGGTGATGGTTTCGATGATGGCGGCCAGAATGGGGTTGCCGGAGGCCTTGGCGATGGTGCGGTGAAAGAGCACGTCATGGACCAGGAATTCCGCGGGGTTGTCCACGCTGGCGAACATCTCGGCTACCTGCTCGGCCAAAGCCGCGTGGTGCTCTTCTTTGCCCCTTTCGGCGGCCAGAGCGGCGAGGCTACATTCAAAAATCAGCCGGGCCTCAAACATCTGCCAGAATTGGAAGCCATAGAGGGCGCTCATCAATCCCAGCGATGCCTTGCTGAACTCTGCCGGGCCGTCCTTGATAAAGGTACCGACACCGTGGCGCACGGTCATCACGCCCATGGCCACGAGATAGCCGATGCCGGTGCGCAGGCTGGCGCGGCTGATTTTGAGGGCGCGGGCCAGTTCGCGCTCGGGGGGGATTCTGTCGCCCGGCAGCAGGGCGCCCTTCTCCAGGAGCGTACGGATGTGGTTGACCACTTTCCGGGTACGGTCGGTATCGGGCGCATCCTGCTTCAGATGTGGCATAAGGGCAAGATTCCAATCGAATTGCGGGAGATGCGAACACCATCAGATTAGCACCAAAGCAGGCTATTGCAGTAGTTTTTTCGATTATTGGCAAGATATGCGGCTCACGTGTATGCTAGTGGTCAGACCTCATATCAAAGCTGCGCCGCCGACCTCTGGCATGGTACAAATGAGATTTGGCGGAGTGCCGCAGAAAATATTGCAGGTTTTTTGTCATTCTTCTTGAGGAGTCAACGGCTATGAGTCATGGATTGAATATCCCCAAAAAAGGGGACTTGGATTTTCTATCGCTGGGAGCGCTGGTGCACCGGCTCGATCCGGGGATCATTCCCTTCCGCAAGGCGACGGAGTGCAAGATACACGTCAGCGGCGGCGAATTCAACGTGGCTGCCAACCTGTCGAATTGTTTTGGCATGAATACGGCAATCGTATCGGCGATGTCGGACTATCCGATAGGCGATCTGATAGCGGAGCGGGTACGCGCCATGGGCGTGAAGCCGTTTTATAAGCACTTCAAGCACAACGGGGTGAACGGCCCCAACATGGCCACCGTCTACAGCGACCGGGGTCACGGGGTGCGCCCTCCGGTGGTTTTCTATAACCGCTGCAACGAAGCGGCGGCACGATTGAAGAAGGGCGATTTCGACTGGAAGGCAATCTTCGCCAGAGGCGTGCGCTGGGTGCACTGCGGGGGAATCTTTGCGGCCCTTTCGCCGACCACCGCGCCGCTGGCCGCAGAGATGATGAAAGCAGCTAAGGCGGCGGGCGCGGTGACCTCGTTTGATTTGAACTTCCGCGAGAAACTATGGAAGATACACGGCGGCGCGGAGAAGGCCGTGGAGACCATCGGCGAGATTGTCGAGAATGTGGATGTACTGCTGGGCAACGAAGAAGATTTACAGAAGGGTCTGGGCATTACTGGATCGGATGTAGTGGCCGAATCGAAGCTGGACCCCAGCGAGTTTTTCGGCATGATTGACCAGGTGTTGAAGAAGTACAAGCATGTGAAGGTGGTGGCCACGACACTGCGCGAGGTTCATTCGACTAACCGGCATAGTTGGAGCGCGGTTGCATGGGTTAACGGAAAGCCATTCACAGCACCCACGGCAGAGTTGGATGTGCTGGACCGGGTGGGCGGCGGCGACGGCTTTGCGGCGGGATTTATCTATGGGCTGCTGACCGGCGAGTCACCGTCTGAAGCCATCAAGCTGGGCTGGGCGCATGGCGCGCTGCTGACTACCTTCCCCGGCGACACAACCATGGCCACCGTGGATCAGGTGCGGGCCTTTGCCAAAGGCGGATCGGCGCGGATTCAGAGGTAATGAAATAGTGAAGAAGTGAAATAGTGAAGAAGTGAAGTAGTGAACAAGTAATGATTCAGGGAGATGGGGAGATTGTATGCCGGAAGCATTGTGTGATATTGGCCTGATCGGCCTTGCCGTCATGGGACAGAACCTGGTCCTCAACATGAACGACCACGGCTTTAAAGTGGCCGTCTTCAACCGCACCGTGTCCAAGGTGGATGACTTTCTGGCCAACGAAGCCAAGGGGACGCAAGTGGTGGGCGCGCACTCCGTGGAGGAGTTCGCCGGGCTGCTGAAGCGGCCGCGGCGCGTGATGCTGATGGTGAAAGCGGGCGCCAGCGTCGATGAGACAATCGAGCACGTGCTGCCTTGCCTTGAAAAGGGCGACATTATTATCGACGGCGGGAACTCGCTGTTTACCGATTCCACCCGGCGGACGAAATACCTGGCAGCCAAGGGAATTTTATTTATCGGCACCGGCGTGTCGGGCGGGGAAGAGGGAGCGCGACGCGGACCGTCGATCATGCCGGGCGGCAATCCGGCCGCGTGGCCTCATGTGAAGGAGATTTTCCAGGCCATCGCCGCCAAGGTGGAGGATGGAACGCCCTGCTGCGACTGGGTGGGCGAGGACGGGGCCGGCCACTTTGTCAAGATGGTGCATAACGGCATCGAATACGGCGATATGCAACTGATCTGCGAGGCCTATGACCTGTTGCAGCGCGGGCTGGGATTGAGCGCAGACGAGCTGCACGAGGTTTTCGCGGAATGGAACAAGGGAGAGCTGGACAGTTATCTGATTGAGATTACCAGAGACATTTTTGGCAAGAAGGACGAGGACGGGAAGCCGATTGTGGATAAGATTCTGGACACCGCCGGGCAGAAAGGCACGGGCAAGTGGACGGTCTTCAGCTCGCTCGATCTTGGCCAGCCGGTAACATTGATCGGCGAGTCGGTCTTTGCGCGTTGCCTGTCTGCGCTGAAGGAAGAACGCGTGGAAGCGGCGAAGATTTTGAAGGGACCGGCGAGTAAAGCCTCCGTTGGCGATCGCGTTGCGTTCATCGAGGATGTGCGCAGAGCGCTTTACTGCTCGAAGATGATCTCCTACGCGCAGGGTTACATGCTGCTGAGGGCCGCAGCCAAAGAACATGGCTGGAACCTGAACATGGGCGGCATCGCGCTGATGTGGCGCGGCGGATGCATCATTCGCAGCCGCTTCCTGGGCAAGATCAAAGAAGCCTTTGACAAGAACCCGGGAATCGAGAATCTATTGCTGGACAGCTTCTTTTCCGCGGCGCTCAACAACTATCAGGCTTCGTGGCGCAAGGCACTGGTGCACGCGGTGGAGCTGGGCGTGCCGGCGCCGGCCTTCGCCACCGCCCTGGCCTTCTTCGACGGCTATCGCACCGCGCGCTTGCCCGCCAACCTGCTGCAAGCGCAGCGCGATTACTTTGGCGCGCACACCTATGAGCGCATCGACAAGCCGCGCGGCGAGTTCTTCCACACCAACTGGACGGGGCACGGAGGGCGGGTTTCCTCGACGACGTATACGGTGTAGAAGGCAGCTTTCAGCTATTAGCTTCTAGCTTCTAGCTACTAGCTTCTAGCTACTTAATCCTGTCAGCGCATGGTCTCGACGGGGGCCGGGTCCATGTCGCTGTAAACCTGATTCTCTCCACCCATGCCCCAGCAGAAGCTATAGGCCTGGGTGCCCACGCCGGCATGAATTGACCATACGGGGGAAGCGACCACGTCGCGGTTGGCCATGATGAGATGGCGTGTTTCGTCGGGCGAACCCATCAGATGAATGACGCGCGCATTATCGGGGAGATTGAAGTACATGTAGATTTCCGTGCGGCGATCATGGGTGTGCGCCGGCAATGTGTTCCACGAGCTGCCGGGGTGCAGATGGGTGACGCCCATGACCAATTGGCAGCTTCTTGCGCCATCCAGGTAGATGTACTTGCAGATGGTGCGGTGATTGCAGTTTTCCGCGCTGCCAAGATCGGTGGGATTGGCTTCTTCCTTGCGCACCAAGGCAACGGGATAAACGGCATGAGCAGGGTAACTGAGCAGATAGAAGACCGCGGGCGCGGCCTTGTCTTTTGACGCGAAGCTGACATCAGCGTTGCCGCGGCCGATGTAAAGCACGTCGAGATTGTTCAGCTCGCAACTCTTTCCTCCGACTTTTACAATGCCGCTGCCGCCGATGTTCAGGACGCCCAGCTCGCGGCGCTCGGTAAAGTAATCCGCGCGCAATTGCGGGTAGGTGGGCAGGGCAATGGGAGCGTCCACAGGGGCCACCATGCCGATGGCGGCGCGGTCGGCATCCACAACATAGTTGAAGTTAATCTTGCCCGGCTGGTAGAGCGCATTGATCAGAAAGCTCTCGCGGAGTTCTTTGGTTGTCATGCGCGGAAAACGCACAGGGTCAGCCATCACCATTGTTTTCATTGTTTCTCCCTTTCATTCTCATCGTCACGAATTCAGCAAAACAAACTCTTCCATATCGGGGGGAGTTTTCTCAGCCCAGCAAGTCTATTTTACCGCCTGGGGGCTTGTGCGGGGTTCCGGTTGCCGCGCCGCGCAAAAAGACAGCAGGCGCAAGGCCGCGTTACGGCGCCGTTTGGGCCGCATGACCGCGAGGAATCTGCTTTGCATTGGCGGCGTTCTCCATCTCCGCGCTGGCCAGCAAAAATGCGCCCACTCCCTTGGGATCGTTGGCGACGACCTTCTCGCCGATGTAATAGGCGTAGCTGCCGTCGCGGTATGGATCGCCGCCCAGGCCCGCAGATTTGACTGTTCCGGTAAGCGAGAGCTCATCACCGGGGCCAGCCTGGATGAAATGAGTCAGAATGCCCTGATATCCGCGTGCAGCATTCTTGAGATAACGCTGAGGAAGATAACCCTGGCGCACACCGCGGGCCAGAGCATAGACAAACATGCAGGAGGCGGAAGACTCGGGGAAATTGCCCTTTTCGCCGGCTTGATCCAGCACCTGAAACCAGAGGCCGGATTTTTTGTCCTGGAAGCGAGCGACGGCCGCGGCATCGCGCTCGAGGAGGGCAATCAACTGCTGGCGGCCCGGATCGTCACTGGGATAGTACCGGAGCGTGTCAACCAGGGCCATCATCTGCCAGCCCATGGCGCGTGCCCAGAATTGCGAGGAGAGCCCGGTTTGCTTATCGGCCCAGCGCTCCTGCTTGGATTCATCCCAGCCGTGATAGAGCAGTCCGGTTTTGGGGTCGCGGGCGTGCTCGTCCAGCAGCACAAACTGATGCGTGATGTCGCTGAAGGCCTCGGGATGATGGAAGGCGGAGGCATATTCGGCATAGAAAGGCTCGGCCATGTAGAGGCCATCGAGCCACATCTGATTGGGATATCTCTGCTTGTGCCAGAAGCCGCCGGAGGGGATGCGCGGCTGATGAGCAAGTTGATCGTAGAGCAGCGTGGCGGCTTTGGCGTAGCGCTCATCATGAGTCACGCCATAGAGCAGCAGAAGCTGACGGCCCAGCAGGATGCTGTCAAGCTGGTATTCTTCCTGCTTATATGTGGCGATGGAACCATCGGGCGCGACAAACTGGTCAACGGAGATTTTTATGTAGTTGAAGTAGCGCGCATCGGCAGTGTTGAACCAGAGGGCGTCCATGCCCTCGAGCAGCGTGCCCAGCTCGTAGTTCCAGACCCAACGGGCGCCGGGGGGAACAAAACGGCCGCCGGGCCAGCGCACCATGGCGGCGTTTGCGGCGCGCTCGGACCAGGGCTGCTGCTGAGCGCGCGCGGCAGAAGACAGGCTGACCGCCATTGCGGCGAAAAACGACCAACCAACAAGCAGACGGAAACTTTTCATTTTTACTCCTGCCTCGCAGCGGATGGTTGCTTCTATCGCGCGCTTTTCAAAGTGGACGTCTTTCGCGCCTTGGGGCGTTCCGTGCCTTGCGCGGTTCGAGCCATGCGCAGGTGCTGCTCCATCAGTGTTCGCGCTTGCAGAGGATCGCGCGCGCGAATGGCGCGATAAATTCTGCGGTGCATCTCGGCGGATTCACGCATGTCGGTGGAGCGATCGACAGTTTTGCTTCGCTTGTCATAGAGCGCCGACGTGATGGTTTCCATGAGAGCGGCAAGTATAGGATTTCCGGAAGCCTGCGATAGAATGCGGTGAAACAGCACGTCGTGGATGAGAAAATCGGCGGGATTATTCACGGAAGCAAAGATTTCGGCGACCTCTTCGGCCAGGGCGGTATGATGCTCTTCTTTGCTGCGTTCAGCCGCCAGAGCGGCAAGATGGCTCTCAAGAATCAAGCGCACTTCAAACATTTGCCAGGACTTAAAACCGTGCAGCACGCCCATGAGGTTGAAGGATGCCTTGCCGAATTCTGCCGGGCCGTCGGCGACGAATGTACCGACGCCGTGCCTCACCTTCATGACCCCCATGGCGGCCAGATAGCCGATGCCGGTACGCAGGCTGGCGCGGCTGATCTTCAAAGAGCGCGCAAACTCGCGCTCCGGAGGAATTTTGTCCCCCGGCTTCAGGGCGCCGTTTTCAATGAGGGAGCGAATGTGGTTGACCACATGCATGGTCCGCTGGGTATCCGGCAAATCCTGTTTCGACCGCGGCATATAGGGCTGCCACCTGATTGCATCGCCTGAAATAACGGATAAAATGAGAGTAACACTGGCAGCCCTCCCTGGCAGCGGAGAAATAAATCCGCCGTTCACACGTTTCCCGGCGATGTGTATACTGTGGTCTGACCTCTGTGGAGGACTAACATCAATATTTTCCCAAGGAAAGGCAGAGATAAGTCATGCTAATCCAAGAAGATCGCTTGTTTCCCTCCGACCCGGCAACACGCAAGATAGCCAAGGCACTGTACGCGCAGGTTCGGAGCTTGCCCATCGTCAGTCCTCACGGGCATACGCAGGCGGGTTGGTTCGCCAGGAACGAGCCTTTCCCCGACCCGGCAAAGCTGTTCGTGCAACCCGATCACTATGTATACCGGATGCTGTACAGCCAGGGCATTACCATGGACGAGCTGGAGATTGGCCAGCCGAAGCTCAAGGACGCGCGCAAGGTGTGGGGCATCTTCGCCAGCCATTACTACCTGTTTCGCGGAACCCCGACGCGCATGTGGCTGGATTATGCCTTCCAGGAGCTTTTTGGACTGGAAGAGCGACTGTCGGCGAAGACGGCCGACCTTTACTTCGACACCATAGACGCGAAACTGAGGACGCCGGAGTTTTTGCCGCGCGCGCTCTATGAGCGGTTCAATATCGAGGTGCTCTCGACGACCGATTCTCCCCTTGACTCGCTGGACGATCTTAAAGCGATCCGCGCCTCGGGCTGGAAAGGGAGGATCGTGCCCGCCTTCCGTCCCGACCCGGTGGTTGATCCGGAGTTTGCCGGATTCTCCCAGTCGATACTCAAGCTGGGCGAGCAGACGGGCGAAGACGCATCAACCTGGAGCGGCTACCTGAAGGCACTTCGCAAGGCGCGCCTGCGCTTCAAGACGCTGGGCTGCACCTCGACCGATCATGGGCATCTGACTGCCGAGACGGCCGATCTGCCCCTGGTCGAGGCCGCGGAGTTGTTTAATAAGGTCTTTGCGGGCAAGGCCGACGCGCGGCAGCAGGTGCTTTTTCAGGCCCAGATGCTGACCGAGATGGCGCAGATGAGCCTGGAGGACGGGCTGGTGATGCAGATTCACCCCGGAGCCGTGCGCAACCATAACCCCTTGGTTTATCGGAAGTATGGCCGCGACGTAGGCTGCGACATCCCCATGGCCACCAACTACGTGGACGCGCTGCGGCCTCTGATGAATCGCTTTGGCAACGAGAGCAAGCTGACGATCATACTCTTCACGCTGGACGAATCGACCTATAGCCGCGAACTGGCGCCACTGGCCGGCCACTATCCCTGCCTGCGGCTGGGGCCTCCCTGGTGGTTCAACGACAGCCCCGAAGGGATGATGCGCTTCCGCGAACAGGCAACCGAGACCGCGGGCTTTTATAATACGGTAGGCTTCAACGACGACACGCGCGCCTTTCTTTCCATACCGGCGCGGCATGACGTGGCGCGGCGCATCGATTGCGCCTTTCTTGCCCGGCTGGTCGCCGAGCATAGGCTGGAGGAGGACGAAGCCTATGAAGTGGCGCACGACCTGGCTTATGGGCTGGTGAAGAAGGCATACAAACTGTAAGGAGAGAAAGAGGATGGGCAAGCAGGATTCACTCGCAATGGCCAAAGAGAGGTCATCGCCGGACGTGAAGATAGGGCATGTGCGCTGGACCATCTGCGCCATGCTCTTCGCCGCCACGACGATCAACTATATGGACCGCATGGTGATGGGGCTTCTGAAGCCCACTCTGATGCTTAGCGCGGCCCAGGGCGGCATCGGCATGACCGAGGTAGGCTTCGCGAATGTGATGTCCTGTTTTACCCTCTTCTATGCGATAGGCCTGCTCTTCGTCGGGCGCTTCATCGACAAGGTGGGCACGCGCATCGGCTACATGGTCATCATGGCCGCCTGGAGCCTGTCGGCGATGGGCCACTCGCTGGCTAATTCGGTGCTCCAGTTCGGCATTGCGCGCGCTTGCCTGGGGGTGGGCGAATCCGGCAACTTCCCCGCCGCCAACAAAACCAACGCCGAGTGGTTCCCGCAAAAAGAACGCTCCAGCTCTTTCGGCATCTTTAACAGTGGCGCCAATGTCGGCGCGGTGCTGGCTACGATCATCGTGCCCCTGGTGGTTCTTCACTTTAACTGGCATTACGCCTTTCTGGTCACCGGCTTTTTTTCGGCCTCATGGATTCTGGTATGGTACCTCACATTCCACAAGCCCAGTGAACATCCCTCGCTCTCCGCCGCCGAACTGGCTTACATCAACCAGGGGACAGCCGAGAAGGTTGAGCCCCCCAAGACGTCGTTGGCAGAATTGCTGGGTATCCGCTTGTGGGGCATCCGCCAGACGTGGGCGTTTGCCATCCCCAAATTTCTCACCGATCCCATCTGGTGGTTTTATCTCTACTGGCTGCCGGGTTACTTCTACGTCAGATTCCATGTGCAACTTACCCATCTAGGGTTGCCGATCTTCATTGTTTACAGCGCCTCCACCATCGGCAGCGTATACGGAGGCTACCTGCCCGCGACTTTCATTCGCATAGGGCTTACGATAGAGCGCGCGCGGTTGAGCGCGATGCTTCTCTGCGCCTGCGTTGTTGTTCCCGTTTTTCTAATTAATTACACCGACTCCGAATGGGTTGCCATCGGATTGCTCAGCCTGGCCGCGGCAGCGCATCAGGGCTGGTCGTGCAACCTCTTCACCACGGCCTCGGATATGTTCCCGCGCAGCGATGTCGGCTCGGTTACCAGCATCGGCGCCTTGACCGGAGCTCTCGGCGGCTTTCTCTTTATGCAATTAGCGGGTCAGGTTCTGCAATTCTGGCACAGCTATTCGCTCCTCTTCATCATCGCCGCCAGCGTTTATCTCACCTCGCTGCTTATCCTGGTCCTGTTCGCTCCCGGACTGAAAAAGGTGGAGTCAACCGCATGAGCCTTTACTGCTCAATTGGAAGCGCCGATACCGACCTGACACCTCAACAGTTGAACGATCTGCTGGTGGAGGGACTGGCCAAGCTGGGGGCACGCAACAAAGTTCTGGCCGTTCCGCCCGATCAAACCCGCGCCCACTCGCAGGCCGGCGATCTGACGCGCTTCGCGTGGAAGCACTACGGCGACCGGATGAAGGCGGTATTGCCCGCGCTGGGAACCCATGTGGCGATGAATCCCGAACGGGTCGCGGCCATGTTCGGCGAGATGCCGTTCGATCTCTTCAAGGTTCACAACTGGCGCACGGACATCGAGACGCTGGGCGAGGTTCCGGCGGAGTTTATCCGCGAGCAATCAGAGGGCAAGCTGAGATATGCCTACCCGGCGCAGGTGAACAAGCTGATTTCGCGAGGCGGCTTCGACCTGATTCTATCCATCGGCCAGGTTGTACCGCATGAAGTGATCGGCATGGCCAACTACAACAAGAACATCCTGGTGGGCACGGGAGGCCGCGACGGCATCAATCGCAGCCATTATCTGGGCGCAGTCTATGGGATGGAGCGGATCATGGGCCGCGCCGCCAATCCTGTGCGCAACGTGCTGAATTATGCCGCCGATCATTTTCTGAAACATCTGCCCATTGTTTATGTGCAGACTGTGGTGAGCCGCAGGGCAGACGGCGGATTGGCGGTGCGCGGACTCTATATCGGCGACGATACGGAGTGCTTCAACCTGGCCGCCGCATTGAGTTTGAAAGTAAACTTCGAGATGCTCGACGAGCCGATCAAGAAGGCTGTCGTCTATCTCGATCCCGAGGAATTCCACTCCACCTGGCTGGGCAACAAGGCCATCTATCGCACGCGCATGGCGCTGGCCGACGGCGCAGAGTTGATCGTGCTGGCGCCGGCCGTGAAGGAATTCGGCGAAGACAAGACCATCGACACGCTGATCCGCAAATACGGCTATCGCGGCACACCGACAACACTGAAAGCGGTGGAAGCCAATGCCGATCTGGCCAACGATCTGAGCGCGGCGGCGCACCTGATCCACGGCTCGTCGGAGGGGCGCTTCAGGATTACGTGGTGCCCCGGCCATCTCAGCAAGGAGGAGGTTGAGGGCGCGGGCTTCGGGTATGGAGAATTGAACACCATGCTCAAGCGCTACGACCCGAGCAAACTCTCGCTGGGAGTCAACAAGGTTGGCGGGGAAGAGATTTTCTTTATCTCCAACCCAGGGCTGGGTCTGTGGGCGCACCGCAGCCGCTTTTAATTCGGGGAGAAAATGGAAAAGAGAAGTTTGAAGCTGCCGAAGTATTCAGTGGGAACTGGAGACCGTTTCGCGCACCAGGCCAAGGCGCAGTTGCAAGCCTGCATCAAGGCTCTTGAGGCCGGCGTGGAAGTGGTTCCCGTATGGAACAAGTCGAACCGGGAGCATACTATCATCGGCTCGGAGCCGGCAGCGACGCGCGCTGCCGCCGATGCCGCAGTGAAGGCCCTCGGCTGGAAGCTGCCCTACTTCTGCGACGCCGATCACATCACCTTGCAGACTGTTGGCCGCTTTCTGGAGGCGTGCGACTTTTACACCATCGATGTGGCTGACTTCATCGGTCAGCCTGCAACGGCCTCCGACACCGAGTACTTCATTGACAAGCACAAGAAGTTGCTCGGGCACATCCGGCTCGAAGGAGTCAGCGAGAGCTTCGAGATTACGACGGAGATTCTGCGTCAGTCCGCGCAGAAGTATCTGACCGCCGTGAAGAAGGCAGGCGAGGTTTATCGCGCCATCGCGGCCGCTAAGGGGGAAGGCAACTTCATCCCTGAAGTTTCGATGGACGAGACCGACAGCGCGCAAAGCCCTGTTGAGTTGCTGATTATTCTGGCGGCCATAGCCGATGAGGGGATTCCCATCCAGACCATCGCGCCCAAGTTCAGCGGCCGCTTCAACAAAGGCGTGGATTATGTGGGTGATATAGCGCAATTCGAGCGCGAGTTTGCGCTGGATGTCGCGGCCATCGCGCACGCGGTGAAGCACTTTGGCCTGCCAGCAAATCTCAAGTTGAGCGTGCACTCGGGCAGCGACAAGTTCTCGATTTATCCCGCGATTCACGCGACTATGAAGAGGTTTAACGCCGGCGTTCATCTGAAGACCGCGGGAACCACGTGGCTGGAGGAGCTGATCGGCCTGGCCGAAGCGGGAGGCAAGGGACTGGCAGCGGCCAAGGAGATTTACGCCGAGGCCTTTCAGCACCGTGAAGAGCTGTGCGCGCCCTACGCTACCGTCATCGATATCGACACGGCCAAGCTGCCGTCTCCCGCGGAAGTCAACGGCTGGTCATCCGAGCAGTACACCTCTGCCTTGCGCCATGTACGCGGAGCGGCGGCTTACAACCCGAGCCTTCGCCAGTTGCTGCATGTAGGCTTCAAGGTTGCGGCCAAGATGGAACGCCGTTATTTGGACCTGCTGGAGGCCAACGAAGCCGTAATTGCGAAGAACGTGACGGAGAACCTCTACGACCGGCACATCGCTCCCGTGTTTCTGGGGCGAAGCGCTTGATTGGAAGTATCTTTGATCTGAATGAACCGACATAAGACGAAAAGGAGTGCAGAATGGCAAGCGGAAAGAAGCCTGAGGATGCGCAGCAAGTTACTTTTGACCTGGCAGAACTGACGAAGATGTACGACTTCAGAGGGAAAACGGTAGCCATCACCGGCGGCGCCGGAGTGCTGGGCGGCGAAATTGTCTGCGCTCTGGCCGGATGCGGCGCGAAGATTGCACTTCTGGAAGTGAATGCAGAGGCGGGCAAGGCGCTGATTGAGCGCATGGGAGAGCGCGGCAAGCAGGTCTTGCTGCTGGAGTGCGATGTGCTCAAGAGCGAGAGCATTGCACAGGCAACTCAGGAAGCAAAGAAGAGCCTGGGAAAGATCGATTGCCTGGTGAACGGCGCGGGAGGCAACAAGCCCCAGGCCACAACCAGCGCGGAGATGAAATTCTTCGATCTGCCCGCCGAAGCGGTTCGCTGGGTCTTCGAACTGAATATCATGGGCACGATTCTGCCCTCGCAGGCCTTTGGCCGGATTATGGCGGAGCAGGGGTATGGCACGATATTGAATATTTCGTCGATGAACGCATTTCGTCCGCTGACCCGCATCCCCGCTTATTCGGCGGCCAAGGCGGCGGTGAGCAACTTTACGCAGTGGCTGGCGGTGCACATGGCGCAGGAATACTCGCCGAAGATCCGCGTGAACGCCATTGCGCCGGGATTCTTCCTCACCAATCAGAACCGATTTTTGCTGACCGACAAGGAGACGGGCGAATGGACCGCGCGCGGCAAGACGATCGTGGGACATACGCCGATGGGCCGCCTGGGCGAACCCAGGGATCTTATCGGATGCGTGTTGTGGCTGCTCTCGCCCGCCGCGGATTTCGTGACCGGCGTGGTGATTCCGATCGATGGCGGATTTTCCGCGTTCAGCGGGGTGTAGACAACAGAATTCCAGCGCGAAAACATGGAGAGGCTGCGACAGCCGGCGCAGCCTCTTTTGTTTGGAGCAAATTGACGAAGACCTGCGATGGGGGCTACGTAAAGCCGCGCCCTTTCAAAACATCGAGTTGATCAGAGGTTCCTTAGAGTGGCGGGTGTCTCGCATTATCCGAAAAACCTCATCACCACATGATTGACCACAAAGGCCGCGCTCCAGGCCAGCGCCAGCATGTAGAGGAACTGCACGGCGGGCCACTTCCAACTGTTGGTCTCGCGATGGACGACGGCGATGGTCGAGGTGCATTGCATGGCGAAGGCGAAGAAGATCATCAGCGCCATCGCGCCGCCGAGAGTCATGTCGTGGTGCAGGGCGGTTTGCAGGTGCATGGCCTGGGTGTCGGGATCGGCGCCATACAAGGTTCCCATGGTGCTGACCATGACTTCGCGGGCCAGCACGCTGGAGAGCAGGCCGATGCCGATCTTCCAGTTGAAGCCGAGGGGCTGAATGGCCGGCTCGATGAAGTGGCCCAGGCGTCCGATGATGCTGTCGGCCAGTTCGGGCGAGGAGATTTGGCCGTTTGGCGCCTGAATCACCGGCAGATGAGCCAGCACCCAGAGGGCCAGCGTGACACACAAAATAATAGTGCCTGCCTGGCGCAGGAAGACTCTTGCGCGGTCCAGCAGTCTCAGTCCCAGCGAGCGCAGAGTGGGCATGCGGTACTGCGGAAGTTCGAGGATGAAAGGCGTCTCGCTGGAGCGGAGGATGGAGCTTTTCAGCAGCCATGCGGTGGTCATCGCGGCCACAAAACCGGCCAGATACAGGCCGAGCATGGTCAGCGTGCGCAGGCCGAGAAAGCCGTGCAGGTAGGTGATGTTGGGGATGAAGGCGGCGATCATGAGCATGTAGACCGGCAGGCGAGCGGAGCAGGTCATGAAGGGCGCGACAAGGATCGTGGCCATGCGGTCGCGCTTGTTTTCGATGGTGCGTGTGGCCATGATGGCCGGAACGGCGCAGGCGTAAGCCGACAGAAGAGGGATGAAGGCTTTGCCATTCAAACCAGTGGTGCGCATCACGCGGTCGGAGATCAGCGCGGCGCGGGAGAGATATCCGGAGTCTTCCAGGATGCCGATGAAGAGAAAGAGCAGCAGGATTTGCGGCAGGAAGACGAGCACGGAGGAGATGCCCTTCCATGCGCCGTCAAGAATCAGCGACTGAATCCATCCGGCGGGAAGCAGGGGGCGGATGAGGTTGCCGGCACCGGCCAGGATGACGCCAAAACCGTCGGAGAGCGGCTGGCCGATGGAGAAGACAACCTCAAAAACGCCAACGACGACGACCAGGAACAAAAGCGGTCCCCAGATGCGGTGCAGCAGAACGTTGTCGATTTTGCGTGTGCCTTCGACCGAGAGCGGTGCGCGGTAGCCGGTGCGGTGACTCACCTGTGCAGCCCAGGAGTGAGTGCTGGCGGCATTGCCCACGACGGGCAGGGAGAGCGGTTTGGCGGCGGCGCGGTCTGTATGCTGATTCAGGAAGAGCGGAACGGCTTCCAGGCCGGTTCCGTGGACGGCGCTGATCTGGGCCACGGGAGCGCCCAGCTCGCGGGCCAACTCAAGGGCGTCAATGTGGCCGCCGCGGGACTCCATCAGGTCGCTCATATTGAGCAGCACCAGGGTGGGCAGCCCCAGCGCCAGCACCGGCGCGGCCAGCATCAACTGGCGCGTCAGGTGCAGGGAATCGAGAACCAGCAGCACGGCGTCCGGCTTGGGAGTGCCCACCATCTTGCCGCGCAGCACGTCGATGGAGACCCGGGCGTCCTCGCTATAGGGGTCGAGCGAGTAGATGCCGGGCAGGTCGATCAGCGTCAGGTCGGCGCGGCCTACACCGGCCATCAGGCCCATGCGCTGCTCGACGGTAACGCCGGGGAAGTTGGCCACTTTTTGGCGAAGGCCGGTCAAACGATTGAAAAGAGTGGACTTGCCGGAGTTTGGAGGGCCGATCAACACCACGGTCCTAAGTTGCCCGGCGTGTGGCAGGGTTTTGGGCGGCACGAAGGCTGGAGTCTCACAGCAGGCGTTCATCGCGCGGCCTCGATCAGTGAGGAGATGTCCTCGGCGGCAGCGAGCTGGGTGAGTTCCGCTGGCTGAGCTTCGGCGATGGCGGGTTGCATACGGATGGCCGCGGCGGTTTCGCGGCGGAGGGCAATTTCCATGCCGTCCACTGCGTAAACAGTGGGGTCGCCAGCCGGCGCGCGGCGCAGGACCGTGACCAGCGCATTGGGAACAAAGCCCATGTGCATCAGATGGTTCTGCACGGATTCAGGCAAGTCGAGACCCACCAGAACCCCGCTCTCGCCCACATTCAGCTCGCTCAAAACGCTCAACTTACGTACCCCGACTGCCGCGCAAAAGGCGGACCCTGAAAATACGACTAGAATAGTCGTATTTAAGTATACGACCAATCCGCCCATGCCGCAATCGCGGGTTTGATCTTCTTTAGCAGAGCTTCAGAGTAAAATTCGTTTTGGGAATCAGGGAAGGCTTCGGCGATGGCGGAGGAGTGCTCGCCGAGCGAAGTTTCCGTGAACTGGAATTGGTGCAAAACACGCGAATAACCTGCGCATATAGATACATGTAAATCGGTGAAAAGCGGGTAGAAAAAGGCGGGTTTTGAGGGGTAAAAAGACGAAAAAACCTGGTTTAGACCTGGTCAAGTCTTGAGAGAGGGAACAGGGAGCAGGGAATAGGGAACAGTGAGCAGAAAAGGGAGAAGAAACGGTGAATGTGTGCTATTCTTGTTGCGATTCCGAGAGGCACTATGGATAGACACCGGAAGCAACTCGCCTACACGCTTGTCCTTGCATCTGCACTGATTGCAGCCGTCGCGACTTTCCTGCTCCCTCCTTCGCTCCAGGCCCAGACACTAGCTCAGCCCAAAGGCATTGACCCGGCGCTGCTTGCCAGGGCGAAAGCTGGGGATGCGGATGCGCAACTCAACCTCGGCGTCCTTTACGCCAACGGCGAGGGTGTGCCGCAGGATTATAGTCAAGCGGCAGTGTGGTATCGCAAAGCAGCTGAACAGGGCAATGCTCATGCTCAACTCCGACTGGGAATCCTTTATCACAATGGTCTGGGTGTCCAGCAAGACGATGTGATCTCTTCTGCTTGGGTTCGAAAAGCCGCCGAGCAAGGTCTCGTCAAGGCTCAATCCCTTTTGGGTAGTAATTACGTTTCCGGCCAGGGAGTACCCAAGAATGACGCACAAGCCGCCTTCTGGTTTCGCAAGGCCGCTGACCAAGGTGAGGATTCAGCGCAACTTCTCCTCGGCCTTTCTTATCTATTGGGCTCTGGCGTCCCGAAGAATTCTACACAAGCAGCTGGATGGTTCCGCAAAGCTGCCGAGAACGGCAACTCCTCTGCCCAGCTTCATCTTGGCGAGTTATTGGCAGACGGCGATGGTGTGCCACAGGACTACGCACAGGCAGCTGTGTGGTTTCGTAAGGCATCTGAACAAGGCGATGCATCTGCTCAATTCAATATTGGGCGGCTATATCAGCTTGGCCGAGGCGTACCACAGGACTCAACGCAAGCAGCGTTTTGGTCGCAAGAGGCCGCCTCACAAAACAACGTCGATGCAGAAATCCAACTCGCATGGTTATACGAGGACGGCAAAGGCATACCGCAGGACTATGCATATGCCGCGTTCTGGTTTCGACAAGCAGCCGAGCAAGGGAATGCTTCTGCGCAACTCAATTTAGGTCTACTTTATGCTTTGGGCGAAGGTGTTCCTCAGAGTAATGCTGAGTCCTACTTCTGGCTCGACCTTGCCGCCGCTAGGGCGACTGGGCAGGAACGAGAAAACGCCGTTAGCGGTCGGGACCTAGCCGCCACAGGATTGACACCTGACGAGTTATCTAGGGCACAGCAACGGGCTGCGGAATGGTTTGTTACCCATCCACAACAGCCATAGCCAAATTAACAGGAAGGAGCCAATGTACATATGTTGTTCAACTGCCACCGTTGCGGAGACTATGGTGAGCTTCGTAAGGGGAAGGTCACTGGTAATAAGGTCGCTAAATATCGTCACATCGAGACCGAAATCAACTCTTCCAAGATTCTCAAACTGGATTATGTGCATAGAAGGAACCTATGTCTGTCCTGCTTGGAAGAGCTGTCGATTTGGATTGCAAACAAGAAATCGCACGTCAGGGTTCCGAGTGCAACTCAAGCTCGGTCTTCAAAGCCGCCCAGGTGATGCCCTCGCGCCGGTCTTCGTCGAGTGTTCGAAGGCGGCGGTCAAGCTCCTCCCGCTGCGCGGCTGTCAGGGGAAGGTGGATGTCTTCCAAGCTGTCCCAAAGCTGCGAGATGAGCGTCAGCCGCTCCGGCGGGGTCAGACGCACAAGCTCATCATGGGTGAGTAATTCCATATATCGAGCATAGGAGATAACACGAGCGAAAGCAATAGAGACGGGTGTTTATCCCGAAGACGGTAGAGGTGGAGAACGACTCCATTTTAGTGATTTCATCGCACATTTTTAGGAAATCGGCCCCGCTTTGTGTCTTGCATCACAGCCACTTACCCCCTCAGCGAAGAGACTAAAAGTAGCGGCTTTTTATCCGCCCAACCCGTACTGAGGCTAAGTAAATGAGTGATAAGGAAATGGTAATTCTGGATGGGAACGAGGCGGCCGCCTCGGTTGCCTATCGGCTCACCGAAGTGGTCGCCATCTACCCCATTACGCCGTCATCGCCGATGGCCGAATGGGCCGATCAGTGGCGCTCGGAGGGGAAGAAAAACATCTGGGGCGCATTGCCCATTGTGGAAGAGTTGCAGAGCGAAGGCGGAGCGTCGGGCGCGCTGCATGGCGCGTTGCAGGCAGGAGCCTTTGGGACTACGTTTACGGCCTCGCAGGGGCTGCTGCTGATGATTCCCAATATGTACAAGATTGCCGGTGAGCTGACCCCGGCGACGATGCACGTGACGGCCAGGACGCTGGCGACGCACGCGCTGTCGATTTTTGGCGATCACTCCGACGTGATGGCCTGCCGCTCGACGGGCTGGGCGATGCTGGCTTCGAATTCCGTGCAGGAAGTGGCGGACATGGCGCTGGTGGCGCAGATTGCGACGCTGGAATCGCGGATTCCGTTCATGCATTTCTTTGACGGCTTCCGCACCTCGCACGAGGTGGGCAAGATTTATCCCATCAGCGACGAGACGATCAGGGCGCTGGTGGACGACAAGTACATCATCCAGTTCCGGCAGAACGCGCTCTGCCCGGATCGGCCGTTCATACGCGGCTCGGCGCAAAATCCCGATGTGTTCTTCCAGGCGCGCGAGGCCTGCACGCCCTTCCATAAGGCAGTTCCGGGAGTTGTGCAGTCGGTGATGGATCGCTTTGCCAAAGAGACGGGGCGGGCATATCACTTGTTCGATTATTATGGCGCGAAGGACGCGGAGCGGGTGATCGTGCTGATGGGTTCCGGGGCCGAGGCTGCCGAGGAGGCCGTGGACGCGCTGAATCAGAAGGGCGAGAAGCTGGGAGTTCTGAAGGTTCGCCTCTACAAGCCATTTGACGCGAGCGCATTTCTGGCTGCGCTGCCCGCAACCGTGAAGTCGATTGCCGTTTTGGATCGCTGCAAGGATCCGGGCGCCAGCGGCGAGCCGCTTTACATGGACGTGGTGACGGTGTTGGCGGAGAACGCCACCAAGCTGCCGTTTGCCAAGATGCCTACGGTGGTGGGCGGGCGCTATGGCTTGTCGTCGAAGGAGTTTACGCCGGCGATGGTCAAGGGCGTCTTCGACGAGCTGGCCAAGGCTACGCCGAAGAACCATTTCACCATCGGCATCGACGACGACGTGAGCCACAGCAGCCTGACGTACGATACAGCCTTCTCGACGGAAGATCAGAAGACCGTACGGGCGCTGTTTTACGGGCTGGGCTCCGACGGCACGGTGGGCGCGAACAAGAACTCTATCAAGATTATCGGCGACCAAACGCCGAACTTTGCGCAAGGATATTTTGTATACGACTCGAAGAAGTCGGGATCGATGACGACCTCGCACCTGAGATTCGGGCCAAAGCCGATCCGGTCAACGTATCTGATTACGCGCGCCAGCTTTGTGGCCTGCCATAACTTCAGCTTCCTGGAAAAGATGGATGTGCTGGAGGCGGCGATGCCGGGCGCGGTTTTCCTGCTCAACTCGCCTTACTCGGCGGCCGAGGTGTGGGACAAGCTGCCTAAGACGACGCAGGAAGAGATGCTGCGCAAGAAGATTGAGTTTTATGTAATTGACGGCTATGAAGTGGCGCGCAAGGCGGAAATGGGAACGCGCATCAACACTATTATGCAGACATGCTTCTTTGCCATCAGCGGCGTATTGCCGCGCGACGAGGCCATCGAGCAGATCAAGAAGGCGATATACAAGACCTATGGCAAGCGCGGCGAGGCGGTGGTGCAAAAGAATTACGCCGCTGTGGATCATGCGCTGGCGCACCTGGAAAAAGTGAAGCTGCCGGCGGCTGTTTCGTCCAAGTTCGATCTGATTTCACCTATCTCAACCCATGCGCCGAAGTTTGTGCGCGAAGTGCTGGGGCAGATAGCCGGTGGTCATGGCGACCAGCTTCCGGTGAGCGCGATTCCGGCCGGAGGCACATTCCCCAGCGCAACAGCGCAGTGGGAGAAGCGGAATATCGCCCAGTTTATTCCCGTTTGGGATAAGGAGTTGTGCATCCAGTGCGGCAAGTGCGTGATGGTCTGCCCGCATGCGGTGATTCGCGCCAAGGTCTACAGCGCGGAGCTTGCCAAAAAGGCGCCGGCAACCTTGCAGTGGGCCAAGCCGAAGTGGAAGGGGATGGAGCAAGACCACTATACGCTGCAGGTGGCACCGGAGGATTGCACCGGCTGCGCGGTTTGCGTGGAAGCTTGCCCGGTGAAGAACAAGAGCGACGCGAGCAAGAAGGCCATCAACATGGCATCGCAACCTCCGCTGCGCGAGGCCGAGCGCGCGAACTGGGAGTTCTTCCTTTCTATTCCAGAGGTGGACCGCTCCAAGCTGTCGCACGGCCAGGTGAAGGATCTGCAACTGTTGCAGCCGCTGTTTGAATTTTCAGGAGCTTGCGCGGGCTGCGGAGAGACGCCCTACATCAAGCTGCTGACGCAGTTGTTCGGCGACCGGCTTTATATCGCCAACGCCACCGGCTGCTCGTCGATATACGGCGGCAATCTGCCCACCACACCTTACGCGATCAACGCGCAAGGCAAAGGGCCCGCGTGGTCCAACTCGCTGTTTGAAGACAATGCCGAGTTTGGCTTCGGCATGAGAATCGCGCTCGATCAGCAGAAGGAATTTGCCGAAATGCTGGTGACGCGGCTGACAGGGGCCATCGGCGATGAACTAGCGAAGGGATTGCTGGGGGCCACGCAGAATACCGAGACCGAGGTAAACCAGCAGCGCGAACGGGTGAAGGCCCTGAAAGAAAAGCTGGCCGCCAATAAGAGCTCGGACGCGCGCAATCTGCTGGCTATCGCCGACACGCTGGTGCGCAAGAGCGTGTGGATACTGGGCGGCGACGGATGGGCGTTTGACATCGGCTTCGGCGGATTGGACCATGTGCTGGGCTCAGGCAAGAACGTGAACGTGCTGGTGCTGGACACCGAGGTCTACTCGAACACCGGCGGGCAGGCGTCCAAGGCCACGCCGCGCGGAGCGGTGGCCAAGTTTGCCGCCAGCGGCAAGACGACCAGCCGGAAAGACCTGGCGATGGAGGCCGTCAGCTACGGCTCGGTTTACGTGGCGCAGGTGGCTATCGGCGGCAACGACACACACGTGGTGAAGGCCTTCCAGGAGGCCGAGGCGCATAATGGGCCTTCGATCATCATTGCCTACTCCAGTTGCATCGCACACGGCTACGATCTGGTGCATGGGCTGGAGCAACAAAAGCTGGCTGTGCAATCAGGTTACTGGCCCTTGATGCGCTACAACCCGGCGTTGCGCGATGAGGGCAAGAATCCCTTCCAGCTCGACTCCAAGGCGCCGGCGATCCGGCTCAAGGAGTACGCATATCGCGAGGCACGCTATACTATGCTGGCGCGGGGCAATCCGGAGCTGGCTGCTCATCTGCTGACGGAAGCACAGGATGACGTGGAGCGCCAGTGGAGGGTATACTCGGCGCGGGCCGCGATGCCGGGCCGCGGGGAGTCGCCGGACGTTGTTCCCGCGGAGAAGCCTGAAGATAAGCCGGAACAAAAGCTGGCGGCAGAGACTGCCGGAGGTGCGGAATGATCGATTTTTCCACAAAGTATCTTGGCATGAAACTGAAGGGCCCCGTCGTGGTCTCCTCCACGCCGTTGTCGGAGAGCATTGACAACGTTCGCCGCATGGAAGAATGCGGCGCAGCGGCGATCATACTTCACTCGCTCTTCGAGGAGCAGCTGGCTCTGGAATCGCGGACTCTGGACGATGATCTTTCGAGGGGCACCGAGTCCTTTGCCGAGTCGCTCGGCTACCTGCCCGACCTGAAGGACTACCGCATGACGCAGGAGGGCTATCTGGAGCACCTGCGGAAATGCAAGGAGGCGGTGAAGATCCCCGTCCTGGGCAGCCTGAATGGCGCCACACCCGGCGGCTGGGTGCGCTATGCCAAGGCCATGGAGCAGGCCGGCGCAGACGCCATTGAGTTGAACACCTACGCTCTGGCCACAGACAAGAGCCAGACCTCCGCGATTATGGAAGGGCAACTGTTACAGCTGGTCTCCTCGGTTACCGCCGCGGTCAAGGTGCCGGTCTCGGTGAAGTTGTCGCAATCGTTCACCAGCTTGCCGCACCTGGTTGCTCAACTGGAGGCGGCAGGGGCGCGCGGCGTGGTGATATTTAACCGCCTCTATCAGCCGGACTTTGACATCGAGACCCTGGAAGTGCGGCCCACGCTGCACTTCTCAAAGCCCTCGGAGTTGCTGCCGCGGCTGCATTGGGCGGCAATTCTCTACGGCCACGTGAACCTGGATATCGCCATTACCGGCGGCGTTCACTCCGCCGAGGACGTGCTCAAAAGCATCATGGCCGGGGCGGGCGTGGTGGAGATCGCGTCAGCCTTGCACATTTACGGCATCGATCACATCAAGAAAGTGCTGGACGACATGCGCTACTGGCTGGAGAAGCGCGAGTACACCTCGCTGTGGGAGACGCGCGGCTGCCTCAGCCGCCGCTCCGTTCCCGACACTTCAGCATTTGATCGCGGCAACTATATCAAGACGCTCAGCTCGTATAGTTTGCGGCAGACGATTGCCGCGTTCTAGGGTGCTTCGCGCACGGCGAATCGCCCAGGTCTCAATGGCGAGACTTGGGCAGCCAGCCTCACCAACGAAATGCAACCGCGGGTCCTTCGACTCCGCTACGCTCTGCTCAGGATGACAGATTATTGGTGATGTAATAGTTTCAAACTATTAACCGCAGCACTGTCTCTTCGATCAGGTGGCAGGCGTTGGGAAGCGCGGCGGTGACGGCGGGGCTGAAGGATTCGCCTAACTCTGTTGAGCCGGCGCCGATGGTGAGTTGCAGAGCCTCGCGGGGCAGGGAATTGTAAAGCTCGCGGCCAAGCGCAAGCAGTCCGGCTGCGCCAACGTGGTGAGTCGAATGTTCAGGCCCGCCGGGGGTTGGCGCAACGGGAGTCATATGGAGCGAGCCGGGTTCGGAGTCGAGGGCGCAATCGATAAACAGGACGGAATGAGCGAGAGCAACGTCTTCCGCAAGTTCCGGTGTCCATTGATGCTCGGCGATGACGCGCACGCCGGGTTGATCTGAGAAGCGCTTCTCGGCCCACTTGGCAAGCCAAAGCCCGACGCCGTCGTCTGAGCGCAGCGAGTTGCCGCAGGCGAGTATGAGACAGCGGGGTGTGGGTTGGGTCATGGATTCGCTCTGCATTGAAAGGGCACGGAATCAACTGTTCCGCAATGTTTTTCTCCAGCCGGCAACAACCGGAATGGCGACAGTCAGTACGTAGTATAAATAAACGTCCAGCTTGTAATATCCGTCCGCCGGCTTGAACGCTTTGACAATAAACAAATAATCGCCGAGAATCGCAATCACAACCCATACAAACGCCAGCAGGTAATAGTAGCGCAGCGTGTCGCCTTTCACTTTCTTGAATGCGACCCAAATCGTTATAACCACTCCAATGGGAGTAATGATCCAGCCAATGAGGCTGACCGGCACGAAAGCGAAAAGCAATATGCCGAGCACATAGCCGATAAGCCAAAGAGCAGAGCCCCAACCCAAGGCATCCATTAAGAATTGCTTGTTCATATGTCCACCGTCTTGAGTATATTCGTTAGCGGACGAGTTGGTCGACGACTTCGCCGGCGGAGTTGAGCAGCGTGAGAGCCAGGGGCATCTGGCCGAAGGCGTGGGTGGAGCAACTGAGGCAGGGATCGAAGGTGCGAATCACGGCCTCGATGCGATTAAGAGCGCCGGGGGTGAACTTGCCGTCCTTGACGTAGGCCTTGGCCGACTGAAGAACGCCCTTGTTCATGGCGTTGTTGTTGTGGCCGGTGGCGACGACCAGGCTGGCCCAGGTCATTTTGCCGTTCTCATCCACCTTGTAGTGGTGATTGAGCGTGCCGCGCGGAGCTTCAATCTGGCCCGCGCCCTCAAGACGATTGACGCCGGCTACGGCGCGCACATGCTTGTCAAGGATGAGCGGATCGGCGAGAATCTGCTCGATTCTCTCGAGGCCGTAGAGCGCCTCGACCAGCCGCGCGTGGTGATAGAAGAAGGAACTCTCGACCGGCCCTGTGGGGGATAGCTGCTTGAACTCGGCCAGTTCCTTGTCGGCTTGCGGCGTGCCCATGGACTTGACGATGTTGAGCCGCGCCAGCGGGCCCACGCGATAGCTTCCCTGGGGATAGCCGAGCGGCTTGTAGTAGACAAACTTGGTGTAGCTGTAGTTTTCGTCGGCCTCGCCGAACTGCTCGGTGAAGCGGTGAGCGGTGATGCCGTCCTCGATGACAGCGCCCTTGGGATCGATGAACCGCAGCGTGCCGTCGGTGAACTCGATGGACTCATCTTCGTTAATCAGGCCCAGGTAGTTGGAGGGGAAATTGGCGAAGACCTTGATCTCCGGCTTGAAGGAGCCGGCGATCTGCTTGTAGGTGGTCAGCGCCAGCTTGAGGTTGATGTAGGCCTGGGGAATCGAGGCCAGAATCTCATCACGGTGGGCCGGAGCGAGCGGCTCGGTGACTCCGCCGGGAACCACCCATCCGGTGTGGATGCGCTTGGTGGCGAGCAACTCGATGATGTGCTGGCCGAAGCGGCGCAATCCGATGCCGGCCAGGCCCAGGTCAGGCCGAGCGGCAGCGACACCGAAGATGTTGCGTGCCGCGGGGTCGGACTCCATGCCCAACAAAAGATCAGGCGAGGAGAGATGGAAGAAGCTGAGGGCGTGCGACTGGACGAGCTGGGCCATATTCAGCAGGCGGCGCAGTTGCGCGGCGGTATGCGGAATGCGAACCGCCATGATGGCTTCGCAGGCTTTGGCGGAGGCCAGCAGGTGAGAGACGGGGCAGATGCCGCAGATGCGCGCCGTGAGGCTGGGCATCTCGTAAAACGGGCGGCCCTCGGAAAACTTCTCAAAGCCGCGCACCTGGGTGACGTGAAAGTGCGCGTCCTCCACTTCGCCCTGGGGATTGAGGTGGATGGTGATCTTGCCGTGGCCTTCAAGGCGGGTTACGGGATCGATGGTGATGATCTGGGACATGACTCAGGCTCCAAAACGGGTGAGGGCTGAAATATCCAGCGGCGCACCGGTTACCAGCGCGGTCAGCGCTGCGTGAAAGGTCTCGGCCGAGGGCGGGCAGCCGGGCAGAAAGACATCTACCGTCACGAACTCGTGGATGGGGCGCACAATTTTGAGCAGCTTGGGCACCACGACGCATGGAATCTGCTGCTGAAAGCTGGCGTTCTCGATGTAGGCCCGGTTCAGAATCGCTTCCGGGCCGAAGGGATTGCGCATGGAGGGGACGTTGCCGGCCACGGCGCAGTCGCCCATGGCGATCAGCGTTTTGGAGTGAGCGCGAACCTTCTTGATTTTCGCTTCGTCGTCCACCGAGGCTACGGCTCCCTCGACCAGGGCGATGTCCACCTCGTCGGGGAAGTTCTTGGCGTCGACCAGAGGACTGTAGACCACATCGATCAGCTTGGCGAGCTCGAGGAGCCGTTCGTCCATGTCGAGGAACGACATATGACATCCGGAACATCCGTCAAGCCACACAGTTGCCACTTTGAGTTTGCTCATTGCGCTTCCCTCATAAGATTCAGATAGGGCAGAAAATCGGGGTACTTGGGGTGATCGGAGCCGATCTTGCTCTTATCGAAGAGGGCTCCCGTGGGACAGCACTGCACGCACTTGCCGCAGCGGGTGCAAGCCGAACTTCCCCAGTCTTGATGGAGATCGGTGATGACGACGGAATCGATGCCACGGCCCATCACATCCCAGATGTGCGCGCCTTCAATCTCGGCGCATACGCGCACGCAGCGGGTGCACAGGATGCAGCGGTTGTGGTCGACGGTGAAGCGCTCGTGCGAGGCATCCACAAACAGCGCGGGGTTGCGATAGGGCAGGGTAATGTGGGTCAGGCCCTGGCTCTGAGCCAGCGCTTGCAGATCGCAGTGGCCGTTGGAGACGCACACCGAGCAGATGTGATTGCGCTCGGCGAAGAGCAACTCGAGGATGACACGGCGGTGCTTGCGGAGCCGCTCCGTATCGGTGGAGACATCCATGCCTTCAAAGACGGCGGCCACGCAGGCGGGCAACAGCTTGTTGCTGCCTTTGATCTCCACCAGGCACAGCCGGCAAGCGCCGACTTCGCTCAGGCCGTCCAGATGGCAGAGGGTGGGAATATTGATGTCATTTTCCCGCGCCACTTCCAGGATGGTCTGGCCGGAGCGCGCGCTGACTTCCTGGCCGTCGATGGTAAGAGTTTTAACGCCCCCGCTCTCATTCATGCCAACACCTCCGCGGGAACGGCAACGGGCGCAGTCGCGTCCATCAGACAGACGCCGGCCGGACAGCGCTTATGCTGGATGTGTTCGATGTACTCATTGCGGAAGTACTTGAGCGTGCTGAGCACGGGATTGGGCGCCGTTTGCCCCAGGCCGCAGAGGCTGGTTTCCTTGATGGTCTCGCACAGGCTCACCAGCAGGTCGAGGTCTTCCATGGTTCCCGATGCAGAGCAAATGCGGCTGAGCAAGGTGTACATCTGCGCGGTGCCGGCGCGGCAGGGAATGCATTTGCCGCAGGATTCGGTCATGCAGAATTCGACGAAGAATTTTGCCACGTTGACCATGCAGGATGTATCGTCCATGACGATCATGCCGCCGGAACCCATGATGGAGCCGACCGCCATGAGGGCATCGTAGCTGACGCCCAGGTCGAGCATCTCAGCAGGAATGCAGCCGCCGGAAGGGCCACCGGTCTGCACCGCCTTGAAGGTATGCCCGTCCGGCACGCCGCCGCCGATGACCTCGATGATCTCGCGCAGCTTGATGCCCATGGGCACTTCCACCAGGCCGGTGTTCGAGATCTTGCCGGTGAGGGCAAAGACTTTAGTGCCCTTGCTCCTCTCCGAACCCATGTTGGCGAACCACTTGCCGCCGTTGCGGACGATGGGCGCGATGTTGGCGAAGGTTTCGACGTTGTTGATGAGCGTGGGCTTGCCGAAGAGGCCGCTGACAGCCGGGTAGGGAGGGCGCGGCCTGGGAGCGCCGCGCTTGCCCTCGATGGAGGCCAGCAGCGCCGTCTCTTCGCCGCAGACAAAGGCTCCGGCGCCGAGGCGGATTTCCACATCGAAGTTGAAGGGCGTATTGCAGATGCCATTGCCCAGCAAACCGCGGCGGCGCGCCTCGCGGATGGCGGTGGTCAGGCGGGAGACGGCCACCGGGTACTCGGCGCGGACATAGATGAAGCCTTTGCTTGCGCCCACGGCGTAGGCGGCGATGGCCATGCCCTCGATGACGCGATGCGGGTCGCCCTCCATTACGCTGCGATCCATAAACGCGCCGGGATCGCCTTCGTCGCCGTTGCAGACCACGTACTTCACGTCGCCCGCGGCCTTGGCCACCGTTCCCCACTTCAGCCCGGTGGGATAACCGCCGCCGCCGCGCCCGCGGAGGCCGCTTTCAGTGATGCGGTGAATCACTCCGTTAGGCATCATCTCCGTGAGCACGGTCAAAAGCGCCTTGTAACCATCGCGGGCGATGTAATCGTCGATTTTTTCCGGATCGATGTGGCCGGCATTTTCCAGCACAACGCGGACCTGCTTGTCGAAATGCTCGTTCAGATCGCACTGCAAGGCCGGCACAGGTTTTCCGCCCAGGCTTTTTACGATTGCCTTGGCATGGCCGGCATTGACATGGTGGTACAGGATTTCTTCGGGGTCCACGCGAACCAACGGCCCGGAAGAGCACGGCCCCATGCACCCGGTACGGCGTACCAGCACCTTCTTGCCGGAGGACTCGGCGGCCTTCTCCAGCGCCTCCCGTAATTTGTCGGAACCCTGGCTCACGCAGGCCAGATCCATGCAGACGTTTACTTCAAAATCGTATTTCCCGTATTCCTGGCAGACGCTTTTTGCAACCTGCTCGAGCTCTTCGATGGTCATTCGACGGCCCACCTTTCCAGCTGATTGAGCATCTGCTCAGAGGTCATCTCGCCCACCACTTCGCCATCGCACATCACCACGGGCGCGCGGCTGCATGCGCCCACGCAGCGGGCGGTCATGAGGCTGATCTGACCGTTGCTGGTAGTCTGGCCGCGGGAAATGCCCAGTCGCTTTTCGGCCGCCACCATCAGTTTGTCGGAGCCCTTGATATAACAAGCCGTGCCGGCGCAGACAGTCGCCGTGTGCTTTCCGGGAGGCTTGAGGCTGAAATAGTGGTAAAAAGTCACCACTCCGTAGGCCTGGCTCAGCGGCACGCGCAGGGATTGGGCCACAAAACGAATCGAATCGTCGTCCAGGCAGCCGAACGCGGACTGGACAGTGTGAAGCGTCTCAATCAGCGCGTGGCGGGCAAAGCCATTTTTACGCATGGTGCCGTTGACAATCTTCCAACGATTGTCGTTGCTGGGCAGCGGCGGGGGGGTGAATGCTGGCAATTATCCTCCATACAGGGAACGCAACACACAGCAATTGCGCCGCTGCGCCAGGTTCCATGCCTATCTTTCTTATATCGGCCCAAGCCGGTTTTTCTCGGTGACCACGGTCACTAGGAATAGGAGCGGGTTCCGTTCCTGGAAGATATGAAAATATACAGAATAAGGCAACAATCCACCCGCTATCCGAGCGCCGGCAGTCGGCCGGAGATTCCGAACAGGAAGATGATGCCGATGATGAAGCTGTAGGCTGCGCCGGTCCATGCGATGGCGTGGTAAATCAGGGGATGGTGATGGCCGGTGGCGTTAAAGGCCCCGCCCATGGTGGCGGTCATCATGGCATTCATGGCCACCAGGCCGATAGCGAAGGCCGCCAGGCCCATCATGCCGCGCGAGGTTCCGCCCAGATTGGCGGTGAGGAAAAAGAGAGCCAGCTGGCTGGGAGTTTCAGCTCCCAAACCGTGCAGGATGCCGATGACAAAGACCGACTTGCCGTTGTACATCCACTGAAATCTATCGGGCTGAGGCGCCTCAGGGTTCCAGGTCCGGCGAAGTTTCCATCCCATCCATAAAACACCGTTGATGGCGATGGCCAGACGGCTTTCGATGCGAGTGTGGGAGTGTCCGTGCGCGTCTTTTCGGAGAATACCCGCAACGACCCCGACACCCAGGACGATGAGGGTGAGGCCGACCAGCCGCTCCGCCCAGTGGTCCAGCCCCTCAGGCAGTCCCAGGTGCAACTCCAGCACGGCAATGCCCAGTACGGCTACCGTGAAGGCATGGCCCAGAGCGTAGGTCATTCCCAGGCGAAGGCCGCTGCGCCAGTTGCGCTGCACGGCGGTGATGTCGCTGATGGCCGCCAGATGATCGTAGTCGAAGCCGTGGCGCAGCCCCAACAGCAGGCAGGAGCCGAGCGCGGCATCGAGTTTCCAGTCGCCGAAAACAGGTATCACGAAAATCAGTATAGCGCATACGCGACGGTATCAGCTATTTAACCGTGCGCAACTGGATTTGGTAATCCGAATAATCGATGGTGACGACGGTCTGGCCAAAGAGAAAGCTGTTGGAGACAGCTCGGGCATGAGTGGCCATGGCAAAGCCGCTCATGTTGGCGTACTGGCGCATCATCTGCGTGGGTCCAGCCCATATGGACGGGCTTTTCGACGCTATCCCCTTGATTTCAACGATGGAATCGTCTTTGACGTCCACCCAAAGGGTACCCACGATCATATTGGGAGCCTTGCGTTTGGGGGTGATGGCCACGGCAAGGCATTCCCGCCCATTCACCTGCTGCGGCTCGCCAGGCATTAATTTCATTTCGTAGTTTGCCGACGTAAACCACGATTGTTGCACATTGCCGGGCAGGTTGATGCTCTTCTCGTTGTCGAGGAGGGGGTGCAATCCGAATTTCCGGATGATCTCCGGGCCGCTTTCCGAAACGATCTCATAGCTTTTTCCGGTTTCCCTCTTGTAAGTGGTCTTTACGGTCATCTCCGCAACGGGATGGGTTTCATCCTTGCCCCGGAAGACGGCATAGTGCTCGGTCACGGTGAATCCCGCAATGCTGTCGTAGCGGGCCAGGGCCAGGGCGTCGATTTGGCGAATCACCGCGGAGGCGTCGGGCGGCTGAGCGAGAACAGTGGCGGCCGTCAGCGAGACAATAAAACAGGCAGCGGCTACGGCCTGCGCAGCGCCCAGCCGGCAGCCATGCATCCTGCTGAAACTCTTCGCGATCCCGCTCATCTTATGAGTAAGTTTATCCGCTTCAGGGCTGAAGGTCATCAACAGGATGCAACCGCCCAAATGCCGGGATTGAGCCGGACGGGGTGGATAGGTGATGATGCGAACTGCTGGTTTGCGGCGAGAGGCTACCTCTTGAAGGGTAAAACCCATCCAAAACGAGAACCGCGCGAAGCGTTGCGGCGGGGTGTGGTGGTGCGCGGCGTGGTTCAGGGGGTGGGGTTTCGTCCGTTTATCTACCGGCTGGCCCTGGAGGAGGGCCTGGCGGGGTTTGTGGGCAACGATACCGACGGGGTGAACATCGAAATCGAAGGACAGAAGGAGCGAGTGGAGTCGTTCCTTGACCGTCTGCAATCCGAAGCGCCGCCCTTGTCGCGCATCGACTCGGTCACGGTGCGGGAGCTGGCGCTGGCGGCGGATTCCGGCTTCCGGATTGTTGACAGCGAAGTGCTGGGCCGGGTGAGCACCGGAATTCCGGCGGATGCGGCTACCTGCTCCGATTGCCTGCGCGAGCTGCTGGACCCCAGGGACCGGCGTTACCGCTATCCGTTTTTGAATTGCACCAACTGCGGGCCGCGCTTCACCATCACGCGGCGGATTCCCTATGACCGGCCGCAGACCTCGATGGCGAAGTTTCTCATGTGCCCGGCATGCCAGCGGGAGTACGACGATCCGCTGAATCGGCGCTTCCATGCGCAGCCCAATGCATGCTGGGAGTGCGGGCCGCGAGCCTGGATCGCCGGGAGCGATGGCGCCGAGATTCCCGCGGACGATGCCGTGGCCGCATGTATTGACCGTCTGGTTGCGGGCCAGATCATGGCCATCAAAGGGATTGGCGGCTTTCATCTGAGCGTGGATGCAACCAATCAGGCAGCGGTGATGTGGCTGCGCGAACGCAAACGCCGCTATGGGAAGCCGCTGGCGGTGATGGTGCGCGATCCGGAGGCGGCACGGCAGGTGTGCGTGCTGACGGCGGAAGAAGAGGCGCTGCTGATGACGCCAGCGCGGCCGATTGTGCTGGCGCGGCGGCGCGAGGGCTGCGGGATTGCGGATGACGTGGCGCCGGGGATTCCATGGCTGGGCGTCTACCTGCCTTATGCGCCGCTGCAGCATCTGCTCTTCGCTGACGCTCGCGTGCGCGCGCTGGTGATGACCTCGGCCAACCTGAGCGAGGAGCCGATTGCCATCGACAACGATGAGGCGAGGGCGCGCTTGGGCGGAATTGCCGACGCCTTCCTGATGCACGACCGCGAGATTTTGCAACGCTGCGACGATTCTGTAGCCGCAGTGGTGGACGGCGCGCCGCAACTGGTCAGGCGAGCGCGGGGATTTGTGCCGATGGGCGTGGCGCTGCCCTTCGATGCGCCTCCGCTGCTGGCCGTTGGAGGCCACTTGAAAAATGTATTTGCCTTGGCGCGGGGACGCTTTGCCTACCAGAGCCAGCACCTTGGCGATCTGGAGAATCTGATTGGACTGGAGTTTTTCCGCGAGTCGCTGGATCACATGATGCGGACATTTGAGATTGATCCGCAAGCCGTGGTGCATGACCTGCATCCGGGCTATCTTTCGACCCAGTGGGCGAAAGAGTGGGCAAAAGACCGAGGATTACAGACAATCGCTGTGCAGCATCATCATGCGCATGTGGCTGGCTGCATGGCCGAGCACGGACTTACGGACAGAGTGATAGGCCTTGCGCTGGACGGCACCGGCTACGGGAGCGACGGAAAGATATGGGGCGGGGAAGTGCTGATTGCGAGCCTGGCGGGCTTCGAGCGGTTCGCACATTTGGACTATGTGCCCATGCCGGGCGGCGAAGCGGCGATCAAGGAGCCGTGGCGGATGGCGCTGGGAGCGCTTCATGCCGCGGGGTACGATGTGGAGTCGGAGCAAATGCTGGCGCTGCTCGGCGCAGAGCGGAACGAGGCGCATGTGCTGAATCGGATGATCGAGCGCAAGATCAATTCGCCGATGACATCGAGCCTGGGGCGGCTCTTCGATGCAGTGGCCGCTGTCGTGCTTTGGCGGCGTGCGGTGGATTACGAGGCACAGGCGGCGATTGAGCTGGAAGGGATTGCAGTGGATGAGCAGAACAGATTTGAGCAGGGAGATTACGTTCCAGAGTTGCATGAGGCGGACAAAGGCTCAGCCAGTAAGGCTGTGATTCGAACAGAGAAGATGTGGAAAGCGGTGTTGAAGGACCTGTGGCGCGGTGTGCCGGCAAGCCGCATTTCAGCGAGGTTTCATGCGGGGGTTGCGGAGGGGTTTATTAACGCGGCAGCGAATGCGCGGATTGAGACAGATATCAATGTAGTAGCGCTGAGCGGTGGCTGCATGCACAACCGGAGGCTGGCGCGGCTGTTGCGGGCGGGTTTGGAAGAGGAGGGCTTCGCGGTTTATCAGCATAAGAACGTCAGCCCCGGAGATGGCGGGTTGAGTTATGGGCAGGTTGCGGTTGCTGCGGCGATGCTGAGTCGGCCGCAGTTATCCTGAGAGGCGGACTAACTGCTCAGCTTCTTCGCGCGGGCCGAGGATAGAGACGCGGGGGATGCGGCCGCGCACCATGGCTACCTCATCGCAGCGATTCAGGCGCGGGCAACTCTGGCAGTCTTTGAAGATCTTGTCTGGCAGCACGGTCTTGTCTTCGATGGTACGGAATCCGAACTTGAAGAAATAGTCGGGAATACGCGTGAAGAGGCAGATGGACTGAATGCCGTGTTCTTCGGCCTCCTCGATCAATGCGGCGATAATGCGGCTGCCCGCGCCCTGGCTCTTGGCCGCGGGCTTGACCACAATGGAGCGCACCTCGCACAGATGCGGCCCATAAAAGTGCAGCGCGCCACAGCCCAGAAAGACGCCGCCATCGGACAAGGCTACGGTGAAGTCGCGGATGTTTTCGCATACCTCAGCGAAGGAGCGCTTGAGCAGCGTGCCGTCGGGCGAAAGCGAGTTGACCAGGTCGCAGACGTTGGAGGCATCCGTGAGCAGGGCCTTACGAATGAGCATGGGCTGCCTCCTGCACAAGGGCGGCGAGCCGTTTCGATGCGGCGGCCAGAGCTTCTTTGACGCGCTCGCGCGCGGTTCCTCCCGTCACGTTGTGGCAATCAAGCGTGGCCTTGAGCGCGACAGCGGCAAAGAAGTCTTCCTCGAACTCATCGCCGAACTGGCGCAGTTCGTCAAGCGAGAGGGCGTCGAGTTCAACGCCTTTCTCAATGGCGAAGCGCACAGCATTGCCGATCTTCTCGTGCGCAGTGCGGAAGGGAACGCCCCTATGGACGAGATAAGTGGCCGCGGCCATGGCATTCAGGCAACCCGATTGCGCAGCTTCTTTCATGCGCTCGCGATTGAATCGAAGAGCGGCGGTAAAGCGCGCCACGAGCCTCAGCATTTGAGGTACAAACTCGACGGCAAAAACCTGTTCCTGGGTCTCCTGCAAGTCCTTATTATAGGCCAGGGGAAGGCCTTTTAGTAGCAGCGTGACAGCTTCCGCCGCGCCGTGGATGCGCCCGACTTTGGCGCGAATCAGCTCGGCGAGATCGGGATTCTTTTTCTGCGGCATGGCGCTGGAGCCGGTTGAAAAAGCTTCGGGCAGCGTGATAAATCCGAACTCCGCGGTTGCGAAAAGCGTAATTTCCTCGGCAAAGCGGCTGAGATGGAGACCGACAAAGGTGAGCGCTTGCAGATATTCCAAAATGAAATCGCGGTCGCTGGTGGCGTCGATGGAGTTGGCGATGGGCGCGGTGAAACCCAACTCGCGCGCGGCGATAGTGCGGTCGAGCGCGAGCGTTGCGCCGGCCACCGCGCCGGAGCCCAGCGGACAGAAGTTGAGCCGCGCGGAGCAGTCGCGCAGGCGGTTAGCGTCGCGCAGAGTCATTTCCACGTAAGCCAGCAGCCAATGGGCGACAAAAATCGGTTCGGCGCGTTGGAGGTGAGTGTAACTGGGCATCACCGAGTCGCCGGCGGCGTGAGACTGCTCGATCAATGCTTTGGCCCACGCGATGAGCGCATCAAGAGTGAGCGCAATTTGCTGGCGCACATAAAGGCGCAGGTCGGTGGCAATCTGCTCATTGCGGCTGCGACCGGTGTGCAGCTTGAGGCCAAGTGATCCGACTCGCTCGACCAGCTTCAGTTCCACAAAGTGATGGATGTCCTCGGCTGTCGCGTGATTGCGCACCAGCGCTTTGCCGGACTCCGATGCGTGCTCGGCGGCAATTGCGTCGAGCGCCGCGCGCAACTCCGTTGTTTCCTCTTTTGTAAGAATTTTGGCGGCGAGGAGGGCGGAGGCGTGCGCCTTGCTGGCGGCAATCTCTTCATTGAGAAGCCTCCAGTCAAAACCGATGGACCGCTGCCAGGATTCGAACTCGGTATCCAGCGGCTCGCGAAAACGGCCGGACCACATCTTTCCGGATTGATTCTCGTTTGACATTGATTTAAGCATACCTCAGGCTATTCCTTGCCTGATTTCTTTTCAGGGCCGCTGTTGAGCTGGGGGATTTCGCTGCCTTTGCTGAGGGTAAGAAGGCCGCTTTCAGCGTAGGTAAGCAGCTTGGCACGAGAATCGGTGATGTCGAGGTTGCGCATGGTGAGTTGTCCGATGCGGTCGCGCGAGGAGAAGGCGGATTCGGTCTTCTCCATGCTGAGGCGCTCGGGATGGTAGGTGAGGTTAGGCGACTCGGTGTTCAGAATGGAATAGTCGTTGCCGCGGCGCAACTCGAGCGTGACCTCGCCGGTGATGGGTTTGGCGACCCAGCGCTGTGCGGATTCGCGGAGCATGATGGCCTGGGAGTCAAACCAGCGGCCCTGATAAAGCAAGCGACCGAGCTTGCGGCCATTGTCGCGGTACTGCTCGATGGTGTCCTCGTTGTGAATGCCGGTGACGAGGCGTTCGTAGGCGATGAAGAGCAGGGCGAGGCCCGGAGCCTCATAAATGCCACGGGATTTGGCTTCGATGATTCTATTTTCAATCTGATCGGACATGCCGAGGCCGTGGCGGCCACCGATGCGGTTGGCTTCGAGAAGAAGTTCGACGGGCGAGTCGAATTGGCGACCATTGAGGACTACGGGCAAACCCTCTTCAAAGCGGATGGCGACCTCTTCGCGCTGGATCTCGACATCGTCGCGCCAGAAGGCCGTGCCCATGATGGGGACGACGATTTTGACGGACGAAGAAAGATGCTCCAGGTCTTTGGCTTCGTGGGTTGCGCCAAGCAGGTTGGAGTCGGTGGAGTAGGCCTTCTCCGCAGACATTTTGTAGGCGAAGCCGGAGCGCTGCATGAAGGCAGACATCTCTGCGCGGCCGCCTAATTCGTGGATGAAAGCGGCGTCGAGCCAGGGCTTGTAGACCTGGAGACTGGGATTAACGAGCAGGCCGTAGCGGTAGAAGCGCTCGATGTCGTTGCCCTTGAAGGTGGATCCGTCGCCCCAGATGTTTACATTATCCTCTTTCATGGCGGCGACGAGCATGGTGCCGGTGACCGCGCGACCGATGGGGGTGGTGTTGAAGTAAGGAACTCCAGCCGTCGTGATATGGAAGGCGCCCGATTGCAGCGCGGCGATGCCTTCGCGGACCAGAGGGCCGCGGCAGTCGATGAGGCGAGCTTTTTCGGCGCCATATTCGAGGGCCGCGCGCGGGATGGCGTCGTAGTCGGTTTCATCGGGCTGGCCGAGGTTGGCCGTGTAGGCGTAGGGGATGGCGCCCTTCAGCTTCATCCAGTGCAGGGCGGCGGAGGTGTCAAGCCCGCCGGAGAAGGCAATGCCGATTTTCTGGCCGACGGGCAGTGATTCGAGAATTACGGACATGCTTGAAAACCTCTGAGAGCATCTAGCTTCTAGCTAGAGTCGAATTGCTACGAAATGATGATGGAGGTATCGAGGCCTCCGGAGTATGCCAGTACAACTTTCTTTGCCACGATAAAATCTCCTTTCGATTAGAACTTATTTCTTCAGACGGAAAAACGGTTCGTTTGCTGATTTTAGCGTTAATTGCTCAATTTCTCTTTTACGAGCTATCGACTGAGTCCAACAAAAAGCAGTCACTGCTAAAAAGGCGAATGAACCTCCAAGACTTCTCTGCCATTGTTGATTATGCATAGCAGATAATTCATAAAAATCGGTCATACTACTTGACTTTGGGTTAATAGGATCAAAATAGACTGTTACCTGATCACCCTCAGAAAGATCAAATCCTCCACGCTCCGAATTATCATATGTGTGGTTCTTATAGGAGAACTTAAAGTAATATATGCTGCCTTTTCCTCTGACCACATACGTAATTACTCCCAATGTGGATTGCTGCCTTGGCGCAATCTCGGCATCTTTTTTTGCATAATAATAATTCGAGATTGCAAAATATGTGCCCGAGAGTGCAAACGCCAAAAATATCAAACATGCATGCACCCAATAATTTGGGAGAGAATTCTGTGATTCTCTCGTCGCATTGTTTTGATCATCCAACTGGTCGAACATGACGACTCCTCAAAAAACGGCGCTGGTTTGAAGAAACGCGCTCTTAGGCTAGTCCGCCAAGCAACAGTAGCAGCAAAGCCTTCTGCGCGTGCAAGCGATTTTCCGCCTGGTCGAAGGCGATGGATTGCGTGCCGTCGAGCACTGCATCCGTGACTTCGGCGTTGCGGCGCGCGGGCAGGCAGTGCATGAAAACGGCGCGCGGCGCGGCCTTGGCCATCAATGCTTCGTTCACCTGGAAGGGCCGGAAGATAGGCTCGCGCTTGGCTGACTCATGCTCGAAGCCCATGCTGACGCAGACGTCGGTGTAGATGGCATCAGCGCCTTCCGCTGCGGCCTGCGGGTCTTGCGTGAGGCGGAGTTCGCAGCCGTTGGCCTGGGCAATTTCGCGGGCCTTGGTTACGATCTCAATGTCCGGCGAGTAGCCGCGCGGCGTGGCTACCGTCACATTGGTTCCCAGTTGCGCGCCGGTGAGCATCAGCGAGTGGCAGACGTTGTTGCCGTCACCTACATAAGTGAAGTTGAGTCCGGCGGCGGAGCCGAAGTGCTCATCGAGAGTCATGAAGTCAGAGAGAGCCTGACAGGGATGCTCGAAGTCGGAGAGCGCGTTGATGACCGGCACTCTGGAATTGGCGGCCATTTCGGTAATGGTGTCGTGCGCGTAGGTGCGCAGCACGATCACATCGACCCAGCGTTCGACGTTGCGCGCCACGTCCGCAATGGATTCGCGCTCACCCAGAGGCGAATTGGTTTGATCGACGAAGATGGCGTTGCCGCCCAAAGTGTTGATGCCGGCCTCAAAGCTGAGGCGCGTGCGCAGGCTGACCTTCTCGAACATCAGCACCATTTGTTTGGCGTCGAGGGCGTGGCGATACGCGCGTGGATTGCGCTTGACCTCGTGGGCGAGCTTGAGAATGGCGCGGACTTCGAGACTGGACAAGTCGGCGATGGAGCACAGATCCTCGCCCGCCAGCCGCGCCGCCGCGGCAAGAATGTCGGGATCTTTGTCGACGGAAACGGCGGGAGACTCGGGTTCGATGAGTGTTTTGCTAACCACGTGCTTGTCCTCCTGTGGAGTGCGTTGCCGCGTGGGCGGCATGTTCGGTGAAGATTTCGTCCAGCGCGCGAATGGCGGAGTCCACGTGGTTGCGATGCAGAATATAAGGCGGCAAAAAGCGCAGGACAGTGTCGCTGGTGCAGTTGATGACGATGCGCCGCTTGAGCATTTCTGCAACGGCCAGCTTGGCCAGGTCTGCGGAGTTAAGTTCGGCGGCAATCATCAGGCCCTTGCCGCGTACGTCAATAATGGCGCTGTGGCGCGATGCCAGGGAACGGAGTTGCGCGAGGAAGTAGTTGCCGACATCGGTAACATGAGCCAGCACGTTTTCTTTTTCAATGGTGTCGATGACGGCGATGGCCACGGCACAGGCCAGCGGACCGCCGCCGAAGGTGGTGCCGTGCATGCCGGCGTGGATAGCGCGCGCTGCCTCTTCCGAGCAGACGATTGCTCCCAGTGGGATGCCGCCGGCAAGAGGCTTGGCCAGCGTGGTAACGTCGGGCAAAATACCGTAATGCTGGTAGGCGCACCACTTTCCGGTGCGGCCCATGCCGGATTGAATCTCATCGGCGATCAGCAAGGCTCCGGTGGAACTGGCCAGAGCACGGGCCTCGGCGAAGAACTCCTGCGTGAGCGGACGCACGCCACCTTCGCCCTGGATGGGTTCGACAAGAATAGCGCAGACTTCATCGGAAAACTTGTCGCGCAGATCGGCAATGTCGTTGAATTTGACAAACTCGACGCCGGGAACGACGGGACCGAAGGGCTCGCGGTACTTGGCTTTGTGCGTGGTGGAGACGGAGCCGAGGGTGCGGCCGTGAAAGCTCTGCTCGAGGGCGAGGAACTTCGTGCCGATCTTTTTGCCTTCGCCGCGCAGGAGTCCGGCGTGCGCGCGGGCCAGCTTGAGCGCACCCTCCCAGGCCTCGGTACCGGTGTTGGCAAAGAAGACGCGATCCAGGCCGGTGCGCTCGGTTAGCCGCTGAGCCAGCTCCGCCTGACCCTCGTGATAGAAGAGATTCGAGACGTGGATGAGCGAGCGGCTCTGTTTCGCAATGGCCTCAACGATAGCTGGATGGGCATAGCCTAGCGCGTTGACGCCGATGCCGCTCAACAGATCGAGATAGCGCGCTCCCTGCTCGTCGATGAGGTAAACACCCTCGCCGCGCACAAAGAGAATGGGGTTGCGGTCATAGGTGGAAAGCAGCAGCCGCGCTTCGGCGGCTTGAATTTGTTCGAGCTTGGACATCTTTAGAACCAACCTCCTGATCGGAAAATCACCGGGGACTAAAGCCCACTGTTTCTTATCAAGCAATTGCGGCAGTCATGGCTAAAGCCATGACAAACCAGTCGTGCCCTTTCAAAACCAGACTTACACCACGAGCTATCAAGCCACCATCACTTCAGTGCCATGGGCTACGCGGGAACTGCACAGGTCGGGCAGGGAACTGGCAGCTTCCGCAGGCAGAATTCTTACGCGCTTGACGCCGTTCAAAAGCGCCTCTCGGCAGGCGCTGAGCTTGGGCAACATGCCGCCGGAAATGACCTCGCTTTTGGTCATCTCGGCGATCTGGTCAATGGAGAGCCATCGCAGCACCGCGCCATTCGCGCCTTTGACGCCGGGCACATCAGTAAGAAAAACCAGCGCATCGGCGTGGCAGGCGATGGCGCAGGCCGCGGCCATCTCGTCGGCGTTGACGTTATAGTATTCGCCATCAAAGCCGAGCGCCATGGACGAGAGCACGGGTATGCCGCTCAACTGCCAGATGGCGTCGAGCCAGCGCGGATCACTGGAGGCGATCTCGCCCACGAAGCCAAGGTCGGGCGCGGTGAGCTTCTTACGGGCGCGGAAGATCAGGCCGTCGCCGCCGGAGAGGCCAACCGCGGGCACTCCCAGCGCGCCCAGACCGGCAACGAGCTGCTTGTTTACTTTTCCGGCAAGAACCATCAGCGCCACATCGCGTGTCTCGGCGTCGGTGACGCGCAGGCCGTTGATAAACTCGCTCTGCTTACCCAATGCCTTGAGCATGCCCGTCAACTGCTTGCCGCCGCCGTGGACCACGGCAACCTGATGGCCGTCGCGCGCCAGTTCGGCAATAGCGCGCGTGCAGCCGGCGAGCAGCGACGGAACTTCCAGGCCAGCTCCACCCAATTTGACGACGTACTTCATTCAAAGCCCTCCGCGACACATTTCAATCGAGACCTTCCGCGGCGATTTTCATTCAAGGCCTTCAGCCTCAGGCCAGCCGAGTAGGACGTTCAGATTTTGCAGAGCCTGACCGGAGGCCCCCTTCAACAAGTTATCCAGGCAACTGACGACGACTGCGCGACGGCCGTCTGCTGCGAGTTGGAAGCCGATGTCCGCGTAGTTGGTGCGGACCGAAAATTGAATCTGCGGCAGAGTTTTATCGTAGAGACGGACCATTGGGCTTCCAGCGAAGAACTCATGGTAGACGCGGGAGATGCTTGCCGCTGTCTGCGTTTTGCGAAAATGAACGTAGATGGTGGCAAGGATTCCGCGCGGAATGGGCAGCAGGTGCGGCGTAAAAATGATTTCGCTCGCATCAATGCCAATCTGCTCCAGCAACTCACCGGTATGGCGATGAGAAAACACGCCATATGCGGATAGATTGTCGGCCGCGTACATGAAATGCGTTTTGGCGGAGGGCGCCTTGCCCGCGCCGCTCACGCCGCTTTTAGCGTCGGCGACAATAGCACGCGTAAGGTCGATCAGACCGGCAGCTACCAGCGGCCTCAGAGGGAGAATGATGGAGGTAGCGTAGCAGCCGGGGTTGGCGATGAGGCGCGCGCCGGCAATCCGCGCACGATGCAACTCCGGCAATCCGTAGACGGCCTGCGCCTGTGTTGCCGCAGCCAGCTCGGAAGCGTCGTCCTCGAAGGCATAGACGGCGCGGTTGGCCGCATCATTCAGCCGCCATGCGGCGCTCAGGTCAATGACGCGCAAACCGCGCTTGAGCGCCTCCGGCACCCATTCCCGCGATTGCTCGTGCGGAGTGGCGAGAAACAGAAGCTCAACGCCCCGGCTGGCCAGCAGCTCCCACGAAAAGGGTTCCAGCCTGAGGTTGCCGCTGCCGCTGGAATCGGCCAGTTGCGGGTGAATCTCGCTCAGAGGAACACCGCCGCGCGCCGCGTCCTTTTCGTCCACGCGCCCCGCGAAGACCGGCGGCGCGCCCTGGAGGCGGGGGTGCCTTAGCAGCAGCCTGGCCAGTTCGGCGCCCGCGTACCCGGTAACTCCCACTACCGCTGTTTGAATCGTTTTAGTCATGATTGCAGCATCGCCTTCAACCTGGATTCCACATCGCCTGCGCGGCGATGGTCAGAACAGATAATCAGCACCGTATCGTCGCCCGCAATGGTGCCCACGATGTCGTTCCAGCCGGCATGGTCCATAGCCATGGCCAGGGGCTGAGCGCCACCCGCCGTAGTGGTCACCACTACCTGGTTCATTGCCCTGCGCACGCGCATCCCGAAGCCTTCCAGCATCTCCTCAAGCGAAGGCGGGCTATTGTCCTCAGACACCGGCCCAGCGCCATTCGAGAAAGAATAGCCGCCGGGACCCTTGGAGAGGCGCAACTCATGAATGTCGCGCGAGAGAGTAGCCTGGGTCACCGCAAAGCCGCGGCGGCGCAGCTTGCGCCGCAACTCGTCCTGGCTGGCAACCTGCCCGTGGGCTACCAGCTCGCGAATCGCATTGTGGCGCAGAGTCTTCATCAGTATCCCGCGGAGATCAAGGGCGCGTTTCCGAGCCGAGCATCCTCACACGTATAAATATACATCAGAACTGTATAAGTATGCAATATCATTCTTCCTCTGTGCAAAACTGGGGAGCAATAAATATTTGTGGGACTATAACCCGGTGCGCTGTTACACTTTTGTAATATTCGCGGCAGGGGAATCCCGCGTGACACAATCGGCCAAAATGACACAAAACCCTTCGATTTCCACCATCAATGACCTGTTTTACCGCGTTGCCGCGGCGGCCAATCCCCGCGCTATTCTCTGGCAGGACGAGTTTGGCCTGTGGCAGCCCATCTCTTCCGACCAGATCTACCAGCGGGTGCGAGCGCTGGCTCAGTCATTCCTCAGCTGGGGCGCGAAAAAGGGCGACCGCATTGCCCTGATCGCCGAAAACCGCTGGGAGTGGGCGATCACCGACTTCGCCGCCCTGGCCATCGGCGCTGTGGATGTGCCCATCTACCCCACGCTTACCGGCGAGCAGATCGCCGTGCTGGTGGCTGACGCGGGCTGCCGGATTGCCGTGGTTTCCACGCGCCAGCAGTTCGACAAGCTGAACGCCGTGCGCGGGCAGACTTCGCTGGAGCGCATACTGATGATGGATTCCGCCGTGGCGCCCGAAGGGGCGATTGCCTTCAGCGAGGTGATGGCCGGGGCCGATGAGCGCGGCGCAGAGCGCGACCCGGTCTTCGACGCGCTGGTGCGCACGGTCGAGCCAAAGGACCTGGCCACGCTGATTTACACCTCCGGAACCACCGGCGAGCCCAAGGGCGTGGTGCTTACCCACGGCAACATCGCCGCCAACCAGAACTGTGCCCCCGAGGAATTCCGCTTCGACTCAACGGACGCCTTGATCTCCTTTTTGCCTCTCTCGCACGTCACGGCTCGTGCCCTGGACTACATCATGTACTCGTTCGGCGTGCAAGTGGCCTATTGCTCGAAGTTTGACAAACTTCCTCAGGCCATGCGCGAGATTAGGCCTACGGTCTTTGTGGGAGTGCCACGCGTCTTCGAGAAAATTCGCCAGGAGATAGAGCGGCGCGCGGGGCTTTCGCCGATCAAGAAACGACTGCTCGCCTGGGCGATAGGCGTGGGCTCCGGCCACATTGATACTGTTTACGACGGCCGCCGGCCCTCTTCGCTGCTGTGGAAGCTGGCCGACAAGCTGGCCTACTCCAAGGTGCGCGAGGCCTTCGGCGGGCGGGTGAGGATCTTCGTTCCCGGCGGGGCGCCGCTGGGCATCGATACGGCAAAGTGGTTTGCCTCGGTGGGAATTGCTCTCTGGGAGGGCTATGGGCTGACCGAAACCTCGCCGGTGATTGCTCTCAATACGCCAATCACCCACCGCATAGGCTCCATAGGCAAGCCCATCTCCAATGTTAAAGTGAAGCTGGCCTCGGACGGGGAGTTGCTGGTCCGCGGGCCTTCGGTCTTTTCCGGCTATTGGCAAAAGCCGGAGATGACCGCTGAATGTATTGATTCCGAGGGCTGGTTCCATACCGGCGACATTGCCCGCATCGACAGCGATGGATTTGTCTATATCACCGACCGGAAGAAGGAGCTGCTGAAGACCTCGGGCGGCAAGATGGTGGCGCCTCAGCCGATTGAAAACAAGCTCAAGAACAGCATTATGGTGGCGCAGGCCGCGCTGGTTGGCGACAAGCACAAGTTCATTTCAGTGCTCATTTCGCCCAACTTTACAGCGCTGGAGGATTGGGCGCGCCGCTACCGTATCGAGGCGAAGGATCGCGCCGAATTGGTGGCCGACAGCCGAGTTGTTGCGCTCTACGCCGAGATTGTGCGGGAGGTGAACGCAAGCCTGGCCAACTTTGAAACCCTGAAGCGCTTTCACGTGGTGGCCGAAGAGTGGACGCAGGAATCGGGCGAGCTGACGCCCTCCATGAAGCTCAAGCGGCGCGTCATTACGGAGCGATACGCGGCCCTGATCGCCGCACTTTATGAGGATGAAGCAACCTCACGCGGCGAATAGGGAAGGTAATGCCCCGTTCCAGCTCCTTGCCAAAGTGAGCGCGCTTGTCCCACAGGAAGTGCAGTCCGCGGAAGAACGGCGCGCCCCAGGCGCCCACTGCCAGCAGGCTGCCGAAGAGGATGACAGCGTCGATAGAGAGCCTTCCGGAACGCGACCAATAAGCATCCGGTTCCAGGTCAAGCCAAAGCGCAAACTCGTCCAAGGTCAGCGCCGCGCCCACCCCGTAACTGACGGACATCAAGCGGCTGAAGAAGATGGAGAGCGGCGAATGGGACCGTCCCAGGTCCATCAGCCAGCCGTAACCGACCAGCAGCAGGATCAGAATCCCCCAAACCAGGTGATGAATGTGCCGCCCATGCACGACCACCCACTGGAACGGCCCCTCATTGTGCATGATGAACCGGACCAGAAGCCGCACACCGACAAATGTAAACAGAAAGGAAACCGAGGCAATGAACATCCGCCGCCGCGGACGGTCGGGGATGGTGGAGCGGACCAGATAGCCAAGCCGCGTCAACTGCAGCAGGACCAGCAGGACAACGACGACCAGGCTGGCGAAGGCCAGCAACAACAGCGCTCCGGTTCCAGGCATATCTTATTGAAACATTCCGAGCTGATAGTTACAAGGAACACTGATTTTGAAATGAGACTGGAGAGCGTGAGCGCGGTCACCAATGATCTTTACTGCGGCGGAGTAAACTAATCAAGGCGTCGAGGTGGGCAATAACCATCTCAACGAAGAAGGCTTGTCGTTGGGAGCCAGGGTTACCCAGTTCTTGACGCACATTTCATGGAATCATCCGGCCCGGCCAATACTCCATTTTTGGGCGGCCGTGCAAAAAACGATCAGGAGACTTTACGATGCGAGTTGCTCTGTTAACCGGCGGCGGCGACTGCCCCGGATTGAATGCTGTGATCTACGCGGTTGTGCGCAAGGGCATCAACCGCTACGGCGATGAGTTTATCGGCTTTCTCAACGGCTGGCGCGGCGTGCTGGACAACAATTTCATTCCGCTGACGCTGGAAAACACCGACGGCATCCAGTTGAAGGGCGGCACCATCCTGCACTCCTCGCGCACTAACCTGAAGAAGATTCCCGGCGGCATCGAGAAGGTGCAGGAAGTCTTCAAGGCCAACAAACTCGACGCGCTGATCGCCCTGGGCGGCGACGACACCCAGTCGGTGACGCTGTTTCTGAGCGAGCACGGCATGCCCAGCGTGGGCGTACCCAAGACAATCGACAATGACCTCAGCGGCACCGATCAGACCTTCGGCTTCGACACAGCAGTGATGATTGCCACCGAGGCCGTTGATCGCATCCGCACCACAGCCGACTCGCACAATCGCGTGATTGTGATCGAGGTGATGGGCCGCGATGCCGGATGGATTGCCTATGCCTCCGGTGTCGCCGGCGGCGCGGACGTAACGCTTGTTCCCGAAAAAGACATCGACATCGACCACGTCTGCAAGCTGCTCAAGTACAACTACGACCGCGGCAAGCACTATGGCATCGTGGTGGTCTCCGAGGGCGCTAAACTGCCTGAAGTCGGCCAGGTGATCAACGAAAACGCCCAACTGGATTCCTTCGGCCATGTGCGCCTCTCCGGGATCGGCGAAGCGCTGGCCAACCTGATTGAGAAGAAAACCGGCTACGAGACTCGCTCCGTGAACCTGGGCCACACCCAGCGCGGCGGCGTTCCCACTGCCTTTGACCGCATACTCGGCCAGCGCTACGGCCTGCACGCCATCGACATGGTTCACGACAAGAAGTGGGGGCGCATCGCCGTTCTCAGGGGCCTGGATATCACCGACATCCCCATCAAGGACGCCATCGCCACCAACCGCCGCCTCGATCAGCGCTTCTTCGACGTGATCAAGGACCTGGAAGCGAAGCTCTAGCCGCCAATTGTCAGCAATGCAGAAAGCCATTCTTATTGCGAGGATGGCTTTTTGCATTCTGTCTGCCGTAGAGTTGGACTGTGCTCTATCGCCCTTACAAGCCCGAAGACTTCGACCAACTCTACGCACTCGAAAAGCTCTGCTTTGAGCCGCCCACTCGCTTTAGCCGCCGATATATGCGCCAGCTTGTCTGCCGCGCGAATGCAGCGACGTGGATTGCGGAAGAGGATGGGCGCCTGACGGGTTTTGCCATCGTCGAGTGGGCCGAACGGAAAAACGGCATCACGGCGTACATTCAAACCATCGAAGTTGCCCCGGAGGCGCGTGGCAGGGGCGTAGGTAGAGAACTGCTTGGCCGCATCGAGGACTCAGCGCGGCTTGCGGGCGCCGGCTTGATCTGGCTGCACGTCGAGGAAACCAACGCGGCTGCTATCCGGCTTTACGAGGCGCAGGGCTATCACTGCGAGAGCAGGCAAGAAAACTACTATCCACTGGGCCGCGCGGCGCTCATCTACGGGAAACGGCTGGAAAACGAAATGGTGAATATGGGCTGAGATTCCCGCAAAATGGCTACCCTACATGTTTAGATCGTCACAAGGAGGAATGGTCACAGTGCCGCGCATCGCGCCCCAAAGGTCATCGTTTATTTACTTTCCTATCACCTCAATCTTCCGATAGACAAGATAGCAGTAGCCCTTCTCAGTAGGGAAACGATAAGCTCCATGAGCAGTCAGAATGTGTGCAGTGACTGCAGTCATCTCCCAGCCGGTGAACTCATCCGCGTCCAAGAAGGCTGAGGTGAGTTTGTCATAACCATTTGCCTTACCATATTCTCGAACCTTTTCCATATCCAATCTTGAGCGATCCTCATAGTTAGGATTGGCCCAAGACCATTCCCATGAGTCGCCTTGTGTGGAACCCACTACCGTCACGTTGATCCGTACAGTTAACAGGAATGGATCTGAAAATGTCAGTGTGACAGCAACATCATCCCAGTCCCATCGGTCGTGATTGCCAAATCGTTCTTCAAATCGCTTATTCTTTTCCATCAGCTCATGGACGAGTGGATGGAGAAACTTGCGGAAACAATCGTCGCAAACTGTCATATTCCTTCCTATTTCTGCACTTTATCGAAGGGCTGTTTGTCGATGATTCTGGGCCGGTTCTCGGCTTGCAACTCTTTGGCCACCTGCTCCACCTCGCGGAAGACACGGAGCAGATTGCCGCCGAGAATCTTGCGGCAGTCCTCCGCCGAGTAGCCGCGCGCCATCAGCGCCTCGGTGATCTTGGGCAGGTCTGCGGCCGAGTCGATGCCTTCGGGAAGCTGGCCGCTGATGCCGTCGAAATCCGAGCCCAGGCCCACGTGATCCACGCCGGCCACCTTGGCAATGTGGTCTATGTGGTCGATGAGCACAGAGAGCGGCGGGCGGGGGATGCGGTCGCCGTACTGGCGCTGGAGCTTTTCGATCTCGGCAGTTGGAATCGGTTTACCTTCGGCTATGGCCTGGTCCTTGAGCGCCTGGACGGCCTTTTTCATCTCCGGCTCGAGAGCTTGGGCAGCGTCGCGATAGGACTGCGACAGGAATCCGGAGTAGAAGTTGACCTGGATTATGCCGCCTTTGGAGTTGGGACCGCCGTAGCGGGCCACGGCGCGCAGCATATCGTCGCTCATGTTGCGGGGAGCGTCGCAGAGGGCGCGTGCCGAGGAGTGGGAGGCGATCACCGGCGCGCGGCTGATGTTCAACGTCCGGTAGAAGGTGCGGTCGGAGACGTGCGAGACGTCCACCATCATGCCCAGCCGGTTCATCTCGTAGACCACGTCTTTGCCAAACTCTGACAGGCCCTCCTTGGTGTGCGGCACGGAGGCATCGTCGATGTCGCTGGAGCTGTCGGCCCAGCCGTTGGAGTTGTTCCAGGTGGGGTCATGTAGCGCACGCCGAGCGCATAGTACTGGCGCAAGAGCGGAATGGAGTTTTCAATGGAGTGGCCGCCCTCGATGCCCATCAGCACAGCCATCTTGTGCTCGCGGCGGGCCAGCTCGATGCCGGCCGGCGTGGCGACGAACTCCAGCTTGTCGCGGTGACGGGCCACCTGCTGCTTGACGGAGTCGATCAATTCGAGGGTCCGGTGGGCGTATTGCCCCTTGTATTGCGCGGGATCGACCCAGATGGAGAAGAACTCGGCGCCCAGATTGCCTTTCTTCGCGGATTCCAGATTGAGTTGACCGCCTTGCAGGGGATCGCCCAGGTCAAAATTTTCATCCACAAAGCGTTGTGGAGTGTCGGTGTGGGTATCGATGACCAGGGCGGAGCGATGCACCGCTGCGGGGTTTTGCGTTTTGGCTGGCATATTATTGGCCACTTTTGCTGGGGTTTGGGCGCAGATCAACGCCGGGACGGCGGCGAGCAACAAGGTGAAAGAAAGATGGGCAGAAGACATAGGCTTGGGATGAGTGTATACCGGAAGTGCAGGGAGCAGGGACTAGGGAATAGTCACTTCGCCCAGCTCCACTGGTTTTTCGCTGTTCTACAACTTATCGCATACTTTGAAACGTCGAAGGCTTGAGTAAAGGGACAAGGGCTAATTAGGTTATCTCTTGCAAAATTGCTAAAATGGGATATTCTTTTCATAAATTCATAGGAGATTTTTATGCGTTCATGCCTGCTAAGTATGACGTGTGTGTTACTTATCATTGGAGGTTGTTCAGGTGGTTCATCTGGCGGGTCGAATCCGACGCCTTCTTTGCAACCGCCGGTGGCGAATGCAGGTGGACCTTACACGGGTACAACTGGAACGGTGGTCAGCTTTAGTGGAGTAGGATCGCACGATCCGCAGGGGCAGGTCCTGACATACACGTGGAACTTTGGAGACGGCACAACTGGGACAGGTGTAAGTCCAACTCATACGTATACAACAACTGGAACATATAGTGTATCGTTGACTGTGACAGACACAAGCAATCTGACAGGTACGGCAACAACCTCAGCGACAATTACCTCGCCATCGCCGGTGGCGAATGCCGGCGGACCTTACACAGGGACGGTATATGTGCCGGTCAGTTTTAGCGGAGCAGGATCGAGCGATCCGCAGGGACAGGCGCTGACGTATGCGTGGAACTTTGGAGATAGCACAACTGGAACAGGTGTGAACCCAACTCACACATATTCAGTGGCTCAGTCGTATACCGTATCGTTGACAGTGACAGATACCAGCAATCTGACGGGAACGGCAAATACCATAGTGACGATTACCCCGCCACCGCCAATTGCGAAAGCAGGCGGACCTTATATAGGAAGAGTGGGAACGGCAGTCAACTTTAGCGGAGCAGCATCGAGCGATTCACAAGACGAAACGCTTACATATACATGGAACTTTGGAGATGGCACAACTGGGACTGGTGTGAATCCAACTCACACATATACAGCGGCTGGGAAATACACCGTATCACTAACGGTGACGGACACAAGCAATCTGACGGGAACTACAACAACCACAGCGACGATTGCCACGGTAGGTCCTAGTGACGTTAACGGTGTTGTTTACGACGGTCAGCAGCCCATCTCCGGCGCACACGTTTACCTCTTGGCTGCAAACACTACCGGCTACGGTCAGTCTTCTATCTCCCTTCTGAATGCCTCTGCAACCGGCCTCTCGGATTCTGTTGGCGCCTATGTTTTGACAGCCGCAGATGGAGGCTTTATTTGGACGGGGGACTACAGTTGTTCGCCGGGCACGCAAGTCTATGTCTATGCGCGAGGTGGCACCACCAGTACCGGTACAAACTCCGCATCCGGGCTGATGGCTGCTCTGGGCACTTGTCCGAACACGGGGGATTTCAGCGCGGTTCCGTATATCTGGGTCAATGAGGTCTCGACTATGGCCACTGCGTATGCGCTCGCCGGGTTTGCCACGGATGTGACGCATGTGTCCAGTTCAGGAACATCGTTAGCACAAATTGGAGTAGCGAATGCGTTTGCCAACGCAGCGAACCTTGAGACGCTGTCATCGGGTTTTGCACTCAATACAACCCCGGCAGGCAATGGCATTGTTCCGCAGGCAGAGATCTATACTCTAGCTAATATACTATCGGCGTGCATCGACTCGAATGGGCCTTCGTCAAACTCCTGCTCGACCCTCTTCTCCAATGCAATGTCCAATGGTTCTTCGGGCATCACCCCGAGCGATACCGCAACCGCAGCCATCAACATCGCTCACAATCCGGGGGCCAATATCACAGCACTCTATACTATACCCATCAATTCGCCGCCGTTCTCGCCCTCGCTTACCGCCCAGCCCAACGACTTTACGATCGCCCTCCAATTTTCCGGAGGCGGTCTGATGTATCCGTATGGCCTTGCCATTGACGGAGACGGAAACGTGTGGGTGGCAAACGAATGCTTCTGCGGAATCACTAAGTTCTCCAGCACCGGCATTGCGATCTCGCCGCCATCAGGTTACACAGGCGGCGGATTGGGTAGCGTATCTGCTCCCTATATAGGTGGCGAAGCTATTCCCTATTTCATCGCCATCGACACCTCGGGCAATGTTTGGACGGAGGAATCAGTAAGTACTCTGTATGCCGGGACTATGAGCTTTTTCAGCGAATTCTCTGGCAATGGCGTGGCACTCTCTCCATCCAGCGGGTACTTCGGTATGGCATACAATGGTATAATGGGTGGCGGTTTCAACGGCTTCTACATGGTCATAGACGGGTTGAGCGATATATGGAACACATACTCGTACACTGGCACCATCAGTGAATTCTCTCCCTCGGGGACTACGCTCATACTAAGTGGCAACTATTCAGGGGGTGGACTTGACGAGCCCAACGGTGTCGCCGTCGATGGCTATGAGAATGTTTGGGCAGTAAATGTTCAAAGCAACAGCCTCACTAAACTTTCGAATTCAGGCGTCGTAATCTCTCCGGGCTCTGGTTTCACCGGCGGCGGTTTGGCAGGTCCCCGCGGCATTGCCATCGATGCTGCCGGGAATGTGTGGGCGACGAATATCTATCAATCTCCAAGCGCCATTAGCAAATTCTCTAACTCAGGCGTGGCGATCTCTCCGTCTTCCGGGTACACGGGCGGGGGTTTGTCACTACCCGATCAGATCGCGATTGACGGAGCGGGTAACGTATGGGTCGTAAATGATGGCCCATCATCAGCCATTTCAGAGTTCTCCAACGCTGGTGTAGCACTATCGCCATCCACCGGATTCATAGGGGCGGGGAAAGGCCAAATCGCCGTCGATGGCTCCGGCAATGTATGGGTAACTAGCGGCTATGCTGTTACGGAGTTCATCGGTGCTGGAACTCCGGTGGTAACGCCACTGGCTGTAGGTGTAAAGAACAATACACTGGGTACAAGACCGTGAGGTATGTCTCGCCATAATTACAGGAGTCATATAGAGAATATCTATCGAGCTAGCGCTGTGCTACCATGGTCAGCGGAGGAAATTGAATGAGAAAGGCTGTACGATTGTTTGTGGTTTGCGCCTTGATTTTATTGCCGGCTGTTTCTTTTGCCGGAGATCGCTTCGATGGCAAGTGGCTTACGACCTACACCTGCCCCGCAAAGGGAAGCACCGAGGGATTCACCTGGAAGTTTGTCGGCGTTGTCACTGCCGGCGCCTACCGCGGAGAACGCGGCACGGCGGGAGAACCCGGCTATTTTCTGGTCGAAGGTGCGATCAAGGATGACGGCTCGGCCAAGATGACCGCCTATGGCATTGTCGCCTCCAGGAAATATGCCCGCGGAGCCTTTGCCCACGGTGGCGCGGATTATAGCTTCGACATCAAGGCCCAATTCAAAGAGACAGAGGGAAGTGGTACGCGCAACGAAGGCATGGGCGTTTATGGCCGCCCCTGCACATTCGAGTTCGTGAAACAGTAAGCAACAAACCGGATTGAGGTACGCTATAGCAAAAGCAGGGAAGATGTTTCCCGAAAACTCAACGCTCAAGTCGAGGCGGCCAACAGTCCGGGGGCGCTTGCGACAGGGCTTTGTCACGTTAAAGGAAAAACTGGCTGAACGGAACAGCTTGCAGCGCTGGATCGCGCGCAAAGTGCTTCCGCTTACGCAGTCGCTGGGTTTTACCGTTCTTGGGGATCACTTCTACGAGCCTGTTCCTCATCTTAAGGACATCCGGAAACACTACAGCGATGAGCCACGAGAGCTGCCTGGCTTTGTCGTCAACCCGTCCTGGGCCGAAGAGATGGAAAGGGTTGTTGAACCCTATCTCGCGGAATACCTGGCCAGCCCAGCCTATGAACAATACGGGAAGAAGAACTGGTTCTATGCCGGATGGGATGCTGCTTATTATTACTGTCTTATCCGGTCGAGAAAGCCGCGATTGATCACGGAGGTGGGCCGCGGGTTTTCCACCTGGATTGCAGGCGCGGCCCTCGACCGGAATATCGCTGATGGCTATGCAGGAGAGTTAGTCTCCATAGATCCATATTTTCGTGGTGATCCATATTTTCGCGGCGACAACAGCACCGCTCATACGCGCATCATCACGACAGAGCTTCAGCAAATCCCACCCGGCGAACGCGAAGCCCTGCTGCGCGCGGATATCTTTTTTGTCGACTCCAGTCATATCGTCAAATGGGGCAGCGACGTCCTCCAACTTTTTGAATCCTGGATTCCATATGTCGCAGTGAATGCGCAGGTACACATCCATGACCTTTTCACGCCCTACGATTATCCCCTGGAATGGATGGTGAAACAGAAGCGATTCTGGAACGAGCAATACTTCTTTGAGTCGTTTATCGCGTTCAATGCTGCTTTTCGCATCGAATGTCCCATGTTCTATCTGTTTAGGGCCGGGAGCTTGAAGCAGCTAGCCGAGCGGCTCAACGCTCCCCAATTAGCTGCCGCTAAGGGCGGGGCCGTATGGCTGAAGAGAATTCAATAGATAATGCGTTCACTATTCTTGCAGATGTTCATCAATCAGGCGGTCAACCAATGCAATAAGATGCTCACCCGTGCGCGGCAGGATGAATGCCGCGGCCGCCTCATTCCAGTCGAGTTTGAAGCTGGTGGATAGCGCCGAAATCCATATCTGGCGCACCGGCGCGTTGGGGGTAATCACGAACTTGCCCGCCGGCTCCTCGAAGGCAATGTTCAGCACGCCGCCCTGTTCGTCGACCTCAAAACGGGACTCCGCCTCTTCCTCGCGCGCAATTAAATGCCGCATCAGCGAGTTTAGAGCAATTTCGGCCAGACGGCGGAACTCCAGTTCGTCCAACATAGCGACAGTGTAACAAGTCCGGACAAGGTAATAAAATGCGTGTGCCATGGGTGATGGCCGGGTTTTTGGCGGTGGCGCAAGGAGCTTGTTGTGCCCATGCTCAGCCGCCGATGCCGGCCGGCCAACTGGTTCGGGAGGTCGCCTACAACGAGCTCCACGACCACGCTAGCCACGGCTATTGGCGCTTTTTGGTCGAAAGCCATACGCCCAAGGAATCGCTCCTCGAAGAATTTTTAGAGACCGCCGAGGGTCCCATCTCGCGGATCGAGCTGAGCAACGGCCATCCGCTCGATGCCGAGGGGCGCCAGTTGGAGCAGACACGCCTTAACCGTCTGCTCAGCTCCCCTGCCGAGCAAGCGCGGCACCGTCAAGAGTATGACGACAATGAAAAACGCATCGGACGCATCGTCGCGTTGTTGCCGGATGCATTCTTCTTTGAATATGCCGGGGAAGAGAATGGCTGTTATCGTTTACGCTTTCATCCCAAACCGGATTATCCAGCCCACTCCATCGAGACCCGCATCATCCACGCCATGAGCGGAGAATTATGGGTGAATGCCAAGGACAAGAGGATGGTTCGCCTTGACGGCCGCCTCACTCAAGATGTGAGCTTCGGCTTCGGCATCCTGGGCCGGCTTTACCAGGGCGGCTGGTTCAGTTTGCAACGTGCCCAGGTCAGTTCCACTGACTGGAAAACTGAGCGATTCGATCTGCATATGAGCGGCCGCGCCATTCTCTTCAAAATCATCACACAAGAGATCAGTGAAGTCCGAAGCGGCTTTTCTCCGGTAGCTGAAAGGCTGGACCTGGTTCAGGGAGCGGCCCTGCTCTATCAGCTCGAGCCTGAAAGAGCCCAGGTTTCAGCAGCCAGCTTATCCATGGATCGCGAGCCATCGCAATAGTGAAGGATGATGCATCAGCGATAAGAGAGCGGCTTCGGCCAGACGGCGGAAATCTGTTTCATCCAACATGGGGCTAATGTACCAAGATTGCAATGGCGGTTCGGGGCATGTATTTTAGGTTTCTTTGCATGTTTTCTGGGCTTTTTGCCGATATTATTGGTTTATTTACAGTATCTTGCAGATCATTACAACTCTTTCAGCAAAACTGACCATGAGTTCAATCCATAGGCAATGAGGTGGCAGAATGCGTACGAGATTGGATCTGGCGGGAATGATTGTCCTGGCGCAAGTTATTGTTATCATTCACGTTCATGCTCAAAATATTCAATATCCGATGCCCCCCAGCCAGTTGGTGCGCGAGGTGGTCTACAACGAACTCCACGACCACGAAGTTCACGGATACTGGCGTTACTGGATCGAACGTCACTCGCAAAAAGGGACACGCCTCGATGAACAGATAGAAACTGCCGAAGGTCCCATCACGCGCTTTGACCGGAGCAACGGCCATCCGCTGGACGCCGCCGAACGCCTTGCGGAACAGGACCGTCTCAACCATCTGCTCAACTCTCCGGCCGAGCAGGCTCGTCATCGCCAGGAGTATGCCGAAGACGAAAAACGCATCGGACGCATCGTCGCGCTGTTGCCGGACGCATTTCTCTACGAATATTCCGGGGAGGAGAACGGCTGCTACCGCCTGCGCTTCCGTCCCAACCCGGATTATCCGCCCCGTTCCATCGAGGCTCGCATCTTTCACGCCATGAGCGGGGAATTGTGGGTCAGTATCCGCTATAAGCGGCTGGCACGGCTTGACGGACATCTGGAGGAGAATGTCGATTTCGGTTATGGAATCCTGGGCCGGCTTTACAAGGGGGGCTGGTTCCAGTTGCAACGGACACGGGTCAGCGATACGGATTGGAAGACCGAACGCCTGGAGGTGCACATGAGAGGCCGCGCCATGCTCTTTAAGACCATCGCTCGCGAGACCAGCGAGATACGCAGCGGCTTTTCCCCGGTGCCTGCGGGCATCAGCCTGGGCCAGGGTGTCTCCCTGCTCGATCAGGGCGAGAGCAGCAGCGCCCTGATCTCACCCGTCAGCTTATCCTTCCATCGATAACTCCCATCCCAGCGAATGGATGCCTGATTCGGGGGGACTGTCTCGAAATCGAACATGAATGATGCCAATAGTAACCTCACCGGCGGCGACAGCCCTTCAATATATGTTGCAAATAAAGGACTTAAGCAACGCATGCGTGGAGTGTACTGATTTAGTACACAAATTGTCAGATAGATTCATGTTTTCGCTCAGCCAGCCGATAGGCTCCGTCAGGGAAGTTCCCGAACAGGAGCAGAGATCGATGGAGATCGGCCCGGTAGCCAGCGTTCGTATTTCACCTATGGTCAGGCCTATACAGGCTGATCTGGGGGTAACAGACGTATACGAGGTAGAGCGCACAACCCGAAATGGCGACGAGATCTACATACCCAGCGGCACAAAGGCCACCAGCGGCTTTGAAGATGACGAGGACAAGTATGAGGAGCTGGAGGAAGAGCTTGATGTGGAATCCCGGGTTCGGACCCCTGGAAACGGCAAAATCAGCCGCTTCGCCTGAGCTTCGCTGATATATCACTGATACTAATGCACTTAGTCATAGATATTTGCAAATATACTAAAGCTGTGATAATTTACTAACCAGTTAGTCAATGGCAACGACAGCCCCAACCCGCACACAGACCGAACGCGCCGACCAGACCCGCACTCGCATCCTGGATGCGGCCGTACGGCAGTTCAGCGCCAACGGACTGGCGGGAGCGCGTACCGAACAGATTGCCGAGGAGGCCGGCGTCAATAAGGCGTTGCTCTATTACTACTTCAAGAGCAAAGAAGACCTCTACGCCGCCGCACTGGAGTTCGTCTTCGAAGGAATTCGAGCTGCCAGCCTCGCCGTGTTGGAGGCGGGCGCTTCGGCCGGTGAGCGATTTCTGCAGATCGTGTTGAACCACTTTGATCGCTCCTACTCCCGTCCCGCATTGCAGTCTCTGATGCACCAGGAGATGGTCCGGCTGCACCAGGGCGAGGAACACAGAATGGCGCGGATGGCGGAGCAGTTCTTTCGGCCGATGTGGGACAAGTTGGAGGAAGTGCTTAGGGAAGGCATCGCGTCAGGTGAATTGATTCCGGTTGATCCCGCGCAGATGCGTTATGCCTCGCTGGGCGCGAATGTCTTCTATTTTCTCTCCGCGCCGCTCACGCGGCTGACCATCCACATCGATCCTTTAGAGCGTGGAGAACTGGAGCGTCGCCGCAAGGCGGCCATCGAGTTTCTGGGCCAGGCGATTTTTGTTGACCGTGAACAGGGCGCGCGCGTGGCAGCGAGCGTACTGGCGGAGACACCTATGCCGGAAAACGGCGGAATCAGGCCGCTACAAGATAAATTCTGCACTATCAAGAGTGACGAAGCGAGGTAAAAGTGAACGCACGCAATCGAGTTTTCCTGCTCCTGGGCCTGCTGACCGTGGGGTCGCTTATCTGGTACCTGGTCACGGTGCGGCCGTCGTCTGATCTGCAACTAATCGGCACGGTGGACGCCAACGAGGTGGTGGTGAGCAGCAAGATTCCCGGACGCATCCAGACACTTCTGGTCGACGAGGGCCAGGAGGTGAAGGCTGGGCAACTGATCGCCGTCATCGAGAGCGAGGACCTTACCGCGGCGCGCAAGGCCGCCGAGGCCAACGCCGCCAGCCAGAAGGGCAAGCTCGGCGGGAGTGTCGAGACCGAGCGCCAGGACCGCGGAGAAACCAGCAACGCCACCATCAACGCCGAGGCCCAGCTACGCGCTGCGCGGGCTGCGCTGGCCCAGGCGCAGGCAAACTACGATCATCAGCAGGCCGACACCAGCCGCACTGTCGCTCTCGCCAAGCAGGGAATAATGAGCGAGCAAGCCAGTGACGATGCGGCCACCAGCCTGCAGGCCGACAAAGCGGCTGTCGATGCGGCCCGCGAGAACGTCGCTGCCGCCGAAGCCTCGCTGCGCCAGGCCCGCGCCCACGAGCTGCTCACTGCTGTTGCCGCCCGCACCGTGGACTCCACCCGCAACGATGTCGAAAACGCCAGAGCCCTCGCCGAACAAGCCAAGGTTCAGTTGGGCTATGCGCAGGTCTTTGCCCCGGTCAGCGGGAAGGTCAACGTGCGCGCAGCACGCCAGGGCGAGGTGGTCGCAGCCGGCGCCGCCATCGTCACCATCATGGATCTGACTGAAACCTGGATTTATGCGCCGCTGCCCGAGACCCAGGCCGATGCTGTTCAGGTCGGCGACTCGCTGCGCGTGGTGATGCCCAGTGGCGCAACTCTCCAGGGCAAAGTCATCAATAAAGCAGCAGAAGCGGACTTTGCGACGCAACGCGACGTCAGCTCTCGCAAGCGCGACATCAAAACCATTCAGTTGAAGCTGCTCATCGACAATCCAGGAGAGCGCTTTGTCCCCGGCATGACCGCCGAAGTTTATATTCCAAAAAACAAGCTGGTGAAGCAATGAGCGTGGCAGCGATCGCCGTCGAGCACATCTTCAAGCGCTACGGCGACTTTGAAGCGGTCAAGGACGTCAGCTTTTCGGTTGCCGAGGGTGAAATCTTCGGCCTTCTCGGCCCCAACGGCGCGGGAAAAAGCACACTTATCCGCATGATGACCACGCTCATCCCGCTCACTGCCGGCCGCGCCATCATCGCCGGCCACGATGTGGCTAAGGAGCCGGACGCGGTTCGCCGCATGATCGGCGTCATTCCCCAGGCCCTGACCAGCGACCCCGACCTCACCGTCGAAGAAAATCTCAGCATCTACGCCAAGCTCTACAGCGTCCCGCGTCACGAGCGCGAAAAAAACATCGCGGATGTTCTTCAGGCCGTAGACCTGGTCAAATGGCGCGGCGCCCAGGTCAAGACGCTCTCCGGAGGAATGCGCCGCCGCGTTGAAATCGCCCGCGGCCTGGTTCACAATCCCAGCATTTTCTTTCTCGACGAACCCACTACCGGCCTCGATCCAGTCTCGCGCATCGCCGTCTGGGAGATGCTCGACAACCTGCGCAGCAGCCGCAAACTCACTATTCTTATCACGACTCACTACATGGAAGAGGCCGATAAGCTCTGCGACCGCATCGCCATCGTCGATTACGGCAAGCTGGTCGCACTGGGGACGCCCCTCGAGCTCAAGCACAGCGTTCCCGGAGCCAACGTTGTTGAAGTGCACTTCGATAGGGAAACCGAGGAGTGGCAGGGGCGCCTGGAAAAGCTGGACGGCGTGACCAGCGTGCAGGCCGAGAGCGCCGGCTTTTACCGCGTGCTCACTTCGTCGGGCTCAAAAACCACCATGCAGTTAGTCGAGCTGGCCGCATCCCTGGGCGAGACACTCACCTCTCTGAGCGTGCAGAACACGACGCTTGACGACGTATTCGTTCACTATACCGGCCGTCAGCTTCGCGATGAGCAGGTCAAGCCGCCCGTCTTCACCCTGCCGCCGCGTCCGGGAGCACGCCCATGAACAGAATGTTCGCCATTGTCGAGCGCGAGATGCGCAAGTTCTTCCGTTCGCCGACGCTGATGATCATGTCGTTGATGATGCCGCTGCTGCAGTTGGTCATCATGGGCAACGCTTTCGGGGGCAAGATCGTCGGCTGCCGCGTCGCAGTGGTGGACTACGACCATGGCCCTGAAGCCGTCAAACTCCGCGAAGCCTTCGACGCCATCGCCGTCAACATCAAGACCTTCACCACCATCGAGTACACCTCCGAGGTGCAGGCCCGCGAAGACGTGCGCACCGGCAAGATTGACGCGGCCATCGTCATTCCCGCCCAGTATTCGCGCCGCGTTTACTCGCAGGACGCGCCGGTCATCGGCTTGGTGGTCGATGACACTGACCCGTTCACTTCCAGCAGCATCGAGGCAGAGATGCAGTTGGTGGTCAGCGCGCTCACCACTCCCGTCATCCAGCCGAGGCTTGCCAGCCAGATAGCACTGGAAATCGTTGAGCTTTATCCCTATGTGAATTACATGAAGTTTCTGCTTCCCGCCACCATCGCCCTGGCCATGTATATCTCGGTCATGATCGGCGGAGGAATGTTATACATCGACGATAAGGCCCGCGGCGTTCATGAGGGCTATCTGGTCACTCCCATCACCAAGCTGGAGTTGGTCTTCGGCATGAACCTTGCCGGCGCCATGAAGGCGACCCTGGCCGGGATTTCGCTCACCGTCATCGGCTCGCTCATGGCCGGCCTGGGCGTCATCTTTCACCCCATGGTTCTGGTTGAACTCCTGTGCCTGATCCTGGCCTCCTCCATCGCCTTTAACGGCATGATGTTCCTGTTGATGGTGCGCGTCGATGATCCGCTCGTGCCCCGCGCCATGTTCGGCGTTCTAAATACATTACTTTTTTACCCCTCCGGCGCGATGTATCCAGTCGCCTCTTTTCCAGCCTGGCTCCGCGCCATCGCTGTAGTTGACCCCTTTACGTATGTCATCCACGGCTTCAAAGCCGTCATCCTCAAAGACGGAGGCTTTCAGGCGATTCAGTTTGACCTGTTGTTTCTTTTTGTTTTCGGCATTGGAACGCTGCTCATCGCCACGCCGCTGTTCAAGCGGACGTTATAAAGCACGGGGTTAAGGTATCTGATGAGTTGCTTTAAAAGGGCACGAATTTAGACGTGCTGAGCGAAGCTGATCCGGCCCCCGCAGGTCCATACTCAAGAGTTCTTCCTCGCCCAGCGGCGCAGCCCCGGGGTCACTAATACCAATGTCGTGAAGAAATACGTGAAACTGGATAATTCCGGAACATCAGAGGGCTCGCCGGAGGGAGAATAGCCGTAGGTCAACGTGAAAGTGCCGGTGGTGGAGCCGGTGTCATACATATCCGGAAATGTACCCCCTGTGTTCTGGAATGTTTCATCGATAGAGCCTTCGTTCACGGAGCCAGAACCCGTCAAGCCCGCCAGGCTCAGACTGTCAACGCCAGAAATCGAAAAATTTACCGTCGTGCTGTCGCCATAGAGGTCGGTGCTCCAGGTCTCGGTGTCAGACGACGTTCGGTACGACATGATGGCCTGGCCATCAAAGCCTCCATAGCTGCCGCTCACAGTCAGACTGCCCGTGCCCGTCCATGACAGAGTGGCAGAGGTCAGGGTGCCGAGCGTCGAATTGAACTGGTTAAAGTCCACCGCATCGTTGAACACCGTATATACGTCGCCATTCGTGACTCTGCTGTCTGATCCGGAAGGCGTCAGAATCACAGTCTGGACGAGGGTGTCGGCGTACGCAGCGGTGCACGCACAACCCGCAATAGCAATGACCACGGCGCCGCGAGCGACCATTTTTCTAAGACACAGCAGTGCATTTATCAAGGTTTCCTCCAAATCAGATTTGAGAGAGCGAGCCTGTGCCCGGAATCTCTTTTTTCGGCGGGGGGGTTGATAAAATTGTATCGCTCCTTTGGCAGATTGCAAGGCCAAAAGAAGGTTTGCGCCCAAAAAACCAGTGTCGCGTGGTTGTACACTGAGCGTGTGATGAGTCGATTACTTGTTTCCTCTTTATTAGTTTTCTTCGTGCTGGCCGGCTGCCACTCCGGCCAGAAGGCTCCCTCACAGCCCAGCTCAAGCCAGAACTATCAGGCCGGTGAGTTTGAAAGAAAGGTCTACCATCTTCGCGGCAAGGTGGTCTCCACCGATGCAGCCAAGGGCGAAGTGACGCTGGACCATGATGCCATTCCCGGCTTCATGGAGGCCATGACCATGCCTTACAAGCTACAGGATGCGAGCATCCTGAGCGAGCTTCATCCGGGCGATGTGATTACCGCCGATGTGGTAGTGATGACCAATCCCGATGGGGAGGTGCTGCTTGACCACATTGTCGTGATGGCGCAGGCCAAGCCTGATTACAAGCCCGCGGTCTCTTATAATGTGCCCGCTCCGGGCGACGTAGTTCCGGATTTCAAGCTGCGCAACCAGGATGGCAGGCCGATTCATCTTGGTCAGTTCAAAGGCAAGGCGCTATTGGTCACCTTTATCTATACGCGCTGTCCCTCGCCGGAGTTTTGCCCTTGGGTGACGCGCAACTTTGCCGCGTTGGAGAAGATAATGGCGGCCAATCCCGGCCTCTATGCCAAGTCACATCTGCTCTCGGTCAGCTTTGATCCGGAGCACGACACGCCGGAAAGGCTACGCGCCTACGGCGTAACGTATATGGGAAGCGACGCGAAGAACGCCTTTGCGCATTGGGAGTTTGCAGCGCCGGAAAAGCTGGTGCTGGCCGAGATGGCCAGATTCTTTGACCTGGGCATGACAGCAGGCGCGGATACGATGATTACGCACACGCTCTCGACGACGCTGATCGGCCCTGACGGCAAGGTAGTCCGCTTTTATCCGGGCAATGAGTGGACGCCGGAGCAGGTCATAGCAGATGTGAAACAAATAGTGGTTAATACAAGATAAGCTTGTGGTAATCTATGAAAGCCTCAATCCCCCGGTCTGTGCTATCCCAAATGCTGGAGTTAGTGCGGAAAATGACGATGTTACAATATGTGACGAAGATCACATTAGGAATCGTAGGGATATCCCTGTCCGCATTAGCTTATGCTGATTCCGTAACGCTCACGCTGGATTCCAACTGGGGAGACTATACCTCATACTCCTGGACTAGTAATGGTCAGCCATATTCTGAAGTCGTTAGTCCATACATGGCGGTTTTGAATGGGGACGGTTATTTCAACCAATCTGTTCTTGTTATCTGTTACGACATGAACGCTGCAACCAATATCGGACAGGCTTATTCGGGCACTATTGAGCCCATCAGCTATTTCAGCGGCGACGAACAGATGGAGATCATGGAAGCCACTTATCTAGAAAACGAATTGATGAACGATGGGGGGCTTAACGCGCCCCTGGACACCAGAGGCGCCCTCTCATTGGCGATCTGGGAGGTTATGAACCCGACTTCCACCACCAAAAGCACGCAATTTCCGACAGACCCGGCAGCGCTACCCTATGAAGCCGAAGCAGCCACAGCTGTGTCAAGTGGCGCGTGGACTGCCGCGGATGCCGATCAATTCGAAACGTGGGTGCCAGATGATTCGTCGATCCAGCGGTTTGGCTTTATCGAAGAGACTCCCGAACCTTCCACTTTGGTTTTGACGGGTTTGGGCCTTCTCAGCCTTGGCATAATCGTTGGCAGATCGAGAGTATTATCACTAAAAATGGTTAGAAGATAGCACAGAGTTTCGCGAAGGAATCCAATTCAATCAACTGCTGTCCCTCTGGCGCGGGGTCGAGCGAGGCGTGCTCCAGAACCCATGTATCTTTGTGAAAGAGGAAGACGGCGTTGAGGCCGGCGGCGAGAGCGGGATTGATGTCGCTTTTGGGGCTGTTGCCGATCATCCAGCTTGAATGCGGCGATAACTCATGGCGATGGAGGACCTGGCGATAGGTTGCCGGATCTTTTTCGGCGGGGATCTCCACGGCGGAGAAGTAATTTGCGAGGCCGGAGCGGACAAGCTTATCGGCCTGCTCGGCGTGGTTGCCCTTGGTCATGAGGATGAGCTGGTGGCGCGTGGCCAGCTCCGCCAGGGTTTCGGCCACGCCGGGTAGCAGCTCGATCTCCTGCTCGGCGATGGAGCGGGCAAAGCCTTCAATGCGCATGCGCTCTTCGCCAGTCATGGGCGCGGGGCTGAGCCGCTCAAAGCAAGCGAGCAGCGAACGGGAAAAGCTCGACAGGCCATAGCCGTGGGAAAGGATGGTCTCCCGCTCGGCGGTGTTCAGCGCCTGGCGCACCTCGGCGGGCGTGTACTCGCGGTGATTCAGGTAGCTGATAAAGGCGGCGATGGCGCGCTCAAAATAGACGTTATTCTCCCACAGCGTATCGTCGGCGTCGATGAGCAGCGCTTGGCCTGGAGCAAATCGCGGCATAAGTCATATCGTAGTGAAGCGGAATACTATGGTTTGGGCTGCGCTCCCAGCCACTGCTTCAGATTCGGCTCCTGGAGCGAGCGCAGCTCGATGCAGCCGTCGATGCGCTCGATGGCGTGCTTAAGCAAGTTGTCGGCGGCGGCCACCTTGTGCTCGGCAAAGAAAGCCCTCACATTGTCGCGGTCCTGGGCGGAGCAAAAGGCGGACGTGGAACTGACCAGCACGCCGCCCATTTCGGGGGTAAGCAGGGCAGACACCTTGTCCCAATGATCCTGGATATACTTCCATGCCAGGTCGCGTGTGGCGTCGTTTTGCAGGGCGATGGCGAGCTGAATAGCGGCGTCCTGGTTGCGGACCTTGCCGGAGATGGCGTAATCCATAGCACGCCGGGCTAGCGCGGGATCTTCAAACCGGGCGAGCATCCGGAGGGCGCCGGTCTGGAACTCCGGATTGGTTGAGGTTTCAGAGAGCTTCTGCAACTGGTCAAAGAGAGCAGCATCGCCGTTGCGGGCGGCGATGGCGAGGGCGGCCTGGCCCAGCGTGTGATCGGCCTCAGCGGGATTACTCAAGTAATGTTGAGCGTACTCGCGAGCCATAGCCCGGATAATCGGAAAACTTTCATGGCGGCCAATTGCTGAAAGCAACTCTGCGCGCAGCTCCTTTGTATTATCTGAATCCGTCGCAGCGGGGTGGCCTAGTTTCAGGTACTCCGGCGTGAAAACAGTGACAATCCATTTCATGAGCGCGGTCTTTTCTTCAGGGGTGGACGCGACCTGCTCATAGATCACATTGACGCCGCTCAAAGCCTGGCTTACGACCTCAGCATTGGAATCATCTTTAACAGCCGCCACCAGGTCGAGATAAGCGCCGATGGGAGCCTTGTTGGAGCGCGCCTGCGCCCACTCGTCGCCGATCAGGCTGATGCGCTCGGCGGGAGTGAGCGCAGTTTCCACCTGCGCCACTAGAGCCGTATACACTCTCGCCGGATAGGCGCTGCGATAGTAGCACTTGCCGCCGGCATTGGCAAAGAAGAGTGTGCCCTTGGGCGCCTTGAACTGGGCCGTGGAAGGAGTGAGAAGCGCGCAGTTCTGGCCGAAGGAGGTCTTAAAGCAAACGGGGAGGGTCCACTTCTGCGCGGGGTCCGGCTGAATGCCGGGGCTGAGATAAAAACGCTTTTGACTAACCGCAACCTTGCCCTTGGCCCGCTCGCCGAAGGTGAGAATCGGCGCGCCCGGCTGGGCCACCAGGCTCTCCATGATCTTGTCCACCGGCTTGTGGCTTGTCGCGGTCTGAGCGCCCCAGAAATCCTCCGCGGTGGCGTTGGCGTATTTGTGGGCGGCCAAGTAGTTATGCACGCCACGGCGGAAGGTCTCCTCGCCCAGGTAATTCTCAACGGTCAGCAGCACGTCGCTGGCCTTGCCGTAGGAGATGCCGTCGAACATCTGGTTAATCTCGTCGGGAGTGTCTGCCTTGGCGCGAATGGCTCGTGTGGTGGGCTGCGCGTCGAGGTCGAGCACATCATCTATGCCCGAGACAACGGATTGGCCGATGTTCCACTCCGGATGCATGGCGGCCACGGGCTTGTTCTCCATCCAGGTGGCAAAGCCCTCGTTGAGCCAGATGTTGTCCCACCACTGCATGGTCACCAGGTCGCCGAACCACTGATGGGCCATCTCGTGGGCGATGGTCAGGGCTACATCTTTCATTGCATCGACGGAGGCGGTCTTTGAGTCGAGCAACAGCGCGGTCTCTCGAAAGGTGATAGCGCCGAAGTTTTCCATGGCGCCGGCTTCGAAATCAGGCAGGGCGATCAGGTCGAGCTTCTTGAGCGGATAGGAAATGCCGAAGTAGTTGTTGTAATAGTGCAGCACATATTTGGCGACATCGACGCTGTAGGGCGTGAGCGCCACCTTGTCGGGCGTGGAGCAGGAGCGGATGGTCACGCCATCGGATTCGCCTGTCGTGCACTGAAAATCGCCGACCAGAAAGGCGACGAGGTAGGTGGACATTTTGGGCGTGGTGGCGAATCTGAGCGTGTGCTTGCCGGCTATGGGACCGGAAATATCGCTTTCGATGGGAGTATTGGAGATCGCCGTGTCGCCGCTATCGATGACCAGGGTGACATCATAAGTCGCCTTGAAGGCCGGCTCGTCGAAACAGGGGAAGGCGCGGCGCGCGTCGGTGGGCTCAAACTGCGTGACGGCGTAGTTGCGCTTTTCGGTTTTGGAGAGATAGAAGCCGCGCAGCTCGTTGTTCAGAATGCCGGTGTAGCCGATGGAGAGCGTCGCCTTGCCCGCGGGCAGCTTTTCGGGGAAGGTGAATGTTGCTTGCTGCTTGTCTTTGTCGAGTGTGACGGCGGCCTTCAACTGCTTTCCGCCGGCGGTCACGGTAACGCTCTCAAAGGCAATCTCAGCGGCATTCAGCGTGATGTGATCCGCTGGCTCTGCCAGATTCATGTCGATGGTTTCAACGCCGGAGAAGGTAGCTGCTTTCAGGTCCGGCGTGAGGTTGAGCGTGTAGTGTTCAGGACGGACGGTCTGAGGCAGCCGCTGGGCGCTTGCTGATGCATGAAACAGACAGAAAAAAGCCGCCAGCACTATCGATAAAGCTCGCAGGGATGAGGTAAAACCAGAAATCGTCATATAATCCTTTTGAAATTGAATCGTTATTGCGCCTTGGTTTTCTTGGGCAGCAGCATATCGAGCATCAGCAGACATGCGCCGATGACGACGGATGAGTCGGCGATGTTGAAGTCCGGCCAGTGGTAGCTGAAGATGTGCACCTCGATGAAGTCCACCACCGAGCCGTAGGCGATGCGGTCGTGGACGTTGCCCAGCGCTCCGGCGAAGATCAGCGCCAGAGCGACGGTGGTGAGCGTGAAACGGTCGCCGAGGCGGACCATGAGGAAGAGAACAATCAGCGCCATCAGCGACGAGAAGCAGATCAATCCCCAGCGGACAGTGTTGGGCGATGCGGTGTTGGCGAAGAGCGAAAAGGCCGCGCCCTCGTTGGTCCAGTGGGTGATGCGCAGAACGCGCGGGATGACCGGGATAGCGCTGCCGTATGGGATGCGCAGCGTGACCCAGGTCTTGGTCAGCCGGTCGAGAAAGATGATCACTGCGGATATGATGAGCAGCCAGTGCAGGCGGCGGGGCGCGACGAGTTTCATTGAGCGTTCTCCGTGGGTCGTGCGATCTTCATTTCCTTCAGCGCTTCCTGGCAGCGTGTGCAGACGTTTTGCCAGATGCCGTAATTCGAGACTTCGGGCATATAGTTCAAGCAGCGGGCGCATTTATAGCCGGAAGCAAGAAGCACGTCAATCCTAAATAGGCCGAGTAGGCTTTGCATTGTGGCTTCAGAGGGAACCGGTCTCAAATCCGGGTACGGGTTTACATTTGAATTGAGTGGTATTGGAATCGAAAGTGCAGCCCTTTGTAAAAGGTTGGAAGTGCGTAGTTCTACATCAGAGACGTTGAACAGCTCTTTCAGGCTGGAATGGTGCTTCTGTAAAAGCGCATCTCCGCCCTCCTCGACCGTAATTACGAGTTTCGCTTCAAGAGCTTTCCCGATTCCTTTACCCTTTCGTTCCTCCTCAAGCTCACGAAGGGCTCGATCACGCACTTCAAAGATTGTTTTCCACTCTTCGAGTAGCGGTGCCGAGTCTTCCGAAAAAATCTCCTCCGGCTTAGGGAATTGCGCCAGATGAACGGAAGCCTCGCGGCCCTCGACCTTGGGCAGATACTCCCAGACCTCGTCGGCGGTAAAACTCAAAATCGGCGCGACCAGGCGGACAAGGGCTTCGGTGATCTGCCACAGCACGGTCTGCGCGGAGCGGCGTTCCTTGCTTGTGGGCGCGAAGGTGTACATCCGGTCCTTGAGCACGTCCAGATAAAACGCGCTAAGGTCCACAATGGCGAACTCGTTGATCGCGTGGTAGACGCGATGGAACTCGAAGCGCTCATACCAGCCCGGCTTGCCATCCGTTCCAACGATATTTTCGGTCAGCTCGCGGGTGCGGGCCAGCATATAGCGGTCCAGCGGCAACAAATCAGATTCGGCCACGCGGTTGCGCACGGGGTCGAAGCCGTTCAGATTGCCCAGCAGAAACCGGAAGGTGTTGCGCAGCTTTTTGTAGATCTCCGCGCAGCGCTGGAGAAGGTTTTCGCTGGCTGCCATGTCCTCGCGAAAGTCCACCGAGGCTACCCACAGGCGGACGATCTCGCCGCCCATGCGGTTGGCAATATCGACCGGATCGACGCCGTTTCCGAGGGATTTCGAAAAAGCGCGGCCCTGCTCGTCCAGCGTCCATCCGGCAGTGGCCACGTGCGAGTAGGGTGCGTGTCCGCGCAGCGCCACCGAGGTTAGCAGCGAAGAGTGGAACCAGCCGCGGTGCTGGTCGCCGCCTTCGAGGTACAGGCACTTCGGGGCTTCCCGCCCTTTCCCCTTTTGGAAGTCCGCATATATGGCCTTCAGCTCAGGGTCCGACTCGCAGACGGCATACCAGCTTGTGCCGGAGTCGAACCAGACATCGAGAATATCGGTCTCCTTGCGAAAGCCCTGGCCGGGCGGGCGGAGTTCTCCACAATTCGCGCAAACGGTATTGTCTGGTAATAGTGCCTCGATTGGAGTGGTGTGCCATGCTTCGGCTCCATGCTCCTCGAAGAGCTTCACGATCTTGCGGTTGAGCGCCGGATCGAGGATAGGCTTCTGACAGCCTTCGCACAGGAAGACGGCGATAGGCACGCCCCAGATGCGCTGGCGGCTGATGCACCAGTCGGGACGTGTGGCGATCATGTTGGTGATGCGCTCCTTGCCCCAGGCCGGGTCCCAGATGACCTTGTCGATCTCTTCGATGGCCAACTGGCGGAAGGTCGTTTCCGCGCCGTCGGTACGCTTGAGCGGAGTTTCAAGGCTGATAAACCACTGCTCGGTGGCGCGGAAGATGACCGGATGGTGGCAGCGCCAGCAGTGCGGGTAGGAGTGCTCCAGATCGCTCACGGCCAGCAGCGCGCCATGCTCCTCCAACATGGCCACGATGACGGGGTTGGCGGCCCACACCTCCATGCCATCGAAGGCAGGCGGAGAGGCCAGCGGCCAGGCTGCGGGGTCCACCTGAATGCGGCCGGAGGCGTCGACGCGGCAGCTCTGGTCAAGGCCATAGCTCTGGCCGGTGTAAAAATCCTCCGCGCCGTGCGAGGGCGCCGTGTGCACCGCGCCGGTGCCTGTGTCAGCGGTGACATATGTGGCCAGCACGCCCAGAACGCTGCGCTCCAGAAACGGATGCTGGAAGGTAGCGCGCTCCATCACGCTGCCCTTGAATCGGGCCAGTTCTGTTGTTGAGCCTAATTCACAGGCAGCGGCCACGGCGGCAGCCAACTCGGCAGCCACAATGTAAACCTGGTCGCCCGCAGCCAGCGCCACATAGTCAAAATCAGGATGAAAGGCCACGGCCATCGACGCGGGCAGAGTCCAGGGAGTGGTAGTCCAGATAATCGTCGAGACCTGCTTGCCCTTGAGCGCCGGGCTGATCGCCGCAGGCTCCGAAGTCAGCCGATAGCGCACGTAGACCGAGGGGCTGGTGTGCATCTCGTACTCCACCTCGGCCTCGGCCAGCGCTGTGCGGTCGTGAATGCACCAGTAGACCGGCTTGAGGCCGCGATAAACGAAGCCCTTTTCCAGGAAGCTGTAAAAAGCCTCCAGGGTGCGGGCCTCGTAATCGCGGGACATGGTCATGTAGGGCGTGTCCCAGCGGCCCAGGCAGCCGATGCGCTCAAACTGCGAGGTTTGCAGGTCAACATACTTCTGCGCATACGCGCGGCAGGCTGCGAGCACCTCCGGCACGGGCATCTCGAGCTTTTTTCTGCCCAGTTGCTCATCCACCTTGATCTCGATGGGCAACCCGTGGCAGTCATAGCCGGGGACGTAGGGCGCATCGAAACCGGCCATGGTCTTCGATTTGACTATAAAATCCTTCAGTCCCTTGTTCAGCGCATGGCCCAGGTGAATGGGGCCGTTGGCGTAGGGGGGGCCATCGTGCAACAGGTAGGCGGGGCGGCCCTGGGCGGCCTTGCGCAGCCTGTCATAGAGCCCGAGCGAGGCCCAGCGGGCCAGCCGAAGCGGTTCATTCTGCGGCAGGTTAGCCTTCATCGGGAAGGCGGTTTGCGGTAGTGTAAGGGTCGCCTTCAATTCCGGCGCTGGGGACATCGTCACTCCCTGGGGCTTTCGATCTGGTTCTTATTAAGTGTAAATGGCGGAACAAGATTTCATCGGTAACAACTGAGGGGTCCAGAACGTCTATAGATTATGGGATACCTAGCCGAGCCAGAATATGAGAGACTGGAAGAAGATGCCCTCCCGGTCGAGACACCATCGGGCGGCGTCAAGCATCATGAAAGCACGGTCCTGGAAACGAGAACTCCCCCGTTCGGCCGGCAGACCAGGCACCCAGAGGCAATAAATTCAGACGCAACGATGGCCAACGACCTGCGCGACCAAATTACAGAATCCAAAGCTGCCGCAGCTACCGCGGACGGTGTTGAACTCGACCTCGCTTTCGGCGTTCCCGTCGAGGAGACGCCCCTCTGGATCGATCTCTATGAGAGCATCCGCGATGTTTTCTTTCCTCCCAAGCTGCCCCCTCTGGAACTGACCTCGACGCCTATTCCGGTGCCGGACCGGATGGCGGTCAAGCGCAATCCCTGGGCCTTGGGAATCTCCGCAACAGTTAATTTAGGGCTTGCGGCGCTCGCCGTCTTGCTCGGAGTGAATACCTATATTAACAATGTGAAACCGAAGCTCCAGGTAACGCACATCGACGTAACGGAATTCAAAGCTCCTAAAGCTGTCATTGCCGCCGGCGGTGGTGGCGGAAGCCCGGACAAAGTAGAAGCCATCAAGGGCAGGATTCCCCCGCGGGCGGAGCCGGTTGTAGCTCCCAAGGTGGAAGCACCGCCGGACCCCACCATTGATGTGCAAAACAACATTATCATTCCCGACAATATGAGGCTGCCGAACTTCGGCCAGACGAACTCGCCCAATGTAAAGCTGGGCTCGCTGGGGAACGGTAAAGGCACGGGACTTGGTTCAGGGGATGGACCCGGATACGGGCCTGGTTGGGGCGGAAATATCGGCGGAGGGCCCAGACGCATTGGCGGAGCCGTTTCGGCGCCGATTCCTTTGTTCGAGCCGGATGCGGAGTTCTCCGACGAAGCTCGCCGGGCCAAGTACCAGGGCGTTTGCATTGTGCAGATCATCGTGGACGCGCAGGGAAATCCGCAGAACCCGCGGGTGGTACGCGCGCTGGGCATGGGACTGGATGAAAAAGCCATCGAGGCGGTAATGAAGTACAAGTTCAAGCCGGCCAGGGAGAACGGCAAGCCCGTGGCGGTTTGGCCGGTGAATATCGAGGTCAACTTCCGGCTGTATTAAGGGCTTGCGGCTGTTTATTGAAAAAGAGCGAAGCGCACAGGCGCTTCGCTCTTTTTAATAAGGGGAGGGAGTTGTGTTGTTACGACTCCCAACGGTCTTTGCCGCTATGAGCGAGAGTCCAGGAAAACAAATGAGTGCCCGGAAAACCACAAATCGAGGTATGAAATGGTGCGCCCGGAGAGATTCGAACTCCCGACCTACTGGTTCGTAGCCAGTCGCTCTATCCAGCTGAGCTACGGGCGCACACGTGAGGTTTCAAGCGAAACCATTGTCAGAATATCAGGCTTCCGTGGACAGCGCAATTACCGAATTTCAGGCAGTAGGCGCATTTTGTTGAGCCGGTTGCGCGGGAATCGAGGGCAGTTCTGCATCGATATCCAGGCCTGCCTGTCGCACCAGCTTCGTCACGGCCGCGGCGTTCAGCCGGGAGGCGTCATATTCTACTTGCAAAGTGTGCGCGGCGCGGTCGATTGTGAGGCGGTGAATGCCGTAGACCTCGCGAACGTTAGCCAGCGCGCGAGTCACCGCCTCGATATTCGAGGGCGGGACGGCATAGCGAAAGTGAATTTCCACCGTGGTCATAAGGGAATGATAGCAAGGCGACGCCTAATTGTGCCTCGCAGGCCTCTCTTTACATAGTGGGAATTCAGACGCTACAGGCTATTCAGATAAGCGCGGATTTCAGGGCTGTTCCAATCCTGTGGGCCGACGACCTTGCGGCGGATGACGCCCTGACGGTCGATGATGTAGGTCTCCGGCCAGCCTTCGGTGTGAAATAGCTTTGCGGCGGTCTGGTCGGGGTCGCGGACCGTGATCAGGTCAACGTGGTGGCGGATGAGAAAGAGGCTGTAGGCGTCATGGTTTTCATCGATGCTGACAGCCACGATGGCTAAATCGGGCCGGTCGTGGTGCAGTTGGAGCAGCGAGGGCATCTCCACGACGCAGGGCGCGCACCAAGTGGCCCAGAAGTTGAGCAGCACCACGCGGCCACGGTAGCCGCCCAGGTGTACCGTGGTCGAGCCGTCGGAGAGGTTGAAGTCCGGGGCTGGCTGGCCGGTCTGTGCCGGATGGGCGCCACGGTCGCAACCGGGCGTGAGCGCCAGCGGCACAAGCAAACTAAGTAAGAGAAACCGAGAAAACCGCACATCTCTATAATACGAAGCGTAAGCCTCCAACGGAAACGGTGCATGGATGAAGAAGAAACAGGAGAGTGAAGCGGTTCAAAAAGGCGGGTTTAAGCCGGTTTTAGGACTGTCCGAATCGCCCGTCTCGCCACCGGTGCAGTGGGGAATCGTATTCGACCAGCCGGAGCCGACGGAGTTGCTGGAGCTGACCGTCATTGTTCCGGCTCGCAACGAGGAAGAGTGCCTTGACGCCTGCCTTCAGTCGCTGGTCAGCCAGACAGAGAGTTTGTTTGAGCTGGGCCGCGACTGGGAACTGATGGTAGTGGACGATCACTCGACCGACCGCACCGCGGAGATTGCCCGCGGCTTTGCAGGGGTCACCGTGCTGGAAGCTGGAAATCTGGAGGAGGGCCAAAAACCAGTATGGACCGGCAAGAACAACGCCATCTGGACCGCGGCCAAGCGGGCGCGAGGTCGCTGGCTGCTTTTCACCGACGCGGATACCCTGCACGAACCGGGAAACCTGCATCGCGCCCTGCATGAAGCCGCCCGGCACAAGGTGGGCGTTTTGAGTTACTCGCCGCGGCAGATGGTGAGCGGGCTTTGGCAGCGATCGCTGATGCCTCTGATTTTCAGCGAACTGGCCCTGGCGTATCCTCCGGCTAAGGTCTCCGACCCCGCCGAGCGCATCGCCGCGGCCAACGGCCAATTTCTGCTGATCGAGCGCGAGACTTATCGACGCCTTGGCGGACACACAGCAGTCTCCGATAAGATTCTGGAAGACGTTGAATTGGCCTCCCTTGCCAAGCGGCGCAAAGTAGGCCTGCGCTTCCGTTATGCCGACGATGCCGTTTCCGCGCGGATGTACCGCTCGACGGCGTCAATGATCGAGGGCTGGACAAAGAACCTGGCGTTGCTCTTTGACAACTGCGTGACGCTGGCCGTCTGGCGGGTAATTGATATTCTGCTGCTGGCGGCGCTGCCGTTGCTGGCGGTGGCGTTCTGGAACGCACGCCTCTTCGCTCATTCGGCGCAATGGCTGATCGCCGGCTGGGTTCTGGCCCTGCTCTGGGTGCGCAACCTCTTCCGTTTCTACGGACGAGTGGCCAAATCGAACTTTGGTTTTCTCGATTGCGCCATTTCGCCGTTGGGCTTGCCGCTGTTTGTAGTTCTGCTCTGCCGTAGTTGGTTTCAGCACCACATCCTGAAGCGAGTAAGCTGGAAGGGGAGGAGTTACGCGGCGTAACCACCTGCGGTGGGGCTGGCGTTGGCTTCTAGCTGTTTCTATGATTTCGTGCCGTCAGTTTTTCTACAATGGCATCACAGGCAGTATGAGATAAAGCTAGCAGCTAAAGCTGGCAATTCGAACGATGAAGCCCTGGCCGAGACTCAGGCATCTATTCCTATAAGGGGTCGGAATGATCTATCTGACGCGACGGGCCACATTTTCCGCTTCGCACTACTACTGGAACCCGGCGTGGACGGCGGAGAGGAACGAGCAGGTCTTTGGCCGCTGCGCCAATCGCAACGGGCACGGGCACAACTACACGCTGGAGGTTACGGTAGCTGGCGTGCCGGACCCGGTCACCGGCTTTGTCATCGATCTGAAGGGTCTCAAGGGCATAATTGAGCGCGAGGTGCTGGCAGCCTGGGATCATCGCCATCTTAATTTAGAAACACCCGAATTTGCAGAGGCGATTCCGACCACGGAGAACCTGGCCATTGCTGCGTGGAAGCGGCTGGAGCCCGCTGTGACGACCGCCGGAGGAGCGCGATTGAGCCGGGTGCGGGTCTACGAGACGCCGGAGATTTTTGCGGAGTACCGAGGCGAGGCATGAGGGCATATTTTGGCCGCCGTTATACGATCTCCGCCAGTCACCGGTTGCACACGGACGCGCTCTCGGCGGAAGAGAACCGGGCCACCTATGGCAAATGCAACAATCCGCACGGCCACGGGCACAATTATGGGTTGGAAGTGGTGGTTGCCGGAGCGGTGAACCCGGAGACAGGGATGGTGGTAGACATGGCGGCGTTGGACGAGGTGGTGCGCAGCCGCGTCGTGAATCGATTTGATCACGCCAACTTGAATCTGGACCCGTTGTTTGTGAATCGCGTGCCGACGACGGAGAATCTTAGTAGAGCGGTCTTCGCATTGTTGAAGGACGATCTGCCGGCCGGAGAACTGGAGCGAGTGCGCGTGGTAGAGACGGAAAACAATTTTTTCGAGTGCGAAGGCGAGTGAAAACGACACCCTTTTCCCCAGGGAGGATTTGAAACATGGCACAACCGATTGCAGTGAGCAAACCAGTTCGCCGAGCTGTTGAGACAGATGAAGGCCTGAGCGCCTTCACTACTGCTGAGATGTACCGCGAGATTCTGAGCCGTTTAGGCGAGGATCCCAGCCGCCAGGGCCTGCTGGCCACGCCCGGCCGGGTGGAAAAGGCGATGACCTACCTGACAAAGGGCTACAGCGAGAACCCGGCTGAAATCCTGCGTGGTGCGCTCTTTGACGAGGACTACGACGAGATGGTCATTGTCAAGGATATCGAGATTTTCTCACTCTGCGAGCATCATATGCTGCCATTCTTTGGCAAGGTTCACGTGGCTTATATCCCTAAAGGTAAGGTCATTGGTATCAGCAAGATACCGCGATTAGTTGAAGTGTTTGCTCGACGTTTGCAGGTGCAGGAGCGGCTCACCCGGCAGATCGCCGATGCCATTCAGGAAGCTATCCAGCCGCTGGGCGTGGGAGTGGTCCTCGAGGCGCGCCACCTGTGCATGATGATGAGAGGCATTGAGAAGCAGCACTCCTCAACGGTGACGAGCGCGATGGTGGGCTGCTTCCGCCAGAAAGAAACGCGCCTGGAGTTCCTGTCGCTGGTGCGGCAGCCCGATTCTGGCGGGGTGTGAGGGGGCGGGTCTGTCAGCTAATGTTAAGTAGTGAACGGGCTTCTGGTAATCGACAAACCGGCCGGAATGACCAGCCACGATGTGGTTGGAGTTCTGCGCAGAATAACCGGCGAACGCTCTATTGGCCACCTGGGCACGCTGGACCCCATGGCCACCGGCGTTCTGCCCCTGCTGCTGGGCAAGTTTACGCGTCTGGCGCAGTACTTTACCTCGGCTGAAAAAAGCTACACCGGGACGATCCGCTTCGGATTCGCAACCGACACCTATGACGCCGAGGGCCAGCCTGCTGGAGCTGAGTGCTGGCCGCACGGACCTTTGTCTTTGGCAGAAATTCGCGCTGCCAGCAGCCGTTTTCATGGCGAGATGGAGCAGATGCCGCCGCCATTCTCCGCAAAAAAGATTGCCGGCAAGCCCGCTTACAAGCTGGCCCGCGAGGGCAAGCCGGTGGAACTGAAGGCTGTCGCAATCTGCATTCATAGCTTTGAGGTTGTTTCGCTTGACGGGGCAGAAGCCAGCTTCACGATGACCATCAGCGCCGGGGGTTACGTGCGGGCCGTGGCTCACCAGTTGGGTCAGGAGCTTGACTGCGGAGCGCACCTGAGCAGCCTGCGCCGCACACAGGCCGGTGTCTTCACGCTCGCCGAGGCGCACATGCTGGACGAACTGCAACCACTGGCTGGAAATGCCGAAGCGCTGCTAGCGTTGTGCGTACATCCGCGCAGCCTGTTGCCGGAGATGCCTTCAGTCACCGGCGATGCACTGGCTCTTGGACGCCTGCGCAACGGCGCCCAGGCTAATCTACCGGAATTTTCCAACGCGCCGCTGGTGAAGGCCTTCGCTGGGCAGAATGAGCTGGTGGGGATTGCACGGCGTGTGGCGGGAACGCTCTTTCAGCCGGTAGTGGGGATGGGGTAAAGCAGCTTCTAGCTATTAGCTCTTAGCTTTTAGCTTGGATTGTCGTAACGCTGACTGATTAATCCTTTTAAAAACTGCTTCAAAATACGCACGGAGATAGTCATGTATGTTGGCCTGGAATGAGCTAATAGCTAACAGCTATAAGCTGCCTTTATGCAGCAAAGGCGTCAGCGCCGGCAGCAGCGTCCGCGCGATGAGCGCGGAACCTTTGGCAGTGGGGTGGATGCCATCCTCCTGTATGGTGCCGGGAACATTGACCAGGTCTTTGTAGAGCATGGGGACAAAGGCGACGTGATGTTTCTTCGCCAGGTCGCGGTAGATCAGCTCGAATTGCTGGATGTATTCCTGGCCGTAGTTGGGCGGGAGGGTGATGCCGAGCAGCAAAGTTTTGATGTGGGCGTTTTCGAGGGCTGTCAGCACCGCGTCGAGGTTGCGGCGAGTTTCGGTCAGGGGAAGGCCACGCAGGCCGTCGTTGCCGCCGAACTCGACAATGACCACTTGAGGGTGCAGCAGCAGGACGGAGTGAAGACCGGCGACTGCGTCCTTGGTGGTGGCGCCGCTGGTGCCCTGATTGTTGACCTTGTAATGGTAGCCGCGGCGATCCAAATCGCGCTGCAGCGCGTCAGGAAAGGATTGGCCCGTCTCCAGACCATAACCGGCGGTGATGCTGTCGCCGTAACATACGACGGCGGGCCGGTCGGCGGCAGGCAGCGGGCGGGCGAGCAAAATCACTCCCAACGAAACAATCAGTGAGCGGCGAACGTACACATGTACAGTGTAGCGAAATACAGGGATCAGGGGTCAGGGATCAGAAAACCTATTGCGGCATAATCGTGTCAGGGCACGACTTCAGTCGTGCCACAACGCAGCAGATTTGCGCGGGGCTTTAGCACCTGAGGGAATGCAGATAGATTTTCAGGAGGCAGAGTGATCGAGGTTCGGGATGCGAAGAAGTGGATTCAGAACGACGCGCGGCGGGTGGAGATTCTCAAAGGGATCACCCTGACTATTCCGGCCGGGCAGTTTGTGGCCATTCTGGGAGCGAGCGGAAGCGGCAAGAGCACACTTTTGGGACTGCTGGCGGGCCTCGACACGCCCAGCAGCGGCGAGATCTGGCTGGATGGCATACCGATCCACAATCTGGCCGAAGCGGAGTTGGCCGCTGTGCGTGGAGAGAAGATCGGCTTCGTTTTTCAGTCCTATCAGTTGATCGAGACTTTGACGGCTCTGGAAAATGTCTTGCTGCCCTATGAGTTGAACGCGGAAGGCAGCGGCATTGCGCAAGCGCGGCGGCTTCTGGGCGAGGTGGGCCTCACCGAGCGGGTGGACCACTACCCGGTGCAGCTCTCCGGCGGCGAGCAACAGCGCGTGGCGCTGGCGCGGGCCTTTGTGGTCGAGCCGCCCATTGTGATGGCCGATGAGCCGACCGGAAACCTGGACTCTACCAACGGGCGGATGGTGCTGGACCTCTTGTTGGAGCGCAAACGCAGGGCGGGGACGACGCTGGTGCTGGTGACGCATGACCCGGATGTGGCTAGCCGTGCCGACCGCAAGATTGTGCTGCGGGACGGGTTGATCGTGGAAGACACGCTACCTTACACCGGCTCAAGTGCAGTTACGGTTCAAGATCAGGAGAACAATGGCTAAGCGCACGTTGAGTTGGAAGCTGGCCGGAGCCATTGGCTGGCGGGATTTGCGCTCCGCGCCGGGTAAGTTCGGCTTTGTTGTGCTGTCGGTGGCCGTGGGTGTAGCGGCTCTGGTTGGCGTGCGCGGCTTCAGCGACAGCTTCCGGCGGACGCTGAGCACGGAAGCGCGGTCGCTGATGGCCGGCGATCTGACCGCGCGACTCTACCATCAGCCGACAGCCGAGGAAAAGGACAGGATCGCGGCCATCGCGCAACCCGGCGGGATTCGCACCACCTGGGTGACGGAGATGGTTTCCATGGCTTCAGCGCCGCCGGATCCGGTGCCGCTGCTGGTTTCACTCAAGGCCGTGGACCCTGCCGAGTACCCATATTATGGCGTGGCTGAACTGGAGCCAACAATGAGCCTCAAGCAGGCTCTGGATGGCGACTCTGCGGTGGTGGCCGAGGAGTTTCTCATCCGCCTGAATGTGCAGGTGGGCCAGACGCTGCGGCTGGGTGGCAGGAGCTTCCGCATTGCCGCCGTACTGAAACAGGAGCCGGATCGCCTCAGCGCCGGGGCGGGACTGGGACCGCGTGTGATGATTTCGCAGGCTGCGCTCGAACGAACCGGCCTGCTGTCTGCGTATAGCCGGGCCAGCCAAAAGCTGCTCATGAAGCTGCCGCCGCAAGCTGATCCCATCGCATTGCGCAAGCAGGTGGAGACGGCTCTGCCCGACGCGCAGGTGATGGATTACAGAGAGGGCAATCCGGGGCTGAACCGGGGCCTGGACAACGCAACCGCAATCCTGAGCCTGATCTGTTTGGTCGCCATGGTGCTGGGAGCGATTGGCGTGGCCATGGCCATGCACGCGCACCTGGAGCAGCGCATGGACATGCTGGCCATTTTGAAGGCTGTTGGCGCGAGCTCCGGCGATCTGCTGCGGATCTTTCTGTTGCAAACATTAGGCCTGGGCCTGGCCGGAGGCCTTCTGGGCGTGGCCGCGGGCGTGGGCGTGATGGCCGCTTTGCCGGCGGTCTTCGGCAAGCTGCTTCCGGTTCACACGATGCTGGAATTTCCCTGGCGCTCGGTTGCCGCCGGACTGGGAACGGGATTGTTGACGACCCTGCTTTTTTGTCTGCCGCCGCTGCTGGACGTGCGGAATGTAAGGCCGGTGCTGGTCTTGCGCAGGCTGGTGGAGCAGGGTTTGGAGGGTATCGGCGGCTGGTTTGCCCGCTGGTGGGCGCGCCGTCTGCAACTGGGAATTGCGGCGATGGTGATTGCCGCGCTGGTCGGAATTGCCTGGGCGCTATCAGACTCAGCCGAGGTGGGAGGCTGGTTTGCGCTGATCTTCACGATCTCGCTGGTGGTTCTGCTGGCGCTGGCGGCGGTGGCGTTGCGCACCTTGCGTTTTCTTCTCAACCGCGTACGGCTGCGGCTGCCTTCGTTCCTGCGGCACGGGTTGTCAAACCTTTACCGGCCCGGCAATCAATCCGCGGCGGTGCTGGCCGCGCTGGGCACGGGCGTGATGCTGATCCTGGCGGTATACCTGATGCAAGCGATGCTTTTGCGCGATCTGCGCGAGACGGCCTCGCCCAAGTTGCCAAATATTTTTTTAATCGATGTGACGACCGGGGAAGTTGCCGGGGTGAAGGAGTTTTTCAACCACCAGCCAGGGGTGAGTCAGGCGCTTGACCTGATGCCGGTAGTGACGGGCCGCTTTGTTTCGCTCAACGGAAAGCCCTTGGCGGACCTCAAGGATCAGCATTTCCCGCGCCGCATGCTGGAGAACGCCGGATTGACCTGGGCCGATGCGCCTCCCCCTGGCGACAAGGTGACGCAAGGCAAGTGGTGGACCGATTCCGGCGCGGCGGAACTTGCCGTCAGCGAAGGCGTTGCTCAGAGGCTGCATCTGGGAGTGGGTTCGGCGATTGAGTTGGAAGTAGGCGGCGTGGCGCGAGCGCTGAAGGTTGCCGCGATCTATCGCGCCGATGGGCAACATCTGGGTGCGCAGATCTCGTTTGTGCTTCCGTCAAGGCAGCTCAAGGATCAGCCGGCCACCTGGTACGGCGGCGCGCACATTGATCCCAAACAGGTGGCGGCGATGGAGCGCGCGCTGTTCGCGGTCTATCCCACGGTGACGGTCATCAACCTGGCTGATGTGCTGGAGCGAATCGAGAGCGTGGTCGATCAAATTACGTTTGTGGTGCGGTTTCTGGCCGGTTTCTCCATCTTTGCGGGGCTGATGATTCTGGCATCGAGCATTGCCAGCACGCGCTTCCGGCGGATGCGCGAGGCTGTGGTGCTGAAGACGCTGGGCGCGACTCGCTTGAGAATCGTCCGCACCTTCAGCGTGGAGTTCAGTGTGCTGGGCCTGCTGGCAGGCGCTGTGGGTGTGGTTTTTGCCAATGTGCTCACACGAGTGTTGCTACGCAAGCTGGAGGTGGGCTTCCAGATCGATTGGCGCGCCACGCTGATTGCGCTTGCGGGGACAGCCGTGTTGGCCACGGCGACTGGATGGATCGCAAGCTACAGGATTCTTGGGCTGCGGCCGCTCGAAGTGCTGCGCGAGGAGTAGCTAAAACTCCTCGGTAGATTCAACCGCAGGCAATATGTCGTCTTCGCGGGCCACCCACACGTAGAGGGTGGGCAAGAGAAACACGCCGATGACCAGGTTGGCGAGCAGGCCGCCGACGATGACAATGGCAAAGGGCCGTTGCGAATCGGAGCCGATGGCATGCGAGAGCGCGGCCGGCAGTAACCCCAGCGTGGCTACCAGCATGGTCATCATGATGGGCCGCAGGCGCAGCACAGCGCCCTCCACGGCGGCCTCGACGATGTGCTTCTGTGTAGAAACTTCCATGCCCTTGCGGCGGGCGCGAATCTGATTGATGTATTCAAGCATGATGACGCCTGTCTGCACCGAGACCCCGAAGAGCGCCAGAAAGCCTACCGCCGACGAGACAGAGAAGTTGGTGTGGGTGATAAACAGCGCCAGCGGCCCTCCGATGGAGGCCATCATCACCGAAACCAGAATGAGTATGGCCCACTTGAAGGAGCGGAACATGGTGTAGAGGATGAGGAAGATGGCCAGCCCGGTGAGGGGCACGATGAAGGCCATGCGCTTGTCGGCGCGCTTCTGGCTCTCATATTCGCCGGCCCACTCCAGGTGGTAACCGGAAGGCAGCGTGACGTTGTGTTCGACTTTGTGGATGGCCTCTTCGACGGTCGAGCCCAGGTCGCGCCCGCGAACTGAATATTTGATGGCGATGAAGCGCTGGCCGCCCTCTCGATAAATCTCCTCGGCGCCGTCGTCGGCGGAGATTCGTGTCAACTGCGCCAGCGAGACGCGCTCTCCAGAAGGCGCAAGCAAGCGCACGTTCTCGATGGCCTCGCGCGTGTCGCGATACTGCTGCTGATAGCGCAGGGTCACATCGAAGCGGGCCTCGCCCTGCTGCACCTGGGTCAGAGCATTGGCGCCCACTGCGGTCTGCACGGCATCCTGAATATCTGCCACGTTGATGCCCCAGCGGGCGGCTGCGGCTCGATCCACGGTGTAGTTGAGATTGGGCTGGCCGATGACGCGGAAGATGCCCAGGTCCTCGATGCCCCGTACCGTGGCCATCTGAGCCTGAACCTCGTCCGCCTTCTTTTCCAGAGTGCGCAAGTCGTCGCCAAATAGCTTGACGGCCAGTTCGCCCTTGACGCCGGAAACGGCTTCTTCCATGTTGTCGGAGATGGGCTGCGAGTAGTTCCACAGAACGCCGGGAAATTTACTCAACTCCTTGTCCATGGCGGCAATGAGCTGCTCCTTGTCCTGATGAAAGACGGGCCGCCAGTCTTTCTTGGGCTTGAGATCGACAAAGTACTCGGTGTTGAAGAAGCCGGTGGTGTCGGTGCCGTCGTCGGGACGTCCGGTCTGGCTGACCACCTGCGTCACCTCGGGGAACGAAGCCATCACGACGCGGGCTTTGTTGGTGAAGTCTATCGAGGCGGTGGGGCCTTCGCTGGGCGGCAGCGTTCCGCGCACCCAGATGGAGCCCTCGTCGAGATGCGGCAGGAACTCCGAGCCGATGGGGCCGCCGAAGGTGAGATAGGCGGCAATGAGAAACAGAAAGGCGGCAATTCCAAAGGTTCTGCGGCGATTCACGATGGCCGAGCGAACGGCTACGCGATAGTGCTCAGTGAGCCAGATCATGAGGGGGTTGCGCCACTCTTTGGCGCCCTTGCTGAAGATTATGCTGGCCATTACCGGCGCGACAAACATGGCGAAGCCGAGAGCGCCCAGCAATGCAAAGGTGACGGTCCAGGCCATGGGCTTGAAGAGCCGTCCCTCTACAGCCTGTAAGGTGAAGATGGGCAGGTAGGCGGTGATGATGATGCCGCGGGCATAGAATACGGGCCGTTGCACCTCATGCGCGGCTTCGCGAATCCTCCGCGCAGGGGAGCGGGTGTCGTCTGGGCGCGAAAGATGACGAACGATATTCTCAATCATCACCACCGAGCCATCGACGACCATGCCGAAGTCCAGAGCGCCCAGCGAAAGCAGGTTGGCGGGAATGTGGCTGATGTCCAGGCAGATGGAAGCGAACATCAACGCGAAGGGAATGGTGAGCGCGACGATAATCGCGCCGCGAATGTTGCCTAGGAAGAGAAAGAGGATAATGGAGACCAGTATCATCCCTACGGTAAGGTTGCGCTCCACAGTGTCCACAGTGAATCTGACCAGATCGGAGCGGTCGAGGAAGGGAACCACCTTCACGCCTTTGGGCAGAATGCCGGGATGGTCCTTGTCGCCGTTGAGCTTGTTGACTTCAGCGTGAATGCCGTCCAGGACGGGATCGGAGTCGTCGCCTTTCTGCAGGAGCACAATTCCTTCGACGGTGTCGGGATTGTCGATGACTGTGCCATCGTCATAGAGCTTCTTGCCACTCACGATTGCGTAAGGCTTGGAGGATTTACCGATCTGGCCCAGGCGAATTTTGGGGCCTTGTGCGACTGTGGCGATATCCTTGATCTTGATGGCCGCGCCGTTCTGGGTCTTGACAACGGTGTTCTCGATATCCTGCACACTGGTGAAGAGGCCGACCGACTGCACGTTGATCTGCTGCGCGCCCTGCTCGATAAAGCTGCCGCCGCCGTTGGTGTTGTTGTTGGCGATCTGCTGCTCGACCTGGCTGATGCTCAACCCGTGTGAGACCAGCTTTTCCGGGTCGAGCTTGATCTGGTACTCCTTGGTAGGTCCGCCGAAGCTGGAGACATCCACCACGCCGGTGACGCCCTTGAAGGACTTCTCCAGCGTCCAGTCTTCAAGCGATTTCTTCTCCATCACGTCGTAGGCGGGGTTCGTGCTTTCCAGCGTGTACCAGTAGATCTGGCCGACGGGACTCCAGTCGCTGCCCATCTGCGGCACGAGATTGGCTGGCAGAGTAACCATGCTCAGCCGCTCCAGCACATGCTGACGGTTGATGTCGCTGGTGGAGTCGTCGTCGAAGATCAGCATCAGGCTGGACAAGCCGGCCAGCGTGGTGGAACGAAGATGGGTGAGGTGCTGAATGCCGGCCATCTGTATCTCGACCGGCACGGTGACCTGGCGCTCAATCTCTTCAGCCGAGCGGCCCGGCCACTGGGTGATGACCTGCACGTAGTTGTTGGCCACGTCGGGGTAGGCTTCTACGGGCAGGTTGCGGAAGCTCACAATGCCCCACACGGAAAGCACGAAGACCCCGCCGAGAATCAGCCAGCGGTTCTTGAGCGCGAATTCGACGAGTGCGCGAATCATCTACTGGTTTCCTGCGGTTTCAAGTAAGAGAGCGTGTGTAACGACCTGCTGGCCGGGTCGAATGCCGGAGAGAATCTCCTGGCGGCTGCCGTCCAGCATCTTGCCGGCGTGAACTTCGACGCGCTTGAACTGATTGCCTCCGACAGGCAGGAAAACCCAGTCGCGGTCATGCAAATGCAGCACGGCATCGGCTGGAACCACGGCGTGCGTCTCCTTCGCGCGGCTGGTGAAGGTGGCCGTGCCGAACATTCCCAGCTTGAGAAATCCGGGATTGGCCAGCTCGATGCGGACCTTGGCGGTGCGCAGCGAGGGATCGAGGATGGGGCCGATGTCGCTGATGCGGCCGGTTAAAGGGCGATCCGGCCAGGCGTTGAGCTTGATCCTGGCCTCCTGGCCCAGTTGCAGCTTGGGAATATCGTTCTCGTAGACATCGCAGACAATCCACACAACCGAGAGGTCGGCGATGGTGAATGCTGTGGCCGAGCCGGAGAGGCTGACGCCCGCGGCGGCGGCGTTGGTGACGTTCTGCGCCACAATGACGCCGCTAATGGGTGCATAAACATTGACAATGCTGCTGGGATGGTTCTTGTCCACGCCCAGCGTCTTCAGTTGCTCTTCGGCGGCGGTCAGGTCGGCCTTGGCGTCCTTCTCCGAGTCCTCGGCCTGCTCCAGCATGGCCTGGGAGATAGCGCCGTGCTTGAAGAGATCGTCGGCGCGCATATAAGCCATGTTGGCCATGTGTTCGTCGTTGGCTGCCTTGACATAGGTGTCGAAAGCGGCGGTGATGTCTGGGCTTTGCACCTTCAGGAGTAATTGGCCCTTCTTCACGTTGTCGTCGAGACGGGCCTTGATGTCTACCACGCGGCCATTGGCCATCGAGATGACCGGGATCTCGCGGGCGATGTCGGGAAAGACTGAGCCGGTCGCGGTCAACTCGGAGGCGGATTCGATCTGGGTTGCCGCGGCGAGGGGAAACTTGGCAACATCGTTGGCGTCGATGGTGACCAGGTTCATGTCGGCCACCTGAATTACTTTGGTCGGCGGCGGCGCGCCATTGCCTTCATCCTTGCCTTTGCAGCCTGAGAGAGCCATGCCGCACGATGCAGCCAGGGCGAGAGCGAGAGAAACCTTATGGGCATAACTCATGGAAGAAGAAAATATCATTGGATTACCTCGCGTCCCACGGCAAGATTCAGTTGCCCGGCGGCGGTGAGATAAGAGCCGACCAGTTGCGCGTAGGCCAGTTGAACAGCCCGATAGTCGCTCTGCGCATTGAGAAAGTCCATCAGCGATGCGCCGCCGTGCTGGTAAGAATAGGTCACCGTGTCGCGGACCCTGAGCGCCTGCTCCTTGTACTGCGCCTTGTAGGGGCGGAGCAGCGCCAGGCTGCTTTCCACCTGCACATAGGCCGAGTCGACATCGCTGAAAACCTGAGCGCGAACGGCATCGGTCAATTGCTGATTGCGGCCGATGTCGATCTGCGTGCGCTGCTTCTCGCCCTGGTTGTGGTCGAAGATGCGCAGCGGAATGCTGACGTTGAAGCCGACATAGGGATCAAGCGGAGGATTGGCGCCTGAGTCCACGCTGAAGGTGGGGTCGGCGGAGCCGTTGGCCTTGGCCAGTTTGTGGTTAGTCTGGGCCTGCACAATGGATTCCAGCGCGGCTCTCAAGTCGGGGCGCTCGTCGAGCGCGATCTGACGGAAGTCATCCAGCGGTTTCAAATCGTCTGTGAAGTCGAATGTGCCGGTGACATCGAAGTCTTCGACCGGCGTGCGGTCGTTGAGCAGTTGCAGGAGTTGTATCTTTGCGGTGCGCAGGTTGACGATGGCCGTCTGGATCTCCGCCTCGTATTGCACGCGGAAGAGTTCGATGCGGTCCAGGTCGATTTGTGCGATGTCGCCGGCGCGGAGACGGTCGCGGCTGATCTTGATGATGTTGTCGTAGTAGGCCAGGTCGGCCCTGGCCAGTTCCAGCACTGCTTTTGCTTGCAGGGTTTCTACGAATGCAGCTCGCAGGTTGAAGATCAAGCTCCGCTCCAGATTGATGTGTTCGTCCTGAGCAATCTGCGTACCCTCTTTGGCGCTCTGCAGGCGCAGTTGGCGCTTGTGCTCGCGCTCGTAGAGATAACTGACAGACCCAGTGGTGAGCGCATTGCTCAGCGGACGATTGTACGTGCGGGAAACATTAGGGTCGTAGTGCGAGCCGAAGGGGTAGAGCTGGTCCATGGTGAAGGAGAGCTGTGGATTGGGACGCAGAAATGCCGTAATCTCCGCGGCCTTCATCTCCTCCACGCCGAGAGCGTCGGCCCGGAGCGCGGGGTTGGCGGCTTCAAACCTGGCCTTCACCTGATCCCAGGTCAAGGCAGGGCCCGGTTGCGCAGGAGCAGCTGGTTGCGCAAGACCCGGTGCCGTCGCGAGGAAACACAGTGCTGCCGCAAGCGAGGCTGACAGAATAGTAAGGTTTATTTTCATACGCAGCCTTTGCGCCGTGGTCTGTGCGGCGGGGATAGCAAGGACAGAGGCCGAAACTGCAAGGGACAGGGCGAACGCTCAGACGGCGGGCGGCGGCCGGTTCTGAATGGAGGCCAGGGCAGGAATCTCGACCAGCGGGGCGGGGAGATTGCCCGGCGCGGCAAAGCGCAAAAAGCCGAAAGAAAGCTCGGCAAAAACCGGCGGAGGAAGCATTACGGCGGCGGGAAAGATAGAGTGCGAACTGATGGCGACGTGATCGCGTCGCGTACACAGGTAGTAAGTGTCGGCCTCGGCGGGGTTTTGAGCCATTTGCAGGTCGTCAGTTACCGAGATGATCGGGAGCAGGATCAGGATGACCACCGCCAGAGCGACTAACTGCATCCGCCGGCTTAAGTGCTCGCGCGGTGAATGACGCATCCACAGCCAGAACATCAGCGTGGCCAGCAGCGCCCAGGCGAGATTAAGGGTAAACTCCATTCTAAGTCCTGATTCTACATCAGGTAGGGACGTGAAACACAAGGTACCGATGAGTTTGAGTCTGAATGAGTAGACGAAGAAGATGGCTCGGGGGATTACCAGGGAGGGCTGATTGGGCAAATATTAAAAACAGGCAGGGAAGTGAGGCGCTACTGGTTTGACCGGGGCCGGAAATCTCCTTATGATGAATGAGTTGGCTTTTGGTTGCCGGCGCCCTGCCTAGACCCTGCCAGCATGGCATCAAGACATGCATGTGCGTTCTTGTTGCCCCCTCGTTCAATGGTAGGACAGCCGCCTCTGGAGCGGCATATCGGGGTTCGAATCCCTGGGGGGCAGCCATATAGAATCAGCCTCTTGATCTGTATCTTCTTCCGTATCAATCTGTTATTGCCCACGCGAGGACTGCGTATGCTGTAATCCAGGCGCCGGATGCCATCTATTAACGGCTGTCGATATTACGCGCTGAACGAAATCAACAACATTTCTGGTTCTGCAATGTAGTTCAGGTGAAAGAATGAGGAATGGAGGGTCCACATGGTAAAAGTGACATTGGTTTTTTCGGTTCTTTTGATTGCCCTCGGCCTGGCTGGCTATCTGTGCACCGGCAGCTTGCATAACACTGCGCTGATCCCTGCCTGGATCGGCGTCGCCCTGGGCTTTGGCGGCCTGCTGGCCATCAGCCCCAATGAGAGCCGGCGCAAAATCTTCATGCATATTAACGTGAGCATCGGGCTTCTCGGTTTTCTGGGCGGAGCCGTTGAAGTGGTGCGCTCTTATGTGCACGCTTCGTTTGCCGGTACAACCGAAATAGCCGCCATGGCATCGAAACTCGCGATGACCACGCTGTTGCTGATCTACCTGCTTCTTTGCGCGCGCTCCTTCTCCGCCGCGCGTCGCTCCGGTAAGGTCTAACGCATGGGTGGACTGCATGGGCCCGGCGGTGGCGGAATGGCCATGGGCGTGCGCGCTGAACGCTTGCCGCGGGGCGGCGGCGCGCGCGCGGGCCAAGCTGATCTTCCCAAGCGCAAGCCCAGCCTGAAGAAGCTGTGGCCGCAGATCAGGGCGCTGGTAGCCCCACGACTGGGACTGCTTTGCGCCGGCATGGGGTTGATGGTCATCAACCGCGTTGCCGGGCTGGTGATGCCCGCTACCTCCAGGTGGCTGCTGGATACGGTTCTTTCTCCACTGCATCCGCGGCCTGATCTGCTGCCTCGCATCATCGTGCTGGTCTTTTCTGCGATGGTGGTGCAGGCCATTACGTCTTATTCGCTCACGCAACTGCTCTCCAAGGCCGGCCAGCGTCTGATCGCCGAGATGCGCAGGCAGGTCCAGCGCCACGTGGGCCTGCTCAGCGTCTCCTATTACGACGAAAACCGCACGGGCACGCTGGTGGCGCGCATCATGACCGATGTGGAGGGGGTACGCAACCTGGTGGGCACCGGTCTGGTGGAGTTTGTCGGCGGCCTGCTAACCGCCGTGCTGGCATTCCTTTACCTGCTGCATTTGAGCGTCGAAGTCACGTTGACGGTCTTCGCGGTGATGGGAGTCTTCGTCTTCGTCTTGCAGTACGGCTTCAGGGTCATCCGCCCCATCTTCCGCGAGCGCTCCAAAATCAATGCCGAGGTTACAGGCCGCTTGACCGAGTCGCTGGGCGGCGTGCGGGTCATCAAGGGCTACCACGCCGAGGAACGCGAGGCTGGAGTTTTCTCCACCGGCGTCGAGCGGTTGCTGGCCAACGTGATGAAGTCGCTGACCATGACCAGCGCGCTGGGAGCTATCTCTACCACGGCGATGGGACTGGTTTTTGCGATCGTGATGGGGCTGGGCGGACGCCTGGTCTTCGCCAAGACCTGGACGACCGGCATTTACTTTCAATACAACATGTTTCTCGTCTACATGATCGCGCCGATCTTCCAGATCGTTAATATCGGCACGCAACTGACCGAGGCCTTTGCCGGCCTGGACCGCACCAATGAGATCATGTCCGAGTTGGAGGAGAATCAGAGCCCCGGACGCACACTCAAGATGCCGCCCATCCAGGGCAATGTGCGCTTTGAGGACGTGGAGTTTGCCTATGACGCGGAGAAACCCGTGCTACACGGCGTCAGCTTTACCGCCGAGCCGGGAACGGTGACCGCGCTGGTGGGCTCGTCGGGATCGGGCAAGTCCACCATTATCAGCCTGTTATGCGCCTTCCACACGCCGTCGAAAGGCCGCGTTCTGGTCGATGACGTGGATCTGTCGCAGGTCAACCTGGACACCTATCGCACCCAGTTGGGCGTAGTACTGCAGGAGTCGTTTCTCTTCGACGGGACGATCAGGGAAAATATCCTGTTTTCAAGGCCCGATGCTACCGAGGAGCAGTTTCTCTTTGCCTGCCGCACAGCCCGCGTGGACGAGTTTGCCGAGCGCTTCCCGGAGGCCTATGACACGCTGGTGGGCGAGCGCGGAGTGAAGCTCTCCGGAGGCCAGAGGCAGAGATTGTCGATTGCCCGCGCGCTGCTGGCCGAGCCGAGGATTCTGATTTTGGATGAGGCCACCAGTTCGCTGGATTCCGAGTCCGAAGCCATGATCCAGGCGGGGTTAAGCCAACTGATGCAGGGGCGGACAACGTTTGTGATTGCCCACCGTTTGTCGACCATCCGCCGCGCCGACCAGATTCTGGTGGTTGAGGAGGGACGCATCGTGGAGCGGGGCAACCATACGGAGCTTTTCGCGCTGCATGGCCGCTACTACGACCTCTACACCCGCCAGCACGGCCTGGAGGCGAACCTTTTCCTGGCTCCGGGCGAAGGAGATAAGGTCGAAGAGTGAGCTTATAGCGACATGTAATTTGGCGGCTTTTACCAGTCGAGAGTGCGCTTCCAGCGACATGTAATTCTGTCATGCGCTTTACTGGAATTACGCATATTCAACCATATCCAGGACGAATCCATATTGAAAGCGTTGCCTCAGCCCGCCTGACTGCGCTCCACCGGAATTGCCACCTGCTCGACGATTTCCAGGCCGAATCCTTCCAAAGCGGGAATGTGCATGGGGGTATTGGAGAGCAGGCGGATGCGCCGGATGCCCAAATCGGACAGAATCTGGCCGCCCAGGCCGATGGCTCGCAAAATGCGCCCGGTACGGGCTTGCTGTCCCTCGCGCGCGCGCAGTTGCTGGTGCAGGACAAGTTGGCCGGCGCTCAACTCCGGCGCGGCTTGCACAGCCGCAGCTCCGCCGGGCTCAAAGGCGCTCTCTGGCGCCGCCGCGCGATCAATCTCAAAGCCCCGCGAGGTGTTGTGCAGGTAGAGCAAGACCCCGCAACCCTCTTCGGCGATCATGCGCAGCGATTGATCCAGAATCTCGCGGCAGTTGCAGTCGGCATCAAAGACATCGCCCGCTAAGCAGCGGGTATGAACGCGAACCAGGACAGGGCGTTCGCAGGGGGGGCGTAACTCAGCCGGGGCAGGCGAGCCACTTTCCGGCTGGCCGACGGCGGGGCCGGCGTGAACGGCCGGGCAATCGTCGCATAGCTCGCCGCGCACCAGGGCGATGTGGCTCTCGCCGCCATTCACCTGGCTCTCGTAGGCGATCATGCGGAACTCGCCGTAGCGGGTCTGAATGCGGCTCTCGCCGGCGCGCACAATGTAGCGCTCGTGGCGCAACCGGTAACGGATCAGCTCCGCCACGGTCAGAATCCGCAGCCCATGTTCCTTGCAGAAGGGAATGAGGTCAGGAACGCGGGCCATGGTGCCGTCGTCCTTCATGATCTCGCAGAGCACGCCGGAGGGATTCAGCCCCGCCATCCGCGCCAGATCAACCGAAGCCTCGGTTTGCCCGGCGCGCACCAGCACGCCACCCCGGCGGGCGCGCAGCGGAAAGACGTGGCCGGGGCGGGCCAGGTCGGCCGCCGTCGAGTGCGACGCAATGGCCGTCTGGATGGTGTGCGCCCGGTCGTAGGCGGAGATGCCGGTGGTTACGCCCTCGCGCGCCTCAATCGACTCTGTAAAGGCCGTGCCAAACCGCGAGGTATTCTGCTGCGTCATAGGGAAGAGGCGCAGATAATCGGCGCGCTCCTCGGTCAGCGCCAGGCAGATCAATCCCCGGCCATGCTTGGCCATGAAGTTAATGGCCTCCGGGGTGACAAACTCGGCGGCCAAGGTCAGGTCGCCCTCGTTTTCACGGTCCTCATCGTCGACCACAACGATCATGCGTCCGGCGCGCACCTCAGCCAATGCGCCGGGAACATCGGTGAAGGGAGGCTCGAAGGTGCGTGCGGTTTCTGGCATCGACTCTTCCATTCTCGCCGATGGCGGCTTGAAACAGCAAAAGCGCCACCCGAAGGCGGCGCTTTCACTGGAAACACGCAGAAATGTTTGGCTTACAGAGCTGATTCAATCTCAAAACCCCAGGCTTCGAGAAGAGCCTCGGGGATGTACTTTGAATTCTTGTTGCGGCGAGCCCACTCGCGCAGACGGGTGGAGCGGATGTACTGATCCGGACTGAGCTTGAACTCCTTCACGATTGACTCGAAGGAGGTCACCGTGGGCACAACCGGGCCGATGGGCTCGGGTTTGCCCCAATTTGGATTTCCACGACGCTTTGCCATCGATTTGCTTGTCCTTTAGAAAAGGTGTGATGCCGTAAACTCTGAACTGCGGACCAGTGGAATAAGGGCCCGGAGAATTAACCACGACTTCTATTTTACGGATTTTTGCTTCAGAAATCAATAGCAAAATTGCACCTGCTTGAGGACAACAAGCAGCTTCACTTTGACCCTGGAATGACACTTATGTTGTTCTTAAAGAAAGAGTTATAGGATTTGCACAGCTCTGGAAAAGTGGGATGTTGTCATTGTCGCCTGAGCCTATTTGCATAAAAAGTTGATGCCATGAAGCCTGGATACACGGACATTGCAAGCTCCGCCCTCACAGCAGCCGACCTTGTCTCAAAGTCGTACGCCAGTGTCCGATCCTGGTCCAGACTGGTGTCCAGGCCGGTTCCGAGTGAGGCCTTCAGGCCCCCGGCTATTTCGCCAGCTTGTCGAGGTCGAGGTTGAGTTTGAGGACGTTGACTCTGGGTTCGCCGAGCAGTCCCAACTGTCGCTTGGTGATGTGCTGCTCAATGAACTTGCGGACGCTCTCTTCGCTCAGGTTGCGTGCCTTGGCGACACGCGAGATCTGGTAATAGGCGGCGTCGGGGGTGATGTCGGGATCGAGCCCGGAGGCGGAGGTGGTGACCAGATCAATGGGCACCGGCTTGCCGGGATTCTGCGCGGCCAGTTTGTCGATGTCTCCCTGGATGCGCGTGACAAGAGTCTTCGAGGACTGGGCCAGGTTGGTGCCGCCCGAATTTTGCGCGTCGTAGCTGTTGGCCGAGGGGCGGGGATGGAAGTAACGGTCGCTGGTGAAGCTCTGGGCCAGCAGCTCGGAGCCGATGACAGTACCATCGTTGAGCTTGATGAGGCTGCCGTCGGCTTGGCGGGGGAAGATCAGGGCGGCGACGCCGGTGACGAACAGCGGATAGGCCAGGCCCAGCATGATGGTGGTCACGATGGTGAAGAGAATCGATGTCTTCCAGACGGAATGCATGGACGGCGTGGCTTGCGCGGTTGAAGAGGAAGGCGGAGCGGATACGGAATGCACGGAGTATCTCCTTGCGGGGCATAGCCCCCGAGTTTATGCAAGATGCAGGGCTACCAAACACATGTCGATGGCCTTGATGCCGATAAATGGGATGATGATGCCTCCCACGCCGTAGATCAGCAGGTTGTTGCGCAGCAGGATATCGGCGGCCCTGGGCACGTATTTGACGCCTTTGAGGGCCAGCGGAATCAGCGCCACGATAATCAGCGCGTTAAAGATGACTGCCGAGAGGATGGCCGACTGGGGAGAGTGCAGGAACATGATGTTTAGCACTCCCAGAACGGGGAAGACGCCGGCGAACATGGCGGGGATGATGGCGAAGTACTTGGCCACGTCGTTGGCGATGGAGAAGGTGGTCAGCGCGCCGCGAGTCATGAGTAATTGTTTGCCGATTTCCACGATCTCAATGAGCTTGGTGGGATTGGAGTCCAGATCGACCATGTTGCCGGCTTCCTTGGCGGCCTGCGTGCCGGAGTTCATGGCGACGCCCACATCGGCTTGGGCCAGCGCGGGGGCGTCATTGGTGCCGTCGCCGGTCATGGCCACCAACTTGCCTTTGCCTTGTTCGCGCTTGATGAGGTCCATCTTGTCCTTGGGCTTGGCTTCGGCGAGAAAGTCGTCCACGCCAGCCTCGCGGGCGATCACCGCCGCGGTGAGCGGGTTGTCGCCGGTAATCATGATGGTGCGGATGCCCATGGAGCGCAGGCGCGCCAAGCGATCCTTGAGGCCACCCTTGACGATGTCCTTGAGGTGAATGACACCCAGGGCCGTTGAGTTTTCCGCAACCACCAGCGGAGTTCCGCCCAGGCGAGCGATTTCGTCAACAGTGTCGCGAACCTTTTTTGGCAGCGAGGAGCCTTGTTCTTCGAGGAATCGGGCAATGGCGTCCGCCGAGCCTTTGCGGACGCGCACGCCGGGCAGGTTGACGCCGCTCATGCGAGTCTGGGCGGTGAAGGGAACAAACTCGGCATGGATGCCGGCCAGATCTCGCCCACGCAGGTTGTACTTTTCCTTAGCCAGCACAACGATGGAGCGGCCTTCGGGAGTTTCGTCGGAGAGCGAGGAGAGTTGCGCGGCATCGGCCAGACGCTCGTGGCTCACGTCGGGAGCGGGGATGAACTCCGTAGCCTGGCGGTTGCCCAAGGTGATGGTGCCAGTCTTGTCCAGCAGCAGGGTGTTCACATCGCCGGCTGCTTCGACGGCGCGTCCGCTCATGGCCAGCACGTTGTATTGGACCAGGCGGTCCATGCCGGCGATACCGATAGCCGAGAGCAGCCCACCGATGGTGGTGGGAATGAGGCAGACCAGCAGAGAGACGAGCACGAAGATGGTCTGCGGAGCCTTGGAGTACATGGCGAAGGGTTGCAGCGTGACCACGGCCAGGAGAAAGACGATGGTCAGGCCGCTGAGCAGAATGCTCAACGCGATTTCGTTGGGCGTCTTCTGGCGAGTGGCGCCCTCGACCAGGGCGATCATGCGGTCCAGGAAGGTTTCGCCGGGGTTGGCAGTGATTTTGACCTTGATCCAGTCCGACAAGACTTTCGTCCCGCCGGTTACGGCCGAGCGGTCGCCGCCGGCCTCGCGGATGACCGGCGCCGATTCGCCGGTAATGGCCGACTCGTCCACCGAGGCTACGCCCTCGATGACCTCGCCGTCTCCGGCAATGTAATTGCCTGCCGCAACGTAAATCACATCACCCAGGCGCAGCAGGGCGCTGGCGACATCTTCCAGGTTGCCGCTGGCGTTGTATCGTTTTGCTACAGTCTCGCCTTTGGCCTTGCGCAGCGTATCGGCCTGGGCCTTGCCGCGGCCCTCGGCCATGGCCTCGGCGAAGTTGGCAAAGAGCACCGTGAACCACAGCCAGAGGGTGATCTGGAGGTTGAAGCCGAAGCCGGCGCGGTGATGCACAGTGTTGTCGATGAGCAGCAGCGTGGTGAGCACGCTGCCCACTTCGACGACGAACATCACCGGATTCTTGACCATCCAGCGGGGATCCAGCTTGCGCACCGAGTCGAGCAGCGCCTGGGCCATGATTTTAGTATTCCAAAGACTCTTTTTTTCAAGCATGACAGTCCGTTTCTTGATTCAGCCTCTAGCTACCAGCCTCTAGCTTCTAGCTGCCAACGCTGGGAAAATCTGAATTCATTTCTGACGACCAACAGCTGAAAGCTAGGAGCTAGAAGCTAAAAGCTGTGAGATTAGAAAAGCTGACCCGCGTGAAGCTGCAGGTGTTCCAGAATCGGTCCCAGGCTCAAAGCCGGGAAGAAGGTAAGGGCGCTCACAATGAGGATCACGCTGACCAGCAGCACGGTGAACAGTGTGGTGTTCACCGGGAAGGTACCGGGCGAAGGAGGCACGCTCTTTTTGCTCGCCAGGTTACCGGCCAAAGCCAGCACCGGAATCATCATGAATAGCCGTCCGAACAACATATCCCAGCCCAGCGCCACGTTATACCACCACTGTGTAGTGGAGTTGACGGGAATATTGAGTCCGGCGAATGCTGATCCGTTGTTGCCCGCCCCGGAGGTAAAAGCATAGAGGATCTCGGTAAGACCGTGCGGACCCTGGTTGGTGAGGGCAGGCAACCCGACAGAGGGCCAAAGGACGAAGGCAGCGGTAAGTGAGAGTATGATGAGCGGGAAGATGAGCACGTAGAGCATGGTCATCTTCACGTCGTAGGATTCGATCTTCTTGCCCAGGTATTCGGGAGTGCGGCCCACCATGAGTCCGGCGATGAAGACCGAAAGCACGACCATGATGATTATGCCGTACAAGCCCGAACCCACGCCGCCGAAGACCACCTCGCCCATCATGATGTTGATGAGCACCATCATGCCGCCCAGCGGGGTGAAGCTGTCGTGCATGCTGGTGACCGCGCCGCAACTGGCGTCAGTAGTGATGGTGGCAAAGAGCGAGCTTGCGGCAATGCCGTTGCGCACCTCCTTGCCCTCCATGTTGCCGGCTGGGGCGCTCGCGCTGCCGGTCTGCGCCGCGCCGTGAATCAACGGATGGGGCTGCGACTCAGCCCAATAGACGGTGGCGAATCCGCCGGCAAAGAGCATGAACATGGCTGCAAATACTGCCCAGCCGTGGCCAGGAGAGCCGGTCATCCGGCCCAGTGTATAGGTAAGCCCCGCGGGAATTACGAAGATCAGGAACATTTGGAAGAGGTTGGTGAGCGGCGTGGGGTTTTCGAAGGGATGGGCGCTATTGGCGTTGGTGAATCCGCCGCCGTTGGTGCCCAGCATTTTGATAATTTCCTGCGAGGCCACAGGTCCCTGCGCGATGGTCTGCACCTGCGCGGGCTGTTCGAGGGGATGGGCCGTGGTGTAGGCATTCAGGTTTTGCGGGACGCCCTGAACGACCATGAGCAGCGCGCCGATGATCGACGCCGGCAGCAGCACATAGAGCAAAGTGCGCGTCATGTCCACCCAGAAGTTGCCGATAGTGGCCGAGGAGGTTCGCTTGATGCCGCGGATCAGCGCCACGGCCACCACAATGCCCACTGCCGCCGACCAGAAGTTGTGCGTCGCGAGGCCGGCCATCTGAGTGAGATAGCTCATGGTGGCCTCGGGCGTATACGACTGCCAGTTGGTGTTGGTGGTGAAGCTAGCGGCGGTGTTCCAGGCGAGATCAGGCCCCACCGCGGCTAGCTTCTGCGGGTTCCATGGGAAGAAGTTTTGCAGCCGCTCCAGGCCATAAGTGAGCAGCAGAGTGACAGCCGAGAAGCCCAGCACCGCATAGGCATACTCTCGCCAGTTCATCTCCTTGTCGGCGTTGACGCCGCAGAGCTTGTAGATGAGCCGTTCGATGGGGCGCAGCACCGGAGTGAGCCAGGTGCGCTCTCCTTCCAGCACGCGGGCCAGATAGATGCCCACGGGACGTACACTGGCCAGCAGAATCAGCGAGTAGACGGCAAACTGCAACCAACCGTTAGCGGACATCTCAGAATTTCTCCGGGAAGAGCAGGGTGATAGTCAGGTAACCAAACAGCAGAACGGACAGAATCAAGGCAACGACGGTGATGATGTCAGTTTGCATGGGTTACCTCAACTTCTGGCATGCCTTGACGTAGAGAAACGCCAGGGCAAAGAAAACCGCCGTGAACAGCAACATTGTCAAATCTTGCAACAGTATTTGCATTGCGGGTCTCTCACTTCCATGAACAGGAGGATGGGGAAGCCGCCTGCTCAAGAATGATTCTGGCTCATGCCTGGTTTGAGTATCGAAAAGAATTCCTAAATAAAGCGTAAGGACGTGAAAATTGTCAGAAATGCTCTGGATATCCACAGAAATTGAATTTGCGGCCGGTCGTGTGTATATGGAACCGGCGTCGCTTCGAATACGGACCACATTCCTATTGCTTCTTTCGAAGGGATTCAAACACGGCATACCCGATCAGCGCGGCAATGATGGCGATGGTGAAATTGGTGACTGTAAAGATATCGCGGAGGGCGAAGGCCAGAGTTTTCCCCTGTCCGTTGGTCCGAGTGAACTCTCCCATCAGGAGGTTGGAATAAAAAAGAAAGACGATGAACGCGACCTCGGTCAGGGCGCGCCTGATGCGGGCGTGCAGCCGGCGATCTTTTTGGTCCGGATGATGCATGGCTGGATGATACCAGCAGCCGCATAAGGATCACATGGGTGGGCAGCTTTCATTCTTCGTTGCCGGTCCATCCCTCGGGAACAAAGCGATAGCCCACCCAAGGTTCTGTCTGGATGTACTGCTTGCCGGTCTCAGTTTCGAGCTTCTTGCGCAACTGGCCGATAAAGACGCGCAGATACTCCGGCTGATGTGCCGACTGCGATCCCCACACAGCGGTCAGCAACGCGCGATGAGTCATCACCTTGCCGGCCTGGCGGGCCAGGTGCAGCAGCAGATCGAACTCCTTGGGCGTCAGGTGAATGGGTTTGCCCAGGACGGTGATGGAATGCGCCTCCGAGTCCACCACGAAATCGCCGGCCTCCAGAGCGGCGGTCGCGCGCTCCGGGGCGCGGCGCAGATGGGCGCGGACGCGGGCCAGCAGCTCCTGAATGCTGAATGGTTTGGTCACATAGTCGTCGGCTCCTGCGTCCAGCGCCTCAACCTTGGAGCGCTCGTGTTCGCGGACCGACAATACTATGATCGGAATTGCCGACTGAGCGCGAATGGCGCGGCAGACCTCGACTCCGCTTAGGCCGGGCATCATCAGGTCGGTCACCACCAGGTCCGGCAGCCAATCGCGAAACAGCAGCAAGCCCTCTTCCGGATCGTTGGCTGTTCGCACGTCAAAACGCTGCGCAGTGAGCGCGGCGCGCAGCACGCGGGTAATCTGCGGCTCGTCGTCGATAACCAGGATTCTGTCCGGCATGGCACTTGCTCCAAAATGAAGATTACATCATCCGGGCGAGGCGGGTATGATTTCTGTGATGAAGATCATGGATGGACTATCCGAATCGCGGGGATTTCTACACTGGTTCTTAGGAACACTGATGGCGGCGCTGGCCACCCTGCTGCTGGTCTGGCTTGGCGCTGACTCGACGGTGGCCGCAATTGTGTTTCTGGTGCTGGTAGTGTGGGTTTCCGCCCAGGCGGGAATCAGGCTCTCGCTGTATGTCGCGCTTCTCTGCGCGGTTTCCTTCGACTACTACTTTCTGCCTCCGGTTCACACGTTACGGCTCGGGGGCATCCAGGCTTGGGTGGCCATGATCTCCTTCCTACTCAGTTGCGCGGTGGTGGGCCAGGTGGCCGAACGGGCGCGCGGCCAGGCGCGCCAGGCCGAGCAGCGCCGCGAAGACCTGGAGCGGCTCTACGAACTCTCGCAGGAGATGATAGTGGAAGAGGACGCCGCCGGGCTGATTCACGATATGCCCCGGCTGATCGGGCGCATCTTCGCGTTGGATGGGGTGGTGCTATATGTTCGCGACCAGGACCAGTTTTATTCCTCAACCTCCGATCTGCCGATGAGCATCATGGCCAGCCTGCGTGCGATGGCTCTGGGCCAGAACCCGACGCAGGTCATACCGGGAGGCTTTACGGTAAGGACGCTGATGATGGGGCTGCGGCCGGTGGGAGCGTTGGGTTTGCGGCCGGTCGCGCTTTCCCGCGAGGTGGCTACGGCGGTGAGCGCGCAGGTGGCCATCGCGCTCACCCGCGCCACGGCGATTGAGGCATCTGCCCGCATGGAGGCGGCTCGCGAGGCGGATCGGCTGCGCGCCGCGCTGATCGACTCGGTGACGCACGAGTTGCGCACGCCTCTGACCGCCATCCGCGCCGCCGCCACCACACTGGTTCAGGGTGAGGGGTTGGACGAAGCCGGGCGGCTGGAGCTGGCGGCCATTGTCGATGAGGAGAGCTCGCAACTGGATCGGCTGATTGGCGAAGCCGTCGAAATGGCCGAGATCGACGCCAACGTGGTCCAGGTTCACCGCGTGCCGCACCTTCCGCGCGCTTTGCTGGATCAGGCGGTGGAGGAGTCACGAACTGCGCTGGCCGCGTGCCGGGTAGTGATTGCCGCCGATGATACGGGCAATCTGGATAAGTCCGCCTGGTTCGATCCGCACCTGCTGAGCCGCGTGCTGCGCCACCTGCTGGAGAATGCCGCACGTCACACGCCGCCGGGCGGACGCATCCTGCTAAGCAGCCGGCTCCTGGGCGACCGGCTGGAGTTCAGCATCGAGGACGATGGCGAGGGCATCGACGCTTCCGATCTGCCCTTCATCTTCGATAAGTTTTACCGGGGCAAAAACGGCGCCGGCAAAGGGAAGGGAACGGGGATGGGGTTGGCCATCTGCCGAGCCATCCTGGCCGCGCACGGCGGCGAAATCGAGGTCGAAAGCGCTCCCGGACACGGGGCGTGCTTCCGTTTCTGGGTGCCGCTCAAGGAAAAGGAGCCGGGGAAAAATAGCTAAACTGCGTTTCGAGAAGTATTACTTCGGAGCAACCACGACATCCTTATCCCGAAACCGATGAAGGGTATCAGCTACGGACTCCTTACTCAATTTGGGATTTGCTCTCACAAAAGCATCGATCTTTCGACGGTAAAAACTGGCAGACCTAGTATAGCTTTCAGTTGGAGCGGAAACTTGGGTTCTCAGGCACCAAAGATAACCCTCTATGAACCCAAGTTGCTCAGGCTCGTAAATCTGACCCCACCATTCGTCGTTTAGATACCAGTGAGTATTCGACCAAGTCTCTCCCGGATCTGACGTAGCCTTGTCGGTTTTGGAATAATCTATTACCTTCTGCCACACATCGATGACGCTGAGACTCGCTGATCCTGGATGTGTTTTACAGTACTTGTCAATCTTATCCATAATCTGCTCTGGGGTAGCATTGAACCCTTTCTTATGTGCCGTCCAGGTTAAGCAGTCGGAAGCACCATTGATGAATCCTGAACGCTCTCCAACCTCAGTTTTAGCCCACCACACGCTATCGATTGCTTGCTTCGATGGCGCAACAACGACGACAGGCTGAGATGATTGTGGCCATGCACATGTAGCTAGCAAAAGAACTATCAAGCAACAAAGATTTCGCATAGACTCATCCTTTAAATTCCTACATCGGCTCCTCACTCCAGTTGCAAACGATTTCGCGGCGCTGGTTGGAGCTTTCCAAAGCCCACTCCAGCAGGCGAAGCACGCGCCAGGCATCCAGCGCGGTGACTGGAGCAGGAGCCTTGCCCAACAGGGCGTCGCGAACGCCCGCGTAGTAGAGCCGGTAATCGCCGGGGATGGGCTCGACGGGCCGGGTGACTGTGCCGCCGTTCACATCGACGTGGAGCGTGCCCCATTCCGCGGCTGGCTCCTTGCCCCACTCCGGATCGTCGATGCGCGTAATTTTGTTCAACGCGGCCTCCTGCGGGTCGAGGCCGGACTTCCAGTAATTGCCCTTGGTGCCGCGCAGGTGGAAGCGGGGACGCGAAGGCGTGGTCAGGCAATTGGCGCCCAGGACAACCGAGAAGCCCGGATAGCGCAGGCGGAGGGTGATGGAGTCCCAGGCGCGGGCCCAGTCGCGCTCGCAGAGAACCTCGGCGGCGACCGCTTCCGGCTTGCCGAAGAGCACCAGCGCCTGGTCGGCCAGATGCGGTCCCAGGTCGAGCAGAACGCCGCCGGATGCAGGGTCTTCCTTCCAGAGCCGGTCTGAAGGTGGATTGAGGCGCCAGCGGTCGAAGCGAGATTCGAAGTAGACCAAACGGCCCAGCAAACCTTCATGCAATAGTTTCTGAATCGTCTGGAAGTCGCTGTCCCAGCGGCGGTTATGGAACGGGATAAGGAGGGTGTTATGGGCTGCTGCAAGCTCCATGAGCTGGGCAATTTCGTCGGACGTAGTACACACAGGCTTGTCCGCGATGACGTTTTTGCCGGCGCGGAGAATCTGGCTGGCGACCTCGAAGTGGCTTTGGCTGGGCGTGGCGACCACAAAGAGGTTGAGCGAGGCATCGGCCAGCATGGCATCGAGAGAGCGGTAGGTGATGATGCCGGGATAGCGCTGGGCGGCCTTATCCGTGCTGCGCTCCATGACGGCTGCCAGCTCCAGGCCTTCGACCGAGGAGATCAGCGGCCCATGAAAGACCCTCCCTACCATTCCAAACCCAACCAAACCGACACGAATCATAAAGCACCTCTCAATATCCGGCTTTCAGGCTCAATTCAGCGCATTTCTGTGCCAGACGCACATGAGCCTCGCTCAAACCTGATTATCTTTGATAACGTTTTGCGGACGGGACACGCGCTGGCGGCTTGAAACAACTTGTTCCGTTGTTCCTCTGTTAGTTCACCGTCGAGTTCGACTTCATACCGGAAGACAACTACGTCGGGATGAGTTCTGTCCAAGCTGACATTCGTGGTCACGGCCCGCAACTGAATTCCGTGATTATCGGCATACATTCGCACGGTCATGTTCACGCAAGTCGCCAGGGCTGCCTCCAGCAAGTCGTGGGGCCGAAAGCCGGAATGTTCGCCGCCTTTGTCGGCAGTCGTATCGGCGATACCCTTGTGTTCGCCGTCAGAGAAGCGGGTTTGGTATCGAGCCAACTGGCTCTTGGCGCAGATCATTTCACTATTATCACCGTATCCGTGAAATTGGCGAATGCTCGAATCAGCCGTGCAAACGCTTACTCGCTTCGCTTGTTGCGCTTGCCGTCAAATAGAAAATGCTTAAACCTCCCGCCGTCCCTCCAGCGCGCGCGCCATGGTCACCTCGTCGGCGTATTCGATGTCGCTGCCGGCGGGAACGCCGGTTGCGATGCGCGTGATGCGGACCGGAAAGCCGTGGAGCACGCCGGCCAGCCAGTGAGCTGTTGCTTCGCCTTCGAGAGTGGGACTGGTAGCGAGAATGATCTCTTCCACCTCGCCGCGTTCGACGCGAGCGACCAGAGTGCCGGTGCGCAACTGATCGGGTCCCACGCCGTGCAAGGGCGAAAGCGTGCCATGCAACACGTGATAGACGCCCTGGTAGCCGCCGTTTGAACTGCGCGTGCGCTCGACGGCGGCGATGTTAGTGGGCTCCTCGACGACGCACACCAAGCGGTGGTTTCTGGCAGGGCTGGAGCAATAGGCGCAGGGATCAATGTCGGTGACGTTGTTGCAAATCGAGCAAAGGCGCAGATTGGCCTTGAGGCCGCGCACTGCCTCGGCCAGGGCCGCCGCATCCTCGTCCGTGGAGCGCAGGATGTGGAAGGCGAGGCGCTGCGCACTCTTGGTTCCCACACCCGGCAATTTTTTCAACTCTTCAATCAGCCGCGCCATCGGCTCGGCATAACGGGTCACGCTTCGCGCCTCCTATAGAACAGTGGTCAGTGAACAGTGATCAGTTAACAGTGTTGACTGCCCATTCGTAATAACATTCCTAAAGCGTTCTATAAACAACGCCAACAAATACATCCGGTTTCATGAAGCCTTTGCCCCAGACGGCATCAAGCTCAGCCGTGGGTTTTTTGGCGATTGCATCCTGTTCGCTGGCACCGCCCGCCTTGAGAGCGGCCACCTTGTCGCGAACCGCCGCAAGCATATCGTGGAAGTTCTGATAATCGGCCTTGGTTCCCAGCGGCCCGTGGCCGGGAATGATCCTGGTATCGTTGTCCGCGATGGCCAGCGCTTTTTCCGCGGCGCGGATCATGCCGCCGATTGTTCCGCCGGAGCTTTCGTCAATAATCGGATAGAAGTTGTTGAACCAGATGTCGCCCACATGCAGCACGTTGGCCTTGCGGAAGTGAATGAAGATGTCAGTGTCAGTGTGCGCCGGGGCGAGGTGGACCAGATCGAGTGAGTCGCCGTTGCGCCAGATGTGCAGAGCGTCCTCGAAGGTGATCGTCGGCCATGCGCCGGACGGAGCGGGCTGCGTGGTCGCATGAAACAGCCTCATGGTCTGCGGAGTGGAGAGGCGCACACGGGTATTCTGGTGGGCGATTATGGTGTACCCTGCCGCGTGCATGCCCTCGTTACCGCCGGTGTGGTCGCCGTGCCAGTGAGTGTTGATGAGAATACCAGACTCGGATGGAGCGTTCTTGCTCAGCGCGGCGATGGCCTCCAGAATTCGCGGAACCGCCGGTGCAAAGCCGGAGTCGATGAGAATATTGCCTTCAGTGCCGGTCTGCAAGGCCATATTGCCGCCCTGGCCCTGAAGCAGATAGACGTTGTCGTAGAGCTTGGTCGTCTTGATTGGCGTACTCGCGGCGTCCGCGTGCGCCTGTGCGGCGCGGGGAGCTGTTGTTGCGGCCTGGGCGGTCATCATGCGGGGAAGCATGGCAGTCGCGCCTGCCGTAAGGCCAAGTTGCACAAAATCTCTGCGATTCATTCCTTCGAGCATGGTTTCATCCTCCCTCTGGTTGACAATAAAATGTCTAAATCAATAATTAGTCCATCCCTGGCAGCTTGAGCCCTCCCAACATTCCCTGCACGCTGGACTGCATGGCCTCCTCTGCCTTGCGTCCGGCCTCGTTGACCGCGGCCACCACCAAGTCTTCGAGCATCTCCACGTCGGGCTTGTCGCCGCCCAGGCCAATCACCGCAGCGGGCTCAATGCGGATTTTGAGAAGCTGCTTCTTGCCGTTCATGGTTGCGGTCACGGCGCCGCCGCCGCTGGTTCCCTCAACCACCGTCTGGGCCAGTTTGTGCTGAACCTCTTCCTGCATCTGGTTGGCCTGGGAGAGCATCTCGGAGATTTTGAGCGGGTTGAGCATGGTTAATCCTCATGGCATTGATCGAATCACTTAACGTAAAATCGCAGAATTATTCCACTCTTTTGGAAGTTTGTCTAGAAGGTCATCTCGAGACTTGCCCATTGTCGGGAGAATACTCCATTGTTTGGATACTGTTCCCTTCACTGGGGGCGCCGTTGCGGGATCCTGGTACCATTTAGATTTCCATCCCGTGCTTTCTGATAGATGTGTAAGATCGTTGAATTGTGGAAGCGGAAAGTCTTTGGTTGATGGATAAGGTGGAACTGTATATTCTTTATGCTGTGCTGTAAAAACCATATTCAGAATTCGCTTGGACTCCGTGAAAAAACATCTATCTAACCATTCGGCTGGCACAAGATCGCTTTCGGTCATGCGACAGCGACTCCTCCAGGTCAAGAATGCCTTTATTGCACTAACAGGCGCGAAAATAGCCCCAGCGATAGTGGAAAAAGCCAGAAGAAGTGAAAACATCATCGCCCAGCCGGAAGTATGTGTAGATATTAGTGCTTCCACAATATCCTTCGGTTGTTGTATCTCGCCAAAGATTTTGTCAAACCATACAAACCCCGCGATTCCGACCAACAGCAAGAAAAGTCCCAATAATGCCGCTTTTCTATCAGAATCGATACTCCTGTCCAGGAAAGACAGACGCGCCTTTGACATACAGATTGGACAAATATGTAATTTCCATATCGCCAAATCGCCCCTAGCAACGTGTTTGCCATCCCATTTATCCTTGTAATACGTTTGGGCGATTACGGCTGAAAAGCGAGTTTCGCTCTGCCCCTCACTTCCGCAGAGAGAACAGGTACTCTTTACTGTGAAAAGGGGTTCGAGATTATCGCCCATAATGAGTCTCCTTCCTCCGGTTACTTTTGGCGAAGATCCACGACGCTGCGCACCTCGGCCTTGAAGATCTCCCGCGCCCGCTGAACTAATGGGTTGGCCAGCGCAACCTCCTGAACGCTGCCGATGGGTGGCGCGGCCATCGGTGCGGCAGACTGCGTTGCTCCTTCGCCAGGAACTACCAGAAAACGCGTAGGCGCGCCTAGCCGTTGCAGCTCCTGGCGGATGATCTTCTCCGCCGCCGCATTGACCGTCAGGGCCAGCATCTTTTTGCCCATGCCAGTCACTTCGATGCGCAGGCTGGCGCCATCAATGGTCCACGCGCCCGCGCCCAGCAACTGCGCAGCCGAGATATGACCGCTCTCGACAAGCGCGCTGCCGACGGCATAGCGAATCTGCTCAATCGAGGGAGCCGCATCAGCAGCCTGCGGAGCCACGGCCAGCGCTCCTTCGGTAATAGTTGTGGAGTAGATAGTAGCTGTTGCGGTTGTGGCAGGGAAGGGCGAGGCCGCTGAATCCTGCTTCGTACCGGACTCCATCTTCGGCTCGGAACCCCAACTGCCACCTGTCTGTCCAAAGTGCGAATGCGCCGGAGCAGACGAAGCAGCCGGGCGCGCCGGAGTTGCAGACGACCGCGGCGCCGACGCAGATGCCGGAGTCGCGGATCGCGCAGCCCCCACGCTGCTCAACAGCTCCTCAATCGGCAGCAGCCGCTGGGCATGAATCAGCTTGAGCAGGCCTAGTTCCAGATGGAAGCGCTGCTCCTGGCGGTAGTTCAGGTCATCAAAGGTGCGCAGAACGATCTGTAGATTGCGGGTCAGCTCTTCCTCGGAGAAAAGCTGCGCAGTGCGCGCGGCGCGGGCGCGCTCATCGGCGGAGATTTGCAGCAACTCGGTCTGCTCGCCGCCCAGCTTGGCCATTAAACAATTTCTCAAATATCGGACCAACTGCCGGGCCAGCGACGAGGGGTTGTGGCCGGCATTGACCAGCAGGTTCAATTGCTCCATCAATTCAGCGCTCTGCCCGGCGGCAACGGCTTCCAGCAGCCGCTCGAAGACTGTGTTGGGCACCGCGCCCATCAACTCGCGAATCTGCGCCGCCGAAAGCACCGGTCGGCCTTTCTCCACCGGCGCGGAGGCGATGGCCTGGTCCATGATGGAGAGCGCGTCGCGCATGGAGCCGTCGCCGGCCTCGGCCAGCAGGGCCAGCGCGGCCTCCTCGGCCTCGACCTTCTCCTCAGCGGCGATCATCTTCAACTGCGCCAGAATGTCGTCGAATTTGACGGCGTGAAAGCTGAAGTGCTGGCAGCGCGAGCGGATGGTCTGGGGAATGTCCTCCGGCTGCGTGGTGGCCATCATGAAGATGACGTGCGCCGGAGGCTCTTCCAGGGTTTTGAGCAGCGCGTTGAAGGCCGCGTCGGTAATCTGATGAGCCTCATCGAGAATGTAAATTTTGTATCGGTCGCGCGAAGGCGCGTAACGGGCGGCGTCGCGCAGCTCGCGAATCTCGTCGATGCCGCGATTGGTGGCCGCGTCGATCTCGATCACGTCCACGGCGTTGCCCTGGCGAATCTCCATGCAGGAGTCGCAGGTTCCGCAGGGCTCGGGCGTGGGGCGCGCCGCGCTGCCCACTTCAGTGCGGCAATTCAGCGCCATGGCCACGATGCGCGCGATGGTGGTCTTGCCGATGCCGCGGTGGCCCGAGAAGATGTAGCCGTGAGCGACGCGGTTCTGGCTGAGAGCGTTGAGCAGGGTGCGGGTAACGTGATCCTGGCCGGCCACGTCGGCAAAGCGCTGCGGACGGTATTTCCTGGCTAGAACCTGGTAACCCATGAGTGAACCGCTCCCTGAGGCCTTTACGGAATGAGGCCGCCTAGAGGGGATTGTATCGCTCCGGGGGGCTGCGACTGGAAGTCACATATTCACAGTTTCACAGTTCCACATTATTTAGCGTCAAGCTGCTCGATAACGCTCCGATAATTGTCATCGCCAGAGCTCGAAGATTGATGCTGCTGAACGAAACCGTAAATGCGTTTCTTTATAGCTGTGGATTCAGGAAACTCGCGGTTCGTCCAAAAACGGAGGGATGGTTCAAAAAATCCTATTCGAGATAGAAATGCCGCGCCATAATATTCAGCGTTTTCAATCGATGCGTCGGCGATATTCACCTTGAAAGAGCCGTCCTGCTGTAACGAATCCTTAAGGCACCAGACCAGCATTCGTTCGATTTCAGCGCTCATGGCGCTACGTTGTGATGGGCTAGCACTGGGCCATCCGTAACGAAACAAGGTGACAACATCCATGTTGTTGTGGTTCCAGTACGCACCCTTCCAGAGCCAGCCAACCGGGTAATCCATATCTTTTAGGGCCAGAGTCGTATCGATTATGCGAGGCATATCGGGAACTTTGCCGTGGAGAAATGAGACGATGTGGAAGGTCATGCTGAGATCGTCCTGGAAGTCCTCATGATCACCACGACGATAGCGTTCGCCCCAGAAGCCAGTCTTTGGATTTCTGTACCGATTCAATACGCGATCGAGGAGTGCCGCGCTTAATGCAGGATCGATCGTATACCCTTGTGGGTTTCCATGCACAATCACTCGCAGCAGAACAGAGAGAGCCTCGTTGAACTCAAGCCCATGATCGATTCCTGTGTGCTGAACGTCGGAGACAGAGAGAGCATCCAGATAGGCTGTTAGCTTGTCAGGAGTGGAGACGCGATTGAGAAAGGCGGGAAGCGGCTGACCCTTATTCTCGTTCTGCCGGGCTTCATCTTCTAGCCGATCATACGTGTGATAAAGCTTGAGATACCATTGTTCGCTGCAACTGCCCCACATTCCATCGGAGTCCTGCTTATCGGAGGAGGGATGCCCGATGGTGGCATCAAGATCGTCTAGACGCTTGTCGATTTGCTTAAAATCGGCAGAGGTAACCATAAGTTCCTCGATCTCAAAAAGAATCTGGTGACCACAGGAGTTCTTAAGCCCCTTGGATTCCTCCGTGTACACCCGTGCCGCCAAATCGCGGATACGCGCCACACGGACAGGCCATTCGTGCTTATATTGTGGATTGAAAGTGGTAAAGTCCTGCTCCAGCAGTGCGTGTGCCTGTGCATCCGACGGAGGGACCTCAACGACTTGTGCGGATACAGTCGGAACAAGGGCAAGAACAAGAGCAAGTATGGCTTTCATCGGCTTAGGTTGAACACTACGACTCTCCTAATCGAACTGTAACATGATATCAATCGTAGGTGATCTCCTCGCCGGGGGCAATGTTCTTGATAACCTTGTGCTCGCGGATCAATCTATACTTGTAGGGTATGAGGCGATAGAGATGAGACGCGCATTACAAGTTGCGCTGGTTGTGGCTGGTTGCCTGACGGTCTGCCTGATGGCAGTACCGTGGCTGATGGCGCAGGCACCGGCTGGGGCTGATACGAAAAGCCAGAACAAGCCGGCAGGCGATAGTAAAAAACCGCAGACCAACTCATCGCAACCGGGAGCGGCTACTCAGTCCAGCAGCAATCCTTTTCCCGAAGATACGAGCACGGTTCCTGTGATGCCCTCCAGGGGCACGCCCGTACTGTCCGAGGGAACCTATCGAGGAGAGGAAAGGGGGCCGGCAAGCCCTGGAATCCCGCTCCATGGCGACGATGTTGATCCCGTTCGCAGCCCGGACGACCCTCCGCCAACGGCCAGCGGCACGGATACCGATTCCAGCGCCGAATCCAGTTCCAGTCTCACGGGCCTGGGAGGTCTGCTGCCCAAGCCGGGAGACGATGAGCCCAGTGGCAAGAAGAGAAAGCTCAGCGTCAAGGAGCCCACGCACCAGGAGGCTGCCTCCAAAGACATCGAAGTGGGCAGCTACTATCTGGACAGGAAAAACTGGAAAGCGGCACTTTCGCGCTTCGAGTCCGCGATGATTCTGGACCCGGAGAATCCCGAGGTCTATTGGGGATTGGCCGAAGCGGAGCACCATCTGGGCGATTTTGCCCATGCCAAAGAGCATTATCTGAAGCTGCTGGAGTACGATCCCGACGGTCCGCACGGCAAGCAGGCACGCAGGGAGCTGAAGGACCCGGCGCTGTATAAAGCGCAGAGCGGGCAGCCAGCGGCTGCGACGCCGAAGTAAGCGCTGCGATGGAGCCGGGGTGGTGGTGTTCTGCTGCAGAATTGCTGAGATTTTGTCACGTGGCTGGGACGAATGATTCCACAGGGTAAACGGGGAGTATATTGACTGAAAGCCAGAAAGCGTGAGGGAAAGCTCCGGCTATTTCGCTCTCAGATCGGCACGGCCATAAAATGCTCAAACTCAGAAGGTTTTTGTGCGGGTGCTTTGGAAATTTCGCGCTGGTATTCATCATTGTCTCCACTGCCACGGTTCCGCGTTTTTATCACTTCTATCACGCGCGCGGGATATTGTCGCCGACACCAGGCGCGATCCACCACAATAATCCTCCTTCTATCTCTACGGTCGTGCTCCTCATTACTATTCTTGTGTCGCCGCTATTCGTTGCATTTCTCAATGGAATGGCTTGGTGGACAATCAAAAAGGGGAAGACCGCGGCCAGGGGTTGGGCTACTGCTGCAAGTTTGTCTCTGATCTTATCGAGCATTTTAGTTTTAGCCCCCGGATTTTTCGCTTGGAAATACACGCCAATCGAATTCTTGATGGGATCGTTTGTCATCGGCGCGGCCATCATGGCTCTCGGAATCAGTGGTTTAGTGGCTTTCGCACGGCGAGACTCGATGGCGCAGCCGGTGATAGCCGCCAAGCCCCCTCGGATTGCCGGCGATGGCACGAACTATTTATTAGAAGCATTAGCATGGCTGCTCGGAATCGCTGGATTCATTGCGGCGACTTTCCAATGGCATCGCTGGGGCCTGGCGCAACACCTTCCGAGGGCGTATGTTGGATTGCTCCAGCTCGTGGCTATCTTATTGATCGTAACGGTCGTACATGAGCTTGGTCACGCAGTCGTGGGCATCGCCCTGGGGATGAAACTTCGCGCGTTTATTATAGGACCGTTTCATTGGCGCATCCGCGACGGAGAATGGAAGTTTCAATTTCTTCCGGCAAAGTTTTTTTCGGCAGGAGGGGCAACAGCCTTGGTGCCGACAGATCCGCATCAAAGCCGCTGGAGCCAAATATGCATGATTGCGTCCGGCGCTGGGTTCAATCTGCTGACTGGCTTGATAGCGCTTTACGCAGCACTTACGGCCAAGGGCCAGCCGTATGAACAATATTGGGAATTTTTTGCCTATTTTTCCACGATCAGTCTGCTGGCGTTCGCGTCAAATTTGATTCCCATGCAATCCGAAGTCCATTATTCCGATGGCGCAAGAATCTATCAGCTTCTACGGGGTGGTCCGTGGGCTGATTATTACCGAGTGCTTAACCTCGTTGGTTCGACGGTTGTGACGCCTTTGCGGCCCAGGGATTATGACATCGAGGCAATTAAGCGTGCGGAGCAATCTTTCACGAAGGGGCATCAGGCGCTGATGTTACGACTTTTTGCTTCGTCGTACTTTCTTGATCGCGGCATGATTCCAGAGGCCTCTGAGGCAGTGTCCGAGGCGGAGCGAATCTATCAGGAATCGGCTTTGGACCTTCCCGCCGAATTGTGCATGTCCTTTGTCTATAGAACCGCTGTTCTGCGTCGCGATGCTGCCAGTGCGCGCCAATGGTGGGAGCGCACGGAAGCCAAGAAGCCTACTCATTTCGGCGTGGATTACTGGTTGGCTCAGAGCGCGCTTTTGTGGATTGAAGGCCGCAAGGAAGAAGCGCGCGTGGCGTGGAACAAGGGGAATCTTCTGGCCTACCAACTGCCCGAAGCAGGAGACTACGAGTTCGACCGGTATCGCAGCGCCTTGCTGTACGACTGCATAAAAAAAGAGCGGCAAGCGCAGCTGGTTAGTTGCGCTTCGCTGAGATGGTGATTTAGGGAACTGTCACGATTAAGGACGGGCTGAGCGATGTCAGCGCGCCAAAAACGGTCCTCTGCTGCTAACCTATCATCAGGCATGAACGAGATTCTGCACCAGTTGTGTTGTATCGGATGCGGGGCGCGGATCCCTGGCGCCGCAGCCCGGTCTGACTTTCGCTGCACCGTCTGCGGAGAGCTGTATGACGTGGAATACCCCGGCTGGAGCCAGCGCGGGGGCCAGGACCGGCCCAATCCGGGCGGGCTCAAGTGGGTCTTGCGGGAGAGGCGCTCGTCGACAGAGGCGGTGGACCAATCCGGAGTCTGGCGTTTTCGCGAGCTGCTGCCCATTCTGGACAACTTTGGCAATGCGGTGACCCTGCGCGAGGGCAACACGCCGCTCTACCACATGACGCGAGCCGCCAGAGCTTTGAAGATTGACCAGCTCTTTGCCAAGCATCAGGGAATGAACCCGACAGGTTCTTTCAAGGACACGGGCATGACCGCGGCGATGAGCGTGGCCAAGGCGTGGGGCTTCGAGTGCGTGGCCTGCGCGTCTACCGGGAACACTTCGGCAGCCATGGCGGCTTATGCAGCGCGCGCCGGGCTACGGAGCCTGGTGCTGATTCCCGAAGGCAAGATCGCCTGGGGCAAGCTCTCGCAGGCCATGGACTTCGGCGCGGTGACCTGCCAATTGAAGACCGATTTCGACGGCTGCCTTCGCCTGCTGTCGCAGATTGTGAATGAAGCGCCCATCTATCTGCTCAACTCCGTCAATCCCTACCGGCTGGAGGGACAGAAGACTCCGGCCTTTGAGATTGCCGAGGCCTTCGACTGGAGTGTTCCCGACCATCTGATCGTGCCCGGCGGCAATCTGGGCAATAGTTCAGCGCTGGGCAAGGGCTTCAGGGAGATGCTTGAGTTGGGGCTGGTGACGAAGATGCCGAAGATTTCTGTGATTCAGGCAGCAGGGGCGAATCCTCTGGTGCGCAGCTTCAGGGAGCATCAAGCTGCCTCTCTGGAGCCAGTGGTGGCTGACACCCGCGCCACGGCCATTCGCATCGGCAATCCTGCCTCCTGGCGCAAGGCTGTGCGCGCCATTCAGGAGACGGGCGGCTGGTGCCTGGATGTGACTGAAGCCGAGATAGCTATCGCCAAAGCGGAGATCGGTGCAGAAGGGCTGGGCTGCGAACCGGCTTCCGCAGTGACGCTCGCCGGGTTGAAGAAGCTGCGCGCCGAAGGCAAAATAACCTCCGGCGAAACCGTGGTTCTGATACTGACCGGCCACTCGCTCAAGGATGCCGACTATACCATCGATTTTCATCGCGGAACCCTGCTGAAGGAGGAAGAGGCCGCGGGCAGGGAAGCGGAGATTGCCGCTTTACGGCGTGACGCAGTGGCCGTGGAGGCCACGCCGGATGCGGTATTGGCCGCGCTGAAGGGAAGCGCGCGATGAGCGAGGGCTTGAGCGCGAAATCCGGAAATCCAGGAAAGCTCCGGCTGCGCCTGCCGGCAACTTCCGCCAATCTCGGCCCCGGCTTTGACACCGTGGCCACGGCCCTCGATTTTTATCTGGAGATTGAGGCTGAGCCCGCCGCGGAGTTTTCGATTACCGCGACCGGCCGCGACCATGAACAGTGTGGACGGCTCGAGAACAACCTCATCCTGGAGATTTACAAAGAACTGTTGGCGAGCGACGGGCGTACGGTGATTCCCCTGGCCATTCGCATGAAAAATGAGATTCCTCTGGGGATGGGTTGCGGCTCATCGGCGGCGGGACGACTGGCAGCCATCATCCTGGCGGTGCATTTTGGCCGGTTGGAGTGGAGCGCAGAGCGCATTTTGGAGGAAGCGGCAGCGCTGGAGGGCCATCCGGACAACACCGCAGCCTGCTGGCTGGGCGGATTTGTGACAGTGGCCTGCGAGGGCAAGCGGGTCCATGCAGCCCGCGTCGCGCCGCCGGCTGAGTGGCGGGCCATCGTGACATTGCCCGCCGAGCCTCTGGCTACCAGCAAGGCTCGCGCCGCGCTGCCCGCCACTTACTCTCGCGCTGACGTAGTGGCCAACATTCAGTCCGTGGCGTTGCTGGGGATGGCCTTTACCCAGGCGCGTGGTGATCTGCTGCTCATGGCCATGCGGGACCGCATTCACCAGCCTTACCGCGCGCCCCTCTGTCCCTTGCTGCCTCGCCTGCTGCCGCTGGCCGGAGAGCACGGCATTCTGGGCGTGGCTTTGAGCGGAGCCGGTCCCTCGGTTCTGGTTGTCATCGGTAGCGAGGATCGTGTGCCGCAGGCTGCGGCTGCCATCCGCCGGACGCTGAAAGGACTGACGGAGCCGGAACTCAAGCTCTGCCGTTTCGAGCCGGAGGGAGCAAGCCATTCCTTTGAGGCGGCGCGCCTATAGCTTTGACCACGGATTCACAATTCTATCCTCAAGCCTTGGCCTCCGTGCAATTGCCGAGACGCATGATATTTCTATGTGGATATTCCGCCCCAAATGTTACTTTTTCTCCGTTATCCCTAATCGAATGTTACTCATATTGTTACTCAAGATAACTTGCATTTTACCTCGGAAACTCCTAAATTCGCACACGTGGGCAGTTCTGGGGGAGGGCTGCTCTAGCGCCCGTGATCCTTTTTAGGATCCGGGCGCTTTTGATTGCAATCAAAGCGAAACAGTTTTTTTGTTTGCCAAATCCAGAGAGTCCTGTCCCGTTTCCGATTTCGCCGTCTTCGTCTGCACTTGACCATCAATGAACGGTTTGCGACTTTGCTGCTGGCTGACGCATCTTATGAAGGTCCGGTTGCGGTTACACTGGATGCAGGCAGTGACCGCAAGGAGGATCATGGCTGGATTGGGAGTTCTGGAAGTAAGTGATGCAACATTCGACCAGGAGGTGCTCCGCAGTGAGCAACCGGTTCTGGTGGATTTCTGGGCCGTATGGTGTGGTCCCTGCAAGGCGATTGCGCCGATTGTGGATAGCATGGCCGCAACCTATGCCGGCAAGCTGAAGGTGGCCAAGGTGAATGTGGACGAGAACGGCGCCACCCCGTCGCGCTACGGAGTTCGCGGCATTCCCGCCCTGCTCTTTTTCAAAGGCGGCAAGGTGGCCGATCAGGTTGTTGGTTACGTGCCACAGAACGTGATTGAAGAGAAGATCAAGAGCCTGCTGGCGTGATAGAAGCAGGGACTAGGGATTAGGGAATAGGGAATACGCAAGCTAATTGCAACGCTAGTGGAATTATCCTTAGTGCAGAGAATCCGTATAACCACCGGCTATTCCCTAATCCCTGTTCCCTATTCCCTCGTTTTACCGGTACTTGCGCAGCACGCCCAGCACGCGGCCTTGGATGGCCACCTGCGCGGCGGGAACGTAAATAGGCTCCATCTCCATATTGGACGGTTGCAGCCGCACCCGATTCCCCTCGGCAAAAAAGCGCTTCAGGGTGGTTTCGGCGCCGCGCAACAGCGCCACGACAATCTCTCCCTGGCGGGCTGTGCGCGTTCGCTCCACCAGCACATAATCGCCGCTGATGATGTGCTCGTCGCGCATCGAGTCTCCGCGCACCTCGAGGGCAAATACGTCGCGGTTGCCCACCACATCGTGCAACGAGATGCTCTCCTCGGTCTCCATCGCCTCGACAGGGTACCCGGCGGCGATGCGCCCGGCCAACGGCAGCCGGTCGCTGGTGCGGGTGCGTGTTCCCGGCGGCACCACGTCAATGGAGCGGCTGCGGTTATGCACGCGGTCCAGCAGCCCCTTCTTTTCCAGGTTGGTAATGTGCTTATGCACGGTGGCCAGGCTTTTCAGCTCCATGCCGCGCGCTATTTCCTCAAAGGACGGGGAGTAGCCGTTGCGCCTAACAAACGACTCCAGAAAGTCGAGAATCTCTTTTTGCCTACGAGTGACAGCCATAGGCGCATTATAGCGAATAAAAAGCGAACTGTGTCAACTCTTTTTTCGTCTTTTTTTCGATCACTGCACAAACTGGCTTCTGAAGACCGCCTTTATGTGTTCCAGGCGCTTGCGCAATGCATCCGCCTCCTCCGGCAAACCGAGCTCCTCGGCGTGCCCGATGGCCGCGTAGAAATAGTCTTTTGCGTCGCGGTAGCAGTCGTTTGCGTCGCGGAAAGAATGTGCCTCGTACATGCCGTCGTAGGCCTTTTCCGCCTCTGCTTTGCAGCTCGCAAGGTAGCCCTGTTTTGATTGCCGCTCTTCTTCCGTCATCCTCATCTCTCCGGGGTCGCACCACACAGCGTGCTCCCTACTCACGATAGCTCAGGTGCGCCCGTGCGTGCCTTTGAGCTTTCCCATGCGGCGCATCTTCTTGTCCATGGCCAGGCCCGTCAGCACTACCCAGCAGCGCAGGCACGTGGGCCTGCCGTCGCGCCGGCGCGAGGTAGGTCTCTGGCAGCGCACACAGGGCTCAGGGGGCAGTTTGCGTTTCATGGCTCGCTACTCCATCGAATCTTCTGAGCAGAAATCAATCATTACAGCGCCTATTCACGCGCAATCATCCTACAACCATAGCTAAAGATAAACCAGAGAATTGCCGATATACCGGTGGTATTGCCTGCGCGCTTTCTCCCTGCGCGTAGAGCGATTTCTCGAGGAACAATGATCTCCATCAAACGATATCTTGAAGAGCCCGAAACGGAGCCCGGCGAAGATGGCGAGGCAGGGGCGCAGTCACTTCTGCCGGTGGCCATTGCCGCATATTGCTCCTCCCTGGTGGAAATGGGCAACTGCGGCCAGGATGCCTGTCCGGCTCTGGGCGAGGATCTGAAGCAGGGGTTGGGCAAGCTGGAAGAGAAGCTCTCCGTAAAACTCTCCTGCGAGACGGTCAAGGAGACAGAAAACGGCGTGCGCAAGCACTTGCAGGGCTGGGGACGGAGCGCTGCCCGGCACTACCAGCAACAGACCAGCGAAGTGAAGGAGATTCTGCTGATGATGGCCCGCACCGCTGAGTCGGTGGGCGAGCGGGACCTGCGCTGCGCCGCTCAGATCACCGAGGTCACGACGCGGCTCAAAAGCATTGCCAACCTGGAGGACTTGAGCGCGATCCGGGAGTCGATCAAGCAGAGCGCCACGGACCTGAAGGGCTCGATCGACCGGATGACCTCGGAAGGCAAGGCGGTTATCGACAAGCTCCGCAAGGAAGTGACCACCTATCAGACACGGCTGGAAGAGGCGGAAGAGATTGCCTCGCGCGACGCGCTGACCGGGCTGCACAACCGTCTCTGGGCAGAAGGCCAGATTGAGCAATCGATTCATGGCCGCGCGCCGTTCTGCGTCTCCATCATCGACATTGACGAGTTCAAGCGGGTCAATGATGAGCATGGCCACCTGGTGGGAGATGAGTTGCTGAAGAAGTTTGCCGCCAAGATGCGATCCGTCTGCCGCTCTACGGACACCATCGGGCGCTGGGGCGGCGATGAGTTCATGCTCCTGCTGCATTGCGGGATCGTCGATGCCAGAGCGCAGATTGACCGACTGCGGGAGTGGGTGTGCGGAAGCTACACGGTTCAGGGAAGCGCCGCACCCCGTAAGCTGCACGTAAAGGTATCGATCGGCCTTGCAGAACGTCTGCCCGGCGAAACCATGAAGGCGCTGGTCGACCGCGCCGACGCCGAGATGTATCGCGAAAAAGCGGTATCGCGGAAAAGTAATCACCATCATGCGCAGAGCACGGCCGCTGCCTGAGGTTGACTTACCGGCCGTACTGAGAACTCCAAAGAGGGAAGCAACCCTCGTTCGCGGAGGTTTGCGCACTCTCGCCATTTCGGGAACACTCTTCGCATCGTGCCGTTCCCGGAATCGCTCTCTCTCCTTTTTTTCTTCCAACTATTGTGTTTCGTCTCCCCACGCGGGATGGTTAGAGAAAGCCGACCGTTAGCGCACGCTAAGCTGGCCGGCCAAGTAATTTGAGCAGACAGGCGCAGAAGGCTAAGGGCGCCGCTCAATGAGAAAGGTTTCCATGAGGTTATTAATCGCCGAAGACGACAAGGCGCTGGGATTGTTTCTGAGCCGCGGCTTAGAGGCCGATGGGCACCGTGTCCACCTGGCTTACGATGGAGCCGCCGCGGTGGAGGCATTTCGCCAGGAGATGCCCGACCTGACCATTCTGGATTTGAACATGCCGGTCAAGGACGGGGAGCAAGTGCTCGAAGAGGTACGCAGGATGGACGCGGACCTTCCGGTTCTGGTGTTGACCGCCCGTCAGGAGGTGGACACGCGAGTCCGCTGCCTGGACCGCGGCGCCGACGACCTGATGATCAAGCCCTTCAGCCTGCACGAACTGCGGGCCCGATGCCGGGCGCTGTTGCGGCGCAAGCGCGAGGCGCGCCTGCTGTTGCACGCCGGCGATCTCGAACTGGATCGGCTGGACCACACCGCCCGCCGAGCCGGCCTGTCGATTGTGCTCACCAACAAGGAGTTTTCCCTGCTCGAACACCTGATGCTCAATCGCGGCCAGTGCGTCACGCGCGTGGAGCTGCTGGATTCCGTCTGGAACCTGGAGCCGACGCAGACCACCAACATCGTGGATGTCTACGTGAACTACCTGCGCCGCAAGCTCAAGGACCCGCCACCCGGACAACTGATTCGCACGGTGCGCGGCCAGGGTTACATGGTGCCGCCGGAAACCGATCTCGCGCTCTCCAGCCTGCCTGTGCTTTCCGTACCGGCTATTCTGCCGGGCGTGGCTGCTCCGGTGGCGGCCGCATAGGCGAATGACGCGCAGCAACTTGATGGATGCAACCAACTCGATCGACACACAGGAGAATCTTCATGTTAACCGTTCCCGTTTCCACTCTTCCCCTCGCCAGCCGCATTCGTCCGCGCACCGCGCTGGTCACGAGCGCTGATCGCAACTTTCGCCAGCGGCTCTCAGAAACTCTCACCGGCTTGCGCTGGCAGGTGCGGGTGGCCGAAGGCGGCGCCCAGGCCTGGGCGGAGGCGGAAGCGGCCCAGCCGGAGGCGGTCATTGTCGATTCATGGCTGCCCGATCTCGACCTTTCGGAGTTTCTCAAGGACTTCCGCGCGTTTTATCCCGAAGTGGATCTGGTGACCGCCAGCGGCTCGATTGCGCAGGAGAGCCCGCGCGGACCCTACCGCCAGGAGTTGCTCTATGCGCTGCGCCGCTCGCAGGACAATGACACGGCGATCTGGAACGCGGCTCCCGCGCTCGACCAGCCAAGCCAGTTGTCCGATCCCCTGAATGCCCATCTTTGGCCGGTTGCGGCGATTCCATTCCAGAACCCGCCGGCTTTTCCTTTACAGAGCGCCTCGACCGACGTGAGCTTTTCCCTTGCCGGTCTTCCCTTCACCATACCTGCCGAAGCGGATTTGCCCGCAGCCGTAGTCGAACCGGCATCCAGCGAGCGGTTGCCGGAGATGATCGGCTACGCTCCCTGCATGCTCGAAATCAGCCGTCGCGTCCGCCTAGTGGCCCCGCGTTCGACCCCGGTGCTGATCGAGGGACCTACCGGCTCGGGCAAGGAACTGGTGGCCGAGGCCCTGCACCGGCTCTCGCCCCGCAGCCGCAATCCCTTTGTGGCCATCAATTGCGCCGCAATTCCCGAGGCATTGCTGGAAGCCGAACTCTTTGGCCACACGCGCGGGGCGTTTACCGGCGCGGTGCAGGGGCGCGTGGGGCGGATTGAGGCTGCCGACGGAGGCACGCTGTTTCTTGACGAAATCGGGGAAATGCCGCTGGCCCTGCAATCCAAGCTGCTGCGTTTTGTGGAGTGCGGCGAGTTGCAGCGGGTCGGCGATAACGAAAAGGTGAAGGTGGACGTGCGCATCGTGGCCGCTACCCATCAGGCTCTGTCTCAGCAGACCCAGGATGGCGGCTTCCGCGCCGATCTCTACTATCGGCTGGCCGTCTTCCTCATCCGCACCCCGTCGCTGGCCGAGCACAGCGAGGATCTGCCGCTGCTCATCAATCACTTTCTGGCGCGGATGGGCCGCGAGGCTCCCATCAAACGGGTGGATCCGGGAGCGCTGGCCAAGCTTGCCGCCCACGACTGGCCGGGCAACGTTCGCGAACTGGAACACGTGCTGGAGAGGGGCGCCATTCTGGCCGGCGAGGAGTCCGTCATAAGCGCGCGGGAGATCGATTTCGGGCTGATGGTCAATTAGGAACAAAAGCAACTTCTGGCTTTTAGCTACATCTAACAGCAAGAAGTTTGCAGCATATTGCCAGCAAGGGAGGAAACTCGAACCCATGCCCGACAACATCATCTTCGCCCTGGGGGTGCTGAGCGGCATCTTCGCCACACTCACCACCTGGGCATACATCGAAAAACTGAGGGAAGACCAACCATGGACCGAGAGAAGCGAGAGCTGGGAATCGAACAATGCGGCCGCTTCGGAGACATCCAGCTCGATAAGCTGATGCTCGCTCCCCCTCGAACGCATCGCCAGCCTGCGCAACCAAGCCGCCAAAGGAGGGTAGGAAGATGCAGGTAGAGACCCAGCTCAGCGACCAGATTGCCCGTTATCTGGATCTCGCCGTCAGCGAAACCAAGCTGACCGCGGTTAACATGGCCAACATCGACACCCCGGGTTACAAAGCCGTAGGCATGGACTTCGAGGCCGAGATGCGGGAGGCGATGAACGGCGTGGAGAAGGGGCGAGCAGCCCGGCCGGTGCATATCAAGGCCGTGGACGGTCTGATTTCGCGGCCCGACGGAAACAACGTCTCCATGGACCGCGAAGGGCTGAACCTGGCCGAGGCGCAGTTGAGATTCAAAACCGGCGTGGCGCTGCTCCGCCAGGAGTATCAGCGCATCTTGGACGCCATACATTCCGATAGCAAGTAAGTGGAGAGCAACGTGCAGGGATTCATCTGAAGATTGCGCAGCAGTTTGTGATTGCGCGAGAAGGAAGTTCGGATGAATCTCTTTGCGATGATGGAAACCTCAGGCAGCGCCATGCAGGCCGAGAGGATGCGCGCTGAAGTCGTGGCGGCCAATATGGCCAACGCGGAGACGACGCGCACCGCCAACGGCGGCGTATACCACCGCCAGCACGTCGTTTTTGCCGCCAATGCCGGCGATCCGGAGTTTGCCACGAGCTTCAATGCCGCAGCGCTGACCCCGGCAGAGGGGATAGCAGCTACTGGGACCATAGCCTCAGGCAGCCCTACAGCGGCGACTTTGCCCACGCTTCCCGCGCCGTTGCTCCCGCTGAATCTGAACAACTCCGCATCGACGGCGCCGGGCGTGCATATTGCTGCTGTAGTTGAAGATACTTCGCCCCCGCTCAAGCGCTATGATCCCGGAAACCCGGATGCCGGGCCGGACGGATATGTCTCGTTTCCGGACATTAATCCCCTCACAGAGATGGTGGACCTGATGGGGGCGACACGTGCATATGGTTTGAATAGCGCCGCCGTGCAGGCCGAGAAGGGCATGATTACGTCGGCATTGGAGATTGCCAAGTCGTAATCCGCCAATTTGTAGCAGGCGGCAGTTTTTTATTTCCGGCGGGAGCAAGCACCCAGAGACTGAAACCACCCAAGGGCAACAGGCCAAAGGGCAACAGATGGAGGACCGATGATACCCGCTATCAATTCCATGACCACAGCGACGCAGGCCTTCGAGGGTCTTTCCGGCGCTCAGGCGGGAATAGCCGCAACTTCTACCGGCAGCTCAGGCGCCGCATCCACCCCGTTTTCCGATCTGTTGAGCGATGCGGTTGGCCAGGTGGACCAGCTTGAAGCCCAGGCGCACGCGGCCGTCGCCGGATTGATGACCGGCTCCGGCGTGGATGTGCATCAGGCGATGATTGCCACTCAAAAGGCAAGCATGGCCTTTGAGCTGGCGCTGGCAGTGCGCAACAAAGCAGTCCAGGCCTATCAGCAGGTGATCGGAATGCAGTTTTGAATGCAGTGGTCAGTTGTCAGTGGTCAGTAATTGGCGATGAGCGAGGGACTGATCACTGACCACTGTTCACTGACCACTAAGATCGGAGACCATGGCCACCGGAACACAGTTGCAAAAGACCGCGCAGGCAATGCCTGGCCAACCCCAGTTGACCGACCGGCTGGCCGGACTGTGGGGCCGTACGCGGGTTTACTGGGCCGAGATGCATCCGGCGCAGCGCGGCTGGACGGTGGTGCTGATCCTGCTGCTTACCGGGCTGGTTGGAGGCTTGTTCTGGTATGGCATGCGGCCGGACTGGCACGTCCTGTACGCCAACATGGACCCGGAGGATGTGCGCTCCACCGGCCAGGTTCTGGCCCAGGCGCAGATACCCTTTGAGCCCGCCGCGGATGGAGCGGGGATTATGGTGCCGGCGGCGCAGCTGGACAAGGCGCGGCTGGTGACTGCGGCCAAGGGCACCAAGAGCGGGCGGCTGGGTTTTGAGCTCTTCGACAAGCCCAACTGGGTGGGATCGGAGTTCGACGAACAGGTCAATTACCAGCGGGCGCTGGAAGGAGAGCTGGAGCACACGGTGGGAACCCTGTCGGATGTTCAGTCGGCGCGGGTACACCTGGTGCTGCCGCACGACTCGCTTTTTCGCGATGCGGAGCGTCCGGCCAAGGCCTCGGTGGTGCTCAGGCTGCGCCGTCGCACACTGGCCGAAGGAGAGCCGGAGGCGATTCGCAACCTGGTCTCCTCGGCGGTGGACGGCCTGACGCCGGAACATGTGGTGCTGGTGGATGCGGCCGGCCATCTGCCGCTCGGTCCCAAGTCCGCCGACGCCCTGCGTTTGAGCGCCGAGCAGGCTCTGGAAGAGAAACTGACCACCACCCTGGAACCAGTGACCGGAGCAGGCAACGTGCGCGCCTCGGTAACCCTGGACTACGACTCTATAGCCGCGGAAGAAACCAAAGAGAGCTACGACCCTGACCAGACAGTGACCTTATCGATGCAGCGCACCGAGCAGGCCAGCGGTTCGCAGCCGGTCGCCGCCGGCATTCCCGGCGTGGCTTCGAATGCGCCCAACACACAGGCCCTGCCGGTCTACCCGGCGCAGACCGCGGCTCCGCAGACCGCCAAGAGCGAGGCCAGTACCTACGCGGCAACCAAGACCCTGCGGCATGTGATCGAGAGCCCGGGGAGGGTGCGGCGGCTGACCGCGGCCATCGTGGTGAACGACCGGCTGGCCCAGCCCGCTACCAAGGAAAAGGCGGCGGAATGGCAGTCCCGCTCGCCCGAGGAGTTGCGCAACCTGACGGCGCTGGCGCAGGCCGCGGTGGGCTTCGACGCCGCGCGCGGCGATCTGCTGGAAGTCGAAAATCTGGCCTTCGAGGATAACGGTTTTCAGCCGCCGGTCTCGCTGTTGAGCAAGATTCTGTCCACCGCCGAAGGCTCGCCGGTTTTGATCAAGTATGCGGCCCTTTTCGCAGGCCTGCTGGTGGTGGTGGCCTTCGGAGTGCGTCCCGCCCTGCGCCACGCCCGGCTTGGCTCATCGGCAAAGGGAGGGGGCAGGGAGTTGCCGGGACATGCGGAATCTGCGGCATTCAGGCCGCCTGAGCCGGTAGAGATCGATCCGGCGCGGATCAGGACACAGGAGATCTTTGAACAGGTGACCGACCACCTCAAGCGCGAGCCCACGCAAAGCTCCCGGCTCTTGCAGAGCTGGATCCACTCCGATTGACCGGAATGAGGCGAACAAAGTCGATGGGCGGCGCGAGGGACATCTAGAGGCTGGCAGCCAGAAGCATGGAGCCGGCAACAAGGGAAAGGATCAGGGTCTTGGCCGAACAGGACTACCAGAGCGGGTCATCACGGCGCCAGTCTACGGCGAACATGAGCGGGGTGCGCAAGGCAGCCGTCTTGCTGGTGGCCGTGGGCGAGGAGTTGGCCAAGGAGGTTTTGCGCGCCTTGCCGGAGGCGGACGTGCAACTGCTCACCGAGGAGCTGGCCGATCTGCGCGGCGTTACGCCGGAAATGTCTGCCGGGATACTGGAGGAGTTCTGGGGGCTTCTGGACACCCAGAACTTCATGACCCACGGCGGGTTGGATTACGCCAGCCGCCTGCTGAAGGATACCTTCGGCGCGGCGCGCGCCGACGATCTGCTGATGCTGGTGCGCCGCTCCCAGGAGGAAGCTCACGGCAATCTGGCCAAGCTGCAGCGCACCGATCCCCAACAGTTGGGC
>Ga0326727_10000726_pt1 | contig 133065 bp, 118 predicted proteins | sample MB2enrmetagenome_FD_207643 | JGI IMG/M metagenome (GOLD analysis project Ga0326727, IMG submission 207643) | Lab enriched peat soil microbial communities from McLean, Ithaca, NY, United States - MB29MY | ecosystem: Environmental > Terrestrial > Soil > Wetlands > Peat | place: USA: New York...
TACAAAGTCGGTACGAAGCGCCAGGTCCAGCGGCGACAGCACCGTGATTGCCGAGCTTGTCTGCTGTTGCGATACCGGTGTTCCTGTCGCCGTTACCACGATCGACTCACGCACCCATGCGGGCTCGAGCACGAGGTTGCGCTCAACCGAGTCGAACTGGCCGGCGTAGAAATCGGGGGTTTGCAACTGGCGGAAGTTGGGAGCTGAAACCAGCAGAAAGAAGCGGCCGCTTGCCCCGGTGGTGATGGTGAAGCTGCCGTCTGCCACGGACGCGGCTGAGCCAACCACCTGGCCCTTGCCGATGAGCGCGACACTGGCGCCGGTAACTCGCGCGCCGGTTGCGTCGGTAACGATTCCATGGATGGACGCGGCGTTAAGGCTGCGGGCTGAGACGGCGAGCAGAAGAGTTGCAGCGAAAAGCGAAATCAAGCCGCGGCGCGGCGCCGGGCGCGAGAAGCGGATAATAACCATCGGAGCTCCTTCGTTCCCCTCGGAACGTAAAAGCGGTTGGGCGCCCTGGGACCGGTCTCCTGACTTGCGCAATTGCATCTTTCGGGTACTCGTTTGATGCTGTTCCGAAGATGCCTCGATCAACCGCCTTCCCAAAGACCGGCTGCAAGGTCCTCAGTGGCTTCATGGCTGATCTGTTTGCTCCATCCGGCTGTCATTACGACGATAGCCTGACGAGCTGCGCTCACAGTTGCGGGGCAGTGGCGGACTTTCACCGCCTTCCCGAACATCCTGGCGTGGTTAGATTGTGTGGGCGCGCCCGAGGCGCGTCCGTGATGTCATCGAATCAATTTCGGTGACATCAAATTTATAGCTGTTGCCGCTTGGTCAAGTCAAAGGCGGGGAGCCGGCCAGGGCAATCGTGTAAAGGGGAAAGCGGAGTCCGCTTACGCGCCGGCGGCCGGCGCATTCTCGACCTCGCGCACTTCCTCTGCACTTGGCGCAACGACCTTATAGTTCCGGGCTGCCTCGTCATGCCTTGCCATCAGGCGCCGCAGAAGATCGTTCGATGTGTGCGGCCAGTCCGATATCGGAATGCTCATTCCGGGCACCGAATCGAAAACCAGTAGTAGCGCCGCCAGCAGAATCCGCAGCGAACCGGCCGGAGAGCAAACATGGCGTAGAGTCCGTCAAGCAAATGCATCTCGCCTGGTTTGAAATGGACCGAATTGCAGCAGGGGCAAGCGTGATGGAACCACAGCACGCGTGGCAGCCAGTTCGGCCAGATGATGCTTGCATGATTCACCGGGGACCTTCATTCTTTGAAACGACTGCATGCATTGCTGCGCAACTTCCGTTTCCGGAGCGTGGATTCGCGCTGAGCAGAGAGATGGATCGGGGCTTCAATCCTGGTCGCTTCTGCGCGCCACAATCGCCATGGGCTTTCGTCCACTGGAGGGAGAGTGATTGAGGGACGTTCCGCCTGAATCGTTCACCTTTGGGCGCGTGCCGTTGGGTGCCTCAAGCCGGAAACCAGTTGAATATGCCTGAACCTTGGGTAGCAGATGAAGTTCGGTGCGGTGGCGAGGCGAAGGGTGATTGTTTGCTTCGGTTTTCCCGATGAGGCTCAAAGCTGCTCCTAAAGTTTGTTTGCTTGCATGAAGGGCGCTCGTCTGGTGCAAAGGCCGGAATGCCGAAGGCGAGAAGGGGAGGACAGACTGTGCTTTAAGCATACGCTGAAAAGCGCGTGCGTGCGGGAACCGCGCGGGCAATCGCATGAACAAGAAGATTGCGTGAAAAGTTGCGTCGAAATTGCGCGACTTAACTCGTGCCAATGCGTTTGGCTTACAGACAGACTGACAACTGACAACTGATCACTGTCTGTTGATCACTGACCACTGACAACTGTCTTTACGCACAACTCGTCGAACGCACGCACCAGTTCGCCGGCGATCTGCTGCGCCGTCGCCTGCTCGATGATGTACCGCTGCATCAGGTACACCAGCTTGCCGTCGCGCAGAATCGCAACCGCGGGCGAGCTTGGCGGATTGCCCTCAAAATAGCTCCGCGCGCGTTCTGTGGCCTCGCCGTCCTGGCCGGCAAAAACGGCGATCTTGTGGTCGGGCTGGTTGGCAGAGTGCGCCAGCGCCATCCTTACGCCCGGCCGCATCTTGCCCGCCGCGCAGCCGCACACTGAATTCACCACTATCATCGTCGTGCCGGGTCGGGCGAGCGCCGCGTCAACCTCCTCGGCCGTGCGCGCTTCCTTAATGCCTGCGCGCGTAAGCTCCTCGCGCATGGGGATCAACATCAGTTCTGGATACATGAATACCTCCGGCAAGGGGTTGCCTGCATTCATTCTATCGTCAATTGCGCGCTCGTGCCTCAGGCCGACCCGGCAGCGCGCGGCCACCAGTCAATCCAGCCCCGACGCGATACTCTTAAACCGATGCACCTCGTTGAAAACCAGCCCCTCGCTCCGCTGACCACCTTCGGCGTGGGCGGCCTCGCGCGGTGGTTTGTCGAGGCGGCGACCGAGCCAGAAATCGAAGAAGCCGTTACCTGGGCGTCCGCGCGCGGCATCGACCTCTTTGTCCTCGGCGGCGGCAGCAACCTGCTCGTCTCCGACGCCGGATTCAACGGCCTGGTTCTCAAAATCGGGCTTCCAGGCGTCGACCTTATTGATTCCGGCGGTCAATCACATACCCTCCGCGCGGGCGCCGGTGTTCCATGGGAAGACTGCGTCAATCGCGCCATCGCAGCCAACTGCGCCGGCATTGAGTGTCTCGCGGGCATCCCGGGCACCGTGGGCGGAACGCCTGTGCAGAACGTCGGCGCTTACGGGCAGGAGGTGTCTGCCGTCGTCGATCGAGTCCGCGCCTTCGACCGGCATGAGCAGGCCTTCATCGAACTCGCAGCTCCCGAGTGCGGATTCAGTTATCGTCGCAGCCGCTTCAACACCCGCGATCGCAACCGTTTCATCGTCACCCGCGTCGACTTCCGGCTCGTACTCGACGGTTCGCCAGCGATCCGCTACGCCGACCTCGAACGCGAGGTTGCCGCATCGCATCCGGAAGGCACAGCTCCGAAGCTCGCTGAAGTTGCTTCCGCTGTGCGCCGCGTGCGCCAGAGCAAGGGCATGCTTCTCGTCGACGGCGACCCTGACTGCCGCAGCGCCGGCAGCTTCTTCAAGAACCCGGTGATTAGCGAGGAGCTATTTCAAAAAGTCGCCGCGCGCAGTGCTGCTGCGCCGCCGCAGTTTCCAGTCGGCCCCGGCACAGAGAATGAGAACCGCGTCAAGATTCCGGCCGCCTGGCTCATCGAACACGCCGGCTTTGCCAAGGGGTATGCGCTAGGCAACGCGGGGATCTCATCCAAGCACACCCTTGCGCTTATCAATCGCGGCGGGGCAACCGCGGCCGAGATCCTCGCCCTCGCCGATCGGATTCGTGCAGCCGTTGCGGCCAAGTTTGGCGTGCAACTTGAGATGGAGGCGGAGAAAGTGGGATTCGCCAGCTAGATTCATCCCTGCGATATCTACCGATCCCGCGCCGGGAGTAGAATCCTCACTGATCCCCGGTGGGGGTGAGAGAGCGTGGTTTGATGCGGAAGGCCTTTACGTCTCCAATGGTGTTTGTCAGACGTCAGGCAATTTGCATTGGCCTGGCTGCCATTATTGCAGGGTTTTTCTGGGCCAATGGAGACCAGACCAATCTGGTCAAGGTGCTGATCTACGCGCTCGTGATCGGGAATCTGATCTTTCCTTCAATGGAGGCTTTGGACTCCTTCTATTGGAGACGCCGCTTCCCATACAACTGGATTATCTTTCTGCTCCTCGTCTCGGTTCTGGCGCCGGTGTTCTACGCGATCGCCACAGTCGCCGTGTGGTGGTTCGTCAGGCCACATTCACAGTCTCTACCCCACCTGCTCGCCACGGGATGGAAGTTTCCGGTAGTAGCGACGTTTGTCTTCAGCGTCATGATCCACGTCTCTCGCATCACCAAGGCGCGACTCCAGCAACACAACGAGGAGCTGCAGCGCAGCGTAGAGAAGGGCGTTGCGCAGTTGCAGGTTCAGGAGCAGGAACTGGAGCGCGCCCGCGAAATTCAACAGTCGCTGCTTCCCAAAGAGATACCCCAGGTACGGGGATTCGAAATTGCGGGAGCGTGGCGTCCGGCGCGAATGGTGAGCGGCGACTATTACGACGTCGTCAAACTCGGAGCGCACAGACTTGGCGTATGCATTGCTGACGTCGTTGGAAAGGGTGTTTCGGCGGCCTTGCTGATGGCGAATGTGCAGGCAGCGGTGCGTGCCTATGCGAATGGCGCGGAAAGCCCCGCCACGTTGTGCACCAAGGTGAACCGCCTCCTGTGCGAAAACATTGCCACCGGTAAGTATGTAACGTTTCTCTACGCGGTTCTCGATGGCGAAACCCGCACACTCACGTATTGCAATGCCGGGCATTTGAACCCGGCCCTTATCTCGCTCGGTGAGGTGCGTTCGCTCGACTGCAGTGGCGCAGTGCTTGGGGTTTTCCCGGAGTGGGTTTACCAGGACGCGGCGGTGGGGTTGGAGCCGGGTGACCGGCTGCTGCTGTTCACTGATGGCATCACCGAAGCTCGCGGGCCGGGTGACGAGGAGTTCGGCGAGGAGCGGTTGGGGGACTGTGCAAAGAACCATTGCCGGATGAGTGCGCCGGAGATGAATTCGCGGATGCTCGAGGTGGTATCGAATTTCTGCGACGGACATTTCCTGGACGACGCAACGCTGCTGGTAATCGCCGCAGATTAGGACTGCCCGGACGGCGCCGATTCAGCGGCCGAGCCGCTCCTTGAGCCGCTCGCGTTCCCCCACCAGCACCCCCACGGCTGGCCCCTGTGCTGTTGTCCGCCCCTCTTCAAGCAATAACACCTCGGCTCCCAGCGCCAGCGCATCGGTGGCATCGTGGGTGGCCATCACCACCTGCACACGGTTGACCGCTGTCCACGCCTTCAGTCGCTCCAGCAGCGCATCGCTGGCCTTTCCATCGAGAGCGGAGAACGGCTCATCGAGCAGCAGCAGCATCGGCGCCGGGGCCAGCGCCCGCGCCAGCGCCGCGCGCTGGGCCTGCCCGCCCGACAAATCCTGCGGCCGCCGCCCGGCCAGCTCTGACGCGCCCACCAGCGCCAGCATCTCCTCCACCCGGCGGACGCGCCGAACCCGCTCCATTGCCTCGAGTCCGTACCCCACGTTTTCGACCACCGTAAGGTGAGGGAAGAGAGCCGGCTCCTGCGCCACGAGTCCCGTCTGCCTTTTGCCGGGCCTCACTGCAAATCCACGCGAAGAATCGCTCAGCACGCGGCCGTGCAACGCCACGCGCACCATGCTCCCGTCATCCAGCCCTGCCAGAAGGCGCAGCAGAGTGCTCTTGCCGGCGCCGGAGGGGCCGAAAATCACCGTCCATGGCGCCGCAAACCGGCCTGCGACCAGAAGCCGGAATCCTCCCCGCCGTGCTTCGAGCTCAAAATCGAGTCCAGGCTCAGCCACGGCTGCGCTCCCCTTGCGGCGTCATCCGTGCCCCCGCCCGCGACCCCATCCGTGCCCGTGAATAGATCAGCACCAGCGCCACCAGGCTGAACACAACCAGCAACACCGATGTGCGCATGGCCGCCGCGTAGTCGAAGCTCTCAACCTGGTTGTAGAGCAGGATTGAGAGCGTCCTCGTCGCTCCGGGAATGTCGCCACCCAACATCAGCACCACGCCGAACTCGCCCACGGTGTGCAGAAAACTCAGTACCACGGCAACGATCAGCGACGGCTTGGCCAACGGCACCAGGATGGTCCTCACGATTCGCGCCGGGGAAGCCCCCAAGAGCCTTGCCGCGTCAAGCAGCGACGCGGGAATAGCAGAGAAACCCGCAACCAGCGGCTGCAGCGCAAATGGCAGGCTGTAAATCACCGAGCCCACGACCAGTCCATCGAACGAGAACGCCAGCGGGTGTCCGATCACGGCCGCGATTCCGCGGCCAACCGCCGTCCGCGGCCCCAGCAGAACCAGCAGAAAGAACCCGAGCACGGTTGGCGGCAACACCAGCGGCAACGTTGCGGCAGCCTCAACCACCGCCAGCCATCGCGCCCGACCCAGCACAAGCCACGCCGCCAGAGGAATGCACACCGCGAGTAGAATCGCCGTCGTCGCTGTTGCCAGCTTGAGTGTGAGGAGAAACGCCTGCCAGTCCATGGTCGCCAGTCAACAGGTTATCGCTGCGAATTGGCGATCTGATATCGATTTCTGCAGAAAGATACGAAAAGCCTAGCCGAAGAGGCTGCGATTCAATCCTTCTCCGCCGGAAGCAGGATTGTGCGACACCCGCAAAAGACTATCTCACCGGCGTCAGCCCGCTCTTCGCAAGCTCCGCCTGCGCCGGCGCGGAAAGCAGAAAATGGAGGAACCGGTGCGCGGCATCGCGGTGTGCCGTCGCCGTCACAATTACCGCTCCTTGTTCAATGGGCGGATACAAATCGCGCGGAATCACAAAATAGGCTCCGCTCGACGAGAGCTGAGGCGTTATTGCCGACGTGAGCGAAATCAACCCCGCGTCCGCATTTCCCGACTCCGCAAATTGCGCTGTCTGCGCAATATTCTCCGCCGTTACAATCTTTGGCTTCAGGTTCTCGTAGAGGTTGAGGCTGCGGAGCGCAGCGAGCGCAGCTCGTCCATAGGGCGCCTGGTCGGGATTGGCAATGGCGAGCCGCTTCAGATCGGGCGAGCGCAACAAATCGAGCGAGGGCGGCGACAGCTTCGAGTCCCTGCGCGCCCACAGCACCAGCGTGCCCCTGGCATAGGTAATCGGCCCCCCATTCCCTTTTGACGAGTCCTTCCCTCCCGCCGCATCCGCCAGCCCCGCGTCGATCAAACGCTTGGGGTAACCGAGGTCAGCCGAGAGAAACACGTCGAAGGGCGCACCGTTTTCAATCTGCGTGGTCAGCATCGCTGAGGCATGAAACGTGGCCTCGGCATGGATACCGGTGGCGTGTTCAAACTCGGCGAGGATCGGCGGCAGAACCGGCGTCAGGTCGGCAGCCGCGGCAATGCGCAGCGTGGTTTGCGCATGTGCCGCAAAGGCGAAAAGAAACACTGAAAGGGCAGGGGAGAATCGCTTTATCATCAGTCTGGCCTCACACTTTAGGAAAGCTCTGGCTAAGCTGTTGGGAGCGCGTCAAACCTCCCCTCACGGGCTAAAGCGCCGGACTCATTTTAGGGGCTTTATCGGCACGACTAAAGTCGTGCCCTTTCAAAACATCGACTTATTCAGAGATTTCTTCAAGCGGTACAAAGCCGCCGTACACTGGTAGGCTAAATCTTAAGGTTATGAACGACAACCTACACCAACTGCGCTGTTTCGGTTGCGGGACTCGAATTGCGGGAGCCGAAGCCCAGCCCGATTTTCGCTGCGCTCTCTGCGGAGACCTGTTCGAAGTCGATTATCCGGGCTGGATTCAGAAGAAGGGCCCCGACCGTCCCAATCCCGGCGCTCTCAAGTGGCTGTGGCGCGAACGCCGCTGCTCGTCCGAGACGCTCGATCGGTCGGGTGTCTGGCGTTTCCGCGAGTTGCTGCCCATCCTCGACAGCTTTGGCGACGCCGTAACCCTGCGCGAGGGCGATACTCCGCTCTACCGGTTGCCTCGCATCGCCAGGGCTCTGGGCGTCGATCAGCTCTATGCCAAGCACCAGGGCATGAATCCCACGGGCTCGTTCAAAGACACCGGGATGACTGCGGCAATGAGCGTTGCCCGCGAACGCCGCTTCGAATGGGTTGCTTGCGCCTCCACTGGCAACACCTCGGCCTCAATGGCGGCCTACGCGGCGCGCGCGGGCCTCAAGAGCCTGGTCCTCATCCCCGACGGCAAGATCGCCTGGGGCAAGCTTTCGCAGGCTATGGACTACGGCGCCCTTACCTGCCAGGTCAAGACCGACTTCGACGGCTGCGTCCGGGTCCTGACTGAGATTGTGAAGCGCGCTCCCATCTACCTGCTCAACTCGGTCAACCCCTACCGCCTCGAGGGCCAGAAAACGCCAGCGTTCGAGATCGCCGAGTCCTTCGACTGGAATGTTCCCGACCACCTCATCGTTCCCGGAGGCAACCTGGGCAACAGCTCAGCCCTCGGCAAAGGCTTCCGCGAGCTCAAGGAACTTGGCCTGGTTGCGCGCATGCCCCGCATCTCGGTCATCCAGGCGGCTGGCGCCAATCCTCTGGTGCGCAGCCTGGCCGAGACCAAAGGCTCATCCATCGAGCCCGTCGAGGCGCACACCCGCGCCACGGCCATACGCATCGGCAATCCTGCATCGTGGCGCAAGGCGGCCCGTGTCATACAGGAGACCGGTGGCTGGTGCCTCGATGTCACCGAGGCCGAAATTGCCATCGCCAAGGCCGAACTGGGCGCGGAAGGCCTCGGCTGCGAACCGGCGTCGGCAGTCACCCTGGCCGGTTTCAAGAAACTCCGCGCTCAAAAGCTTATCTCCTCCGGCGATACCGTGGTCCTCGTCCTCACCGGCCATACCCTCAAGGACGCCGACTACACCATCGACTTCCATCGGGGCACCTTGCTCAAGGACGAAGAGAAAGTGGGCCTGGAATCGGAGATCGAAGCCTTGCGGCGCAACGCCATTGCCACCGACGCCACGCCAGAAGCGGTGCTCTCGGCCATCAAGGGCGCAAAGGCATGAGCTCCCCGGCAAGCCCAAGGCCAGGCAAGCTCCTGCTGCGCCTTCCAGCTACCTCGGCCAATCTCGGTCCTGGGTTCGACGCCGTGGCCGTCGCCCTCGATTTCTATCTTGAGATCGAAGCTGAGCCCGCTGCCGAATTCTCAATCGACGCCACGGGCCGCAACGCCGAGCGCTGCGCCCGGCTCGAAGACAACCTGATCCTGGAGGCCTACAAGCGCCTTCTCCGCGCCCATCAGCGCGAAGTCGTTCCCCTCGGCATCAAGATGCGGAACCAGATCCCCCTCGGAATGGGCTGCGGATCTTCGGCTGCCGGGCGGCTCGCCGCAATCGCCCTGGCCGACCACTTCGGTCAGCTTGGCCTCACCCCTGAGGCCGTGCTCGACGAGGCATATATGCTCGAGGGCCACCCAGACAACGTGGCCGCCTGCTGGCTGGGCGGATTCGTTGCCTCAGTCTGCGAAGGCCGCCGGGTCTATCCGGTCCACGTCGCGCCCCCGGGAGATTGGCGGGCCATCGTAGCCCTCCCGGCCGAGCCTTTGCCCACCAGCGTGGCCCGTTCGGTGCTCCCGGCCAGCTACTGGCTCCAGGACGTTGTACAAAACCTGCAGTCGGTCTCGCTGCTTGGCCTGGCTTTTTCCCGAGGCCGTGGCGACCTGCTGCGCCTGGCGATGCAGGACAAGGTGCACCAGCCATATCGCGCTGCTATCTGCCCGCTTTTGCCCCTTCTGCTGCCTCTTGCAGGGGAGTACGGAATCCTGGGTGCCTCGCTCAGCGGAGCGGGTCCTTCCGTCCTCGTGATCGTCGATAACGAGTCGAGCGTGCCAGGGGCCGAGGCGGCGATCCGGCAAGCCCTCGGCGGAGCTGAAGACGTCGAATTGCTCCCCTCGAGGTTTATTTCACAGGGTGCAAAAGACCTATCTCACCCGGCCGGTTTTCTTAGCGAAAAGTGACTTTGAGGCTCCCGGAAACCCCGTTATATTTCAGTAATCTAATTCAAATGACCTGATATCTTTCTCGACAATCACCAGATACCTGATTACCCATCTGTTACCTAAGTTTCCTTGCCTTTCATCGGATGAACACATAAATTCGCTGCGTGAGCAGTTCTGGGGGAGGGCTGCTCTAGCGCCCGTGATCCTTGTGGATCCGGGCGCTTCTAATTCAGCAGGCAGAGTGTTCTGCCTCTCTACGTGCTTCCGGCCCCGCCCTGCGCAGGCCATGCCCGGCCCTCGATCCATGCCTCCCACCACAACCCCATGTACCGCATCGGTACCTCACCCCCACTTATGCGACTTTCCGGGGCTATGAGCATCTTATGAACAGCTCGTTCCTGTACACTGACTAAGAATTCATGCAGGGAAAATGAGGGAGGATCATGGCCGGGTTAGGTGTAATAGAAGTAAACGATTCGAACTTTGACCAGGAAGTGCTTAAGAGTGAAGTGCCGGTGCTGGTGGATTTTTGGGCGGTCTGGTGCGGCCCCTGCAAGGCGATTGCGCCCATCATCGAGAGCGTGGCCGCCACCTATGCGGGCAAATTGAAGATTGCCAAGATGGACGTGGATAAAAGCACCTCCACGCCGATGCGCTACCGGGTTCAGGCGATCCCGACTCTCATCTTCTTCAAGGATGGCAAGCCGGTGGATTCGCTTCTGGGATATAACCCCCAGTCGGTCATCGAAGAGAAGGTGCAGAAGCTGGTCGGCTCAAGCGTAAACGCTTGAGCAAATGTTTTTTTGAGGCCCGGCCGAGTGCCGGGCCTTCGTGCGTCTGGCCTCTTTAAGCCAATGTCATTCCGAACGACCGAGCGCAGCGCAGGGAGTCGAAGAATTTGCAGTTGCTGCTCGCCACGCATCGAGCAGTTGTGTCAGTGTCGGAACTGTCACAGTCTGAGCCCATTGCTTGATAGCAAGCTGCCACAATCGACGGCATGAAATTCGCGAAAGTGCTCAGCAGCGTGTCGATCATTCTCCAGGTTTCTCTGATTCTTTTGTCTTTCGCGGCTATGACCGGGAGCGCCCAAAGCTCCGTCCCGGTTCAAGCGGCTGCGTCGGAAACACAAACGCGTGGCTACTGGGTCGATCCTTCCACCGGGCTCATGTGGGCCGGAAAAGACAACGGTCGAGACGTGAACTGGAAAGGTGCGGTGAAGTACTGCCGCAACCTCCGATTGGCCGGGTACTCGAACTGGAGGCTGGCGACACTTGCTGAGCTGGGGGCGATATATGATCGCAACGCCAATGTTCCCGGATTATTTGGTCCGGGCAAAGACAATCTCTTTACATGGCACGTGAAGGGCAATCTGTTCCTTACCGGTGATGAGTGGAGCAGTGAACGCATAAACGATGATCGCGGACATCCTTCGGCCTACGCGTGGTATTTCGACTTCAACGAAGGGCAATCGAGGGACGACCCGACCGGTTGGCCGTATCCCTTCACCAATAGTCGCGCGCTGTGTGTGCGCGGTTCCGAGAAATGACGGGAGCCATCTCACGAACCACGCCTCACGAACCACGCCTCACGCGCCACGTCCTCTGAACTGAATAATCCTTCTCCGATCCCGCTTCGACGGCCGCTGCTCCGGCAGGGGGCTGATGAGGTCAAGCGCCTTTTTCTGTATGGCCAATCGCTGCCGCGCCTCACGGCTCTCCGTAGTCTCCTCGTAGAGCGCCTTAGCCACGGCTGCCGGTCCGCGCATCGCGCTCAACCCTTTCACATCCACCTCGAAGACTCCGCCCTCGTTCACAATTCGCAGCCGGTCGCCCACGCGAACCTCGCGGGCCGGCTTGGCCGTGATTCCATTCGACCGGATCCGCCCCAGGTCGCACGACCGCGACGCCAGCGCTCGCGTCTTGAAGAAGCGGGCAGCCCACAGCCATTTATCGATGCGGATCCCTTCCATGCTTGACCTCTATTCCTTACTCCCTGTCGTTCCCGCCTTGCCGTGCATCAGCACCTGGTACCGGCGCGCATATTCGGCCTTGTAGGCGGCAACGGCGTTTTCGTAGCTCATGTGCGGAGCGTTCGCCTTCATCGTCCAGTGCAGGTTGATTTCCTTCACTCCTGGCGGCGCCGTCAGCGTTCCGTCCTTCACCGCCAGGGCCCTCCCATCCGCCGCGGCCGAATGCACATCCATGAACCATGGCAGATGCACCACAATCGACTCCGGCGCGTTCACAAAGTGCGTATCCAGCTTCAGCGCCGCCTCACCCTCCTGCGGTTGCTCCAGTGTAAATGCAACCGTCCCGAAGTACGTCGGCGCCTGGCTTACCGCGATCTTCTTGCCCTTGCCGATCCAGGCCGGCGAAACCACGCTCAGCAGGTGCAACTGCCTGCCCTCCTCGCGCACCAGCATCGTCCGCAGCAGCGTGCGGTACTCCGCCGCGAACCAGCCATGGGGCGTAAGGTTGTGGCCAAAGTCGCGGTCCCCCCACGGCCTGATGTTGAACTCAAATCCAGCATTGGTCGCGCTGGTGTGCGCCAGGATGGCATAGAACTCGCTCAGCGCCTGCTGCTGGTCGCCGCGAATCGCCTCGGTCATGGTGTTCTTCATCGTCAGGTAGTGGTGCAGATACTCGCCCTCGGCGTAGGTCATCAACCCTTCGGCATACTTCGCCTGCGTTATTTTAAGCGTCGCTGTCACCCGCGCGTCTTCGGGGTCGAGCGTCGGCTCGGGAACCACACCGAGCAGGTTGCCCCAGTCGTATCCCCCCGCCTGCCCGTCGAGCGCCGGCGGAATGTAGCCGTTGTGCGCGGCCGCCTGCGCATCCAGCACCTTGAAAAACGCCGCGTGCAGGCTGTCGTACTCGCTCTGCCAGCTTTGCGCCAGGTCGGCGTGGCCCGTCTCCGCAGCCATCTGAATCGCTACTCTCAGCCCATCCAGCGCCAGAAAGTTGTATCCGGTCAGATGGCCCGGAACAAACTCGTTGTCGCGCACGTCGCTGGCCGGAACAATGTGCAGCGGGTCCGTCTCGCGCGCCTTGTGCAGCCAGTCGACTGCATGTTGAATCTGCGGCAGCGCCCACTCGGCAAACCCCCTGTCGTGCGTAATGCGATAGTGCTGCGCGTAGCCCCACACCGCCTCGCCCCATCCGTCGTACTGCTTGGGCTGCGAAAGAAAATTCCCATCCGGCTTCTGCGATTTGGCAAAAAACTCCAGGCACTCCTTGGCGATCTCCGGGTACCCGGTCACGTCGTAGCTGTGCATGATGTCAGCGCCGTCGCGCAGGAAAAACGCATGGTAGTGCAGCTTGTTCACGGTCTGGATGTAATCGGGGCCTATGTGATCGATCGCAATCAGGTTGTAGACCAGGTTGGTGTAGAACGTGTCCACCGGCTTTGCTTCCGGCAGCTCAATCTGCATTCCGCTGGCCAGCAGCATGGTCCAGTAAGCCGTCACCTGCTCCTTCGCCGCATCAAACCCTTCAAGATCGATCGACTTGACCACCTCCGCATCGGCCGTGGGAACCAGCGGCATTTTGAAATCGAGACTCCACTCCGTGCCGGGCTCAAGCATGCTCGAATACGTCACGATACCCACCGGTGTTTCGGGCTCAACGTTCAGCCGTACCGGACCCTCCAGCTCCGGCGGATTCAACGCGCTGAACCGGTCCCTCAGCACAAAGCCGCGCGACGAGTAACCGGAGGGGAAGCTGTACAGCATCCGCCCATCGCGGAAAAAATGCCCGCCGTCAAACGAGTTCTTCCAATCGGTGCTGAACTTCTCGCCAATCTGCCGGTACTCGCCCGGGAAATGTCCCTCCGCGGGCCGGTAGTACCGGTTGTCGCCCATCGGTTCGCCGCTGGTGCTCAGCGCGTCGTAGCGTATTCCCGTCGAGAAGAACGCGCGCGTCGGATGGCTCGACGCGTTCCTCATCGTCACGCGGACAAAGTTCACGAGCGGCCCGCTCTGGTCCGGGTTCAGGCCTGCCTCGAACAGGGTGAAGCGATAGAGAATGCCTTCCCGCTCGAACTCGTAATGCAGAATGGGCAGATGGTTCTTCTCGAGCGTACGGATGCGCACGCTGGTGGGCGCCAGATCCGGGCCCGAAAAGAACATCAACTCGCCGAAACCGGTCCTCAGATAGCCCTCGGGCGTAATCTCGGTTGCGCCTTCGGCGCCCATCACGCCGATCTCGTCGGTGGGCTTGGCAAAGTACGTGAAAGGCTTGTTCGGCTCGTCGATCGAGGGTAAAACCATCTGCGCAGCCGATTTGGCCGGGCCAGGCGCTGCGAAAAAGACTGCGGCCGCAACGGCAAAGAAGAACTTCATTCGATACAAGTTACGGCAAAACATCAGTTGCGATCCTCCTGTCTTCTCGGAATCCGCGTCTGCCGGTACAAGGCAAAAACCAAGGGCTTGCGCCCATTCAAGGGACCATCATAGATCAACATAGCGCGGCCTTTCGTCCTCGCCCTTCGGGTGATGGGGATCACGAACAACGGTCTTTGATCGAGCCCATACTCTTTGCCACATAGAGTTCGGAGGTGGCCATCATGAACCCACACTGCTTGAAATGCGGAACCCATCTTGAGGCCGAGTGGAGCTTTTGCCCTCATTGCGGGGCAGGGAATGAACCTCCGGCTCCGCCCGCCCCGCCCGTCCCGCGCGACCACGAGAATGCCCCGGTTACAGGCGCGTTCAGCGGGCTTCTGCTCGGCGTCATCGCCGCACCTGTGCTCATCATCGTCGGTGTCATGCTCTGCCTCACCGGCCTGGGCGCCTTTGCCGGCGTTCCCATGATCATCGCGGGTTTCTTTGCGCCCCTGGCCGGCCCGTTCTTCGGCTCGGGCTCCATTGGCGGCAGATGCCCCTGGTGCGGCGCGCATATCTCCAGCCTCAAGCACTCGCACGAGTTCAGCTGTCACGCCTGCAGCCGCCGCGTCGTGGTGCGCAACCGCGCGCTGGTGAAGGCCGCGTAGACGAGGGATCCGCAGTTGCTCGTTTCGCTTTCCTTCAGTTGGCTGTTTGCGCCTCATGAAAGTGCCGCCAGATCGTCTCGGCCGTCTTGCGCTGCACCACGGCCGCCAGCGACTCCACCGTCGCCTGCTGCACGTCGCGCAGCGAGCCGAAGTGCGCAATCAGCCGCTGCCGCGTCTGCGGCCCTACTCCTGGAATCTCCAGCAGTTCCGACGAGCGGTCGCGCATGGCTCTGCGTTGGCGATGGTAGCCGATGGCAAACCTGTGGCTCTCGTCGCGGATCATCTGCATGAGGTGCAGCACCGGCGAGCGCCGGTCAAGTACGATGGGCTCGTCCTCGGCGCCGTGGAGGTAAATCACTTCTTCCCGCTTGGCAATCGACGCGAGGGGCTGCGCGGTAAATCCCAGCAACTCGAGCGCTTCAGCCGCGGCGTGTAGCTGTCCTAATCCACCGTCAATCAGGATCAGCGAAGGCATGGTTGTGGGTTCTTTGCCGCGGGCGGAGATTTCCTCAGGGGCTAAAGCCCCGCTTTCTTTCTGGCCTTTATCGGCACGGCTAAAGCCGTGCCCTGACACTTCGTACGCTCCGGAGACAGAGTTGCCGGAGCTGGCATCAATAGCGTTTGTGGCTCCCTTTGCGCCGTCGCGGATTCGCTTGTATCTGCGCTCCACCACCTCGCGCATCGAGGCAAAGTCGTCCACGCCCACCACCGTCATCACCTTGAACTTGCGGTACTCCTGCTTGTTCATCTTGCCGTCTTCCCACACCACCATCGACGCAACCGTCTCCGCGCCCTGAATATGTGAGATGTCAAAGCACTCGATGCGGCGCGGCAACTCCGGCAGCATGAGCGCGTCGGCAAGCGCCTCCTGAATGGCCTTGCGCGAGGGCTCCACCACCCTGAACCGCTGCGTGTACGACTGCTTGGCGTTCTGTCCGGCAAGATCGACGAGGGAACGCTTTTCGCCACGCTGCGGCACGGCGACTTCGATCTTGTGGCCCGTCCGCTCGCTCAGCAAAGCGGCAAGCGTCTCCCGATCGTCGAAGTCGACCGGCGCAAGAATGGTGCGCGGCACATAGTGCTGGTCGATGTAGAGCTGCTTGAGCAGTGCGCTGAAGACTGCGCCAGCGTGGAAGGCTGACGCAGAGTTTCTCTCAGGGGCTAAAGCCCCGTCTTTTTGTTTGGACATTTTCGGCACGACTGAAGTCGTGCCCTGATACAAGACTCCCTCCGGCAAAGAAGGTTCGGAATGGGTTTCTTCCTGATCCCTGACCCCTGATCCCTGATCCCTGTCTTCTTCGTTCCCTCGTTCCCTTGTTCCCTCGTTCCCTTCCTGCTCGACGCTGGCGTCGAGCAGGCTCGGCAGATCCTCCCAGAAGAACTCCCTGCGGTCAACGATCTTGCCATACCGCATGTGGAAGAGATTGACAGCCAGCGATCCATCCTCAAAGTGGTAGCCGAAGACGTCGGCGTCGTCGTCCTCTCCGGCCGTCGCGATGCGCTGCTTTTCCTGCAGTTGATGCACCGTCGAAAGCTGGTCGCGCAGGCGTGCGGCTGCCTCGAACTGCTCCGCCTCGGCTGCGGCATTCATGCGCGCGGTGAGTGTCTTCTGCAACTCGGCATGACGCCCCTCCAGGAAGAGTTGCGCGTCCCGAACTGCCTCTGCATATGTCTCTGGCGTTGTGAGTCCCTCTACGCACGGCCCCAGGCAGCGGTGGATATAGTACTGCAGACAGGCGCGAGGGTGGTAACGCGAGAGATCGACCTTGCAACTGGGGATAAGAAAGCTGCGATGAATAAGTTCGGCTACGCGGTAAGCCAGGTTGCCGGGAAAGTAGGGGCCGTAGTACGCCGAGCCGTCCTTGCGCAGCCGCCGCGTGACAAATACCTTGGGGTACCGGTCGGCCAGCGTGAGCTTCACGTAGGGGTAGGTCTTGTCGTCCCGCAGCAGAATGTTGAACCGCGGCTTGCGCTGCTTGATCAGGTTGTTTTCAAGCGCCAGAGCCTCGTGCTCATTGGCCACCAGGATGTAGTCGAGGTCGACCGCCTCGCGCATCAGCGACCCGGTCTTGGCGTTGGCCTGCGAGGCCTCAAGAAGGTACGACCGCACCCGTGAGCGCAGATTCTTGGCCTTGCCTACATAGATCACCTCGCCCTCTGCGTTTTTGTAGAGGTACACGCCGGGGTTGGTGGGCAGGTTTCGGATTTTCTCGTAAAGGTCCATCGCGAGAGCCAGTTAACAGGATAGCGTCTGCCGCAGTGCAGAGTTAGAACTTCGGTTTGCCGGGGTGGGCAGGGAATCCTTACCGGTTCACGTAAAAATTACATGATCGGAATCTGCCAGGGCATTGGCGACGATTTCAATAAACCACGAATCAGCAGTAAGTTAGCGGCGGCGCAGCGATTGGAAGCCGGCTTGCACTGTTCTTCAGTGAATTGGAGAGCAATTCCACCAAAAGGGCGGCACGGCTGCAAGCCGATTCCAGCCCAAGGGGACAAATAATATGACCAGGCAATCATTTGTGTGCGTTTTGGCTTCGGCGAGTTTCGCAGTGCTTTCAGTCGCCGGCTGCGCGACCAAAAACTACGTAAGGACCCAGACCGCGCCGGTCATTCAGAAGACCGGGGAACTTGAGAATGAGACGGCTGAGAACAACCGTCAGATTCACAACGTTGACGAGAGCGCACAGGCGGGCATCAAACAGGCGCAGGCCTCGGCCGACACTGCGAACCAGAACGCGCAGCAGGCGTCGAGCGCGGCCGGGCAGGCCAACACTGCTGCGAATGACGTCGCCCACCGAGCCGATTCGCTTGACTCGCTGGTGAAGGGGCTCGACAACTACAAGCAGATCGGCGATGTGCAAGTGAACTTTGGCTTTGACAAGAGCGTGCTGACGGCCGACGACAAGCAGCAGCTCGACACGCTTGCCGCGCAACTGGGATCGGCCAGCAGCTACATTCTCGAGGTCACAGGCGGCACCGATTCAACCGGCCCGGCCCAGTACAACTACGACCTGAGCAACCGCCGCGCCGATGCAGTGGTGCAGTACCTGGTGACCAGGTACAACATTCCGGCGCACCGCTTCTACCTGATCGGCATTGGCAAGGACCAGTCGATAGCCTCAAACGACACTCGTGAAGGCCGCGCGAAGAATCGCCGTGTTGAGCTGCAACTGTTGACGAGCATGGGCAACGACCAGCCCAGCCAGGCAACTGCGCAGAAGCCGTCGGCGCCGCAACAGCCGGCCGCTACGACTGGAACCTCGACTCCGAGCGACAACGTGGAATAAACTCTGCCTGAGGGCTGAATACAGAAGGGCGGACCCGATGAGGTCCGCCCTTTTTGCATTTGAGTTCGCGGCTCATAGCTGCTTCAAGTGCTCAGCACGAACCTCATTTGCCGTAAACAGCCGCAGGAACGGCGCGCCCTTTGCCGCCTCCTCGACTGCCGGACGGCCGTTGGCCTCCTCGCGTTCAACAATGCACACCACGGCCACCACCTTCATGCCGGCCTCTAAAGCCGCTTCAATGGCGTTGATGGTCGATGCGCCCGTGGTGCACACGTCGTCCACGATCACCACGCGTGCTGCTTCCCGGCAGAAACCCTCGATGCGCCTTTTTGCTCCGTGAGCCTTTTCGGCTTTGCGCACCAGGAATCCGTGGATCAGGGGCGCAGCGAGATTTGTCTTCGCCCGCCATGCGCTGGCTGTTGCCACGTTCGAGACGATAGGGTCTGCGCCCATGGTCAGCCCGCCCACCGCTTCTGCCTCGATGCCGTTTGCTTCGAGCAGTTCGAGAATCGCGTGCCCGGTGAGTCGGCCGCCTTCGGCGTGGAGCGTAGTGGTGCGGCAGTCGACGTAGTAGTCGCTTGTGCCGCCCGAGGAGAGCGTGAACTGGCCAAGACGAAAGCTCAGGCGCGCGAGGAGAGAGAGAAGCTGCTGGGCGTGGGTTGGTGTGGGCATCAATGAGATTGTAAGAGCAGCTTCCAGCTTCTAGCTACTAGCTTCTAGCTAAAGCGTGCGCGTCACGACTATCGGGCGAATCTGCACCGAGCCGCAATCCTTCGTGGTAGGCAGTAAAGGCTGCGAGTTGGCGGCTAAAAGCTAGTGGCTAGTAGCTAGAAGCTGCCTTTCTCACATCTTGTCCAGACGCTTGAAACCCTCGGTTCCCAGCAGCATCATCGAAAAAAGCAGGAAGTTATAGAATGCGTGGACCAGGACGCTCGAAGCCAGCGAGCGGGTAATCAGGCGGACGGCGCAGAGTACCAGACTTACGCAACTGAGAAGAATCACCACGTCGATCGAGTCGCCCGTCTGGTGGGCATGCATCAGCCCGAAGGGGACCGAAGTTACGAGCGAAGCGATGGCCATGGCGCTGAACGACCACTGAGGCTGTCCGTTGGGATCGAGCGGCCGGCGCGGTTTGTGGTAGAACTTCTCGGCGAGCCAGTCGTAGGCGGTGGAGAGCGCGGGCAGCAGGAATCCGCGGAAGAACAGCTCCTCGAAGAACGGCGCGGCGGTAATTCCGAAGGCGAAGAGCAGCCACGCGGCCCCGGGCTCCTTGAAGATCTTCTCGATGGGCGCGTTGGCCGGGCCCGGAACGAACAGAATGTTCAGGATCGCGATGAAAAAGCAGAGAGCGCCGGTGCCGATGAGCCACCAGCGCAGGCGCAGTGCGGTCGCGCCGTTCCACTGTATGCCGGCGAAGAAGCCCTTGTGCCATATGAGCGGAAATGTGAAGTACGAGAAGGCGAACGCGACGAGATAGAGAATCAGCTCGCTGCCGAGGGTGTAATGAATATCGCTCAATGCCGCATCAGGGCTGGAGATGTGGAAGAGGTGAAAATGCACGGCCAGGCCAAGGAAGATGCCGGTCGCGACGACTCCGAACACAAGATAGAGCAGCAGCAGCGCAAGGTGCCCGAGATGAGGAATGCGAATCGGAGGCGGAGGCTCGAGCTGAAAGAAGTTGGCGAATAGAGGCGGCTCTTCGGCGCTGGGTGTGTCCTCTGATGGTTCTGCCGGGTAAGACCCGAAACCTGCCGGGGCTGCTTCCGATGCCGCCTGCGGATCATCGGCGCTACAAGGCTCCGTCCGAGCCTCAAGGGTGAGATCGGCAGCAGGTTGCACGGTTTGCGGCTCATCGCCTGGCGGCAATGTCATTTCGTTCCCCGCTTGCCGCTTCGCGCTGTCCCCGTCTTCTTTGCCCGCGCGGATTTTGTCTGGGCGCTACCGTTGCCGTTTGGCTTTGGGCCGCTTTCCGCAACCCCAGCTTCCTCCGGCGGTTCTTCCATCTCCGCTTCAACCAGCTTGCCGCTCTCAGTGGTGTAATAGCGCGTGAGGAAGTGCCCTGTATACGAGCCTGGCGTAGCTGCGATCTGCGCGGGGCGGCCCTCAGCTACTACACATCCGCCGTCTTCACCGCCCTCGGGGCCAAGGTCGATCACCCAGTCGGCATTCCGTATCACGTCCATGCTGTGCTCAATGATGATCACGGAATTGCCAAGATCGGCGAGCCTGTGCAGAACCTCGAGCAGCTTGCGCACGTCATCGAAGTGCAGGCCGGTGGTGGGCTCGTCGAGCAGGTAGAGGGTCCGGCCGGTTTGCCGTTTTGAGAGCTCGCGGGCCAGCTTCATACGCTGCGCCTCGCCGCCGCTCAACGTTGTCGCGCTCTGGCCCAGGTGCACGTAGCCAAGGCCGACGTCGACCAGCGTCTGCAGCTTCTGGCGCACCTGCGGCACGTCCTTGAGCAGGGGCAGCGCATCTTCAATCGTCAGATCGAGAATGTCGGCGATCGAGTTGCCGTGAAACTTCACGGCCAGAGTTTCCTGGTTGTAGCGCCGGCCGTTGCACACCTCGCACTGTACGTAGACGTCGGGCATGAAGTTCATCTCGATGCGGCGCTGGCCGTCGCCCTGGCAAGCCTCACAGCGGCCGCCGGTGACGTTGAAACTGAAGCGGCCGGGCTTGTAGCCGCGCTCGCGCGCTTCGGGCAGCATGGCGAACAGGTCGCGGATGGGCGAGAAGACGCCTGTGTAGGTGGCCGGATTGGAGCGGGGGGTGCGGCCAATCGGCGACTGGTCGATGCGGACGACCTTATCGATCTGCTCCGCGCCGGCCAGTGAGTCGTGAGCGCCGGGCTCCTCGCGCGAGCCGTAGATGGACTTGGCCAGCGAACGGTAAAGAATGTCGTTCACCAGAGTGCTCTTTCCGCTTCCGCTCACTCCCGTAACGACGGTCATGACGCCAAGCGGAATGCGTATGTTCACATCCTGCAGGTTGTGCTCTCGCGCGCCCTCGATAATGAGCCACTTGCCGGTGAGTCGGCGCGGCCTGGCGCGCTGCAGCATGCTTGCCTGGCCTGACAGATACCGGCCGGTGAGCGAGGCCGGCGCTGCCATGATCTGCTGTGGCGTGCCTTCAGCAACAACATGACCGCCCAGGCGTCCGGCGCCAGGGCCGAGATCGAGAACGTAGTCGGCGTGGCGGATGGTCTCTTCGTCGTGCTCAACTACCAGCACCGTGTTGCCAAGATCGCGAAGCTTTTCAAGCGCCTCAATCAAGCGGTTGTTGTCGCGCTGGTGCAGGCCGATGGAGGGCTCGTCGAGGACATAAAGCACACCGCGCAGCCGCGAACCGATCTGCGTGGCAAGGCGGATGCGTTGTCCCTCACCGCCTGAGAGCGTGGCGGCATTGCGATTGAGCGAAAGGTATTTGAGCCCCACCGCGCAGAGGAACTCGAGCCGCTCCACGATCTCGCGGCGGATGCGTTCGGCGACGAGCGCTTCACGCGCAGTGAACTGCAGATTGATGGCTGCCGACAGCGCACGATTGAGCGGCAGGGCGGTGAAGTCGGCAATCGAAAGCCCGCCAACCTTTACGGCCAGCGATTCGGGCCGCAGGCGTCTGCCGCGGCACACCGGGCAGGGCGTGGCCGACATGAAGTTCATCATGTACTCGCGATAGCCGTCGCTGCGCGCCTCTTCAACGCTGTCGCGCAGATAGGCCAGAACGCCATGGAATCCCGTGCGGGGCGCCTCGCCCTTGGGGGGGCCGTACACGAGGATGTGCTGCTGTTTGGCGGGCAGATCCTCGAACGGAGTTTTGAGATTGATGCCGTACCGATCGGCGGCGAGATGGATCAACTTGACGAGGTAGTGAGACGCCGAACCCGGACCGAGGCCGCCATCGAGCAACGGCTTCGACCAGTCGGCGATGACTTTTGCGGGGTCGAAGTCATAGAGCGAGCCGAGACCATGGCACTCAGGACATGCGCCAAATGCGGAGTTGAAACTGAAGCTGCGAGGCTCAAGTTTGGGCACATCAAGACCGCAATCGGGGCAGGCCATCGACGAAGAAAACAGTTGTTCCGACGGGCCCCCGGGGGCGCCGCTCAACGCAACCAGTACAAGGCCATTGGCGAGCTGGAGGGCCTTGCCGACGGCCTGCTCGAGGCGTTTTTCGGCGGAGGGTTTTCCTGAGGGTTGGGCCTCTGCAGTTCCCACCCTTGCCGGCGATGAAGCTGTCGACAAGAATGCAGCGCCCTCTGTCTTAATCAGAATCCGATCGATGATTGCTTCGATGGCGTGATTTTTGCGGCGATCCAGCAGAACAGGCTCTGAGAGGTCGCGAATCTCTCCGTCAACGCGAGCGCGAAACCCTTGCTGATCAAGCTCATCGAGCAGGTCTTTGAATTCGCCCTTCCGGCCTCGCACCACCGGCGCCATAATGGTGACACGCTCGCCGCGCGCCAGTTCAACGATGCGCTGGACGATCTGGTCGGCGGTCTGGCGGGCAATGGGCCGGCCGCAGTTCGGGCAATGCGGAGTGCCGACCGAAGCGTAAAGCAGCCTCAGGTAATCGTAGATCTCCGTAATGGTCCCGACCGTCGAACGGGGGCTGCGGCTGGTGGTCTTTTGTTCGATTGAAATGGCCGGGCTGAGGCCTTCGATTGAATCTACGTCGGGGCGCTCGATCTGATCCAGAAACTGGCGCGCGTAGGCCGATAGCGTCTCAACATAGCGCCGCTGGCCCTCGGCATAGATGGTGTCAAAGGCCAGAGAGCTTTTGCCGGAGCCGGAGAGGCCGGTGACCACCGTGAACGAATTGCGCGGAATGCGCACACTGATGTCGCGCAAATTGTGCTGGCGCGCGCCACGCACCGAAATGTGAGTAATCGCCATGGCCGGGGTGAGATGAGGGCGGATGGGTAGCCGGGGTTGCACTGAACTGCTCGCAGCGTTTCAAGGCCCTGGGGGTATTCTATTTGGCAATAGAAATCGGGGTCAACGCGAGAGTCAAACAGGCGGGTCTCTGCGACAATCAAATCGTCGGATAGCTTTGCATTTTGAACGCAGAATGCCGGCAAGATACAAAAGAAGTTGACTCTTAGGCGGAGATGATGGCGAACCTGTTGAATCTGGCCATGCTGGCATGCGCGGCGGTTGGCTCGATGGTTTTTGGGATCCTGGCAGCTTATGCAATTCTGCGCATGGGCTTTGCCCTCATGCGCCCGCAACCCGCGGTACGCATCGAGACGAACCGGCCTGAGCCTGCCGGAATGCTGTAGGCGTCTTCCCCGTCGACATACCCAATCAAAAGTCAGGACTCCGCGTTTTCTTGGGCGCAATCGTCCGTTTCGCTCATCGCGGGGGAGCGCGGTCCGGCCGCAGTACGTTGAGGCACGCGCTTATTGTGGCGGGGGCTGTGGTTGCTGCGGCTGCTGTTGCTGTTGCTCCTGTTGTTGCTCCATTTGCTGCTGCCGCATCTCCTGCCGGCGCTGTTCAATCTCAGCCCGGCGCTCTTCCATCGACGGCTGATTCTGCTCAGGCGGCATTCCCGGGGGCGTAAAGGCGTTATGTACGATTGGGACTCCCGGCATCTGCTGCGGCTGAGGTTCGTTATCGCTTTCTTCGCTATTGTTTTGCGCGTTGCCGGTGGGAGCTGGTCCCGCAGGACGATTGCTGAGCACGATCTGCCGCGGAGTCCCTTCACCCTGGTCACCGACCATCAGTACGTTGTATGTGGTTCCATCCAGAAGTTGTTTGATGATGTCGCGCGCCGGTCCCGGCCCGTAGGAGCCGAATACACGTTCATCGCCGGTTTTGCCTTCCAGCCTAGCGCCGGTCTGGGTGGCCACTTCTTTCAGAATCTCGCCGAGGCTTGAGTTATTGGCTTCGACAGTGAGCCCGTGGATGTCCCAGGTGACCTTGGCGGCAACTGGCTTGTCATTCGCCGGCCAGTCAGGCTTGGGCGGCTCAGCGGGAGGAGTCTGCACGGCTGCCGGCGCAGGTGTCGCGGGTGATGGCTTGGCCGCAGTGAGCTTGTGACCCTTGGCCGGCCTGTGCGCGGGATGGGCGGTGTGGGAAGGCGTCGAAGTTGCTGCCGGAGCCGGACTCTGGGCATGGAGAACAGCGCCTGAGGCAGCAAACGCCATTAAGACCGCGGCTGCCGCCAGGCTCGTCATCCTGGCAGGGGTCCGCTGCCGGCTGCAACCTCGCGAATTCTTGCTGGATTGCATATATAGCGTCCCTCGCCCGCGCCGAATCGCCTTTGAGTTCGTCCGGGATTCGATGCCGCCGCTGTGTACTAGACTAGCAGTGACCCACGGACGCTCGAAACAGGCGTCAAAGATAAGCGAAGAGCCTGTTCTTACTCTGGCCCGCGCCAAAGTAAAAGCAGGTCCTGGAAAGGATACCGCGAACTATGCGCTCATGGTTGAAGGTTTTGGCTGCGGCTGCCCTGATCGGCGCCTCCGCGGAGGGATTTTGCAGCAACTGCACGATGCAGGCTGAGCTTTCGGCCGCGGATCGCGACGCACTTGCGGCGGCGGGTACCCGAATCGCGGTTGCCATAGCCGGCCAGGACCTGACCGGGCTCAAATCTGCGCTGTTTCCGGCTGAAGCCTCGGCGTGGGACTCGATCAGCGCAACGGTGGACCAGGGCCAGGCCCTGTTGCAGGGAGGCCAGATCACGGTCCGCGACGTATTTCTGCTGGACGCGACCACGCAGCAGGCCCCGGCCGACACGCAGTTTTTCTGTTCCAATGCCAGCGGATCGCTTACCGTGACCATTTTTATGCGCAATCTGCCGCCGGGCCGCTACGCGGTGGTGCTGGCAGACGCAGTGGGAGTGCCGCTGGCCGGGCAGATAGGACTGATCCTGGCCTGGGATCAGGCAAGCTCCTCGTGGATGCTGGCAGGGCTCACGCTGCGCCCAGGCGCGCTCGGCGGCCATGACGGAGTGTGGTACTGGAAGCGCGCCCGAGACCTGGCCGCGGAAGATCCGTGGAGCGCCTGGCATCTGTACGATGCAGCCCACTACCTGCTGTTGCCCGTCGATTTCATGTCCTCTCCGAACCTTGAGAAGCTGCTCCAGGAGCAGAGTCAGATCACGCCCGATCCGCATAAGGCTCTGCCGCTCTCAATCCCCGATGGAGACCGGACCTGGAAGATTGTGGGCGTGGCCTTAGATGCCTCGCTGCGCGAGCCCGATCTGGCCGTGGCTTATGAATCGACGGGCGTGACCGATCCCGCGGCTCTGCGGACCGAGGCCACCGCGGTGTTGAGCGCCTTTCTGAAAACCGAACCCGGCATCCGGGCCAACTTTCACGGCCTCTGGGCTTATGCCGTAAACGGCGACAAACGCACACCGGTGATGGAACTGCCCATGAAGCAGATACCGTAGAGGCAGGGAGTAGGGAACAGGGAACAGGGTTCGGGAAGCAAGTGAGCCAGCAGAATGTTCGACGACCTATTTGATTGGAAAGAACCGTATCGTTGGCGGACCAATCTTCGTGTTCTGCTACCGCGACCGCTCTGTTGGCTCGTGACAAAGGGCAAAGACTGTGAAGCCGCTGGCGGAACTCACGAGTGGTACAACATCGACAATCAAATCAGTGGGTGTTATCACTGCAATGAAGAGCGCGTCGGCAGATTTTGGGAAAGCGCTATAAAAACCCCTGACAAGGAAGAGGGAATTAATATTGCCTTCAATCATTGATCTACGTTCCGATACCGTGACGCGGCCGACGCAGGAGATGCGTGCGGCCATGGCCGCGGCCGAGGTGGGCGACGACGTCTACGGTGAAGATCCGACCGTGAATTCGCTGGAGCGGCGATCGGCTGAGACCTTCGGCCGCGAGGCGGCTCTCTTTGTTCCCTCCGGCACCATGGGAAACCAGATCGCCATCCGCTGCCACACGCAGCCGGGGCAGGAGGTGATTGCAGACGCGCGGGCGCACATTCTCGACTGGGAGATGGCGACCACCGCAGTGTTTTCCGGCTGCCTGATCCGCGCCGTGCCCACCGACAGCGGCATCCTTACCTGGAAGCACATCGAGCCGGTCATCGAGCAGCGCAGCAACTTCCGCGCGCATACCGGGCTGATCGAGATTGAGAACACCCACAACCTTGCCGGTGGCCGCTGCACGCGTGTGGACCTTTTGGAGGAGATCTGGGATGGGGCGAAGGCCCGCAAGCTGCCGACGCACCTCGACGGCGCGCGGATCTTCAACGCGGCCGTTGCCCTGGGCGTGGACGTGAAGACGCTCACCCGCGGCTTCGACACAGTCATGTTCTGCCTGTCAAAAGGGTTGGGCGCGCCGGTTGGGTCGATGCTGGTGGGCTCAGAGGAGTTGATTGCCAGGGCGCGCAGATACCGCAAGGCGTTGGGCGGAGGCATGCGCCAGGTTGGCGTGCTGGCGGCTGCAGGCTTGATGGCGCTCGAGCGGGGTCCAAAGCGTCTGCACGACGATCACGCTAATGCTCGCCTGCTGGCTGAGGCCGTGGCCAACACGCCGGGCGTGAATATAAGTCTGAAATCGGTTGAGACCAACATCGTGATCTTCAGACTCACTGCCGGACACGGGGCGCCGGAACTGGCTGCGCGGCTCAAGGAACGTGGCGTGCTGATCAGCGCTTTCGGTCCCGATGCTATCCGGCTGGTGACGCACCTCGACGTGGGCCGCGGCGACTGCATCGATGCAGCCGAAGCGCTGACCGAGGAGATTGAGGCTGCGGTCGAGCGCGAAGTGTAGTTTTTCCTCTTGTTCAGTAACGACAAGCGACGCTGTTCCTGCGAGCTCGTGCTATCCCAGGTCCGAAAATCCGGACCCCGGGCACCCATGTTCGTAGCCGGTCGAGCCATAATGCAAGACCGGCATGGAGGCGCGAAACGCGGTTTTGCCATTCGCGCTGCCATGCCGATGCTTCGCTCTCAACCGACGAATGCACGAAGCTCTCACCCGGCTGCGTAGGAGAATTCAGCCAACTCAGCTACGGGCACTTCGCTGATGGTCTTGATGATCTGCGAGACGATCTGGTACGGATCAGCCTCGGAGTTCGGACGGCGATCTTCCAGATAGCCCTTGTAGCCGTTCCTGATGAAATTGACTGGCAAGCGGACAGATGCGCCGCGATCGGAAAGTGCGTAGCTGAACTTGTCGATGGCCTGTGTCTCGTGGAGGCCGGTCAGGCGCAGGTGGTTATCCGGGCCGTAAACAGCAATATGCTCGGGAATGTTCTTTTCGAAGGCTTTCATGAGGGCCTCCAGGTAATCCTTACCACCCACTTCACGCAGATATTTGGTTGAGAAGTTGGTGTGCATGCCGGAGCCGTTCCAGTCGCCACGGATCGGCTTGCAATGCAGTTGGAAGTCGATCTCATACTTCTCGCACAGGCGGGCCATCAGGTAGCGCGCCGTCCACAAGTCGTCGGCGGCTTTGTGCGAGCCCTTGCCGAATATCTGGAACTCCCACTGTCCCTTGGCAACCTCAGCGTTGATGCCTTCGTGGTTGATGCCGGCGTGGAGGCACAGATCGAGATGCTCCTCGACGATCTGGCGGGCGATGCTGCCCATGTACTTGTAGCCGACACCGCAATAGTAGGGACCCTGCGGGCCAGGGTAGCCTTCCTTGGGGAAGCCGAGCGGCCGTCCGTCCTTGTAGAGGAAATACTCCTGCTCGAATCCGAACCAGATGTCCGAATCATCTGGAGCCGTGGCGCGCCCGTTGCTCGGGTGCGGCGTTCCGTCAGGCAGCATAACTTCGCTCAGAACGATGTACCCGTCCTTGCGGGCTCCGTCAGGATAGAGAGCTACAGGCTTCAGAACGCAATCGGACTTGTGTCCTTCGGCCTGCATCGTGGAGCTGCCATCAAAGCCCCAAAGTGGCAGCTCGGCCAGTGTGGGCGGTTTTTCAAACTCCTTGATCTGAGTTTTGCCGCGCAGTTCAGGAATAGGTTTATTGCCGTCCAGCCAGATGTACTCAAGTTTGTACTTTGCCATGGATCTCCTCGGATCGGAAAATGATTAGGATTTCTCCTGCATCCTATTGCCATGGGCATAAGGATCTCGTGAAGAATTTTATGCCTGGTTCAGCGCCTGCGGCTGTGATCAGCGTCCGTGCGCGATGAGGAACATGATCAGGAGAATTACGACTGGAATAAGGGCCAGGGCGCTGTAGTAGAGGATCTTCCGCGAAAGCTGCGATTTTCTTTTTTGCCAGTCGCGCAGTTCGATGCGGTCTTCAACGCCGACCTGGTCAAGATGCTCGAGATCGTGGCGAAACTCGCGCGCCGTCGGATAACGGTTGCGCGGATCGCGCTCCAGGGCGCGGTAGATCACCTCCTGGAGCTGGGGTGAAACCGAGGGGTCTGCAACGCGCGGCGGGACCGGGTAATTAAGCAACCGCTCGTTCATTGCGGCCATGGGATTGGGACCCGAGAAGGGAAGCTTGCCGGTGAGCATCTCGTAGAGAATGACGCCCATGGAGTAGATGTCGGAGCGCCCGTCGCCGCGTTTGCCCTTTACCTGTTCGGGAGAGATGTAGTTGGGCGTGCCCAGAGTCGCGGTGAAGTTGGCGTAGGTGAGCCGCCGTGCAGACGCATCGCCGGCGATGCCAAAATCGATGAGCTTGATTCGGTCGTGCTCGTCGACCATGATGTTTTCGGGTTTAAGGTCGCGGTGGATGACACCGCTGGCGTGAATGTAATCGAGAGCATCGAGCACCTCGATGGCGATGCGAAGGGCGCGGTCCTGCCCAATGCGCCCTTCATCCAGGATCTGGCGCAGCAGCCTGCCCTCGCACCACTCCATCACCATGTAAATGCGCGAGCGCTTTTCGTCGTCGTATACGCGCATGACCCCGGGGTGGTTCAGCTTCTGTCCAATGCCTGCTTCGCGCTTGAAACGGTCGAAGAGAATGGGGTCGGCTTCGAGGTCGGGGTGGGGAATTTTGAGAGCGACGGTGCGGCCATCGCGTAGGTCGGTAGCCTGGAAGATGGAGGCCATTCCGCTTCGCGCAACGCGGGAGTCGATGCGGTAGGAGTCGAGCTGCGCGCCTGCCTCCAGGCTGTCGTAAAAACTCATTGAGCCGCATTCTCCGGCAGGTTGACTCTTCTTACCTTAAACGGAAAAACTTCAGCAAAACTAAGGATTTCGTAAGACTTGCGGCGATTTACCCGGGGCCAATTCAAGACGGCAACCGATAGGGCCGGCCGCGGTACATGCCCACCTGTTCGACGGCCCGCACGCGAATCACCTGAGCCGTGGTGTTGTCGCCGCCGTCTATCTCCACGGCTCGCGCAACCAGCTCGCGAGCCAGCTCCGGCGGGGACTTCTTCTGGGAGGTAATCTGAGCGATCTCCAGCGGCGGTAGCTCGTCGTGCAGGCCATCGGTGCAGAGTACAAGAACGTCGTTGGCCTGGAGCGTAAGCGCCGATGTGTCCGGCGACACGAACATCTCAGGACCAAGGGAGCGGATGAGGACGTGGCGCGCATCTGAATCGGGGATCTCGTCGGCGGAGATGAGACCCATCTTGCGCTGCTCGTTTACCAGCGTATGATCCTGGGTGATCTGGCGGGCCTGACCGTTGCGCACAAGGTAGCAACGCGAGTCTCCCACGTGACAAACCACAGCCTGGTCGTAGCGCAGGGCGCAGGCAACGATTGTGGTCGCCATCTTCTTGCCGCGGTATTTTGCCTCCAGGCTTCGATCGTGCACGGCTGAGTTGGCGCGCTGAACAATGCGCGGCATCAGGCTAATGAGCATCGAGCCAGCCAGCGAGGTGCGGAACTCATCCGTCACGGTTTGAATCGCGGTAGCCGAGGCGACTTCGCCGAGGTCCATCCCGCCCACCCCGTCGGCGACGGCAAATAGAAAACCATGGCTGCGGGCCTGTTGGCGCGACGCGGGAATAAAGGAACCCAATGCATCTTCGTTGTTGGTGCGTACTTTGCCGAAGTCGCTGGCTTCGCCGAACTGAACATCTAACATAATTTGCCGCCGCATGCCCCGCTTCAGTACCGGCGCCCGAAACGGGCCCCTTAAGTAGATTGTCGAACACCGATGGTGAAAATAACACTGGGTGGCTTGCCGCCTCAGTGACGAGGTTGAGCGGCAAGTTCACCCAGAGGCGCGTGTCTAATTATTTTTTCCCGGATTATGAAGGGCGGGCAACCAGTATGGCCGCCTTGCCCTTGGCCTTGGAGGAACGGATGAAATAAACGGCTCCGTAGGTGCCCCACAGCGCCGAGATCCCGAGTGCCAGCAAGGGCTCCTTGAATGTGCCCAGGCTGAATACCGGTCCAATCAGGTAGAACGCCATGCAGGTCAGGTTGGCGAGCAGGCCGAATCCCGGAATAAGCGTGTGCCTGATGAAGCTGTGGTCGGGCCGCTTGTGGTAGGCCACAATGCACAAGAAACAGCTCAATGCGTAAAGGATGAAGGTGCCGAAGTTCGAAGTGAGCGTGATGGCGAGGAGCGAGTTGGGCAACGCCGCCAGGGTGTTGTGCGAGGGATAGCCGAAGCTCGACAGCAAGCCGTGCGGCAGCGCGGCGATGGTTGCATCGGTGGGAGCGGAGGCATCGCCAAAGACCAGCGTGAGAGCGACCACGCCGATGACGGCCGAGATCGCAGCCAGAGTCCAGATGGCGCGGCGAGGCGAGAGCGATTCGGCGTGCAGCATGCCGAAGTGCTCCGGCACCTCCTCGTCCTTGCCCATGGCGTAAGTGACGCGGGCGCCGGTGTTCATGCAGCTCAGCGTGGTGCCGATGAGTGCCAGGAACACGGTGAAGGCCTCGACCAGCATGAAGTACCTGCCGTGCCCCTGGCCCAGCAGCGCATCGCCGACGATGATCATCATGTCGCCGATCGGCGCGGCTGAGCCCACGGCACTTTGCATCGTATATCCCGAATTCAAGAAGTAATTGGCGGCAAAATACTCAAATAGATAACAGGCCACGCCTTGTATCAGCAGCGATGCAATGACCGCGATGGGTATATGCTTGGTTGGGTTTTTAGCCTCGCCTCCCATCGAGGTAACCGATTCGAATCCGACCAGGATAAGAATTGCGACCGTGGCCTGGATGAACACGTAGCTGATCTTGTGAACCCCGATGACCGAAGCCGCGTTGGGATGGGTAAGAAAATTGCCGCTCGAGTCGGTGGTGGGATAGTCGATGGTGAAGGGAACCGGCTTGCCTGAAGCGTCAAGCTGCGGCAGCGGATTTCCGCTCGCATCGCGCACGATCGAACCGTCTTTGGGGCTGGTCGCGAACTGGTAGGGGTAGGTGGCAAGCGACTGGCCGTCGTAGTTGAAGGCCGCGGCGCCAGTAGGATGGTTGGCGCGATAGCCGAGCGCCAGAACGCTGAAGACCACCAGGGCCGAAATCTGCACGACGTTGATGGCGATGTTGACGGCGGTCGAGGCGCCTGCGCCCTTTGAGGCGATCCAGGCCACGAAGAACGAGAAGACCACTGCGACCAGCATCATGAATATGGGGCCGGGGTTTGAGCCGCTCATGAAACTCGGATAGAGGAAGCCGACCACGTATCCCACAAAGATGCCGGTGGTGGCCACCATCACGCCGGGATATACCCAGTAGTAGAGGTGCGAGCCCCACCCGACGATGAACTTGGAGATGCGCGCGTACTTGAAGCCGGCATCGTGCGAGAGCATGGCCTGCTCGGCGTAGTAGTAGCTGGACCCGGTGCCGGGATACAGCTTGGAGATCTCGGCATAGGCCACCGCCGTGGCAAGGCACAGGAGCAGCGCGGCGACGATGCCCAGCCACATGGCCGGAGCGGTGGAGGGCTGGCCGGCTACCCCGGTGCTGGCCTGGATGAAGAACGTGAGCCAGAGAAAGGCGCCGGGAGCGATGAGAGCCATTGCATTGCTGGTCAACCCTGTCAAACCCAGGGTGGCCTGCATCTGTGGAGCTTTCTGATCTGCCATGAGCATTCTCCTGAAGTTTCAACTTCGCTTGCTGTCCCGGTGGCTGCCCTCCGGGTTTGGATGATCGCGGCCCTGGCAGTCGGACGTCCCTGCCCCAGCCGCCCGGCGAATTTCCTGCTGGTGCTGTGAGGTTATCGTTCAGCCCATGAGGGCGAAATAAAGAATCCAAATCGTTTACTGGTGCGGCTGAAGGATCAAAATCAATCCCACGGTGAATGTTGATTGGCCATCGACCATGCCGGTGGCGTTCTTATGAAAGAACGGTTCGTCCGACTGGTCATGGCGGTACTCAGCCCGGGTCACCACGGCCTGCGGCATCCTGGGTATCCTGTACTCGAACGTTCCCGTGAATTCATTCAAGTGCTGCGCCGTGCCGGTCTGGAATCCGTCGGGGTCGGTGAAGTACTCATAGCGCCCAGCGACAGCTGTAGATGTATTGATCTGCTCGTGAGCGGCGATTGCGACACCCTGCCAGGTGTTGGTCTTTTTATCGCCGGTAGCCGATTCGCCGGTGCCGGCGATGGAATCGTGGTTCCAGCCCCAGTCGTAGTTGATGTAGGCGTTGAACTTGGAGGTCGGCGTCAAGAGCAGCGTGGTATCAGCCAGGTTGCGATAGCCATGCCCGGGGAGCGCATTTTCAGGGCCTGTATAGACGTTCACGTTCCAGGTGTATTTGGTCTTGACGTAGGCACTCGTCAGCCCAACCGTCGCCCACCCGTTGTTCCTGGTGAGATCATTCCAGCCATTCACTACCTGCACGCCGATGGTTTCGGTCTTTGACACCGGCAGGGAAGTGCGCAGGCCGAAATGTGTGTAGGGGATTGCCCACGAAAACAGCAGGGAGCGCGAGTAGTTCCAGTTATCCTTGGCTTCAATCACCTCGGCGCCGGCCGATGTCACAAAGCGTCCGAAGTCCGCCTCAAAACCCTTGGCGGCGCGCGGCTTCAAACTCAGGAATGCCTGCTCGATGTAATCGCCCTGCAGGCCTGCCGTCACCAGCCCATTGGTGCGCCCGTAAAAGAGGTCGAAGTGCGCGCCGAAAGGAGCTGGATCGTGGTTCAGCGTGAGCTTGACGGCGCTCAACTCGACCTGGTCGGTCTTGTCGTTGAAGTTGTAGAGATCGTTGATCTGGCCGTTTGCCGAACTGGCCGGCTGGTTGTAGTTGTAGCTGTAATACCCGTCGACAAATGCGGTGACAGCCATGGGTCCGACCTTCCATGGGAAGTTGGGGGACGCTGCTGCCGGTGCGGTCGCTGGAGCCTGTGCTGCCGCGTCGGTGGCTGGAGTGGACGCTGGTGCCGCAGACGAAGCAGGCGTTTGTGCCGCAGCCGTGAGGCCCGCCGACACGATGACTCCGGCTGCAACTCGAAGCAGGGAATTGCGATAGAGATGCGTGAACATAAATCCTCCCAAAATGAATTCGGTTGTGACCAAGAGCGAAAAAGGCGCGGAGCGAGGTTTTGTTGAATCCCGGTTTCTTTATCTGAGGCCGGCTCCTAGAGACAGACCCCTCCCTGAACGCGCACACGTTACCTGTCGTCCGCCGAACCATTTTTCCGGCAGTCGAACCCGTCTCACGTTCTTGGGTGACCTGTTTTGCTGGCTGGAATGATTAACGCAGAGAGGATATAAGGAAAATATGAGGAACGCCTAAGGATTCCTGGCGCCGTATAAAGATTCCGATTTGCATCGCAAAGAAAGAGCTCAAGTTGCAGCGAGGATCCTTGTGCGCCGGGGAGCGGCGAAAGCCACCTGCAGTATGAAATTGCAATGAAGAACCTGTTAGAATTTGGGTATAACTGGTTTCAATAACCAGGCAAATCTCCTGAGCAACGCAGATTAATGGAACCGTGGCCGGTTGGCTCGGTAGTGACTGTGTATCTGCTCGTGGAAGCTCTCAACCTTTTTCGCTGCATTTCAACTGGGCGGCACTTCGCAGCTTTTCCTGACGGTTCAATACCCGGGGACGGAGCATGCGCGAATACCGGGGCTCTCGAACCCCATTTTGAGCGGTAACCGGTTCCCGGCATCAACTCAGAGGGCAGGTTTCTTCTTGGCTGACAGCATCATTCCGTTACGTGGCATCTTCAGCGCCAGGTATTCCCGCGGCTCGGGCACGCGCGCGCTGCTGTTTGCGCTGGAGTGCGCATTGGGGATCGGCCTGGTAGTGCTGGCGACTGCGTTGGCGCGCTGGTTTAGCTGGTTGCTGCCCATCTCCGCGCTGCTTTACCTCCTTATTGTTGTGCCGACCGCTCTTTTGTGCGGATTCTGGCAGGCGGTCATCGTTTCTTTTTCGGCGGTTGTCATCCAGGCCTTGTTCGCCGCGGGGACGCCGCCGCTTACGCTCGCCGCAAGCCCGGCAAATTCCATCACTGTCCTGGTGTTCATCCTGGTTGCTCTCACCATAAGCCGGCTGTCGTCGCGCGTCACCAATCATGCCCGCGAAGCCGAGTCCCGGGGCAGCCAGATGCACGATCTTTACGAGTTCACGCGGCGCACGCTGCAGATGAACCTGCACCTGGAGCCGGGGCCGCAGCTGGCGGAACTGGTGCACGACATCTTCGCGCTAGAAGCGGTCGCGGTCTTCGACGCCGATCTGCACGAGGTGTATCAGGCTGGCTTCTGGAGCGTTGACCCACAGGAACTGGCGCAGAGCGTTTACTATTTCGAGACCAGCGACGACGACCCCGCGACGGGCCTGGGCCGAAGGGTGGTGCGGCTTGGCGCAGTTCCAGTGGGCAGCCTGGTGGTGCGCGGCGAGACCAGCCCGCTCACTAACAATGCCATCGCGTCGCTGATTGCCATCACCTTCGACCGCTATCGGGCCTTTGCCAACGAGAGCCGCATTGAGACGGAACGGCGCACCGAGCAACTGCGCTCGACGGTTCTCGATTCGCTGGCCCATGCTTACAAAACCCCGCTGACGGCAATCCGGGCCGCTTCAACCGGCCTGGTCGAAATGGGCAGGTTGTCCCCTGGGCAGGCCGAGCTCGTTTCACTCATCAATGAGCAGACAGGGTTGCTGGGCGAATTGACCACCCGCCTGCTGACCACCGCGCGCCTCGATGCCGGAGAGATTGCCATTCACGTTGAACAGGTGGCCCTCGGGTCGCTGCTGGAGGAAGTGCTGAGCGGCCTGAAAGACCGACTGGCCAGCATGAAGGTCTCGGTGGTGATTGAGGACGAGGAGCTGGCGATCTGTTGCGACCGGCAGCTGATGGTTATGCTGCTCACGCAATACATTGACAACGCATGTAAATACTCCATCTTCGGGTCCACGGTCACCATCCGCGCTCTTGTGTCATCCAACGAGACCATCTTCTCTGTACACAGCTACGGTCCGGTGATCCCGGTGGCCGACCGCGAGCGCATCTTCGACCGCTACTATCGTTCTTCAACCTATGCCAATCGCGCGCCGGGAACGGGGATCGGGCTTTCGGTAGCCAAGCGCGTGGCCATGATTCACGGCGGATATGTGTGGGTGACCAGCGACGAGCAGGAAGGTACCACCTTCTTTGCCGCCATTCCAGTACAAAATGAGAAGGGAAGACCCTGAATGAACCAACAAGCTATTCGCATCCTTGTGGTCGACGACGAACCGGCCATCCGCAGGGCGCTGCGCCCGCCGCTTGTCGAACTCGGATTCCAGATCACCGAGGCTTCGCGCGGCGAAGAAGCGCTGCAGGCGCTGCGAGTGTCTGCTCCTGACGCGGTACTGCTCGATGTGAATATGCCGGGGATCGGCGGAATCGAGACGCTGCGCCGCATACGCGCTGCTTCGCCGCGGTTGCCGATTATCATGCTCACCGTGCGCGACCAGGAAGAGGACAAGGTCGAGGCGCTCGACCTGGGCGCCGATGACTACGTGACCAAGCCGTTCAGCACGCGCGAATTGATTGCCCGGATCCGGGCTGCTATCCGCCGCGTGCGAGCCCCGGCACGCGCCGAGGATGCGCCCATCGAAATCGGCGAAATCAGGATCGAGCCGCTCAAGCGGATCGTGACCAGGCGCGGCGAGATCATCCGGCTCACCCGCAAGGAATTCGATATCCTGCATTGCCTGATGAGCAGAGCAGGGCGTGTGATTACCTACGCCAAACTGCTGACGGCTGTTTGGGGCGCGGATTGCCGCGAGGAAGTGGAGTACCTGCGCACCTTCGTACGGCAGTTGCGCAAGAAGATCGAAGACGACCCCTCGAATCCGGTCTATCTGCTCACCGACGTTTACGTCGGCTATCGCTTTGCCGATGCTCAGATGCTGAAAGATGAAGCAACTGGAGACACCGCGCCGGACGAAACCGAGATGGTGCCGGAGGATGCGCCGTAGGCAGCGTGCCGACTCGACGCGCTACTCGTCGTAGTGCAGCAGGCTGAAGACATCGTACTCGGCAAAGCGCTCGCGGCCCTTCAGGAAGTCGAGCTCAATCGCAAACGCCAGGCCGGCGATCTTGCCGCCCAGTTGCTTGACCAGCTTCACTGTCGCTTCCATGGTGCCGCCAGTGGCCAGCAGGTCGTCCACCAGAACCACGCTCTGGCCGGGTGCGATGGCGTCCATGTGAATCTCGAGCGTATCGGTGCCGTATTCCAGGTCGTAGGTGACGCGAGCTACCGGAGCGGGCAGCTTGCGCGGTTTGCGAACCGGCACAAAGCCGGCGTTGAGGCGATAGGCGAGTGCCGGCCCAAAGATGAATCCGCGCGCTTCGATGCCCAGCACGAGATCGATCTTGCGCTCGATGTAGTGTGCGGCGAGCGCATCGATCAACTGCGCAAAACCAGTCTTGTCTTTCAAAACCGTGGTGATGTCGTAAAAAAGAATACCCGGCTTGGGAAAGTCGGGCACGGTGCGCACTAGCGCTTTCAGCGATTCGACGTTGACGGGTTTGACGGTTTCAGTCATGCGCGTTCCTTCCGGAATAAGGACCTGATGAATTCGGGAAGGGAACGGCGATCGCGCAGTCCTCTTCCCTATAGATTATATCCGGCCAAATGCTCGTCAACTGTGACGCGGAATCACGCTGCTTAGGCGGAGAGAATGGTCAAGCCTGCGGAAGCGCTGCGGAGGATGCGAAATGCGCGCTTCGAAGCGACAGGAATGCACGGGCTCGGAAATGCATCCGGAAATTATAGAAGGCCGAATTGATCTCCGATCCCTGACTCCTGTCTTACCACGCCCCCTCGATGCGGAAAGACTCAAGGTCGCGCGATTCACTCTCAGCCAGCGCGTTTTCGATCACGCGATCGACGCGGCTGCCGCGCGGGCCGCGGCGAAGGCTCGAGCGCAATTCGTCGAGATCGGCCGGCTCTCCCGCGGCCAGCACTTCAACGTCGCCCTCCTCTGTGTTGCGCACCCAGCCGTGCAGTCCCAGCTCGCTGGCCTCGCGCTGCACAAACCAGCGAAAGCCGACACCCTGTACACGTCCCTGAACCAGAAAATGGAGAACCAAACCCGACCTCGTTGCTTTATGCATCAAGCATCTCACCGCGCACCGGAATGCACAGCAGGTTGACTTGCGTCTCTATGCGTACCGTGCTGCCGTTGCCCCTCAGGAAAGGGGGTTGCCGGAAGTATAACAAAGCGCGATTTTAGCTTCGCAAGAGTATAAAGCGCCGCTATCATAAACCGCAGCATGCGATTAATCCCATGGGCAGGCAGGATTGCGCTGTTTGCAGCTCTGTTCGCAACGTTAACGGCCTTCGGTGAAGGCACGCCTTCTTCCGATCCGGTCCCCGCTGGTCCGCTTGTCGTGCGCGGACTGGGTACCGGCTCCGTTCCGCTCGACGCAGAATGGGGCTTCCATACCGGCGATAATCGCGCTTGGGCATCGTCCGATTTTGACGACTCCAGCTGGAAGACCATCGACATTGCCAGACCCTGGGGTGATCAGGGTTACTGGGCCTACTCCGGCTTTGCCTGGTACCGTCGCCGCATCGATTTTGGCGAAGCAGACCGAGTCGCCATCTTCATCCCAGACAGCAACTGTGTATACGAGATCTTCTGGAACGGCGTGCGTGTCGGCGGCTATAGTCCGATTCCTGGCATGCCAGGCGAACAAACGGTTCCCGCCGCTGTGTATCACCTGACCAGGCCGGGCAGCGGGCTCATGGCCATCCGGGCCTGGGGACGCCCGAGCGACACATCGCTTGAGGGTAATGCGCTGGGATTTGCGGCCGCGCCTCGCGCAACCAATCCTGAGGCAGCAGCAAATCTGCTAAAACTTGAACACTACGCGATCGTTCGCTCAAATTTGGCATCCTTTTCGCTGATTCCGTTCTATGCCGGGCTATCGCTCCTGGGCTTCGTGATATGGATTCGCAATCGCAGCCAGCATCTGATCCTGTGGATGACGCTCTATTGTTTCTCGCTGCTCCTCTACATCGCTCTCAATCCGAGCGTGGGGCAAGCGACGTTTCAATGGAGTCCGCTCTTCTTCTCTTCGCCCTTTCACGCGCTTAACGATGTCGCGCTTTGGTTTCTGCTCATTTATCTGCTCGATCTCGATCGCTATCGATCTCTTTTGGGTATCGCGCGCATTCTGGCCGTTGTTTCTCTGCTGTCGGCATTCTGCGACAGTGTCATCTTCTCCGTCGGATGGAGCAGCTCGCACGTTCTACCGTTTCAGATTTTCGACGCGATTTTTACAGCTGGCTTTTCTATTCCTGAGTTATTTCCTCTCGTTCTGGTTGCGCTGGCCGTCGGCCGCGGACGGTTGGGATTCTCGCGCTGGCTGGTTGCCATTGCCGCTGCAGTAAATGAAATGTACTTCGTCATCTGGCATACCGCCGTGCAAGGCGTGCGCTTTACACGCCTTACATTGGGCGGCAGCATGCAGGCGCCGGCTTTCATCGTCTTCGGTGTTCCAGTGGCCCCGCAGGAAATCCTGTCTACGGTGCTGATACTCACCGTTATTTATGCCGTGTATCGCTACATCATGATGGAAGCACGCCGCCAGCGCGTGATTCGAGAGGAGATGAAGAGCGCGCAGGAATTGCAGCGGGTTTTGATTCCCGAGGCGCTGCCGCGCTTGCCCGGCTTTTCAGTCACCAGCGCGTACAAACCTGCCGCGGAAGTGGGCGGAGATTTCTTTCAGCTTGTTGCCAGAGACGACGAAACCGCCATTCTGGTTGTGGGCGACGTCAGCGGCAAGGGGTTGAAGGCAGCCATGACGGTCTCGCTCATCATTGGCGCTCTGCGCACGCTCACTGACCTGACCTCGCAGCCCGACAAGATTCTTGAGATGCTGAACCGCAGAATGGTGGGCCGGCTGCAGTACGGATTCGTGACCTGCCTTGTGATCCGAATCAGCTCTAACGGCGCCTGCGTGGCGGCCAGCGCGGGGCACCCGGCGCCGTTTGTTGAGAATCACGAAATCAATCTGGCCCCGGCGATGCCCCTGGGCCTGGACCCAAACACGAAATATGAAAAGCTGCCGTTTGACTTGCGCGTGGGCGCGCGGCTCACCGTCTACACCGACGGATTGCTGGAGGCGCGCAACCGCGATGGCGAGCTCTTCGGCTTCAAGCGGCTCGAGAAGCTGATTTCGCTTCGGCCCGACGCAATGGAAGCCGTCGATGCGGCTGTCGAATTCGGGCAGGACGACGATATTACCGTCATTACGGTGACCAGACTGGATGTCGGCCAGCGTTCGAGCACATCTCTGCAGGCCCCGGAGCTTGAGCCTGCGCAGGCATAATTCCGGCACGCGATGAACTTGTATAGGGATTCTCTCCTTTGCGACTACACTGTAGAGACAGATGGTCTTTGTTCTCGACAACTACGACTCCTTTACCTACAACCTTGTTCAGTACCTGGGCGAACTGGGCGCGGAGGTTGAAGTGCGCCGCAACGACGAGGTGACGCCGGTCGAGGTCGAGGCGATGAAGCCGGAGCGGATTCTGCTCTCGCCCGGCCCATGCACGCCCCGCGAGGCCGGAATCCTGGTGCCTTTGATCAGGCACATGGCCGGCAAGGTCCCGATTCTTGGCGTCTGCCTCGGCCATCAGGCCATTGGAGAGGCTTTCGGCGGCGACGTGGTGCGCGCCGCGACGCTGATGCACGGCAAGACCAGCGCCGTGACACACGACGGCAAGGGAGTTTTTGCCGGATTGCCTACGCCGCTCACCTGCACCCGCTACCACTCGCTGATCGTGGCCGAGAGCACGCTGCCCGCCGAACTGCTAGTGACGGCGCGGACAAGGGATGGAAACGGGGAAGGGAACGGCAAGGGATCAGTTATCATGGGGCTTCGCCACCGCACGCTGCAGGTAGAGGGAGTCCAGTTCCATCCCGAGAGCGTACTCACCGAAGGCGGCCACCAGATGATTCGCAACTTTCTTGAAATGTAAGACCCATGCAGCCAGCGCGGAAGATGAAACCAAGACGAACGAGACGGATCCGGAGGTTGTCTTTGGGCCTCGTTGCGTTCATCGCGCTGGCTGGCGCGAGCTTGTCATGCGCCCAGGCGTCACAGGAGCAGCAGACTGCAAACGCAACGGTTCCTTCGACACCCACTGGCGGAACAGCCCCGGCAACGGCAGGGCCTATCGCAATTGTCACGGTCAACGGCCCCAATGCCAGCGCCAATCCAACCGTCACCGGCGCGCTTGAGATCAGCGGCGGCAAGGCCATGATCGCCGCCAGCGGAAGCATTACCGCTGGAGACCGCACCACAACAGTGGTCTTGCCCCATCGCGGCACGTTGCGCGTGTGCGCCACCACTACGGTGAAGCTGGCGGCCGACGCGAGCGTGCCCGCAGGCGACGCCCCGGGACTGCTGATGGCGATCGATCACGGCGCGCTCGAAACCAGTTACGCAACCGGCCAGAATGCCGACATCATTCTCACGCCCCAGTTCCGCATTTTGATTGGCGGGCCGGGCGCATCGGAACTCAAGGTGAGGCTGGGCGACGGCGGCGACACCTGCGTTGACAATACGGGGGCCCCCAGCGACAGGTCTTCGTCGCTGGGGTGGAATACCGGCGCAAATGCGCCCTACGTGGTGGTGACCAGCTTGTTTGAAGGCGGATTGTATCGCGTGCAGCCCGGCCAGCGCGTGATGTTCCAGCACGGCAGCCTGCACCAGGTGGTCGATAACGAGAAGGAACCCTGCGGCTGCCCGCCTCCGCCGTCGAACGCGGGCGGCAACGAGTTCCCGCTGGCGCAAAGCGAAGGACTCGCGCCCACGCCCGCAATCGCTCCTGCGCCGCCGCAGCCGGCCAACATCTCGCCAGCGACAACCGCGCCGCTTGTCTACACCAGCCCCCAGGCCGCCGTACCAACGGCCCCTGCGCCGCTGGCGCCTGCACAGGCCGCCGGCCAGGCTACTCCGGCAACGCCTGTGGCCGCCCCGCAGAAAAAGCCGGGATTCTTCACTCGCGTCGGGAAGTTCCTCAAGAAGATTTTTGGGGCGGAGTAAGCGGCACTACTGAATACTCTCTTGCTTTGGCCCATTCTCCGGCGCCTTTACACTTATGCGCCGATAACCATTAATGATCTTCTGCATTTCATTGCCAAGATCGCTGAACCTGTGGCTCCCGTCCTTCAATTCCGCGATCGGAGCGATGCCGCGAAACACGCCTTCCGCGGTGGTTGCGTAGAAAAACACATCGCGGCCATTCGGCAGATCGAAGTATTTCGCCTTCTTGAATTCCTTCAGCAAACCTCCTGCGAGGTCGACTGCATTTAGTGCGAATTCGTGAATCCACGGGTCTTTTTGCCCGCCTCCCACATACCCGCCGCCATTGCTCAAATACATACTCGCGGAGCCGTCTGCCGCAGCAACCACGGTCGTTGTTCCTCGTTCGAGTTTCCAATCCATCAGAACGACGTGAACCAGGGCATTGTTGCTGGCGGGAAAGCGCAATTCGAAGGCCTGCTGCCGCATCTTCGTATATATCTCCGCAACCGCAGTTTTTCGCGTAAAGAACATCAACTCGCCCCTCGCTCCCTTGTCCCTGCCCTCACATCCCCCGCGCCCTCTCAATCGCCCTTATCACCGCCTGCGCCTTATTGATCGATTCCTTGTGCTCGAGCTCGGGCACCGAGTCGGCCACAATGCCCGCTCCGGCCTGCAGGTAGCCCTTGCCGCCGATCGAGAGCAGGGAACGGATGGCGATGCAGGAGTCAAGATTGCCTGAAAAGTCGGCGTAAAGAACGGTGCCACCGTAGGTGCCGCGGCGGGCCGGTTCGAGTTCTTCGATGATCTCCATGGCGCGGACCTTGGGCGCTCCTGAGAGCGTGCCGGCAGGGAAGCAGGCGCGCAGCGCATCGATTGCGGTGAAATCGGGCCGCAGCTTGCCTTCGATCGAACTCACGATGTGCATTACGTGGCTGTAGCGCTCGACGAACATCAGCTTGTCGACTTTGACGCTGCCGAATTCGCTCACCCGGCCCACATCGTTGCGGCCCAGGTCCACCAGCATCACGTGCTCGGCTCGCTCTTTCTCGTCGTGAATCATCTCGTCGGCCAGCGCCTGGTCCTCAGCCTCCGTCGCGCCGCGCGGGCGCGTGCCGGCAATCGGCCTGTATTCCACTTTGCCCTGGTTCACGCGAACCAGCAGTTCGGGCGACGAACCGGCAAGCTCCAGGGGCTCGCGCCTCTTCGACTTTTTCCGGGACGACTTTGCGCGTTTGTCGACGTTCGCCCCTCCCTCAACCCGCAGAAAGAACATGTACGGGCTGGGGTTTACCGTTCGCAGTGCGCGATAGACCTGGAAGCTGTCCACTCCCGGTTCCACGTCGAATCGCTGCGAAAGCACCACCTGGAAGGCATCGCCTGCCGCAATATAGTCCTTCGCTTTTCGAATCGCGGCGCAAAAGTCCTTTTTCGCAGTGCGGGAAACGACCTTCAACCTGCCCGGCATGGCGGGCTTCGGTTTTGGCAGCGGCTCGGCAAGCCGCTTTTCAAGCCGGTTCAGGCGTTTGACGGCGCGATCATAGGCGTCGGCCGCCCTGCCGCCGGAGACGTCGGCCGTAGCCACCAGCCAGATCTCCTTGCGCACGTGGTCAAAAGCCAGCACCTGGTCAAAGAACATCAGGCACGCGTCGGGAACGCCGAGCTCATCCTTCGCAAGCTCCGGCAGGCGCTCGATCTGGCGAACGGCGTCGTATGCAAAAAAGCCCACCGCGCCGGCGGTGAACGGAGGCAGGCCCGGGAGCCGCGCCGCCTTGTGACCGGCCAGGGCATCGCGCAATACGGCAAACACGTCGCCCTCAATATGCGCGGTTTTGCCGTGCTCGGTGATGCTCACGTTGCGGCCGCGGGCCACGATCCGCTTGAAGGGCTCAATGCCAATGAAGGTGTAGCGGCCAAGCTGCTCGCCGCCCTCAACCGATTCCAACAGAAAGCACTCCGGCTCGCTCCACGCCGCACGCAGGAAGGCCGAAACCGGGGTTTCGAGGTCGGCCGTCAGGGTGCGGCAGACGGGAACCAGCGTATGGTCTTTGGCCAGGCGCAGAAATTCTTTACGGCCGGGATTGGCGGGGCGCGTTTCGGGCTTCACAGGGTCCAGTGTAACTGCTATGGAGCTTCGGACGCAGCATGCAAGCCGGTAGCCGCCGTGAATAGTACTCGTTCGATGAAATTCTGTACTTCTTGCCGTCAGGCGGCAGGAACAAGGCTGGAACGGTGGGCCTCAAGCCAACTCACCATTGCCTTGGCCGGAATGGGCCGGCTGAATAAATATCCTTGCGCTTCGTCACAATTATGCGCTTTCAGAAATGCCAGGTCCTCTTCCGTTTCAACGCCCTCGGCAATTACACGCAGGTTGAGACTTTGGCCCATGCTGATGATTGCGGAGACGATGCCCGCCTCCGCGGGTTTAGGGGTAATTTGACGGACAAACGACTGGTCGATCTTGAGGGCATCGAGCGGAAATTTCCGAAGGTAGCTCAGGCTGGAGTAACCAGTGCCGAAGTCATCGACCGACACTCGCACCCCTTTGTCTCTGAGGGCATGGAGAATCGTGGTCGCAACCTCGGCATGTTTCATAAGAACGCTCTCGGTAATCTCGACCTCGATCAACGTCGGATCAATGCCGACTTCGCTAATGATTGCAAACATGCGTTCGAGAAAATCTTCGCTCCGGAACTGAACGGCGGAGACGTTTATGGCCATGGTCATTACGGGCAAGCCCGCATCCCTCCAGGCCCTGGCCTGCGTACAAGCTTCACGAAATACCCATGCACCGATGGGAAGGATCGAGCCGCAGTCCTCCGCGATCGGAATGAACTGCAATGGAGGAACCATTCCTCGTACCGGATGGTTCCAGCGGATCAGCGCCTCTACTCCGGAGATCTCTCCTGTCTTCAAGTCAATCTTCGGCTGGTAATGTAGCGAGAATTCCTTGCGCTCCAGGGCACTGCGCAGACCCTCCTCAATGGATTGTCTCTCCACGGCTCGGACGTTCATCTCCGGCCTGAAGAACTTGTATCCTTGGCGTCCGCTTTCCTTTGCCTGGTACATCGCGGTGTCAGCGTTCTTTATCAGCGTCTCCGCATCGTGGCCGTCGCCGGGATAAAGACTCACGCCAATGCTGGTGGTCACGTGGAGTTCGTGGCCTTCGACGAAATGAGGAATCGCTACCGCTTCCATGATTCTATTCGCGGCGACGATAGCATCTTCTGCTTCTTGAACGCCCTGAAGCAGGACCACGAATTCATCGCCGCCCTGCCGGCTTACCGTGTCAGGAGCGCGCACACAATCCCGCAGACGTTTTGCAATGCACTGCAAAAGCTTGTCGCCGGTTGGATGCCCAAGGGAATCGTTGATATGTTTGAAGCCATCCAGGTCAAGGAACAGCACCGCAACCCTGCTTTGCAGACGCGCAGCCAAGGCGATGGCCTGTTCGAGCCGGTCGTTCAGGAGCAAACGGTTGGGCAAATCCGTAAGAGAGTCGTGTTCGGCCGCATACGCCAACTGATCCGTCAGCGCGCGCGCCACGCTTACATCGCGGAAGACGAGAACCGAGCCGGTAACATTACCTTCGCGGTCGTGGATGGGAGCCACGGAGTCTTCGATGAAGATTTCGTGTCCGTCCCGGCGGATGAGAATACAGTTAACCGGAAGATTTCCTGCCCGATCTTGAACAACTGACTTCTCCATCGGGTTGGGGGTGGTTTGGCGCGTAATGGCGTCCACGATCTGGAACGCCTCAGCCATGGGCTTGCCGGCAGCTTCGACGAGCGACCAGCCGGTTAAGCTTTCCGCAACGAGATTGAGGAAGGTGACATTCCCCTTGAGGTCCGTGCAGATTACCGCATCGCCGATGCAGTCGAGCGTGACCTGGGCGCGCTCCTTTTCATCGAACAGCTTTTCTTCAATAACTTTGCGTTCAACGGCGTAACGCAAGGCTCTGAGAGCATCGCGCGGCTCAAATTGACCCTTGATGAGATAGTCCTGTGCCCCTTGCTGCAGGGTTTTTACGGCCAATGATTCGTCGTTCAAACCCGACAATACCACCAGCGGAGTGTGGGGCGCGGCTGCGTGAGCTCGTCTGACCGCTTCGAGCCCTTGAACGTCAGGCAACCCCAGGTCAAGCAGAATAATGTCCACCGGCAGCTTTGCAAGATGCATTTCGGCATCTCTCATGCACTCCGCAACAGTCAAGTCGATATTCTGCGATCCATGCTCTTTAAACATCTCGCGGATCAGGCGAGCGTCTCCCGGGTTATCTTCGATGAGCAGAATCGTTTCGATCGATTTCTCAGTCACTCGCGTTCCCTCTGCCGGGTAATTTGACCTTGGTCAGCCAAAAGTCATCGATGCTTTTTACCAGAGTCTCGAATTCTTCGAACCGGACGGGCTTGGTGAGGTAGCAGTTCGCCTGAAGCTGGTAACTCCTCAAAATATCTACTTCCGCATCGGAGGTCGTCAGGATGATTGTGGGGATTGTTCTAAGGTCGTCATCGCCCTTTACCTCGGCCAGTACCTCGCGGCCGCTCATCCGGGGGAGATTCAGATCGAGAAGGATGAAGTCCGGGCGAGGAGACTGGCCGTTCCCATTCTCGTGTCTCAGGTAGGACATGGCTTCTACGCCGTCAGTTGCCACGTGCAAGGTGATGGGCAGCTTGGAGTTGCGTAAGGTTTCCTGCGTGAGGCGAACATCGCCGGGGCTATCTTCGACCAGAAGAACATTTATTGACATAACACTACCTCAGAATCCTGTTGTGACTTCAGTGCCGTTGCATCCAGGGAAAAATGGAATGTGGAACCCTGCCCTGGCTGTGACTCGACCGAGATTGTTCCGCCATGCCTCTCTACGATCCTCTTGCAAATCGCCAATCCAATGCCGGTGCCTGAGAACTCTTCCCTTTTGTGAAGCCGCTGGAACATGCCGAAAATTCTTTCAAAGAACTGCGGTTCAATTCCCAACCCATTGTCTTTTACTGAGAACGTCCACTTCCGATTGGCGTCCATGACGGCGGAGATGTGCACATGGGGCGTCCCGCCCTTCTGGTACTTGATGGCGTTACCGACAAGGTTCTGAAAGAGCTGAACCAGTTGGGATTCATCCGCCAGGACGTTGGGCAGCGAGCCGTTCGTCACCACTGCGCCGCTTTCCTGAATGGCTCCGCCTAGATTCTTGATGGCCTGCCTTAACGCGTCTTCACTGGAGATTTCGAGCAGATCCTTTCCTCTTGAAGCAACTCGCGAATAAGCCAGCAGATCCTGGATTAACTGCTGCATTCGTGTCGCTCCATCCACAGCGAAGGCTATGAAATCGTCTGCATCGGAGTCCAGTTTCCCTTTATATCGCCGGGCCAGCAACTGCGTGTAGCTGGCTACCATCCTTAACGGTTCCTGCAGGTCATGGGATGCAATCGCGGCAAATTGTTCCAAATCTCGATTTGACCGGGACAATTCTTCAAGTTTCATTGCCAGATGCTCTTCAGCAGCCTTGCGCACTCTGATATCGCGGATAGCCGCTGTGACCAGAATCCCCTCGGAATTTTTGAGCGGGCTGAGCATGATCTCGATGGGAAACGCGGTTCCATCCTTGCGCTGCCCGTGCAACTCAATCCCGGTGCCGATCTGCTGAGCCAACGCAACTTCAACGGGGCGCAGCGCGTCGGCGACCAACCGCTCCGCAAAGCCCATGGGAATGATGTTGGTCACCTTCTGGCCGAGGAGTTCATCGCGACGGTATCCGAATTGACTCTCGGCCTGTGCATTCAACAGGACGATCTCCCCTGCCTGATTCACTACCACCATGCCGTCCGGAGCCGCCTCCATCAGCCCCCGATATCTTTCCTCCATCCGTGCCAGGTGCATCTCCGCGTTCTTGCGGACGGAGATATCGCGGATCGCCGCAGTCACCAGGATTCCTTCAGCGCTTTCGAGAGGACTGAGCATGATCTCGATTGGGAAGTTGGTTCCGTCATTGCGGCGCCCTATGAGTTCGATCCCGGTGCCGATCTGCTGCGCCAGCGCCTCGGCAGCGGTCCGGGTTCCGTCAGCAATCAGCCGCTCCGCAAAGCCTTCCGGAATGATGTTGGTTACCTTCTGGCCGAGGAGCTCGTCGCGGCGATATCCGAACTGCTTCTCCGCCTGGGCATTCAGCAGGACCATCTCGCCCGCCTGGTTCACCACCACCATGCCGTCCGGAGCCGCCTCCATCAGCCCGCGGTAGTTATCTTCGCTTTGCCGGAGCGATTCCTCTGCGGCCGCGCGTTTGTCGCTGTCATGCACAGCAGCCCAGGACGCGATGCCGGTGATCGAGATTCCCAGCAGGATGCCCAGGATCAGAATCGTCTTGGACTGACTAAGGTAGCCATCGGTTCTTGCAACGCGCTGCGTCCGCAAGAGCAGTTCTTTATCCAGTGTCTTGCCAATCAGCGCCTGGAACTCGGTATCCCGTTCGTCCGGGCCGCTTGCAACGGCGGCCATCGCAGACGCGAAGCCTTTCGTCCGGCGCAGATTGATGACCATTTCCGCGCGCTGAATCCTCTCGGCGGAGAGGACTTGAAGCTGAGGGATATAGATCTGCTGTACCGTGGTATCCACAGCCAGGCTGCGAATGGTTGCCTGATCCTGCGCAACCCTGGCTACGTTGGCCCGGTAGGCGTCCAGATCGGATTCCTTGCCCGTCAGCACGAATCCGCGGGTTGCGGATTCGATACTTTCCATGGCCAAGGCCAAGTCCTGGATGTTGCTCAAGACTTCATGGGTATGGCGCACCCAGCGGTCGCTATCATCGGAAATGACCATCCAGCGATAGGAGACCGCCCCCATCAGCAGCAGGGTCAACATGGCAAGTCCGAATGCTAGCCGTACCATGCGGCTCAAGAAAGACTTCTTCTTCATTTCACCTCATCGCCTTTCCCGGCCGCTATTCGGGGGTTTCTGGCGTCAGTCGACTTGAATTGACGTCCGAAGCCTATTTTCCAGCGTCTTGTTTCTTGAGAAGAAAACAATGCCTTGATGCCTCAGATGAGACCACGCCGGCGGCAGACGGGTCTGATCCATTCTGCTCACTTGGCCTCGGAGGTCCGAAGGCGCGGATTCGAAGCTCCGGCGCTCGGATTCGGGAGCGGGCCGCCCAGGATTCGGGGGTTACCTGGTGTGTCCTGAGCGCTTGACGATCTTCTCGGCGCGGGCCTAGACTCACAAGGTTTGGACTGAGAGCCGTTCGCGGCCACTCCCAACCCGCGTTTCGGGTACATTGAGGGGGCCCGCGCCGAAAATCCTGCTCAGTTCAACACGAGTTTCGCCGCGTCCGCGCGCTTGAGCATTACACCGCGCGCGGCGCCGCGGCGAAGATGGAGAAGATTATGCCCATTGCCAACAATACGGTGTCTTTGGAACAGGAGATCAACCCCTGGGAAGCGCAAAGCGCCCGGTTCGATTTTGCAGCGCGCAAGCTCAATCTTGACGAAGGCTTGTGGAAGGTGCTGCGGTCACCGTCGCGCGAGATCATTGTTCACTTCCCGGTAACTCTCGACAACGGACAGATCGAGGTGTTCACCGGTTTCCGCGTGCAGCATTCCATGGCCCGCGGCCCCGCCAAAGGCGGCATCCGCTACGCGCCCGACGTTACGCTCGACGAAGTGCGGGCACTGGCCAGCTGGATGACCTGGAAGTGCGCGGTCGTGAACATTCCATTCGGCGGCGCCAAGGGCGGCGTTATTTGCGACCCGAAGAATATGAGCCGGAACGAGCTGGAGCGCATGACCCGCCGCTATACGTCCGAGATCATCGAGTTCATCGGGCCTGAGAAGGACGTTCCCGCTCCCGACGTCAACACCAATGAGCAGACCATGGCATGGATCATGGACACCTACTCCATGCACATGCGCCAGACCGTCACCAGCGTTGTTACCGGCAAACCGCTCAACATCGGCGGCTCGCGCGGACGCGTGGAGGCCACCGGACGCGGCGTGATGGTGGTGTGCAACGAGAGCCTGCGCTACCTGAACATGCCGGTCGACGGCTGTCGCGTGATTATCCAGGGCTTTGGCAACGTTGGATCGAACGGCGCGCGCCTGATGCAGGAAAACGGATACAAGATCATCGGCATTGCCGAGAAGGACGGCGGGCTCTTCAATCCCAACGGAATCGACATCCACCAGTTGCTTGAATACAAGTACCGCAACGAGTCGATTCTCGGCTTCCGCAGCGCCGAGGCCATGCCCAGCGAGGAACTGCTGGTGAGTGACTGCGAGATCCTGATTCCCGCGGCGACAGAGAACGTGATCACCAGCCGCAATGCCGAGAAGATCAAGGCGCGCATCGTGGTGGAAGGCGCAAACGGACCCACCACTGCGGTTGCCGATGAGATTCTGGCCGACAAGCGCATCTTCATCGTCCCCGACATTCTGGCCAACGCCGGCGGCGTGACGGCAAGTTACTTCGAATGGGTGCAAGACCGCCAGGGCTACTTCTGGAAGGAAGCGGTCGTCAACGAGCAGCTCGAAACCATCCTGCGCGACAGCTTCGACGATGTGGTCCGCTATGCCGAGGCGCACAACGTAAACAATCGCATCGCGGCCTACATGCTGGCGATCGATCGGGTGGCCTTCACCATCAAGCAGCGCGGCATCTACGCCTGAGAGCCATTCAACAAGGCAGGCAAATGGGGCGGGACGGGCGATGAGCTCGTTCCGCTTTTCGCGCGTTGACTGGCCACTTGATTTGCAATCCGCATCGGGCTCTCTGTGAATGCGATAATGGAGCTAGCGACTTTCTTGCCCGGCAGCTCTACACATGAATCTGCCTAACTCCATCACGATGAGCAGGATCCTGATGATCCCGCTTTTTTTGTGGATTCTGTCAGCCCATTTTCCCTGGCAGGGACCGGCGGGAACGCAGGAGATCCTGGCCTCGGTTCTCTTTGTTCTGGCGTCGATTACCGACGGGCTCGACGGCTACCTGGCGCGAAAACGCGGCCAGATCACCACCATGGGCATGCTGCTCGACCCTCTGGCCGACAAGATCATGGTGACAGCGGCCCTGATCGCGCTGGTGGCCTACAACCCGCAAGTGGTAAAGGTCTGGATCGCGGTGGTCATCATCGGCCGCGAGTTCCTGATTTCGGGATTGCGTTCGATCGCCTCATCTGAAGGATTCACCATTACCGCCAGCGAACTGGGCAAACTGAAAACCGTAGTCCAGATTGTCGCGGTGGTATCGGCAATCCTGGCCCATCGCTGGGATCACTGGCAGATCGGATTCGTGGTGATTCCGGTCAAGTGGTACGCGGTCGCCGCGGTTTACTTCGCCGTGGTCGTCTCCGTCATCTCGGCCGTGGATTACTTTATTGGCTTCTGGAGGGAAATCGACCACGTCTCAAAGGATCGCCGCCAGGCGTCCGTGCTCTCGCGCGGCAAGAGCGTGAAGATCACGTAAAGCAGGAAACAGGGATCAGAGCTAAGGGATCTGAAAACTGATCACTGATAACTGACCCCTGATCTCTGAACCCTGACCCCTGTTCTTCACTGTCAATTGCCCGCCGGGACCGGCCGCATGGCTGGCGATTCCACGCGGAATTCGGCCGGGGATGCAAGCGAGTGGTGGACCAGGCAGTGTCGTACAGCTCGAAGCAGGCCCTCGTTGTGCGCGTCGGTGAGCGGGACAGGGCAGATTACCGTAACCGCAAAATTGCCGAGCCGGGCCGGCTGCTGCAGCTTTTCGGCGGTCACCCGCACCTTCACCCCTGTCTCAGTCAGTTTTCGCGAGCGCAAGTATTCCACCGCATAGAAGGCCGCGCATGATCCTAATGCGGCAAGCAGCAGCTCCGGAGGCGTCATCCCGGCATCTTCTCCGCCGTTTTCTGCCGGCTGATCGCTGACCAGCGCGTGAGTTCTTGCCTTCACCAGGAACTGCACACCTTCAGCTTGCGAAACCTGAACTTCCATCGCGCCCACGTCCTTCTGTACTCATTGTGCTGCTGCAGCAACCGATAAGTCGTCGCATGAGGCCGCATCCTCGGTCGATTATGACGCTGGCGTGCGATCTCAAGCCGTGCCCTCGATCGCCACCCCGCAGCGGGAACGAAGAACCCGTCTGGGTTTGACGCGCTTGGCTGCGCTGGGCGCTCAGATTCCAGCCCGTACCGCGAAATCGGCGTTCAGACGCAGAAATACCGCATTGCCGGGTTGGAAAGCTCGAATTGTCTAGAGATCGCTTTGAAACCAACTACCTTCCACCGCCACGGCCACCGCCGCCGCCACCCTTACGGGCAACGTAGCAGTCGCGGCAATAGACCGGACGGTCACCGCGCGGCTCAAATGGCACGGTCGTCGGTTGTCCGCAATTGGAACAAATCACTGGAGTTCCCTGCGCCGGAGCAGACCGGTATCCGCCTCCGCCGCCCCCGTCGGCTTTCTTGGCCTGACGGCATGGCTTGCAGCGTTTCGGGGTAGAAAACCCTCTCTCCTGAAAAAATTGCTGGTCGGCAGCGGTGAACGTGAATTCCTGACCACAATCGCTGCATGTTAACTGCATGTCTCCGGCCATAAGGGCCTCCAAGAAAGTTGTGCTTGTGCGCCAATTGTACAGCCCAATTAGGGATTTTTCGCAGCGAATGTTTTTTGGATGGAAAAACTTGCGCCCGGGCCCCCAATACTTACCCCGTTTAACCTCCTGGGCTTGTATTCTCTTCACGGGAATGCAGGCTGGTGCGCGCGCAGGAGTGCTGCTCCCGGTAACCAACTGGTTCAGGTATGGCAAAAGCAGCCAATCCGCAGTTTGAGGCAGAGTGCATTCGCCGGATTCTGGCCGGCGAACATCATCTGTTTCATGAACTTATCCGTCCCTGCGAACATTCCATCTATTTTCTGTTGCTCTCCATCCTGCACAACGAGGCCGACGCCGAGGATGCCGCCCAGGAAACCGCGATCAAGGTCTTCCGCAATCTGCACATGTTCCGCGGCGATTCGCAGTTCAAAACCTGGGTGCTCTCGATTGCCCGCAACGAAGGACTGGGCCGGCTACGTAAAAACGACCGGCTGCGCGAAGACTCGCTGGAAGCCCTTACGGGCGAGGATTCAGGCGACTTCACTCCGGCCGTGTTGACCAGCTGGCGCGAGGTGCCGTCTGAGGCGCTGGAAAAGAAGGAGCTTGCCGGGCTGATTCGCGGCGCAATCGAGGACCTGCCCGATATTTACCGTAACGTGGTGTTGCTCCGGGACATCGAAGAAATGGACGTGTGCGAGACCGCGGCCACCCTGGGAGTCACCGAGGGGGCGGTGAAAGTCCGCCTGCATCGCGCCAGGGCGCTCCTGCAGCGTAAACTGGCACATAAGTTGAAACCGTTTGCACCAAAACGCGGGTTGTTCGGCCGGGGAAGATGAGAATCGACTGCGAGCACGTGTGGGAGCACATCTCCGCCTACATCGATGGCGAAGTGGATGCGGCTCTGCGCGCGGAAATCGACAAGCATCTTGAGACCTGCGAGATCTGCTCGGCGGTGCTCGATTCCACACGCAATGTCGTGGTTCTGGTGGCGGATGGACGTGTTTTCGAGCTGCCTGCCGGATTCAGCGAAAGGCTCCACGAGCGGCTGGAAGCAGAGCTGCAGTCCTCAGAAAAATAAAGAGTAACGGCAATTCCTCATACTGGAATTTGCGGCTAACCGTTCAACTTTGGATCGTGATTTGCGGGGCTGGCGGTTTGCGGTGCACCACTCCGTGCGCCCACATCTCAACCCCCACAAGCGCAAGCGTGAGCAATGCCACTGCCACCTGCAATCGTTCTGAGCGCCGCTGGGCCGGGTTGACCTCCTTCTGACGCCATTTCGCCTCGGGCCGGGAGCGAAGATGCCAGATCCACGCCAGCACGGCGAGATTCACCAGGGAGCCTGCGACGGCCAGAATGAGCATCGGAATGCGGATTGCATCCTGGTGAAATTCGAGCAGCGGAGCTGCAATACTGCTGGCCGCCAGCGCGCCGAGGCCAATCAGCACGCGAATGCCGTTTACGGCGACCACCGCAGTGCACAAACTCTGCAATACGGCCAGCACCACGCCTGCGCCGTTTACGATCTCCAAACCTTTGAGGGTTTTCAAACGACCTCCTGCGGCCGGAAGGCACAGGAAGAGACTCCCGGGTTGAATCAGGGTAGCGCACGGGCCAGCAGGTCGCCAAACCCGAGGAAGCGCGGCACACGGTCGGGATGCCGGTCTTTGGATCTGCAGAAAATCATTTACGTATATCCAATTTCCCTGTAACTATTTTTTCAGAGGTTCTATCTCAGGAGCATACCCTTTCTGCGGGGTGGGTCAAGCCTGCCCCCTGAGCAATCCAACCGCGGAGCCCCTTCCGCCCCAACCCCCCAGCGAGGTCACAATCTCTATGAAGAATCAACTGAATGCGCTGCTTTTGACCGCGGCTCTTGCCGGTCTGACCGGCGGTACCACTGTGGCTGCCCAATCGACCAACTCGGCTGCCAACCACTCGGCCAAGTTCACCAGGGCCGGCCTCAGTTTCGGCCAGCAGACCCCGGCTCCCAAACACTCCTGTAAAGGCAAGAACGATTGCAAGGGACAGGGCGGCTGCAAGTCGAGCGACAACGGCTGCAATGGCAAGAACAGCTGCAAGGGCAAGGGCGGCTGCGCAACCGACGGCTCAAAGATGCCGAAGGCCAACTTCGCTTAATCCGGACGTAACCCCCAAACGAGGGATCGGAAGCGCTGTCTCCTGACCGCGCCCTGCGCATTTGCAGCCTTCCGCTCCCTCTCACTCCCCGCTATTCACTGACCACTGTTAACAGACCCCTGATCCCTGACACCTGATATATGCCCGGTAATCGATTCAATGCGTACGCTGACCACGGAGTCGGAATCGGCTTGCGGATTCCGCACTACGAGCACATCTTTGCACGCAAACCCGTGGTTGACTGGTTTGAAATCATCTCAGAGAATTTCATGATCGACGCCGGCCGGCCTCTGGCCACTCTCGACAGGATCATGGAGCGCTACCGCGTGGTGCAGCACGGCGTCTCCATGTACTTCGGGAGCGTGACCGCGACCGATCCCGAGCATCTGCGGCAATTGAAGCAGCTTGTGCGCCGCACTAAAACGCCCTGGCTGAGCGATCATCTGTGCTGGGGCTCGGTCGACGGCACCTACACCCACGATCTGCTGCCGTTGCCCTACACCTGGGAGGCCGTCGAGCGCACCGTTGAACGCGTGAAGATGGTGCAGGATTATCTCGAGATTCCCGTCGCCGTCGAGAACGTGAGCTCGTATGCGACCTTCACCGCTTCTGAGATGACCGAGTGGGAGATTGTAACGGAAGTAGCAGAGCGCGCCGATTGCGGCCTGCTGCTCGACGTGAACAACATCTACGTCTCCGCCATGAATCACGAATTCAACCCAATGGAATACGTGAACGCCGTCCCGGCGCACCGCGTGGCGCAGATTCACATCGCAGGCCACTCACGCTACGAGAGATACATCCTCGACACGCACGATCATCCCGTAATCGATCCGGTATGGCAGCTCTATGCGCGCGCCATTGAGCGCTGTGGTCCAACGCCCACGCTGCTCGAGTGGGACGACCACATTCCGAGCTTTGACGAGGTGCACGCCGAAGCGCTCAAGGCCAATCGCTATCTGCATCGCCAGGAGCCGGCTCCGGAACTGGTTGAGGCCGCGTCATGAATCTTGAATCCATCCAGCGCGAAATGGCTGCGGCGGTAATGCAGCCCCTCACTCCCGACGAAGGCATGCGGTCCCACGCCGCCGACGGCCGCGCCATGGCCGAAGTTGCGGAGTCGTTCATCGCGCCCAACAGCCGTCTCACCGCGTTCGAGCGACTCGAAATCTACAACCGGCAATACTGGTTTCGCGTGCTGACCGGGCTGGCCGAGGACTTTGTGGCGCTACGTGCCGTGCTGGGCACGCGCAGATTTGCCGCGCTCTCAGTTGCATATCTCACCGAACATCCCAGCCGCTCATTCACCATGCGCAATATCGGCTCGCATCTGCCGGCGTGGCTCGCCGCGCATCCCCAGTTTGCCGGACGCCGTCACGCGCTCGCGGTCGACATCGCAAAAATCGAATGGGCCTTCGTTGTGGCCTTCGATTCGGGGGAGCGGGCGCCGCTGACCCTCGCGCAGATTGCCGCGCTCGACGCTTCGTCACGGCTCTCATTGCAACCGCACATCGAGTTGATGCAGCTGAATTACCCGGCAGAAGATCTCGTACTGGAGTTGCACCAGCGCGAAAAACGGCAGACCAGCGAAGCAGGGGTGGGCTCCGACGAAGGGGATCAGCCTCCGGCAAAGCTCCCGCGCGTCCGGCGCAGGCCCACATGGCTCGCCGCGCATCGCGTGGAATATTCGGTCTACTACCTGCGTCTGGAGCGCGAGGCCTGGCAGATTCTTGACGCGCTCAGCCAGGGAAAGACACTTGCCGATGCAATCGAATCGGGGTTCGCCGATTCGCGCATTCCCGCCGGACGGCGCGCAGCCCGGCTGCAGGAGTGGTTCAACCAATGGGCCGAACTGGGATGGCTTTGCGCGCGTGAAGCCTAGATTGCGTTGCGTCTTGATTCCCTGATTGCTGCATTAAGAATGCCGAATGTCATCCTGAGCGAAGGTCGCCGCGGCGACCGGAGTCGAAGGATCCGCAGTTGCTTTTCTCATCGCGCACGACATTACCCTTGCAGCGCACCAAAGCTCACTCTGCTGCGCAGTTACTCATAGTAAGGGCGCGTCCTTTGATCGACAGAAGGGAACAGTCATGATCGGCAAATTGATTTCCGCATATCGCAGCGCAGTGACCTTGCTCAACCGCCTGCAAAGCCCGCTGCTGCTTGCCATCCGTCTCTACTGGGGATTCCAGTTCGCGCAGGACGGCTGGGGCAAACTCACACACCTGGACAAAGTCGCAAGCTTCTTCGCAACGCTCAATCTTCCCGCGCCCGGCGCCACGGCCCTCGTGGTTGCACTGGTAGAACTCATCGGCGGCATTCTCTTTTTTGCCGGCATCGCCTCGCGCCTCGTCTCGCTCGTCTTGTTCGTGAATATGACCATGGCTTACCTGAGCGTTCCGGACGATCGCGTCAACTTTCGGCATTTCTTCTCGAACCCCAGCGACTTTTACGGCGCAACTCCGTACACGTACTGGTTTGCTGCGCTGCTCATTCTCATCCTCGGCCCGGGCGCAATTGCCCTCGACGCCCTGATTACGCGCAGGTTCGCAAAAACCTGCAACTGACGGCGCGCGTTATCATCGATCCGGACCTTCGGGACAGATGCTCGAATGCGGATCGTGTACATGCTCGCCTCGCTGGGTGTGGGCGGCGCGGAGAAACAGGCGCTGGCATTGGCCGAGCGCATAGCCGGGCGCGGTCACACTGTAACGCTCGTGACGCTGCTGCCTGAGACGGGAGATGAATGGCCGTCCACGCTTCCCGCAATTCGGCTCAATCTGCACAGGAACCCTTTCAGCCTGCTGGCGGCGCTCATGCGCGCGCGCCGCATTCTGCGCGAGCTTCAACCAGACATCATTCACAGCCACAGCTTCCACGCGAACATCTTTACTCGGCTGGTGGGCCCATTTGCTGGCCGCCCCGCAGTGATTTCGACCGTCCATAACGTCTATGAGGGCGGCTGGCATCGCATGCTTGCTTACCGGCTCACGGATGGGCTGTGCGCGCGCACAACCGCTGTGAGCCGGGCCGTATCCAATCGGTTCGTGAGTCTCAGGGCTGTCTCCGCGGAGAAATGCACAGTCGTTCTCAACGCAATTGACCTGACCGAATTCAAGCCTGACGCTGAGCGCCGTCGAAGCCTGAGAGAAAGCCTGGGCGCGGCCGACGAATTTGTGTGGCTCGCCGCGGGACGCATGACAGCCGCGAAAGATTACCCCAGCCTGTTGCGCGCCTTCGCCCGAATCCTGAAAGTTGATCCGAACGCATTTTTGTGGATCGCCGGGCAGGGAAGCGACGCCGCGATTGATGGACTTGTGAACCTGGCAGACGAACTGGGTATAGCCCGCTGCATGCAATGCCTGGGCCTGCGCCGCGATGTGCCGGCCTTGCTCGATGCTGCCGATGGATTTGTCTCGAGTTCCGCCTGGGAAGGTATGCCGTTGGCGATTGCCGAGGCCATGGCGATGAAGAAGCCGGTTGTTGCAACCGATGTTGGCGGTATTCGCGAACTCGTCGCCGGGAACGGATCTCTGGTGCCGGCGCGCGATCCCGGCGCGCTCGCTGGCGCGATGCTTGAACTGATGCGTAAGCCTGAGGCAGATCGTTTTGCAATCGGCTGCGCCGCGCGCATCCGCATGGCAACCGGTTTCAACATCGAATCCCGCGTCGAAGAATGGGAAGATCTGTATCGGTCACTTGTTTCTTGAGCGCCGCATACCCCCGCACGACTTCAAAGAAAAAGGCCGGAGTCTCGCGCTTCCGCCCTGTGTCTCCCACAACCCAGCCCTGCGATCCCTGATCCCTGACCCCTGACCCCTGCCTTTAGAACTGAAACGCCGCCTGAATGAAGATTCTGCGTGCCGCCGAACCCGTGGGCGAAGCGAACATTCCGCCGGCCATGTTCGTCGATTTCTCGAACCGGCTTCCCGGGCCGGTGACCCCGGTTGTGGAATCCCATGCCGGCGCAACCACACCCGATGGAGTACCGTAGTCGATGTCGTTGAACAGGTTCAGCGCCTGGGCACTGAAGGTAAGCGCATATTTGCGCCCGGTGTTGGCGCCGCCCCACGGACCGCCCCGGCCACCTCCTCCGCCCATTGGGCCGCCGAAGCCGCCAAAGCCACCACCAAAGCCGCCACGGCCGCCGCCCGGCCCTCCGCGGCCACCACCCTGAGGAGGACCGCCTCCGCTCTGATTCGGACCGCCTGTGGCCTCAACCTTCGGACCGAGTCCCCACGACCGGCTGACGCGCAGATTGATTGCTACTGAAGCCGGAGAGTCGCCTTTGTTGATCCCGAACAGCTCTTCCCCTGGTGCCGGGATCGTGTCGAGGCATCCGAACGGCGTCATGGCGTACTGCGAGGGCTGGGGCCCTGGAGTCGCCGCGCAGTCCGATGAAGAGACCAGCCCCGGCCGGTCATTGAAGAAGTTGTCGCCGGTAAGGTCGTTTTCAACCGCTACGTTGAAGGGGCGTCCCGCCTGCGCAACCAGGAATGGGTTGAACGACAGTCCCCACGGGCCGTTGTAAGTGCCCATCAGGAAGACCATCTGCGGGCGCACAAATCCGGCCCGGCCGTAATCCTGCTTCAGGTTGTATGAGTCTGACGGGCTCGACCCGCCTCCGCCATCGGAGTGAGCCCTGGTCACGTTGTAGAAGCCCATCATGCTGAAGTTCTTTGTGACTTGCGCCCTGATGTTAACGATCACCTGGTTCTGTTTGAACACCGCCTCAGGGAAGAATTGGTCGACGATACCCAGAGACGGGTCGGGCCGCACGCCGGTCAGAGTGGAACTGCTGAACTCGTAGGTCCCTGGCAGATAAGCGTTCGCATCGCGCGTCACCATCTGGTGAACGCCGTTCGAGTGCAAGTACGTGAAGGTGAGCGTTGCGGCCTTGGTGAGTTGCCGCTCAAGAGTCGCGCCGATCTGTTCGGTGTACGGCGAGTGGTAATGCGGTACTACCGTATTAATCTGCCCAACCAACTGGCTGCCCGTGCCGCAGCCCTGCGCCTCGGCGCTTGCCAGGCTCGTCGGATCAAAACAGGTCGGGTCGCTGATCACGGTTTGCGTCTGGCTCTTCAACGGATTCCCGTTGTATTGCTCAAGGTCCATTACGTCGCCGATCCCGAACCGGTCGTAGAAGATGCCGAATCCACCGCGCAACACGGTCTTTGAAACCGTGCCTTTCTTATGTCCGTCGAGAGCGTAAGCAAACGCCACGCGCGGAGCCCAGTCATTGTGGTCGGCAACGTGGTTCTGCGTCTCCCAGCGCAGGCCGCCCGAGAGCGTGAGATACGAACGGAACTTCCAGTCGTCCTGAAAGTAGAGCGATCCGTCAAAGACGTTGCCCGAAAATGCGACCGGGCCCGATGTGTAGGTGAGCTTATTGGGCGCATTAACGCTGCCGCACGTTATGTCGTTTGACGATGGGGCAGTGGGGCAAGCCGCGCCGTTGGCCAGTTTATTCAGAGCGCCGGCGTAGTCGTAGACAGTTGAAAAATTGAAACTGCCGTTGAAATTCGAATCCGTCGACGTGGCCTGGCGATTGTCGCGAAGCCATGCGCCAAACTTGATCGCATGGGGCCCCGCGGTCATCGTTGTTATGTTCTGCAATTCAAAGTGGTCGCTATGTTCTGAGTCTTGCTGCGAGCCGTTGCCGCCTGAAGTAAAAAAGCCGGGGACGCTCACCGTTGGAGCCGTGCTCACCGGCGTGCTGGACGAGTTCGATCGTTCGTACTCAAAGCGGGTCTCGTTCACAATTCGGTCGCTGATCACTTGAGAATCGCTGAGCTGCACCGTGTGGTCGATCGAGTGGGAAGAGGAACTCAGCGTTGGCAGCGATGTGGAGCCGATCTGTCCGCTGGAAGTGTTGCGGGAGAACTGGTAGCGCAGAGTGAGGGTATTCTTTTTCCCAAGCTGAAGATCGATTCGAGGCGACACATTGGTATGCGTCGACGGATTGAACAAGCTGCCGGTCTGCGCGGCGATTTGGCCCGTATTTCCGTTCAATGTGGGGACGTAGTACACCCCCGATGTAGTGTCTTGGTCGGCGGTCTGCACGGTGTATACGCTGGCGTCCTGGTTGTTGCGTTGCTCAATACTGAAAAAGAACGATGCCCATTTCGAGAGCGCTCCGCTCACCGTTCCGTTGCCCTGGATGCTGTGGTAAGCCGCAATTGTCTTGGTGAACGGGTTCCCCGTGTTGAACGCGTCGTCGTTCCCCTGAACAAAGGCCCGTCCGTGCAGGGTATCGGTCCCGGGCTTGGTCAAAATCTCGATGCGGCCGTAACCCAGGCGGTCGAACTCCGCGGAGAAGGGATTCTGATTGATGCGGATCTCGCGGATCGCCGACTTGGGAGGTAATTGCCCCCCGGTGAATCCGTCGATGTAGATTTGGCCGCCGTTGGGGCCAGCCGATGGTCCAGCCAGCGCTGTCAACTCGTTTTGCAATTCGTCGGGGTCGTCGGAGAGTGCATCGAGGTCGCTGCCTTTGAGCACAATCGCGTTGGAGTTCTGGCCGGCTTCGACGCTCACCTGTGGCCCGCCCTCGTCGCTGACTATTACCTGCTGTTGCGCCTCCTCAATGGCCATCTTGATATCCACATTCTTCGTCTGACCCGCGGCCAGAGGAATCGGCTGCGAGACGAACGGGGCGAAACCCTGGAAAGTGGCCTCGATGACGTAACTGCCGGGTGCCAGCCCTCGCACCGAGTAACCGCCCGCAGCATCGGCAGAAGTCTGCGCAACCCTGGCGCCCTTGGCCGTAGCCACCGTGATCCGCGCTCCGGGAATCAACGCTCCAGTCTGGTCGGCAATGTGGCCGCGCAACATGCCGGCAGCAGCCGGCGCAGCGGTCGCGGTTGCCTGCGCGCCGTCAGAAGGTCCGGCAGCCTGGGCCCGCGCCATCGTACCGGTTACGGCCAGCGCCAACGCGAGAACAATATGAACAAAACAACGAACTCGTAAGTACACTATTCCTCTCATTTTCCCTAACCAGTCTGCGATGGCCTCTATTGGGCTGCTTCCGGCGCGCTCGATCCCATGCTCCAGTTCGACAGCAAGTCCTGGCTCGCCGGAGCTTCGAGCAGCGGCTCAACGCCGGCAAGCAGCGTGATGGCGGTAACGTCTGACGCACCCTGCGTTGAAACCAGCATGATCGCCTCGCCCTTTTGAAGATCCTTCAGTTGAATCGCGGGTGCGCGGCTAAGCGCCTGGGAAAGGTCTCCGGTTCCGCCGCCTGCGCTGCGCTGACCGCCCTGCCAGCCGCCATTCCCGCTTCCGGCCGCGGTACCACTGCCGCCACCGGCTCCACTGCCATTTCCGGCACTGCTTCCACCGCCACTGTTGCCGGACCCATTTCCGCTGGCGGCGTTCTGCGGCCTGTAAGCTCCCCCGCCAAACCCGCTCGGAGTCTGCCCCTTCAGCCGCATCGCAATAAACTGCGCCATGCGGTCAGGCAGTCGGCGCATCTGTGACTCCGCGCCCATGTGGATGGTCACCTGCTTCTTCGTCACCAGGTCCTTGACCACGAGTGTCGAACCTGCCGGATCAATGGAGCTGATCGTCCCCGAAATATTGCGGAAACCTCCCGAAACCACTTCATCGGCGGTGAGAGTGTCCGCGGTCTTCTGGCCCCTTGCGCGCAACTGGTCGCCCGCTTGAATGGCCGTAATGGGCGCGGCGACCGCTTCATCAAAACGCACAGAACCCGGTGCGTAACGCTTCAGAATGGTCGCTTGCGTCGTCTTGATCGTTACGGTCTGCGGGGTCGGCCCGCCTCCGCTTGACAACACAATGACGCCCGATGTGGCATCGACGCTCTTCACCAAGCCGCCCACCCCGCGCTGCCATGCTTCAGCCTCCTGCTGCTGCTTCTTCTGAACGTCGGCCGCCTTGATGGCCACAACGCGCAGCGCGACAGGCACGGCTGCCGTTGAATTGGGATCGAGGTTCACCAGAACCCTGTCGCCAACGGCAAGATCGGTGAACTGCATGTCAACCGCAGCGCTCAGATTGGTTTGTCCCGGCTCAACGCGCTTGAGGATGGCATTCGCAGGCACCTGGACTTGCCGCGAATCTCCCTGCGCGGTCTTGACGGTCAGCGTGTCGCCATTGATTGACGTAATAGCGCCCAGAAACTTCACTAACGCGGCCAGCTGCGCCGGCGCCAGAGGCGCAACCAGAAGCGCTGCCAATGCCAGCAAACTCGAAATCTTCACAATCTTCTGCGTGCTCTTCATAAAGTCTTTCCACGAAGGAATAATTCACCTGCCAGGGAGATGCGGTTGCTATTCCGGTAGACGGAGCAAGTCCGGAAAAAGTTGAGGGGTAACCCCGCAATCCCGCCATTCCTCAAGCGCCTCATTTAAGGGCGGTTGAATGGGAATCGGCACGGCTTTCGATGCACTTTTACCGCGCCGTTCGGCAACTTCAGGGGATTAGGCGGTAGAACTGCGCCGTCAGCGCGTCTTTATTTTTTTGCGACAAGGGTTGGATACCACACCGCTCCGCTGCGGTCATCGGCTCACGCATACGTAACCTGTCCGAGGATCACCGCCCTCGACGCGCCGGTAGCTGCCGGCACATTGCCCGGCAACCGATGCCAGGTTTGCCACGCGAGCAGCGCGAAGGCCGCCGCCTCCTTGGCTTCGGCGGGCAGGCCGAACTCTTCAGGCGTATGCATCGTGCAACCCAGCGGCTCCAGGCGGGCGGCCAGCATCCTCATCAATGTTCTGTTCCGCGCGCCGCCGCCTGAGACGATGTAGTCTACAGGCTTGCCTTCCATGAGCGGCCCAGCAAACCGTTCGTAACTACGCGCAATGCTCTCGGCCGTTAGCGCAGTCGCCGTGGCCAGAGCATCTTCGACGCGCTCGCTAAGCGTTCTACACTTTTCCAAAAACTCTGCGGCGTAAGCCTTGCCGAACTGCTCGCGGCCGGCGGTGCGCGGAGGTTTTAATTTGAAGTAACGATGCCGCAAGGCGTCTCTGAGAGCCGGTTCGAGCATGACGCCGCGCGCCGCCAGCGCTCCATTGCGATCGAGCCTTTTGCCGAACAGTTCCTGCGCCAGCCAGTCGATGACCATGTTGCCGGGCCCGGTATCGAAGGCAATGAGTTTTTCCGGCCCTGCTCCGGCAGGGATCGCGGTCAAGTTGGCGATGCCGCCGATATTCTGCAGGACGCGCCCGCGCTTGTCGTCCGCGAAAAGTACATAGTCCAGAAGAGGAACGAGCGGAGCTCCCTGGCCGCCGGCAAACATATCCGCGGAACGAAAGTTTGAAACCACAGGCACGCCAAGTCGCGACGAAATCGCCTGCGCCTCGCCCAGTTGCCATGTGCACGCGAATCGCCGCCCGGCGAAGGCTTCGGCGCGGGCCTGGTGATAGAGCGTCTGTCCGTGGCAGCCGATAAGGTCAAGCTTGATTTTGTGCCGCCGTACAGTCGCTTCAACTGCCTCAGCATATGCGATGCCCAGCCGCCAGTTGAGCCGCGCAAGTTCTGCGGTTGAGATTGATTCGGCATTCATCGCATCCAGCACCGCGCGTCGCAGCGCTTGCGGAAACTTGAACGCCTCGTTCGCCAGCAGCTTGAGCGTGGGCCTGCCTCGGCCGGGCACAATTCTAACCACCGCCACATCGATTCCGTCAGCCGATGTGCCGCTCATGATTCCAGCAACCGTCATTGCGTGCGCTGTCATGAGATTTCCGCCGGTGCAGCGGCCCTTGGGCTAATTGCGTCTGTCTGGCTGGCTGCGACGCGGTCGCGGAAACGCGCAATGCGCGTCCGCAGTGCCTCGAATTGCTTTGTCGTCAGCGATCGCGAAACGCCCTCCGCGTAAAGCCGCCTGCGCTTGCGCTCCACCTCCGCCGCGCGCGAGAGCAGTAGCCTGCCGAATGCCGCCGAACGCTCGGCTTCGCTCAGCAACGCCTCGTAGCTGCGCAGAATCAGTTCAGGACTGTGGCAAATCTCCAGCAAGTCGCTGCCGGCGGCTACCGCCGCAATCGCCGCCTGATCGACCGGCAGGAACTTGAGAATGCCGCCCATCTCCAGATCGTCTGAGAGAATAATGCCACGATAACCGATCTTCTTGCGCAGCACGCTTGTGATCCAGAAGGCCGACGCGCTGGCCGGCCGCACCTTGCCCGGCGTAGCGGGATAAGCCGCGTGGTTCATCATGATCATCGGCATGTCGCGGTGCAGCTCTCGATAGGGAACCAGATCCTCATTCCACAGTTGATTCCACTTGCGGTCGATCTCGGGCATCACAAAATGCGTGTCACCGGCCGCGCCGCCCAGGCCAGGGAAGTGTTTTCCGCAGCCTATCACTCCATGCGCTTCCAGCCCTGCGAGAAACTCCCGCGCATACGCTGTTACCTCCGCTGCGTTTGCTCCAGGCGGGCGCGAGCCCAGCACTTCGGCAGCTTCAGGCAAGGCCAGATCCACCACCGGCGCGAGCGTGGTATTGAACCCGAATGCGCTGGTTGCGCGCGCAATCAACTCGCCGTGCTCGCGTGCCAGTTGCGGTCTGCCCAGCTTGCGCATCGCCGCGCCAACCGCCTGGGCTGAGGGCAGGGCGGCAAGCGCATCGCGTACCCGATTCACCGTTCCACCTTCAATGTCGACGCAGCGCACCGCATGGGCAGCGCAGAACGCCGTTGCTTCATCGAGCAGCGCCCGCGTCTGCTGTGGGTCTTCGATGTTGCGCTTGAACAGAATCACACCGCCGGGCCGCACCAGCTTGAGCCACGCGTGCTCCAGGCCCGTAAGCTCTGTGCCCCCGAGCCCAACCACTAGCAAACTCCCCGCTGCCTTCCGTAATCTCTCAGCCATCGTCGCCTTTATTCCCTAGCCCCTAATCCCTGGTCCCTGTCTCTTTCAGCTCCCGTTGCAGCTCCTCAAGCAAATTCAGCGCCTGCAGCGGCGTGAGGGAATTCACATCGGTAGCTTCAATTCGATCCACGATGCGCTGCGAGAGCGGCGTGAAGATCGTCAGTTGCATTGGCTCCGCTGCCGTTTCTACCTGTACACTTTGCCGTTCCTGTTTTTCATGCTGGCGCAGCACATGGCGCGCGCGCTCAATTACTGTGGCTGGCAGGCCGGCGAGCTTCGCCACCTCAATGCCGTAGCTTTTGCTTGCCGCCCCGGGCTCGATATTGTGCAGAAAGACGATGCCGCCAGCCGCCTCCTTCACGCCCACGCGCAGATTGCGCACGCGCGGCAGCTTCTCAGCCAGCATGGTCAGCTCGTGATAGTGCGTGGCGAACAGCGTGCGCGCTCCGGTCTCGGCGTGCAGAAACTCAACCGTCGCCCACGCCAGGCTCAACCCGTCGAAGGTCGCCGTGCCGCGGCCCATCTCGTCAAGCAGAATCAGGGAACGCCGTGTTGCCGTATTCAGAATGGTCGCCGTCTCGGTCATCTCAACCATGAAGGTCGACCGGCCACGGGCCACGTTGTCGCTGGCGCCGATGCGCGTATAAATGCGGTCGACGAGCCCGAATCGCAGGCTGTCTGCCGGCACAAAACTGCCCATCTGCGCCATCAGCACCAGCATCGCCGCCGTGCGCAGATAAGTGCTCTTGCCACCCATGTTCGGCCCCGTAATCAGTAACAGGCTGGGCCCGTCCTGTGTTGCGTTCAGGTAGAGGTCGTTCGCAATGAATCGCCCTTCGCGCGTGTCTTCCATCCACTGCTCGATGACCGGGTGGCGCGCCGCAAAAGCTTCGAGCACCGGCTCGGCGTCAAGCTTTGGCCGCGTATATCTGCGTCCAGCGGCCAGATGCGCAAAACAAGCCAGCAGATCGGCCTCCGCCACAGCCGAAGAGCTGCGGCGAATTCTTCTCGCGGCCTCCAATACACTTGTCCGGAGTGAAGAAAAAATGCGCTTCTCGATCTCGATACATCGATCGTGCGCGGTTAGAATCTTGCGCTCGTATTCCTTGAGTTCGGGAGTGGTGAACCGTTCTGCATTCACCAGCGTTTGTTTGCGTTCGTAGTCCGCGGGCGCCAGCGCCAGGTTCGCCTTGGTTATCTCGATGTAGTAACCGAAGACCGAGTTGTAGCGTACCTTCAGCGATCCGATTCCCGTCCTTTGCCGCTCGCGATCCTCGATGGCCGCAATCGCCTGCCGGCCGCTCGTCGAAATCGACCGCAGCTCGTCAAGCTCCGCGTCCACTCCGGCCGCAATCGCTCCTCCATCGGCGAGCGTCAGCGGCGGCTCGTTCACAATGGTCTGCGCGATGCGCGCCGTCACATCTTCGAGCGTGTCGAGCCGCGCCCGAATCTGACACCACGCGGGCGCGGCCATGGCATCCAGCGCGACCCTTAGTCCGGGCAGCTTGGCCAGGCTCGCGCCCAGCGCGCACACATCGCGCGGCCCGGCGGAGTCGAGGCTGATGCGCGCCAGCAGCCGCTCCAGATCGAGAATCCCCGTAAATGCCCGGCGAATCTCCTCTCGTTTCACCAGGTCGCTGTGCCCCTCGGCCACTGCCTCACACCGCAACTCGATTGCCGCCGCCTCATTCAGCGGACGCAGAATGGTGGCGCGCAGCATCCGCTTGCCCATCGGCGTCAGGCATTCATCCATGGTGCGGAAGAGCGTGACGCGTTCGTCCTGTCCCTGGAAAAGCGGTTCGACCAGTTCAAGATTCCGCACCGTCACGTGGTCGAGTTCGAGCGAGGTCGAGTGTTCTTCAAAACGCAGCGAATCGATGTGTAGCGCCTCATTTTTCTGCGTGGTGCGCACGTAATGCAGCACCGCTCCGGCAGCAATGGCCGCAGCCTCGTGGCCGCTCAGTCCGAAGCCCTCGAGCGAGCGCACATTCAGTTGCCTTTCGACCAGCGGAACAGCGAAATCGCGTGTCCACACCCAGTCCTCGACGCGCGTGCGCGCAGCGATCCGCTCAACCTGGGGCGCAGGCTCAGCACCTGCCTGCAGCAGCACCTCGCGCGCGCCGGCCACCAGAATCTGCTCGATCGCCTCTTGCCGCGCGGCCGCCCCGCGAAACTCCGCCGTTCGGAACTCGCCCGTCGAAACATCGAGCAGCGCAACCCCGCAAATCGTTTCGCTGGGGTGCCCCACCCTAGCGGGGTGGCTTTTCCCGCTAGGGTGCGAAGGATCTGATCCAAGCCCGGAACCACGAGTTCCACCCATCTCGTACAACGCCGCCAGAAAGTTGTTCTGCTCCGGGCTTGCCGTCGGATCGAGCGCCGTCCCCGGCGAAAGCACGCGCGTTACCTCGCGCCTCACGATCTTCTTGGTGAGCTTTGGGTCCTCCATCTGGTCGCAGAGTGCGATTCGGTAACCCTTCCTGAGCAGGCGCGACAAATACCCCTCGACGGCATGGAACGGCACGCCGCACATGGGGATACTGCGCTCTTTATCGCGCGCGGTCAGCGTCAGCTCAAGTTCGCGGCTGGCAATGGCCGCATCGTCATAAAAAAGTTCGTAAAAGTCGCCCATCCTGAAGAACAGCAAAGCATCGGGATTCTGTCGCTTGGCTGCCGTCCACTGTCGCATAAACGGAGTAAGCTCCGGTCCGTCCTTCGCCGAGGGCAGTGAAGTCAGAGCAAACTCCCCTTCCGCGTCGGAATCCTGGTCCGGAACCTTTGCGCCCAAAGCAGGATCCAGGAGGGGCGAGTTCCGGTTATCGCTCGTGCCGGTCTGCCCCGGGGCAAGCAACGGAGTTGTGCTCGATTGGGAGTCGTCTCGGATCACACTGATTTTAAGACTAGAGCATTTTAGGGGACCCTGGGCTATAGCGGATTAGGGAATGGTGCATCCGGGGGTATCAGCCCAAAGTCAACGCGACCATCAGGGAGCGATGACCCTCCCCGATCTTTCGCGGACACAGTATTTCCTAATCCGCCGTAGGAACGCATCACCCGATGCTGCACAACCGGCCCGAAACCTCGCGTAGTTAAGAGCGTCAGCCGGGTACTGAAGAAAAACCCCTGCTGCCTGCCCACCGCCGTGTACAATTCCCTCGGCCACTTCGGGCCATCGCCTGGCTCCCCAAATCAAGGCGTGCAAGAGCATTGTTTGTGGCCCATTTCCCAGGAGGAAATCCCAATGAAGAAGTTCGCGCGTCCTTGTGCGCTCGCTCTGTTTTGCCTTGCAGCGTCCGCCATCTCCGTCTCGTGCCTCGCCCAGTCTGCCTTCAATGGCACATGGCGCACCGATGCCGCAAAAACCAAATTCTCCACCAAACCCAACGTCTCCTACATCAGCCAGGGGTGGTACCACTGTGTCAGTTGCAATCCGGCCTTTGACGTGGCCGCGGACGGGCAAAGCCATCCGGTCGCCGGTCATCCCTATGACGCCATCACCGTAACGATTGTCGATCCCAACTCTATATCTCTCTCCACCAGCAAAGACGGCAAAACCGTCTCGGAGCAAACCCGCACCGTTTCTGCCGACGGCAAGACCCTCACCGTCAAAACAACCTCTCACCCCAAAGATGGAAGCCCGGCCCTCACCTTCACTTCCGTGGCGAAACGCGAAGGGGTTGCTCCGTCGGGCGTCCACGCAACCTCGGGCAACTGGATCATCCAATCGCAGACCGGCAGTGAGGCTGCGTATACCGTGACCTACAAGGTTAACGGCGACCAGATCGCCATGACCCAGCCGGACGGCGAATCCTACACAGCCAAGCTTGACGGCACCGATGCGCCATATAGCGGTACCTACACCTTCGACACCGTTTCAGTGAAGAAGATCAGCGCCAACGTGATCGAGGAGATCGGCAAGCGGGGTGGCAATGTGATCAACGACTCCAAATTGACCGTCTCCGGGAATACGATGACCGTAGTCTCAACCGACGTCCCCACCGGCCGCACCTCAACCCACATCGCCCATAAAACAAAGTAGCCGCAGCCAAATTGCCTGTCCCTCCTGTTCCTGTCTGCCGTTCGGCGCTCCTGCCGGAAGGCGGGCAGGCGCAGGAACGTGTCTTCGCATGCCTCCGCAAAGAATCCGATTCGCTGCCACTTCTTCCGCCTGGGCTTCCGCGACTGCCGTTTAATCCCTGCCATCCTGTAGTCCTGTCATTCCTTTACGTGATTTGGATCACAGTATACTGAGGGGTTACGCCTTAACGTAATCCTTGCCATGTACCTTCTTTGGCTACGAGTTGCGGCAATTCTTTACGCGGCGGGAGCCATCGCCGTCTTCCCGGCTGTTCTCTACTCTCAGGAGCGCTGGCGCAAGTGGTGCGTGCATCTGGCCGGGATGGCGTTTTTCTTTCACTTTGTCTCGGTGGTCGAAATGCTCGTCCAGGCTCATCGGCTCATGCCGGTGGGCGAGCGCGAAATCGAATCGCTGCTGGGGTTTGCGGTAGCCGGCATTTTCTTTCTGGTCTGGTGGCTTTACGACGGCATCTCCCTCGGAATCTTTGCCTTGCCGGCGACATTCTTCCTCGTTTTTATCCCCGCGCTCGGTCCGAACCGCTATCGTTTCCCAAATCAGAGCGTTTACGACGCGTGGCTTGTGGCGCACATCATCGCCCTTCTGCTGGCCTATGCTGCGCTCTTTTTCAGCCTGGTGGCCTCCATGCTCTATCTGGTGCAGGAGCGCCGCATCAAATCCAAGATCAAGCCCGGGAAGACTTCGAAATGGGGTTCGTTCGACTGGCTGGCGCCGCTCGATACCCTGGAGCGCGTCGCCCTCGCCACCCTCGAATTCGGATTTCCGTGCATGACCGTCGGCCTTATCCTTGGCTCGGTCCTGGTTCAGGAGACCTCGGTCGGTGCGTCCTACTTCCTCAATCCAAACATTCTGGCCGCCTACGTTATGTGGGCGATCTACGTCACGCTGCTCTTTGTCCGCCACAGCAGGGGATTGCGCGGGCGCAGGGCCGCCTACATCTCCGGCGCGGCGCTGGTTGTAATGATGGCCGTCTGGTGTGTCAACTTCTTCAGCCAGGTTGAAAGGTTCGGTCCCAAATGACGCTTGCGCTCATCGGCGTCAATCACAAGACCGCGCCCATCGCGCTGCGCGAACGCGTTGCCATCTCGCGCGACGAACTGGCCGATGCCACGCGGGCCCTGGCCGCCATGCCCGGAGTTGCCGAATGCATGATCGTCTCTACTTGCAACCGGGTTGAGATACTGGCTGCCGTTGACGACGCAGATGTGCAGGTGAGCAGCTTTCTTGCCAGTCACTTTGGCGTTGAGTCCGAGGTTCTGAATCCCCACCTCTACGAGTACCGCGACAAGGATGCTGTTTCGCATCTCTTCCGCATGGCCGCCAGCCTCGACTCCCTGGTCATCGGTGAAGCGCAGATCCTTGGCCAGGTGAAGGAAGCCTTTGCCGTGGCCCGCGCCGCGGGTACGGTCGGCGGACAGCTTGACCACCTGTTGCAGAGTGCATTCTCCGCTGCAAAAAAGGCTCGCTCCGAGACCGGCATCGGCTCCAATTCAGTCTCGATTGCCTCGGTTGCGGTCGAACTGGCGCGCAAGATCTTTGGTTCTTTGAACGGCCGTACGGTCTTCCTGGTTGGGGCCGGCAAAATGAGCGAACTGGCCGCGCGGCACCTGGTGCAGCAGGGCGTGGGCGACATCATGGTCTCCAACCGTACCGCCGAGCGCGCCCGCCGCATGGCCGAGGAGTTTGAAGGCCGCGTCAAACCCCAGGTAGTAGATTTCTCGCAGCTTTACGAGGCTGCCGGCAACGCCGACATCGTCATCAGCTCCACTGGCGCGCCGCATCCCATCTTCCGCCGCGAACATGGGCAGCGGTTCCTGCACGCCCGAAAAAATCGCCCCATGTTCTTCATCGATATCGCCGTCCCGCGTGACGTCGATCCCGAAATGAACAAGCTCGACGGCATCTTTGTCTACGACATCGACGATCTGCAGCAGGTGGCCGCAGCGCACATGGAAGAGCGCGGCCGCCAGGCCCTGGATGCCGAGAGCATTATCGCTGCCGAGGTCGAGCGGTTCCATCAGCGCCAGCGCACCGTAAATGCCGCTCCTGCCATCGTCGCCCTGCAGCGCAAGGCTGAAGAGATTCGCGTGGGCGAGATCGAGCGCCTTCACAAGCGGCTGGGCACGCTTTCACCTGAGCAGCTGGCCGCCATTGAAGCACTCACCCGCGGCCTGGTCAATAAATTCCTGCACCCCCCCATGCAGGCGCTCAAGCAGGCAGCGCGCGAGGGCGACGCGGCGCGGCTCGATATACTGTGCGAAACATGGTCTGTCTCTGCCGCCCCCCCGGCGCCAGCGCCGGAAGCAGAGCCGCAGGCCGCAAGCGCCGAACCCGGGACCGGGAAATCCGTCCCCGAACAGCAAATGGAGGCGCACCGATGAATTTACGCATCGGCAGCCGGGGGTCGCAACTTGCACTGTGGCAGGCTAACCACATTGCCGACCTGCTGCGCTCACAAGGTCATACCGTAGAAATCGAGATCATAAAAACCACAGGCGACCACCTGCAGGAAGTCACCTTTGCCGAGGTTGGCTCCAAAGGCATGTTCACCAAAGAGATTGAGGAGGCTCTTGCCAGCGGCCACGTCCACCTGGCCGTGCACTCGCTCAAGGATCTGCCCACCGAACTGCCCGAACAGTTTGCTTTGGCCGCGGTTCCTCCGCGCGTCGATGCGCGCGACGCCTTTGTCTCAGCTAAATACAACAGCCTCGCGTCGCTGCCTCAGGGCGCGCGCGTCGGCACCAGCAGCCAGCGCCGCCGCGCACAGCTCAAGGCGTTGCGACCCGATATCCAGGCCATCGAATTCCGGGGCAACGTCGATACCCGGCTGCGCAAGCTGGGCGCGGGCCAGGTCGACGCCATCCTGCTCGCCTCTGCCGGCCTCGACCGGTTGGGCCGCACCGATTGGATCCGCGAGCGTCTCGACCCCGGCATCTTTTGCCCCGCCGCCGGCCAGGGCGCGCTGGGCATCGAGACCCGCAAAGACGACTACGGCATCATTGAAGCGCTCGCCTTTCTCGACAATCCCGACACGCGCTTTGCCGTCACCGCCGAACGTGTAGCCCTGGCCGCACTCGGCGGCGGCTGCCAGGTGCCCATCGGCATCCACTGCCGGCAGAATCTTTCCAGCATCCGCAGCGACGGCAGCGAAGGCCCGCACGACGAGATCTACGGAGTTGTGGCCTCACCCGAGACCGGCGCCATCGTCCGAATCTTCCACACCGTGCCGCGCGACCATCATGACCCAGTCCCGCTGGGCCGCTGCGCCGCCAAAATGCTGCTCAACTCCGGCGCCGGCGCGATGCTGACGCCCATTGAGGGAGCAGCCAAATGAGCCTGCCGCTCTCGGGCTGCCGCGTCCTGGTTACGCGTGCAGCTCACCAGGCAGGCAAACTGAGCGTCGCCTTGCGCGAATTTGGCGCAATCCCTGTTGAGGTCCCGGTCCTAGAGATTCAGCCGCCTGAGGACCTGGGGCCGCTTGAGAAGACCATCCGGAGACTCGATACCTACGATTGGCTGATTCTGACCAGCGCCAACGCCGTCAAGGCCGTTGTTGAATGCTCGGCAACCATGGGCGTCACCGTTGACCAGGCCGCGTTGCCCCAGGTTGCGGCTGTTGGCGCTGCTACCGCTGCCGCTGCCCGCAACACAGGCCTCGCCGTCGCACTCGTGCCCGAGACCTACGTTGCGGAGAGCCTCGTCGAAGCGTTGCTCAAAGGCACTATCAACGCGTCAGGCCACGAGTTTACTCGTGCCGATGATACCCCTAAAAAGGAAGGGGCTTTAGCCCCTGAGAACAACTTCTCCGGGCAACACATTCTCATCGTCCGCGCCGCCGTCGCCCGCGACGTAATCCCCGATGCCCTCCGCGCCGCTGGCGCCATCGTCGACGTCGTTGACGCCTATCGCAACGTGGTCCCTGAGGCCGCACCCGAACTCCTGCGCGCCGCACTTCAGCAGGGAATCGATGCTGCGACCTTCACCAGTTCTTCGAGCGTGACGCATCTGGCCGAGGCCGCCCGCGCCGCCGGCATCGCGTTCCCATTTGCGGGCGTTGTCGCCGTCTCCATCGGACCCATCACCAGCCAGACCCTCCGCGAGCACGGCTGGGAGCCGGCGGCCGAAGCCAGCCCGAGCGACATTCCCGGCCTGGTTGCCGCGCTCGCCAAATACTTCGGTTCGATTTGATCAAGCACCCGCTGTCGATGTAGCGCTGACCTGCCGACTCGCTGACTTGCGTGCTTGCTGTCAAGTCCGTTTTTCGCTAGACGCCCCCGCCTGCGCCGCACTACAATCCGCCTCATCCTGAAATAACGCCGGACCTTGAGGAGGAAATATGCACCACCTGCTCCAACCCATGCACCTGATCGTTATCGGCTTCATTTTCTGCATTCTGTTTCTCATTCCGGCGATCTTCTACCTGCTCACGCTTCAGAGCGCCTTGAGCAAATGTGCGCCGGTTTCAAGAACCATGGACCCGGCAATGGTCTGGCTCATGCTCATTCCTGTTTTTCACTTGATCTGGGGCTTCTTCGTGGTTATGGCCCTCGGCAATTCTCTCGGCAATGAGTTTAGGCGCCGCGGAATTCCGTGTCCCGATCCGATGCCGGGGCAGAGCATTGGAATGGCCATGTGCATCTGCGCCTGCTGCGGCGTCATTCCGGGGCTCAATATTCTTGCCGGGCCAGCCGCACTGGTCTTGTGGATTATCTATTGGGTGAAGATTGCGGAGTTCTCGCGCCTGCTCGATCTTCCGCCCGCAGCGTTTCCGCCTCCGCCGGCGTACTAAGGTCGCCGCATCCAACCCGCTGACTTGCTGACTTGCTGACTCGCTTCTGTCAACTATGCCAGCTCTTGTCTTTGGAGTTGCAGAGCTGCTCAAGATTGCACTTGTCGCACTTCGGCTTGCGCGCCTCGCACACCTTGCGGCCGTGATGAATGATCTGGTGGCTGAAGCTGATCCAGCGCTCCCGCGGCAGCACCCGCATCAGCTCCTGTTCAACCTTTTCGGCCGTCTCGGCTTTTGCCAGCTCCAGCCTGCGTGAGATGCGGAAGACATGCGTGTCGACCACCACTCCCTCAGCCTTGCCGAAGCTCACGCCCAGAACCACATTTGCCGTCTTGCGCGCCGCGCCGGGGATCGTAATGAGCTCCTCGAGTGTCTGCGGAACCAGCCCGCCAAACTCCTCGGCGACCTTCTTTGCCGCGCCCAGAATCGACTTGGCCTTATTGCGATAAAACCCGGTTGTGCGGATGAGTTCCTCGAGTTCCGGCAGGCTCGCCCTGGCCATCGCCTGCGGGGAAGGGAAGCGCCGGAACAGCTCAGGCGTCACCATGTTTACGCGCACGTCGGTGCACTGCGCCGAAAGGATCGTAGCCACCAGCAGCTCCCACGGCGAACTGTGCTTGAGCGCGCAAACGGCCTCAGGGTAGGCCTCATCGAGCCCCTTTAGAATTGCGGCGACACGCTCGGGCGCAAGAACTCCCCGCGGTGCCCCAGCTCGCTTCAGCCCGGCAGGCGCCTTAGGTGACCTCTTTGCTTTAATCGTCTCTTTGCGAGCAGAAACGTTTTTTGTCGGCATGATTGCGAGTGTAAATCTCCGCGCCAAGGGAGTGCAGGAGAGGAAGAGACGGATGGTCAGTCGGAGGGAGCAGGGGCCTTCAGGCCCCTGAATCGTGTGCGCGAATGGGACCGCTTTTAGGCCGGGGCCTCATCTTCGCCGTCTTCGAACACTGTCATGAAGGCTGACTTGAGCCTCGTAGTTTTTCCAAGAAAATCATGCAGTTCGTAATGCCGGTTTGGTTTCTCTTTTCGTCAACCAGTCGGCATGGCAATCTCTTCTTGACTTCTAGATAAAGCTCAAGAGCCTCTGGCACACGCGCCTGCCAATGCCGGCATTCAGCCATTTGCTCCATGGCAAACGTAGCCAAATCGCCCTTCGATAATCGGAGTGCCTCAGAAGCGGCTTGAAATGCTTCCTCGAAGCGATCAAATACCATCAGGCAATTTGCTCTGTTTGTCTGTATAAGCGGCTCAACCCAGCCAAATATTCTGCGCTCGATTTCGTCACGGGCGCTCTCCTCTGAGGGATACAAAGCATGTGCCTGATCGAGCCAATCCAAGCCTTCTGCTGCTCGTTTCAAACGAACGAGCGCCTGCCCCTTGAAGAGGCAGAGCTGGTATTTGTGAACGCGAAAATCTTCGCGCTCGAAGTACCCGGTTTCGAGAATTGTGTCGAAGATAGCCAGTGCCTTTTCAGGCCTGCCGAGTATCTCTTCTGCGTAACCGCGTTCCATGTTGGCGAGAACCCGCGAAAACTGCGGATCAGGCATCTTGTCAAGCTCAGCCATCGCCCGGTCTGCGACTTCGCCACGATCTAACCACGATGAGCAGGTAACAATGTTGAACAGCAGCCGCATGCGCAGGTCGCCGTCGTTTACTCGCTCCAGCAATTCTTGGCTTAGAGCAAGCGAGGCCTCGGTCGCACCGTCGGCTCGGAGTATCTCGGCCTTCTCAATTTCCTCTTCGGACACGGCGGGATTGGCCACATTTGTTTCCTCTTCACAAGAGCAGCCGGGCTCTCCGCCCCTGCGATTTCAGCATCGACACAGCTATCTTCCCCGCGATCCTCATCGCTTTCCAGCCCATGCGTCTTCAGTAATCTTCTTTATCTGAGCGATGGTGAGCCTCGGCGTCCCCGGCCTCGCCAGGCAACTGCTGAAATTTGTGATCGAGCCGGTCCGCCGCACGTATGCTCCGGACTTTATAAGCGGCCATGCCTCCCTATACGGCATCAGATGTTCGTGCTTCGCGCGCCAGTGCGCGTCGATGCCGTCGAAGCCGTTCCCCCGAAACGTATGGCCACATTCAGGACATACCTTCTGTGCCTCGGCTTTGTTTATTGTGGCGATGGACCTCATCATAAGGACTACATATCCAGCGCCCCGTTCAGCCATCCCGGCAACTTCTCCACCGGCAGCCGGATGCCCACGTAAAACTGGCCAAACTCGGCGTAAACGGCGCTCACTTCGTCGAACCGCATCTCGTAAATCAGCTTCTTGAATGCCACCGGGTCGTCACTGAACAAATCCACACCCCACTCCCAGTCGTCAAGGCCAATTGAGCCGGAGATGATCTGCTTTACCTGGTAGCCGTACCGCCGGCCGATCAGGCCGTGGTCGTGCATCATCTGCTGGCGCTCAGCAAACGGCACCTTGTACCAGTTCACCTGCTCGCCCCGTTTGCGATCCATTGGATAAAAGCAGAAGTATTTGGTATCGGGAACCGAGGGGTAAAGCCTGGGAGCCATGGCCCGGGCCTGTCGCTCAAGCGTCGCCTGAACCTCGGCCTGCCACTCCGGTCCGTAGGTCTCCAGGCCTTTTGCAGTCGCTTCCTCATAGGTTTTGCGTGTTGACTCGTACAGACCCAGTTCCACTATCGAAACGTATGAGTGAACCTGGATGAGGAAATCGTACAAAGGGTTGCGCGCCAGGTCGAGCTCCACCTGGTTCAATGCGCCAAAGTTGTCGCGAAAGTGAACCAGGATAAGATCGCCCTTGTGTCCCAGTTGTGAATAGAGCGCGCTTCTTACATGGGCATCCCCGGGCGCGCGTTCAAGCTCGCCAAGCAGCCGCGTGGCCTCGCTCGCAATGCGTTCGCGGTCGGCCTTCGGGACATTCCACCAGCTTTTCCAGTCGAAACGGAAAAACTGATGCAAGACGCCCGATCCCTCCAGGGTAAGCGGTACAGGGGGCAACTCAGCCACTCGGGACCTCCAGGTTTTCTGTCTGTCCTATAAGTCTATCGCATCAAAGAACTAAATCGTGGTTGCAGAATTGAGTCCCCCGGAATGCGCAATCGCCGGGGGAGAATTGGGGGTCTACTCCCTTTATACTGTAAGGGCTCATGAACGAAAAGATCCTGGCTCTGCTGGTTCAACTCATCACTCAAACGATTCAGGCTGGCGGTTACGCCGGGATCGCCGGGCTCATGGCGTTGAATTCATGCGGCATTCCCATTCCCTCTGAGCTCATCATGCCTTTCTCCGGGTACCTGGTTTATCTGGGGCGCTTCAATCTGTTTCTGGTGGCGATCGCGGGATCGCTGGGTTGCAATTTCGGCTCGGCGGGCGCGTATTGGATCGGCGCCAAAGGCGGTCGGCCGCTGGTGGTGCGGTACGGCAAATGGGTCCTGATGAGCCAGCACGATCTTGACCGAATGAGCTGGTTCTTCGAGCGGTACGGATCGATCGCGATTCTGGCAGGGCGCATGTTGCCGGTGGTGCAGACCTTCGTTGCCTTTCCGGCGGGAATTGCCAGGATGGGACGCCTTCGTTTTCACATCTACACCACTGTGGGCTCCTTGATCTGGTATCTTTGCCTGGCCTGGGCGGGCATGAAGCTGGGCGAACGCTGGCATACCGATCCTCGCCTGGAGCAGTTGTTTCATCGCTTCCACCTCGTTGCCGAAATCGCGATTCTCATCGCCGTGATTTGGTTCGTGTGGTCGCACCTGAATCGCAGAAGGAGCGCGGATGCGGCATGAGGGCCATGCGCTGCGACGGCGGTCACACCACATGGCTGCGCGATTTGCCTGTCACGGGGGCGCAGTGTTTCACTTGTTAATTGGCTGAGGATCTGAAATCCGGTCAGCCACGGGGCCTGCAGCGAGCGATTTCTTACTCGTTGGGGCGTAGGAAATTGGCTGATAGAAATTCGAAATCATTTGTGAAGGAAGGTTGTAACGGACATGTCTACAGAACAGAAAAGCGGCCAAGGGACCGCCGGCACGCAGGGAGTGGAGCCCGCAAAGGGTAAGCTTGGAGTGATGGTGGTTGGCCTGGGCGCCGTCGCCACCACCATGATCGCCGGTGTTGAAGCCGTGCGCCGCGGGCTGGCCAAACCCATCGGTTCGCTCACTCAGATGGGCACCATCCGCCTGGGCAAGCGCACCCAAAACCAATCCCCTCTCGTCAAGGACTTTGTGCCCCTTGCCGATCTGAACGATATCGTTTTTACCGGCTGGGACATCTTTGAAGACAACGTGTACGAATCGGCTGCGCACGCCGAGGTCCTCGACAAGGAACTCCTGGCCAAGCTCAAGCCGTATCTGGAAACCATCAAGCCCATGCCAGCGGTCTTCGATCAGTACTACGTCAAGCGCCTGCATGGAACCCACGTCAAAAAGGCCAAGACCAAGCGCGAGCTCGCCGACCAGGTGATTGAAGACATACGCGCCTTCAAAAAGACCGTCGACCGAGTGGTGATGATCTGGTGCGCTTCAACCGAGATTTTCCTGGAGCCCTCGGCCGTTCACCAGAGCATCCAGAACTTTGAGAAGGGCCTCGAAGCTAACGATATTGGCATCGCTCCTTCGCAGATCTACGCCTACGCCGCGCTCAGCGAGGGCGTGCCCTTCGCCAACGGCGCTCCCAACCTGACCGTCGATATCCCGGCATTGGTCTGCCTTTCCAAACAGAACGCCGCGCCCATCTGCGGCAAGGACTTCAAGACCGGCCAGACGATGATGAAAACCGTTCTGGCGCCGGCCTTCAAGGCACGTATGCTCGGCGTCAACGGCTGGTTCTCCACCAACATCCTGGGCAACCGCGATGGCGAAGTCCTCGACGATCCCGAGTCGTTCAAGACCAAGGAAGAGTCGAAGCTCGGTTCGCTCGAGCATATCTTCCAGCCAGAGCTTTACCCCGATCTCTACAAGGATCTCTACCACAAAATCCGCATCAACTACTACCCGCCGCGCGGCGACCAGAAAGAGGCGTGGGACAACATCGATATCTTTGGCTGGCTCGGCTATCCGATGCAGCTGAAGGTCAACTTCCTTTGCCGCGACTCAATTCTGGCCGCGCCCATCGCGCTCGACCTGGTCCTGTTCCTCGATCTCGCCAAGCGCACGCCGAGCCTCAAATCCATCGGTGTCCAGGAGTGGCTGAGCTTCTACCTCAAGTCACCGCAGACCGCCGAGGGGCTCTACCCCGAGCACGATCTCTTTATCCAGTCCATGAAGCTCAAGAACACGCTGCGCCACATCATGGGCGCGGACCTGATCACGCACCTCGGGCTCGAGTACTACGACTGAGCATCTTGTAGAGCCGGTTGCCTTGCCGGCTGAAGCGTGGGTCTCCAGACCTGCGCTTCACCTTTTAGCGGCGGGGATACCTGAATTGAACTCCGTGCCCCATCCTTTTCACAGCTTTACCGTGAAAAGGAGGAGCGGGAAATGGCCTCGAATCGTCGCACAAAAAAGCTCCGGCCTCGGCCGGAGCTTTTTTGTTGAATCGAGTTCACCGCTACGCCAACACCGTCATCATCCCCACTGCCGGCGCTTCAGCAGCAACGGGAGCCGCCACGCCGGCCGGCACTGCCGCTTGCGTTTGCGTGTGCGAGCCCCGCGTGAGCCGGTGGACAAAGTGATAGGGCGGCCACGGCCCTGAAAGCTGCATCTGGCACTCGCGCATCATCAGCACGGTTGAGGCGAACTTGTTCTGGTAGCGCTCGGCGCACTTGCGGTCGATGAGGTGCGCAATGTCGAGCACCATCTTGCCGTTCTCCGTCAGCCGGCAGCTCACTTCCTCGTCCAGCGGCATAAACATTCGATGCATCTGGAAGCTGACCGCGCGCGCCCGCGTCTGGCGCTCTCGCGTCCGGGCGGCATTCTCGCGCAGATTGGTCAGGTACTCGCGGCCCACCGTCTCCGTCGGCGTGTGACGTTCCAGCTCCTTGCCACAACAGTCGTCGACAAAGATCTTCAAGTGCATCTCGGTCTTGCCGCGCAGCTTGTCGATATTGCCCAGGAACTGGCGCTGGTTGGAACGGATCGATTTCCGTAGCGAATCGTCGTCGTTGAAGACGGTGCCGAAGCGGAAGGGAAGTACGGTGGAGTGCTGGAAGCAATCGGCGATCACGCGGGCATGGTCAACGCCGGACTTCTGGTTGAGTGGCTCCTGTGGGTTGTGCTCGCTCACGATAACGGCGAGATCACTGGCGGGATACAAAAAAACTTGATTTCCGCTTACTCCAAGAACTGATTCCATCGGAACAGGTTTACGATGGCGAGCTAATTCAGGAAACGACTGCTTTTCCCCAATGCAGTAGGCATACCATGCCATGGCGAGACACTCCATTCGCGTGCGCCTTGGCCAGCTGGCGCCGTTTGTTGGTGAAGCTCTGTGAACTTGGGAACAACTGCATGCATAGTTGGGACGAGGTCACCCCAGATTAACGAGGTTGTTTAACTATCGGGAATACTATTCCGCCGAAAATACGACTGGCAACAGCCGCCATCACAAACCCCGATGAGGTTAGCCGCATTCAGTAAAATCGATTTTGTATAATTTAAATGCCTATTGATAACAGGAATATATCGCTGAAATCGCCCTTTTAGGGCTCTTGTGAGAAACAAAAACGATTTATAAAAGTCTCACGATGTGAGATTCTCTACTAGGACATGGACAAGGCGCTTTGAATTTGCGCCCCCGGGCATCTGATTTTCCCTCGAATCTCAGGGAAAAATCCGCTGCATGTGCACAAAAAGGATCACGTTCAGCGTCACTAAGGCGGCCAGCAGCACCAGTCCGGCAACGGCAATCAGATTCACCTTGCGGCGCATTTTTTCAAGGCGTTCCGTCAGAATCCGCTGCTCTTCGGCCGTATCTTCGGTCAGCTTCCTCACCATTTCGATCTGCTCGTCGATCTGTTTCAGCGCCGCGCTGTGCCCGGCCACCTGAGCGCGCAGTTCAATGTGCTGTCTCTCAAGGTGAGCAAGGCCCTCCTGCAGCGGCAGCAGGGTCTGGGCGACCTGTCGCGGCGAATTCTGTGGCCCGATCAGATTCGAAACCACTGTTCCAATCTGCCCGTCGAGCAGCGGCAGGAACTTCTGCGCCAGGGGCAGCATCGACCGCAGCACCCCTACCGTCTTTTCCAGCTTGGAAAGATGCTGCACGGGACGGACAATTTGTCCCGTGCTCCGAGGCTTGGTTGCGGCCCCCTCAGGTTTCGGTTCCTCGGTTGCAACTCCTTCCGGTCTCAGCTCTTCCATCCCGCTCATTCTCCATTCATCCTGCGCAGATTCTCACTATAGACGGTAGCAGCGGATTTGGGCAGGCTTTGCCGCGTCTGGGTACATGCGACTCCGCGATTCCGGGCGCGACCGGCGCCGCCCCCGGTGCGTCTCCGTCGCGTATCCTCTTATCGGAGAGAGAAGCGTGAAATCAGTCTTCGCAAGGTCCGTTCGCAGCGTTCAGGGAAGCATCCTGGCCGGGATCATCACCATCGGCCCCCTGTTTGTCACTTACCTGATCTTCAGCTTCCTGTTCACCTCGCTGGCCAAGGCCGGGCTGCCCATGGTGCGCTTCTTTGAACGTATCTTCCCTCAGGGGTGGCTCAACAATCCCCTCATGGAGTCAGGGCTTGCCATTTTGCTCACCCTGGCCGTCCTCTACGTGGTCGGCCGCGTCACCTCCGTGGTCATCGGACGGCAGACATTTGCGCTCTTTGAGTCAGTACTGGAGCGGTTGCCTTTCATCGCCAAGGTCTACACCTCGGTTCGCCAGTTGATTGACACCATGATGGCCACCAAGCCCTCGAGCCAGCGTGTCGTGCTCATCGACTTCCCCATCGAGGGACAAAAGAGCATTGGCTTTTTGACCCGTACGCTGGCCGATACAGATACCGGCGAAGCACTTGCCGCCGTTCTGCTTCCCAACGCCATCAACCCGACCTCGGCGTTTCTGCAGGTGCTGCCCATGAGCCGCGTGACCGAGACCGCAATGACCATGGAACAGGCGATGAGCATGTTGCTGACCGGCGGCGCCGTGGGGCCTGAGACGATTCGCTACTCGGCCGGCGCCGTTTCAGCTCAAAATGCAGTTCCGTCTGAATCCCCAACAAAGTAAACACGTCCCGGCACGCGCAGCGGCTACACTTATCTTCAGGTCATGAACAAGCGCCCACCCACAATTACCGCTCTCTCGTGCCTCTATATGGTCGTCGGACTGGTTTCGACCAGTTACCACGTAAGCCAGTTCAAAATACTCTCGCCCACATTACTGGGAGCCGCTGAAACCCTCCTGATGATCGTGATCGGCGGCGCTGCAATCGCGGCGGGATACTATATGCTGCGCGGCCAGAACTGGGCGCGATGGCTGGCACTCTGCTGGACCCTGTTTCACGTGATCGTGAGCGCCTTTCAAAGCCCGTGGGGCCTTATCTTTCACAGCGTCTTTGTATTCCTGCTGGTGCTGCTGCTTTTCAGCAAGGAAGCCAAGGAGTGGTTCACGCCCAAGCCCGCCCCTGTGCCTGTGCCTCAGGCGCCTGGGCCTGACGCGACGCCGCCGATTGATCCGCAGCTCTAGAACTTCACTCCGAGCCTTCCGCCGCAATCGCATCTTCGGCGTGCTCGCTCTCAACCGTCACCTTGCGCAGGTTTACGTGGTCGAACTGCGCCCAGATCAGTCCCACAGGAATGACGCTCAGGAAGGTGACCAGCAGCAGGGTCGCGCCGCAGGCTGTCGCAGCCTCGGGCGACGCGCCGAGTATCGCGGCCAAAGCTACGGCAACTAGCCCTATCTGCGAGAACCACCCGATAACGGGTAGCTGGAAGATGCTGGCGCCGCCGCTGGCAACCATCAGCAGAATGCATTTCGGCGGGGTAATGGCAATCAGCTTGGGGCTGGCTACAAACGCCTTGCAGCACTCAAAGTATGCTGTTGAGATAAGCAACCACATCGTCAAAGAAAGCGCCGCCGCTGCAATAAAATCCTTGAACGACCGCATCGTGTCCAGCCCTGAGTGAAACGCGCGAATCTTATTCCCGACGGCATGTCCAAGGTTCTTTGAGATCAGTCCAAAGCCGAATTCAAGGAATGCGGCCACTTTCTCGCCGGCCAGGCGCACGGCAACCAGAAACAGCGCCCCAAGGAGGGTGATGACAAGCCCCCCGTAGCGCACCACCAGCAAAGCCAGTTCAGGGCTGCGATGGGTGAGCTTGGCCATTACGCCTGCGTGGGTAGTTCCGCGAATGATCTGGTCGGCAGGCACCCAGAACATGGCGATGGAGAAGATCAACGCCATCGAACCCATATCGAGCAGGCGCTCGACGATGTATACCGCAATCTGCGAACTCACAGGCAGGCCGGTCTTGCGCGCTACCAGATACGGCCTCACCAGATCGGCGACGCGCCCGATCAGTGCAACCGCGGTGAACCCGATGACCTGGGGCCCGAGCAGCGTGAGCAAACGTACCTTCTGGCTGTGCCGCACCAGCAGCGCCCAGCGCGCCGAGCGGAAGACGTAAGCGGCATAGATACAAGCCGTGGCGAGCGCAATGAGCCGCAAGTCCGCGAGGGCAATCTGGCGGCGAAAGAGCCCAAAGTCGAAGTGGATTCTGTCACGGCCCCAATACGCAAAGCCGGCGAGAATCGCAAGCACCACCAAACCCAAAATCCACTGTCGTTTGTTCAAGCTTTCTCCGTCCGTAATGGGACTCATTCAGGAATTCGACCCGAAGCCTGAGTGTCCTTGGTTGCCGGCGCCGTCGCGTTCCAAAACTCGGCCTGAGGCAGAACCGATCATACTGATGGAACGGCTGTATAGAAGAGTGTAAAGGATAGAGCGAAGGGGAAGGGCTGCGCAGACTACCGGGTCCCCGATGCCTGGGTCGCCGGCGGACCCTGTTTCTGTTGCGCTTCGCGCGCCAGCACACGACGGTTGAACTCGTGAATCACCCGCGCCACATAGGCGCGCGTCTCGTAATAAGGGGGGATGCCGCGGTACCTGTCCACAGCCGCCGGGCCGGCATCGTATGCTGCCAGCGCCAGCGCCAGATTGTCGTTATAACGGGTCAGCAGTGCGTCCAGGTAGGTCGATCCTCCGCGCACGTTCTGGTCGGGGGCAAAACTGTCGCTCACGCCGAGCTGGGTCGCGGTTCGCGGCATCAACTGCATCAGACCTTGCGCTCCGGCGCTGCTCACCGCGCGGGGATTGCCGCCGCTCTCAGCCTTTACCACGCTGGCCAGCAGATCCACGTCGATGTTGTGAGCCTTGCCGGCGCGAGCCAGCAGCTCTCCCAGGTCGGCAGTCGTAAGCTTCGCGTTCGGCTGGGGCGCAGGCGCGGCCGCTTCAACCTGTGCTGGAGCTTCGGGCACAGCTTCAACCTCGGCGACCTGACCGGGCGCGAACTCAATGTAGTTGTCTTCGCCTGCGCTCAGGTAGAGCCGCACGCGCCCGTCCACCTGGGCGTGATGATCGCAGCGCATCACAAATCCGTTGGTGAGCGTGATCCGTTCGGCAGCGCGCAACGCCGGCGCCAGGCTCATCACGCCCGCAATCGCCGTCGCCAATGCTGCCAGTCCCCGCTCGTTCATTGCAAAAAGTCCGCTCCCGCCGGCCGTCAATCCATGGTAGCCGAGGTTTCAAGGTTCGCGTTCACAAGTTTTCTGAGCGCCGCCTCAATGGCAACAGCCGCGCCATCGTGTTCGTTGGATGGAGCTTGTTTCCAGCCGCGCGTTTTCGCCAGCGTGAGCAGTCCACCGGCCGCATTGCCCATCATGACTGCCTGCCCGGCCCACTCCAACATTTCAACGTCATTCCAGTTGTCGCCAATGGCCATCGTTTCCTTTCGGTCCACGCCCAGCCGCGCAGCCAGCCGCGCCAGGGCCCATCCCTTGGTCACACCCGGAGGCAGCAAATCCAGAATCGACAGGTCACGCGCCGGATACTCCGTGCACACCGATTCGCAAGCCGTAGCCCACTCACTCGCCTTCAGTGCCTTCTCGGCGGCCCGCATCTGGGCCAGCGAACCTGCCACCATGCCCTGGATAGGATCCTCGCCGTCGGGCATTGCGTCCTCGAGCGGCTTCACCACTTCAATCGCATTCCGGTTTTGTTCAATCCACAGAGAGATGCGCCCATGGGCCTGTTCGAGGTTCTCGAGCACCAGCTCGCCCCGGCCCGGACGATCGAAGGTGAAGACGAGGCTGCCAAATCCCCTCAGCAACCCGCAAATCCCCCGCGCTGCGCGCGCCTTCATATGGCACCGATCGATGGTTTCGCCGCCGAGTGTCTTGGTCACTGCACCATTCGACGTGATAAGAGGCGTATCCGCTCGCAGGCCGAGACCTTCCAGCACCGGAGTGGTGTACGCCGCGCGCCGGCCGGTTGCGATGGCCACGGTCACTCCGGCCTCCTGCGCCGCGCGAAGCGCCAGCGCACCGCGGCGGCTCACCGTCTGCGAAAGGGCGGGGAGTAATGTTCCGTCCATGTCGATGGCAATCAGGCGGACCGGGGGATGCATGAACCCAGTGTACCGGGCGAGGGGTCAGGAGCCCGGCGGGGTAGGCATGCAGTCGGCTGGACGACGATTCGTGATCGGAGACACATCCGCCGGTTCCAAGCCCGGCGCACAATGCGCAAAATAGAGGTGTTTTGCGTGCTTTCGCCTGTTTTGGTGGCTTATTCCACGCGTACCGGATCCACCGCCGAAGTCGCCGAGGTCATTGCCGAAGTATTGCGCGAAGCGCAGCTCCCCGTTGAGGTGGCCCGGATGCGTGACGTGAAGACGCTCGACCAGTACGGTGCGGCCATCCTAGGCGCGCCGCTTTACATGGGCGCGATGCCCTCTGAAATGCACAGGTTTCTCAGCCGGTGTCGGGTGCGCCTTGCCGGAATGGCGGCCTGGGTCTTTGTGCTTGGGCCGATTCAAGGTAAAGCTGAGGAGTTCAACAGCGCGGGCGAGCAGGCGGCACAACAACTGGCTCAGTCCCCATGGTTCGATCCTGTGGAGGTCAAGATTCTGGGCGGGCGCTTCGACGTAAACCGCATGCCGTTCCCTTTCAACCTCGCACGTCATCTCCCTGCCTTCCCGGTAAAGGACGTCCACCCTTCGGATATTCGCGATTGGGACGATATTCGCGCCTGGGCCGCGGCGATTGCGCGCCTGATTCAGCCCGCCGCGTAATATTCGCGCGAATCCGATAGTCTATCTGCATGGAACGCAGCTGCTCCCAATGCCACGCCGTGCTGGCTGATGAGACTCCGGCCGACTGGTGTCCGGCCTGTGGCGGCGCGCTTACCGTCCGCGAGATCTTATCCGAAGAGTCAAACCGCGGAGCGGCGGTGGATCATCGCGGCATCGTTCTGCCGCGCCGGCACGCGATGGGCGGCATCATCACGCCTGTTTAGCCCGCGTTCTCTCGTCACCAAATACAGCACCCGCCGGTCTCGAGACCGGCTGCACTGTGGGTGTCCCAGCCCACACCAGGAAGAGCTGGCTGAAGCCGCTTACTCGTACCGCAATGCCTCCGCCGGCAGCACCCTCGCCGCTGCCGACGACGGGTAAATCGTCGCCAGCAGCGAGATCCCAATCGACACAGCCGAGACAATCACGCCGTCAATCAGGCGCGGCGCGAAGGGCAGGGTATCGATCGAGTAGACATCCGCCGAGAGCGGGATGTGATAGTGGCTGCCGGCCCATGAAGCCACATATCCCAGCACCAGGCCGATCGCCGTCCCGATCACGCTGATGAGCAGCCCCTGCAGCAGAAAAATGCGCCTTATCTGTCCGGGCTCGACGCCAAAACTCATCATCACGGCGATGTCGCGGGTCTTCTCCATCACCATCATGGTGAGCGCGATGAGAATATTGAGCGCGGCCACCATCACGATAAGCCCAATCACAATGAAGGTAACAATCTGCTCGAGCTTGAGCGCGCGAAACAACTCGCGGTTCTCCTCGGTCCAGTTCGTGGTCATGTAGCCCGTGCCGGCGGCCTGCTCAATGGCCTTGGCAATCTGCGGCGCATTGTTCGGGTCGTCGACGCGAAAGCCGATCACTGACAGCAGATCGGGCTCGTCGAAGAGACGCTGCGCATCGGCCAGCCGCAGAAACCCCATTTGCGAGTCGTACTGGTAAAAGCCGGTGTGATAGGTGCCGGCCAAACGGAAGCGCATGTATTTCGGAATCTCGCCCAGCGGTGTAAGGTCGCCCTGCGGGCTGATGAGCAGCACCGAGTCGCCCACCGCTGCGCCCACCGTATCCGCCAGGTCGCTTCCCAGGACAATCGGCGGCAAGGCTCCGGGCGAAGATGCCACCCCCTGCGTCACCGGCTCGAGCGCCGCGATCGCGCCCGGGGTCGTATGGTCGAGGATGTGGCTCACCCTGCGCTCGTCGTCCGGCAGAATGCCCAGCACCAGCGCACCCCCGTCGCGCGCGCCGCGCGCCACCAGCACCTGCTCCCACAATCCCGGCGAAGCGGCAACCACATGCGGCACTTGCTGGAGCCGCGCCAGCAGCGGCCGCCATTCCTTGATGCCCATCTTGTCGGCCTGCAAAAGCTCGACATGCGCGCTTGAATCAACCAGCTTGTCCTGGAGATCCCTGCGCATGCCGTTGGTGATCGCCAGCGCGATGATCAGCGCGGCCACCCCGGCCGCTACCCCGGTGATGGAGATGACAGTAACAATGCCCACCACGGCCTGCCTGCGCTTGGCCTTCAGGTATCGCGCCGCAACTCCCAGTTCGAATCGCATGGTCTACTTTGCGCTGCCCGGCGCCACGGTCTTGGCCGCACCTACGTTGTCATAGCGGTCGTAGGCGCGCACGGTGATGAGGTGCTCGGCCGTCTTTGCGCCGCTGCCCTCCAGCGGAATCGAAAAATCGTACTTCTCCTGCTTCGAATCGGAGATAACGCCCACCGGAGCCACAAACTGCCAGGGACCGGCATCCAGCGAGTACTCGGCATGGGCAATCGGCGAGGCCGAGTCCTCGGCATTAAACGTGACGTGGAGAACCGGCGGGCAGTCGCTGCGGCCGCAAGCGCCAGGCTCGGCCACGGCCTTCAGATTCGAAATCGCCGGCGGCGTAGTGTCCACCACAAACCGGTCGCTGACCTTTTCACCCGCCAGGGCAGTTGCGGGCGTGTGCGAGGGAGCGTCCGACGCAACCACTCTTACCTGGTATCCGCCATCGGGAATCAGATCGGCATCGAAGCTGTAAGCCTTCTCAGTGATCTTGTCTTTCAGCAGCCGCCAAACCGTCTCGCCATCGCCGCGCAAGTAAATCGAATAAATCAGATCGTCGCCATTGTCGTCGTGAGCCGCCCAGCGAATGGTCACCGCGGTCCGGTCTTTCACCGCCTGCAGCGGCGAACTCGATGTTGAACTCGCACTGCCGTCGTAAGTCACGCCCTGGCCAGAAGACGGAAGCGAAATGTTGACTGTCGGCTGGTTCGGCAGGGGCGGTTGCGGCGTCCACCGCGCTCCCGGCGCCACGACCAGTTCGTCAACCAACGGCGCCGCGTTTACTGGCAGATAATTTACTCCAACGCTGCCCAATGTTCCGTTCGGTTCGAGCACCGCTTTCCATTGCAGGAACCGTCCCGCCGCCGACGCCACTGCGCCGTCGCGCAGCGGCTCCCAATCGGTCCAGCCGCGAACGGGTTGCTCAATGTTCCCTGTGCGGGTAAAGATCTCGTACCCCGTCGAACCTGGTTCAATCTCGATGCGGCCGAACCGGGCCATCGCGCCGGAGTCGAGCACGTCGCTCGCGTATTCGTGCTTTTCCGCCGCGCCCAGTTCCACCAGCTTGCCGGTATTGCCGGTTCCAATCAGCAGCCCGTCTCCACGCGCCGCCAGGCATAATCCTAGCTGCGCGTCCAGGTGTCCGATGTCGGCATAGCTGCCGTCGTCCTTGATCCTGTAAATGTGGCCGCGATTGCCGCTTAGCGCCACGAGCCCATCCGCGCGCGCCGCAAGCGCATAGGCAATGTCGTCCTTGCTGGCCCAAAGTTTGCGCGGCGCCTGGCCCTCGGTGATTGCGTAGATCTCGGTGCCTTCGGGGACCGTCGTGCTTTCATTGGCCGCCTGCAGCGATTGCGGGTTCACAATCGTGATGCTCACCTGGCCCATGCCCTGCACCGGAAGCGGGGGCAGGGGATTGTGGCTCTTGTCGCCTACGGTTGCAGCGTAAATCGTCCCGTTGGCCGCAACCACGACCGAGGTGATCTCTCTTCGCGGAGCCTCAAAAAGAACGTAGCCCTTGCCCTTCGCGTCGATGCGATACACCAGCCCCGATCCGTCGGAACCCGCAATCAGGTTCCCCTTCGCATCCCATGCCAGAGTGCGAATATGGGCTTCGTCGCTTTTGAAAAACTCCTCCGGCGCGGCTCCCTGTTTTGGAACATCCACGCGAAACACAGCAGCGGGATTCCCGGTGGCGATGTACATCCGGCCTGCCTGATCGAAGGCAAGGTCCCAGATGTAATGCGACTCCCGCCTTGACTTGTCCGCGTCGGCTTTGTCGACTTCTGTTTTTTCCGATCCGCCTCCCGCCGCGGCATCGGCCTTCGCAATGTCAAACACCACGGTGGCGTTTTCATCGGTTTGTTTTGCGGTCGCTGCCGGATTCAGCTTAAACACTCTGCCGCTCGGCAGTGTCGCTGCATAAAGAACGCCGTCAGGACCGAGACCGAGCGCCTGCACGCTCACCTCTTTGCTTTCAAACAGCGTGAAGGCTTTGCCGTCTGGCCCCACGCGCAGCACCATGGCCGGAGATCCGGTTCCCAGGTACGCCACGCCGCTCTTGTCCACGGCCACCGACCACACAAATGTCGACGGGGTGGTGAGCAGGTTCTTCAGGCCGGGTCCCTCGCGCAGGTGTCCGCCACTCTCAATAGCCACCCCCTGCGGCGTGCCTTTCTCAAATTCTTCAAACTGCGATTGCGTCCACAGATGGGTCTCCTGGGCTGGGCAGGGACCAGCGGTACAGGTCAGGGAAGCGCATAGCGCGAACGCCAACGACAAGCGGCCACACACGGTTCGGGAGGAGAGATACATGCTGAGGATGAGTCTACTAAATACGGCTTGCCCTAAACGACTGACTTGGGCAGTCCTTAGCCGGCACTCCCCCCGCCCCTCGGAAGAGTAGTGCCTGTCTGCAGACCCTCCGGCGAGGCCGCGAAGCCACTATCGCATTTTCTGAGAAGGTGTAGCCCGAAGCCGTAACAGCCAAGTCGATGCGACCAACAGGGAGCAGCGACCTTGAATCGGGGCAAGAAGGGACACAGTATCTCAGAAAATGCCGTAATTCCCGTTTCTTGCACCTGCTTCGCGAGAAATGCGGGTTGGGGAACTACTGCGAAAGTGGATGAATTCGAGGGGAACGGTTTCAGAGTTTGCTGAAAAAAGCATGCGGATGGGGTGTTCTGTAAGGGAGTACGAGTCTGCTCGTGCCGAAAAGGTCCGCAAAATGAAGCCGGGGCCTCAGCCCCCCGAAATGGCGTCGTCTATCGATGGACCTGTTGGAGCCCCTACAGTTCCAGCACGTTATCTTCGATCGCCAGTCTTACATTGCCGTCGGACTTGGCCAGCCGGCGAACCGCTTCGGGCTTGTCTACCCCGGCCTTCAACATCACCAGTGCTACCGGCACGCTGCGGCCGGCGCTCTTGATGGTCTCAACCGCCTTGGCGCGGTCGATATGGCAGGCTGCCATCAGAACCCGGATGCCCCGCTCAACCAGCTTGGAGTTCTGCATGTGCACGTTCACCATCAGGTTTTCGTACACGTAGCCCAGCCGTGTCATTGCGCCGGTAGTGATCATGTTCATGATCATCTTCTGTGCAGTGCCGGCTTTCATGCGCGTCGAGCCTGAGATAACCTCGGGGCCCACGTCAGCCACAATCGTGGTGTCGGCAGCGGACTGAATCGGCGTCCCGTGATTGCAGGTCACGGCCGCGGTATGCGCGCCGCGAGCCCGGGCATAGGCAGTAGCCGCAACCACATACGGTGTCCGTCCTGAAGCCGAGACGCCAATCACAATATCTTTGCGGGTGGGCCGGCGGCGAGCGATGTCCCGCTGGCCAAGCTCCTCTGAGTCTTCGTTCACTTCAACGGCTGACGCCAGCGCCTTGGGTCCGCCGGCCATGATGTACTGCACCTGTCCCGGAGCGCAGGAGTAAGTAGGCGGACACTCTGAAGCGTCGAGGGCAGCGATTCGTCCGCTCGACCCTGCGCCGATATAGATCAGCCGCCCTCCGTCGCGCAGACAACGTGCCACCTGGTCGATGACCTCGGCAATCTCTGGAAGTGCCTTCTTGACGGCGCCCGCGATCTTCGCATCTTCGTGGTTGATGATCCGGGCAATCTCAAGTGCGGATTTGGTGTCGAAGCCCTGTGAGGCCTCGTTTTGGCCTTCTGTGATCAGGTGCTCGAGCAGGGAAGCTTCTATATTCCCGGTGCCGTTTCTGCGGCTCTCGGGCGCCTCTTGCATCGTCGTGCCTGGTAGCATCGCGTCAGTCCCCAATTTTTAATTGTAGCTTGGAAAGCTGGCAATCACTCAGAATTATCCGACGATTCTTTGCCCTCGAACACACCTGAAAAACGCCTTGTCATCGGCCCTCCCGAAGGCCGTTCAGGAGGCAGATTTTGCTTGCTTCCGATAAATCGATATTCTTCATCGTCCAGTCTGCTGACTACGTTTACAGGGCCTCGCGAATGGCATCGTGGAAGGCCGGTCGAGTCTCCCGGATGAGCTGGCTCGACCGGTCAGGCCACGTTCGATTGCTTAGAAGCACGACTGCAATATCGTCCGCCAGATCAATCCACAAAGAGCAGCCGCTAAAGCCCAGGTGCCCGATGGAGTGCCTGGAGAAATGCCGCCCCGCAGCCGAGTTCTCTGAGGGAGTATCCCACCCCAGCGCGCGCGAACTGCCCGCCGGCGCCTGTCGCTCGGCGAAGATCTCAACTGTCGCTCGATTGAACAGGGAAGTCCGGGCGTCGGCATCGCCAGGTCCCGGTTCAGCGCGAAGAACCTCCGCGGCAAAGCGCAGCAGGTCAGGCACGTTTGAAAAAAGGCCGGCGTGACCGGCGGCGCCGTGGAGTATGGCCGCGTTCTCATCCTGAGCTTCGCCTTGAATCACCCGGTGACGCCAGGCTGTGTCAGCTTCTGTTGGCGGAATAAGCGGTCGCCCTTGCGGAGGAGGACAGAACCCGGTGGCGATCATGCCGAGCGGCTCGAAGATCTCCCGGCGAGGCCACTTGGCCAACGACTCACCGGCTAAAACCTCAAGCGCCTTGCCCAGCAGAATGAACCCGGGATCGGAGTACTCGGCGCGAGTGCCGGGCTCGGCCTTGATCGGCAGTTCGAGGCAGGCTTGAAAGAGCATCGCCGGCGATTCAGCGCTCTTGAAGAACTGAACATATTCCGGAAGCCCCGAACTGTGCGCGAGCAGATGCCGCAGCGTCACCTGCCGCGACCGGTCGCCGGCTGGCCGGCCAACCACGAAGCCGGGCAATACGTCGCCCAGAGGCACGTCGATGTCGAGTTGACCGCGCTGGTAAAGCAGCATGGCCATCGCTGTGGTGGCAACTGCTTTGGTAACGCTGGCTACGTCGAAGATCGTCTCTGGCGCCACCGCCGGAGAGGAGTCTTCGTAGGTAAATCGCCCCAGCGCTCCACTCAGAACTACCCTTCCGCCAGCCAGAACTCCAAATGCGCAGCCGGGAAAGGCGCGCCGCGCGATTGCAGTTTCGAGCACCCGGATGGCAGGGCCGAACTTCGGATCCGGCCCGCCTTCGCCATCCTTTGAGCTGCTGGGTTCGTATGACATGGCCTATTAGAATGTTAGCTCCAACCTGTATTCAACCGTCCCACGGTTCGATTTTTCCATTCCGAAACGCCTTGCGCGCTATCCTTGTTTGCGAACAGCAAGTCTATAGGGAAGCTCTCGGGAGGTTTGCATGCGATTGCCCCAGGGGATATTGCCGTTTCTGGTAGTGGGCAGTGTTCTGGCCGCACATACGGCTCTCGGCCAGGCGCCGGCTCCGGCTTCAACGCAGTCGGCCGGTCAAGCCCCGTCTCAATCCGCCGCATCCAGTCAGTCAGCCGAACCGGTGGGCATTGGCTCCGCTCCCGAGCGCCCCACCTATACCGTTCCGGCGGGAACCAAGGTCCTCCTCCAGCTCAACAGCGCCATTAACACAAAAAGCGCCAAGCCGGGAGATGGCGTCTACCTCACATCCATATTCCCGGTGGTTGTCAATAACCGGGTGATGATTCCGGCAGGAGTCTACGTTCAGGGAGTGATTGACCGCGTGGCTCGGGGTGGACGGATCAAGGGCAAGGCGCAGCTCGACATGCACTTCACCTCGATCATCTTTCCCAACGGCTCAGTGGTTGAGATTCCCGGAATGGTCAATAGCCTGCCCGGAGCCAAGGATCAGAGCGTGAAGCCCGACCAGGAGGGAACGATCGAACAGGCCGGCGATAAAGGCCGCAATGCAGGCGAAACTGCCAAGATTGCAATTCCGACCGCGGCCGGCACAGGAACAATTGCCGGCGCCGTAGATGGTCACCCCGCTGAAGGCGGGCTGGCCGGCTTAGGCGCAGGTCTGGCGACGGTAGGCCTTGTCTCGCTCTTCACGCGCAACGCCGATGTTCAGATTCCCGCCGGAACCCAGGTAGAGATGCTTCTTCAGCTTCCGCTCGAGCTTCAGCAGGCAAATGTGCCAGGCGGCGCAGGAACGGCTTCGACTCTGGTTCCCGCAGCCAATCAGCCAAGGCCACTTCCCAAGCCGGCGCCGGAACAGATGGTCTGCTCGACTGGGTCGTTTGGCTGCCAATAAATTCGAAAGACGATCTGTTGTCAGGTTAACGATTGCCGCCCGCTACTCTGGGCGATTGCTCTGCCTCTACAGCAGCCTCACGTTCTGCATTACCATCCCGGCCCGCACCAACGTGCAGCTCCCGCTCTGGTCGCACCGGTAATGAACACTCACTCCGCTGTCCTGCAAAGATGCCCCAGCCGACGCAACTGCCGTGGTGCCGATCACGAATGTTCTGCCCTCGTAGGTTTCGATTCTGCCCATTGAGGCGTCAAAATCCGCGACCGTAGCGTCTCCTTCGCTGAAGAACCTGTAGCTCTTTGCCTCGGTTTCAACCGCGGCCGCAAGTACCGGCGCCGCAGCTGGAGCATGGGACAAGGTCGCGATTTGTGTAGGAACGGCCGAGAGCGCGACCGGCTTGAGCAGGGCTCCCGGGTGATACGTGTGGCGGGGGCGATGAGTTGCTTGAAAGCTCGCCTTGGTGAGTTGAAGTGGGGAGGGAGTGGCCAGGCCGGCAGGCACTTCAACGGCGCGGCTTGTCATTACGGAAGCCTGCATGGGAGGTGTAACGGCACTATCGACGGTTGAGTTGGCCTGGACTGGAGAAGCGACCTGAAACACCATCGGTGGAATGCCCGAGTGGAAGGTCGCCATCGCCAGGCCGGCGCCCGTGACTGTTCCCATGGCCGTTCCCATGACGAGATAAGCGAGAGCAAGCATAACCACGTTGCCCTGTTGCCTGGTTGGCGGCGGCTGCCTATAGCCATAGGCAGCAACTACATCAGAAAAGGGTAGGTAGGTTGCCATAATCTGAAGCGCGACAGTCGTAGCTGTCTTGCTCTCCTTTCGAGATTGTCAACATTTCAGCATTACTCGCGATTACCGGCAATGCACCGAAAGAGTGATTACCCGTGGGGGTTACCTATGGGCCATGTCCAGGATTCGCAAATAGTTAGGTTTAAACCGTTTAACCGGCTGCGCCCCGGGCGAGGATGTCCATTGCCTATGCCTCCTTCGAAACCCGCGGGAACCGTTTTAGCTGAATCTCGTCTATACTTTTTGAGGAGGACCCTTTACTGCGGCCCACGCGGTGTGCGGCGTTTGAGCACAACTGTTTTGTTACGATGGGCGTGCATCACGAAGGCTCCCGACGAACAGATTCTCAAGGATGAAGAGAGCCATGGCGATGGTCCCCGAACCGCCGGCAGAAACAGGCCCCAACTCCGCTACCGTCACTGAGCAGCCGACTCCTACGGCCACTCCGTCAAAGCCGCGCGAGCAATCAGGAGCGCTTGGCCTCTGGTTGCGCGACCTGGTCTTCTCGGCCCTCGCATCTATTCTCATCATTACCTTTCTCTACCAGCCTGTCCGCGTTGAGGGCACCAGCATGCTGCCCCGCCTCGAAGATCGCGACCGGCTCTTTATCAATAAGTTTGTCTATCACATAAAGGCAATCAGCCGCGGTGATATCGTTGTCTTCCGCTACCCCGAAGACGAGGAAAAAAGTTACATCAAGCGGGTCATCGGGCTGCCCGGCGACCGCCTGCGGATCATCCAGGGCCAGGTCTTCATCAACGGCCACCCGATCAGCGAGCCCTATGTCCCCGGGCAGTACCGGGACGAACGCTCCTACACCGAGATCACCATCCCCCCCGATCACTACTTCATGATGGGCGACCACCGTTTGATCTCGCAGGACAGCCGCATGTTCGGCCCCGTTGCCCGCGAGCTGATCTACGGCAAGGCTGTCTTTGTCTATTGGCCCGCGAAGGATGCCGGAGTAGTTCGTTAAAAGAGAAAACTGCCCTGAATTCCACCGTTCAAAACCTGCTAGAATCGATTGAATCCACTCCCCGGAGCGGCAATGCAGGCAATTCTCGCGCTCGAAGATGGGCGCATCTTCCGTGGCCTTGGGCTAGGCCATCCCGGCGAATGCCAGGGCGAAGTTGTTTTTAATACATCACTTACCGGTTACCAGGAAATAGCAACCGACCCCTCTTACGCCGGTCAGATCGTCGTTCTCACCAATCCCCAAATCGGCAATTACGGCACCAACCAGGCTGACAATGAGTCGGCAAGGCCCTACATCGAGGGCCTCATCGTCCGCGAGTTCTCGGCCATCAGCTCCAACTGGCGCTCTGAGCAGGTCACCGATGAGTACATGGAACGCTACTCGGTGCCGGTCCTGGCCGAGATTGACACCCGCGCCCTCGTCCGGCATCTGCGCACCCACGGCGTAATGCGCGGAGTGATTTCGACCCACGTCGAAAATCCCGGCGCGCTCATCCAGAAAGCCAGAAGCATCCGCAAGATGGACGGCACCGACCTGGCCCGCGTGGTCACCACAAGTTCGATCTACGAGTTCGATTCCGATGACGAACGCAACCAGAGCGGCCATCCACTTCTTCCTAACTCATTGATATCGAGCAGCAAAGCACGACAACTTCATGTAGTAGCTTATGATTTTGGTATCAAGCACAATATTCTGCGCATGTTAACGCGCGAAAACTGCCGCGTGACCGTGGTTCCAGCTCAAACCACAGCCGGCGATGTCCTGACCATGAAGCCCGATGGCGTCTTCCTCTCGAACGGCCCTGGAGATCCCGAGCCGGTCGACTACGCCGTCAAGTCCATCCGCCAATTCATGGGCCGGGTGCCGGTCTTCGGCATCTGCCTGGGCCACCAGCTTACCGGTCTGGCACTCGGCGGCCGCACCTACAAACTCAAATTCGGCCACCATGGCGGCAACCACCCGGTCCGCAACAATTCGACCGGCAGAGTCGAAATCACCGCCCACAACCACAATTTCGCCGTCGATCCCGACTCCATCAACGCCAACGAGGTCGAGCTCACCCACTTCGACCTTAACGATCAGACTCTGGAGGGGTTACGCCACAAGACGCTACCGCTCTTCAGCGTGCAGTACCACCCCGAAGCCGCCCCGGGCCCTCATGATTCGCACTACCTGTTCCGCGACTTCCGCAAGATGATGGAGGAGTGGAAGGGATGAAACTCAGAGTAGGCAGGAGTTTCGGCGTTCACCAGCAGCGGGGCTTTTGGCTCCGCTGTTTTTTGGGATGAAGGGTACGGGCTTTAGTGAAGGGTACGGGCTTTAGCCCGTGCATTGTACCAACCAATGAAGTGGGGCTTTAGCCCCTGAGGCAAGAGGATGCGTCCAAGGCGAGAAGTGATCCGAACCAACAAATACCCCTGCTTTGTATCGACACAAACTGTAGGCCGGAAGCCTCTCTTCCGTCATGATCGCTGGGCTCGCCTGATGCTTGATGTGCTGCGGCACTACGACGAGACGGGATACACGCTTCACGCCTACGTCATCATGCCCGATCATCTGCATTTGCTGTTAACGCCTTTTGAGTCGGTCGAGAAATCGGTCCAATTGTTCAAAGGTGGGTTTTCGTTTCGCGCCAAGAGTGAGTTGGAGTGGAAGGGAGAAATCTGGCAACCAGGATTCACCGATCATCGCATTCGTGATGAGGAGGACTGGAACCGACATCTGGAGTACATTCGAAAGAACCCAATCGAAGCACGTCTCGCTTTAGATCCAATCCTCTATGAATTCATGGGCTTTCCCAGCATTGCACTCCCTCAGGGGCTAAAGCCCCTCGTGGGCGATGATCCTGACGTACGGGCTGAAGCCCGTACCCTTCAAATGAGCCAAAACGTTAATACCTCGGCCCCAACTGTCCCGATCCAGCCGGTGCCACCGCTCGTTCAGGGCAAGGTGAAGGGGACGGGCTTCAGCCCGTCAAATAAGGCAGTTTCTTCACCCAGGGCTTTAGCCCCTGCGGGAGGGAAACGATGACTACTTTCCGGTCTCGGCTTGGGGTGCTGTCGCTGGTCTTTATTTGTTGTGCCTGCATTAGTTACGCACAGATCACGGTCTACAAACCGTTCCATGTTCGGCACGTTCAAGGCGAGGTTGCGAACAAATCAGGAAAGCCGATCGCCGATGCTCAAGTCACTCTCGACAATGGGGATTCGGTCGCTTACAAGACCAAGACAGACGATTCAGGATGGTTCAGATTCAATCATGCCGGCGGGAGCCATTGGTTACATGTGAGTGCGCCGCAGTTCTCGACGGCTAGCCGACAAGTGATAGTCGGAGCCGATTTCAGGGCGCTTTTTAACAGCGGGACATTCTATGTAATGCTCGGCCCAGGAGCCTGTATGGACCAATGCTCACAGGTTTTCACGAGCAAGAAAAAATTTGACCGGGCCGTCCTTTCGAACACGGAACAACATCAATAGGAAGTTCAAAAAGAAAATGCCACGCAGAAATGACATTCAAAAGATCCTCGTGATCGGCTCCGGCCCGATCGTGATCGGCCAGTCGGCCGAGTTCGACTACTCGGGCACCCAGGCCTGTAAGGCCCTGAAACAAGAGGGCTACGAGGTCGTCCTGGTCAACTCCAACCCGGCCACCATCATGACCGACCCCGAGCTCGCCGACCGCACCTATATCGAGCCCCTCACCCACGAGTACGTTGAAGAAATCATCCGCATTGAGTCGGAAATGCTCGCCGGCAACCCCCAGGCCGGTGGATTCGCCCTGCTTCCGACCGTCGGCGGCCAGACCGCCCTCAACCTCGCCGTCGACCTGGCCGACTCCGGCGTCCTTGACCGCTATAACGTCGAGCTCATCGGCGCCAAGCTCGAGGCAATCAAGAAGGCCGAAGACCGGCTGCTTTTCAAAGACGCCATGATCCGCATTGGCCTCGAGGTTGCCAAGTCCGCTCTGGTCAATAACCTGCGCGACGGCCTCGACTTCGCGGGCAAGCTCGGCTTCCCGGTTCTCATCCGCCCCAGCTTCACCCTCGGCGGCTCCGGTGGCGGCGTCGCATACAACCGCGAGGAACTGATGGAAATCCTTGCACGCGGCCTCGACCTCTCGCCCGTGCATGAGTGCCTGATCGAAGAATCCGTCCTCGGCTGGAAGGAATTCGAGCTCGAAGTGATGCGCGACCTGGCGGATAACGTCATTATTATCTGCTCTATCGAGAACTTCGACCCCATGGGCGTCCACACCGGCGACTCCATCACTGTCGCTCCCGCGCAGACCCTCACCGACCGCGAATATCAAAAAATGCGTGACGCTGCCATTGCCGTCATGCGCGAGATTGGCGTCGAGACCGGCGGCTCCAACGTGCAGTTTGCCGTGAACCCGGTCGACGGCCGTATGACCGTGATCGAGATGAATCCGCGCGTCTCCCGCTCCTCGGCGCTGGCATCAAAGGCCACCGGCTTCCCGATCGCCAAGATTGCCGCCAAGCTCGCCGTTGGCTACACGCTCGACGAGATCCCCAACGACATTACCCGCAAGACCCCGGCCTGCTTTGAGCCCACTATCGACTATGTCGTGGTCAAAATCCCCAAGTGGCAGTTCGAGAAGTTTCCCGGCGCCGACGACGTCCTGGGTCCGCAGATGAAGTCCGTGGGCGAGGTCATGGCCATGGGCCGCACCTTCAAAGAAGCGCTGATGAAGGCCTGGCGGGCGCTTGAAACCGGCAAGAAAACCGGAACCGAAGTGCTTGAACCCAGGCGGCTTACGCAGATGCTGGTCACGCCCCGGCCAGAGCGGCTCGGTTACATCCGCTTCGCCTTCGAGCGCGGAATGAGCGTGCGCGAAGTAGCCCGCCTCACCGGGATGGATCCCTGGTTCCTCTACCAGATCCGCGAAATCACGCTCGAACAATCGGCAATCTCAAAGACCAGCCCGGGCACCATCCCGGCCGAGCAATTGAGAAGGCTCAAACGCCTGGGCCTGAGCGACGAGCGCATCGCCACGGAGTGGAAACTCGAGGGCCACGAAGGCGTGAAACGGGTGAGGGAACTGCGCGAGAAGAAGGGAATCCGCCCGGTCTTCAAGCTGGTCGACACCTGCGCTGCCGAGTTCGAATCGATGACGCCCTATCTTTACTCGACTTACGACGAAGAAGACGAGGCGCCTCCTACCTCCACGCCCAAGATCATCATTCTCGGCTCCGGTCCCAACCGCATCGGCCAGGGTATCGAGTTCGACTATTGCTGCTGCCACGCTGCATTCGCGCTCAAGGACGACGGCTACGAGACCATCATGGTCAACTGCAACCCCGAGACCGTCTCAACCGATTACGACACCAGCGACCGCCTTTATTTTGAGCCGCTTACGCTTGAAGATGTGCTGGCCGTCTACAACCATGAGGCGCAATCCGGCGCAAAGGTCGGCATGATCGTCCAGTTTGGCGGCCAGACTCCGCTCAACCTTGCGCAACGCCTCCGCGCAGCCGGGGTGCCCATTATTGGCACCTCACCCGAGTCCATTGACCTGGCCGAGGACCGCAAGCGATTCGGCAAATTGCTTGAAGAACTGGAGATACCGCAACCTCCCGGCGGAACGGCGACCAGCGTCGCCGAAGCTTTGGCGGTCGGCGAGCGCATTGGCTACCCGGTTCTCGTCCGCCCCAGTTACGTCCTCGGCGGGCGCGCTATGGTAATCGCCTATAACGCCGCGGCTGTCGACCAATACATGCGCGAGGCCGTCGAGTACTCCCAGGAGCGGCCGGTCCTCATCGACCACTTTCTTGAGAACGCCGTCGAGGTCGACGTGGACGCACTCTGCGACTCCCAAGACGTGCTGATCGCCGGCATCATGCAGCACATTGAGGAGGCCGGTATCCACTCCGGCGATTCGTCGTGCGTGCTGCCGGCCGTCGGGATCGCGCCTGAAACTCTCGAGACACTGCGCACTTACACCAGGAAGCTCGCGCTTGCCTTAAAGGTTGTCGGCCTGGTCAACCTGCAATTCGCTATTCAAAAAGACGCCGAGGGCGTCGACCGCGTCTACGTCATCGAGGTCAATCCCCGCGCCTCGCGCACGGTTCCGTATGTCTCCAAGGCCACCGGCATTCCATTGGCCAAGATCGCCGCCCGGCTCATGACCGGCCGCACGCTCCGCGAGCTTTTGCCCGACGAACTCGCGTCCGGCCATGACCTCCCCACCGGGACACATTACTACGTCAAATCGCCGGTCTTCCCGTGGAACAAGTTCGCCGGCGTGGATACGGTCCTGGGTCCGGAGATGAAATCGACAGGCGAGGTCATGGGAGTGGCCGCCAGTTTCGGCGAGGCCTTTGCCAAAGCGCAGCTCTCGGCCGGGCAGATTCTGCCGACCGGGGGCACGGTGTTTTTCACAGTCCGCGACTCTGACAAGGAGGCGGCCGTCGAGCTCGCCCGCCGCTATGTGCATCTTGGATTCAAGATCGTAGCCACTGAAGGCACGGCAAACGTACTTGAGAAGGCCGGGATGACCGTGGAGCGGGTTTTCAAGGTGAAAGAGGGCCGGCCCAACGCTGTCGATCTCATCAAAGGCGACCGGATTCACCTGATCGTGAACACGCCCCGCGGCCAGGATACGTTCTTTGACGAGAAGGCGATCCGGCGGGCGGCGGTCCTGGCGCGTATTCCTACGATTACTACTCTGGCTGCAGCGCAGGCTGCAGCCGAGGGCATCGCCGCCATGCAGCGCCACCAGACCACTGTTTTCAATCTGCAGGAATTGCACAAAGCCAACGGCCGGTAGACCTTTGCAGAGGAAAAGCCCACAACCTGAAAGCTTTGCTATGAAATTGGGTGGGTTTTCGTCGCTGCTGTACGGTTTCTGTATGAATCTGCACAGTTTCTGCATGAAAACTGTGCAGCACTCTGGCGCCAAGTTGTTGATTCTGTTGGAGGGGCTTACGACTGTACAGCTTCTGCGTGCTTTTTTTAAAAAGAAAGCGGACCGGGGTGCAAGCGCCCGCGAGGATTTGATCCATGATGCGGGCCATGCGGATGATTGAGAGCATGGTGTTGTTCATGTGCCCAGGCCGATCCTCTCCTATTTAGAATTGTGCGCCGGGGGCCGGTATTTATCTGCAACACCAACAGGCACTAAACGCTTGGAATTCAATGAGACAAACTACGCGCTATTGACATCTTCCCGGCGCCCGGCGCCGGCCCGCACCTGGGCAGGCGACAGAACTCGACTTTAAAGGGGCGGATTTCGGAGAAATGCGCGTTACCACGGTTGAACCGTCTCAATCGGAAAAGGTGGCCGAGGGTTCTTTTTCTGCCACCTGTCCTGATGCTCAAGCTCCTGGACCGTGACCGGGATTTTTTTTCGTGACCGGTGGGTGTTTGTGGAAAAAACTCTGGAAAAACAGGAAGAAACTCCTATGATTTCGCGTTCCATGTGGAACATTTCTAGTTAATAGGTCCCAATTATGGAGAGGTTTCCGAGCGTTGACGAATCCCACCGCTCAAGGTGGATATGGACTTGCTAATCGACCTTGCAGCGCCCGGCTCCAGCCCGGTTGTCGTGCAGGCGTCCCCGCCCACACATGCATCGATAAGGCTCACTTGCAGCCCCTTAGACATTCCCAATCGCCGCAGCAGGGAACTCGCCCTACAATATATTCATGCTTCTCGATGGTATCTTCGCCGCGGTCACAACCCCGTTCTACTCCGACGAGCGGATCTACTTCCGCAAGATCGAGGCCAACATGGCCCGCTACTCGCGCGGCCTGCTCGCCGGCATGCTGGTGCTGGGCTCGACCGGCGAGGCGGTCATGCTCGACGACGAGGAATCGCGCCAGGTCCTGCGCATTGCCGCCGGAGCCTCTGCACCGGAGAAGATCCTGATCGCCGGAGTCGGCCGCGAAAGCGTGGGCGCGACCGTCTCACTGGCCGAAGCTGCCGCCGAATACCGATACGACGCCATTCTCGTCCGGCCGCCCAGCTACTACGCCGGGCAAATGTCGCCGGCCGCGGTTCGCAACTACTTCGAAAGCGTTGCCGACCGGTCGCCGCTCCCTGTGGTGCTTTACAACATCCCCAAGTTCGTCCCGTACCAGATTCCGATTGAGCTGGTCGCTGAGCTCGCCGGCCATCCCAACATCATCGGAATCAAGGACTCAAGCGGCAGCGTCGAGCGAATCGAACAGACGGTGGCCGCGACCCAGACAGCGCCGCGGCGGACGGTAATGGTGACCCCGATCTTTGAAGCCGTCACCGCCCGTATGCTCACGCCGGTATCGAAACCTGAGGGCGATTTCGTCCCGGCAGGGGATCTGGCCGGAGGAGCCGCCGTGGCGACCGCCGCTCCGCCAGCCCCGGCCATCAAGACTCGTACGAAGGAAGTCGGTTTCCAGGTGCTGAGCGGAGCTGGATCGAAGGTACTGGCCTCGCTCGATGCCGGCGCATCCGGAGCGATCCTGGGAGTTGCGGCTTTTGTACCCCAGGCCTGCGTCGAGATCTACCTCGCGTGGAAGGATCACGATTCGCAACTGGCCGGGGATAAGCAGGCGCGCATTCTGGCTGCGAACAGCCGCATTGTGAACGAGCTTGGAATCGCCGGCATGAAGTACGCGTGCGACTTCAACGGCTTCTACGGCGGCCGGACCCGCTCACCGCTGCTTGGCCTGAGCGCCGAAGAGAAGTCCGAAGTCGAGTCGCTTTTGGCCGGGATCAGGAACTAGACAGGACGGCCCGGAACTTCTACTTGAAGCGGTCGAACATCTTATGTCTCGCTCGCGTCATTGGGCGAATCTCAGCTAGCCAGCCCATTCAATTCTCCAGTTCCAAGTCGCTCCGGTACGTTCCTGCGGGTTGCCGCAAAGATCATCGCGGCGAATATAGGTAACGAAAGCAGGTAGAGCAGCGTTAATTCGTTCCCCGGTGAAAAGAAGAGACACAAAATGGGCAGGACATAGAGAACGGCCACGATCCACGATATCGAGCGTTCCGGCAGCGGGGCCAGCAGAACGATCGGCAACATCAGGATCGCGAGTTCCGAGCGTTGAAGGTAGTAGCTCAGAAAAACGGCTGTTAGAATCGCCAGGGCGAAGGCCTCATTTTGCGGCGCCTTGCGAATCATGTACGCGATCCAGATCAGGATCAGCAATGAAACCAAGGCGATGGCATTAAATGCTTGAATCGACGTGAGATGGCTGCCGATGGTCACATAGAATAATCCACGCAAATTCGGCATCGTCGGTGGATAGACCCCGATTGCTTCTTGCGCCCACTCACCTTGTCCGTCCAGCAGGCTGAGCTGCCGCAGCATAGCGTGGTAAGCGGCCATCCCGCTGCTGCCAATGAGCAGGTAGCAGCCCACGGCCAAAGCCGCAGTACCCGTCGCAAATCCAGCCAGAAATCGGCGTCCGAAGCGAAGACAAAGTAAAAGGCCGGCAATGGCGCCCAATTGCGGCTTCAGGAGCACAAGGGCTGCCAAGCAGCCCGCAGTGAAAGAATGCCCACGAGACAACTGCCGCCACGCCAGGCAAAAAAACAGGAGCAGAAGCAGGGAATCCTGGCCATGTGCGATGGCAATAAAGATCGGAATGTAAACGAAGATGGCAAATCCCGGGCGAGGTTGCCAAGGCATGAAGATCTTCGAAAAGGCGTCCCGCGCGGCAAAGAAGCACGCGCCCATAATCAAGACGTTGAAGATCAGCATGCAGACGTACGCGTTGTTGTAACTGAGCATTGAGAAGGGAGCACAGAGAACCGCCTCCGGCGCCAGATGAGCGAACGCGATCACGCCAAAGCGAGGACCGAAAAAACTGTCCTCCAGTTGCTTTTGCCGCGCCAGGTCATAAAGGTGAGCCGGGTCCGTGCGAAGCAGGTACCCGCCCACATACATGTCGCGAAAATCCATCCTTGTTGTAAGTCCCGAAGGGATCCAGATAACGATTGCTAAAACCGTAGCTGAGACCAGGTAGACAACCCAACCTATTAGAAACGGAGAGAGGGCGGCGGAACTATCGGGTTGTCCACCGGGCCCGGCGATTTCAGCCGGCTTCTGCATTGCAGGTTGTTGTTCGTTCACGGGCTATCCTCGGCCGCACACGCGCGCAACCTAGCAGAGTACCGTAGGGGCCCTCGGGATACCAAGCCATTCTGCGCCGAAGTTCTCAGAAAGGAACTACCTGAACAATCGTCACGCGCTCTTTAAAGAGCACCAATGCGCAGGGTTCAAGAGGAGGCTGGCGATCGGTAGTGCATGTCCGATAACAGATATTCTGTATAGTGCAAGTGTTTAATCCTGAAAACTCTCTACTCTATTGGGTCTCAAGCGGCTTAGCGTTGGCCAGCCTCGGCCGCCTCCCTGCCGGGAGCCACCGGTTGCAGCTTAGTTGAGGAGGACTCAGTTGGTCCCAGGCACCAGGCTCGACTACATCTTGTAGCGCCCCAGGTCCTCGTCGTTCAGTCCCTCGAGCCAGTTGCGGAGCTGTTCCGCAGTCGGTCCCTCGGCGGCGCCGTTTGGGCTGAGCTTGGCGCTCGCCATCACCTGCTCCGCAACATAAATCGGACAATCGGCTCTCAGCGCCAGCGCGATGGCATCCGATGGCCGCGCATCCACAGCGATCTGTTCACCATTCTGCCTGAGCCATAGAACCGCGTAAAACGTGTCATCCTTAATCTCTGTAATTACAATGCGTTCCAGCTCAGCATTCAAGTGTTGCATTAAGTTTCGCGTCAGGTCGTGAGTCATAGGTCGCGGCGCGCACATCTTCTCGATCTCGATGGCGATCGCGTTGGCCTCAAAGATCCCTACCCAGATGGGCATCACAGTGTCTGAAGCCACGTCTTTGAGAACCACGATCGGCATGTTCGTCGCCGGATCCATCATCAGCCCGCGGATTCTTACCTCGATATCCATGGCTCCCCCCATCCAAACGGCCTGGCTGCTCCGCGCTTTCCCAGCCGTCCAACTTCCGCGTCTCGGCCCTGCCACCGACCTTGCTGCCTGATTTCTACTTCCTAGTCCCTACATCTCTGTAATTAGACGGCCTCGCCCATCAGGCTGTTCGGAAAAGCCCCGGTGATTTTTACATTCAGATAGCTGCCGGGCGCAGGAGCAATGGGCGTCTTCGAGACAAAATTCACCGGCTTGTTCTGGCTGCTGCGCGCTGAGACCTGCCCCCGCGCCGGATTCAATCCCTCAACCATTACCTCCATAACCTGCCCTATATGCCTGGAATAATTCGCCCTTTGGATCTCCCGCTGCCGGTCAAGCAGTACTTGAAGCCGCGTATTCTTCTCCGTTTCCGGCACCGTGTCGATCATGGCGAGCGCAGGCGTGTTCGGCCGCGCCGAGTACTTGAACGAGAAGACGCAATCATACTGCACTTTGGCCAGCAGGTTCATCGTCTCGATGAAATCATCCTGCGTTTCGCCGGGAAATCCGACTATGATGTCGGTCGAAATCGAAATGGGCCGCCGCGCCGCCTTGATCCAGGAGATGCGCTCCAGGTACCAATCCGGCGTGTACTCGCGGGCCATCGCTTTCAGCACCCGGGCCGATCCCGATTGCACCGGCAGGTGTACATGGTCGCAAAGCGTCGGGATGGCGTCGATCGCCTCCACAATGTCCCTGGTAAAGTCCCTGGGGTGACTGGTGGTGAACCGCACCCGGCGGATTCCCTCGACTTGCCCTACCGCAGCCAGCAACTCGGCGAAGCTCCGCTTCCCTTCCGGGTCCCGGTAGCTGTTCACGTTCTGGCCCAGCAGCTGGATCTCTGTAAACCCCTGGCCGGCGATCCGCCGCGCCTCTGCAAGGACCGAGGTGGAAGTCCGGCTGCGTTCCTTGCCCCGCGTATAAGGCACCACGCAATAGGAGCAGAACTTGTCGCAGCCCTCAATGATGGTAATGTAGCCTCGATATGGACTTTGTCTGGCCGTGAACTCGGTCTCGAAGGTCTCGTCGGTCTGCCGGTCGTCCAGGCCCGTGATCCGGTGCTCTCCTGCTTCAAGCCGGGTCAGCATCTCGGGCAGCTTGCGATACGAGGCCGACCCCGAAACCAGCGACACGTACGGCGCGCGCTCGAAGATCTTCTCGCCCTCTTGCTGCGCCACGCACCCCAGTACGCCGAACCGTTTGCCGGACTTGTAGAGCGCCTTGTAGTCGTTGAGCCGGTGGAAGACCTTCTGCTCGGCTTTGTCGCGGATGGAGCAGGTGTTGTAAAGGATAAGTCCCGCTTCTTCTTCCGTTTGCACCTGCTGGTAACCCTGATTGAGCAGTGTGCCGATCACCTTCTCAGAATCATGGGCGTTCATCTGGCAGCCGAAGGTCTCAAGATAGAATGTCTTTTCGGTCGCCATAGTAACTCCCAGTATACCGTGATGCAGATTACATGAAACGACGATCGCTTCCCCTCGCCGCGCCCTATTCCTTCCGAATCCCTGCGTGAAGATAGGCAATCACCGCCTCCATCTGCTCCCTGCTTATCTGGTAGGCAAACGACGGCATCATCCCCCTTCCCTTCATCAACACCTGCTCCACGTCCGCGTCGGTCGCCGGCTCTCCATCAGGCAGCTTCTCCTTGTTAAACAGCCCGTGCAGGTCCGGAGGAATCTTCTTGAGATGCAGGTCATTCTCCTCATGGCAGTGCGCGCAGCCCACGTCATAGACTCGCTTGCCCCGCTCCTCCTCGGCGGTAAGCGCCGTCTTGGCCCGGCATCCGGCCAGGGCGAAAAACACTCCGAATACCGCGAAAGAAAAACACCGAAAGCAAATTGATTGCGGGTTCACTGCCGGGTCACAAACATGGTGGGTTGACGGGAGTGAGTTCAGGATAGATCCGCTCCTGTCTCGGTAGTATTGTAGATCTACTGGCCCTTCTATACCGGTTCACGGTTGTTCTTGAGTCATAAATCTGCCCGCGAGAGACAGATTCGGGCCCCTCTATTCTGGCTTCCGGTTTCATGCCGGCTCATTACCATTCACTCTTCGTTGTTTTCTGAAATTCTCAAAAAAATCTGCTGGAGTAGCTGAAATGCGCACGATTCATGCGTCTTACACCGTAATCTGTTAGTGTTTTTGCTGACAACCTCGCCGCTCGGTTCACCGTCTTCAATTTATTTGAGAAGCAACTTGAGGAGATGCATATGTTCAGTCTTCCAGCGATGGTTTTCTCCGTCCGGGGTAAGGCTGTTCGCAAACGGAGTTTGCATGCGAGCTCGGTCGTTCTTCTTGGCGCCTCGGCCCTGTTGCTGCTTACCGGCTGCGGCGCCCAAAACGGCTTGAACCTTGCAGGCTCTCCCCAGGAGTCGCAAGGCATCGGCATTCAGGGCATCGTGCATGGAGGGGAGCAACCGGTCAGCGGTGCTGCGGTGTACCTCTATGAGGCTGGCGCGGGCGGCTATGGCACAGCACCCAAGTTGCTGGCCTCAACCACCACCGGCTCCAGCGCCGGCGACAAGGGCACTTTCAACATCCCGTCCACTTCCTACACCTGCGACGCAGCTCCGAAAGACCAGACCTTCCTGTTGGCCGAGGGCGGCAATCCTGGCGGTGGCACAAATCCGAACCTGGTACTGATGGCGGCGCTTGGGCCGTGTTCCGGCCTCGACGCCCTCACCACCGTCGACATCGACGAGGTGACCACTGTAGCTTCGGCCTTCGCCCTGGCGCAGTTCCTCACTTACTCAAGCACCATTGACACGCCTCCAGCCTCATCGGTCGCGGCGGGAACGATTCCCAACATCGCCGTCCCCGCAGGCGGCGCGTCCTGTAACTCCGCCGGCGGCTGGCTGAGCACCGGCGCCGGTACCTGCAATTACCTCGGACTTTCGAACGCCATGCTCACGGCGCAGAACCTTGTGAACGTGGAAACGGGGCTGGCGCCGGCAGACTCGATTCCCTTCCAGTACTACACGGGCGGCTACGCGAGCGGTGCGGGCGATACCAGCGCCGGACACACCGGGTACGCGCCGTCGGCGCGTCTCAATACGTTGGCCGATATCCTTGCGGCTTGCGTCAACTCGCAGGGAGGCGTCGCGGGAGGCAGCGCCAGCAACTGCAATACGCTGTTCACCGCTACAACCCCCGCCTCAACCGGCATTGCCCCGACTGACACGCTGCAGGCCATTCTGAATCTGGCCCAGAACCCCCAACTCTCGCCGGCTAACAACAGCGCGTTCTTCGGTCTTGTTCCCGCCAATCCGCCCTTCAACTCGCCGGCCCCGCTCACTGCCGCGCCAAACGACTGGACTCTCGCGCTGGCCTATACCGGCGGTGGGTTCGCCAATGCAACACTCGCTCCCAGTTCTCAGTCAGCGACGTACTCTGCCGGACTTTCGATTGACTCACAGGGTAATATCTGGGCGGCCAGCCTTGCCGATGGTTCGACGGCCGCCGGAGCCATCGTCGGGTTGAACAACCAGGGCGTTCCTCTTACGCCAAATACGACTTCAACTGCCTGGGGTGGCTTCCAGACCGACGTGGAGTACCCTGAGACGTCTCCGGCCATCGACATGAGCGGCAACATCTGGTTTGCGAATATTGGCAACGGAACTACTGAAACCCTCGCCGCGCTCACCCCGAGCGGCGCAGCATTGACGACTCTGAATAGTGGCAGTCCTGTCACCCTTCCAGCGGCGTTCTCGGCTGGCTCTCCCTCCGGTGTCGCCATTGCCTCTTCCGGTAGTGTCTGGGTTGACGGCTATGATTCTTCCGCCACCAACGGCGAATTGGTCGAATTCGCCAGCAGCGGCACGCAGACTCTGACCGACTCGTGGTCCAACCCGGCGTTTTCGTCCAACAATATCTCCCTGGATCACGCAGGGAACGTATGGGTGACCACCACCGACGGCGACCTCGAGATCATTTCCTCCGGCTCCAGCATCACTCAAACCAATCAGTTCGCCTCGTCAGCCAATTACGGCCAGTTGGCAGTCAACTCGTCAGGCGATGTCTTCGGCTGCAACGGCGGTGATATCTACGAGGACAAACCGTTGTCATCCAGCACAGTAACGCTGTCAACCACCGGAGGCTGCAACGCCAGCGCCGCTGTCTTCTCCATCTTCGCTCCCGATACCCTCGACGGGGCTGGAAACCTCTGGGAGCCGCTTGTCTCCGCAACAGGAATCATCGGTAACCTGAGCGAAGTAAGCAGCAGTTCCGGCAGCATTCTGTCCCCGGCAACCTATGGCTACCAGGGCATCGGCACCCCAGGCAACGTTTCGAGCGATGGAGAAGGAAGCACGATCCTGATTTCGAACGGCCCGCCCGGCAGCGAGAACATTGCCGGGATCGCAGTTGACCAGTCAGGCAATGTCTGGGTGCTGAATGCTTACGCAGCTACAGGTGTGGCAAGCCAGCAGTTGGTAGAGTTTGTCGGCCTGGGCACGCCCACGGTGCAGCCGACGGTTCTGGCGCAGAAGTACAACACGTTTACCGTGCTGCCATAACCCCGGGCTTTCTCAGGTCAGCGCCTCCGCGCCGGCGTTGGGGTGAGTCCGCCATCCTCTCGATGGCGGACTCCAGTTATCCTTGTTTCATGCTTCTCCCCTCGAGAGACGAGATCCGCGCCGCGCGCGCGCTGATTTACCGCTTCATGCCGCCCACCCCGCAGTACGCCTGGCCGCTCCTCAATCAGCGGCTCGGAACCGAAGCCTGGATCAAGCATGAGAACCACACCCCGGTGGGCGCCTTCAAGCTGCGCGGCGCCATCGTCTACCTCAATTGGCTCAAGGATCAGCGACTTTCGCTCGCCGGCGTGGTCGCGGCTACCCGGGGCAATCACGGCCAGGGCGTCGGCCTGGCCGCACGTTTCCTCAGCCTCAAAGCCGTTATCGTCGTCCCTCACGGCAACAGCCCCGAGAAGAACCGGGCCATGCTCGCCCAGGGCGTCGAACTCATCGAGCACGGCCACGACTTCCAGGCCTCCCTCGAGTACGCCCGGACTCTTGCTGCCGAGCGTGGCTTCGAGATGGTCGAATCCTTCCACGAGCAACTGGTCCTCGGCACCGCCGGGTACGCCATGGAGTTCTTCGAGAGCGTACCGCCCATCCACACCATCTACGTCCCCATCGGCATGGGCTCCTCCGTCTGCGGAGCAGCCGCGGCCCGCAACGCCCTCGGTCTCAATACCGAGATCGTCGGCGTGGTGGCCAAACAGTCGCCCTCCATCGCCCTCAGCTTCCGGCAGAGACAGGCGGTTGAGGCGCCCGCCAACACACTCATCGCCGATGGCCTCGCCTGCCGCCGCCCGAACGCCGAGGCCCTCGAAGTCATCCTCGAAAATGTGGCTCGCATAGTGGAGGTCTCTGAAGCCGAAATCCGCAGCGCCATGCTTGCGTATTACCAGGACACGCACAACGTCGCCGAAGGCGCGGGAGCAGCTTCACTGGCCGGAGCACTGCAGGAGAAAGACGCGATCCGCGGCCAGCGAGTCGGCATCGTGCTCACCGGCGGCAACGTCGACCGCGAGGTCTTTGCCTCGGTCCTCACCGCCCCCAATCCCACGGAGGCCGCTTGACCACACACCACCACAAGCTCCCCGAAGACCCGGCGGGCAACCTCACCCCGTTCGCCCATCGAGCTTCGAACCGCTGCTTCGGCTGCGGCCCTGCCAATCCGTCAGGCCTGCAGCTCGAGTTCCTGCTCGCCCCAGACCTCTCGGTCGTCTGCATCGCCCAGGTCTCGGACCACTTCGAGGGCCATCCCGGCTACCTGCACGGAGGCGTCATCGCTACCCTGCTCGACGAAGCCATGAGCAAGTCCGTCCGCGCCCGCAACGCCCTGGCCATGACCCGCGAGCTCAAAGTGGAATACCTCCGCCCCGTCCCCTCCTGCACCCCCATCCGCATCGAAGGCCGCATCGTCAAACACGAAGGCCGCAAGTACTGGGCCGAGGCCACAATCCTCAACGAACACCAAACCCGGCTTGCGCACGGCTCCGGCATTTTCATCGAAATCAGACCGAAATCGACCTGACCACCCCGCCGCGCGCCAACCCGCTTACTTGCCCCTAGAGCTGGTTGCATAAATCCCCGAGGGTCGGCTGTAAATCGTCCCTCAGGGGCTAAAGCCCTACATTTTATGCGCCTTTTGCGACACGACTGAAGTCGTGCCCTTTCACAAAGCCATTTATGCAACCAGATCTAGTCCCTGTCTTTCCAGTCCCTAACCCCTCAGTCCCTCAGTCCTTGTCTTTCCAGTCCGTAGTCCCTCAGTCCCTGTCTTCCTTAATGCAGATGCATATGCAGATGCAACTGCAGCCGCCAGGCGGTGTAGCTCAGAATCTCGTGCGCAATGCGTTCGGCTTCCGCGGTGCTGTCTCCCACAGAGACGCGTGTTCGCGGCGAGGTCAGCACATCCAGGCCATCGGCGGCGCAGATTTCGTGGATTCGAAACAGGTGGGTGCCGTCGCTCACCACCACCAGCCGGCGCAGACTGTTGGTCCGGGCGATCACGGCGATGCGGTGGGCTTGTTCCTCGGTATCCCGGCTCTCGGTTTCGGCAATGATGGCGGTTTCGGGGACGCCCAGCTTCATCAGGTAATCGCGGCCCACCGCACCCTCGCTATGTTCAGCTCCGCTGGCGCCGGCCAGAGTGCTTGTACCGCCCAGCGTGATGATGAGCGGTGCGATGCCGCGTTTGTAGAGCTCGTACGCGTGGTCAAGGCGTGCCTTGAAAACCGGCGAGGGCTCTCCATCGTACTCCGCCGCGCCCAGAACGCCGATGGCGTCAGAGGGTGCGGCCTGGTCCAAACCGGCATAGTTCTCAATCTGCACGTAGACCCAGCACGACCACGCAAGAAACCCGAGAATCACAGCGAGAAACAGCACCGCAAAGACGCGAAGCGCCCAGTTGCGACGTTTCGGCTCAGGTAGGCCTTCCATGTGCGCGATCACAGGCGATCGAGAAATCCTACCGCCGGTCTCCTGACCGGCTGTACTGGGGGTCTCCAGACCCCCAGGGACCTCGCGAGACCTTTGATTCAACACATTCGTTGCCTCTGTGAGCACTGCGAGCTCAGTGCGTGGAGATGGCGGGCAAATGGATGTTCAGCTTGTGGCAGATGAAGAGAATCAGGATGGCGCCCAGCGTGGAAAAAATCAGGCCGGCGAGGTGAAATCGTTCGCTTCTCGGGCGAAAAATCATGTGGCTCACGCCGCCGCCGAGAATCGATCCGATGACCCCGAGCACGATTGTCCACATGAGGGTCATGTGCACGTGCATTACCGATTTCGCGATAATCCCTGCCAGCAGCCCGATAATCAAGTACCAGAGTATGTGAAACATTCCCTTCCCTCCACGTTCTGCCTTCGGTCGCAATCTGGCGTCACCGGCAGACCAGCCCGAAGTGTACCCATGCCGACGGAGAATTAGATGGTCAATTCTATACAGGCGGTCGAACCAGAGCGCATTTCGGAGGCATCCGTTGTGCGGCAAAGAGTAAACTGAACTGTCCCAGCAAACCTACCCTGTCTGCAGTCGGGCCGCAGACATTAAATGTCGTGAAGGATTGATGAGGCGGACAACCACCATGCAACCTTTAAGCGATCTCTGGTTTGGAATTACGAAGCACAAGTGGAAGACAGTGGTCTACATCTTCACGTGCTTTAGCGTGCTCTTTACGGTCGTCAAAGTTGTCACGCAATTCTTCCCAACGATACAGATTTCTGGGCCGGCCCCGCTTACAGCAGCCATCCTCTTCAGCTGTGTGTGGGGATTGTGGAAGGTCTGGAAGCCATCGAAAGCAACGATTAAAATCGCCCATTCCAGCACATGCTTGGAGATCAGCTTTGGCGATATTTTCGAGCAGGAAGGCGTTCGCGCCATCGGAGTCAGCGAGTTCTTCGAAACAAAACTAGGGCCGCCCGTATCTGACAAGAGCCTTCATGGCGTGTTTTTGAAACGGCACTTTTCCGGCTATCAGGATTCCATTGACAAACAAATCGATGCCCAACTTGCAAACGACGAATACACAGAGGTGTTTGACAAAACTGAGGGCAAGACCCATTGCTACCATATCGGCACTACGGCCGTGATCAGAGTGAACGACGACAGATATATTCTCTTCGCCCTGACGAAGACGAACCATACGAACTGCAAGGTCTATTCGGACGTTGAGCTGATGTGGCGTGCCCTTCATAAGCTCTGGCAGAGCGCCCGCGTTGTGTGCAATGGCGATCCCCTGAATTTGCCCTTAGTGGGCAGCGGCCTTGCAGGGCTAAACCTCCCTACACGCGATCTGCTCAATCTCTTAATACTGTCCGCGATCACGGAATCGAAGGCGCACGAGATTACTCAGACCATACGGATCGTGCTTAGGCGAGACAGATTTGAGGACGTTGACCTGAGAGAAGTGAAGAGACATTGGGAGGAATAACGAATGGCTTACAGGAGCGGGACATATATCGCGTTTCACGCTGACGGCAACAACCTCCCGGGCGGCAAGTCGGACATTGACTACTACAATCTCCTTTGCGCGTGGAACGCAAATAAGCACCACGACTTCAAAATAGTGAACAGCCATGAGAAGGCATACGCCGTTCGAGACAGCAGCAAGAAATCCACGCTGCGGGCTTCTCTGCTAGAGCGTCTTCGCAACTCAAGAAACATGATTCTCATCGTCGGCGAGACTACCCGCCTAGACACCGATTGGGTGCCCTTCGAAGTCGAGAAGGCCGTCGATGTTTATGGGATTCCGATCATTGTTGCTTATACGGTATATACCAACGCGATCCGCAATCCGAATGCACTTTCGAACTATTGGCCTCTAGCTCTCAGAACCCGCATAAACGACGGCGCGGCTCGTGCTATTCACGTTCCGTTCCGACAGGCTCCGCTATACGACGCAATCGAGCAGTTTTCGCACGACAACCTACCTAGCGGCAGTCTCGGGTATTACGACAACCCTACGTACCTCCGCTGGGGCATTCCGTAGAGGGGAAGAAGATCCGCAGCGTGCTCAATTGGGATAGTCAACGAGTCGTTCAAGGGCATTTGCGGCGGCCCATGAGAAGTGATTTGACCAAAAACTGAGGGTGGCCAGGTTTCGATTCCGAGACTTGAGAGCGGATTCATAATCGAATTGACAACTATATCGAGTGCGGCGGGTGGCCCAGGTACCGGCGAAGAAAACCCACCAAAATCCGAGGGTGCCCCTGGTCTCGCTTCTGAGACCAGGGATCGCGCGAACCCCTCCAGCCGTCTTCCCTACCACGTCGCCGCGCCCCCAATCCCTATTCCCTGCTCTCTGTCTTTTGCTCGCCGCGCGCGGCTATTTTTTCGAGCCTATTTCGAGTGTGCCGCACAATTCGGGTCGGCAATCTCGACGCGGCGATTCTTCGCTCTGCCCGCTTCGGTTGCGTTATCCGCAATCGGCCTGGTCTTGCCGAAGCCCCTGGCCGCAAGCCGGTCGCCCGCGATCCCATGCTGCGTGAGCCAGGTGACAATCGCCTTGGCGCGTGCTTCAGAGAGCGATTGATTGTAGGCGTCGCCGCCCACGTTGTCAGTGTGTCCCTGGACCTCGATCTTGAGCGCGGGACTCCTCTTCAACAAATCCAGAATCTGCTGCAGCACCGGATCGCTGGCAGGTTGAAGCGTGGACTTGTTGAAGTCGAAAAGCACGCCGTAGACAGCTACGTGGCAGTTGGTCTTCAGATCGCTGCCCATGTCTTTGTTCACGGCGCCGGCATCGGCCACACGAATGTCGAAGGTGTCGTTCTTGTGGAGAGATGCCCACAGGTTCCGGCCATTTCTGGTGAAGTGCGCCGAGATGATCACATCGGCGCCCATGCGTTCATCGACGATGGTCCAGCCAGCCGCGGTCAGCGCATCGTGGTATGCAATGCGGAAGAGCGGATTTGAGAGCCCGTCCGGCGGCGCGTAGTAAGCCTTGATAATGGACCCGGAAGCCACCAGTTCCGGCTCATTGGCGCCCTTGATGGCGACATAAAACGGTGTGGGGTCGGGCGCGCTGCTTCTGAACTTCGAGCCCGGAAGCGGGCCCAGCCAGGGAAAATCGCCGGCGGCAGGATTAACCGGCTCAGGCGTTGCGGATGGCGGCGTGAGCGTGAACTTGAAGGGCATCGGCGCAATCTCAACCATGTCCACTGAGGCGCGTTCCGGGTCACCGGGGCCGGTTGTGGCCCATGCCTCCACCCCGTCCTTCTGGTAGTGAAGAAACAACTCGATTCCTCCCGCAGACCACTCATGCACTGCGGTCCAGCCGTTGGCGAGGAAGGCCGGCTTGATCCTGGCCCAGATCGCATCCTGCGTCATCGCGCCTGAGACGATGACGGGAAACGACCAATGCTTTCCGCGCACCACCTTGCCCACCCCGTTGCTTCCCCGGTCTCCATCCGGCATCTGCATCTCGGTCCAGGGCTCATAGGTGATGCGGTACGGCTTGCCAACCTTGTTGAGGAAGCTGAGCTCGGCCGGAATCGGCTGCTCCTGCGCCAGGAAGGGAAGGGCTGTGAAAACAAGCAACGCGATGATGATCGTGAAGCGCAGACGGGACGTGGCAGCCCCAGCAAACGAACGAGCAGGTTGGCGCATGTTCACCTCGGAACCTTCGCAGAGTAACACGCTGACCGTGTTTCTCGTTTTTTTTCTTGCATTTGCGCCAATTCGATCTGGAAGGCGGGTCGTCTTCGCACCAGCGAAGCACTATTGCCGACGAGAGAGGCCGCCCGCTCCCACTACCCCGCCGCGCGCCCTATTCCCTGTTCCCCATTTCCCTATTCCCTGCCTTTCTCCAGCGCTCACCGGGCGTCATGAAGTAGCGTCTTGCGACGTAGCGCCAGGGGATGAGCGGGATGAAGATGACGACCATGAGACAGGCCTGGATATCCCCGGCAGCCGCGGCGGTGACCCGGTGCTCGGCCCAGAGCGGCAGGGCGAACGCGAGAAGGTAGATCGCCTTCCAGGTAAGCTCGAAGAGCAGCAATGGGATCATCTGCACGGGATAGCGTAATCCGAGCACAGCAGTCAGGCCGAGGCCCGCGAGTAAAGAGCATTGAGCGCCATGCGCAATAGCCTGGTCCGGGGTGTGGTGGATGACCAGTGGCCATATGTATACGCCGAGACCGGCGGCGAGGATCAGATAGCAAATACGCAAAGTGTAAAGGCGGACAAGCGAGACCTCATGCATGGCAACACCTCGATTGTTGCAAAACTTGCCATCTATCATAGGCTCCAACAGAAGAACCGATGATGGGCAGCGGCGAGTCGCCTTCTGCGCCGCGCCGCGCCAACGCCGTTATAAGCCGGTAGCCAATAGCCAACAGTTACAGGCGACGGGCTGCCTGCTCACCACCTTAGTCCCTGCCCCGCTAAAATGTAGCCACGATGAAAACGGACTTGCTGCGATTCAATGGCGCTCAAGATCGCGATCCGGCCATCGATGCGTGGATGAAAGAGCATTCGGGTGACCTGGGGGCCATCGCCCGCGAGTGGTTTGAAGCGATGCGAAGGTGCGGGGACGAGGTCCGCGAGCTGCTGCATGACGGCTGTCCGGTTGCATGTCTGGGCGACGCGCCCTTCGGCTACGTCAACGTATTCAGCGCGCACGTCAACGTGGGGTTCTTTCACGGCGCGGCGCTGCCCGATCCGGCCCGTCTGCTCGAAGGCGCCGGCAAATTCATGCGTCACGTCAAGCTGAGACCGGGAACGGCGACAGACGCCGCATCGCTCCGCCGCCTCATCGAGGCGGCGTATGCGGACATCAAGGCGCGCGTGGAAAACGGCTAGCGGCCACGATCCACGTGCCACGACCCACGCACGGAGGCTCGCCGGCGCACTTCAAAACCGATCCCTGACCCCTGTCTTAATGAATCATGTTGATCGTGTCCTGCGCGACCGTATCGAAAGTTGTTACCGCCTTCGAGTCGGCCTCGAAGCCGCGCTGCGCAATGATCAGATCGGAGAACTCCGAAGAGATGTTCACGTTGGAGTCCTCAAGGGCCGAGTCCTGAATACCGCCTAATCCGCCACTGCCCGCAGCGCCAACCGAGGCTGTCCCGCTGGCCAGCGTTGCCTGGTATTCGCCATCGGCCTCGAGGTTCAGGCCCTGCAGATTGGTCATATTGGCCAGCGCGATCTGGCCAACCACCTCGGTTCCGCTGGTGTACTGCGCCGTCACCGTACCATCGGAACCGATTGTGAATCCGGTGCAGGTTCCGGCCGCGTTGCCGTTGGCCGTCGTTCCCGACACTGCCGAAGCCTCGTCGACCTGGCTGATCGTCGGCGTGCCGCTCGAACCCAGCAGATTCCAACTCAGGTTCAGGTTGTTGGCGCCGTCGGCAAGAGCATTGTTGAAGTTGAGCGGAATGGATGAGATGTCGCCGGGCGCGGCGCCAACATTTTGCGGGGCGCCGGCGCCCTGCGCGACGCTGATCAGGTTGCCATCAGGGTCGAAGTTCAGCGTCCCGGTGATCGGTGTAGAAACTCCGTTGGCAAAATCCGCCGCCGGCAGCGCAGCCGAGTAGGTCCAGGCGCCGGGCGCAGTTTCAGTGTAGGTGATGGTGACGTTGTGGCTTGCACCCAGCGAATCGTAGACCGAAACCGTGGCCGGAAATGCGCTGGTGGCTTCGGAGTCGAGGTTCGCCGTCATGCTGAAACTGGTTGTGGCCGTTGGCAACTGCACCTGGCCCATCGACGGTACGCCGATCGGGGTCAATGGGGCGCTCGTATTGACGACTCCGTTCACCGCCGCGTAGCCCATCAACGAAGAGCCGTTGGCTGTAACCAGGTTCCCGCTCGTATCCTGCGAGAAGGAGCCGTCGCGCGTGTACGCGATTGCGCCGTCGCTGTCCTTAACGATGAAGAAGCCATTTCCATCGATCGCCATATCCGACGAGCCCATGCCACTTGTGTTATACGATCCCTGCGAGAAATCGGTGGAGTTAGAGGCCACCTGCGTGCCCGCGCCCACCTGGATAAGATCGCCTGAACCGGTCTCTCCCACTTGCTGATAAAACAAGTTCGAAAAGTTCGTCGCCTGCGCCTTGAATGCCGTCGTGTTCATGTTCGACAGATCGTTGGCGATCGTGTTCAGAGCCGTTGAATCGGCCTGCAGGCCCGTAAGCGGAATAAAGAAACTTGCCATGATGCTTTTCCTCCTGGTGTTCCTGAGCAGTGGCGCGCGAGGCGCGGGCCGGGTTATGGATCAGTTCACCGCAGAGACCGGTGCGGTATCGATTGCCGCCGCGTGCGTCCGGCCCGCCAGCGCGTGGCCAACACGCACGGCAGCGGGATTCGTTTTCTGGGTGCCGAGGTTGCCGGCCACCGGCGAAGCCTGCGTCCGCGCGGCGCCGGAGCCTGCCATTTCCATGCCCGCCGGGCCCAGTGCACCAGGCGAGCCCGGCGAAGCTCCGCCCGAAACGTGCAAGGCCTGCATGATCGCCGCGGTCTTTGAGCCCGCGGCCGGAACGCCGGTCGCGTTGGCAGCGGCTTCCGCGGCGCCGCCGCCGAATGTTGAGGTCGTTGTGCTCGATGAAGATGAGCTGGTCGAGCCGCTGGCATCACCCGAGAGTGTCTGATTGATATCGATCAACTGCTCCAGGCTGTTCACCTGGACAAGCTGGTTTATGTACTCGTTCGGATCGGTGTCCGCGGTTGGATCCTGATTCTGCATTTCGGTCACCAGCAGCGTGAGAAAGTCATTTGCCGAGATGGTCGCGGAGCCGGCCGAGGTGGTTGAAGCGCTCGACCCGCTGGCGCCACTGGCGCCGGAGGTCGTGGTGGCCAGCGGCGTCGCCGCCCTGGCCGCCGCCGCCTGTCCCGCTGTCAAAGCATGATGAAAGATCGTTGCTGCCATGCTGCCCTCCTTGTCGCCGTTCGATCCTGGACTGCCGCTTCTCTTCTCACTTCCCTCGCTGCTTCCCTGCTCCCCGGCTGTTCCGGCTCATGCCATTACCGAGATGTATCTCCCACCCTGCGCCTGGAGAACGGCCGGGCTCTCATCGCCGCTCAAGCGCGTCCTCTCGAAAGATGGCGCCGCGGTCGGGGCTTCCGCCGCGGCGTTCGACGTCTGCGCATTCGCCGGGCTGTTCTGCCCCGATTGCTGCTGGTTCTGGTGCTGCATTCCCTGACTCCATCCCGCGTCCGCCCCGGAGTTCTGCGCCGTCGCCAGATCCACCGACTCGACCGGACTGTGCCGATCGGCAAGGTAGCCATGAAGCCCCGCCATGTGCGCCCCGAGCGCCTCGGTCGCGTCGGCCGAGGCCGGCACAACCACTGCGCTGATGCTGCCGGCATTCAATCCCGCTCGAACCGAAACCCAGCCCAGCGAAGGATCCTCGAATCCCGCCTCAGCATGATGCGGGGCAGCGTGAGTCCACGTCAGACTGATTGAACCGTTCGCGCCGTCGAGGGCAGAGAATGTCTCCGCTGTCGAGACGCCGGAGGGGGTCTGAACCACCGATCCCTGGCCGGAGTTCGAAGCGCCGGCGAAAACCGTGTCGCGGATTGCGGCTGAATCCGGAGTTGCGCCGTTCAACTGACTGTGCATTCCCTCGACCGCAGCCAGGTTCGGTTGGGAATCGGCATGATTGACGCGAACACTCTCAGCGCCGGCAGCCGTGCGCGCCGCGGCAGACTGTGGCCGGGAAGCGTTCGCATCGGAGACGGATGAAGGAGAACCAGTGACTCCGTCGTTGGCTGCAGGCGGCGCAATCGACTCTGCCGGTACGCGGCCGGAGGAGCTTTGGGGAGATTCAGCCGGCTGGGCTGGTATTGCGCCGGCCGCGGTTGCAGCCGGCGTCTCGGCTGGCTTTCCCGGTGAATGGTCTGCTCTGACCGGATGCAATGCGGAGCTAATGCCGGAAGCGAAAACAGGAGCCTCAGGCAACGGATCGACGGCATTCTGCAGGGATGGCTCCGAATCTGGCTCCTGCGCCACCTCACTTGAGACAGAAACTCGTGTCCCGGGACCTGTCCCTCCCGCAGCCTGATGGGCGCTGACCATCGGGCCGGGCTCGCTCGGTAATGAAGACTGCGGGACGCTGCCGACGGGTATCCTGGCCATCACCACTGGTTGAGCTGGCCCAATCGCCTGCGATGCGAGCGCAATTGCCGCATCGGTGATATAGGGCGGGCCCGACTGCGATTGCGCTGCCTTCTCCGTTGCCGGCCGAGTGGAGAGACTTTGCTTCGCGTATACGGAATGAACTGAAGTCGGAGTTTCGCCTGACGCCGGTCCTTCCACCGCTTCAGGATCTGCCTCATTCTGCGAGACCTCGTTTGCGCGGCCTAACGTCGCAGACGCCGATGCCAGCTGCGTCTCAGGCGACTGGATTGGCTCTGCACGGCTCCGGCTGGGCATTTCGACATGCGGCAGATTCGCACTCAGCAACGATCGAACCGCTGGATCGCCTGTGAAGGCCGTCTGCAACCTGCCGGATACGGCCGGCGCGGACGTTTCTTCTGCCGCGGAGTTGTCGAGCACTGCCACTATCCGCTGCCAGCTGGATCGAAAGCTCTCGGGCGCCGCGATCCCGCTCAATGCCGGACTCCGGCCGGGCTCCAGCGCCCTGGTCCGAATCGCCCCAGCCGCCCCACTCGCTCGATCTGCCCCTGATGACCCAATCGCCCCTGACGCGTCAACCGGTTTGAGTGTCGCCTGCCCGGAAACCTTCCCGACGTCGATTTCAAAAGCTGCGGAGACTGTCACGCGAAGGAAATGAGCAGAATCGGTGCCAAACGCGGCTGAGGAACGGTTAGAAGGCTGTCAGGAATTGGGACGAGATGTTCCGGATCAGGAATGAAACGCCAGGCACTTTGGGTTTCTTCTCAAGTTCCGCTCTGGATCATCCGGCTCCGCTCACTGATCGCCACCGCCCGATTCTCACTCACTTCCGGTCTTCGTCATGATTTCGATCATCATTGGAGCGCATCCGGTTCAGGTACCAGTCGTCGAGAGCCTGCTGGCTGCGGCGAAGACCGGTTGCGGCTTCGCGCGCCCTCTCTTGTTCCGCAAGAGTTTCAGCCTGCAGCCGGCTGATGCGCATGCTGAGGTAATCCTGCCGCAGGCTCGCCGCCCGGTCTTCTGCGGCTCGAATTCGCAATGCGAGTGACCCAGCCCGGCGGGAGGCGCTCCGCGACTCCTCCATGCCGGCTATGCGGTCGGCAATCTCTCCGCTCTTCGCGCTCGCAGCTACCAATCGGCGTCCGGCGCGTTCATTGCGCCGGGCCGCGCTCAACGCAAGTTCCAGCTGGGCCAATTCGGCCAGCGCCAGGTCCAGCGCCCGCTGGCTCTGGTCCTCCTGCATCCGGCGAATGCGCAGAATGCGCTCAATGGTTCGCGCGGAGCCCATCGCTACACTTCACGGGCGAGCGCCGCCAGCCGGTCAAGGCAATCGGCCAAACCGGCATGCTCGTGCGCGTCCTGGGTCATGAACTCCCGCATTGCGCCCCGCGCCGCCAAAGCGCGATCGAGCTCCGCATCGACACCCGGTTTGTACGCGCCGATGCGAACCAGGTCTTCAGAGCGCGATAGCACAGCCGTGAGCTTGCGGATGAGACCCGCGTGTTCGCGATGTTCAGCCCCGGCGACAATCGGCATCAGCCGGCTGATCGAGTCCATGACCTCCACGGGCGGATACCAGCCCTCGGCCGCGAGCGCGCGCGAGAGCACAACGTGCCCGTCGAGCAGCGACCGCACCGCATCCACCAGCGGATCCTGCTGGTCGTCGCCCTCCATCAGCACGGTGTAAAACGCAGTGATCGATCCCGTGCGGAACTGGCCGGCCCTTTCGATAAGCCGCGCCAGTCGCGCAAAGACCGAGGGCGTGTAGCCCTTGGCTGTGGGTGGTTCGCCCGCCGCCAGGCCAATCTCGCGGGCGGCCATGGCGAAGCGGGTCAGCGAGTCCAGCACCAGCAGAACGCTCTTGCCTTGCGCCGCAAAAAACTCGGCCACGGTTGTGGCCGCCAGCGCCGCTCGCATCCGCTTCAGGGGCGGTTCATCTGAGGTCGACACCACCACCACCGATTTCGCCAGCCCCTCCTCGCCGAGCGCATCTTCAAGGAACTCCCCTACCTCGCGGCCCCGCTCGCCCACCAGGCCCACCACCGTCACATCGGCTTCGGTGCTGCGCGTCATCATGCCGATCAGCGTGCTTTTTCCCACCCCCGATCCTCCAAAGATGCCCACGCGCTGCCCGCGGCCTACCGTCAACATGGCGTCGATCACCCGAACGCCCGTCCCGAGCGGCGTCCGGATCGGCGTGCGCTCGAGGGGCGAATGCAGTTCGCCATCAATGGGCATGGAACGAGAGATGGCCGGCGCCGGGCTCCCGTCGATCGGATGGCCCAGGGCATTCAAAACACGTCCCTTGAGATGCGGTCCTACCTCGATCTCCGGCCCCTTGCCCAGAGCGGCAACCTCGTCCCCAAAGCGAAACCCGTCGATATGCTCCACCGGCATCGAGAGCACATTCGTTCCCCGGAACCCGATGATCTCGGCAAGATGATGACCGCCCTTGCGGTCGACGATCTCGCAACACTCGCCCACCGATGCCAGCGGCCCCGCCGATTCGATGGTCTGCCCCACGACTTCGACGACCCTGCCCCGCCAGCGCCAGGGCTGCCCGCGCTCGAGGCGTGCGAAGTAGCGGCCCAGCAGCGCGGGCATCAGCACGCCTCCCGCAATGCCGGCAGCTCTCTCGCTGGTTCTTTGTGCGCTTCGCCGCACGCGCGATCGAAAAACCCTCGTTCGATCTCGCCCAGTTGCGAGCGAATCCCCAGATCGACCGTTCCCAGATTGCTTTCGATCACGCAATCGCCCAGCCGCAAATCTTCGCCGGCCAGTACTTCGGGCTTCGCGGCGAGATTGGGCAGATGCGCAATCGCCTCCATCCAAAGATCGAGATCGCAGGCCGGCACGCGCAGCCGGATCCCCGTTGCCGCAGAGAGCTGCCCCAGCGCCACGCGAACCGCGCCGGTGAGCAGCAGCGGATCCATCTGCGCCTCGCGGCGAAGTATGCGGGCTGCGACGGCCAGCGCCAGCTTGACCACCTCACCCTCCACCGCGTTGAGATAGCGTTCCCGGGCCTCGGCAAAGCTCGCCACTACCGCGGCCATGCGCCGCTCCTCTTCGCGGCGCGCGTTCATCAGGGCCTCGCGCCCAGTCTCCCGCGCCTCCTCGCGGCCCCGCTCGCGCCCCGCATCGAAGGCCTTCCGCGCCTCCTCGGCCAGGCGCTTCTCCCAGTCAAGGTGGTCGCCCTTCTCCGCGGTTGACCGGATCCCTGGCGCAGATTCGTTCTCGGAATCCGCGTAGCCGTCCCACCCCGGCGCGGGATTGTCCGGCGAACTCGGCGGATACTCGAAGATCTCAATCTTGCTCACCTGGCTGCTCCTTCAAATCGCTCCCGATCCGGGTCCTGGCAACACTCTCGGCGCGCAGCCCTCAGGCCAGCATCTCGTCGCCGGTTTCAAGCTTCAGAATGACCTTGCCCTCGGCTTCGAGGCGGCGCGCCAGATTCAGAATCTCCTGCTGGGCCTGCGCCACTTCCCGCGACCGCACCGGACCCAGAACCTCCATGTCCTCCTTCAACATCTCTACCGCGCGCGAGCTCATCGCCTTGAAGATCTGCGCCCGCAACTCTTCGTTTGCGCCGCGAAGCGCCAGCGCCAGCTGCCGCTTATCGACGCCGGACACGATCTCGCGAATGGTGGCTGCGGGCACCGTCACCAGGTCCTCAAACGTGAACATCAGGTTGCGAATGCTGAGGGCCAGCTCCGGCTGGCCCTCCTCGATGGTTTCGAGGATGCTCTTGGCCTCCTCGGCGTTGAGCCGGTTGAGCAGGTCGGCGACGGCCTTGAAGCCCGAGTAGCTCTTCCGCGCCGCGTCGCCCACACTCTCCAGCCGGCGATGCAGGATGTGCGCCACCTTCTGCGCCATCTCCGGCGAAAACTGGCGCATCTCGGCCAGGCGCTGGATGGCGACGACTTTGTGCTCCTCGCTCAGGCTGGCCAGCACCATCGACGCCTTGCGCGGATCGAGATGGGCCAGCACCAGCGCGATGGTCTGCGGGTGCTCGGAGTCGAGCAGCTTGCCCAGTTGCTGCGGGTCGGTGCGCTGCAGCTTGGCCAGGTTGCCCTGCGCAGCCTCCTGCGCGCGGCGCACCAGCATCAGCAGATCGTCGGCCCGCTGCTTCCCAAAGGTGTCCACCAGCAGACGGCTGGCGTAGTCAATGCCGCCATGCACCATGAAGCTCTGGGTCTCAAGCAGCTCCCAGAACTCCCCAATCACATCGGCCGAGAGCTCAGGCGAGACGCCGCGCAGGTCGGCCAGCTCCTCGGTGAGCCGCTCCACGTCGTTTTCCGGCAGTGCGCGCAGAATCTCCTTGGCCAGATCCTCGCCGACGGCCACCAGAAGAATCGCCGCCTTGCGGATGCCGGAGAGATTCTCCGTGCCCCTGCGCCGTGCCGCTTCCGTCGATGCCGCCTGCTCCGCCAATCGGTCCCCCGTGTCAATCCGAGTGAATCCAGCTCTGCAACAGCCGCGAACTCTGCGTCGGCTCGCGTTTCATCTGGGCTGTCACCTGGTTGAAGATCTCCTGCGACCGCGCGCGTTCCGGATCGGCCTCGACCGGAGATATCGGCAGGGCGTTCGCGGAGGCGGTTTCGCCGGGTCCGAGCTGGTGCGGCTTTCCCCTGTCTGTTCCGGCATGAACCGCCGCGGCCCGCTTCAACGCCGGGCGCACTCCGAAGAGAAGAATCACGACGGTTGCGAAAAGTAGAGCCAGGTACTTGACCAGCACGGGCGAGTTCTCCGCCCCTGCGAGAATCTGCTGCGGCAAAGGCGCGGGCGCCGCGGCGCGATTCTGCTCGAAGGCGAGATCCTGAACTGTCAGGGCGTCGCCCCGGGACTGATCGAAGCCCACCGCCGCCTGGGCGAGCGCGGTCAGGTTGCGTAACTCGTCGGCAGTGCGCGGCTGCCAGACGGCGGGCTTCGACTTCGTTGCCGGCTGTACCAGCCGGTCGTTCACCACGATGGCCGCGGTGAGCCGGCGAAGACGGCCTGAGTCCTCCACCGTATGCTTCACGGTCTTCGAAACGCCGTAGGTGCTGGACTCGGTCTTGGCCGTCTGCGGCGGAGCGGTCTGCTTTGGAAAAACCGGCAGAGCCTGAGAATTCGGCGCATTCGATGCCGTCCCGGGAACTCCGGCAGCCACCGCCGCGCCTCCCGAGTTCTCCTCGGTCCGCTGCATGGCGAGCGTCGCGGTCTGATTGGGATCGTAGATCTCCTGGGTAATATCGGTAGCGGCCGGATCATAGTCGAGCGTCACCGAGGCGCGAACATTGCCCACGCCCGTCACCGGCTCCAGTGTGGCCACCAGCTTGTCTTCGAGCGCCTGCTCCTGACCAAGGGCAATGGCTTCGGCGGTCTTCGGACCCAGGGACAAACGGCCGGCTGCGTCAACCAGAACCACGTGGTCGGGAGCCAGCCCGTCCACGGCCGAGGCCACCAGGTTGCGGATCGCGTCAGCCTCACCGTCGGCCAGCGAGAGATGCCGCAATTTGAGCACAACCGAGGCCTTGGCCGGCCGCTCCTGGTCGCGGAAGAGCGAATCGTGCGCCAAAACCAGGTGCACCCGCGCCGATTCCACGTCAGCCAGCGAGCCCACCGTATGCTCGAGCTCGCCTTCGAGCGCCCGCTGATAGTTCACCTGCTCATCGAACTCCGAACCCACCCAGTTGGGCTTGTCGAAGATCTCAAAGCCCAGCCTTCCGCTCTTCACCCCGCCTTTGGCCGCCGCAGCCAGCCGGGCCTTGTCGAGCATCGCTGCCGGAACGCGGATTCCGGTTCCGTCCGGCGTCATGTCGAAGCTGATCTGCGCTGCGGCGAGAACCTGGCCGATCTGGCGGGCATCCTCAGGGTCGAGGCCGGTGTAGAGCGTGCGCCAGTCCGGCCGCGCCATCAGCCAGATCAGCGACGCAAGCAGCGCCGTAACCAGGACGCCGCCAATCACCGCGCCGCGGCGCTGTCCTGGCGCCATCCGGCCCCACGCGACCCGCGCCCGCCCCCACGCCCCGGCGATGGGGTCGGCCCACTGCGGCGGTCCCGGCATGGCCGGCGCGGTCTTCTCGAGTTGTGCCCCTGGCGCCATCGGTTTTGTGTGCGGTCAAACTCCCGCCAGCTCGCTAGAACTGCATTCCGATCACCTGCTGATAGGCCTGCACGGCCTTGTTACGAACAGCCAGAGCCAGTTCAAAGGCCATATCCGCCTTTTCGCTTGCGATCATGGCCTGATGCACATCCACGCCGTTGCCGGTCATCAGACCGGCTACGGCGGCGCGGCCCTGGGACTCGAGTTCGTCCACCTGGCCCACCGCATCGGTGAGCAGATCGGAGAAGGGAGCCCCATGGCCGTTCCCGCCGCCTGGAGAGAGCGCCGGAGAGAGTGTCGTTCCGCCGGCAGGCGGAGCCGGCCGCGTCAATCCCGTAATTGCAGTATTGAGAGAAGCTATCGCTGGCTGCATAAACCCTCCTTGTCTGCGCGGCCCTTTCGCCTTACGACTTGGCAATCTCGAGCGCCGAGGCGATCATGCCCTTCTCGGCCTGCACGGCCGAGCTGTTCAGGCCGTAGGCGCGGGTCGCGCCCATCAGGTCGACCATTTCGGCAATCGGGTTGATATCGGGATACTCCACGTAACCATCCGGCCCGGCATCGGGATGGCCCGGATCGTAGCGGCGCAGCGGGGGCGAGGGGTCCTCGACGACCTGGGCGATGTGCACGCCTGGCGCCACGGCGACGCTGCCGGGCGGGAGAGCGGCATTCGCGGTCCCGGCCGCCCGACTCATGGAATCGAGAAACCCGGCATCGCCGTTGTCGGCGGCGAAGACCACATGCTGACGCCGATAGGCTCCGCCGGTGGCCGTGCGCGTGGTCTCCGCGTTGGCCATGTTGGCCGCCACTACCTCGGCGCGAACCCGTTCCGCCTGCATGGCTTCGCCCGATGCGTCCATCATCCCGAAGAGGTTCATCGTTCAAGCTCCTGTTTCGTGGGTCGTGCTCACGATTCACGAACCACGATTCACGCGTCACTTTCCGTCGGCGTGAATCGCGTCCATCACGCGCTGGTACTCCACGCGCAGAAGCGCGACGCCGGTTTTGAACCGGAGCTGCGCCTCGGCCAGGTTCAGGCTCTCGCGGTCCATGGAGACGTTGTTGCCGTCAGGCCGGGAAATCAGGCCATCGACATCGGTCACGCGAACCCGCTTCGGCCCGCGATTCCCGCCCACATCGCTCATCGCCTTGCGCATCTCGGCTTCAAAGTCCATCCCCACGGTCCTATAGCCGGGCGTGTCGATATTAGCCATGTTGGCCGCGGTCAATTTGGCTTCGGCCGCGGCCAGATCGAGGAAGCGCGCGATCCGATCGCTGAGCATAGTTTCAACCTGCATGCGGCGGCCCTCCTTTACGAAATCTCGTCCTGCCGGCGACCCGACTGCGCTCTGCTTTCAAGTCCGTCCCCGTTTAGTTGACGATCCGTCCGAAGTCGATGTCGGCTGCGGTCAGGACGGGCGAGTCGCCGGCCAGGATCAGGCCACGCTCGAGAACATGTTCAAGTTCGCGCACATTGCCCGGCCAGTCGTGCGCCGCCAGCTTCGCCATGGCGGTCCCGTCGACCCGTTTCAGCGGCGACTCCCGCCCCATCTGTTGCATGAAATGTTCCACAAGCAGGGGCAGATCCTGAGCATGCTCAGAGAGGGAGGGGGTGCGAATGAGAAAAACCGCCAGACGGTAGTAAAGGTCGGAGCGAAAGCTGCCCGACTGCGCATGCTCGGCCAGCGGACGGTGGGTTGCAGCCACGATGCGCACGTCCACCTTGACCGTCTCGTTGTCGCCTACGCGCTGCAGTTCGCCGCACTCCACAAAACGCAGGAGCTTGGACTGGAGCGCAAGGGGCATCTCGCCGATCTCGTCCAGGAAGAGCGTGCCGCCGTCGGCCGCCTCGATCCGTCCCATGCGCCCCTGCACCGCGCCGGTAAACGCCCCGCGGGTATGCCCGAAGAGCTCAGCCTCGAGCAACGACTCGGGAATCGCCGCGCAGTTGATGGCGACAAACGGCTTGCGGGAGCGGGTAGAGAGCCGGTGCACGGCATCTGCCACCAGTTCCTTGCCCGAGCCGGTCGGGCCCTCGATCAGCACCGGCGTCAGCCGCGGCGCCACCAGGCGCACGCGGCGGCTGATTTCAATCATGCATGCCGCATTGCCGACCAGTTCGGGCAGCCGCTCGGCGATAGGCTGGCGCTCACTCCGTACTGTCGGTTCGACGCGCACCGGCGCCGGCTCCAAAGGCGATGACTCGCCTGCGCTCTGCCGCGAAGCTGCGCCAGACACGTTCGTTGAAGCCGCTGCTTTCAGCGGCCAAGGCATAATGGACGCGCTCGCCGGCGCCGGTGAAACATCTCCCAGCTCGGGCGCCGTGTTCCAGGCAGCCGTGTCGGTATCCTGGCTCTGGCGCATCGCATACAAGAGCTCCTGCCGGTACTGCCCGCGCGGCGAATCGGAGTTGGCGGTTCCATCGGCGGAGAGGATGTCCACGTTGGGAAAGCTGCCCCGAAAATCGGCGATGAACTCGAAGAGGTCGAGATCGGGCAGCCAGGAGTCGACGATGAGGGCTTCGAGGGGTGAGGCTTCGGCTTCAGCCCAGGCCTCGGCGCCGCCCTCGGCCTCACGCACGTTCCAGCGCAGGCCGGTGAGCGTGTGCGTCAGCCGCTGGCGGAAGCTGCGGTCGGCGCTGGTGACTAGGGCTGTGCGTTGCCGGATTCGGGGAGCGGGAGGGAGTGCGGGAATCGGAAAGGGCTGCATGAGATCGTCTCCACAAAAAGTTGAAAAAACTGACGTGACGATGGCTAGTTGGTGAATGTGACCGGAGCAGGTTTGGCTTGCGTTGCCGGCAGCGCAATCGTGGTCGCAAGCTCGGCCTCCGAGGGCACCAGATAGCCGCGCCCGCGCACGGTGCGAATCAACAGCCCCGGCGGCGGGTCCTTCAGCTTGCGGCGCAGATAGTTGATATAGACATCCACGATGTTCGTGGTCTGGGCCGGTTCCATGTTCCACACCGAATCCAGAAGCTCGACCCGCGAGATGCACTGGCCGCGATTGAGCATCAGGTGCTCGAGCAGCGCGAATTCCTTGTTGGTGAGTTCTATCTCTTCTCCGGCCCGCCTGGCCATGTGATCGAGCCGGTCCAGTTCCAGATCGCCGGCCCGCAGCTTGAGCTTGGCGTCGCGCTTGCGCCTGAGCAGCGCCCGGCAGCGCGCGCGCAGTTCGTGCAGGCTGAAGGGCTTGATCATCAGGTCGTCCGCGCCGCGGTCGAGGCAGCGCACGCGCGTGTCCACCTCCTGGCGGCCGGTCAGCACCAGCACCGGCAGATCGGCATTCAGCGCGCGCATCTCTCCGAGCGCGGCTTCGCCGTCCTTCACTGGCATGTTGAGATCGAGGATCGTCAGATCCGGCAGATCCTCGCGGAACGCATCCACCGCCGCCCCGCCGTCGAAGGCCAGACGTATGCGGTGCCCATCTGCCTCAAGTCCCCGGCTCAGGAACAGGGCCAGCGCCTTGTCGTCTTCGGCAATCAATAATCTCATGAGCTTTTCCTCGTAATAGCAGGCGCCCGATAAAGGCCCTCCCGCCATCTCATCGCTGCCCCTTAGCGGTTGCTAAAGGTGGCGCAGTTCCACCATCTCGCGTGGCAAGAAAGAACTCAAGATTAGTAGGAAGAAACAGAGCGTGGCGTAGTACTGAAATGAATCGGGAGAAATGCAGTGCAAATAAGGGCAGAAAAATGAGGGACCGTGATGGCGGACACAGAAAGCACGCACAATGATGAAACGTCCGCCAGTTCACCCGCGCTCGCCGCGCAGGTTCGCCGGGATCATCGCGACGTTGGCGATTGCTCGCGGTCGTTTGCAGCACTGGCGGGGCCGATTTTGTGCACCGTTGTCTTCTCCTCGTACATCCTTTCATCGGCCCGCGCTACCAGGTCATGCAGCAGCTCGCCCGGCCTGTACTCGGCAAGCCCGATCGACGCATCGACGCGTAGTCTGACCGCGCCCGAAGGTGTGCACAGATCGTAGTTCCCGCACACCCACCGGCGAACGCGCTCAATCTGCTGCCCGGCATCCTTGAGCGCTCCGTCAAAGACGATCATGAACTCATCGCCGCCCCAGCGGCCGATGGCATCGGTCGAGCGGCAGGCGGACTTGAGCTCCGCTGCAAACTGCTTAAGCAGGTCATCGCCGGTCACGTGCCCCCACTGGTCGTTTACCGCTTTAAAGCCGTTCAAATCGGCAATGGCCACGCAGAACCTCGCGCCGCTCGCAATCCGGTCCTCAATGAGCATCTCAACGCACAGCCTGCTGCGCAGCCCCGTGAGTCCATCGCGGAAGGCGATCTTCTCAGCCTCTTCCAGCTTCGCCTGGTAAGTTGAAACTTCGGTCTTGAGCTCATCGATCGCGGCTTTTCCTTCTTTAGTCATCCGCTCGATTGAGCTCTTCAGTTCCACCGCGCTTTTCTCAATCGACGCGCGAATCTGGGTGAGATCTTCAAGACTGACGATCTTTTTCAGCCGGGTGGTAACGTCCTCAATCTGTCCGGCGCAGCGCTGGTCTCTGGCGCCCAGCGATTCGGCTGTCCGCGCCATCGCCAGCAGCAGCTCCTTCACTTCACGGGCCTTGCCCTGGTAATGCTTCGCAGATTGCCGTCCCCATGCGCTGAGCTCGTTCTTCACTGCGGCTTCTGTCGCGCCCAGAGCCTTGGCGTCCATCGTGACATCCAGCCCGGCCTTCAGATGGGCAAGATGTCCCTTTAAATCGCTGCCCAGCCCCGGACATGCATCGAGGCTGCAGTTGCCCATTTCCACAAGCGCAGAGCCATAGGCGGAGAGAGTTGCCCGTACCGTGTCGTTTTCCTCGGCTCCAGGTTCCGGTTGCAGATGGTCAGCGTCCAGATATTTTTTGATGGAGATCATCGCCTTTCGCAAGTGCTCGGGGATTGCGCCCGAACGAGCATGCCTCACGTTTTTCCATCGGCAGAATCGGGCATCCACTTCAGGCGCATGAAGAATGCATGAGCAACGGTTCATGTTCGCCTGGATAGTTCGACCGCAGTCGAAATCATGCCTCTAATGAATGACTTCGATTCCCGGTCAAACCGCAGGCAAAGCGCAACTCAAGATTTAGTCGGCGAGGTTACGGAAGTTTACCCAAAGGATTATCAGCTCATTAGAAAACACTATGGAGAGCAGCCGCGGCTCACCGATTCTAAATGGCAGAGACGTACAACAGGAGTGGGCTGGGTGGACTGGGGTAAAGTGCCGGATCTTGCAGCGGTGGCCTTGCTGACCTGCGCTTTTGCCTCGGTGGCTCACCGCGGGCGAAGCGCAGTCTCAGGCATCTGGCTCACCGGCTGGCTGCTCATCGATCTCCATTTTGCGACCTTCCTTTTCCGGTTCCCAAACGGATTCATCGCCAACCTGATGACGTTTGTCGGGTTTGCTTCGCTGCTGTGGGCCGGCATCGCATTTATGTGGGCCTGTGTACCCTACCGCAACAGGCTCTCAAGCCGTTTGATGGCCCTCGTCCTTGTTGGCGCCAACACTCTATATCTGGCCATCCTGGTTGCGGCGCCTTCCGACTCGTGGATGCTTGTTCCCGCGGCGGCTCTTATCGGGGCCGGCCCGCTCCTGATCGCGTTGCTCACAGCGCGGACGTTCCACCATCCTCTCCGCTGGGCTCTGGTGTGCACTTACTTCGGCCTGTCGGCATTTCTCCTTGTCTTTCAATTCCGACCAAACGGCTCTATTCTTGCCCTCTATGCAATCCTGTTCACCGTCTATCTCAGCTGCTGCATTCACTTCTGGACAACCTACAAGCGCACGACCACCGGCACTTTTATAACCATTGCGGGCTTCTTTGGCTGGGCTTCGGTTTTTGTGATCGGGCCCGCTCTTCAGATTTTCTATCCCACGGTGCACGTAGAGAGCGAAGTCTGGAATCTGCCCAAGTACGTGGTTGCGGTGGGCATGATCCTGCTCCAGCTTGAGGATCAGATCGAGCACAACAAGCACCTTGCTCTACACGATGAGCTTACCGGTCTGCCCAATCGCAGGCTCTTCGAGGACCGGTTGAATGGCGCGCTCGAACGGGCGCGGCGTTCCGGTGCACAGGCCGCGCTGCTGCTGGTTGACCTCGATCACTTCAAAGAGGTGAACGATACCGCCGGCCACCACATCGGCGATCTACTCTTGCAGCGTGTAGGCCAGATCTTCAACGGCCGCGTGCGCCGATCTGACACGGTGGCGCGCACCGGCGGCGACGAGTTCTCAATCATTCTCGAATCGCCCACCTCGCGTGAGATTGCAGGCCTCGTGGGCAAGTCCCTCATGCAGCTTCTTGAAGAACCCTTCGAAATCGAAGGCCATTCAGTGCGCATCGGCGGCAGCGTAGGCATTGCTGTCTTCCCTGAAGACGCCGACGATGCAGCATCGCTGCGTATCGCCGCCGACCTCAGGATGTACGGAGACAAGAGCGCCGGTAGACCCCGCGAGCCAAATCCCGCCGGGGCGCGCATCGAACAGCACTCCCGCCCCTCAGCCGACCCACAAAGCGAGGCCGCGAAGACTTAGCCGGCAGTCTGTCCGCTCCGCGACGAACTCTGACAGGCACATCGAAACAAAAAGCCCGGGCAATTTGCCCAGGCTTCTTGTGTGTACGCCGTGCATGATTGACAGCTTGGGGGTGTAAGTCCCCTTCACATCCTGATGGAGGAGAAGTGATAGCGAAGCGCAAGGGCGTCATCGCGAGGTGGGGTCTGAAGGAAGCGTGGAGCA
>Ga0326727_10000728_pt1 | contig 132932 bp, 129 predicted proteins | sample MB2enrmetagenome_FD_207643 | JGI IMG/M metagenome (GOLD analysis project Ga0326727, IMG submission 207643) | Lab enriched peat soil microbial communities from McLean, Ithaca, NY, United States - MB29MY | ecosystem: Environmental > Terrestrial > Soil > Wetlands > Peat | place: USA: New York...
CCTCGATTGCGTGCACCTGCCAAGCGTGTGTTTCCAAGTAGGCCGCGATCGCTTCCGCTGCAAGAAAGGATTGAGTGCGTTGAGTGCTGTGAGCGAGCGCCTTGAGCCGATCGTATGCCTCCCGCGAAAGGCGGACGGTTACCGTCGTGCTGTCAGCCATGTACGCAGCGTGCACGAACGAGTCAAGTGTGTCGTGAATCTCGCTGGAAAGGAGCACCGGGCTCGGCGGGCCGGTTCCCGGGAACGCTCATCGTGCCGGGGCTTGGGGCGCGCTTGCCCCGCCGGGCGCGGGCGTCGAGGCGGCGCCTCCTCGACCGCACGAAACTGCGCCTGCGGGCGGATCGGGAACAGGCTCGGCGTTGGTTACGGCCTGAACACTTCGGATGCATGCCATGCAAGGCGAGCTTTATCCGCGCGCGCCTCTGCCCGCGCCGGCGACGCGATCGTCTTGCCCTCGAGCGCGTAGTAGACTTTCCCGTTGGAATAATCGCGATCGATCGTTCGGCTGACGCGGAACGTCAGGTCAGGCTCCACCGTGACGAGTCCGCGATCGTAGAGCTTGTGCAGGTCACTGCGCATGAGGATGCCGTTGCGGACCTCGTGCCGCCCGTGCTCGATGAAGGGCTGAATGTGCGCCGCTTCCAGCACCGGCAGGGTTCGCTCTCCGGTGACGGCACAGCGCCGGTCGTACGCGTCGATCACCATCAGTCGAAATGCGCCCTGACCTCGTCGCGCCGCGACCAGCGACGGGTTCGTGAAGCCGCCCGGCACCTCGAGCAGCGCGCTGAGCTCTGCGCGTGAATCGGTTAGCGCCAAGAGCTGGTTCCAAACTCGCGAACCTTCCCCGGCGGAGAGATCGTAGCCGGCGCCACGAACGATGTTCGAATGCCAATCCGCAGGCGCCGAAATCCAATCGCTTCGATCCAGCAGCGTCAGCGACGTGAGCGCGACGCACCCAACGTTGCTGTCGGGTTCGCGATCGCGACGAAGCTGCTGAACGCGATCGATCATCTCGGTAAGCGACCGCACGCCGTTCGCTAGGCCAAAGGTTTCCCAAGCGACGGACAGCGGCATCGTCGTCCAATATTCGAGGAGCCCGAACCCGGCCACGCGATTCGTGCCGCGCACCTTGAAGATCCAGGGTGTCCCTTCCGGTTGCCGCACCGTCGTCGGCCGTGGCTGCCAAAAGTTCGCTTCGCGAGCTCCCGTTGCAGCGAGGAGATCGATCCAGTCGGGATCGGTGACGGCGACAAACCCCTTCATGAACCAGTCGCACCGAAGAGCCCCGAGGCGCGAGCCGCCTCATTGAGCGGCTGCAAAGACTCGTCGACTCGTGCAACGAACGCCACATCGTTTTCTTGAAGCACGTCGGCGATCCAGCCGGTTTCGCGGTCGGGAGCGCGACCGAAGGCGAGCATCGGGAGGGCACCGCGCAGCTCGGCCTTGTAGCGGAAGGTATAATCTGCGAGCTGCCCCAGCCCGTAGCGCATCCGGTCGACGGCGTCGCGGAGCTCGCCTAAGCTCTTCGCCTCTACGAGAATGTGATGCGCGCCGAAGTCGGCGTACAAGTCGACGTTGTTGTTATACGAGCACGTCCCTCCGCGCGCGTGGACCTCGTCCGCTACCAGCTTCAGAACCGCTTGATGATCGGCCCGCGCGCGTTCCTGAAGCGCGGCGGACTCGTTGATGTCGAGCATTGCCGCGCGAGGGATATAGCCCGCGCCCGGCGGGATCTCCCTGATGATGCGGAACGTATCGCGCGGCGGCCCGACGCGCTCGCCGGGGAGAATGAAAGCACTGAGTTTCTCCGCGCTTTTCAACGAATTCAGGTCGGTTGCCGTCACTCCGGCAGCAGCCAAAAGTCTATAGTAGGCGGTCTCGCCGAGCCGCCGCACGGCAGACTGAAATGGCGGCGGCGCACCTCCTTCGGTCTCGTAAAAGTGACCGGCCAGATCGCGCATCGGCACGAGCCGGGGAAACGGCGCTGCGGAAATTAAGTCGACGTAGCGATGATCGGCTCTACGGGGGTCCGGATACGGCGTCCCGACGATGCCGTAACCGAAGTACATCTGCGAGTCGCGGCGACGAGCGCTCTTTCCCAGCGGCCGATAGTAGATGAATCGATCGTAGGGTTCGATTCTGGTAAAATACTGCCGTGGGTAATGGTATAGGGAATACTCCGCGTCTTCGTAGATACGATCGGAAGGGGAGAAGTGCTGCGTTAAGACGATCGGCATCTGGCGAATCCGTTCGACAGGATCATGCTCAAACTCCGCCTAGCACTTCGTTCGGCTCTTATTGAGGTTCAACCGGCCCCGCCAGGCACATCCGTTAGCTTGAGCCGCGTGTGGCGGAGCGTTGCCGCAGGGCGTCGAAGGTCGCGACCCGCGCCCGATTTGCCCTTCAGAGAAAGGGCCTCCTCACGCACCGAAAAGGCCGTCTACCCATGGCTACGACTGACCTCGATCGCTGCCTCAACTTGCTCCGCCGCGTCGAGCCGGAGCTGCGGTCGCGTGGGGTCCTCCACGCAGCCCTCTTCGGCTCGGTTGCGCGCGGTGAGGCCACGGATGAGAGCGATGTCGACGTCCTGGTTGAGCTCGATCCCGAACGCCATCTGAACCTTTACGAATACGCGGCGTTGCGCCTCTTCCTCGAGGACCTCATCGGGCGGCGAACCGATCTCGCCGACCGCAAGAATCTACACCGCTACCTGCGCGAGAGCATCCTCGCCGAGGCGGTCCGTGCCTTCTGAGCGACGACGGACGGCCGCCAACGTGCTGGCCGACATCGTAGAGCACGCCGAATACGCCCGGCAGTTCACCTCGGGAATTACGCGAGAAGCCTTCGCAAAGGAACCCATGCGCCGGCTCGCAAGACCTCAAAGCCCGGCACTCCGAGATTGACTGGCGGGCTGTCGGCGACGCAGGCAATGTTTACCGACACGCCCTAAGAGAGTCACCATCGCGTCTTCCTTATGGCTCGAAGCCTGGTGGCACTCTTATTGCCGACCGCTGCCTCGCGGCGCCTGACGCACGGGCGATGGGCGATCCCCGCCTCAGCGGCGCACGATGACGCGGCCGATCGGCGCCCCGTTGGTCGCCTCCACTCGGTGCCGGCATAAAGCTCGCAGACCGCGGCGGACCCGTCCTCGGAGATCTCGACGGGCTTGGGAGTGGTCCCCGAGGGGATCACCGCCCGAAAAGCCTCGAGGTCGTCGCTGGAGGCCTGAGCGAGGATCTCAGCCGCGGCGAACCCCGCGCTCGAAGCCACCGCCGCGCGCGGCTCGCCGGTAACGCACGATGATTCGGCGAGGGATCCCATCGGCACCGTCGAGCGGGACGGGGTCGTCGTCTCCTCACCGGCACGCGGCTCACTCATGCCCGGCGAATCGCGCGTGGCGCCGGCCATCGGCATCGCGGACAACGCCCGAGTGCAATACGCACACCAGGCAATCGAGGACGAGCAGGCGTTCCTAAGCGGGAGTGGCTCCTTCTTCCGCCTGAGGCGGCGCGTCGGCGAGGTGGCGCAGCGACCGGGCCCAGCTGACCACGTCCTCGTGGGCGACAAAAGGACCGCCGGCGTCCGCTTTACGCACGGCTTCCTCGATTGCGTGCACCTGCCAAGCGTGTGTTTCCAAGTAGGCCGCGATCGCTTCCGCTGCAAGAAAGGATTGAGTGCGTTGAGTGCTGTGAGCGAGCGCCTTGAGCCGATCGTATGCCTCCCGCGAGAGGCGGACGGTTACCGTCGTGCTGTCAGCGATGTACGCAGCGTGCACGAACGAGTCAAGTCTCCCCGCCGCGGCCGCCGGAGGCGGAGCCGGGTGGGGAACGGGGAGCAGCGCCTGGTATCCGAGAGTCGATACGCTATGGCAGCCGTGGTGGAGCAACTCGGTCGCATCGACTTGACGGACGACGGCGTCGCGAAGCTGATCGCGCTCGCCGCCCGCCTGGACGCGCTGCCGGAAGCAGCCGTGACCGTCGAGACCGACTTCGCGTATAACGGCGCCTTCGCGGTGCTCGAAGCGCTGCGCCTGCGCGCGGCGGCGCGCGGGACGACCCTGTCGGTGCGGATGCCGCAAGGCGAGTATACGCGCCCGTTCACGGCCGTCGTCGGATTCGGTTGCCCGGGCTCCGGAGGCGCGACCACGATTCCGATCCGGCGCTTCACCGCCGACGACTCGGCCGCGATCGGCGGGTTCCTCTTGGACGAGTGGGTCCGGCGGGCGCGCCGTCTCTCTTCGGTGGAGTGCCAATACGTCGTCGGTCCCGTCGCCGAGATCTTCGCGAACGGCCTGACGCATGCGCGCTCGGCCGTCGGCGTCCTGGCCTGCGGTCAGTTCTTTCCGGCCAAGGAACACCTGCATCTCAGCGTCGTCGATCTGGGGATCACGATTCCCGGCTCCCTTGCCGCCGCGCGAGGACGTCGCGAAGAATCGATCGACGCGTCGCGCGCCGTCGCCTGGGCCTTCGAACCCGGTCACTCGACGCTGCAAACGTCGCGCGGGCTGGGCCTGGCCATCCTGCGGACCTTCATCCGGGAAAGCGGAGCGACGCTGCGCGTCTACAGCGGCCGCGCGTCCGTCCGCATCCACGGCGACTCCTGGGAAGCCCACGCCGCCCGCCGGTTTCCGGGAACGCTCATCGACCTAGAATTGCCTACGGCAGAAGTGCGACTGCCGGACGGGAGAGAACGGTACGACTGATGACCATTTCGCTACGCGAGCAGTTCGGTGAATTCGCCCTCTCGGCGGACCAGGGGCGCTGCCTCGGAGAGCAGGTGCGGGAGGCTCTCCAAGGCGGCGAAGTGAGCGTCCTCGACTTCGCCGGGATCCGCTCGGTCATCTCCGCGTTTCTCAATCCGGCGATCGGGGAGTTGTACGGCACCTTCCCCGCTGATGTCGTGGATGATCGGGTCCGTGTGATCAACGCGAGCCCCGTCCAAGAGCAAAGCGTGGAGCTGGTTCGCTCCAACGCCCGCCGCTACTACCATGACCCGGAGTTCCGGCGCGCCCAGGACGCCGCCCTCGAAGAGCTGTTCAGCGACTAGCGGCGCATGGCGCAGTGCGTCGACATCCGGCGGGAGCGCGTCTCGGCGAGCGATCGCTTCCTGCTCGACACGAACGTGGCGCTCGACGTCGGTTCGCCGCTCGGGCCGGCCTCGCCGCAACGCCGCCCGGACTATTCAGCCTTTATCGCACGCGCCGTGAGCGCCGGCGCGCGGCTCTACGTCTCGATGCTCTCGCTTTGCGAGATGGCCCACGTCCTGGAGCGGGAGGCGTACCGCGCGCATCACGGACAGCCGCCGGCCAGTCAGGATGAGCTCAAGCGCTTCCGGCGCGAATCCGGTGTGCGCGAGGCGGCGACGGCGAGGCTCTCCAACGCTTGGCAGCAGCTGACGTCGTTCGCCGAGGTGCTCGAGGCCTCCGTACGGCCGGACGACGGCACCGAGATCATCACGCTCCTGCGCGAAACGCATCTCGACGGATACGACCCGTTGCTCGTGCTCGCGGCGCGCCGCGCCGGGATCGCCTCGGTCGTCACGCACGACAGCGATTTCGCGAGCGTGCGCGACATCATCGTGCTGACCGCGAACCGCAAGATGCTGCTGTAGATCCGCTCAGTCGGCTCCTTATCTGTGCCGCTCGCTCACGCTTTGTTGTCCGAAGCGGCAGCCCGCCTACGCGCGGTGACGTCGCGCAAAAGCTCGTAGTACGTGAAGAAACCGGCCCCGACGATCGCGTTCCTGGGATAGTGCAGCTTGAAGAACCAAGGCGTGCCGGCTTCGGCCCTGACGCCTCTGCGACTGCCTCGTCGCTGCGATCACCGAGCCGAGCCTGAAGGCGCGCCTGCACGGCGGAAAGCTGGCTGGCCCAGTCGGTGCCCTGAAGTTCGCCTGCGAGCAGCCGATCGACGGCTTCCCTGACTATGTCGGAGACAGTGCAGCCACGGCCGGCGGCGAGCAAACGCAATGCAGCCTTCTGGTCGTCATCAAGGTAGATCTGAGTCCGAGTCATGTGAGCACGTCCGCCTTTGGGCTTGTAGTATGCACCGTGACACATGTTTCCGGTAGCGACCCCTGTTCGGGCAAAGTCGTTTTGTGTTACAATCGATGCATGGCAGCCAGCGAAACACTGTCGGTTCGACTTTCCCCTGTGACACGGCGCCTTTTAGACGAAGCCGCGGCTACGCACGACGTCGCGGGGGCATCGGCGCTCGCGCGGGACATCCTCGAGCAGTGGGCGGCCGAGACGCTGGCGGCCCGAACCAAAGCGAGCATCGCCCAGGCGGTCGATTATCTGCGTACGCACCCAGAGGGCTGGACGGACGATCCGGCCGACTTCTTCAGCGGCCAGACCGGCTCAAAGTGACGCCGGGACAGATCGTCATGGTCGATTGGCGCGACGCGCTTCCTGGCTCCGGCGAACCGAACAAGAAGCGGCCGGCCATTGTCGTTAGCTCGTCCCGATTTTTCGGTACCGGCTTGCCGTTCGAGATCGTCGTCCCGCTCACCGGCGAAGCAGCGCTCGCCATCGCCGGCGCGTCGACGCCGATCGAACCCACGCTCGAGAATAAATGCACCAAGCGCAGCTACGCGCTCGCCTGGAACGTGCAAGCCGTTCCGCATTCTCGCTTGTCCGAAACGTCGTCGCAAATCACCGCCGCTGAACTCGCCGAGATCCGAGCGCAGATCTGCGCCTGCGTCGAAGCATAGACGACGACCGCCGCGAGTACGACTTTGGGAGCAAATGAATGGCTAAGGTGAAGGCGCGCGTGGACGTTACCGATGCCGAAATCGACCGTGCGATCGTGGCGCTCGGCGATCCCTTGACGATGTTCAAGGACGCCTCCGAAGACCCGGAGGCCAGCGAAGGTATCATTGCGCGGCTGCCGCAGCTCGTCTCGATCGTCAGTCGGTATTGGCTCGAGCGGTCGCAGAAGCCGCGTGCGCGCAAAGGCGCTGCGAAAGCCTCGCCCGCGAAACCGAGCGCCGTTCGCACCGGTGCGTCCAAGCCGAATGCCGCACGCACGCCGGCCAAGCCGGCGGCGCAGTCCCAGACGGTGCACCGGCTGCGCATCGCACTGCGCGGCGTGCGGCCGCCAGTGTGGCGGCGGCTCGAGGTTCCGAGCGACACGAAGCTGCCTGCGCTCAACCAGATCCTCCAGGCAGCGATGGGCTGGATGGACATGCACTTGCCCTCGCTGCGCGCTCTCACTTCGCAGCTCCAATACACGAGGCTGGACGACCACGGCATCCTCCTCGAGATGCAGCTCCCGCTGAGCAGCGCGCGGACGCGGCCGCGCTCCTCGAGCCTCGCTTCAAGAGCCTGCTGGCCGACTACCCGATGTTCATCGCGGGAGACGCCGACCGCCTCGGCGGCTTCCTGAAGTCACGCTTGTCGGCCGGCGCGGGGATGCCGGTCCTCGAGCGCGTCGTCAACGGCCGCTTCGCTCCGAGCAAGGGCCTGATGGCGCACGTCGCAAGCATGATCCGCGGCACGCCCGTGTACACGCTGCTCGACGAGCAGATCGTCGCCTACAACACGATCGTGGACGCCGTCCGCAAGGCGAAATAAGCCCGAGGCCGCACCGTCATCATCGTCCGCGGCGGTCCCGGCACCGGCAAATCGGTGCTGGCGCTCAACGCGATGGCCACGCTGCTCGGCGAAAACCTGAGCGTGTTCCACGCCATCGGCAGCAAAGCGTTCACCGAGAACCTCCGCAAGGTCCTCGGCCCCGGCGCGCGTCCTCTGTTCAAATACTTCAATCAATTCACCTCGGCCGGCAAAGGCGAGATCGACGTGCTGGTCTGCGATGAAGCGCATCGCATCCGCGAGTCGAGCAACAACCGGTATACGCCGAGCTTCTGCTGGCGCTGGTCCGATCCGGATAAGGACGGCCGCCTGCCCGACGACGTCGTCATCGGCGACTACCGCCGGCCGTGGAACGCCAAGCCCGACGGCAAGCGGCTCGCGCGCGGCATCCCCAAGTCGAACTTCTGGGCCTTTGAGTCGCGAAGACTTCGGATGACGTCGGCAAGTGATACACGCAAAGCCGCGGTAAATCTTCGGCAAACTCGCTACGGCACGATGGGAACGGCGGCGCTTCCCTTGCACTGACGTCCGACTGAGGGCCGGCAGCCGGCGGCGTTCCGCACTAAATCCGATTTGCGAAGGAGGCGATAACTGTGATACAGGGACGCCGGCGCGGACGCGTGGCGGATTCCGGAAGTGAGCCAAACATGATCGCACCCGGCAACATCCTCCATGACGACCTCATCCTCGAGGTCGCGAGGCATTTGAACCTCGGCTTCGGCAGCGAAGTCAGCGAGCTCATCTTCAGCCGCCCTCAGCTCTTCGCCGAAAGAGCCTCACGCACGCTGCATTGCCACGTCGCCTACATCGGCTCGAACGACTTCGGCGAAGAGATTTATCGCGTCGGCAACGCGGCCGTGTGAGCGCACTGTTTTAGAGGCCTAATCGCGCCATTATGTAATGGCAATGAAGAGAGAAAGCCATGGCGTACGACATGAGCAAGGTGACAACGGGTTCCAACCCAAGGACGGCCACGGCACTTTTCACCGAGCGTGATCTCGTCAAGATGAAGTCGCCCGAGAATCCGGTCGCTGGGGTGATCGTCGACGGCGAGCCGCTCGTCGTGGGAGGCGCGCGCTACTGGCTCGTCGCCTGGACGTTCGGCGGCGAGCAGCGCGTCACGTGGTCGCCCGAGTCCGCTATCCTCGCCGCGTAGAGCAACTTTAAGCCGACGCGTCCGGGGCGAAGTGCGCCCCCGCGGGGACCGCTGCACCCCTTTCCGGCGGCGCCTCGCTCGCCACGTTCGCAAGACGTTCGGAGACGTAGGACCACAAGCTCGCGATCTCAGCGGCGGCGGGCCCGTTCGACTCGAACTCGCTGACCCCGCGTCCCGTGGCCACCGCGCGCATGTAGGCGCGCCGTTCGCCCAGCTCGACCGGCGCGAGCGCCAGGCCGAGGCTCTGCGCCGCTTCGCGCGTCCGCGCGATCTCCGGTGCGCGTGCCGGGCAGCTGTTGAGGACGATGCAGCCGGGCAGGTGCGCCGCGAGGACGAGCCGCAGCGTCGGCTGGAGCGTCGCGAAATCGAAAGTGCTCGGGCGCAGCGGCACGAGCGCGAAATCGACGCTGCGCAGCAAAGCCGCCAGCGGAACCTCGGCCCGCGGCTGCGTGTCGACGATGACCAGCGTGACGCCCTCCCGCCGCGCCCGGTAAAGCCGGATCGGGACGCGAGCCGTCTCGACGGCCTCGACGTCGGGGTCGCCGGTTCCGCGCGTCGCGGCCCAGGAGAGCGCCGAGCCCTGCGGGTCGGTGTCGAGCACGAGCACGCGTTCGCCGCGGCGCACGGCCTCGACGGCGAGGTTGACGCTCAGGGTGCTCTTGCCGCTTCCGCCCTTCTGGTTGGTGATCGCCAACGAGCGCATGACTCAGCATAGCGCGTACTCGCCGTCTTTCCTCTCGCTCGCGCTCTCTTTTACGTCCCGAGCTGCGCCCGGCTCGAGCCTACGGTAACTCCGGCCGGGCGGCCCGCGCGGCCCGCGCGCCGCCCGGCGCCGGCAGCAGCGTCAGCACGAGGCCGGCGACCATCAGCGAAGCCCCGGCGATCCCGAGCGGGCTGAGCGATTCGCCGAGGACGCCGAACGAGAGCGCGAGCCCGGTCACGATCGCCGCATACTGGCTTCCCGACGTGGCGAGCGCGACGCCGCCGCTGCGGACCGCGGTCGCGTGGGCGGCCGGCGCGACGAGCCCCGAGGCGGCGACGAGCCCGACGAAGATCACCGCCGCCACCTGCGGCGAGACGAGGCTGTGCGCGATCGCCGCCGGCACCGACGCCGCCCCGGCGAGTGCGACGATCGCGAACCCGCCGCCCCAGGCCAGCGCGGAGACGAACAGCGGCGGATACGTCTGCGTCAGCTTCCGCGTGACGAGCGAATACGCGGCGAACACGCCGATCCACCCGAACATGATCGCGTCGCCCGCGAGCGAGGCGCCGTGCCCGCTGCGCCCCAGCGTCAGCAGCGCGACGCCGAGCCCGCCGGCCACGAGCCCGGCCCGCTGCGCCGCCGTCAGCACGCGCTTGAAGAAGACCGCCTCGACGGCGGCCAGCGCGATCGGGATGAAGCCTTGGAAGAGCACGACGTGCGCCGCGCTCGTCAGCTGCGTCCCGATTTGGAAGAGCAGGTTCAGCCCGAAGCCGACCAGCAGCGCCGCCGCGAGGAAACGCAGCGCGTCGGCCCGCCCGATCGTGCGGCCGCGCGGCCAGACCGCCGCCGCGATGAGCGCCGAGCACGGCGCAGCCCACGCGGCGCGTGCCACGGCCAGTGAATAGCCGTCGAACGACGCGCCCCCGCCGCCCAGGAAGAGCCACTTCGAAGAGGGCGCCAGCAGGCCCCAGCCGACGCCGGCGATCACGGCGTAAAGAGCGGCCCGCCTCAGCTGATCGTGCCCGGGCGCTCCTCGAGCAGCTCGACCTCGACGCCGTTGGGATCCTTGACGAAGGCGATCCAGCGCGAGCCGCCCGGCGACTTCTTCGGCCCCCGCAGCAAGTTCACGCCCTGGGCTTTCAGCCGCTCGACGAACTCGCCGAAGTCCCCGTCGACGGCGACGGCCAGATGCTCGACGCGGTTGCCGGCCTCGTACGGCGGGTGCTCCTCGAGATCGTAGACCAGCTCCACGTACGCGTTCCAGTCCGCCCCCACGAAGGCCATGTCGCAGTTTCCGGGGTAGTGCAGCGGCCCGTCGAGCAGCTTGAGCCCGAGCTTCTCGTAGAACGCGATCGACTCGGCCATGTCGTTGACGAAGATCGAGGTGTGCAGATAGCGTGACATGCCGTCATTCTACCGCCGCGCGCAAGCGATTCGGTACGACGTCCGCCCGGTCGTCTGCCGAGATTAAAAACACATGAATGCCTGGCCGCCGAGGCGGCAACACCCCGGGACCCTCTCGCCGGCGCAGCGAACGCTGGGCGCTGAGTCGATGAGATCGCGAACGAAGGTCTACACGAAGCGGCGACCGGGCCTCTCGTGAACGAACGCGCCTCCCGAGCGCTCGCTCTCGTCGCGCTGGTTTTTTCCCTCGCCGCCGGCGCAAGCCCGGTCCGGGCGGACGAAGAGCTTGGCGTCGCGGTGATTCGCCATCGCATCCTCGCCGCGAACGGGGCGCGGCCGGCGACGGAGCGCGTCACCGTCGCCTACGACGCGTTCGGTCTGCACGGAACGCGAACCACTTTTCGCAGCGGCGACGATTTTCGCGAAGTCGAGAACGACGGGCCGTTCACGACCGAGCGCGGTTCCCTCAAGGGGCAAGCGTGGCACCAGAACGCGAACGGACAGACCGTGCTCGACCAGCCCGACCCGGGCCTCGAAGCGCGCGAAAAACTCACGCCGGCCCTCGGCGCGATCTCGAGGCCGGTCAGAGGCTACGTCATCTCGACCCTCGACGCGCGCGGCCTGGGAACCAAAGAGTACGTCGACGAGGACTCGTGGCGCATCGTTCGCCGCGACGTCATCACGGCTGCCGCGACCACGACCTATACGTACGACGACTTTCGAACGGTCGACGGCTACACGCAGGCCTGGCACTGGACTACGCGCGACGGCCATCCGGAGAACGACGGCGACTACCGCATCGAACGCTACGACGCGGACCCCGTCTCCGAAGCCGATCTGGCGATCCCTCCGGCCCGGCGGAACCTCGTCGAGTTCCCCCCGGGCGTGACGGCCGTGCCCCTTCCGGTGCGCGAGGATCGCGACAAGTTCATCGTGCGCGTCGACGTCGGCTCGCGCGGCCTCGATTTCAGCTTGGACACCGGCACGTCCGGCATCGTGCTCGACGATTCCGTCGTCGCCGAGCTCGGCTTGCCGACGTTCGGAACCTTCTCCACCGCCGCCAACGCGGGACGGTATCAGTCGACGCTGGCGATCGTCCCTGAAATGAAGATCGGAGACCTCACGCTCCGCAACGTCGCCGTCGGGACGATTCCGCATATCAGCGTGGACCGGCCGGGCCAATACAAGACGGTCGGACTGCTGGGCTTCGATTTCTTCGCGTCGCTCGTCCTGAAGATGGATTACGCGAACGGCGAAGTGACCGCTTTCCAGCCCTCCGGCTTCGTACCGCCGCAGGATCCGCTGACGAACGCGCTCGCGGTACGTCTGGGGAGCGGACGGCCGATGACGGACGTGTGGGTCAACGGAGCGGTCGGAGAACGCTTCGTCGTCGACACCGGCGGTGCCGTGGCGATCCTGATCTTCGATTACTTCGCGCGGCGCCACCCCGAAGCGCTGGTCGACGACAGCGGCGGCCGTTTCGGAACCGGCAGGAACTACGGCGTCGGAGGAGAGTTCGATACGCAGCGCCTCCGCCTGGCCTCGGTGCAAGTCGGCAGCGTGAACTTCAAGGAATTCGTCGCCGACGCGGTCGTCTCGTCGGGCGCTTACGGCGGTGACGAAGACGGGCTGATCGGCACGGATCTCTTGAAACTCTACACGCTCTACACCGACTATCCACACGACACGCTCTACCTCATCCCCAACGCCCTCGGCCGCGCCGGGCTGGTGCGCTAAACGGCGGAGCGGCCCGCTCTCAGTGTAGGAAGTAGCGGTAGGTCGAGAAGACGAGCGCGATGCCGAGACGGTCGGCGGCGGCGATCACCTCGGGGTCGCGGATCGAGCCCTCCGGCGCGATGACCGCGGTGCAGCCGGCGGTCGCTGCGGCCTCGAGGCCGTCGGGGAAGGGGAAGAAGCCGTCGCTCGCGCACGCCGAGCCGCTCGCGTAGGCACCGGCCCGCTCGCCTGCGATGCGCACCGCGTTGACGCGATTGGTTTGGCCCGCGCAGATTCCGCGGGTCACCGCACCGCGCACGATGACGACGCCGTTGCTCTTGACGTGCCGCACGACGTCCCACGCGAAGCGCAGGTCCGTCCACTCCTTCTCCGTCGGCGCCCGCTGCGAGGCGATGCGCCAGAGCTCGGGCGCTGCATCCGGATCGTCGTCTTCGGCGAGCACGCCGCCGAGCGCGCTGCGCACGCGCAGCTCCTGCGCCAAGCGCTCGGGAAGCCGCGTGTCGTAGCGGATGATGCGCAGGTTGCGCTTCTTGCGCAGGCGCGCCAGCGCCGCTTCATCGAAGGCGGGCGCGGCCACGATCTCGAGGAAGAACTCGGCGAGCACCGCAGCCGTCGTCGCATCGACCTCACCGTCGACGGCGATGATTCCGCCGAAGGCCGAGATCGGATCGGCGTCGAGCGCGGCGCGGACGGCGTCGGCGACCAGCGGCCGCTCGGCGACGCCGCACGGCACCGTATGCTTGACGATCGCCGCGCGATAGCCCGGCGCATCCTTGCCCTCGAGCGAACCCGCCGCGCCGGCTGGGAGGGCCGGCTCGTGCGCGCGCGCCAGCAGACGCAGCGTCGCGTCGAGGTCGAGCAGGTTGTTGTAGGAGAGCGCCTTGCCGCCGAGCTGCTCGGGGACGTGCTCCGTGCGCGCGAGGTAGAACGCGGCGCGCGACTGCGGGTTCTCGCCGTAGCGCAGCGGCGTCGCGAGCGGCAGCGTGAGCGCCAGCGATCCGGGCAGTTCGCGCGCGAGCAGGCCCGCCTCCAGGTAGCGTGCGATCGACGAATCGTATTCGGCCGTGCGTTCGAAGGCGCGCGTCGCCAGACGCCGTCTGGTGGCCAGGTCGACGCCGTTGAACGAGGCGGTGACGACGGGATACTGCTCGGGATCGACCAGCACGGTTACGTGCTCGAAATTTTTCGCGGCCGCGCGGATCAGCGCGACCCCGCCGATATCGATCTGCTCGATCGCCTCCTCGAGGGTCGCGCCTTCGCGCGCGACGGTCGATTCGAACGGATAGAGGTTGACGACGACGGTCGAGATCGTCGGGACCCCGTGCTGGCTCGCCTCCGCCTGATGCTCGGGATCCGCGCGGTCGGCCAGGATGCCGCCGAAGACGCGCGGGTGCAGCGTCTTCACGCGCCCGCTGAAGAGCGACGGAAAGCCCGTCAGCTCGCCGACGTCGTGCGCGTCGACGCCGTGCTCGCGCAAGTGCGCGCAGGTCCCCCCCGTCGCGTAGATCGGCACGCCGCGCGCCGCCAGCGCGCGCGCCAGGTCGACCGCCCCGGTGCGATCGTAGACCGAAAACAGCGCGGCTTCGCGGATCTCAACTGACAAGTGCGGCCTCCTCCGAGGACTGGGTCGTGACGGGCGACAGATCGGCGGCGATGACGCTCGAGATCCCGGGCTCGGCCATCGTGACGCCGTACATGCGGTGGGCGAGTTCCATCGTCTTCTTGTTGTGCGTGACCAGCAGGAGCTGCGCGCTCGACGCGACCTCGCGCACCATGTGGGAGAAGCGCTCGATGTTCGCGTCGTCGAGCGCGGCGTCGACCTCGTCGAGCAGGTAGAACGGCGACGGCTTCACGTTGATGAGCGCGAAGATCAAGGCCGAAGCGGTCATCGCGCGCTCGCCGCCGGAGAGCGTCGCCAGCGGCATCAGCTTCTTGCCCGGCGGCTGAACGGCGATCTCGATCCCCGTCTCCGCGAGCTGCTCGGGATTGGTCTGCCACATGCGTGCCTGGCCGCCCGGGAACAGGCGCGCGTAGACGCTTTCGAAGGCCGTCCTGACGGCCTCGAACGTTTCGTTGAAGCGCTCCTGCGACGATTCCTCGATCTGCTTGATCGAGTCCAGCAGCGTGGCGCGGGCCCGCGCCAGATCTTCGAGCTGCTCCTTGAGGAAGCGCTCCCGCTCGGCGAGCTCGGCGATCTCGGCTTCGGCGTTCAAGTTGACGTTCTGCAAGCGCGCCAGCTCTTCGCGCAGCCGCTGCAGCTCCGCGGTCACGTCGCCCGGCTCGCCGGCGAAGCGCGCTTCGACGCCGGCGCACTCCTCGGCGGTCGCGGGATGCTGGGCGAACTGAGCGGCGAGCATGCCCAGCTCCGCGTCGATCTCCGCCAGCCGCAAGCGCGCGCCCTCGCTCTCGTGCGACGAGGCGCGCTCGGCCTGCTGCGCCAGCCGCAGCTCGCCTTCCAGCACGTTCGCGCGGGTCGCGCCCGCCTCTCGCCCGCGCCGCGCCGCCTCGTGGCGCGCGTCGAGCTCGGCGACGCGCTGCTCGACCCCTCCCAGCTTCGCGCGCACGTCGACGACCCGCAGCGACAGCGCCTCGATCTCGCCGAGCGTGCTCTCGCGGGCTTTGGCCGCGCGCTCGCGGTCGGCGTCGAGCAGCGCGACGCGCGCCAGGGCCCCGTCGCGCTTGGCCGCGAGCGCCGCCACGGCTTCGCGGGCGGCGGCGATCTCGGCGGCGACTTCCCGCTCCGCGTTCTGCGCGCGGGCGATCGTCGCGCGCGCCTCGCCGAGCGCGGCTTCGAGCCGTTCGCGTTCGGCCAGCGTCACGCTCGGATCGACCGCGGGCCGCTCGAGCAGCGCCAGCCGTTCGCGCGCGCCGATCGTCTCGCGTTCGCGCTGCGCGGCCCGCTCGAGCATCGTCGCGATCTCCGCCTCGAGCCGGCGGCGTTCGGTCTCGGCCGCGTCGCTGCGCGCGTGCGCGCCGCGCAGCGCGACCGCCAGCTCGGCTTCGACGCGCTGCGCCGCATCGCGCTCGCGCGCGGCCGCCGCGCTCTCGTCGGCTGCCGCTGCGGCGGCGGCCTGCGCGCCGGCCAGCGCCTCGCGCAATTTCGGAATCTGCGCGGAGAGCGTGCGCGCCTGCGCGCGCCGCGACAGGATCGAGCGCTCCCGCCGGTAGCGCCCGCCGGTCATCGCGCCGCCGCCGCGGATCTCGTCGCCGTCGAGCGTGACGATCGTGTCGCGCAGGCCGTCGCCGCGCACGAGGCGCACGCCGACGTCGAGCGTCTCGACGACCAGGATGCGGCCGACCAGAAAGGCGACGATGCCGCGGTATTCGGGCGCCGCCTCGACGAGCGCGTGCGCCCAGCCGATCACGCCCGGCCGGCGCGGGATCTCGCTCGCTTCCCGGCCCGTGCGCTTGCCCAGCGTGTCGAGCGGCAGGAAGGTCGCGCGGCCGAGCTCGTGCGCGCGCAGGTAGGCGATCGCGCGCTCCGCGTCCTCGGAAGTCGCGGTCACGATGTTGGAAAGGCCGGCGCCGAACGCGACGTCGAGCGCGCGCGCGTACTGCTCGTCGACCCGGATCAGATTCGAGACGACGCCGTGGATGCCGCTGAACTCGCCGCGCGCGTTCGCCTCGAGCACGGCCCGCGTTCCCGGAACGTGCCCTTCGAGATTCGCTTCGAGCTCTTCGATCGTGTGCAGGCGCGCCTCGGCGCCGGCGAGCTCGCTGGTCGCCGTGCGGTAGGCGCTTTCCGCCGTGGCCAGCCGCTCGGCGGCGAGGGCGACGCGTTCGTCCGCCGCTGCGGCGGCCCGGCGCGCCGCCGCGACGCGCGTTTCCAGCTCGGCGAGCTCGACGCGCGCCTGCTCCGCTTCGTTCGTTTGCAGCGCGACGCGCTCGCTCTTGTGCGCGGCCTCTTCGCGCAGAGCGTACGCCTCGCGCTCGAGGCGCTCGTATTCGCTCTGGGTCGCGGCGAGCTGCGCGCGCCGCTCCGCTTCGCTGGTCGCGGCGGCGGCCGCCTCCGCCTCGATCTCGCGCAGCGCGTTGAAGATGCGGTCGAGCGCCGCGCGCGCCGCCGCCAGCGCCTCCTGCGCGTGCCGCTCGCGCTCGCGCTTGAATTCGAGCGCCTCGGCGTGCGGCCCGAGCTCGCTTTCGAGCTGCGCGATCGTCTCGCGCAGGCTCTGCTGTTCGGCTTCGGCGCGCTCGCGGTCGTCGGTGATCTGCGAGGTTTGCGCTTCGAGCGCCTCGCGCCGGGCGAGCGTCGCAGCCTGCTGCGCTTCGAGTTCGGCGAGCTCGGCACGAGCTTGCGTTCCCTCCTCGCGCAGGCTCTCCAAGGCGCGTTCCTGCGCGAGCAGCGAGGTGCGCAGCACCGTCAGATCGGCTTCGCAGGCGGCGGCCTTGGCGGCCGCGCCGGCGCGCTCGACCTCCAGCCGCTCGAGCCCGGCCTGCAAGGTCTCGCGCTCGGCGCGGCGCGAGGTGCTGGCCCGCAGGTAAGAGAGAATTTCGAGGTCGCGCAAGCGCGCCGAGACCTTGCGGTAGCGGCGCGCGCGCCGCGCCTGCGTCTCGAGCTCGGGGATGCGCGTTTGGATCTCGGAGAGCAGGTCGTTGACGCGGATGCCGTTCTGCTCGGTCCGCTCGAGCTGCCGCAGCGACTCGTTCTTGCGGGCCAGGAACTTGTTGATTCCGGCCGTTTCCTCGAAGAGGCCGCGCCGTTCGGTCGGCTTGGACGAGAGGATCGCGTCGATCTGGCCCTGCGAGACGATCGCATACGAGCCGGGGCCCAGGCCCGTCCCCATCAGCAGCTCGACGACGTCGCGCAGCCGCACCTGCTGGCGGTTGATGAAGAACTCGCTCTCGCCGGCGCGGTAGGCGCGGCGGGTGAGCTGCACTTCGCTCGCATCGACCTTGAGGGCGCGGTCGTGGTTGTCGAAGGTCAGCGCGACCTCCGTCATCCCCAGCGGCTTGCGCCGCTCGTTGCCCGCGAAGATGACGTCCTCGGTCTTGGTCGAGCGCAGGGACTTGGCGCTTTGCTCGCCGAGCACCCAGCGGATCGCGTCGACGAGGTTGGACTTGCCGGACCCGTTCGGACCGACCAGCGCGGTGATCCCGGGCTCGAACGTCAAGGACGTCTGTTCGGCGAACGTTTTGAAACCGAACAGCTTGAGCGATTTGAGCTTCACGTCCGCTTCTGCTTCGCCGCCGGGGTCCGTTTGCGCTGCGTCTTCTTGCGCGGCGCGCGCGGCCGGCTCGGGCGCGGCGCCGCGGCCGGAGCGGGCGCGGAGAGCGGGCGCGGCCCGAGGTCGTCGTAGCGCTCGCGCAGCACCTCGAGCGCCCGTTCCGCGGCGGCGCGCTGCGCGGCCCTCTTGCTCGGCCCGCTCCCGCCGCCCAGTACTTCACCCTCGATCGCGACCTCGGCATAGAACGTGCGCTCGTGCGCCGGACCCTCGGCGCGCTCGCTGTAGGCCGGCGTGACCGCGTGGTGCTTCTGCGACCACTCCTGCAGCACGGTCTTGGGATCGTCGAGCGAGAGCGCCAGCTTCTCGCGCTCGGCGACGTGCTCGCGCTCGACGAAGCGCGCCGCAACCTCGAAGCCGCACGTGCGCTCGAGCGCGGCGAGAAACGCCTCGAAGGCGTCGGCCAGCGCCGAGCGGTGGCGCGCGGCGGGCAGGTTCGCCATCCCCGCTCCGAGCACGAGCAGCGGCTCGAAGCCCAGCCGTTCGGCCGTCTCCGCCAGCGCCGCGTCGGCGACCAGCGAGGATTTGCGCAGGGCGAGCTCGCCCTCGGGGGCCTGGGGGTAGCGCTCGCAGAGCCAGCGCGCGACCGCGTGGCCGAGGATCGCGTCGCCCGCGAACTCGAGCCGCTGGTTGGAACGCTCCGCGCGCCCCTCCTTCACCGCGCTCTCGTGCACGAACGCCTCTTCGAACGCCTCCGCGTCGGCGCCGGGAACCTCGGCGAGCGCGAGCAACGCGCGCAGCCGCCGCCGGCGCGACTCACCGGCCACGGCGTCAGTCCCGATACTTACCGAAGACGATCACGCTGTTGTGCCCGCCGAACCCGAACGAGTTCGAAAGCGCGACGTTCACCTCGGCCTTGCGCGCGATGTTGGGAACGTAGTCGAGCGTGCACTGCGGATCGGGAAACTCGTAGTTGATCGTCGGCGGCACGATGCCGCGCTCGACCGCGAGCACGGTGGCGACGCCCTCGATCGCGCCGGCCGCGCCCAGCGCGTGCCCGTGCATGCTCTTGGTCGAGCTGACCGCGAAGCGATGGCCGCCCGCGCCGATCACCCGCTCGAGCGCCTGGGATTCGGCCGGATCGCCGATCGGCGTCGACGTGCCGTGCGCGTTGACGTAGTCGACGTCGCCCGGCGCGACCCCCGAATTCGCGAAGGCGCGCCGCAGGGCCAGCTCGACGCCGCTCCCCGAAGGATCGACTTCGACCAGGTGGTGCGCGTCGGCCGACTGGCCGTAGCCCAGCACTTCAGCATAGATGTGCGCGCCGCGCCGCCGCGCGAACTCGAGCTCCTCGAAGATCAGGATCGCGCCGCCTTCGCCCATCACGAAGCCGTCGCGCTCGCGGTCGAAGGGCCGGCTGGCCCGGGCGGGCTCGTCGTTGCGCGTCGACATCGCCTTCATCGAGTCGAAGCCGCCCATCGCGATGTCGGTGACCGTCGCCTCGGAGCCGCCGGTGACCATCGCCGTGGCGTAGCCGTGCCGGATCAGGTCGAAGGCGATCGCCATCGCGTCGTTCGAGCTGGCGCAGGCGCTGGAGACGGCGTACATCGGCCCGCGGAAGCGATGCTTCATCGAGATCTGGGCCGGGCCCGCGTTGCCCATCAGCATGGGAATGAAGAACGGGGTGATGCGGCTCGCCGTCTTCTGCTCGCGCGCCTTGCTGACGGTGTCCTGGAGCGTGATGATCCCGCCGATGCCGGTCGCGACGACGACCCCGGTCGCGTCGCGCGTCTCGGCGTCGTCCGGGAAGCGCGCGTCTTCGAGCGCTTCGAGCGCCGCGGCGAAGGAGAACTGGGCGAAGCGGTCCATGCGCCGCGCGTCGCGCCGGCCGATGCGCGCGTCGGGGTCGAAGCCCTTGACCTCGGCCGCGATGCGGCAGCGCAGGCCGGCCGCCGCGACGTCGTAGGCCGTGACCGCGGCGACCCCGCTCTCGCCGGCGATCAGCCGGCTCCAAAACTCCTCGCGCGTGTTCCCCAGCGGCGTGATCGCGCCGAGGCCCGTGATGACGACTCGCTTCTTATCCAAATCCCTGCGGAGAACTCCCGTTTACGCCACGAAACGGGGCGACCGCCCCGGCCGCCCCTCTTACGCCGCCCTGCTTCTATCGCAGAGCCCCCCGCGAAGCCTGCCTGCCGCCCCCGCGAACTGCTCGCCTCGCCCATGGACTGAGGGCCCTAGGCCTCTTCCCCCTCGGCAGAAGGCAACGAGGCAACCTTGGCCATGAGACGCCGCTTGCGTTTCCCTTCATGCTTCTCGGCGTAGGCCGCGAATGCGGCCCTGGAGTTATTCAGTCCGTAGAAAAACAGGATCCGGGCGACGGTCGAGCGGTTCGCCCGCTTGGGCCCAGCGGCGCCGCGGCGAGGCCGCTCCGCCGGGGGCGCCCGTGTGCGTCCCAGGCCGGCTTCGCCGGCCGGCCGCGGAGCCTCCACGCCGAGTCCGCGCGGTTGCATCCCCGGCTGCGAGCCTGTATACTAGGCTCCGCCATGTTCACGTTCGACCTGCAACTTTTCGCGTCCAAGAAGGGCGCCGGCTCGACCCGCAACGGTCGCGACTCGAATGCCCAGCGCCTGGGTATCAAGCGCTTCGGCGGCGAGACGGTCCTCGCCGGCAACATCTTGGTGCGCCAGCGCGGCACCAAGTTCTACCCGGGCCTGGGGGTCGGCATGGGCAAGGACAACACGCTCTTCGCGCTCGTCGCCGGGCGCGTCCACTTCTCGGAGAAGCGGAATCGCAAGCACGTCAACGTCGTCGCCGAGGCGTAGTCCGGCCCTTCCGGTCCGGGCCCCGGTGACGCAAAGAGCCTTCGGGCTCTTTTCCATTTCCGCAGCCGCCGCCCGCTCGGGAGCCCGAGCCGATTAACTTCGTCGACGAGGCGACGATCGCGGTCGCCGGCGGGCGCGGAGGCGACGGCGTCGTCGCCTGGCGGCGGGAGAAATACGTCCCCAAGGGCGGCCCGGCGGGCGGCGACGGCGGGCGCGGCGGCGACGTCTTCCTCCAGGCCGAAGCGGAGCTCTCGACCCTGATCGAGTTCCGCTTCAAGAAGCAGTTTGCGGCCGAGGCCGGCAAGCCGGGCTCGACCTCCAACAAGTCGGGCCGCAGCGCCGAAGACCTCATCGTCCGCGTCCCGGTCGGGACGCTGGCCTACCGCCTCGAGGAGGACGGGCGCGAGATCCTGCTGGGCGACCTCTCGACCCCCGGGCAGCGCGTGCGCGTCGCCCGCGGCGGGCGGGGGGGCCTCGGCAACCAGCACTTCGCGACCAGCACGCGCCAGGCTCCGCGCTTCGCCGAAAAGGGCGAGCCGGCCGAGAGCTGCACGATTCGTTTAGAGCTGAAGCTTCTGGCCGACTGCGGCATCGTCGGCCTGCCCAACGCCGGAAAATCCACGCTGCTCGCGGCCGTCTCGGCGGCGCGGCCGAAGATCGCGGACTATCCCTTCACCACGCTCGAGCCGCAGCTCGGCGTGGTGCGCTTGGGGCCGGAGGAGTCGTTCCTGATGGTCGACGTCCCCGGGCTCATCGAGGGGGCGCACGCCGGCTCGGGCCTGGGCGACCGCTTCCTGCGCCACGTCGAGCGCACGCGCGTGCTGCTCCACCTCATGGACGGCGCGCGTCCGGCCGCCGAGATCGTCTCCGACAAAGCCGTCATCGAGAACGAGCTGCGACTTTGGAACCCCTCACTGCTCGCGCGCCCGATCTTGCCCGTGCTCTCGAAGCTCGATCTTCCGGAGGCGCGCGAACGCCTGGCCGAATTAAGGGAAACGATCCCCGGGCTACGCGGCATCTCGGCGGTGACCGGCGAAGGAGTGCGCGACTTGCTGTTCGCCGCCTTCAACACGATTCAAGCCACCTCTCTGCCCGTCGTCGCCGAGGGCGACGTGCCGCGTTTCGTGTTGACGCCCGAGGCGCCGTTTTCGATCGGAATCGACGCCGACGGCGCCTTCGTCGTCAGCGGCGAACGCGTGGAACGCCTCGCCGCGATGACCGATTTCGACAGCGACGAAGCCCTCGAGCGCTTCGAGCGGATCCTGGCGAAGATGGGCGTGGACAAGCGATTGCGCGAGCTCGGTGCACGGGACGGCGACACGGTTCGCATCGGCGGAAATGAGTTCGACTTCTCGTGAGTGCGACAGTGAAGTTTTACTTCGGCTTCTTCATCTTTCTGGCGCTCGTCATCGGCCTCTCGTTTTACGGCGGCTACCGGGTCGGGCTGCAGCATGCGGCCGCGCACGGGGCGCACGGCCTCGTCCCCGTCGCCGTTCCGACGACGCCGCCGTGAAGCTGGGGCTCTTCGGCGGCACGTTCGACCCCGTGCACAACGCGCATCTCTTCGTGGCCGAAGCCGCGCGCGTCGAGCTCGGGCTCGAGCGCATGCTCTTTCTCCCGACGCGCGGCACGCACTATCGCGTCCCGCCGATCGCGACGCCCCAGGAACGCCTGACGATGCTGCGCGGCGCGCTCGCGCCGAACCCGCATTTCGGCATCGACGAGACCGACCTCGACGAGGCGGCGAGCGGTTACAGCGCCGACCTGATGCCGCGCCTGCGGGCGCGCTTTCCCGACGACGAGCTGACCTTCGTGGTCGGCGGCGACTCGCTGGTCGACTCGCCTTGGCAGCGCTTCGACGTCGTCCTCGCCAGCCTCGACGGGTTCGCGATCGCGCCGCGGGCCGAACGCGCGCCCGAGCGCGTCGACGCCTTCCTCGCTGCGCTCGCGCCGGCCGAGCGCGCCAAAATAAAGGTGCTCGATCTGCCGGCGCTCAACGGCTCGGCGACGCTGGTCCGCACGCAGCTTGCCCGTGGCGGGAGCATCCGCTACCTCGTCCCAGAATCCGTCTACCGTTATATCGAAACGCATGGACTCTACCGCCGCCTCACTTCCCCCGCTCGTGCAGACTGACGGGCGCACGCTCGTGCTAGGCGGGGTCCCCGCCGCGGAGCTCGCCCGAATCTACGGCACGCCGCTGCTCGTCCTCGACACCGAGGTCCTCGACGCCAACCTTGCCAGGTTCGCCGCGCTCGGTTCCGAGCTCGGCGTCGACGTCTGCTACGCCGGCAAGGCGCTGCTCGTCGTCGCTTTGGCCCGGCGCTTGGCCGCGACGCCGCTGGGACTCGACGTCTGTTCGCTCGGCGAACTGCTGACGGCCGAACGGGCCGGCTTCCCCCCGGAGCGCATCGTCATGCACGGCTGCGCCAAGACCGACGCCGAACTGGACGCGGCGCTCGCCGGGCGGGCCGGCCGGCTGGTCGTCGACAACCGCGAAGAGCTCGAGCGTTTGGCCGCCCGGGCGCACCCCGGCCGGCCGCTGCCGATCCTGCTGCGGCTCAACACGGGGATCGAAGCCCACACGCACGCCTTCGTCCGGACCGGCGGCGAGGATTCGAAATTCGGCATCCCGCTCGCCGAGGTCGACGCCGCCCTCGCCGCGGCCCTGGCGGCGCCCGGCCTGCGGCTGGCCGGCGTTCACGCCCACATCGGCTCGCAGATCTTCGAGCCCGAGCCCTTCGAGGCGAGCCTCGCCGTCGAGTTCGAAGTGTACGCGCGAGCCCGCGCGCTCGGCGCACCGCTCGGCGAGCTGATCGTCGGCGGCGGCTTCGGGGTCGATCCGCAGCCCGGTACGGCCCGCTTCGATCTCGCCGCGGCTCTGGCCCGGCTCGTGGCCAGGCGCGACCTCGAGGCCGCGCGCCACCGCATCCCGCCGCCGCGCCTGGGCATCGAGCCCGGCCGGTCGATCGTCGCCGAGGCCGGGACGAGCCTCTACCGGGTCGCCTCCGTCAAGCGGCAGGGGACGCGCAAGTTCGCGATCGTCGACGGGGGCCTGACGGATAATCCGCGCCCGCTGCTCTACGGCGCCTATCATCATCCCGAGCTCGCGGGGCGAAGTTCGCTTGCCTCGTACGAGGAGACGACGCTTTCGGGGCGCTCCTGTGAAAACGACGAGATCGTCGTCGCGCCGCTCCCCGCAGACCTTCGCTCCGGCGACCTTGTGGCGCTGCGAACGACCGGCGCCTACACCTTCAGCATGGCGAACAACTACAATCGCATCCCGCGGCCGGCCGTCGTCTTCGCAGGCGGCGGAGCGCACGCCGTCGCGGTGCGCCGCGAGTCACTCGAAGAGATTTTGCTCGACGACGTGGATGCCGGTTAAAGATGTTGCGCTCGCATGCGCGTTGGCGGCAATGCTTGCCGGGTGTGGCAGCAGCCCGGCGAGCAACGATCCGAATGCCGCAGTGTACGACGCCTGGCGCCAACAGCGTTCCCGCCTCGAAGTCACCGCGAGCGGGAGCGTCGCGCGCGTCCTCGGCGTCAGCCGCGGGCCGAGCGGCGACCACGAAGGCTTTCTTCTCCACCTGCGCGGCGCAGGCGGGCACGGCTTGACGGTGCGCGTGGAGGACAACGTCGACATCACCGGGCCGATCCCGCTCGCTCCCGGCGACGACGTCGAGGTGCGGGGCGAATACATCTACGATGCGCTTGGCGGCTTGATCCATTACACGCACAACGATCCGCGCGGCCGCCATCCCGGCGGTTACGTGCGCGCCGAGGGACGCACGTACATGTGAAGAATTGCCCAGGCCCGTATACAAACGGTTCTCGGCACGCCTATACTTAACGTATTGAGCTCGAATGCGCGAACTTCGTTCTCTCGTTCTCGCAAGCGCGTCACCTCGGCGGCGTGAATTGCTCATTTCCCTCGGCCTTGACGTGCGGGTTGCGGCAAGCGACGTCGACGAAGGCGAGCGGCCTGGTTGTGGGCCTGCCGAGCTCGCGCAAGTTCACGCTGCAGCCAAGGCCGATGCCTCGGCTGCTCGCGGACACGAAGGCGTGATCGTCGCAGCCGACACGGTCGTCGATCTCGACGGGCGGGCGCTGGGCAAACCACGCGACGCGGCCGAGGCGGCGGCGATGCTGACCGCGCTCGCCGGACGAGAGCACGTGGTCCACACGGCGTTCGTCGTCGTGGACGCCTCTGCCGGACGGCGGCTGCAGCGTTCGTCCTCGACGCGCGTCCGTTTCGCGCCGCTCTCGAGCCGGCAGATCGCGGACTACGTCGCAACCGGCGAGCCGATGGACAAAGCCGGGGCGTACGGCATCCAGGGCCGCGGGGCCGCGCTCGTCGAGCGGATCGAGGGCGATTTTTACACGGTGATGGGCTTCCCGCTGGGCGAGTTCGTCCGCTGCCTGCCCGAGCTCGGCTACGAACTGCCGCCGCAGCGGGTCGAGGCTCCGGCCTGATGCGCGCCTTGGAGACGGTCCGCTCGACCATGAGCCCGGACATCGGGCTCGATCTCGGAACGGCCAACACCGTGGTCTACGAGCGCGGTGCCGGCGTCACCGTCAGCGAGCCGTCGGTCGTCGCCTTCAACACGCTGACCGACGAGATCGTCGCCGTCGGACACGCCGCCAAAGAGATGGAAGGCCGGGTCCCCGACCGCATCCGGGTGGTGCGCCCGCTGCGCCGCGGAACGATCTCGGACTTCCGCGCGACCCACGCCCTGGTCGGCACGCTCGTCGACCGGGCGCTGGCCACCCGCCCCCGCCTCGCCCCGCGGCTGGTCGCCTCGATCCCCGGCTGCGCGACCGACATCGAGTGCAAGGCGGTCGAACAGGCGGTGCGGGCGGCCGGCGCCCGCTACACGACCTACGTTCCGCAGGCCGTCGCCGCGGCCGTCGGCGCCGGGCTCGACGTCACCAGCCTGCGCGCCCAGATGATCGTCGACATCGGCGGCGGCACGACGGAGATCGCGATCATCGCCGCCGCCGGGGTCATCCGCCTCTCGTCGATCCAAACCGGGGGCGACTTCCTCGACGAAACGGTCCAGCAGCGGCTGCACGCCCAACATTTCGAGATCGGCCGCATCACGGCCGAACGCCTCAAGATCGAGCTCGGCTACGCGGGCCGCCCCCCCGGGCGGCAGCCGGTCGTCGTCAACGGCATGGACGTCGACGCTGCCTCTCCCCGCTCGCGTGAAGTGAGCGAGGAGATGGTCGGCGAAGCCCTCCGCGAGGGGCTCGAACGCATCCTCCGCGGAGTCTGTTCGGTGCTCGAAACGACGCCTCCGGACGTCGCGGCCGATCTCATCGAGTCCGGCATCACGCTGACGGGTGGGGGCGCGCTGATCGCCGGGTTGGCCGCAGAGATGGGTTTCCGCACCAACGTTCCGACGACGATCGCGCCCGACCCGCTCACGTGTGTCGCGCGCGGCGCCGGCGAGATCCTCGGCTCGCCGACCTTGCTCGAACGTCTGCGGCCCCATGCGGACCGGCTGACGAGGTGGTATCAATCTTTACGTATCGGGATGAGAGAAAGCTATTCGCCGTAATCGGCACGGTCATCGTGGCCGCGCTGATCGCTCTCGTCCAACTCGATGCCGTGAAGAGCGGAAGGCCGAGCGCGATCTCGGTGGGCGTCAACTCGGGCGCCCTCTTCCTTCAGAGCGCGGTCGCCACGATCGTCGGTGCGGCCGGCGGCGCGGCCGGGGCGATCGCCGGCGCTCCGCGCCTGGCCGCTGACAACCGGCGTCTGAACGCGGAGAACCGCGCGCTCTCGGCCGAGAACGACCGGCTGCGCGAGGCGCTCTCGGTGCTCCCCGACGCCCTGGCCATCGAGCAGGCCGCAGCCCGCGAACCGTCCGGCATCGCCGCGACGACGATCGGCTACGATCCGGAGAATCAGACGCGGGTCATCACGATCGACCGCGGCGCGCGGGCCGGCATCAAGCTCGAGGACGGCGTGATCGACGCCGACGGGGTCGTGGGACGCGTCATCGAGGCCGAGCCGTTCTCGAGCAAGGTGCTGCTCGTCACCGACGCTTCGAGCAAGGTCCCTGCGATCGTGCAGCGCGGGCGCTGGTGGGGGATCGCGACCGGCACGAGCTCGCGGATCCAGCTCCAGTACGTCTCGCAGGACGCGGCGCTGCGGCCCGGCGACGTCGTCGTCACCGGCGAGGGCCGCTCGTTCCACGCCGGGCTCGTCATCGGGCGGATCAGCGAAGTCTACCACCCCGAGGGCGCCCTCTACCAAAGCGCCCTCGTCGAGCCGGCGGTCGGCTTCGGACGTCTTGGCCGTGTCCTCGTGGTTCCGCGCTAACCCCGAGGCGGGGGCGCCGGCCTACGCTCCCGACGCGCCCGCCTGGCCGCTGGTCGCCCTCGCGCTGGCCGTCGCGCTGCTCGTCCAGAGCACGCTCGAGCCGCTCTTTCCCATCCGCGGGGCGACGATCAGCTGGGTCCTGCTGCTGGTGCTGTGGTACGCGATTCGCACCGGAACCGGCGGCGGGTTCGTCCTGGGCTTGATCGCCGGCGCCTGCGAGGACGCCCTGGCCGGCAACACCGGCGCGGCTTGGACCTTCTCGACCGCGCTCGTCGGCGCCGCCGCGGGCCGGCTGGCGCGCACCTGGCTCGCCGATACGAAGCTCGCGCTCCTGCCCGGCGTGGCGCTGGCGACGCTGCTGCGCTACGCGCTCTTCAGCGCGATCCTGGCGGCCGAGGGGCGGATGCTCCCGCTCGCGCTCGCGCATTTCCACGCCGCCGCGTGGCAGGCTCTGCTCGACGGGCTCGTCGCGCTGGCGCTGCTCGCCCTTTTCCCGCAGCTCGGACGCTATGGCGCACCTCGCCGCTGAGCCGCCGCGCCCCTTCCCGCGCTCGACCTGGAAGCTGGTCGTCTTCATCCTGGCGGTCGCGCTCGCGCTGGCCTCGCTCGTCGCGCGGCTCACCCAGATTCAGCTCGTCGAGGGCGAGCGTTACGCCGCCGCGGCGCGCGCCAATCAGATCCGGCGCATTCCCGTGGCGGCGCCGCGCGGGCGGATCCTCGACCGCAACGGCGTCGTGCTCGTGCGCAGCCGGCCCTCGTTCGTGTGCGCCCTGATCCCTTCGGAAGTCAAAGACTTCGATCGCACGATGCACGATCTCGCCGGCGTGCTGCAAGTCCCCGAGCCCCTCTTGCGCAAACGTCTCTTGCACCATCGCGGCATCAACTACAAGACGTTCGACGAGGTCGCGACGTACGAGCCCTACGGACCGATCATCCTGGCGAGCGATCTCAGCAACTCGCAGATGGCGCGGCTCGCGGAGGCGCAGGACGAGCTGCCCGGCGTCGACCTGGAGGCGCAGCCGGTCCGCGATTATCCCTACCACCGTTACGGCGCGCACGCCTTCGGTTACGTCGGGCTCATCACGGAAGACGAATACCGCGAGCTCAAGCCCAAGGGCTATTCGCCCAACGACGTCGTCGGGAAAGACGGACTCGAAGCGCAGTACGACGGCTTCCTGCGCGGCAAACCTGGCGGTCAGCAGATCGAAGTCAACTCGCAAGGGCAGCTCGTGCGCCGCCTGGGTCCGGTCGAACCGACGCCCGGCGACAGCCTCGTGCTCACGCTCGACTGGCGGCTCCAAGAGATCGTCGAGAACGCGCTGCGCGATCAACTCGCGCTGGTCGGCGAGCGGCGCGGCCGGCGGCTGGCGGGCGCGGTGATCGCGATCGATCCGCGCGACGGCGGCATCCTCGCGCTGGCTTCGTATCCCAGCTTCGACCCCAACGACTTCGCCAACGGCATCAAGGAGTCGACCTACTCGACGTATCTCAACGATCCGCTGCAGCCGCTCTACGACCGCGCGATCGGCGCCGCGACCGCGACCGGCTCGACCTTCAAGATGGTCACGGGGAGCGCCGCGATCACCAGCGGCGTCATCGGGCAAGATCAAGTCCTTTACGATTCCGGCAGCTGGGAGTGCCACGGCACGCTTTTCTCCGACATCGCCGCGGGCGGCATCGGCACGACCGACTTCGTGCACGCGCTGGCCGCGTCGTCGGACGGCTACTTCTATCAACTCGGCGACCGGCTGGGACACGAGCGGCTGCGCTATTACGCGCTGCAGTACGGGCTGGGCTCGCGCCTGGGCGTCGATCTGCCCGGCGAATACCCGGGCAACTGGCCGACCAACGCGTGGTCGATGAAGACGTACGGCGTCCCCCTCGAACCCAGCGACGTGTGCCAGCTCGCGATCGGGCAGGGCGCCATGCAAGCCACTCCGCTGCAGATGGCCAACGTGGCGGCAACCGTCGTCAACGGCGGCACGCTCTTCCGCCCGCACCTCGTGGGCGCGATCCGCGACGCCTCGGGCCGGATCGTCAAACGCTTCGATCACGAAGTGATCCGCCGGGTCCCGGTCAGCGCCGAAGCGCTGAGCGAAGTGCGCGCCGGCATGAGTCAGGTGACCATGCCGTGGGGGACGGCCTACGGCGAGGACGTGCCGGGCGTGCCCTACGGCGGGAAGACGGGGACCGTCGAGACCGACGGCGGGAGCGGACCCAACACGACCTGGTTCGTCGCTTACGCGCCGGCCGACCATCCGAAATTCGCGATGGCCGTCTTCATGGAGCGGACGGGCGGCTACGGGGCCGACACCGCGGCACCGGTGGCGCGCCGCGTGATCGCCGGCTATTTCCATAAGGCGCTGCCGCAGTAGCGGGGCTGCGGCAAGTCTCTCCCCGCTGCGGCGCGAAGAGCTTCTCCATGCTAGCGACCTCGATCCGCACGTCCGCCGCCGTTTCGCGTCTCTCGAGCGAAGGCGCCTTTGAAACCCTCGCCCGCGCGCGCGAACTGGAAGCCCAGGGCAAGCACGTCATCCATCTCGAGGTCGGCGAACCCGATTTCGACACGCCCGAGCACATCAAGGCGGCCGGCGTCGCGGCACTCGAAGCGAACCGCACCCACTACACGCCTTCGGCTGGGATCGCGGAGCTGCGCGACGCGATCGGCGCCTACGCGGGCAAGTTCCGCGGGCTGCCGCCCTTCGAGCGCGAGCAGGTCGTGGTGAGCCCCGGCCTCAAGCCGCTGATCTGGAACGTGCTCTCGGTGCTGCTCGATCCCGGCGACGAAGTCGTCTTCGCCGATCCCGCCTACCCGGCGTACGCCGGTTGCGCGTCGTATTTGCAAGCGAAAGCCGTTCCCGTGCCGCTGCTCGAACGGACGAACTTCCGCTTGGACCTCGAGCGCCTGGCGGCGGCCGTCAGCGACCGCACCAAAGTGCTGATCCTCAACTCGCCGCACAACCCGACGGGCGGCGTGCTGACGCGCGAGGATCTCGGCACGATCGCCGAGCTCGCGATCCGGCACGACGTCACCGTCGTCTCCGACGAGATCTACAGCCGCAACCTGTACGGCTCGCAATTCAGCTCGATCGCCACGCTGCCGGGCATGCTCGAGCGCACGATCCTGCTCGACGGCTTCTCGAAGGCCTACGCGATGACGGGCTGGCGCCTAGGCTACGGCGTGATGCCCGCGCCGATCGCCCGCGCGGTCACGCTGCTCGGCCAGAACAACTACTCGTGCACGACGACCTTCGTGCAGTATGCCGGCATCGCTGCGCTCGAGGGCCCCGACGAGCCCGTGCAAGCGATGGTCGCCGAGTTTCGCACGCGCCGCGACGCGATCGTATCGGGGCTCAACGCGATCCCGGGGATCACGTGCAAAAGCCCCGACGGCGCGTTCTACGTCTTTCCCAACGTCTCCGCGATCACGCCCGACGACCGCAAGCTCGCCTCGTTCCTGCTCGAAGAAGCCGGCGTCGCGGCCCTCGGCGGTTCCTGCTTCGGCGAGGCGGGACGCGGCTTCATGCGCATGTCGTACGCCGCTTCGCTCGAGGAGATCGGCGAGGCGCTCATTCGCATTCGCTCCGCCCTGCCGCGCTTCGCGCGCTGATCCGGCGCGCTAAGCTTCGCCCGGCGGAGCGAGCTGCGCGCGCAGCGCGCCGAGCGCTGCGGCGATCGCGCCGTCGTCGCCTTCGATCTCGGCGCTGACGCTCGAACCGGCGGCTGCGCCGAGCGAAAGAATTTGGAAGAGGCTCTTCGCGTCGGCCGCTTTCGCGCCGTGGCGCAGCGTGACGCGCGCTCCGCTCTTGCTGACGGCGAGCGCGAGCGCGGCCGCGGGCCGCGCGTGAATTCCCAGCGGATCGGTAACCACGATCTCCTCGACGACGCGCTTCACGCGGCGCTCTCGACGACCTGGCAGCCGAACGATGCCACTTCCGCACGCTGCGCGGCGCCCAGCGTCGTGGTGAGCCACACGTCGATCTCCGTCGCGAGCGCGACGCGGTGCGTGAAGGCCAGCCCCCAGTGGCTCGCCGGCGCGACGACCGTCTTGTGCAGCGCGTGCTGCAGGAGATCGCGCTGGAATTGCGCGTCCTGGGCGAGCGTCGTAGTGATGCCGGCCTTGGCGTGGACCGCCTCGACTTCGACGAACGCTTTGTTTACCACCAAAAATTTGAGATCGCCGGCGCCGAGCGGTTGCGGCAAGGTGTAGCCGGCGGAGTGCAGCTTCCCGCCCAGCAGAACGATCTCGATGCCGGGCTTGCCCAGGAGCGTGCGCGCGATCTCGAGCTGGTTGGAGACGACGATGAGGCGGATCGGTTCGCTCGCGAGCTTGCGGGCGACGACCGGCATCACGGCCTGACCCACCAAGATGACGGCGTCGCCGGGGAGGAGCCGGCTGCGCACGGCGCGCGCCAGCGCTTCGTTTTCTTCCGTCGCCGCCGGCGTCGCCAGGAGCGTCCGGACGACCACGGCGCCGCCGTGAACGCGCTGCAGCAGCCCGGCGTCCTCGAGGCGCGTCAGATCGCGCCGGACCGTCGCCGGGCTCGTCGCGAGGACGGCGGCCAGTTCGCCGACGGAGGCGCGTTCGCGCCGCTCGACGTGCTGCAGGATCCGGGCGTGCCGTTCGGCCGCTAGCACGGAAGCCTGCGGTGGCGTGGCGACGGCGAAGATGCGCTCATTTATGATCGCTTCTATACCGCAGGCAACGCATCGGGGTCAAGAGAGCGGTGAATTCGTGCGCGCTTTTGAGCGGCGACGCTCGACGGTCGCCGAAATTTCAGGCGAGCTTCATGGCGGACTTGACGTCGGCGAGGGTCTCCTTGGCGATCGCCCGCGCTTTGACCGCGCCGGCCTCGAGGATCTCTGCAACCTGGCTCGCATCGAGCGCGGCGCGACGCTCGCGCACGGGGCGCAGCATCTCGTTCAGCTTCTCGGCGAGCTCGCCTTTACAGCTCACGCAGCCGAGCGCGCCCGAGCGGCAGTGCTCCTCGATCCACGGCGCGCGCGCCGTATTGGCGACCTTTTGCAGGGCGAAGACGGGGCAGATCTCGGGGCGCCCCGGATCGTTCCGGCGCACTTTCTGCGGATCGGTGAGCATCGAGCGGATCTTTTTCGTCGTGGCCGCTTCGTCGTCGGCGATCTCGATCGCGTTGCCGTACGATTTCGACATCTTGCGGCCGTCGGTGCCGGGGACGTCGGGAAACTCGCTGAGCTCCGCCTGCGGCTCGACCAGCGTCGGCCCGTACAGATAGTTGAAGCGGCGCACGACTTCGCGGCCGAACTCCAAGTGCGAGAGCTGGTCCTTGCCGACGGGGACGGTGTCGGCGCGAACGATCGCGATGTCGACGAGCTGCATGAGCGGATAGCCGAGAAAACCGTAGGTCGCGATGTCGCCGCCGAGCGCCGCGATCTGATCCTTGTACGTGGGCACGCGCTGGAGCCAAGCGACCGGAACGATCATCGAGAGCAGCAGATGGAGCTCGCTGATCTCGGGGACGTGCGACTGCACGTACATGGCGCAGTTCTCGGGACGCAGCCCGGCCGCGAGCCAATCGAGCACCATCTCGGTCGTATTCGCGGCGATCGTCTCGCTCTGTTCGTAGCCCGTGGTCAGCGCGTGCAGATCGGCGACTTCGAAAAACGCCTCGTACGTTCGCGCGAGCGCGACGTAGTTCGTCAGCGCTCCGACCAGATGACCGATGTGGAGCCGGCCGGTCGGCCGCATTCCCGACATGATGCGCCGCCGCGCGGGCGCTTGCGTATCTTGCACCGCCACGTACCCTATGTTAGTATCCACGCATAAACGGGCTTCGAGCACGCACGCCGGTTAGTAACGTCCATATTGGTCGCGAACGGAGCGAGTCGAAACCACGACAGAGAAGAACAAGCACGAGGTAGCTCGCTTTGTATGCCGACGAAACACTGACCTGCACCGATTGCGGTGCGGCGTTTGTCTTTAGCGCGGGTGAGCAAGAGTTCTTTGCGAGCAAGGGCTTTCAAAACAAGCCCAACCGGTGTCCCGACTGCCGTTCGGTGCGCAAAGCGGCACGCGGCGCCGGCGGCGGAGCGGGCTCCGGCGGATCCGGCGGCGCGGCACGCGCGATGTTCGCGGTGACCTGCAGCTCGTGCGGACGGCCGGCCGAGGTTCCGTTCCAGCCGCGCGGCGACAAGCCGGTTTATTGCCGGGACTGCTTCAGCCGTCAGCGCTCGCCGTCTCGTTAGCGCAACGCGGCGCGACGCCGTCATTCAGTAGGCCGCGCGCATCGCCGCGCCGGCTTCGACCGCGTGCTCGAACTTGCGGCGCACGAAGGCGCGCGCTTCGACGACGGCTTGGTCGAGCGCGAGCCCGCGGGCCAGCGCCGCAGCGAGCGCCGCTGCCAAGAGGCAGCCGGTCCCGCGCATCGAGCCCGCGATCCGCGGGCCCGAGAAGCTCTGCGTCCCGGTCCGGTCGGCCAGCACGTCGAGCGCCGCGCCGCGCAGGTGGCCGCCCTTGACCAGGGCCGCGCGCGGTCCGAACGTCAGCAGCGCCTGCGCTGCGGCGGCCATGCCGGCGGCGTCGGCGGCGGCGGGCGCGCCGAGGAGCGTCGCGGCCTCGGAGAGATTGGGCGTGACCACGGTGACCACGGGCAGCAGCCGCTCGCGGACGGCCCGCAGCACGCCCTCGTCGGCGAACTGGCCGCCGCCGCTCGGGGCGAAGACCGGATCGTAGACGACGGGCACGTCCGCGCCGCGCATGTGCCGGGCGACGGCCCGGACCGTGGCGGCGTCGAGCAGCGCGCCGATGCGGTAGGCGGCGATGCGCGCGCCTTGCAGCGCGGCGAGCTGCGCCGTGACGGTCGCGGCGGGGATCGCGTGCACGGCCCGGACGCCGCGCTCGTCCTGCGCCGAGACGCCGGCCACGACCGTCACCGCACGTGCCCCGCACTCGGGCAGCGCGCGCAGGTCGAGACCGAGGCCGGCGACGTTCCAGGGATCGGTCGTGCCGATCGAGCACACGACGGGCTTCACGCCGGCGCGACCTCCGCCCAGCGCCGCACCAGCGCCAGGGCCGCGGCATGCGGATCGCCGCCGTGCACGAGCGCGCCGCCGATGCACGCCATGGCGGCGCCGCTGCGCGCCACCGTCTCCAAATTCTCCAAGCCGATGCCGCCGATCGCGGCGACCGGCAGCGCGGTCGCGCTCACGACGCCGCGCAAGCCTTCCGCGCCGATCGGCGCGCCGGCGTCGAGCTTCGTGCCCGTCGGCGCGAACGGCCCGGCACCCAGATAATCCGCGCCGAGCTCTGCCGCGACGCGCGCTTCCTGCGGCGTCGCGCACGAGATTCCGAGCAGCCGCGAACCGAGCCGGGCGCGCAGCGCCGCGAGGTCGAGCGCGGCGAGATCCGACTGGCCGACGTGCAGGCCGTCCGCCTCGAGCGCGGCCTCCACGTCGTCGTTGACGATGAGGATCGCTCGCGCGGCCGCGGTGTGCGCGCGCATGCGCCGCACGATCGCGGGGTCGACGCCGCTCTTGGCGCGGTACTGCAGCACGCGCACGCCGGCCGCCAGCACCGCGACCGCGAGTCCGATTGGATCGTCGACGAGGCCCCGGTCGACCAGCGCGTAGATTCCGGAAAGCTTCGCGCCGCGCTCTCCGGCATGCCGCCGGTCCGCGTCGGCCCGGCCCGCGTCGTTATCAGTAACCATTATACATTAAATATGAATTACTGTTAAGCAAGTATTATGAAACATTAGTTTTTCATTTACCATTATCGCGTTGTCGCAGGATCAGACCCCGTCGGGCAGCAGCACGTCGACGAGCCGCGCCAGATCGGCGGCGTCGGCGTAGCGGATCTCGATCCGTCCGCCGGCACCGGTCGGCACGATCGCGACGGGGGCGGCGAGGCGATAGCGCAGCTTCGTCTCGACGGCTTCGACGTCGGGGGCGTTGCGCGCGGGGCGCGGGGTGCGGGGCAGCGTCTTGCGCGGCTCGCCGAGCCGCTCGACGTCGCGCACGGTCAGGCCCTCGCGCTCGACCCTGGCGGCGACCGCGTCGCGCTCCTTCTCCTCGAGCGCGAGCAGGGCGCGGGCGTGGCCGACGGTCAGCCCCCCGCTCCGCAGCCGGGCTTTGATCGCGTCCGACAGCGTGAGCAGGCGCAGCGCGTTGGAGATGGCGGGGCGGCTCTTCCCGATGCGCTCGGCGAGCCGCTCCTGGGTGAAGCGGTACTGCTCGAGCAGATGCTGGTAGCCCATCGCCTCTTCGAGCGGATCGAGGTCTTGGCGCTGCAGGTTCTCGACCAGCGCGAGCTCCAGGCTCGCCTCGTCGCCGGCCTCGCGCACGATGGCGGGGATCGTCTCGAGCCGCGCGGCGGCCGCGGCGCGCCAGCGGCGCTCGCCCGCGATCAGCTCGTAGGCGGCGCCCGCACTCGCGCCGAGCGGACGGACGATGATCGGCACCAGGACGCCGAGCTCGCGGATCGATTGCTCGAGCTCGGCGAGCGACGCCGCGTCGAACGTCTTGCGCGGCTGCTGCGGGTTGGGCCGGATCGCGTCGACGCGGACCGCCTTCAAGCCGTCGTCGTGCGAGCGCGGGTCCTCGCCCAGCAGCACGCCCAGCCCGCGGCCCAGCCCGCGCTTCGGCGCGCTCACGGCCCGAACGCCGGCGGCGCGGCCGCGACCGGCTCGCTCCCGGCGACGGGCTCGCCGGCGAGCTCGCGGGCCAAGGCGAGGTAGGCTTGCGAACCGCGGCTCTTCACGTCGAAGAGGACCGCCGGCTTTCCGAAGGAGGGCGCCTCGGAGAGCCGGATGTTGCGCGGAATCTGGGTGCGGAAGACCTGGCTCGGAAAATGGGTCATGACCTCCTCGAGAACCTCGGTCGCCAGCCGCGTCCGGCCGTCGAACATCGTGATCAGCACGCCGGAGATGTGCAGGTCGGGATTGAGCGCCGAGCGGATGCGCCCGACCACGCTGGTGAGCTGCGAGAGCCCTTCGAGCGCGTAGTACTCGGCTTGAACCGGGATGAGGACTTCACCGGCCGCTGCCAGGGCATTGATCGTCAGCAGCCCGAGCGACGGCGGGCAGTCGATGAAGATGTAGTCGTAGCGGTCGCGCAACGGCGCCAAGACGCGGCGCAGCTGCGTCTCGCGCGAGAGGATCGAGACGAGCTCGATCTCGACGCCGGCGAGATTGATCGTCGCGGGCAGGAGCCAGAGGTTCGCGATGCCGGTCTCGACGATCACTTGCTCGGCCGGGACGCCGCCGAGCAGGACGTCGTAGACGTCGTTTTCCAGGCTGCGCTTCTCGATCCCCAAGCCGCTCGTCGTGTTGCCTTGGGGGTCGAGGTCGACGACCAGGACCCGCCGCCCCAGCATCGCGACGGCGGCGCCGAGGTTGACGGCGGTCGTGCTCTTGCCCACGCCGCCCTTCTGGTTGACGATCGCGATGGACCGCACGTTCAAGCGCTCTCTTCCTGGGCAGATCCCGCATCGAGGCCGTAGCGGCGCTTCATCGCCGCGTACCGTTCGTGCGAGGTCGGATCGATCTGGGACCACGGCAGCGCGTCGAGCAGCGGGATCAGGCGGTTGCGCAGCGCGGCGCCGCGGATCATCAACTGATAGAAGCGGCGGTTCTCATACTCGTAGGGACCGTAGAGGCGCGCCCCCGGGCAGCGGTCGAGCATCCAGTCGAGGAGCGGCTTGTGCCGCACGTGCAGCTTGACCGTGATCTGCGGCTGGAGCCGGTCGCCGCCGAAATGCCCCTCGCCGATCAGCACGCCAAGCAGCACGCCAAGCTCGAAATCCCGGGAAGCGTCGCCCACGCACCCTGCGTTCTTGTTTCCCCCCGCCGTTCCTCGTGCTGAGCTCGCGTTCCACGTGGAACGCTGCGTGGCGCGACTGCCGCGGCGGGGCTATTCGGCCGGGATTCCGGCGATGACGGCGGGGAGGACGCCGAGCAGGCGTTCGCGCTGGTTGAGCGCGGGATCGTCGACCACCAGCTCCAGCAGCGCGCGCAGCGCCTCGCCGACCTCGGGGCCCCCTCTCGAGCCGCGCGGCAGCCGGCCGGCCGCGACCAGCGCCGCGACGACGTCGTCCCCCGAGATGGCCAGATCCCGCACCGAGAGGGCCGGACGCTCCGCGAGCACCTCGCGCACGCGCGCTTCGAAGCGCTCGTTGGCGTCGCCCCGCTCGGGCAGCCCGCTCCCGACGATGTCCGCCGCGCGCAGGGCGAACTGGCGCTCGAGATTCTCCACGCCGACGCGCCGGATGAAGCGCCGCAGCGTGGCGCCGGCCTGGGCCGGGTCGGCGACGTACATGTGGTTGCGCACCAGGCGCGCCACCGTCTCGGCGGTCTCGTTCGGAAAGCGCAAGCGCGTCAGCAGCTCCGCGCTCATCGCCTCGCCGACGACCTCGTGCCGGTAAAAATGCGGCCCCTCCTTCGTGCGCGGCTTCGCCACGTCGTGCAGCAGCGCCGCGAGCCGCACGATCACGTCACCGGGCGGCGCCGCGTCGAGCGTCGCCAAGCTGTGGCGGTAGACGTCGTAGGCGTGGAACTCGTTCTGCTCGACCCCGATCCCCTCGGCGACCTCCGGAAGCACGTACGGAAGCACGCCGCTCTCGCGCAGCAGCTCGAGCCCGATCGACGGCCGCGCCGCGCTCAGCAGCTTGCTCAGCTCGTCCCGAACGCGCTCGGCCGAAACGAACGCAACCAGCGGGCCGGCGGCGCGCATCGCTTCCAGCGTCTCGTGCGTGAGCGCGTACTCGAAGCGGGCCGCAAACTGCGCCCCGCGCAGCATCCGCAACGGATCCTCTTCGAAGGCCTCCGGCCTCAGCACGCCGATCCGGCGGTGGCGGATGTCGGCCTCTCCGCCGTACGGATCGACCAGGTCCCCGCCCGGGAGCGCGCGCGCCAGCATGTTCATGCGGAAATCGCGCCGGGCCAGATCGTCCTCCAGCGGGACGTGCGGACCGGCCTCGACGTGAAACTCGCGATGCCCCGCCCCCGTCGAGCGTTCTCTCCGCGGCAGCGCCACGTCCACGGTCACCGGCGCCGCCCCCTCCGCCCCCGGCAGGGTGCACTTCACGACCGCGAAGCTCGCCCCGACCACGTCGCTCTTGCCGATCCGGCTCAGCCGTTCGATCAGCTCCTCGAGCTCGACGCCGGCCGCAACGTAATCCAAGTCCTTCGGCGGCCGCGCAACGCCGTCGAGCGCCGAGCGAACCTCGTCGCGGACCCGCCCGCCGACCGCGAACAGCGCGCCGGGCGGAAGCGCCTCCGCCAGCAGGCCGTCGATCCGCGCCGCTTCCGCCTCAGTCAAGCGCGGCCTCGCGGGGACGAGCGTTCCCCAAGCACAGCGGGCGCTTCGCCGGGACCCCGCTGCGCCGCGGAAAGCGAGCCGCGGTCGGCGTCAGCTTCGTCACCAGCAGGATCCGGCGCCCTCCGCCGCCCGCCTCGCTCGCCTCCAGGACGATCTCGCCGCTCACTGCCGCGCCCAGCATCAAGGCCGCATCGGCGGCCGCCTGCCGTTCCTCCAAAGGAAACAAGCCGCGCTGCACGGCGGCGACGCCGCCGCAGCGCAGAAACGGCACGGTCAATTCCAGGACCGCCGGCGCGCTCGCCAGCGCGCGGGCCGTCGCCGAGGCAAAAGCCTCGCGCAGCGCCGGATCGTGCCCCGCCTCCTCCGCCCTCGCGCACACGACCCTCACCGGCACGTTCAGCGCCACCACGACCTCTTCGAGAAAGCGCGCCTTCTTGGCGACCGACTCGACGAGCGTGACCTGCCAGCCGGTCGCGATCGCCAGCGGCAGCCCGGGGAAGCCCCCGCCGCTCCCCACGTCGATCAGCGGCTCGCGCACGAAGGGCAGGACGCTGAGCGAGTCGAGAATGTGGGCGGCGAGGCTCTCCACGTCGCGCGCCGCCGTCAGGTTGACGTGCCGGTTGCGCTCCCGGAGCATCTCCGCGTAAGCGGCCAGCCGTTCCCGGACGTCCCGCTCGGGGTGCGCGCCCGCCAGCGCGGCTTCGAGCGCGTCCTTCACGAGGCGGCCGCCGGCGCCGGCCCGCCGGCCCGCTCGCGCCGCAGGTGGACGGCGAGGACCGCGACGTCGGCCGGCGAGATCCCCGGGATCCGCGCGGCCGCCCCGAGCGAGCGCGGGCGGTGCCGCGCAAACTTCTCGCGCGCCTCGCGCGAGAGCGCCCCGATCGCGCCGTATCCGAAGTCTTCGGGGAGAGCCGTCGCCTCGTGGCGCGCCGCCCGGGCCACGGCCAGCGCCTGCCGCCGCACGTACCCTTCCAGCTTCACCTCGATGCTGAGCCGCTCGGCGGTCTCGGGGTCGAGCGGTAGCCAGGCGGCCACGTCGCCGTAGGCCACGTCGGGGCGCCGCAGCGCCTCAGCGACCGTGGCGCCCGCGAGCTCCCCGCGCTCCGGCCCCGCGATCCGCGCCGCGGCCGCCGCGCCGAGCGCCTCCTCGAGCCGCTCGCGGCGGCGCCGGAAGCGTTCGAAATCCTCGTCTCCGAGCAGCCCCACGGCATGTCCGAGCGGCGAGAGCCGCACGTCGGCGTTGTCGTGGCGCAGCAGGACGCGGTGCTCCGCCCGCGAGCTCAGCATCCGGTACGGCTCGTCGACGCCCTTGGTCACCAGATCGTCGATCAGCACGCCGATGTAGGCCTCGGAGCGCTCCAGCACGAGCGGCGGCCGGCCCTGCAGCGAGCGGGCGGCATTGATCCCCGCGACCAGCCCTTGCGCCGCCGCCTCTTCGTAGCCCGACGTCCCGTTGAGTTGCCCGCAGTGGTAGAGCCCCGCCACGCGGCGCGTCTCCAGGCTCGGGCGCAGCTCGGTCGGCGGCACGTAGTCGTACTCGACGGCATAGCCCGGGCGCAGCATCCTGGCCGCTTCGAGCCCGGGGAGCGTGTGCAGCATCTCGAGCTGCACCTCGGCCGGCAGCGACGTCGAGAAGCCGCCGACGTAGAGCGAGTCGCTCGACCAGCCCTCGGGCTCGACGAAGATCAAGTGCGACGGGTTGTGAGCGAACTTGACGACCTTGTCCTCGATCGAAGGGCAGTAGCGCGGCCCGACGCCCCGGATCAGATCGAGCCCGTAGAGCGGCGAGCGGTGCAGGTTGTCCCGCACCAGCGCGTGCGTGCGCTCGTTCGTGGCGACGATGTGGCAGGGCAGCTGCGGCCCCGGAAAGACGGGCTCGCTGCGGTAGGAGAAGGGGAGCGGGACGGGGCTCGGCTCTTGCCGGCGCATTCGCGAGCGGTCCGCCGAAGCCGCCTCGACCCGCGGCGGCGTCCCGGTCTTGAGCCGCCCCGTCGGAAACCCGAGCCGGCGCAGCGAGTGGGCCAGCCCCAGCGCCGGCGCTTCGCCCAGCCGCCCGGCGGCCTCGCTGAAATCGCCCCGGAAGATCTTGCCCCCCAAGAACGTCCCCGTCGCCAACACAACAGTTGGTGCGTAATACGAACGGCCCTCGCGGGTCGCCACCCCGCGCACCCGCCCGCCTCGCACCAGCAATTCCTCGACCAGGCCGCCGGCGACCGTCAAATTACTTTGTGACTGAAGCATCTCGGTCGCGAGGCGCACGTACGCGGCCTTGTCGGCTTGCGCGCGCAGGGCGCGCACGGCGGGGCCTTTCGATTCGTTGAGGAAGCGCACGTGCAGTTCGCAGCGATCGATGAGCTGCGCCATCGCGCCGCCGAGCGCGTCGATCTCGCGCACGAGCTGGCCTTTCGCGCTGCCGCCGACCGACGGATTGCAGGCCAGCGTGCAGATGCGCGCCGGGTCGCCCGTCAGCAGCAGCGTCTCCACGCCCATGCGCGCGGCGGCCAACGCCGCTTCGACGCCGGCGTGACCGCCGCCGACGACGATCACGCCGGCATCCTCCGTTCGCGCACTCGTGCCCATCACTCGACGCTTCGTTCCACGCGGCGGCCGAAGCCACATGGCGCGCCGCACGTCAGCGCAGCGCGAAGATCGCCCGCGCGCGAGGGCGGGCGAACGGGCAGGCGAGCGTTTATAATCCCGTCGCGGCGCGCCACACGAGGCGCGCGTACTCGGCGGCGCCGTCCATCTTGCCGGAGTTGTAGGCCTCGAAGGCGTGGTAGAGCGCGAGTTGTCCCGCTCCGTAGACGCGCGCCGCGTTGACGTAGTCCTCGGTGAGGATGCGCCCGCCTGCCGCGATGTTGGTGCAGGGATCGAAGACTTGATCGACGCGCAGACCGAGCCAACCGAGGTTCTGCGAGTTGACCTGCATGAGCCCGAGGTCGACGTTGTGTCCGGCGTTCACCAGCAGGGTCGCGGCGCGCGTCGCCGCGTCGCGCGTCCGCATCGCGTAGGCCCGGTTCTCCGTGTTGTCCCGAATCGACCACGGCCAACCCCGGGATTCGACGCTGATGATCGCAAGCGACGTCGTCGGCGAGACGTTGGGCGCGCAGGTCCGCACGTAGGTGCTCAGTGCGAGCTCTGGGATCATAGGCTCGATGTCCTTGCCTTCAGGCGGTTCGGCGGTCTGGCTAACCCCGCGGGCGGGAGGGCCCGAAGGTGACGTCCCGCACTTGTGAATATCGTCGCCGCCGATAGGATACTGAGGCTGAGGGTCTACTTGCCGAGGCAGAAGCGCGCGAAGATGCGGTCGAGCAACGCTTCACCGGCGTCGCGGCCCGTCAGCTCGCCGAGCGCTGCGCTCGCCGCGAGCAGGTCGCCGGCGAGCAGGTCGATCGGGGCTCCCTGGCCGAGCGTCGCAAGCGCGGCGTTCAGCGACCGGCGGGCTTCGAGTACCGCATCCGCTTGCCGCGCGGTCGCCAGGTGGGGCCTTTCGAGGTCGACCGCCGCATCCCCGTCGACCAGCTCCGCCAGCGCCCGGCGAAGTTTCGCCACCGACGCCCGGTCGGCCGTGCTGCCCAGGATCGCCGCTCGCTCGGGCTCTTCGCGCCCGTCGAAGGCGGCTCGCCCCAGGTCGGCCTTGTTGAAGAAGACGATCCGCTCCCGTCCGCGCGTCCGCGCCAGCAGCGCGCGCCCTTCGGCCTCGAGGGGGAGCGACGCGTCGATGACCACCAGCGCGACGCGGGCCTCGCGCAGCGCCTTCTCGGTGCGCGCGATCCCGGCCGCCTCGAGACGGTCGGCGTGCCCCCGGATCCCGGCCGTGTCGATCAGCCGCGCGACGAACCCCAGCCCCTTTCCGTCCGCAGCCTCGAGCGCCAGCGTCTCCTCGATCGTGTCGCGCGTCGTCCCCGCCACCTCCGAGACCAGCGCCCGGTCGCTGCCGAGCAGCGCGTTGAGCAGCGACGACTTGCCGGCGTTGGGCGGTCCGACGATCGCCACGCTGACCCCCTCGCGCACCAGCCGGCCCCGCTCCCACGTCGCCGCCAGCGCCTCCAGCGCCTGGCGGACGCCGCTCAGGCGCCCGCGCAAGGTCTCGCGCGACGGTGCTTCGACCTCGTCGGGAAAATCGAGCGCCGCCGCCAGCTCCGCCAGCGTCTCCTCCAGCACCTCGCGCTGACGCTCGACCTCGCGCGCGAGCCCGCCCGAGAGGTTCGCGGCCGCCGCGCGGACCGCGCCGCGATGCTCGGCCGCGACGATCTCGGCGACCGCCTCGGCCGCGCTCAAGTCCATCTTCCCGGCGAGGAAGGCGCGCCGCGTGAACTCGCCCGGGTTGGCCAAGCGCGCACCGGCCGCCAGCGTGGCGAGCAACGTCTCGCGCGCGACCGCCGGCGAGCCGTGCACGTGCAATTCCAGCACGTCCTCGCCCGTGTAGCTGCGCGGCCCGGCGAACCAAAGGGCCAGCCCCTCGTCGATCGTCCCGCCGTCCGGCGCGACGATCGTCCCCCGCGCCGCGAACCGCGGGCGGAGCGGCCGCGCGCTGCGGAAGACGCGCCCCGCCACCTCGCGCGCCGCGGGACCGCTCACCCGCACGATCGCCACCGCGCCCCGCCCGGGCGCCGTCGCCAGCGCCGCGATCGTTTCCGCCGTCACGTCCACGCCGCTCTCATTCGTCGCGGCGGGAGCGGCGGCTACTTTCCGGGACGCGGCGAAACGACGACCCGCCGCTCGGGCTCGACCCCGGTCGACTCCGTGGTCACGAAGGGGTTCTCGGCCAGCGCCAGGTGGATGACCTTGCGCTCGGAGGGGAGCATCGGCTCGAGCTCGATCGGGTGCTTCTCGCGGATCGCCCGCTCGAGCGTCTGCAGCGCCAGCGCCTTGAGCAGATCGGCGCGGCGCGCACGGTAGCCTTCGGCGTCGATCGTGAAGTAGTGCCGGTCCTTCTTGACGCCCGCGTTGACGATGTTGTTGAAGATCAGGTTGAGCGCCTCGAGCGTGTGCCCGTGCCGGCCGATGAGGTTGGCCAGATCCGGACCGTCGACTTCGAGATACTCGCCTTCGCTGCGCGCGTAGTAGCGCACGCGGGCGCCGGCGATGCCCATCTTGGTCAGGATCGCCTCGAGCAGTTCGCGCGCCGGGCGGACCGACTCAGGCTCGGGGGTCGGCGCGACGCGGGCCCGCGGGGCCTCGTGCCGCTCGGCGCTCGGGGGACGCGCCGGCCCCGGGCGCCGTACGCGCCCGGCCCGGCGCCGCTGGCCGTAGCCGCGCGGCCCGCCTTCGCCCGCCGCGTCGTTGGTCCGATCGTCGTCCATCGATTCCTCGTGCTCCTCGAAAATTCGCTTCGCTCAGCGGCCGGAGCGGCGCTTCCGCGCGCTGCGCGAGCCGCTCCCGCTTCCTCCGGCCTGACCCTCGTTCTTTTTGGCCGCCGGCGCCCCGTTCTTACTTCCCGACCCGATCGCCGTCTTCGCGGCGCCGGCCGCTTCGACGGCGGCCTCCGGATGCGGCCCGACCGCGGACGGATTGCGATGGTACTTCTCGATCAGGTAAAACTGCTGCGCCATCGTGAAGAAATTGTACGAGAGCCAGTATAGGATCAGCGCGGAAGGCCAGTGGTAGCGGTACCCGAGGTACCCGATCATCGCCGGAGAGATGAAGGCCATGATCTTCTGCTGCTGCGCCTGGGCCGGATCGGGCGACGGCGGGCTCGTGAAGCGCACGCTGAAGTACATCGAGACGACGTACAGTCCGAGCAGCACGTAATCCGGCATCGCGAGGTTCGCCGCCAGGATGTGGAAGGGCGCGCTCTCGGAGAGTCCGCTGCCGATCCACAGCCAGGTCGAGCTGGCAAAGAGACTTTTGTCGCTGATGACCGCCCAGTAGAGGCTGATCAGGATCGGCATCTGCAGCAGCATCGGCAGACAGCCGGCCAGCGGATTGGTGCCCGACTCCTTGTAGAGCGCCATCGTCTCCGCGTTGAGCTTCTCTTTGTCGTTCTTGAAGCGGGCCTGCAGCGCTTTGAGCTTCGGGGAGAGCTCCTGCATCTTGAGCATCCCCTTGAACTGCATCGTGTTCAGCGGCCAGAAGACCAGCTTCACGAGGAAAGCGAGGATGACCAGGCTCCAGCCGAAGTTGCGCACGAGGCCGTTGATCGCCGACAGAAGCCCGTGCAGCGCCACGACGATCGGGGCGAGCGGGTTGAACACGGCGAGCAACTGGACGGACGGGAACTCCAAGGGACAGCCTTTCAGAACGATCTACGGGACGAAATCGACGCCCCCGGGGTTCCAGGGATGACAGCGGACGAGGCGGCGCACGGCCAAGAGGCCCCCGCGCAATACTCCGTGCTTCAACACCGCTTCCTTCGCGTACTGCGAGCACGACGGATAGAAGCGGCAGTTCGCCCCGAGCAGCGGCGAGAGGATGCGCTGGTAGGCGGCGATCGCGGCGGCGGCGGCGCGGCGCACGTCAGCCCGCCGGCGCCAAGCGCGCGAGGGCTTCCGCCACGTCGGCCGCGATCTGCCCGTAGGGCAGGCCGGCCGCGGGCGGCTGCGCGACGAACAGGATGACGGACGGGCGCTGGAGCCCCCCCAAGGCCTCGAGCGCGCCGACGATCCGGCGGCGAACGCGGTTGCGCACCACGGCGCCGCCGACGCCCTTGCCGACGGTCACCGCCACGCGGGTCCGGCGGTCGCGCGCTGCGACCGCGTAGGCCGACAGGCTGGCGCAGGCCGTCCGGCGGCCGCGCCGCCGGACGAACGCGATCTCAGCCTTCCGGCACAAGCGGCCATACCAGCGCATAGAGCCTCCGTCCTAGACGGTCAGGCGCTTGCGGCCTTTTTTCCGGCGGGCGGCGATGACCCGGCGGCCGTCCTTCGTGCGCATCCGCTCGAGAAACCCGTGGACGCGCTTACGGCGCTTGTTGTGCGGTTGGTAGGTGCGTTTCACGATCACGACTCCCAGGGCAGAAAACAATCCAGTATAGCGGTCCCTCCGGCGCCCAGTCAAGTTTTCCGCGACTACTTGCGAACCGTTTCCAGTCTACTCACACTGTGAGTAACGTTGTGGAGACTTTCCCCATGCCAGGCTGCAACCGGCGCCGTGCCAACCCTTTCCCCGTCCAGCACCCCTGTGGACGAGCCGTCGCCTAAGCTCGTCAGGGCCACTTCCACGGGCGTTCTCGTCTGTCGATATTCTGTGGATAACGGGTATGAATCGCCTTCTCGCCGAGCAGAGGATTCGAGGGTCGACCCGCCAATCGACCGTGCTCATTCTCGGGCCGTGGGGATCTTCGGACGCCCTCATCCTGAGGAAGTCTTGTTAAGGCGGTCAATCTTTTATGGGATCAGCGGTCGCCGGCATCTCGAGCGAACTTTGGAGCGCGACGCTCGCCGCGCTCGAGCGCAAATACTCGAAGCCGATCTTCGAAATGTGGCTCAAGCCGATACGTCCGGTTGCAATGAACGGCTCCGAGCTCGTCCTCTGCGTGCAGAGTCCGTTCGCCCGGGACTGGGTCGAGAACCGGCTCAAAGGCGATATCTCCGAAGTCTTGACCGAGCTGCTCGGCCAGCCCCTCGCGCTGCGCTTCGTCGTCGCCGCCGACACCGGCGAAGCGCCGCTCGAACTCGCGGAGAACCGGCCGGCGGCAGCGCGCGGCCCCCTGGGCGACGATCTGCGCCAGGCCAACCTCAACCTGCGCTACACGTTCGAGGAGTTCGTCGTCGGCAATTCCAACCGGTTCGCGCACGCCGCCTCGCTGGCGGTCGCCGAAGCGCCGGCTCGAGCCTACAACCCGCTTTTCTTGTACGGCGGGGTAGGGCTCGGCAAGACGCACCTCATGCATGCGATCGGCCATCGCGTTCTCTCCCAGAATCCGAACGCCAACATCGTCTACGTCTCGAGCGAGAAGTTCACCAACGAATTCATCATCGCGATTAAAAACAACCAAACCGTCGAGTTTCGCAACAGGTACCGCCACGTCGACGTCCTGTTGATCGACGACATCCAGTTCCTTGAGGGCAAGGAACAGACCCAAGAGGAGTTCTTTCACACCTTTAATTCTCTGCACGAGGCGCAGCGCCAGCTCGTCATCTCGAGCGACCGTCCGCCGAAGGAAATCCAAACGCTGGAGTCGCGCCTGCGCTCCCGGTTCGAGTGGGGGCTGCTCACCGACATCCAGCCGCCCGACCTCGAGACGCGCGAGGCCATCCTGCGGAAAAAAGCGGAGTCCGAGAAGATCCCCGTCCCCGACGAGGTGACCTCGTTCATCGCCAAAGTCATCCCCTCGAACATCCGCGAACTCGAGGGAGCGCTCATCCGCGTCGTCGCCTTCGCCTCGCTGACGAAGTCGCCGATCACGCCGGAACTCGCCGCCGAGGTTCTCAAAAACATCGTCAACGCCGTGCCGGCTCGCCGGATCACCGTCCTCATGATCAAAGAGAAGGTCGCCAAGGCTCACGGCCTGACCGTCAAGGAGATGGATCACCAGCGGCGCGATCAGCGCATCGCCGCTCCCCGCCAGATCGCCATGTACTTAGCCTGCGAACTGACCGACAACTCCCTCCCGCAGATCGCGCGTGAGTTCCAGAAGAAGGATCATACGACGATTATGTACGCCAGGGACAAGGTCAAGAACCAGATGAGCGTCGACGAAGCCTATCGCAACAAGGTTCGCTCGCTCATGGCGATCTGCCAAAGCGATTGAGCCGCACGCGCCGCCCCTGCCGCGGCGCACGCATCGTACGGCGTTCCCGGTCCGATCGTGCCGGGAACGCCGTTTCACATCCGGCGGCGCCTTTTGCACGGTGTCCTCGCGTCGCCCGGCACTCGCTCCCTGAAGGGAGCCCCTTTTTTTTATTCGCCTGCCAGCCGGAGGCCATGCACAGCCCCATGGGGATTCCCGGTACAGGGCGCGCCGTCAGGAGTGGATAACCTTCGAACGCGCCGCCCGCGGTGGAGATGTGGAGTCTGTCCTGCCGACGATACACAGCTTCTCCGGCGCTCAGCGCCTCACGCAGCGAGCCTTTGCCGAGTTTTCCGCGCATTACACCGCGTTACTACTACTACGACTATCCTAGTATTTACTAAAGAGGAGCCCCGATGGCGCATCCGGCGGTGAAAAGATGAAGTTCACCTGCAGCACGAAGGACATCGCCGGCGCAGTCGGCGCCGCCAGTAAGGTCGTCAACGCGCACACGACGGTCCCGATCCTCTCGAACGTTCTCTTGACGGCCAGCGACAACGAGATCCGCGTCCGCGCGACCGACCTCGAGGTCACGCTCGAGCAAGCGTTTCCGGCCGAAGTCGGAGAACCGGGAAGCATCACGGTGCCGGCCAAGCTTTTCAGCGGCTACCTGGGAAATCTGCCGCCCGGGCTTTTGGAGCTCTCCGGCTCGCCGACGCGCGCCAGCGTGAAGTGGGAGCGTTCGAACTACGATTTTCACGCGCTGCCGCCGGACGAGTATCCGCCGCTTCCCTCGACCCAGAAGGGGACGTCGTTCGCCATCGGGGCAAAGGCCTTCCGCGACGGAGTGAACGCGACGATCTTCGCCGCTTCGAGCGAAGAAGCACGCGGCGCGGTCTTGATGGGGACCCTCATCGAGATCACCGGCGACCGCCTGACGCTGGTCGCGACCGACGGTTACCGTCTGGCGAAGTGGCAGACGGCCCTCGTACGCGGGCTCGACGAGGAGGGTACGGTCAAATACATCGTTCCGTCGCGCGCCCTGGCCGAGGCGGCGCGCAACCTGGGCGGCTCGGAGACGATCGAAGTCGCGGCCCTGGGGCCGTCCGGGAACCAGCTCGCCTTCGCGTCCGCCAACGCCTCGATTGTGGTGCGGCTCGTCGACGGACAGTACCCGAACTACACCCAGGTCATCCCGGCCCAGTTCGATCGCTCGGTGACGGTCAACACCAACGCGCTGATCGCCGGTCTGCGCCGCGCCGAACTGGTCGCCGGCGACCGCGCCAGCATGGTGAAGATCGCGGTGGCGAACCAGCAGTTGATCATCACCGCCAACAGCGACACGACCGGGAACGCCTATGAGGAGCTGGAGGTCGAGCAGACCGGCGCCGACCTGACGATCGCCTTCAACGCTCGCTATCTCATCGAGATCCTCACCCACGTCGACGCGCCCCAGATCGTGCTCGAGTTTCTGGGACCCCTCTCGCCGGCTGCGATCCGCCCGTCCGACGAAGCCGAAGGGGTCTCACAGCTCTATGTGTTGATGCCCCTGCGGCAGTAGACGAAAACGGCGGCGCGCGTCCCGGCCGTGGGGCGCCAGGCTCGATGCTACTGACTCGCTTGACGCTCGCCGACGTGCGCAACTATGCGTCGCTCGAGTTCGCGCCGGCCCCTGGGCTCAACGTCCTGGCCGGCGCGAACGCGCAGGGGAAGAGCAATCTGCTCGAAGCGATCGCGTTGCTCGGCATCGGCAAGTCCTTTCGAACCGCGCGCGAGGGCGAGATCGTGCGCGACGGCACGAGCGCTGCCAGCCTGAGTGGAGAAGCCCGGCTCGCAGCCGGAGAGGTGCGCCTTTCCTGCAGCCTGACCCGCAGTCCGAGCGGGCTGCGCAAGAGCTACGCCGTCAACGGACGAGCGGTCCGCTACGCGGCCTACCTGGGAACGATGCGCGTCGTCACCTTCGTGCCGGCCCACCTGCAACTCGTCTCGGGGCCGCCCGGCTTGCGGCGCGCGCTCGTCAATGCCGCCCTCTCCCAGGAAGATCGCGGCTACTACGCCGCACTGGCCGCCTACACGACCCATCTCACGCAGAAGAACGCGCTGCTGCGCGGGACCGTGGCCTTCGACGAGGCCCTGCTCGCAACGTACAACGAGCGTTTGATCGAACACGGGACGAGCGTGATGCTGGCGCGGCGCACGTTCGTGGCCGCTCTCGAGCGGCGCGCCGCCGCGATCCACCGGGCGTGGCTCGGCGAAGCCGAAGGCCGTCTGGAACTGGCCTACGTTTCGAATGTCGAGACGGAGGACCGGACGCGCGAGGGCGTCGCGGCCGCCTTTGCGGAGCGTCTCCAGCGGAGCCAAGCCGCCGAGTTCGCGCGCCGGGTCTCGCTGGTCGGACCCCACCGCGACGACGTCGTCTTCCGGCTCGACGGCAGGCCCCTGGCGACGTACGGGTCGCAGGGCCAGCAGCGGACCGCCGTTCTGGCGCTCAAAGTCGCCGAATACGGCGAGCTCTCCGAACGCGGCGGCGAAGCGCCGATCCTGCTGCTCGACGACGTCCTTTCGGAACTGGACGCCGCCCGGCGGCACGCCTTCCTGCACGAGGTCGCGAGCTTCGAACAAGCATTTCTCACGACCGCGGGAGAAGTCGACGTCCCGGTAGCGGCGACGTATCGCGTCCGTGCAGCGACGCTGGAAAGGGTAGCGTGAAGGTCGAGTCGTGAGCCTGCGTTCGCTGCGTACCGTCGTGGGGGAGTGGCGTCCGACGCGCTTTCTTCCCGGAGATCCGTTGCAGGCCGTCCTTGCAGCGTGGCCTACGATCGTTGGGGAGAACGTCGCCGCCCACTCCGCCCCGCTCGAGCTCAGCGGCGACGCTCTCGTCGTCGCGACGCGCTCGAGCGCCTGGAGCCAGCAGCTGCAGTTTCTCTCCGAGGACATCCTGCAAGCGCTGAGCGTCCTCCCGGAGGCTCGCCCCGTCGCGCGCTTGGTCTTTCGCAGCGGTGGCCTGCGGCGCGTGCGGGAGCGTGCGGCTCCCGCCGCCACGCTGCGCCGGCCGGGTCCGGGAATTTCCCTTCCGGCGGAACCGGCCGCGGATCAGTGGGAAGCGCTCGATCGCCTCCGGCGCCGCGTCGCGTCGCTGCGCCGTCACGCGCCGGCCGTCTGCACGGTCTGCGGCGCACCCCTCGACGAGGCCGCGCGAGAAGCGTGTGCGCCGTGCGCGGAGGGCACCCGGCACGAGCGCCTTTTGACTGCCGAGCGCGTCCTCTTCATGGCGCCGTGGCTCGACTACGAGCAGACCGCCGAGCAGGTGGCGCGGCTCGAGCCCGCCGAGTACGAACGGGCCCGCAGCGCGCTCCTGCAACGCTGGTGGCTGATGCTGCAGCGGGCGCGGCGCGCGGGAAAGCTCAGCAAAAGCGGCATCGAACGCAAGGTTGCGTCCTCTTACGTTCTCCTGCAGTCGCGCTTGCGGCCCGACCGCGTCACGCCGGCCGTCGTCGCCAACCTCTTGGGCGACGATCTCCAAGCGATGCTGTGGGGCCAGAGCGCGCCTTCGGCGAAGAATAGCACTCGATGAACGACTATACCGGCGAACAGATCGAGATTCTCAAGGGGCTCGAGGCCGTTCGCAAGCGCCCCGGCATGTACATCGGCAACACGGCCGAACGGGGCCTCCACCAGCTCGTCTACGAAGCCGTCGACAATTCCGTCGACGAAGCGCTGGCCGGGTTTGCCGGCAAGATCAAAGTCACCCTCTACAAAGACAACTCGTGCTCGGTCGAGGACGACGGGCGCGGCATCCCGGTCGACGTCATCCAGGAAGAGAAGATGCCGGCGGTCGAGGTCGTCATGACCATGCTGCACGCGGGCGGAAAGTTCGGCAAGGGCGGCTACAAGGTCTCCGGCGGCTTGCACGGCGTCGGCATCTCGGTCGTCAACGCGCTCTCGGAGAAGATGGTCACGCGCGTCAAGCGCGACGGAAAAGAGTACGAGATCCGCTTCGAGCACGGCGAAACCACCGGGAAGCTCAGGACGATCGGCCGCGCGCACGGGACGGGGACCTACCAGTGGTTCCTCCCCGACCGGGCGATCTTCGAGACGCTCGATTTCCACTGGGACATCCTGCAAAAAAGGTTGCGCGAGCTCGCCTTCCTCAACCGCGGCTTGGCGATCACGCTGCGCGACGAGCGCCCCGAAGAGCCGAAGGAACGGACGTACGTCTACGAAGGCGGGATCATCTCGTTCGTCGAGCACCTCAACGACAAGAAGGATCCGATCCACCCCATCATCTCGACCAACGGCGAACGCGACGGCGTCGCGGTCGAGGCGGCCATGCAGTGGGCCGACACCTATTCCGAGACGATCTTCGCCTACGCCAACAACATCAACACGACCGAGGGCGGGATGCATCTGATCGGCTTCCGCACCGCGATCGGCAACGCCGTCAACACGTACGCGCGCAAGCGCGGCTTCCTCAAGGAGTCCGATCCGACGCTCTCGACCGACGATTGCATGGAAGGCCTGACGGCGGTCGTCTCCGTCAAGCTCGAAGAGCCGCAGTTCGAAGGTCAGACCAAAACCAAGCTCGGGAACGCGCGCGTCCGCGGCATCGTGTACGGCCTCGTCAACGAGCGCCTCGACTTCTTCTTCGAAGAAAACCCCAAGTACGCGCGGGCGATCGTCGACAAGTGCATGCAGGCACAGCGCGCGCGCGAGGCGGCGAAGAAGGCGCGCGATCTTTCGCGCCGCAAGAACGCGCTCGACGGCAGCGGCCTGCCGGGAAAACTCGTCGACTGCACCGACAAGGATCCGAAAGTCAGCGAGCTTTTCCTGGTCGAGGGCGATTCGGCCGGCGGGACGGCCAAGATGGGCCGCGATTTCCGCACGCAGGCGATTCTGCCGCTGCGCGGCAAGATCCTCAACGTCTGGAAAGCGCGCGAGGACAAGGTCTTCTCCAACGAAGAGATCCGCGCGATGATCACGGCGCTGGGAACGGGCATCGGCGCCGACTTCGACGTGCAGAAACTTCGCTACCATAAGATCATCATCATGACGGACGCCGACGTCGACGGCTCGCACATCCGCACGCTGCTGCTCACGTTTTTCTACCAGCAGATGCGCGCCTTGATCGCGCGGGGCTTCGTCTACATCGCGATGCCGCCGCTCTACGGCGTGCGCCGCGGCAAGAAGCACCGCTACGCCTTCAGCGACGACGAGCTCAAGGCGATCATCGGCGAGGACGACCCCAAGGACTATCAGGTCCAACAGTACAAGGGGCTGGGCGAGATGGACGCCGAGCAGCTCTCCGAGACGACGATGGACATCGAGAGCCGCCGTCTCAAGCAAGTCGCGTTGGAAGATGCCGTGGCGGCGGACGAGATGTTCACGACGCTGATGGGCGACAAAGTCGAACCGCGCAAGGAGTTCATCCAAGCCTATGCGCGCAGCGTCAAGAACCTCGACCTGTGAAGCGGCCGTGAGCGGACGCTGAGAATCCTCCCAGGATTCTTCAGGTCCGCATTTGCGTTTTAGGATCATCGTGCAGCCTCGCCGCGTCCGGTTCGCTTTGCTGCTGGCCGTCGTCGTGGCGGCGGTGCTGCTGGCCGTTTTCAGCGGGCCGTTCTCGCGCGCGCTGATCGCGGGCGCGCTCGACCTCGCCACCGGCTGCCGCGTCGCGTTCGACGGAATCGAGCTGGGCGCGGACCGGGCCGTCGTCAGCGGGCTCGCCGTCAGGCGCGGCGGGGACCCCCTGCTCGAGGCCGGCCGGGTCGAGGTCCGCTACCGCTGGCGCGACCTGTTTCCCGGCGGAACGCGCCGCTACGGCCTGATCGCGCTCGCGCTCGTGCGCCCGCGCCTGACCTTCGAGCGCCACGCCGATTGGAGCACGAACGTCGCCTTCGGCGGTGGAGGCCCGGGCGGGGCCGGCCCGGCGGCGGCGCAGGCGCCGCTGCGCTTCGATGCGACGATCCAGGACGGCAGCGTCGACGTCCTGGACCAGACCCGGCGCTACCCCGAAACCCGGCAGCTCTCGCTCGACGGGATCGGCGGCCGGGTGGCGGTCGACAGCGCGAACCGCAGCTCGTACCGCTTGCGCGCCTACGTCGATGGCGATCCGGCCGCCGGCGTGCGCTTCGCCGGGGTCGTCGACGAGCTTCGCGGCTACGCCGTCCACCGTCTCCAGGCGCCCCTCGTCCCGCTGCCCAGGCTGCTGAACTATCTGATCAACGTTCCGAGCGCCCGCGTGCTCGCCGGGACGGCGCGTGACGTCGATCTGCGCGCCTACGCCCTCGGCTTCGCGCCGGGCGCCTCGCCGGCGTACCACCTCGGCGGCGCGGCCTGGATCGAGGGCGGCGCGATGAGGATTCCGGGCCTGCAGCGGACCGCGCGCGGAATGGCGGGGCGGGTCGACTTGTACGACGGCGGCGTCGCCGCCCGCCGGCTCGACGCGACCTTGGCCGGCGTCCCGCTGCGCCTCTGCGGGGCGGTCTACGATTGGGACGCTCCGGCCTTCCGCCTCGGCGTCAGCGGCAGCGGCTCGCTGCAAGAACTGCGCAGCCTCTTTCGTTTTTCCCGGGCGCTGCCGCTCGCAGGCGACCTCAGCGCCGGGACGCTGGTCGAGGGCCAGGTCGGCTCGCCGCTGGTCCTGACGCGCGTCGCGTCGCGCCACGCCGTCTACGCCGGCTACCCGGTCGACGGGATCGCCGGAGACGTCGTCTACGAGGCGAGCCGGGTCGACCTCGTCCGAACGAGCGGGCGGTACGGCCCGATCGACGTCGTGGTCGACGGGGGGCTCGACTTGGGTGACGTCGCCCATTCGCGGCTCTTCGTGGACGCTCGCGGGCCGGCGGCGGCGATGCCGTACGCCGCGCAGGTCGCGCCGCAGGCGGCGCTCCGCGCCAGCGGCATCGTCACCGGCGACGATCTCGCCCTCGACGCGCGCGGGGCGATCGGGGGAAGCGGAGGAGGGGCCCGCGTGGCCGGGCTGTTCCACGTCGATCCGTCCGGTGACGGCGCCGTCGGCCCGCTGACCGTCCGGCGCGACGACGGCGCCTCGCTGGCGGGGGCGTTCCTTCTCAACCGGATCGCGAGCGAGAGCGGGTTCTGGCTCGACGCGCGCGACTACCCGGTCCTGGAGAGCCCGCTGCATCCGCGCCTCCCCAACCTGGGGCTCTTCCCGCCCGACTTCAGCGGGCGCGTCAGTGCGGCTCTGGCCGGCGACGGCACGCCCGCGACCTTCCGCGTGGCGGGGGCGATCCGAATACGAGCGCTGCGCGTCGGCCGGGTCCGGATCGACAGCGTCGCTGGGAACGTGGCCGGAGCCCCGGACGACGCGCGCCTGAGCGGGATCGTCGCGAGCGGGCCGTGGGGCCGCTTCCGCGGCGGCGGCGGCTACGCCGGCGGCCGGCTGGCGCTCGCCGGTGACTACCAGGGCAGCTTCGCAGAGCTGGCTGCGCTCACCGGCGACATCGGCGGAAGCGGACCGGTCGAGGGTCCGCTCGCGCTCGTCGTCGAGGGGCAGCGGACCGTCGTGCAGGCGCAAGGCGACCGGACCCCCGGGGCCCTCGTGCGCGGGGTCCCCCTCGATGGGCTCAGCGCTACTCTTGGCGTCGATAGCCGCCAGGTCCGGGTCTACTCGGCGCAGGCCGCGGTCGCGGGCGGAACGATGGCGGCGGCCGGGACGCTCGGCGGGGCCGGTCGCGTCGGCGTCGCGTTCGCCGGCATCGACGCGGCCAGGCTCGGCCGGCTCGCGCAGCTCGGCCCCGGCCGCCTCTCGGCCCTCGGGGAGTACGGTGACGACGCCGGGCTGACGCGGTTCGACGGCGGGCTCGCACTGGGAACGCGGCTCGCCGGGCTCCCCTTCGCGGGCAACGGCGACCTGCGGCTCCTCGGCGGCGGGCTCGACGTGCGCCAGAGCGCGGCGCTCGTAGGGGCCGCCTATGGGACCTTCGACGGCACGATCCTGGGGTTCGGCACGGGGAGGCCCCGCTACGACTTCGGCGTGCACCTGCGGGACGCGCAGGCCGGTCCCTTCGCGCGGGCCGTGTTTGCCGGCAGGTACGTCCAGGCGAGCGTGAGCGGCGACCTGCGCGTCACCGGGTCGCCCGGACGGTTCTCCGTCGCCGGACGCGTCGCCGTCCCTGAAGGCAACGTCGACGGCCTCGCCTTCAGCGACGGGCGAGCCGGACTCGCGTTCGGCCCCCGCGGGCTCGGCCTGCAAGCGGGAACGGTCACCGTCGGCTCGACCCGGGTCGGCTTCGGAGCGCTGCTCGGCGGGGGCGACGCGGCGTTCAGCCTCGACGCGCCGCGGGCCGACCTCTCGGACTTCAACGACCTTTTCAACGCGGGTGACACGCTCGGCGGGCAGGGCCAGGTCGAGGGCCGCTTCTCGCAGCACGGCGGCAGGGCCGCCACGAGTGCCGACATCGCGATCGCGGGGCTGCGCTATCATCGCTTCGACCTCGGTGACGCGGAAGCGAAGTGGAACTCCAGCGGTTCGTCGGTGGTCGGCGCCTTGGCCTTCGGAGGGAGTTCGGGCCGGCTGAACCTCGAGGGGCATCTCGAGCTGCCGGCGCACGAGCCGTTCGAGCGGATCCTGGAGCGCTCGCGCTTCCAAGGCCAAGCCGCGCTGCGCGGACTGGATTTGGACGTCTGGCTCCCGGCCCTGGGCTATCAGCTCCCCGTCGGCGGGCACGTCGATGCCGACGCGGCGATCGCCGGCAGCCTTCAAGAGCCGAGGATGACGACCGAGGCGCGCATGTTCGACGGGCGCCTCGGGCGCTTCCCGGTGCAGGCGCTGACGATCGCGGCGAGCTCGACCTTGCGGCGCACCACCGTCACGAGCGTCGAGTTGGACCTCCCCGCGCTGACCGTGACGGGCTCGGGCTCGTTCGGGACGAGCACGCGGGAGCCGGTCGCGTTCGCCCTGCACGCCAAGAGCTCGGACGTGGGACAGCTCGCCGGAAGGCTTCTCGGCGCAAGCTCTCCGCTCGCCGGTTCCGCCGAGGCCGACGTCAAAGTCAGCGGTCCGTTCGCGAAGCCGCGCGCGGCCGGGGGCTTCGACCTCGTGGGCGCTACCTTGGCCGGCGTCGCGGTCCCCGAGGCGCTGGGGGAGTTCAGCCTGCAGGGACACAGCCTGGTGCTCAGCGACGCCGAGGTGGCCTTTCCGAAAGGGAGGCTGTATCTGGCCGGCTCGCTTCCCCTCACCGTCGCGCCCTTCGGGCTGGGGCCGGCTCGCGCGCCGATCACCCTCGAGCTCGCGGCCGAGTCGATCGACCTGGCGAGCTTTGCCCCGCTCCTGCCCAAGGGGTCGACGATCGAGGGTGCGCTCGACGGCCGCGTCAAGCTCGGCGGGAACGCCGGTGAGCCCCAGCTGCTGGGCGAGCTCGATCTGAGCGGCGGCGAGCTGACCACCCCCTTCGAGTCGATGCCGCTCACCGGCTTGAACGGCCGGCTCACCTTCGACCGGAACACCGTCGCCGTCGAGAGCCTCCACGCTCGAGCCGGGGACGGCACCCTCGACCTCCACGGCCGGGCGACCTTCCCCGAACTGGTCCACCCCGGCCGCGAGGCGGTCTACTCGTTCGCGCTGGCCGCCGCGCACGCCGGCCTGAATCTCCCGGCCTACGGCTCCGGACAAGTCGACGGAAACGTCACGCTCGGCCGCGTGCCCGGCGAACTTCCGCTGCTTGCGGGGAACGCGACGCTCAGCGACGCGGTCATCCCCTTTTCAGCGCTGCTGCTCGCCTCGGCTTCCGGCGGCGGGCCCAGCCTGGCCGCTGCGCCCGCTCAGGCGCGCGTGCCGTGGCCCGACGTCGCGTTGAACCTGCAGGTCTCGGCCCTGCGCAACGTCAGGGTGCGCAGCGCCAACGTCGACATCGGCGGGGAGGGCGAGCTGGAGATCGCCGGGACCCGCTCCCGCCCGCAGCTCAGCGGCGCCTTCACCTCGACCGGCGGGACCCTGACCTATTTCAACACGGTCTTCCGGATGGTCGACGGCACCGTGCTTTTCGAGCCGGCGAACGGCGTCATCCCGACGCTGGACGCGCACGCGACGGCGCACGTGGTCAACCCCGACCCGAACCTGGTGCGCAACGCGACCCGTTCGGCCGACGTGACGATCGCGCTGAGCGGTCCGGTGACGAACCTGAACTTCCAATTCAGCTCCGACCCGCCCTACGACCGCCAGGAAATCCTCGGCCTGCTGATCGGCGCTCCGGCACTGGGGGCCACGAATCTGTTCGGCCCCAGCGGGCCGACGCCGTTCGGAAGCACGGCGAGCGCCGTGCCGGCCGCGGGGCTGGGCCTCTTCCGCACGCCGACGGGCGAGCTCTCCGTCGGGCAAGAAGCCTTCGGCATCCTCAACGCGCAGTTCACCCGGAATCTGCTCGCGCCGATCGAGAGCGGACTCGGCGGGGCGCTGGGCCTTTCGAGCCTCAACTTGAACGTCGACTACACGGGCAACGTCGGTCTGACGGCGCGCAAGATCCTGGGCAAGAGGGTCAATGCCGTCTACGGCACGACGATCGGCTATCCGTACCGTCAGACCTTCGGCTTCGAAGTGAAGCCGAGCGAAGCGACGGCGGCGCAGGTCACCGTTTTCGAGACGCTCGGAGCGTACGGCCTCAATTCGCTCACGCCGCTGACGACGATCAACTCCAACCAGAGGCTGACGGCCGCCCAGCCCGCCGGCGGGACCGCGGGCTTCTCGCTGAGCCTGCAGCGCCTGTTGTGGTGAAGCGGCGCGAGGCTCCGTTCGGGTTGCCTACGAGCGAGGCGCAGCCTCGTCGAGTCGAGCTCGGTGAGGAATGCGTCCCCAGGACCGGGGGGCGAGGGGGCGAACCTCGCGCCGCTGACAAAGAAACGGCCGAACCAGCTCGGTCGTCCGTCGCCCGGGCTGAGCGAAACCCAACCCAGCGCGTCTCGTACGTGACGGGTCGAAGGAAGCTGCTACGTAGAATGTTGTCTTGTCTTCACCGCCTGCGCGGGAAGTGCGCCGTGCTGCTGGCATTCGCGACACTGCTCGTCCCAACGGCCGGATTCGCGGCGACCGCACCTGCGGTCCCGATCGTCGTCAGCGTGGACGTCTCCGGAAACGCTCACGTCCCGACCGACCGCATCCTGTCGGTCGTCCGCACGAAGGTCGGCCAGCCCTTCGACGAGCGGCTCGTACGCGAGGACTTGCAGAGCATCTTCGACCTGGGCTACTTCTCCGACCAGGTCCCGCCGCTGATCCGTCAGCGGCCCGACGGGATTGCGATCACCTATCGCGTCGTCGAGAATCCGGTCATCGTGAAGATCGACTTCACGGGGAACGAGCACGTCCCGTCCGACACGCTGCTCGCGCTGATGGACACGGCCGTGGGCCAAGTCCTCAACACGAACACGTTTCATCAAGACGTCCTCAAGATCAACTCGTACTACGACAAGATCGGCTACGGCGGCCAGGTTCCGACGCACGTCGCGAACATCAACATCGGCAAGGACGGCGACCTTTCGGTGCAGATCCGCGAAGGCTTGACGGTCGCCAAGATCGAGATCGCGGGCATCCCCGTCCTGAACCAGACGCTCATCAAGAACGCCTTGGTGACCAAAGAGGGGCAGCCCTATTCCGAAGACACGCGCGACAAGGATTTCGACGCGCTCAAGAAGCTCTACGAGAAGTACGATCTGCAGCTAGGCGATTTCGAAGCCGGCATCGATCCGACGACCGTCGATATCAGCAAGGGAACGGCCGCCGTCAAATTCAGCATCTACGCGGCGCTGGTGGGGGCCGTCCAAATCACGGGCAACACGGTCACCAAGGACATCGTGATCCGGCGCCAGCTGCGCTTGCGGCCCGGGATGATCATCACCCAAGCCGCCTTGCGCCGCGACTACGAGCGCATCAACAACCTCGGCTTCTTCGAGAAGGTCGACCTCAATCCCAAGCCGGGTCCCGATCCGAAGAAGCCCTACGAAGTGACGCTGGACTGGAACGTCAAGGAGCAGCGCACGGGGACGGCGCAGATCGGTGCCGGCTATTCGGGCGGCGCGACCGGCCAAGGCCTCACCGGCAACATCTCGTATTCGCAGAACGACATCAACGGCACGGGCAACGGCGCCTCGATTCGCTTCGAGCGCGGCTCGCGCGTCGCCGACGCCTCGATAACCGCCACGATCCCGTATCTGGGGAACACGCCGAGCTCCGAGAAGTACAGCTTCGGCGCGACGATCTTCGCGACCGACCAGACCAACTATTACCAGGCCTATCAAGCCTCGAGCACGCAGGCGCTCCCCACGAACCCGATCATCACGACGCCGGGCTCCGGCGGCGTGGTCAGCACCTCGCCGGGCACGATCCCCGTCGTCCTGACGCCGAACCAGAACGTCCTCAGCGGCGTCGCGGCCACTTACGCGAGCCGCGCGAACGGCATCTCACTCAGCTTGGGCCGCCGCCTCAGCGACACCTGGACGGCGTCGCTCGGCCTCACGGCGCAGCGCTTGGCGACCGACGTCGATCTGCCGGCGCCCTATTACTTGGCCGGGTCGTCGACGATCCTCAGCGGCCTCGTGACCAACCCGCTGCTGGGGGCCGAGACGACCGGCAACGCCCTCGGCATCATCGCTCCCTCGATCGCCAACACCGTCAACGGGCAGGGCTACAACCTGCGCAGCCTCACCGTGGGGATCCAGAACGACACGCGCGACGACGTCTTCAACCCGCGCCGCGGCCACAACCTCAACATCAGCGAGGAGGTCAGCCCCAACGGGTTCTTGGGCTCGAACTTCGGTTACCAGCTCACAACCTTCGACGGGGCGCAGTTCTTCCCGGTGCTGGCCAACTCGACGCTGGGCTTCCACCTCTTGGCGGGAAACGCGGGGGGCGCCATCCCGCCCAACAAGCTGATCACCTTCAGCGACCAGCAGCTGCGCGGTTACAGCGACGTCTTTTACGGGACCGAGGCGCTGCTCGGGCAAGCCGAGCTGCGGTACCCGCTGACCAAGGACCGCAAGTTCTCGCTGGCCGCGTTCTACGATTACGGCGCGTTGCGCATCCGCGGAGCGGAGCCGATCCTCGACAACTTCGGGAACACGGTCGTCGACTACAACCAGTTCCTCTACCATACCGACGCTGGTATCGGAATACGCTTCGACGTGCCGCAGCTCGGCTTCCGTTCGATTCGCCTCGACTTCGCCCGGGGCAAGAACTCGACGCACACGAGCTTCGGTATCGGCCAGAGCTTCTAGTGCGCGCTTCGTTTCACAACCGGCTGGCGGCGGCGGCGGGCGTTCTAGCGCTCGCGTGCGCCGCTTTGGCGCCGGCGACCCTCGCCGCCGACGTCATCGACATCGGATACCTCGACCAGGCGGCGCTGGCCAACGTCCCCGCCTTTGCCGGCGCCAGCCGTCAGTTACAGGGCTTCAAAGCGAGCTTGGACCAGCAGTTCGCCGAACGCATGCGCGCCGCGCGCGACCAGCCGGAGCAGGCCCGAATCGCCGCCGAGTTTCAGGACAAGCTGGCCGTCAAGCAGCGCGCAGTGCTCGGTCCGCTTTTCGCTCGCGCTCAGGTCGCGATCGCCTCGATCGCTTCGAGCAAGAACCTCTCGGTCGTCGTCGACAAGCGCATCGTCGTGGTGGGCGGCCAGGACATCACCAAGAACGTCATCGACTTGCTCAGCGGCCCGAGCGCCCCGATTCCGCCGGTCAGCACGCCGCCGCCTTCGAGCGTCGGTTTCGTCGACCAGGCGCAGATCGATCAAGTTCCCAAGATCAAGAGTGCCAACGACGATTTCACCAAGTTCCAGGCGGAACAGCAGCAGCAGGCCGAGCAGAAGCTTCGGACCGCGAAGAGCGATCTCGAGCGGCAGCAGATCCTCAAAGACTACCAGCAAGCGCTGGCCGACAAGCAGAAGCAGACGATCGCGCCGCTCGTCGACCGCACGCGCGACGCCATCGCCGACGTCGCGAAGAAGAAGGGCCTGCTCCTGGTCATCGACCGTTCGAACTTGATCTTCGGCGGAACCGATATCACGAGCGATGTCACGAGCGAGCTCAAGTAAGCTCGCTGCGATGCTCTGCATCGCGGGCGTCTCCTTCGGCGGCTGCGGGCAGCCGTCCGGCGGCACGGCGGCGGGGAACGCATCGGCGGCGCGCGACTCCGGCGCCGTCGGGTACGTTCGCATGGACGACCTGCTCAAAAAGCATCCGCTCTACGGGCAGCTCGCGCGGCTCGACGACGACATGCAGGCGATCCGGCTCAAGGCGGTAGGCGAGAGCCTCTCCCACTCCGGCGACGACATCGCGCGCGAGCAAGCGGAGCTGCAGCGCGAGCTCGACCAGGCCGTGCAACGCACGAAAAAGGCGCTGGCCGACGAACAGGCCGACTACAGCAAGCGCGAGCAGGCGGCGATCGCCGCGGCGATGGCCGCCGCCGGCGGCGTTTCGGGGGCCGGCGGCGGAGCGATCGTCGGGGGCATGAACCGTCAAGCGCAAGCACAGGCGCAGAGCGCGGCCGCGTCCGCCCAAGCGAACTTCCAGGCGTATCGCCAGCAGCTCCTCGATCAGGACACGCGCACCTTCGACGCGCTGCAGGATTCGCTCAACGAACGTGCCGAGCGAAGCTACCGCGCCAAGGCCGCGGAGCTTCAGAAGAACGAGGCCGACTTCGCCTTGCAGCAAGCGACTGCGGACGCCGCGGAACGGCTCTCGCTTCAGGCGAAGCTCGACGACCTGGCCCTCGACCAAGCCGCGCGCGCCGACGTCAAAGCGCAGCTCGACGCGCTCGAGCGCAAGGAGTCGGGCGCGCTGACGGCCTTGAAGGAGCGAGACGCAGCGACGCTCGCAGCCTTGCAGAATCAACTTCACGATCAAATGAAGTCCGAGCTCGAGGCGCAGGCGGCCGCGCTGCGCAAACAGACGTCCGCGAAGCTCGACGAGCGCGCGCAGCAAATGCGCCGCAGTCTGGTGGGCCAATTGGGCGGGGCTCCGCTTCAGAACGGCGCGGGCGCGGCCGCTCCAGCTTCGGTGCCGCCGGGCATGCGCGCGCGCCTCGACGCACTGCACAGGCAGTACCAGCAAGATTTCGACCGGGACGCGCAGCAAACGATCGCCGAGTTCCAGAAGACGCGCGGCGAGCTGGCGCGGCGCTACCAGGCGCTTCACGGAGACGACGCGCAGGCCCAGGCCGGCGCGCAAAAGCAGCTGGACGCGCTTCAAAAGCAGCGCGGCGAGCTTTACGCCCAAATGGTTTCCCAAATCGAGAGCGAGGTTCGGACGATCGCCCAAAAACGGGGAGTGAGCGTCGTCTTCTCGCAGGTCGTCGCCCCGGCCGGCGGAGTCGATCTGACCGGCGAAGCCGCTAAAGACGTCGAAGGTTTGCACGAGTGAAACGAATCATACTCTGCGCGGTGGCCGCCGCCGCGCTGTGTAGCTGCGGAAGCCAGCAGTCGTCGCCGATCGCGACGCTCGACCTGGTCCGCATTCAGGCGAATTGGCCGAAGTTCATCAATTACAGCAACCAGCTCGCCGCCGACACGTCGGCGATCGAGCGTTCCGATGCGCCGCCCGCACAGAAGGCGGCGCAGCTCGAGCAGCTGCGCAAGCAGTACCTCGCGATGCAGAACGAGGTCACCTCGGACGTTCGCAACGCGGCCGGACAGGTCGCGGCCGAGAAGCATTTCCAGCTGGTGGTGACGCACGAGTTCGTCGGGTACGGCGGGGTCGATATCACCTCCGACGTGGAGAAGCTTCTCAGCATCACGGAGAAGTCGCCGCAGTGACGAACCCGCCTGCCACCCTCGCGCAGTGGGCGGAACGCGTGGACGGGACGGTCCTGGGCGACGGTTCGACCCCGATCGAGCGGATCGCGGCGATCGACGACGTCGACGATCGTACGCTGACCTTTGCGACCGACGAGCGCTACTTGCGCAACGCCCTTTCCTCGCGTGCCGCGGCGATCCTCACCGAGCCGGGCGTGGCGGCCGCGCTCGAGGCGCCGCGCAAGCCCCTGCTGCTCGTCCGCTCGACGCGCGCGGCGCTGGCCACGCTGCTCGCCGCGCTCGAGCCCGGGCGGCCGCAGCCTCACCGCGATCCCACGGCGAGCATCGATCCGAGCGCGTCGCTCGCGCCCGACGTCTACGTCGGGCCGCACGTCGCGATCGGCCCGCGGGCAGTGATCGGAGCGGGGAGCGCCCTGTTCGCCGGCGTCGTCATCGGTGCGGACGCTCGGGCCGGCGAAGGCTGCACCTTCCATCCGCGCGCGATGCTGCTCGACCGCTGCGTCGCCGGGAACCGGGTCGTCTTGCAGGCCGGCGCGGTGATCGGCTCCGACGGCTTCGGCTACGTGTTCGTCGACGGCCGTTTCCGCAAGATCCCGCAGGTCGGCAACGTCGTGCTGGGCGACGACGTCGAGATCGGCGCGAACACCTGCGTCGACCGCGCCCAAACGGGCACGACCAGCATCGGCGAGGGCACCAAGGTCGACAACCTGGTCCAGATAGGCCACAATTGTCGCATCGGGAGACATTGCGGCTTCGCCGCGATGACCGGCTTCTCGGGCTCAGCGATCGTTGGGGACTATACCATCATCGGCGGCCAAAGCGGTGTCAACGGCCACATCCGCATCGGTTCGCGCGTCAGGATCGCGGGCAACACGATGGTTTGGGGCAATATCAAGGACGGGGCCTCGGTCTCGGGCCAGCCGGCCCGGGACCATCGCGAGGAACTGCGGCAGCAGGTTCGCCTGCGTAACCTCGAAAAGCTGTACGAGCGTGTAGCAGCTTTAGAGCGCGCGGCGGCCGAGCGTGTTTCCCCGCCGAGCGAGAAGGACAGCGAGCAAGACTCGCCGGCAGACTAGCAGCATGCAACAGCAACACACGCTTCGCGATGTCCTCACGTTCGAAGGGGTCGGTCTCCACACCGGGGCGGACGTGCGCGTCAAACTCCGTCCTCAAGTCGCCGGGAGCGGCCTGCGCTTCCGCTTGGCGGAATCCAACGTGACCTTTCCGGCCCACGCTGAGTACGTCGTCGAGACGCGCCGGGCGACGGTGCTCGGCATCGGCGAGCACACGGTCTCGACGGTCGAGCACGTGCTGTCCGCGCTCTTCGGGATGGGCGTCGACAACGCTCTCATCGAAGTCTCCGGCCCCGAGATCCCGGTCCTCGACGGGAGCGCGGCTTCCTTCGCCGAGGCGATCGCCAAAGTCGGTCTGGTCGAGCAGCCCGCTCCCCGCGCGACGATGGAGATCGACGCGCCGCTGGCTTTCCGCGACGGCGACGCGACGCTGATCGTCGTTCCCTCCGACGCGTTTCGCATCGCCTTCGCGGTCGACTACGCGCCGCCGATCGGCGCGCAGTTCCTCGACATGACGGTCGACTCCGACCGTTTCATCCGCGAGATCGCGCCGGCGCGCACGTTCGGCTACCTGCACGAGGTCGAAGCGCTGCTCAAGGCCGGCCTGGCGCGCGGCGGCTCGCTCGAGAACGCGCTCGTGTTCGCGCCCGACGGCCCGCTGACGCCGCTGCGCTGGCCCAACGAGGTCGTGCGGCACAAGGCCCTCGATCTGATCGGCGATTTCGCCCTGCTCGGCGCGTGGCCGAAGTGTCTGGTCGTCTCGGTCAAGAGCGGCCACCGTCTGCACGCCAAGGCGGCCAAGAGCTTGCGCGCGGTGTATGCGCCGCGCCTCGCCGCGGTGGCTCGCTAGATGCCGCGTCGACGCGCTCGCGCTCGTCGTCAACGCGCCTCGCAGACAGGGTCCTAGCGGATGGCACTCGAGGGCGCCGAGAACACGCTGGACATCCTGGGCCTCATGCGGATCCTGCCGCATCGCTATCCGATGCTGCTGATCGACCGCATCACCTACTTCGAGCACAGGAAGCGCGCGACCGGCTACAAGAACCTGACGATGAACGAGGAGTTCTATCAGGGACACTTCCCCGGCTATCCCATCATGCCGGGCGTGCTCATGATCGAAGCGCTCGCCCAACTCGGCGGCACGATCATTCTCGGTCCAGACGACTTCCGGCGCCGTACCGCGTTCTTGGCGGGGATCGAGAAGGCGAAGTTCCGCCGCACCGTCTCGCCGGGAGACCGCCTCGACATGGAGGCGATCTATCTGCGCGGCCGAGCGAACGTCGGCTGGGTCGCCGTCGAGGCGAAGGTCGACGGCAAGACCGCCTGCACGGCCGAGCTGATGTTCGCGATCCAGCTCGTCGCCGACTTCGGCTTAGACGCCTCAGTCCTTCACGAGTAAACGAAGTGATTCATCCGACTGCCATCGTTCACCCGGCTGCCGAGATCGGCGAAGGAGCCGAGATCGGCCCCTACTGCGTCGTCGGCGAAAACGTCAAGATCGGCCCGCGCACGAAGCTGCTGGCGCACGTCGTCGTCGGCGGGCACACCACGCTCGGCAGCGAGACGGTCGTCTATCCGTTCTGCTCGCTCGGCCTCGCGTCGCAGGACCGCAAGTATCGCGGAGAACCGTCCTTCACGAGCATCGGGGACCGCACGACGATCCGGGAGTACGTCTCGGTGAACCGAGCGACCGGCGAAGGTCAGGTCACTTCGGTCGGCGACGACACGCTGCTGCTGGCGTACGTGCACATCGCGCACAACTGCCGCATCGGGAACAACGTCACGATGTCGAGCACGGCGCAGCTCGCCGGTCACGTCGTCATCGAGGACCACGCCACGATCGGCGGGCAGACGGGCGTGCACCAGTTCGTGCGCATCGGCGAACACGCGATGGTGGGCGGCCTCAGCGGCGTGCGCGGCGACGTTCCGCCCTACGTCCTGGTCGCCGGCAACCCGGCGCAGCCTTTCGGTCTCAACAGCGTCGGCTTGCGCCGCGCGGGCTTTGCACCGGAGGTGCTGGCCGAGCTCAAGGAATGTTACAAGCTCATGTATCGCTCGGGGCACAACGTGACGCAGGCGGTCGAAGCGCTGCGCTCGGCGGTCAAGACGTCTGAGGGGAAGCACTTTCTGGCGTTCGTCGAAACGGATACGGAGCGCGGGATCGTCAAGTGAGGTCCCGGCCGCAGGCCGGCGCCCAGTGGTGAGCGGCCGCCGATGCCGAGCTGCGTCGGCTCGAGCGGTGCGACATCGGCGCGGGGGGTGGCTTTGCGGGTTGTGATGCTGACGGGCGAGGCTTCGGGGGATATGCTGGCGGCTTCGCTGGCGGGGGCGATGCGCGAGCTGCTGCCTGGAGTCGAGTTCGAGGGGATCGGCGGGGAGCGCATGGCGGCGGCGGGGTTTCGGCTGACCGTGCGGACGACGGGATGGTCGAGCATGGGGCACGTCGAGGCGCTCGGGCGGATCCTGCCGCTGCTCGGCGAGGGTCTCCGGCATGCGGCTTGGCTGCGGGCAGAGCCGGCGGATTTGCTGGTGCTGGTCGATTTCGGGGCGTTCAATCTGCGGTTTGCCCAAACGTTGCGGGCGCTGGGATACCGCAGACCGATTCTCTACTTCTTTCCGCCGGGGGCGTGGCTCGATAGGCCGAAGCAGGCTCGAGCAGTGGCACGTTCTACCAAAGCGCTGACCGCCTTCGCGCGCCAGCGCGACTACTATCGATCCCTCGACCTGGAGATCGCGTATTTCGGGCATCCGCTCGTGTCGCTCGTGGCGCCGCGCCCGGCTCGTCCGGTCGCGCCGGGCGACGGCGGAACGATCGCGCTCCTGCCGGGGAGCCGCCGCGGCGAGATCGCGCGGCACCTGGGCCGGCTCGTGGCCGCCTGCCGGCTGCTGCGCCTGCGGCGCGGACAGGCGCGCTTCGTCGTGGCCTGCGCCGACGCCGACGCCGAGCAGACGATCCGCGCGGAGCTCGCGCCGCTGCGCTTCGAGGGGATCGAGTTCGTGCGAGGTGCGCGCCCGGCGCTCGACGCGGCCGACGCGGCCTTCATCGCTTCGGGGACCGCGGTGCTCGAGGCGGCGCTGCGCGAGGTCCCGACAGTCGCGCTCTACGTCCTGGTCGAAGCGCAGGTCGCGATTGCGCGGCGCGTCTGGAACGGGCCTTACGTCACGCTGCCCAACCTCTTGCTGGAGCGCGGGGTCGTGCCCGAGTTCCTCCAGGACGACGCGACGCCCGAGCGGCTGGCGGCGGCGCTCGACGCCTTGCTCGCCGACCCCGCGCCGCAGCTCGCGGCGCTGCGCCAGGTTCGCGGCGTGCTCGGCCCGGCCGATGCGCTGCAGCGCTGCGCGGCCTTCGCGGCGGCGCTCGCGCGAGGCGCTTGAGGCGCGCGTGAGCCTGCGCATCTATCACACTTCGGACTTGCACGACCATCGCGGCATCGCGCCGCGCCTGCACGAACTGCGCGCCGCGCAGCCGGGGCTGCTCTTCGACAGCGGCGACGCGCTGCGCGGCAGCCAGACGGTCTACTACCGCGACGAGCCGATCGTCAGGGATATCGACGAGGCGGGCTACGACGCACAGGGCTTGGGGAACCGGGAGTTCCACTATCTCTTCGCGCTGCTGGCCGCGCGCGCGCAAGCGATGCATCACCCGCTGGTCTGCACCAACCTCGTCGACTTGCGCGACCGTCCGCTGCCTTTTGCGCGCGAGCTCTGGTTCGAGCGCGGCGACTGGCGCGTGCGCGTCTTCTCGCTGCTCGTCGTGCAGTATCCCGCGGGCTCGCCCTGGGAGCGGGTTTTCGGCTGGCGCTTTCGCGATCCGCTCGAGGTCGCGCGTGAAGTGGCGGCCGAGACGCCCGACGGCGTCGTGCTCGTCCTGCTGTCGCACCTCGGTCTGGAGGCGGACCGGCGGCTCGCCGCGGCCGTCCAGCGGCTCGATCTGCTGCTGGGCGGGCACAGTCACGACACGCTGTACGCGCCCTCCTACGCCGGCGACGTTCCGATCGTGCACGCCGGGCCGTACGGCACCTACGTTTCGCGCACCGTGCTCGAGCGCGCCGGCACGCGCACGCGCATCGCCGGCTTCTCGCTCGTTCCGCTGCTCGGGCCGGCCGGATGAGCGCCGTGCTCTTCGTCTCCAACGGGCACGGTGAAGCGGCGATCGCCGAGCGGATCGGGGCCGAATTGCGCGCGGCGGCGCGCGGCCCGCTCGCGCTCGAGCATCTGCCGCTGGTCGGGGAAGGCGCCGGCGGCGAAGTGCTTCGCCCCGTCGGCCCGCGCCGCGATCTGCCCAGCGGCGGACTCGTCGCCATGGGGAACGTGCGCAACTTCGCGCGCGACCTGCGCGCCGGGTTCGCGCTGCTGCTCGCCGCGCAGATCGGGTTCTTGCGTGCCGGCCGGACGCGCTACGCCTGCACGGTCGCCGTCGGCGACGTCTACGCGCTGCTGCTCGCGCTGCTGAGCGGCGTACGAACCGTTTTCGTCGGGACGGCGAAGAGCGTGTACGTCGCGCCGTACGGCGCGTTCGAGCGGCGCGTGCTGCGCCGGGCCGCCCGCATCTTCGTTCGCGACCGCGCCACGGCCGAGCGGCTGCGGGCCCAAGGCGTTCCGGCCGAAGCGCCCGGCAACGTCATCGTCGACCTCCTGCGCGACGACCGCGTGCCGCCGCCCGGCGCGTGGCTCGGCGTCCTTCCGGGGAGCCGGCTCGCCGCCTACCGCGACGGCGTCCGCCTGGCGAGCGTCGTGCGGGCGCTCGGCTCGCGCCGGCCGCCGGTCGAGGCGCTCTTCTCGGTCGCCCCGACGCTCGACGCGGAGCGCTTCGCTCGCGCGCTCGCCGCCGACGGCTGGAGCGTCGAGCCCGGCGCGGACGCTTTCGAAGCGCGCGCGCCCGGCGCGCACCTGGTCGCGTGGAACGGCCCGCTGGGAGGACTGCTGCGCCGCTCGCGGCTCGTGCTGGGTCAGGCGGGAACGGCCAACGAGCAGGCTGCGGCGTGCGGCGTGCCGGTCGCCGCGCTCGAATCGGGGGGACGGATGGACTGGTACCGCATGCGCCAGCGCGGGCTGCTCGGCGAAGCGCTGGCGCTCGTTCCGAGCGACCCCGAGGCGGGCGCGGCCGCGCTCGCCGAGCTGCTGGCCGACGAGCCGCGGCTGGCGCGGATGGCCGCGGCCGGGCGCGAGCGGATGGGCGAACCCGGGGGAGCCGCCGCGATCGCCCGGGCGATTCTCGAGCTCGCCGATCCCGAGCCTGTCGAGGGACCGGCGTGACCGGCGCCTCCTCGCGCGCCGGAGCGCCGCTGGTCTGGGCCTTGGCCGGCTTCTTCGTCGTCGTGCAGTTCTACACGTCGTTCGCGGCGCTCTCGCCGACGCCGCCCGTCGGCTACGTCTTTGCGGGCCGCGCCGGCGCCGCATTGCTCGTCGGTCTCCTCGTCTTGGCCGCCGCCGTCTGCGGCGTGCAGCTCGCGCGCGAGCGCCGCCTGCCCTCGCGTCCGTCGCTGGGGATCCTCGCCCTGTGGGTCGGCCCGGCGCTCCTCAGCTCCCTGCTGGGGCTCGACCCGCTCTCCGGCCTGCAGGTCGTCGGGGTCATGCTCTTGGGCGCGGCGTTCCACTTGGCGCTGGTGCGCTGGTATCCGCATCCTCCGGTTGCGCGGGCCGTCTTGGCAAGCTATCTGGCGACGGGTCTTCTCGCGGCGGCGGCGGCGCTCGTCATGCTCGCCGTCCGGCGCCCCGCGCCGCTGTGGGCGTTCAACCACGGCCGGGCCGCGGGCTTCTTCGTGACCGCCAATCAGTTCGCGGCGTTTCTGGTCGCCTACGTGTTCGTCGCGCTCGGCGTCGCGCTCGCCAGCCGGGAGCGGTGGCTGCGCGGTTTGGGGATCGCGGGGACCACCCTCGGGGCGGCCGCCCTTGGGGCGACCTTCTCTCAGTCGGGCTGGCTCGGCGTGTTGGTCGCGGCCGCGTTCCTCAGCGCTTCCTTGGGGGCGCGCCGCCTGGCCGTCGGCTTGGGAGCCGTGACCCTCGCGGCGGCGCTGCTCTTCGCCGCGCGGCCGGCGAGCCACCACAACCCCGCCGACACGGTCGACCGGCTGCGAACGTGGAAAGCGGGGCTGCGCGTCGTCGAGCTGTTCCCGCTGACCGGCGTCGGGCCGATGGCCTACTGGCGCGTCTACCCGGAGGTCCGGCCGCCGAACGGCGACCAGCCGGGGACGTTCGGGGCGCTGCACCCGCACAACGCGTACCTGTCGCTTTTCGGTGAGACCGGGCTCCTCGGGGCCGCCGCCTTCGTGGGGGGGTGGACGATCTTCGCCGCGACCGTGCGCCACTCGCTGGCCACGGCCGGGCGGGCTCGCCGGCGGCTGGCGCTGGCGCTCTGCGCGGCCTTGGGCGCGACGCTGGTGCAAGGTCTGTTCGACACGATCGGCGTCGTCGAACTGACCTTCGTCTGGATTCCGTACACGGCGCTGGCGCTCGCCGCCGCCCGTTACGGCCTGCCGAGCGCGGAGGCTTTGCCGTGAGCGCCCGGCGCGCGCTCGCCACGCGGATAGCGCTCGCCGCGCTGCTCGCTTTTCTGGGGGGATGCGGGGGCAACGGGCCCGGCCCGGCGGCGACCCCCTCCCCCTCGCCGGCAGGCACGCCCACCTTCCTGCCGATCACCTTGCGCTCGAAGAGCGTGGGTTCGAAGTACATCTATCTCACGAAGCAAAAGAACAATCGCAAAGTCTACGTTCTGCGCGCGGATTCGCAGACCGGGGAGTACTTCGGCCAAGATACCGGAAGAAGCGATTTCACGAACCCGCACGTGACGTTCTTCGATCCGGACGGCCGGACGATGGTGGCCGATGCGCCACGGGGAACGCTGTTGGAGAAGGACAAAAGCGTGGTGATGAGCGGGGGAGTCCACGCGCGAACGCAGGGCGGGATGACGCTGAGCTGCCAAACGCTGCGCTATAACGACCAAACGCAGATGATGCACGGCGAAGGCAGCGTCGTGCTGACGTCGCCCGAGGGCGAGGAATTGCGGGGCGAGCGGATCGACGCGGACACCCGCCTCTCGACGGTGCACGTCAGCGGGGGTCCCGGACCGTAGTGGTCTCCAACGCCGCGCAGGCGATCGTCCTCGAGGATCTCGTCAAGCGGTACGGTCCCCGGACGGTCGTCGACAACGTCAGCGCAACGGTCCGGACGGGCGAGATCGTCGGGCTGCTGGGGCCCAACGGCGCCGGCAAGACGACGACGTTCTACATGGTGGTGGGGCTCGTGCGGCCCGACGGCGGCTGCGTCCGACTTTCGCGCGACGGTCGGGTCATCGACCTGACCGACTATCCGATGTACCGCCGCGCCCGCAGCGGCATCGGGTATCTGGCGCAAGAGAACTCGATCTTTCGCAAGCTTTCCGTCGGCGACAACATCCGCCTGATCTGGGAGATGAACGGCGTCTCGCGCAAGGAGCAGGAGAACCGCCTCCCCGCTCTGCTCGACGAGTTCGGGCTCGCGAACCTGGTCGACGCGCGCGGCGACTCACTCTCGGGCGGGGAGCGGCGCCGGGTCGAGATCGCCCGCGCGATCGCCACGGACCCCGCCTTTCTTTTGCTCGACGAACCTTTTACCGGGATCGACCCGATCGCAGTCGCCGACATCCAGCTGATGATCCGTCAGTTGCGCGATCGCGGCCTCGGCGTCCTGATCACCGACCACCAGGTGCGCGAGACGCTGGCGATCGTCGATCGCGCCTACATTCTCAACAACGGCGCCATCGTCGTCTCGGGCACTGCGCAAGACGTCCTGAGCTCGCCGCTGGCGCGCCAGTTCTACCTCGGCGAAGGCTTCCGCCTGTAATGGCCGATGCCGGAGGAGCCGCGCGCGAGCTCGTGCGGCGCCAGGTCTCGAGCCTGCTGAGCCGCTGGGGCGTGCAGCAGTTTCGGGTGACCATCCTGGATCGCTACATGGTCTCGGAACTGATCGGCCCCTTCGCCTTCGGGCTCTCGGCCTTCACGCTGATCATCGCGGCGACGAACATCCTGGCCATCAGCCGGCTCGTCGCCGAGGAGCACGCTCCGCTGCCGGCGGCCGTCGAGTACTTCCTGTGGCAGCTGCCGCAGATCGTCGTGACCGTGGTGCCGATGGCGATGCTGCTCGGCGTGCTGCTCGCGATGCAGCGGCTCTCGGGCGAGAGCGAGATCACCGCGCTCAAGGCCGGCGGGGTGGGGCTCGTCCGCGCCGTCATGCCGCTGCTGGCGGTCGGCTTCGGCGTCTCGATCGTCGCCTTCGCGCTGCAAGAGGGGGTCGTGCCCTTTGCCAACGATCAGGCGGTCTTCTTGCGCGAGCAGACGATCCGGCACGTCGGGGCCTTCAGCGGGGGCAGCCATACCGTCGTCAACAGCCTGCCCGGGGGCGGCCACCAGGTCACGTTCTTCCGCGGTTACGATTCCGCGACGCAGCAGCTGCTCGACGTCACGATCGTCACCTACGGTGCCGACAACCGGCCGCAGCTCATCATCTTCAGCGATCGCGGGCACTTCGAGCAGCCGACGTGGAGCTTCACCGACGCGACCGAGTACCGCTTCAACTCCGACGGCTCGACCACGTTCGTCCAAGATCCGGTCTTGCACGTCGACCTCGGTCAACGGCCGACCCAGATTCAGCAGCGCGCCCTCGACAACGACCGGGAGACGATGAGCCGCTCGCAAATACGGCAGATCATCGACTCGGGACAGCTTTCCCCCCAGGAAGTGCGCGCCTACCAGACGAGCTACGAAATGAAGTTGGCACGGCCGTTCGCCTCGTTCGTCTTCACGTTGCTCGCCGTGCCGTTCGGGCTGCGTCCGATGCGCGGCGGAGGCGGTACGGGCGCGGGCTTCGGCCTCGCGGTCGCGATCGTCTTCGTCTACTTCGTCATCGCCAGCATCTTCTCGGCGATCTTCACGGGGCTGCCGGGCGGCTATGCGGTCTCGACCTTGGGCGCCTGGGCTCCCAACGCGATCTTCACGGCAATCGGCGTCATCTTGCTGCGCCGCGCGGCGAGGTACTGAGGTGGGGACCTTCGTCGGCATCGTTCTGATCGTGTTGATCACGCTGATCGCCGGGTTGATCGCGTACATCGGCGACCGCGTCGGGCACCAAGTCGGGCGGCGGCGCATGACGATGTTCGGGCTGCGTCCCAAGCACACGTCGACGATCGTGGCCGTGGGAACGGGCATGCTGATCGCGCTGGCCGTGACGATCTCGGCGATCAGCGCCTCGTACTACGTTCGCGCGGCCTTCTTCCACTTGGAAGACATCAACAACAAGGTCAACGAGCTGCAGGCGCAGGCCGACGCGCTCGAGCATCACGTGCGCGAAAGCAACGTGGTGGTCAACCGCGGCGACCTGCTCTACGACCAGTTTCTGTTGATGGAGCCGCAGTGGACGACCGAACAGCGCATGCGGAATCTCTCGACCTTCTTCGACGCCGTCGTCGCCTCGCTCAACCGTCGCTACGTTCCCTTGGGGCTCAAGCCCTATCGTCTGACCTCGAGCGACACCGAGATCGCGAAGAAGCTGCAGGCCGTGCTCGCCGACCAGCGCGTGCAATCGTTCCTGGTGCGCGGTCCGGTGATGCTGGTGGCGGTGGCCGACTACAATTTATTCGTGAACGATCCGCTGCAGTTCACCTTCGCGCCGTACGCCGACGAGCAGATCTTCAGCGCCAGCCAGAAGATCGCGCAGATCGAGGTCGACGGCGGAACCTCGGTCGTCCCGACGGTCGCATATACCGAGCTCATCGGTGCAGTCCAGGACGTGGCGATCGCCAAGGGGATGCCGGCCTTTTTCGCCCGCGCGCTCCCGCGGCTCACCGACGCCGAAGTGCAGGACATGCGCAGCACGATCAAGGCGGGCGAGGGGCGATTCTATATCGTGGCTCGCGCCTCGCGCGACGTGTACCCGCACACCGGCGGCGTTCCGGTGGATTTCGAACTCACCCGGAATCCGGATTGAGCGCGCGCCGCAGGGGGAACGGCTCGTGAGCGGCGCGATCTTGGGCATCGATCCGGGGACTCGCAAGTGCGGATATGCGGTCGTCGTGGGCCGCAACGGCGCGCCGCTCGAGCTCGGGATCGTGCCGACGGCGGAGCTCGCCGCGAAGGTCGGCGAGCTCGCGGGCCGTTTCGGGATCCGGGCGATCGCGCTGGGCGGCGGGACGAACGCCGATGCCGTCGCCGGCCTGCTGCGCGGCGCCGGCTTGCCGCTCGAGGTCGTCGACGAGCGCGCGACGACCCTGCTCGCGCGCTCGCGCTACTTCGACGCGAACCCGCCGCGCGGCTGGAAGCGTCTCGTGCCGCGCGGAATGCTGCTCCCGCCCCGGCCGATCGACGACTTCGCCGCGGTCTTGATCGCCGAACGGCTGCTCGAGCGTGAGGAGCGGCCGTGAAATGAACGGTTCCCGCGTCGTTCGTTCGTAGGATGCGACCCTTCGCGATCGCGCTCGGCGTGCTGGCCGCGCTCCTCCTCGCCGGGCTCCAGCTCGTGGCCGGCTTGGCGGTGCGCGACCGCGCCGTGGCCGGGTCGTGGCTGTCGTTCGTCCCGCCGGCGGCAGCGGCGCGCGTCCAGGAACTCCCTCCGGCGTTTCCGCTGCCCTCGCCTCTGCGCCAGCTGCTCGCGCGGCGTGCGCTGGAGGACGGGGACCTCGCGCTCGCGGCTCGGCGGATCGCCGGGCTCCCGCCCTCGAGCGAGCGCTTCGCGCTCGAAGGCGGACTCGCCGAGGCGCGCGGCGATGCGGGCGCGGCGGCGCGCGCCTACCTTGCCGCCGGCGACCTCGCGGGCGTCGACCGGCTGGTCGCCGCTGCCGAGCGGCGCGGCGACGCGAACGGCGCGCTCGCGCTGCAAACGGAGGCCGTGCGGCGCCTGCGCGATGACCGCACCCAGAGCGACGTGCTGGCCGAAGCCTATTACCGGCTCGGTCTTCTGGAAGAGGAGGCCGCCCGGCGGCTCCCGCAGCGCGACGCCCGGTATCGCGAGAACGAGCTGCGTTCGAAGGCGGCCTACGACAGTGCGGTCGCGCTCGCACCGTTTTCGCAGCGGTATCTGATCGCGGCCGGGAGCCAGGAGTTGAACCTGGGCGACCTCGACGCCGCTGCCGGCGACTACACCCGCGCTCGCAACGCCGACCCGACGAGCGCCGTCGCGCTCGTCGGTCTCGGCGAAGTCGCGCTGCGCCGCGGCGACGCGGCCGGCGCGAAGGCCTGGCTGGCCCGGGCGCGTGCCCTCGCTCCCGCCGATCCCGCCTTGCTGCGCCTGGCGCGCAAGCTCCGCCGTTGATGCGCGTCGGCCTCGACGCGCAGCTGGCGCTGGGGACGGCGACGGGGATCGGCGAGTACGTCGCGGGTCTGGTTCCGGCGCTGCGCGAGGCCGGGGTCGACGCGGTCGAGCTCGCTGATCCGCACTGGGACCCGTGGCGCTTCGACCGGCGCGTCGTCTGGGATCAAGTGCTCCTGCCGCGCGCGGCGCGGCGCGCGCGCGTCGACGTGCTGCACTGCACCGCCGGCACGATGCCGCTGGTGCGAACGGTTCCGGTCGTGGTGACCGTGCACGATCTGGCCTGGCTGCGCGTGCAGCAGCACGCGCGGGCCTACGCGCGGCTCTACTTCGGCGACTTTCAGACGGCGCGCTACCGCGGCGCGCGGCGCGTCGTGCTCGACTCGCACTTCACGCGCGACGAGCTGCTGGCCTATACGCGCGTCGATCCCGCGCGCCTCGACGTCGTCTATCTCGGCGTCGCCGGCGACGTGGCTGCGGTGGTGCGCGCGCCGCAGGATCCGCCGCTCGTGCTCGCGGTCGGGACGGTCGAACGCCGCAAGAATCTAGCGGTGCTGGTCCGCGCGCTCGCGGCCCTTCCCCACGTGCGGCTCGTCTCGGCCGGGCCTTTCACGCCGTATCGCGACGAGTGCCTCGCGCTCGCGCACGAGCTCGGCGTCGCGGACCGTTTCGAGCTGCGCGGCTACGTGACGCGCGGCGAGCTGCTGGGCCTCTACGCGCGGGCAGCCGTCGCGGCGGTCCCGTCGCGCTACGAAGGCTTCGGCTACGGCGCGGCGCACGCGCTGTGCGCGGGGATCCCCGTCGTCGCCGCGGAGACGTCGTCGCTGCCGGAGGTCGTCGGCGAGGCGGGGCCGCTGGTCGGCCCGGACGATCCGGCCGGCTGGGTCGACGCCCTGCGCGGCATCCTCGAGAACCGCGCGGCGGCCGAGGCGCGCGCGGCCGCCGCGCGACCCGCGGCGGTGGCTCGCTTCTCGTGGGCTTCGGCCGCGCGCGCGATGAGCGCGGTCTACCGCCGCGCGCTCGAACGCTGAGTCTGCCGGCTCCTCAGTAGGCGATCGAGTCGGGCGCGCCGGGAGGCGGGCTGCCGTCGTCGGGCGCGACGACGAGCCTCAGAGGATACGACGAGCCCCCCTCGGGCATCGTCACCACCTCGGTGCGAACGTAACTGCCGGGCGGGATCGTGTACTGGCGCAGCTTGTAGTGCCCGAACGGCTGCATCTTATGGGCCTGCACGAGCACGCGGTCGATGATGAACGTTCCGGTCGCACCTCCGCCGCGCGGGTTGGCGTAGAGGGCGATCTGGCGCGCGTTGTGGCGGTCGTTGTTGATGATGCGAATCGTGATCGACTGGAGCACGCCGTAATCGCCCGAGAGCGTCTGCCCTTCGACGAGGTTGGGCAGCGGAATCTGTCCGATGGGGATCTCGAGCTCGGGGGCTTGCGCGTCGTAGTTGTAGTCGAAGTAGAACTCGGGGATCGGATAGATGCCGCGCGCGTGCGGTTTGTCGCCGACGAGAAGCTGCGCGTCGGGGACCGCGCCGTCGATCGGGTCGTTCGCGTCCTGCGCGACGAGCGTGAGGTGCAGCGGTCCGCCGTCGATCTCGCGCAGCTGCAGGAGGTTGCTCACGACCATGCGCGCGGGCAGCGGCTGGTCGACCAGCGTGATCGTCGCGCCGCCGGGGATCTGCACGACGCTCCCCTCGTTCTGCGTCAGGCGCACGAGGAAGCGCTGCGTGGAGAGGTGCCCGACTTCCATTTCGTAGGGCCCCGGGCCGGCCATGCCCGAGATGAACTGCACGAGGGCGGGCTGCGCCGAGCTGTTTTGCACCTTCAGCACGACGCGGCGGTCGGGCTGGCCGGGCGGATTGTAGTGGTAATAGAGGAAACGCTCCGCCGCCTGCGCCGTGAGATCGGCGGTGAAGAGGATCCCGTTCTCTTTGAGCGTCTCCGGAAAGTCGCTGACCAGGAGCGAGCGCGGTCGAATGTTGGGCTGCGCGAAGTTCTCGACGCGGACCAGGGTCGTCCCCGTGACGTTGACGTAGTCGGTGCCCTGAATCGTGACGGGCACGGCGGCCGTCGTGACGTCGTCCGGGGGCAGCGTGTTTTCGACCGGGACGTCGTCCGGCAGGGCGAAGACCGTCGCGCCCGGGCGCGCCACGGCCGCCTTGATCGCCGCCTGCGCCGCGAGTTCCTTGATGAAATACTGCGTCGCCGGGTTGCCGGTCACGCGGATCGAGGCTTGCGGCGCGATCGTGCCGGCAGCGTAGGCCACGCGAACCGGGACGTCGCGCGTCATGCCGCGCTCGTCCTGGACCGTGACGACCGTCGAGCCGAGCCCCTTCCCCGCGAGGACCAGCGTGCGCGTGCCCTGGTCGACGCTGGCCGCCACGATCTTCGGGTCGGCCACGCTCGCCGAGACGAGCCCCATCACCTGCGTCAGCCGCAGCGACTGCGACCCGCCCAGCGCGACGCTCGCGCTCGGCGGGTCGACGACGATCGGCGGCTGCGTCGGCGTCGGGACCGGCAGCGGTACCGTCCAGGCCGGCGACTCACCCGGCGCGGGCGATTGCTCGGGTGAGGCTCCGGCCGGAGAGAGGCCGGCCGGCAGGGAGAAGCCCGGCGCCGGAGAGGAAGACGAGGCCGCCGAGGGCGAGGCGGCCGGCACGGCCGGGCTGGGGGAAGGAGAGGCGGCAGCGGTCGGCGGCGGCGGATTTTGGGCTGCGGCGCGCGTGAGGGGATGCAGAAGGAGCACGCCGAGCGTCCCGAGCACTGCGAAGCGGCCGAAGGCGCGGAAGGCGCCTTCCCCAGACCGCGGCCGGCCGCGGTTCGTCATGATTCCCCCAGCGTGGAAGGATTAGGCGATCTTCGCTCCGCGGTTGACTGCTGAAGCGAGCAGCGTCTTGTAGCCGACATTTGGAAACAAGACGGTTACGAGGTCTTTCTCCGCCCGCTCGACGGTGCCTTGCCCGAATTTCGGGTGCGATACGACGTCGGCGATCCGGAAGCCGGATGTCGAGCGAGACTCGTGCGCCGTCACTTCAGCGGCCCGCAAGCAGTTGTCGCACTCGCCGCACGACCCGCGCTCGTAGTCTTCGCCGAAATAATTCAAGATGAACTTGCGCCGGCAGCCCCTGGTCTCGGAGTACTGCAGCATCATCGCGAGCTTGCTCTGATCGTACGTCTTCTTCGTTTCGTAGTTGGTCAGGTTGAGGACCAATTCGCGGTTCTCGAGCGCCTCGTCGGTGAGCCCGTAGCGCGCGCGGGCGCGCATCTCGATGAAGCCCGCCTTCTTGAGCAGCGCGAGCACGACTTTGAGCTTGGTGAGCGGAAGCTGCGAGATCTTCCGCAGATCGGCGAGCGAGACGCCGTCGGCTTGGGAACCGAAGTACTCCAGCGTCCCGAAGATCTTCTGCACGTCCTCGATGTCGGGATATTTCCCCGTGAGAAAGTAGTTTTGCACGCGCGTGTCGCTCATGCGATAGAGCAGAATGCAGCGCGAGAGCTTTCCGTCGCGCCCGGCCCGGCCGGCTTCCTGCGTGTAGGCTTCGATCGAGCCCGGCAAGTCGTAGTGCACGACGAAGCGGATGTTCGGCTTGTCGATCCCCAGGCCGAAAGCGTTCGTGGCGACGACGGCGCGGATCGTTTCGTTCATGAACAGCTCGTGCACCGAGATGCGGTCGTGCTTTTGCAGCTTCGAATGATAGACGGCCGCGGGAAGGTTGAGCTGGTCGTGCAGGAAGCGCTGCACCTCGAGCGCGTTCTTGATCGTCGCCGTGTAGATGATGCCCGTCCCGTCGAGGCCCGTGAGGAATAGCTCCTTGAGGCTCTTGAGCTTGGCGGCCTCGCTCTCGGCGCGCACGACTTCGTAGCGCAGGTTGGGGCGGTCGAAGCCTTTGACGATCGTCTTCGTGTTCGGGATGCCGAGCTGGATGAGGATGTCTTCGCGCACCGCCGGCGTCGCCGTCGCCGTCAAGGCCAGCACGGGCGGATGGCGGAGGAGGGCGATCACCTGGCCGAGGGCGAGATAAGCGGGCCGGAAATCGTGACCCCACTGGCTGATGCAGTGCGCCTCGTCGACCACGAAAAGCGGAATCTTGATGCCGCGCAGGAGCGAAAGGAAGCTCTCGTCCTCGAGCTTCTCCGGCGTGACGAAGACGATCTTGACCTGCCCCCGCGCGATCCGCGCGAGCGCCGCCGCCTCCTGGTCCTCGCTCAAGGTCGAGTTGAGCGCGACGTTGTCCGCAAAGCCCAGCTCGGCCAACATGTCGAGCTGGTCTTTCATCAGCGCGATGAGCGGGCTGACGACGACCGTCGTGCCTTCGAGCAAAAAGGCGGGAAGCTGGTAACACAGGCTCTTGCCGGCGCCCGTCGCGAGGATCGCAAGCGTATCGTGACCCTCCATGACGCGGGTCACGACCTCTTCTTGGCCGGAGTGAAAACGCTCGAATCCGAAGAGGTCGCGCAAAGCGAACTCGAGCCGTTCTTTCAAGCTTCCATGCACGCTGTCGCGGCTCTCTTGCGTTAAGGGTCGCCTACCCAACTCGGACTCCCTGGGAAATCATCACCACCCGAAGTATAAACGGGCGGCCGTACGTTCTAGATGAGTTTTACCCTACCTCGGGTTGCGCGAAACAGGTTCGGCCGACTTCGCGGGACGAAGCCCGGGGGGTGTCCCTCTACCGAACCTGGCGTCCGAAATCATTCTCCGAGCTCGTCGGCCAAGAGGCGGTCGTGCGCACGCTGCGCGCGGCGCTCGCCTCCGGGAAGCTCGCCCACGCCTACCTTTTCTCCGGGCCCCGCGGCAGCGGCAAGACCTCGGCGGCCAAGATCCTTTCGCGCTGCATCGATTGCGTGCACGGTCCCACGCCCGATCCGGACAACTCCTGCGAGCATTGCACGGCTATACTCAATGGGACGGCCCTCGACGTGCTGGAGATCGATGCCGCCTCGAATCGCGGCATCGACGAGATCCGCGCGCTGCGCGAGTCGGTCAAGTTCGCCCCGGCCGCGATGCGCTGCAAAGTCTTCATCATCGACGAGGCGCACATGCTGACCCGTGAGGGCGCGAACGCCTTCCTCAAGACCCTCGAGGAGCCGCCGCCGCACGCCGTCTTCATCCTGGCGACGACCGCGCCCGAAGCCTTGCCGCCGACGATCCTCTCGCGCTGCCAGCGCTACGCCTTCCGCCGCATCCCGATCGCCACGATGATCGAGCGGATGCGGACGATCGCTGCCGCCGAGCAGATCGCGATCGACGACGGGGCGCTGGCGGCGATCGCCTACCGCGCCGACGGCGGGCTGCGCGACGCGCTGACGATGCTCGAGCAGGTCGCCGCCTTCGCCGGCGGCCCGGTCGACGCGAGCGCGGTCGACGCGGCCTTCGGCACGACCGGCCGCGAGCACGCCCGGCGTCTGGTCGGCGCGATCCTGGCCGGCGACGCCGCGCTCGGCTTGCGGGTCGTCGACGAGGCCAGCGACGGCGGGGCCGACATGCTCGGCCTGATCCGCGGCGCGATCGGCGAGTACCGGAACCTGCTGGTCGCCCGCATCGATCCCGAGCTGCTGCGGCGCGACCTTTCGCAGGCCGACGCCGAGGCGGCGCGCGCCCTTTCGGCCGCGACCCCGCAGCCGAAAGTCGTCCGCGGCTTGCGGCTGCTGGCCGACGCGCTGGCCGCGGGCCGTCTCTCCGGCAATCCCCGGCTGGAACTCGAGACGGCGCTGCTGCGCCTGGTCGTCCAGGGCGAGGACCCTTCGCTCGAGGCGCTGGCGACCCGCGTCGCGCTCCTGGAAGGGAGCGCGCCTTCCGCCGCGGTGCCTCCGGCCGCGGAAAAGCCGGCGGCCGCCGCCGCTCCGCCGCCGGCCGCAGCCGCGCCGCCCGCGGAATCGCCGCCGCCCGTCGCGGCACCGCCGCCGGCCGCCGAGGGGGCCGTCGCCGCAGGAACCGCGGCTGCCGCTCCCGCCGCGAAGCCGACCCTGCAGCAGGTTCGCTCGCTGTGGGATCAGATTCGGCTGCGCGCGGAGGAGCGCCAGAAGCCGCTGCGCGCGCCGCTCTCGCGGGCGACGGTCGAGGCGCTCGAAGGCGACGTGCTGACGATCGGCGTCGTCGACTCGGTGCACGAGGGATTGCTGCGCGGCAAGGCGGCGGTCTTGGAGAGCGCGCTCGCCGACGTGCTGCGCGTGCCGTTGCGGGTCGCGTTCAGCAGCGGCGGCGGCCGCGGCTCGCGCGCGAGCGCGCACCGCATGGCCCGGCGCGAATCGGAGGCCGGCGACGCAAGCGCCGGCCGCGACGGCGGCGAAGACGACCTCCTGGCGTACGCGCGCCAGAAACTGGGCAACCCCGCGGGCGGTTCGGAGACGAGATGAATCAGAATCAAATGATGGCACAGGTCCGCAAGATGCAGGCCGAGATGGAGAAGGCCCAGCAGGAACTCGCCGCGACCGTCGTCACCGGCAGCGCGGCCGGCGGCCTGGCCACGGTCGAGATGACCTGCGATTATCAGGTCAAGCGCGTCAAGCTCTCCAAGGAAGCCGTCGACCCCGAGGACACCGAGACGCTCGAAGACCTTCTGGTGGTCGCCATCAGCGATGCGATCCACAAGGCGCAGGAGACCTCCGCGACGCGGATGAGCTCGCTCACCGGCGGCATGCGCATTCCCGGACTGATGTAAGACGAACGTCCTCGCCGGCCCCGTCCAGCGCCTGATCAACGAGTTCTCGAAGCTCCCGACGGTCGGGCCGAAGACGGCGGCCCGGCTCGTCTTCCATCTCCTGAGCCGGCCGCGAGCCGAGGCCGAGGCCCTGGCCGAGGCGATCCTCGCGGTCAAAGACCGGGTGCGCCTGTGCTCGCGCTGCTTCGCGCTGACCGAGGACGACCCGTGCCCCATCTGCACGGATCCGCGCCGCGACGGAGCGCTGTTGTGCGTGGTCGCCGAACCCAAGGACATCTACGCGATCGAGCGGACGTCCGCATTCAAAGGGCGCTACCACGTGCTGGGCGGCGTGATCTCGCCGATGGACGGCATCGGGCCGGCGCAGCTGCGCGTGAAGGCGCTGATCGAACGGATCGCCGCCGAGCATCCGGCTGAGGTCGTCGTCGCGACGAACCCCAATGCAGAAGGCGAGGCGACTGCCCTTTACCTCTCCCGGCTGATCTCACCGAGCGGCGTAAAGGTGACGCGCCTCGCCTACGGGTTACCGATCGGGGGCGACCTCGACTATGCGGATGAGGTCACCCTAGCCAAAGCACTTGAAGGCCGGCGCACTCTCTGAGCGCGCGACGGCCTTCAAGGGAGGTGGCGCTAAGCCGGGATCTGGTGAACCGAGTCGTGAGCTTTGATGACGCCGACGAGTCCGGCAAAGAAGGCGACCGCGATAACCAAAGTAATCATGTCCAGATCTTCGCACGTCCGGCCGCCGAACGGTTCCTGACGAATGGACGACCTCGGCGGGCCGTTTTCGACGAAAGGCCAAACCGGCCGGGCGCGGGCCTTACGGTTCGACGACGATCGGGTCGCCCAGGCGGATCGAACCGGAACGCTGCACCGTGCAGTAGACGCCCATGACGTTCCCGCGGTGCTCGATCACGGCGCGCTGGATCGCTCGGTCGGCCTCTCCGGTGACCGGGTCGTAGCTGGGCGTCACGCAGCGGCGAGTCGCTTCGCGCACCTGCAGGCGCACCGGCCCGATGGCCAGCGTCGCCCCGAGCAGCGAGCTCTCGCCGCCCGAGAAGGCCGGATCGGCGCGCGCGAAGATGTTGGGCCGGTAGCGCAACGGGTCGAGGGCGAGCCCGGCCGCCCGCTCGGCCTCGGCCAGCCACGCGTCCAGGATCAGCGAGACCGGCTGCGCGTCGAAGTACGGCCCGTGGTCTTGGGCGACCACCTGCACCGCGCGGGCGGCGGCCAGGGCGATTGCGGCGCTCGCCTCCTCGACCGTGTGCAGCAGGTTGTGCTCCTTGCCGCGGTACGTCTTCCCCGAGCGCGCGTGGTTCGGCGAGGTGACGAACAGGGCGGCGCGGCGGTCGCCTGCGACCCCGTTCTCGTCGAGCTCGGCTATGGCGAGCGCTTCGCCGCGCAAGGCCTTGACCGGATAGCGCCACAGATGTGAGATCGTCCCGAGCGGATGGGGTTCGCGCATCGCCGAACGACTCCGGCGGAAGGGCGCGCATCACCTGGCGGCCCGGCCGAATCGAGCCCCCGATCGTTACAGAGGTAAAATAGCGTGGATTCGACGGCGGCTCACGTCCGGCCGGACCGGTCGCTGCGGCCGCTGGGGATCGGCGAGCTGCTCGATCGCGCCGTGACGCTGTGCGTGCGGCATTTCGTGCTGTTCGCGCTGATCTACGTCGTCTACGCGATCCCTTTCGCGATCGTCCAATTCTACGCGACGCGCGACGTCTCGCGCGCGATCGAGTCGTTCTCCACGATCCTGCAGCACGCGCAGGCGCAGGGAACGAAGGCCGCGCAGGTCGACGAAGTGGTCAAGGCGCTTTCGAATTTTCCGGGCGACGGCACTTGGACGGGGCTGACGATCGCGCTCACCTTCCTGGTCGCGCCGCTGCCGGTCGCCGCGCTCATCCACGCGACCACCACGAGTTATCTGGGCGGAAGGGCGACCTTCGCGGAATCCTACCGGGTCGCGCTCTCGCGCTGGCCGGCGCTGCTCGGCGTCAACCTGCTCTACCTCGCGTGCGCCAGCCTGATCTACTTCGTCGCCATCGTATTCCTCGTCTTCGTCGTCATGGCGCTCGCTTTCACCACGATCCAGGCGCGGACGTTCGGCATCGCGCTCGACGTCGTCGTCGGTGCCGGGTTCTTTCTGTTCGGCATCGCCTTCGGGATCGCCGCCGCTCTGGCCGTGCAGATCTCGTACTTCACCTGCGTCGTCGAACGCGCGTCGTTCGCGGCCTCGTTCGCGCGCGGGATCGGGCGGGTCTTCACGCGCGTCGGTTTGCAGCGCTCCCTGGTCGTGGGGCTCGCCTTCGTCGCGATCGGGATGGGCATCTTTCTGGTCAGCCTCGCGGGGCAGTCGGTCATCCTCGGCGTCTTCCGCAACGAGGCGGCCGGAACGGCCTACGGAACGGTCCTGCGCGTCGCGACGGCGGCCTTCACGACCGCCTTCATCGCGATCTTCTACTACGACTTGCGGGTGCGTGAAGAGGGGCTCGACTTGCAGCTTGCGGCGCAGGCGACCGGGCAGGACGCGTTGTCGACGACGTGAGCGCCGTTCGCCCGCCGGCGTGGCCGCACGATCCCGATGCCGTCGCGCGCACGGTGCTCGCGGAACCGGCCTTTCACGCGGCGCCGCGCTCGACGGCGACGCCGCCTTCGCCCTCGCTGCTCGACGCGCTTTGGCAGTGGTTTGTCGACCACGTGCTGCATCCGCTCTTCCATCCGCTGGCGAGCGCGCTGGCCGGCTCGCACGCCGCGGTTCCGGTCGGCTGGGCGCTCATCGTGCTCTCGCTGGGCGCGTTCGCGTTCGCCTTGGCGCGGCTCGCGCTCGCCTTCGTGCGGACGGCCCCGCGCCGGCGCGGGGCGAGCGAAGGCGGCCGCCCGCTGGCGGAGTCGCGCAGCGCCGACGAGTGGCTCGCGGCCGCGCGCGAGGCGGCGCGCGCGGGTGAGTTCGGGCGCGCGATCGCGGCGCTCTTCGCGGCGGCGCTCGCGCGGCTCGACGAGCGCGGGATCGCCGCGCTCGATCCGGCGCGTACGCCGGGCGAATACAGCCGGCTCGTACGGAGGAGCTGCGGCCCGTCGGCAGCGGCCTTCGAGGAGCTCGCGCGCCGCTTCGTGCGCGCGGCCTACGCGCGCGGCGCAGCGGGACGCGACGAGTTCGAGGCCGCCGAGCGCGCCTTGGCCGCGTTCGAGCCGGCGGCGCAACGGTCAGCGTCGTGAGGGCCGCGCTGCGGCGGCTCCCGCTGCTCGAGAGCGTGCTGCTCTTGGCGGCCACGCTCGCGCTGATCGCGCTCGCGGTCTTGACGGACCAGGCCAAGCACACCGAGGTCGCGTTCGATTCGTACTCAAGCTTCGATGCGGCCAGCGGCGGCTTGCGCGCGTGGTACGAGATGCTGCAGCGCGAGGGTCTGCGCGTCGGCCGCTACGAGCAGCGCCCGCCCTTCCTCGACGGCACGCTCGACACGCTGATTTGGGCCGAGCCGCTCGCCTTCGATCCGCGTCAAGTGCAGAACACGCAGGCCGACGTCGCCGCGCTCGAGGCGTGGGTCCGCGGCGGCGGCCGACTGCTCTATCTCGGCCACGACGACGAGGCGGCGCGGGCGCACGTGCTCGGGCTGCCGTCGAGCACGGACGCGGCGCCGCGCGGAGCGTCCTCCATCGGCCCGGAGTTGGCCGGCGCGGGCGTCCGGCGGCTGGCGCCGTCGCCGGATGCGGAGCTGCGCTGGCTCGCGCCGCGCGGCGCGACGCTTCTGCTCGCCGACGGAAGGGGGCCGCTCGCGGTGCGCTACGCTTTCGGGAAGGGCGAGGTCGTCGCCGTCATCGATGAAGGGTTGTTCACCAACGCTCGCCTCGGGCTGGCCGACGACGCACGGCTGGCCTACGTGCTGGCGCGGCCGCGCCGGGCGGGCGGCCTCGTCGCGTTCGACGAGGCCGTGCACGGCTTCGTCGTGCCGGAGCACTGGTGGTCGGTCGTGCCGCGTCCGTTCGGGTTCGCGCTCGGACTCGCGCTCGCCGTCTTGCTGGTCGCCTTCGGCGGCGCGGCGCTGCGCTTGGGACCGCCGCTCGTGCCCGCCGAGCGGGCCGGGCAGACGTCGGCCGCGTTCATCGACGCGCTGGCCGCGCTCCTCGAGAAGACCGGCGCTGCGCGCAAGGCGCTCGCCGATGCGGCCGCTTCCGCCAAGCGCGCCGTCGCGACGCGGGCCGGCGTCCCCGACGACTCGCCGGACGAGGCGGTCGCGCGCGGCCTCGAGTCGAACGAGGACCGCACCACCTTCCTCGCCCTCGCCGCGCTCGCCGCGCGCGGCGAGGCGAGCGACGAACAGTTCGTGCGCGGCGTGACGCTCGCACAGCGCCTACGAAAGGATTACGAATCGCATGGCCGCGCGCGCGGTTGAGCTCGCCCAGCGCCTGCGCGAGGGCATCGAGCGGGTCATCGTCGGCAACGAACCGACGACCTTCGCCTTTCTGCTCGCGCTGCTCGGCAACGGCCACATCCTCGTCGAGGGCGTGCCGGGGACGGCCAAGACGCTCTTCGTGCGCACCCTCGCGGCGCTGCTCGACGTGCCGTTCCGGCGCATCCAATTCACGCCCGACCTGATGCCGGCCGACGTCGTCGGCACGACCGTCTTCAATCCGAAGACGGCCGAGTTCTCGCTGCGCAAGGGCCCGATCTTCACCAACCTGCTGCTGGCCGACGAGATCAATCGCACGCCGCCCAAGACGCAGTCGGCGCTGCTCGAGGCGATGGAAGAACGCCAGGTCACGATCGACGGTCAAAGCGAGCCGCTCGAAGGCCTGTTCCTGGTCTGCGCGACGCAGAATCCGATCGAGTTCGAGGGGACCTATCCGCTCCCCGAGGCGCAGCTCGACCGTTTCTTCGTGCGCGCGCGAACCGCGTATCCCAGCGAAGGCGAAGAACGCGCGCTGCTCGCGCGCAGCGCCGCGGGTTTCGACGCGCACCGCTTGGCCGAGGCCGGCGTGGCGGCGGTCGCCGGAGTCGAAGACGTGCTCGCGGCGCAGCGCGACGTGCGCGCCATCTTCGTCGCGGAGGAAGTGCAGAAGTATCTCTATCAGGTCGTCGCCCGCACGCGCGCCTCGCGCGAGCTGGCGCTGGGCGCGAGCCCGCGCGCCGCGATCGCGCTGCTCGTCGCTGCACAGGCGGCGGCAGCGCTCGACGGGCGCGATTTCGTGACGCCCGACGACGTGAAGGCGGCCGCGCCGCTCGTGCTCGCGCACCGGCTCATCGTGCGGCCCGAGGCCGAGATCGAGGGCGTGAGCGCCGAGGTCGCCGTCGAACGGATCTTGGCCGCGGTCGAAGTTCCGAAGAACGTCTCGCGCCCCGCGCCGGCGTGATCCGCTACGCCGTTCCGGGGCTTTGGCTCTCGGCGCGCGGCGTCTGGGTGCTGCTCGGTCTCGCGCTGCTGCTCGCGGTCGCGAGCGTCGTTCCGCCGCTGGTCTGGGCCGTCGCGCTCGGTGCCGCGGCGCTCGTCGCGCTGGCCGTGGCGGACGCGATCCTCGGCCCGTCGCCGCGCGCGCTGCGCGTCGTGCGCCGGCCGATCGGCTTCGTGACCCTGCGCCGGCCCGGCAAGACGGTGTACGTTATCGAGAACCGGAGCGCCGTTGCGATCCGGCTCGGGCTGGTCGAGACGCCGTTGCCGGCGATCGACTTCGCGCGCGACGGCCTCGAGGCGCGCGTCGCAGCGCGCTCGGAGGCGACGCTCGAGCTCGGCTTTCTGGCGCGCGAGCGCGGACCGGCCGCGTTCGGCGCCGTTTACCTGTGGGTCGAGAACCGGATCGGCCTGCTGCGGCGGCGCTACGCGGTCGAAGCGGCGGAGACGGTGCGCGTGTTTCCGGACCTCTCGGCGATCGAGGAATACGGGACGCTCGCGCGCCGCAGCACCTTGCTCGACGCGGGCTTGCGCAAGCTGCGTCTGCGCGGCGTCGGCAACGAGTTCGAGAGCCTGCGGGAGTATCTGCCGGGCGACGCATTCCGCAGCATCGACTGGAAGGCGACGGCGCACCGCGGCCGCACGATGGTCGCGCAGTACGAGGTCGAGCGCAGCCAGCAGGTGATCGTCGCGCTGGACTGCGGCCGCTTGATGACGCCGCGCATCGGCCCGCAGCGCAAGTTCGACTACGCGCTGACCGCCGGGCTCTCGATCGCGCACGTGGCGCAGACCGCGGGCGACAACGTCGGCCTGGTCGCCTTCGCCGCCAAGCCGCTGCTCTCGATCGCGCCGCGGCGCGGGGCCGCACACGTCAACGCGCTGGCGCGGGCCGCCTACGATTTGCAGCCGCGCCTCGAAGAGCCCGACTACGAGACGACCTTCGCCGCGCTCAAGCAGAAGTACGCCAAGCGCAGCCTCGTCGTGCTGTTCACCGACATGTTCGACCCGGTCGCCTCGAGCGCGGTCCTCGCCGGCCTCGGCACGCTCGTGCCGCGCCACTTGGTGATGTGCGTGCTGATGAACGACGCCGCGATCGCCGAGGCGCTCGCCACGCCGCCCGCGACGGTCCGTGACGCGTACCGCTCGAGCGTCGCGATGGCGCTGGCCGACGAGCGCGAGCGGGGCATCGCGATCCTGCGCTCGCGCGGCATCCTCGTCGTCGACGTCCCGGCGCCGAAGCTGACCGTCGCCCTGCTCGACGCCTACCTCGACGTGAAGGCGCGCGCCCTGATTTAAGCCGGCAAAACATCGTCTCTGCGGGCGCAGCGGCCGGCGGCGGGGCACTAGCCGCTACGAGACCTTGCGATGACCGACGTACCGTCCGCGGCCGCGCCGTCCGGGCTCCGGGCCCAGCGCGGCTTTACGCTCCTCGAGGCCCTGATCGCGATCGCCGTGACGAGCGCCGCCGTCTTGGGCGTGGCCGGGGCGGTCCTCGGAATGCTTCGTTCGCTGGCACTCGAGACGGACAAGGCCGCGCTCGCCGACGACGCGCTGAACGTCCTCACCGACCTGCGCGCGGCGACGGCGTACGACGGGGCGTTTCTCGCGAAGCTGGCGGGCCGCAGCACGTCGCAAAAACTCACTCTGGCCGGTCCGGCAGGTTCCCGCTCGCTCGTCGTCACCGCGACGGTCACTCCCCAAGGCAACGGCGTGTACGTCGCGGCCGTGACCGCCGCCACCCTCGACGGCGTCGCCGTCACGGAGCAGGCCGTGCTCACGCAGGAGGCGCCGGCGCCCGGCTCGGTCGTGGACGATACGCCGAGCGCGAGCCCCGCGCCGTGAGCCAGCGCGGCTTCTCGATCGTCGAGCTGCTCGTCGCGGTCATCGCGATCACGCTCGTCGGCTTCGCCGGCTTGGGGATCGTGAAATCGCTGGCCGCCGCGCTCAACGGCGGATACGCGTCGCCGCACGGTGCGAGCGTCGTCGACCTGCAGGCCGAATCGCTGCGGGGGGACGCGGCGACGGCCTTCGCCGTCTTCGTTCCCGCGACCGACGTCTTCGGCAATCCCGCCACGGTCAAAGGGCTCACGCACGAAGTCGACTTCTACTCGAAGACCGATAACGGCACGGACGTCCTGTGGGCGTACTACTACGACCCCCTCAAGCAGACGCTGCAGCGCTACGACTACGATACCGCCGGGGACGTCGGCAAGCGCGACCCGACGACCGGCGCCGTCGACCCGAGCGGATCGTATGCGCCGCTCGGCGAGATCCAGACGTTCGGCGCGCAGACGATCCGCGCCGACCAGATGGCCGCGGCCCCCAACCCCTACGCGCCGGTGCTGGCCGCGCTCTTCCCCGGCACGCCGCAAGCGCTCCCCGTCAGCTTCAACAACTTCAGCAACGGCTACGACCGCCCCGATCTCTACGGCGGGAACACGCTCGTTGCGGTGACCCTCGGCAACAAGGCCACGACGCGCACGCTGCACTTGCTCTCGGGAGCGCTGCCGACGGGTTTCACCATCACCGGCTATCCGTCGTATCACGTCGTCGTGTACAAGACGGAATCCGTTCACCGGTTCTTGCTCGGCCTCGCGCAGAAAACCAGAGACTGGGTGAACGCCCGCGTCAGCGTCACGTACGACGGGACGACCTATCAGCCGTGGTGCGACTTCAACATTTACGGCGCCCCCGGCGGCCTCGACCTGGGCGACCCGCACCAGAATTACACGCCGGACGAGTGGCCTGAGAGCGCGGCCGGAATCATGTCGCGCTGCCTCGCCTCGCCCGGCCCGAGTCCGCTCCCCACCCCCGTGCCGGCGACTCCGGCTCCGACCCCGGTCCCGCTGCTCACGCCCTTCCCGTTCCTGACGTCCGCGCCGCTCGACACCGGCGCGGCGGGCCAGGGACCGTAGGCGCCGATGTACGCGCAGACGCTGCTCGTCGTGATGATCACGCTCACGCTCGGAACCGCCTTGCTGACCAACGGCCTCCTTTCGACGCGAGCCGCGTTCCACGGGCTGACCTCGCGGTATCTCGACGCCGCGATGAGCGAGAGCGAGGCCCAGGCGACGGCGCAGCTGCGAGCGATCGTTCGAAACGGCGGTACGGAGGGCCCCTGGCCGGCGGGCGCGCAGTCCCTCGCCGCAGGCTCGCTCTGCGCCGCCGCGAGCGCATCTCCCGGAGCGTGCCCTTTCACGTACCAAGCGTCGTGGCAGATCACGGGCTCGTCGTCTCCCCCCGCAAGCCCCAGTCCCGGCCCCGATCTCGCCGCGAACCTGCAGATCGGCGTGATCGACGAACAGCGCGTCTCCGCTGCAGTCACTCTCACGATGGCCGGCCGCTCGTCGCTCGAGCCGGTAGCAAGCCGAACGCGCTTTCTCACGATCCGGGTCCTGCGATTACCGCCCTACGCGATCGTCTCAGGAGTCCGCGATTACGAGACGGTCAACGGCCTCTTCCAAGCAGCCGAAGGCGACACCGGTGGTACGCCCAAGAGCGTCACCTTCAGAGGAGGAGCGCAGGATCAGACTACACCGGACCCAAGCAAACCGGACGAGTATCGCGACACGACCATAAAAATAATCGTAAGCTGCCACAATGTCCAACCCGTAGCAGATCCGATGAGTGCACGCAATCCCGCGCAAAACGACGGCCTTCCGTGGGGAACCGCAGGCGCACAGGCCTACGAGGCGCCCTGTAGTTCACCGACAGCGCTCGCTACACCAGCTACCGGCGTAACGTCCGTCAATATGGATTACGACGCCTCCGGAGTCCATCATGACGAGTTATGGTCGGTTGGTAGTGCCTCGCAGCCGACAGAACCACCATAGAAATGAAGTGCGACTGCCGTGGATTCACAACCATCGAAGTGTTGACAGCCATGGGCATCATAACGCTATTCCTGTTCATCGGGTTGACGTCGCTGAGCACACGACCGATAGAAGCCAGGAGCAGTGCACTTCAATTTCGGGCGATGATAGAAGCCGCTCGAACTCTCGCAGTATCGAATGCCAGTGCCTCGGTCGTGAAGGGCATCGCGTCAGGTGCGACGGTTGCCGTTACATCGGAAAACGGTCGCACCGTCGCGCGGCTTTATATGGGGCGGCTTCTAACGAACGGTAGTTTGTCGAGAGATGCCCACGTCCCACCCTACGTTACGAACGCCGAGATTTCGGTCGTTAGCGGTTCCGGGGCTCAGCCACCTTTTGCGATTGTCATCTCCAGCTCTGGCTACGCAAGTCTTTCTGCGCTCGGCAACGGAGCAAATTTCCTCGCTTCGAGCGTCCCTTGTCCCTCAGGCGGGTACACCCTGAGATTCAAGGCCGGCACACATACGGAAAATCACCAGCTCTCTTGTGAAGATGTGTCACTTGAAACCAACAACTGATTGGTATCATGGACTGGTGACTGCAAGTTCAGAGCCATTGAGAGGTACGCACTCAGTTACGGGAGCGCCTAGTCCGTTGAAGACGAGGAACTGTATTTTAAGTGTTGATACTGTGAGGCCGGTAACGCCAACAGCAGAAAGCTTATAGGTCTGCGTCAGGACGTTTCCGGCAACATTCGTAACGGCTTCGAGACCTGGTGTCCCCCCAGTGTTTCCCGTTGTGTAGGCCGGCCCGTATATGTCGTCGAGTGCGTAGTTACCATCGACCAGGCGGCCTAACCCTTTGCCTTCGTCCGAATAGTAATTGAACGGCGTTGTGCCCGCCGTTGCACAGCCTTGAAGATTTCCAGTTGTGGAGTTGCCGTCGGGATCGAAGAACGTGGCTACGCCGAGTTGGTTGCCTTGACTTAGAGACGTTCCCGGTGCGGGGAGTGCGTTGCTGATGTCTTGCTGGAAGGTCATGTCGATCTGGAGCGTGTCGTAGAGATTGCCCGATGCGCCGGGGTTGACGCTGCTGAGCGTCGTCGTGACCTGCGTGATGTCCCAGGCGGTCCCGCCGCCGGACGGCGCAGCGACGTTCGGCGGGAACGTGTTCGTGACGACGATCGGTGGGGGCGCCGTCGTTTGCGGACTCGGCCCGCTGCCGCCTCCGCCGCAGGCGGTGACGGCCGCGGCGAGCACGACGCCGGCGGCGAGACGGAGATCGGTCGCGCGAAAGCTCACCGAAGCGCTTCTTCCTAAGACCGGGGCGGGATTGCCCGTGCCCCGCATTTTCGAGTGACGAAATAGGAAACGCTGACAAAGGTTAGACCGGAAAAACGACCCTATCTTAAAGGTCAATTCCCCGAACTCCCTCAGTTCGGCCACATTGGCAAACCTCATAATGCTATTCGGACCGTAAAAACCCATGCCGTTCGGATGCAAAAAGCCTGCTCAGGCGTCCGCGCGATCGTACCGACGCTGCTGCCTTCGATTCATCGACGCGAGCCTCGCCGCAGCAAGCCCCCGGTGCCGCATCCGATTCCGAAGGGGCATGCGAGAGCCGCAGTCACCGCAACGTGCGAAAAACGTGAACGCTGGGCACTTACGACGACATGACGTTGGCGGGACCGAGCATCTGGAAGGTTTTCGCGCTGGGCATCGCCTTTGGTGTCTTCGGCGCTGCGCCGGCGCCGTCGCCGGCCGGCGAGTGCGACGGAATGTCGAACTACCAATACGATCACGGGCAGTGCACGGACATGACAGGTGACATGCTGGGCGTCATGGAGCGCTCCGGCGACGAGTCATATCGCATGGACCAGCAGCGCCTGCAACGCGGACGCCAGCCCCTGGGGGGTGGATTAGGCGCAGCCGCAGGTGGAACCAACGCGCAAATCGCAAAGTATCTGGTCGATCTGACCAGCTTTCAACGTGACCCGTCGTTTCCATCGGCCGCGCTCGCCGCTCAGTGGCTTGCGCCTCCGAACGTCCGCGGGGAAATGGCGCGCTACTTTCAACGCATGCTGGACGACTACGTGAGCTACGCGCCGCAGCACGGCTTTGCGCTGAATTCCATCCCGGATGCCCTGTTCTTCGCCCTGCAGGCGGCGTACATCGTCTACGACGGCGAGCGTATCGATCCGTCCTTCGACGGTCAAACGCAGTTGCTGTTGATGAAGAGCATCGCGGCGAAACCGGCAATTGCGAGCATGACCGATCAGACGAAGCAAGCGGCGAGCGATCAGTTCGGGATACTGGGCGTGGCGATGCTCGTCGAAGCCGATAGAGCGCAGCGCGCGCATAATAGCAAAGACCTTCGAGATACGCGTTCCTTTGCCGCACGGTTCATAAAAACGTACGGCGGGATCGATCCGGCGACGACGAAAATAAACCAGCTCGTGTGCCTAGCGCTCCCGGGCCCGTGCGAGCAAACGCAATTCCTTCTCTCTGGGGGAAGGCTTGGCCGGCTTCAGTTCCCTTCCATGATCCGACGCTGACGTGGCGGTCTCGCCCGCAAAGCCTAAGCGGCGCGCGGAGTCCAAGCGGTGAGGATCGCCGCGTCGTCGTGATTCCGTCCCGTCAGGAACATCTGCCTTTCGATGACGGATGCAGACGGCAGATGCGGACACTGATAGGCGAAGAGCACCGCTTCGCGTAACGCCGCTTCCCCGCGAAAGGAGTCGCGCTCGCGCTCGGTCACGCCGTCGGTATAGAACACGAGCAGGGTGTCCTCGGGGACGGTCACGATGCGGACGGCCGGAAGAAGGTCCGAGCCGACTCCAAGCGGGCAATCCTTCGTTGGAAAATCCAAGAAGCACGATTCGCGCGAGCTCGCCATGATCGGCGAGGGATGGCCCGCGTTTGCGAGGCTTATCGTGCGCGTGCGGCTATCGAGTAGCGCGAAAATCGCCGTGGCGTACATGTCTCGAGCGGCGCCGCCGAGCAGGTGCCGAGCCTCGAGGAGCGTTCGCGCGGGGTCCAGGCCCCGGTGAGCGGCGTTTCGTAAAGCTTGGCGGATGGCAACCATGGGCTGAAAGGTTTCTATTCCGTGTCCGGAGACGTCGCCGATCGAAAGCGCCACGGTATCGACTGAGAGGGCGAACGCTTCACACCAATCGCCACCACGCGCGGCGCCGTGAGCGGGCATCGTTCGGGTACTCAACCTGACGCCGTTGAACGTCGAACTCGTCGATGAAGTCTCTTGGAGGTTGAAAGTACCGATGGGAGCGATCATTGCTGCTTCCCGGCGTCACAAGAATTACTCGAGCAACGTGTCGTTAGCTTGCAGTAAATAATTGTAGGCGACGACGCTTGATGGGAATTGTTGAGAGCATAGGCCTGTGTGGTCTGGCCCGTCTGTACGGCCTCGCACGAAGTGGGCTAGAATTGGAGGACCAGCAAGGACGCGGTCTCTTTGTTAGGGGGGGCACGTCCTTGCCGACGATTACGAGCTCACTTGGCTGCGCGAGAGGCGGGAGCCGTCACTTCGCCCAGCCGTTTTTTCAGATCTTCCAGGCGCTGATTGGTCGTGTCCTTGACCTGATTGAGGTTGGAGATCGACTGGTCCAGGACGCCGCGGAACGCGGCGATCGTCGAATCCTGGAGCTTCGCGCCCTGCACGACGACTTTCTCCGCGAGGTCCTTCGCCTGCGCTTCCTGCGCTTTGACTTCGTCGACGGTCAGGGTCAAGATCTCATTGGCGCGATCGAAGTTCTCTCGAACCGTCGACTCGATCGCCGTCGAGGCGTATGGGCGCGACGTGATGTCCCACACGGACTTCCAATAGTTGAGAAGCCGGTGGTTGGCCGAGGCGAGCGCATCGGCAGCCGTGCTGTAGGCTTCGGTGCCCAGCTCGAGGTAACTCGTGGTGACGTTAGGGCTCATGTGGTTGCTCCTCATCGAACGGTCCGCTTACCGCAAATAGGGCGAGAGTGTCTTCGGGACGGCCGCCGCTGCGGAAGCGGCGATTCCGGCGGTCACCCGCAGAGCGCGGTCGAGGTGGTATCCGCTCGAGCGACGCGCGGCATCGAAGCGGTCAACGCCGCGAGGAGAGCGCTCCCCAGGACGAGGCCCCTGAGGGAATGTTGAACCGACGAGATCATATGTGGCCTTAAACCGCCACGATGCTCATGGCCGGCCTATCAACATACTCGGTTCCGATTGCCCTGACCATCCGTGAGAAGGGGGATAGAACGCCTCTCGAACGGTTCCGGCTTTGCCGCGCAGCCGATCCCTAACCGTACCGAGCAAGCCGAACGGCCAGCCGCCTTCGCTCGGGCGATGCGAATTGCTGAGGAAAGAGCCCCATGACGCACCTCCGCCGCCGCATGCGCCAAGCGCACTCCGGCGGCGGGTCTGCGATTTAGGCTTGCTTCGAGCGGTGGAGCGAATCTAGGAAAATCGCTCGAGAACTCGAGTCAGCGTTGGTACTGCTGGCCGTTGTTGCCGTTGTGCCCGTTGTTCCCGTGGTTCCCGTGGTAGGGATCGCGGGCGACTGGGAACTCTTGCTCCGGAACGTAGGCATTGCGCACCACGCCGCGATGGTGCGAGCGATAGTATTGCGCTTCGTTTTGAGTGACGTAGTAGCGATGTTTGTTACTCACGTAGTACGGGTGATTGCTGGCGTCGTAAAGCAGGGCGCCGACGATCGCCGCGGCTCCGGCCGCGATCAGGGCGGTCGACGTAGTGTCAGCCTTGGCCGCGATCTGTGTTCCATTGAGAGTTCCGAAAACGAGAAGGCCGCCGAGCGTGGTTGAGATGAGGCGTGAAATATTCATGTTGGTCCATACCCTCAGAAAGCGCAGGCTATTCGCCGCGGAGCGGCTTTCCTTTTTCCATCCCTGGGAGGCGCGAGGAGCACCCGGAGACCCGGTTCCGGGGTGCCTGCCTTGCGATGAGGGACCCGCGCCCCAGGGCATTCAACTCCAGCCGAGGACCTTCGCAATCATCTCCGAGCGGTTCGCCGTGCCCGTCTTTTGCAGGAGCATCTTGACGTGATCTTGCACGGTCGACGACGCGATGTGCAGTTGCTCGGTGACGTCGCTAAGCTGCAAACCGTCCAGCAGGAGCGCGAGCACTTGGACTTCGCGAGGCGAAATTCGAAAGCGCGCCGCGGCGTCCGTCAACGAGTGAGCTGGTTTTTGGCGCTCGAGGGAAACGCCGACGAACAGGCCCGCCGGGCCCGCCATCGGGCGGGTGCGCAGGACGAGGAACGGCACCGGGTACGCCTTGCCCGGCTTCCGCGTCGCCGGATCCTCGGTCCAGGCCGTCGTCAGCGTCCGGACCGTCTCCTCGAGAATCTTGGGCAGACGGTCGTGCAGACGCGCCTGCAGCGGCGTCACGGCGACCCGGCGCTCGTTTTCTGAAGTCCAGGCGAGAACGATGTCCAAATCCGTGTTCAAGACGTAGTGTGCGACGTCGTCGTCGCCCTCCTCGCGAGCGGCGTCCGGCGGAGCGGGGTGCGCGATGCGGAAGCTCGTGAGATGCTCGTCTTGAGACTCCATCAGGCGGATCTCGGAGAGGCGATCCGAGGCAGCGTCGAGTGCAAACGTGAGCGTCCGAATCTCGCTCGAAGTGAACCGGCCCAGTTCGGCGGTTCTCAGCAAGGTCAGAATGCCGAATCTCGCACGACTGTCGGCAAAGAGCAGGGCCAAGCCGCTGCCGTATTGCCCCAACGGCCCTCGGATCGCACCGATCCCAGGCCCGGCCGCGGTCCGCTCGCTTTGGAGCGCGAATTCCTCTCGCGCCTTGAGAAGCTCATCACCGCGACTCGTCGCCGAGAGCACCTGGTCCCGATCGCCGTTTCCCTTGAAGCGGGCGAAGGTCCAGTGCGAAGCGGGTACGAGGTCGAGAATCGTACCGATGATTGCGCGGATCGGGTCGTTCCCTGGCAACCCGGCAAGCGGCGCAGTGCCGTCCTTGGTGAACCGGTCGGGCGGACGCACGCTTACACTCCTTTTCGCTTAACTTACTTAGCCTCCATCTTTCGCCCCCCCCTGTTCCAGGATTATCGTAGCAAGCCGACTCTGGTAAATTGAAAGCATGCCGCGAGCGCTCGTATAAGGCGGGAAACCGGCGTAGAAACAGGAGCCGTCGATCTGCGCCACGCGCTCGGAGGCGGTTGCTCGAGGGAGCCGGAGTTCATCGCAGCGGTAAAAGCCGATGCGAGTCGCGGCATAAGTGGAGGGCATCGTGGGCGGACTCTTGTGGACGGTAATCGTCGTACTCTTTGTCCTGTGGCTGGCGGGATTTGCGCTGCACTTCGGGGGCGGACTCATCCATCTGCTGCTCGTGATCGCGCTCATCCTGATCGTCGTGAACATCTTGACCGGCCGTGGCGTCCGCGTCTAGCGAAGCCGGCTGCGAGCGCCTGCCATGCCGGATCCCACTGCGTTCCGGGCCGCCGCGAGCATCCGGACTGCGAGCTCACGCCCGGCGAGCGTTCGGCGTCGACTCCCAGCCTAGCACGCGCGCGATCAGTTCGCTGCGATTACGGCTCTCGGTCTTATCGAGCATGCTCTTGATGTGATCTTGCACGGTCGACGAAGTGATGTACAGCTGCTTGGCGATCTGATCGAGATGCTTGCCGTCGAGGAGCAGCGCGAGCACTTGCACTTCCCGCGGTGAGATGTGAAACCGCGACGCCGCTCCGGTGAGCGAGTTCGACGGCCGAAGGCGATCGATACGCACGCCGATGAACAGTCCCGCCGGGCCGGACATCGGCTGCGTCCGAACGACGAGAAACGGAACCGGACGCGCCAAGCCGGGCTCTTGCCCCGAGTCGCCGGACCAAGCGGCGGTCAAGTGACGCACGGTCTCTTCGAGCACCACGGGGAGCCGCTCGGGCAGCCGGGTGCGAAGCCCGGTTATGGCGATGCGACGCTGAGCTTCGGAGGTCCACGCCAAGACGATCTCGAGATCGCTGTCCAGCACGTAGAAGGCCTCCCCCGCGGGGGGTTCGGTGATGACACCCGTCTCTTGGTCGCCTCCGGCTTGCAGAGCGATCTCCTGCGGGAGGGGTTGCAAGCGCAGGGCGGAGAGCCGGTCGGAAAGAGCGTCGAGGGCAAGCGTCAATACACCGATCTCGCTCGATGTGAACGGGCCGAGGTCCGGCGTTCGAAAGAGCGTGAGGATGCCGAAATGTGAACGCGCGTCGGCAAACACGAGCGTAATACCGCTTTCGAAGCCCTCGAGCGTGCCGAGAGTCGCCGCGATCCGAGGCCCCGAGGGGGATTTCGTGCGCTGGCGTTTGAGCTCGTCCGCAAGTCCCGCCAGTGCCGCAACGTCCAGGTGCGAACCGAAGATCGAGACGAGCTCGCCGTTGGGAGCAACCTGCGCGAAGGTCCAGCGCGAAGCCGGCACGACGTCGAGAATCCCCTCGAGGATCGGATACGCGGGATGCGATTTGGGCATCGCTTCCCTCAGCGATTGGGATCGAGCGAGTTCGATCCCCGCCGGCGCGTGACCGGCTTCGAGCGGCGGTCGAGCACCAGCACCCTTTCGCCGATCGGCCTTTTTCACGATAGGTTCGCCTCGACCAAGATGCTAGAGTGAGCTTGGGTTCGACGCGCGGAGAGGGAATGACTTCTCATGTCTGCGCCAGCTGTGTCCGCGCCTCCGGCTTCGCGCCCGGCGTCCGTGAAAGCGCTTCCCGCATGGTCCGCACCTGCTGTTTGGCCGGCATCGATCGCGCGATGGTGCCGACGTTAACTGCCGCCTCGAAAGCGGCCGGAACTGCGGCAACGGTGACCCTCGAAAGACTCGACGTTCCGGAATTGGGCCGCTTAGCTCCCGCTCTGCTCGTCTGTGACGTCGACGGCCTCGACGTCGACTCGCTCGAGCTGCTCCGCAGGATTCGCTTCGTGCTGCCGGACTGCGTGATCGCCGTCTATACCGGAGTCATCGAGCGTGCGTGGGGGCTCGCATGCCACCTCGCGGGCGCGAACTGCCTCCTCGCGAAAGGCTCGAGCGAGCGGGACCTCTCCGAAGGAATGCGCGGTGCGCTGCGGAGCGGCTGCTTCACGGATCCTAGCTTCGCGGCATGATAAGGGTCTCCATGGATTTCACGATATCGTAGCCGGCCGGGCTGCGCTACAATGACCTCGCCTTCTCGACGGATTCGCTTTCACGACGAACGCTGAGGCCGAAAATGTTTTCGCTCATCACTCCATTTTTCGTACTGATCGTGCTCGTGCTCCTCGCGAATGCATCCGTCAAGGTACTGCGCGAATACGAGCGAGGCGTCATCTTCACGCTGGGCCGGTTCACTCGCGTCGGGGGACCCGGCTTGATTTTGCTCGTCCCGGCGATCCAGCAGATGGTGCGCGTCGACTTGCGAACCGTCGTCATGGAAGTGCCCAGTCAAGACCTCATATCTCGCGACAACGTCTCGGTGAAAGTCGATGCGGTCCTCTACTTCCACGTCGTGGATCCCGCCAAATCGATCATCGCGGTCGAGCAATTCAGCGCGGCCACCAACATGCTGGCCCAGACGACGCTGCGGTCCGTCCTGGGGCAGCACGAACTGGACGAGATGCTCGCCGAGCGCACCAAGCTCAATACGGACGTCCAAGACATCCTCGACGCCCGCACCACGGCTTGGGGGATCGAAGTGAGCGCGGTCGAGATCCGCGACGTACAGCTCACCGAGAACATGGTCAAGGCGATCGCCAAGCAGGCCGAAGCCGAACGCGACCGCAGAGCGAAGGTCATTCACGCCGACGCCGAGTTCCAAGCCTCGCAGACCCTCGTCAACGCCGCTACGATCCTCGCATCCGTTCCGGCGGCGATGCAACTGCGCTACCTGCAGACGCTCACGGAGATCGGCGGCGAGCACAACTCGACGGTCATCTTCCCGATGCCTCTGGACATCGTCAAGCCGTTCTTGGACGTTCTCGGCAGGAATTCGGCGACGGCACCGGCTGCGAATGGGCTCAAAGCGCCCGCGCCATGACCTCCGGCGCTTCGCGTGCCGACGGCAGATTTGCTGACCGCGCGATGTGGAACATGAGGTGAACGTGTGATGCGCAGGGCAGTCGGAGTGGATCTCGGCGGCTCGCATACGATGGCGACGCTGGTCGACGAGGGCGGCAAGGCCCAGCCTCAACACAAACAAGGCATCACCGACCTTTCGCCGGCCGCCGTCTTCGATGTACTCGAAAACGTGATCTCGGCGGCGATCGCCGACGCCGGAGGCCAAGCGGTAAGCGGAATCGGCATCGGTTCGCCAGGCAATATCGATCCCAGCAACGGGACGATCCGCTGGTCGCCGAATTTTCACTGGACCGACGTCCCGCTCGGCGACGCAATGCGCGCCAGGTTTAGCCTACCGGTATTCATCGGGAACGATGCTCGTTGCGCGACGCTAGGCGAGTACGTCTTCGGCGCCGGACGCGGAACGAAGAATTTCGCGCTCCTTACGCTCGGCACGGGGATCGGAGGCGGAATGGTCGCGGGCGGCGAGTTGTTGCTCGGCCACGCGATGGGCGCGGGCGAATTCGGCCATCATACGATTCACCACGAGAGCGGCTTCATCTGCGGCTGCGGCCGGGTCGGATGCTTCGAGGCGCATTGCTCGGGCGAGGGTTTGATCCGGCACGCACTCGCCATCGCGCACTCGTTTCCACGCAGTAGCCTGCTCGACGTCGCGAAGGACCGCCTCGGGTCCGAGGCGATCCGCGACGCCGCGCAAGCGGGCGACGGCCACGCGCTCGCGGCCTGGAAGAATTGGATCGACGATCTGGCGCTCGGGCTGGCGAACGTCATCGCGTTCGTCAATCCCGAGATCATCGCGCTGGGCGGCGGCGTGTCGAACGCCGGCGACTTCATGCTTCTGCCCGTTCGCGCTCTGGTTGAAAGACGCACGACCACCGTGCCTCACGGAACGACCAAGATCATTCATGCCATTCTCGGCAACGATGCCGGTGCCGTCGGCGCGGCGACGATGGCGATACGCGGCGGCCTGATAGCAACGATCGCCGAATGAAGCCACGAAACCACGCGACGGGAAAGGTAGGCCCTAATGCGCACGAAGCGCGCTTTTCGGCGCCCGGCGGCGCGAAAACCATTTTGGTCGCTTCATGTTTTGCCTTGTGGTCGGCCGGTTACGCCGCCGCTTTCGCGCAGAGCGCCACGGTGAGTCCGTCGCCATCTCCAGCGGTTGCGCCGACCTCCAATCCGAGTTTCGGCGCTCTGGGAGATCTCGGCGGTGCGCGGCAGAAGTGGCTCGACCACGGCATCTCCCTGTACGGACGCTACGTCGGGGAATTCGCGGCGAACGCGAACGGCGGATTTCAGCAAGGCAGCGCGTACGCGAGCGAATTTCAACTGGGCCTCGACGCCGATCTCGGGAAAATGTCGAAGAGCGACCTCGGCATCCTCCACTTCATCTTCACGGAACGTTGGGGCAGCGGGTTGAGCACGAACGCGATCGGCAACATCGGTTCGGTTCAGGAAATCTTCGGCGATGGGCTGACGCCGAGGCTGACGGAGCTCGCATTCGAGCAGCCGCTGGATCGTGGGCGGCTCAACGTCGTCGCGGGGCGTGTGATCATGCAGAACGACTTCGCCGCGTCGTCGCAGTACTGGGGCACGAACCTCTGGTGCTCTTACCAGACGAACGCCATCTGCGGCACGCCGGTCGCAGCGCCGAACAATTCGGGATACGGGTACTATCCCTCCTCGGAATGGGGCGTGCGCGTCAAAGTGCTGCCCTCGAACAGCTTCTACGTTGAAAGCGGCGTCTATCAGGTGAACCCGGTGTATGCCCAGCGCGGCCAGGGCTTCAATCTGGGATTTTACGGCAGTACGGGAGTGATGATCCCGCTCGAAGCCGGAGTGACGTTTCGCGATAAGGGAGGCAACCAGCGCGGCGATCTGCGCATCGGGGGCTACTACGACACGTCGGACGTCCGCACGGCGGAGGCCGATATCGCGAACTTCGTTCCGCCGACGAATCCCGTCGTCGGGGTCCTGCCGACTACGATGTATCGCGGCCGCAGCGGCGGCTGGCTCCTAGCCGACGCTCTGCTCGAGGGGAGCGCGCAAGCCGGGAAGGCGGGCACGGCGCTTTTCGCATCGTACGAATACGGAGATCCGCAGACGGCGCTGATAAGCAACTTCATCGACGGAGGCATCGTGCGCCACGGTACGCTTCGGGGACGCCCGAACGACACGCTCTCATTCGGCGTCGATTACATCGAACTAAATCCGCGCATACGCACTCTCGAAAGCTCGCTTCAGCTTGCCGGCTACGCAGTTCCGCTCAACGTCGAAGAGACAGCGCTGGAGCTCAATTACAGCGCAGCCTTCACGAACTGGCTCTCGATCCGGCCCGGCTTGCAGTACGTCTTTCATCCGGCGGGAGAGTCGTACATCGTGTATCCCGGCGGCTTCGTCGGGCTCGGCGGCGCCATGGTGTACGGCCTTGGGCTCTACGCATCGTTCTAGATCCTATCCCCCTGACGGATTCCATGTATTTCACGATACCGGGGTCGAGTTGTGGGGCGATATAGTTGATCCGTCAGATCGACGCCCGCGCCTCCACGGTCACCTAGTCGATTCCAATCAACCGGCGCAATCGTCAAGCTTTTCGACCCGGGAGAACGGCAGCCAAATCGCCTGAAAGGCCCGGCACCAGCTCATGAAGTTGCTCGAACCCCCGGCCCTGCCGCTCGATGAAGGGAGCCCAGAGGCGCAAGAGAACCCAAGCGCGCCGCTCGGCGCAGTATTATACGTATCCTTCGTGGCAGCGCTTGGCGGCTTGCTCTTCGGCTACGACAGCGCGGTCATCAACGGTGCCGTCGGCGCGATCGGAACGCATTTTCACGCCGATCCGACGTCGCTCGGCCTCGCGGTTTCGTCGGCGTTGGGCGGTGCTGCGCTCGGCGCACTTTTCATCGGTCGCGTCGCGGACAACCGCGGGCGGCTGCTACCGATGCGGCTGGCGGCGATCTTGTTCATCGTCAGCGCGCTCGGAGCCGGCCTCTCGAGCTCGTTGCTGATGTTGTCGATCTTCCGGATCGTCGGCGGCGTCGCCGTGGGCATCGCATCCGTCATCGCGCCGGCCTATATCGCCGAGATCGCCCCGGCGAAAATTCGCGGCCGGCTCGGCTCCCTGCAGCAGTTGGCGATCGTCTCCGGCATTTTCGCGTCGCTGCTGGTCGACTACGCCGTTTCCTCCGCGGCCGGCGGCTCGTCGGCGCCGTGGTTCCTTGGGATCGCGGCGTGGCGCTGGATGTTCGTAGCGATGATCGTCCCGGCAGGCGTCTACGGCGCTCTCTCCCTGACGATCCCGGAATCGCCCCGCTTCCTCGTTGCGAAGGGGCGGATCGCCGAGGCGGGTCAGGTTCTCGAGCGCATGCTCGGGCCCGAGGGGCTGAGCGCGACGATCGCCCAAATCCGCGCTTCACTCGGCACCGACGAGCCCGCAACCTGGCGCGACCTGCGTGGACCGGCGATGGGGCTGCTTCCGATCGTTTGGGTGGGGATCGGACTATCGGTCTTTCAGCAGTTCGTCGGCATCAACGTGATCTTCTATTATTCGACCGTGCTGTGGCACGCCGTCGGCTTCTCGGAAAAGGACTCGCTCGTCATCACCGTGATCACGAGCGTCGTGAACATCGTCACGACTTTCGTTGCGATCGCGCTGATCGATCGCGTGGGACGGCGGCCTTTGCTGCTCGTCGGATCCGCCGGGATGGCGATTACGCTGGGCGTGCTCGCTTTCATCTTCGGTCAGGCGCCGCTCAATGCGCAGAACCAACCCTTCCTCGATCATGACACCGGTCTGATCGCACTCTGGGCGGCGAATCTCTTCGTGTTCGCATTCGGGATGTCGTGGGGCCCGGCCGTGTGGGTCTTGCTCGGCGAGAAATTCCCGAACCACATCCGCGCCGCCGCGCTCTCCGTCGCCGCTTGCGCGCAGTGGATCGCGAATTGGGCGATCACGGTCTCGTTCCCGACGCTCCAGCATCTTGGCCTGGGTCTCGCCTACGGATTGTATACGACCTTCGCGGTCCTATCGTTTGTCTTCGTGCTGCGCTTCGTGAAGGAAAGCAACGGCCGCGAACTCGAGAACATGACCGGATAGGATTCCTCCGCCGGCCCAGGCAAACGAGCGGCCGGCGCTTCATCCGCCGCGGGCGAGTCGGCGGAACCCGGGATCGTGAGGTACCGAGCCTCCCATGTAATTCACGATACCGGGTCGAGCTGCGCTGCGCTACACTTACGACGTCGGCGATCGGCCGCCGCGCTCGACGGCCGCCGCGGTGATGCGGGGCCGCCCGAGCAGAAGCGTCGGCTCGTCCAGCCTGACAACCGAAGGTCGTCAATGTTCATCCTCGCCGGATTCCTTGGCACATGATGCCCGCCGAACCGGGCGCCCGCTCCGCCGACTTTCTGACCCGCACGACGCTGCAGATCGAAGAAGGCCTTTCGATGCCTTCCATCGCGCAAGTGATCCGCGTCCTGCAGCGCGTTCCGGGCGTTCTGCTAGCCGAGATTCCCGCGGGGACCGCGCGCGCGATCGTTGCCCACGATCCAGCCGTGCCCACGGCATCGCTGCTGGCGGCCGCTGCCGGGGCCGGCGTGCGTGCGACGATCGTAGCCGACCCGCAAGCGGCGACCGTCAGCTCCGGCGTCGCGCTTCCGGCCGCGGATATGCCGGCCCGCCGCCTCCTGGTGTTCGCGGGAGTGCTCGTTTTTCTGTTAGCGGTGACCGAAGCAACGCGTCCCACGCTTGCAATCAGTCACTTCTTACTTCCGGTGCTTTTGTCAGCAATCTGGGCGTTCGTCATCGCTCGCGCGATGATGGGCCGGCATCCATAGCTGCCGGCACGTTGATGCGAACGACGAGGCCGGCGGCCGGTGATCATCGGGTTAGCCGCTGCCCATGCGCCAGGCCACCGCGCTCACGAGGTTCACTGACTTGCCGCCAATAGCGACGGATCTTGGTTTTTCAGCAACGCGACTCGGCGTGATCATGAGACCGCAGGCGGGTCAGCCGCACGAAGCGTGGGGCGTCCTGAATCCTGGCGGCGTCCGCTCCAACGATGGGACGATGCACCTTTTTCCACGCCTCATCGCGGAGGGGAACTATTCGCGTATCGGACACGCTCGCGTGCGCTTCGACGGCGAGACGCCGGTCGGCGTCGAGCGTCTCGGAGTTGCACTCGAACCGCACGAATCGTACGAGGTCAACGCGGGCGGCGGCGGGGTCGAAGACGCACGGGTCGTCTTCGTGCCGTTGCTCAAACGCTACGTCATGACGTACACGGCGTTCGTCCCGTACGAACCGCGCGTCGCGGTCGCCGTCTCGTCGGACCTCGTGACGTGGCAACGCCTCGGCGTTCTGCGCTTTGAAGCCGCGGCCGATGCCCCCGATCTCAACGCTTGCGGCAACAAAGACGCCGCCTTTTTTTCCGACGTCATCTCCGATCCTCAGGGCGTGCCGTCGTTTGGGATCTTGCATCGGCCCACGACTCGACTGCATTTCCGGCGTCACGATACGGGAGCGACCGTGACGAGGCCACCGGGCGGCGACGAGACGCAGCAGAACATCTGGATTTCGTACGTTCCCGTTGATGCCCCCATCGCGGACGTAGCGAGTTTGACCGCGGTCCGGCGACACGAGCGAGTCATGGCGCCCGAGCAGTCGTGGGAAACGCTGAAAATCGGAACCGGAGCGCCGCCGGTAAGGCTTTCGTACGGATGGGTATTGGCGTATCACGCCGCCTCGGCTTCGGGCGGGAGGCCCCGTTATTCCATGGGCGCCGCGGTCCTCGATGGAGAGCGGCCGTCGCAAGTGCTCTACCGCACGCCTTCACCGATTCTCGAGCCGGAGGCCGACTACGAACGGAACGGGCTAGTCGACGATGTCGTGTTTCCGTCGGCAACCGATCTGCGCACAGACGGTGCTCTCGATGTCTATTACGGCGCGGCGGATCACGTCGTCGCGGCGGCACGCGTCAGCGTGCCGAGCAGATTGCCGGCTAACCTGGGCAAATCGATTGGCAGCTAAGGACGGTAAACCCGAGGACGGCGCCGGTGTGAAGCCGTCGGACGATGTCGCATCGGCGGATGGTGCGAAGCTTCCGGCCGGGGCCAAGCCCGCGGCCGACGGCGAGGACGACCTGAAGTCGCTTGCGATGCCGGATTTGTTCGCAAAGCTAGGGTCCACGAAGGACGGCCTGAGCGGAGCCGAGGCTGCGAAACGGCTGACGCGATACGGACCGAACGAGATCGCGGAAAAGGCCGACAATCCGTTTTTGAAGTTTTTAGGTTACTTCTGGGGACCCATCCCTTGGATGATCGAAGCGGCCGTGATTCTATCGGCAGTCGTCCGCCATTGGCTAGACTTCGGCGTCATCCTTTTGCTGCTATGCACCAACGCCGTCGTCGGATTCTGGGAAGAGCACCAAGCCGGAGACGCGATTGCGGCTCTGAAGTCTCAACTGGCCGTCAACGCCCGCGTACGCCGAGACGGGAAATGGGTGAACCCGAAGGTCGCCGAGCTCGTCCCCGGCGACGTCGTTCGCCTGCGGCTGGGCGACATCGTGCCGGCAGATGCGCGCCTACTCGCGGGCGATCCGATCGAAGTCGACCAATCCGCGCTAACCGGCGAATCGTTGCCCGTTACGCGCGCCCCCGGCGAAGCGGTCTTCTCGGGATCGATCGTCCGCCAGGGCGAGACCGACGCGTTCGTCTACGCGACCGGCACGAAGACGTATTTCGGCCAGACGGCGGCGCTGGTCGAGCAGGCGCACGCGGTCAGCCATTTCCAAAAGGCCGTCCTCGAGATCGGCAATTACCTGATCGTCCTCGCGGTGATCCTGGTCGCGGTGATCGTCGCGAGCGGGCTCCTGCGCCACGACCCGATGCTCGAGACCTTCGAGTTCGCCTTGGTGCTGCTCGTAGCGGCGATCCCGGTGGCGATGCCGACCGTCCTGTCCGTGACGATGGCCGTCGGCGCCCGCCTTCTCTCGAAGAAGCAAGCGATCGTGACGCGGCTGTCGTCGATCGAAGAGCTCGCCGGCGTCGACATCCTGTGCTCGGACAAGACCGGCACGCTAACCGAAAACAAGCTGACCCTTGGCGACCCGTTCACCCTCGGAGGCGTGCCCGCCGCCAAGCTCATTCTCTACGCCGCCCTCGCGTCGCGCGCGGAAGACAAGGATACGATCGACCTGACCGTGATCGCCGGCGTGAAAGACGATGCGGCCCTCAAGGCATACCAAATCCTCCACTTCCGGCCGTTCGACCCCGTGCACAAGCGCACCGAAGCGACGGTCAAAGGCGCGGACGGACAACCGTTTCAGGTCGCCAAGGGCGCACCGCAAGTCATTTTGAAGATGTGCCTCAACGCCGGTGAGGCAACGCCCGCCGTCGAGAAAGCCATCGATGCGTTTGCCGCCCGCGGCTTCCGTTCGCTGGGCGTCGCCAAGGCCGACCAGAAAGATCGTTGGCAGTTCCTTGGGGTTCTGCCGATGTTCGATCCGCCCCGCGCGACGGCCAAGGCGACCCTCGCGAGCGCCAAACAGATGGGCGTGAGCGTCAAGATGGTCACGGGCGATCAAGTCGCGATCGCCAAGGAGACGGCCCGCGCGCTAGGGCTGGGCACGAACATCCTGGATGCCGCCAATCTGGGCGATGCGAAGGATAAACCGACCGAGCAACAGGCGCAGGCCATCGAGCAAGCCGACGGCTTCGCTCAGGTGTTTCCCGAGCACAAGTACCACATCGTCGACGTCCTGCAGGAGCGCGGCCATATCGTCGGCATGACCGGCGACGGCGTGAACGACGCGCCCGCCCTCAAGAAAGCCGACTGCGGCATCGCCGTCTCCGGCGCAACGGACGCGGCGCGAGCGGCCGCCTCGATCGTGCTGATGACCTCCGGCCTCACCGTGATCGTCGAGGCCATCAAGGAGAGCCGTCGCATCGTCCAGCGCATGAACAGCTATGCGATCTATCGCGTCGCCGAAACGCTGCGCGTGCTGCTCTTCATGACGCTTGCCATCCTCGTCTTCAATTTCTACCCGCTCACGGCGGTCATGATCGTGATGCTGGCGTTGCTCAACGACGGGGCGATCCTGTCGATCGCGTACGACAACGTGATCTACAAGAAGCGGCCCGAGACCTGGAACATGCCTCTGGTGCTGGAGATCTCCACGGTGCTCGGCGTCATCGGGCCCATCGCCGCATTTGGGTTGTTCTACGTCGCCGACCGGGTGCTGCACCTCGGCCATCCGCAGATTCAGACCCTGATGTACCTCATGCTCTCCGTCGCCGGACATCTCACGATCTTCATAACGCGCACGCGCGGCCCGTTCTGGTCGATACGCCCCGCCCGGATCCTCTGGATGGCAATCCTCGGCACGCAAGCGTTCGCGACGCTCATGGCGGTCTACGGGCTGCACATCATGACGCCCATCGGCTGGGGCTGGGCCGGCATCGTCTGGGGCTACGCCCTGCTTTGGGCGCTCTTGACCGACCCCGTGAAGCTGCTCGCGTATCGCATCTTCGACCGCGTTCCATCACCAGCAACGGCCAAGAAACCCGTCGACATCAAACCGAAGGTCGCGCCCGTTCCGTCATAGCGGCGGAGCGGCCGGCGCGGCCCTGTAAAACCCTCCACGAAATCTGGAAAGCTTAGGCAATGGCGTCGGGGGAGGGTCGGTTCGCGGGTCAGGTGCGCTGGCTGCACAAAGTGCGGCTGTATCCGACGTGCGCGCAGGAGCGGATCCTCGTTGACATGCTGGGGACGCGTGATCTTTACAACGCGCTCTTGCAGCAGCGCCGTGATTCCTGGACGACTCGCCGGCAATCGTTCCCCGCGAGGCGCCAGTACGCCGAGATAACCTAACTCTGCGCGGCTGAGCCGCGGTTCGCGGCGGTCTATCGCGAGTGCGAGGACGCCGTTCTGCACCGGCTGGACCTGTCTTTCGGGACGGTTGCCCCCCACGGTGAAACGCCCTCACGGGTCGCCAAGCGGGCGGATCGGCTGATCGCCCGTTTTCGCGGCTCGAACGGCACCTCTTTTCGCACGGCCAATTCGGATGCGTCCTAGCCGCACGCTGGATCGGACTGCCGGTGCTCGACGGGCGGCATTTCTCGCTGGGACCGGCATCGTTGAGCATCCTCAGCTACAGTCCCAGCCACCCCGAGGTGCGGGTCATTGAGCTCTGGAACGGCGCCCCAGCCGCGGAGAGCGGCCGATAAGCAACGCAGGCTGGAGTGGAGCGCATGAAAAAGCTGATCGTGTTCGATCTCGACGGCACCCTGGCGGAAAGTAAGTCCGCGATCGATGCGGAAATGGCCTCGCTTTTGAGCGCTCTTCTGGGGGTGGTGAAAGTGGCGATCATTTCCGGGGGCGATTTGCCGCAGTTCGAAAAGCAAGTGCTCGCCCATCTGCCGCAGGTGACGCCGTTCGCGAACTTGTCGCTCCTGCCAACCTGCGGAACGAGGTTCTTCCAGTATACCGACGGCTGGCATAGGCTCTACGCGGAAGACCTCAGCGAAGCCCAGAAGCAGAAGATCGTCAGCGCGCTGAACCAGGCGGTCGTTTCGACCGGCTTTCAGGCGGGCAAAACGTGGGGAGAGCTGATCGAGGACCGGGAGAGCCAGATCACCTACTCCGCCTTGGGCCAGCAAGCGCCGTTGGATGAGAAGAAGAAGTGGGATCCCGATTTTGCGAAGCGCAAGAAAATCAAAGCCGTGCTCGATCGGTCGCTACCGGATTTCTCGGTCCGCTTGGGAGGCGCGACGTCGATCGACGTCACGCTTCCCGGGGTCGACAAGGCGTACGGCATCCGCAAGCTGCGCGATATCCTCGGCATCCCGCTCATCGAGATGATCTACGTGGGGGATGCCTTGTTCCCGGGAGGCAACGACTACCCGGTCCGGGAGACCGGAGTGGTCTGCATCCAAGTCGCCGATCCGGGTGAGACGAAGCGCGTGATCGAAGCGATCGTCGCTTGCTTGAGTGAACCCGCACAAACCAAGTAACCGCGCAGAGAGGGGAACGTTCATGGGAAGGCAACTGCAGCAATTGATCGACGCCGGTCAGAGCATTTGGCTCGACAACATCGAGCGCTCGATGTTCGCCTCCGGAGAGTTGCGGAGGCTGATCGATTCCGGTCTGCGCGGCATGACCTCGAATCCGACGATCTTCGAGAAAGCGATCGGCGGCGGGCATGACTACGACGCGCAGATCGAGTCGCTGGCCGGCAAAGTGCGCGATCTCAACCAGCTCTTCGAAGCCCTCGCAATTCAAGACATTCGTGCCGCGCTCGACGAGTTTCGTCCCCTTTACGACGAGACCGGGGGCGGCGACGGCTTCGTCTCGCTCGAGGTCTCTCCACTCCTCGCTCACGACACGCAAGGGACGATCGCGGCCGCCCGCCGCCTCTGGAAAGAGGTCGACCGCCCCAACTTGATGATCAAGATCCCAGGGACCGAAGAAGGCGGCCCCGCGATCACCGAAGCGATCGCGGCGGGCATAAACGTGAACGTGACGCTGCTCTTCTCGCTCGAGGGCTACGAGCACGCCTCGAACGCCTACATCGCCGGGCTCGAGAAGCGCGCTTCGGCCGGCCAAGCGCTCGACCGGATCGCCTCGGTAGCGAGCTTCTTCCTCTCGCGCATCGACACCGAGGTCGACAAGCAGCTCGAAGCCAAGATCGCGGCCGGCCGCAAGGAGCTCGAGCCGCTCCTCGGCAAGGCGGCGATAGCGCAGGCAAAGCTCGCCTACGGGCGCTTCGAGGAAATCTTTTGGAGCGAACGTTTCAAGAAGCTCGAAGCCAAAGGTGCGAGGGTCCCCCGCCCGCTCTGGGCGAGCACTTCGACGAAGAACCCGCTCTACCCGGACCTCCTCTACGTCGAGACGCTGGTCGGCCCGCACACCGTCAACACGCTTCCGCCCAAAACGCTCGCCGCGTTAGTCGATCACGGAAAGATCGCGGCAGGCACGGTCAAGACCGATCTGGCCGGCACGCACGAGACCCTCGAAGATCTCGAGAAGGCCGGCATCTCGTTGGGCGACATCACGGACGCGCTGACCGTCGCCGGCGTGAAATCTTTCGCCGATTCCTACGATATGATGCTGGAAGCGATCGCGACCAAGAAAAAGCAGTTCGCGGGCGCCGGGGCATAGAGCCGGCGTCGACGGCTGCGCCGCGACGCGAACGTGAAGCCCTGGCATCGGATCGTCGTAGCCGTCGCGATGCTCGCGGTCGTCGCGCTGCTCTCTATGACGCTGGGCACGCACTTGCTCTTCAGCCATGCGGCTCGATAGCTGCGGTCCTCTCGCTGTCGGAGGTGAATTGCTCTCGTAAGACTCCGGCCCAGAGACTCCGGCCCAGCGAGTCGTACCATAACGGCGGGTGAGCCGCAGGCACCTTCGGGCGGTCTTCCATGTATTTCACGATACTGCGTCCAGTCGGACTGCGATACAATGGAAGCGCCGCTCGCGCGGCGGCTCCACCGTTCTTTGCCGCGTATTCAAAGATGTAACCCGTAAGGCGGCAGCGGCGCGCGCCGGCGCGTACGAAGGGAAACATGCTGCAACATACCGCCTCACGTTCGGTTCTTTCGGGGAACGGCGCGCCTGCCCTCAAAGGGTTTTTGCGTCCGCCGTGCGTTCTCGTGATGGCCTCCTTCCCGCCGCGTGAGTGCGGGATCGCGACCTTCACGAAAGACGTCGTGGACAGCCTGAGCGAGCACTCCGGCGTGCGGTGCGACGTAATCGCGATCGAAGAGCGCGGCAGCGAAGCGCGCACCTACGGCCCGCAGGTCGTGGCACGCCTCAAAAGCGACGACTCCGGCTCGTATGGCCTGGCGGCGGCATTCATCAATTCCCATTCTGCAAGCGCTCTGCTCGTGCAGCACGAGTACGGCCTGTTCGGCGGCGAGGATGGCGAGGCGATACTCGGCTTGCTCGCGGCGGTCCGCAAGCCGGTGATCGTGGCGCTGCACACCATCCTGCCTGCGCCGAGCGCGCATCATCGCGCCGTAACGCAACGCCTCTGCGCGCTGGCGGCTTCCGTCGTCGTCCTCTCACGCACGGGGCAAGATATTCTGCAGCACGTGTACGCCGTGGGCGGCGAGACGATCCGCGTCATCCCGCACGGCGTTCCCGACGTGCCCAACGAATCGACGCTGCGTGCCAAGCAAAAACTCGGACTCGGTGAGCGGATGCTTATCTCGACGTTCGGCTTTCTTTCGCGTGGGAAGGGCCTTGAAGATGCGATTGAAGCGATGAGGCCCGTCGCCCTCGCTCATCCCGATGCGCTGTACCTCATCCTCGGTCAAACGCATCCGGTCGTCCGTCAGCACGAGGGCGAGTCGTATCGCCAAGCGCTCCGCGCGCTGGTCGTGGCGCATGGCTTGCAGCGCAGCGTCGATTTCGTCGATCGCTACCTATCTATCGAGGACTTGCTCGCGTATCTGTCGGCGACCGATATCTACCTCACGCCGTATCTCAATGCCGGCCAAATCGTGAGCGGCACGCTCGCATACGCGGTCGGCTGCGGCAAAGCGATCGTCTCGACGCCGTACCTGTACGCGCGGGAGCTCCTCGCGGAAGAGCGGGGTCTGCTCTGCGAGTTTCGCGATCCCGCTTCCATCGCAGCACGTGTCACGGTCTTGCTCGACCACCCGCAGCAACGGCACGCGATGGAGCGGCGCGCATATCAGTATGGCCGTTCCATGACGTGGTCGAACGTAGCGGCTTCGTATGCGCGCGTCCTGCGTGACGCGACGAGCGGCGAAGCGTTGGAGATGCTCGGACCGCCGCCCGGCCCTACACCCATCCTCGCGCAGTTGGCACCCCGAGGAGCTTTTGGAGCGGATCTTCGCTTCCCGGCGGCAACGCGTTCCCTCGGGCAAGAGAGACCGCCCGGACCCGAAGGAGCCTGACGGGCGAGCCGCATTTCAACGCGCGGGAGCCGCGAAAAGCACGGCGTCCGTGTGGCGGGCGAGCATGAGGTTCTCGTTGGCCGCGATGACGCGCACGACGACGCGAGAGGCGTCGCTGGAAATGACCGGAGCGCCAGCGGCGTTGCGCGCCGGATCGAGCTCGACGCCGAGGTGCGCGAGGCGCTCAGCGATCTCCGAGCGGACCGGCGCGGCATGCTCGCCGATGCCCCCGGTGAAGACGAATGTGTCCATTCCGCCCAGCACGGCGACGAGCGCGCCAATGCCCTTGATGGCTTGGTAGACGAACAGCTCGACCGCCTCGGTCGCGGCTGCAGCCGAGGCGCGTCGCTCCAGCAACGCGCGCATGTCCGCGCTGATTTGCGAGACGCCGAGCAGACCGCTGCGACCCGTCAGCATCTCGTCCAATTCCGCGAGCGTGCAGCGCCCCGCCCGCAGGAGGTACAACAAGGCGCCGGGATCGAGATCGCCCGGCCGCGTTCCCATCATGAGGCCGCCGAGCGGGCTGAAGCCCATCGTGGTATCGATCGGGTTGCCGTCGCGCATCGCGGCGAGGCTCGCGCCGTTGCCGAGGTGCGCCACGATCATCCTGCCGCGCGTGCCGGCCTCGCCCAGCGCGCGAACGATCGACTCGTACGAGAGTCCGTGGAATCCGTACCGCCGCAACCCCTCGGTCCAGAGCTCGCGCGGCAGAGGCAAGCGCTGGGCGACCGCCGGCATGCGACGGTGGAAAGCCGTGTCGAAGCAAACGACTTGCGGAAGCCCAGGCGATGCCGCCTCGATCTCGCGGATCGCGGCGAGAGCCTTTGGCAAATGGAGCGGATCGAACGCCAGGAGTGCGGTCAGGGCGGCCAACACGTCCGCGGTGACGCGCGCCGGTGCTTCGTGCTCCAGGCCGCCGTAGACCAGACGGTGCCCGACGGCGTCGATGTGAAAGCCGAGCTCGTGCACGATTGCCAGCGTCGCGGCGACCGGCGCTCCGCCGCCGAGCGCTCTGCGCGTTTCGCGCAAGCCCGGTTCGCGGCGGTCCCGGATCGAAAGGGCGGCGTCCGCCGTCCCGGTTCGATCGACTCCGCCTTCGAGCACCAGCCGCTCGCGGCCGGTTCCCAGTTCGTACACCGCGACCTTCAGCGACGACGACCCCCGGTCGATGCAAAGGATGAACCTGGGCAGCGTCACGACGATCCGGACCGGTGCGACTCGCCGTGGCCTCGGCCGGTTTCGCCTTCGAGCTGCTCGCGGTCCGCCAGGAGCTGCGTTCGCTGTTCGTCGCTGACCTGTGGATACGTCAGCTTGAGCGCCTCCAGCCTGGCAACGATGACGTCGGCGACCGCCGCGCGCGCGAACCACTTGTGATCCGCGGGGATAACGTACCAGGGTGCCGGCTCCGTGCTCGTGTGGGTCAGCAGCTCTTCGTACGCATGCTGATAGCTGTCCCAGAATCCGCGTTCGCGGATGTCGTCCGCGGAGAGCTTCCAGTTCTTCGACGGTGTATCGATGCGCTCGAGCAAGCGCTTTCGTTGCTCGTCCTTTGATAGATGCAGGAAGAACTTCACGATCAGCGTGCCGTTGCGCGACAGATGGCGCTCGAAGGCCACGATGTCTTCGAAGCGCTCTTTCCACAAATCGGCGGGATTTGCAGGCGTCCCTGGCGGGAGCTGCTCGTGTTTGAGCACCGAGGGGTGAACCCGAACGACCGCGAGCTCCTCGTAATAGGAGCGATTGAAAATGCCGATCCGCCCCCGCTCGGGCAGCACGTTCGCGCAACGCCAGAGATAATCGTGCCTCAGCTCCGCCGCCGACGGCGCCTTGAAGCTGTGGACGTCCACGCCTTGAGGGTTGACGCCCGTCATGACGTGCTTGATCGCGCCGTCCTTCCCGGCGCCGTCCATGCCCTGAAAGATGACGAGCAGCGCGTACCGCTCTTGCGCGTGGAAGACGTCCTGCAGCGCGGATAGCCGTTCGATATCGGCGCGCAGTTTCGTTGCGGCGTCGTCCTTCGTCTTGAAATCGCTCGTCGAGCCGGGATCGAAATCGGCGAGGCGGACCTTGTGGCCCGGTTTGACCAGCAGGTCGGCGTGATCGATCGTTTTCACGCGCCGACCCGCGAAAGCGCGAGATCCACAACAAGATTCACCAATTGGCGCCAGCCTTTCTGTATCGCAACCGGAGCGGCACCGGTACCGTGAGATACCGAGTGTCGATCCTCACGTCCGCCTGCCTTGTTTCAAGTCGACGGGCGCTCGCCGGAAACGGCGCCACGCTCGAGCCGGCCGCGGCGCGGCCAGCCGAGGTAAAGAGCGAGCAGCACCGCCGTGAGCGCGCCGACGCCGAAGCGAAACACGAGCGAGGTCCGCTGTGGGGTGAGGAAGCCTTCGATCGTTCCGGCCACCACGAGCAGGCCCGCCACGCCGATCATGAGCGCGCCGGCGCGGCGCGCGTTCGCCTTGAGCGCGTCGATCCGGCGGAGTCTCCCCGGCGCGACGAGCGCCTGCGCCAGCAAGAGTCCGGCGCCGCCCGCGATCTGAATGGAGGTCAGCTCGATGACGCCGTGCGGCGCGATCGTCGCCCAGAAATCCGTGCCGAAGCCGCGTGCGGCGAAGAGCGCGCCGAAGGCGCCGACCATCAGGCCGTTGTTGAGGATCTCCCAGAGCGTGATCAGCCCGACGCTCATCCCGCCGGCAAAGGCGAGCATCGCGACTTTGATGTTGTTGGTGATGATCGCGGCGGAGATTGCGGGTGCGAACGAGCGGTCGAAGGCGAAGTTGGAGTCGTGAAGGCTCTTCTGAACGAACGGAATCTCGTCGCCGGGCACGAGCGCATAGGCGTTGAGCGCGTGCCGGGAGACCAGCCAGTACGCGACGATCCAGGCGGCGGCGAAGAGCGCGGTGCAGCCCAGGATCTGGCGGCTCGAACGCTGGACCTCGCGCGGGAACGTTTGGCCGAAGAAGCGCGCGACCCGGGACCAGCCGCCGCGCGCGCTCTCGACATAGACGTAGGCGTGCGCCCGGGCGACGAGCCGGTTCAAGTAGCCGCGCAGCCCCTCCGAATAGGCCCGGCTCTGAGCCGCGGCGAGGTCCGAGGTCGCCGAGCGATAGAGCAGCGCGAGCTCCTGCACGGCCGCCGAGTCGAGGCGCCGCAGACCGCCGCGGTCGGCCGCGTCGAGGAGTGCCTCGAGACGGTTCCAGCCTCCCTGCCGCCGCGTGACGAACGTCTGCTCGCGCATCCCCGAGGCTCTTTCGCAGGACTCGACCCGCGCCTTCCCGGAGGCAGTCACCCTTCATGGAGCGCTCGGTCGAAGTCACCACCGGCGAAAGCGTCGCCATCGCGTACGAACTTGCCGGCCTCGGCAGCCGTTTCTTCGCCGTCTTCGTCGACTTCGCGCTGCAGCTCGCCGTCGCCGCAGCGGCGCTCCTGCTCGCCGTCTGGCTCGTTCCGGGAGTCGCACCGGCGAAGGCGGCCTCGGCCGGCAAGCTCGCCGGCGCCCTGCTGCTGGCGCTGGCTATCGTGGCCGCCTTCCTGCTGTTCTTCGGCTATTTCATCGTCTTCGAGTGGCTTTGGCAGGGGCGCACGCCCGGGAAGCGGATCGTCGGCATCCGCGTCGTGCGTGACGGCGGCTTCCCGCTCGACTTCACCAGCTCGGTCATCCGCAACGTGGTACGCCTCCTCGAGTTCTCGCTCGGCTTTTACGCGCTCTCGGCCTTCGTCGTGCTGGCCTCGCCGCTCAACCGGCGGCTCGGCGACATGGCGGCGGGGACGCTGGTCGTGCGCGACGCGCGCTACGAGCGAGCGCCGGCTCCAATGCCGCGCGCACTCGAACGGGAGGACCCGGTGGTGCGCGAGCTCTCGGCGGCCGAGTGCGACCTGGTCCGCCGCTACGCCGCGCGCCGCGCCACGCTCAGGAACGCCGCGCGCCCGGCCGTCGCGGCGAAGATCGCGGCGCTCGTCCGGCCCAAGCTCGGGGCGACCTTCGATCACCTCAGCGACGACGATCTCCTCGTGCACCTCGCCGAGACTGCGCTGCGCTAGCCTTTCCTAAAATAAGCATGCGCGCGAAGCGCTCGCCGGCGTGCACCGTCCGTCGGCAGGGGAGAGCGGCCTTCGCCGACTAGCAAGGCCCTTGGTTCCTCGCTTCAAGACGAAGCGGCGAGGAAGCCGAGGAGTCATGACCCTACCCGATCTCGCCCTGGTCTATTACGCCCTCAAGAGCGTCGACGCGATCGCCTGCTGCGTGATTCTCGGCGCAGCCTTGCCTCTGATCGTCGCCCGCCGCTTGGAGTCGGTCGAGGCCGTGCGAACGGTGCTGCGCGCGGCGCCGTTCGCCGCGCTCGTCCCCTGGATCGCGCCCTTCGCGCTGTTCAACGTGCTCGTCGCGGCCCTCGGCGTCGTGACCGCTTCTCGAGCGAACATGGGCACGTTCGAAGTGCTCAACCACGCGCTCTTCCCGCTCCTCGCGGCGATCCTGGCAGCGCTGGCGCTCAACCTCGCGGGCGGCCGGACCGTCTCGCGCTCCCGGAACTCCTGAGCCGGCCGCGCGCCGTCGCTCGCTAGCCCTTACTGCGGTCGGCGAAGACGGTCGAGGAGATCGCGCGCGAAGACCGTCGCCTGGCGCTTGCGCTCCTCGTAGATCTGCGCGGCCTGCGTTCGCGCCATGTGGCGTCCGTGCTCGTAGAAGAACGCGACGCTTTCGCCGACGACGATCGTTCCGGCGTAGGCGATCGCCCCTTTGATCGCGACGCCGGCCACGGGGATGAATCCCGAGAGTTCGCGCGAGAGCGCGCGCCAGCCGAAGCCGCCGCCCACGACCGGCAGCAGCTCCCAGACGTGCTGCACGTCGGGATCCTTGCCGTAGGTCGCGCCGATCTGCATCAGCAGCACGATCTGGATCCCCGTGATGGCGACCATGTCGCCGGCGGAGGCGACCGCGCCGAGCAGGACGCCCAGCACCGGGACGTGGTCCACCACGGCACTGGCGCCGGCGACCTTGAGCGACGACATCGCGGCATCGCGCGTGAGCTTGGCCGCGACCGTTTCGCGCAAGGGCGGAAGGCGCAGGCCGACGGCGACCTCGACGCCTTTGCAGCGGTCGATGAGATGCGGGAAGAAGCGCGCGCGCAGCGAGTCGCGATCGATGCCGGGCACGACGTACTCGCCGGTGCTCCCGGCCTGCGGAGCCGCCACCGGATGGCTCGGGGGCGCCTCGGGGTCGACCGTGAGGGCGAAGATCGGCAAGCGAAGCTGTTCGAGCAGATCGAGCCGCGCGCCGGCTAAGTCGCCGGGCTCGGCCAAGAAGATGACGCAGCGCGCGTCGGGCCCGACGACGGTAGGACGGCGCAGCGGATCGATCGTCTCGAGCGTCGCCGGAGCGTCGGGCGGGACGTTCGCGTCGGCGTGCGAGTGCAGAAGCGTCGCCCGCAGCTCGGCGACCAGCCGCGGGTCGCCGCAAAGCAGGAAGCGGAACGGCTTGCGCGCGTCGGCGCGAAGCTCGCCGGTGAGCAGGCGCTTGCGAATGAGCGCGAGGACGTCGGAAGAGCCGAGGGCCGCTGCTTGCATGCTAATGAGCGCCGAGCGCTTCTTGCGCGGGGTCGTCGGTGTAGTCGAGGTAGACCAGGCCGAGAAAGATCTCGAGCGCTGCGGCGTGCATGCCTCGTGCGTTCGCCACGTCGATCAGCGTCCGCTTCGTCGCGACCGCCTCCGCGACGACGGCCTGCGGCGTCGCGTTGGTATCGGCGGCGACGATCGCCGCGGTCGCGACCTCGCCCGGCGTGAGATCGTCGTGCTCCATCGTCTCGAAATCGAGCCCGTCGTTCTTGACGAAGTGCTGCAGCGCGGCTTGCAGCGTCGCATAGCGGTCCTCGGGATAGCCGACGCCGGTCATCGTGATCCGCGTCTGCAGTTGGCGCGCCCGCGCCAGATCGTAGAGCTGCTCCGATTGCGAGCCTGCGATGGCGGCCTTCGAGAGGCCGGCCATCGTCCTCCGCATCAACGGGACGAGCTCGTTGTAGTCGTCCAGCGAGAGGTCGCCCGCCATTTCGAGCTTCGCGTGCGAGAGGCGCTGGATGAAATCGCTGAGGTCGCCGAGCGAGACGTCGAGCGTATTGAGGGAAGTGCGCGCGGCGTCGAGGGCGCGGATCATGTCGCCGTCCGCCAAGGCCATGTCGTCGAGCATGCGCGAATAACTCGGCAAGAGCGCGAGCGATTGCGCCGGGACGGGGTCGACCGCCAGCGGCGCGTTGAGCTCCTCGAGGATCTCCGCGTTTTCCTTGAGCAGGCCGCTCTCTTTGTTCGTCTCCATCGACCCGACGCCGTCGATCGTCGCCGACGACTTCTCGAAGGCGGCGTCGAGCGACTTGCCCATCACGTTGAAATTCTTCGTGACCGCCTCGAGGCGGCTGCCCGGGCGAATCTGCACGTTGCCCAGATCGGGCAGGCCGTAGGTGACGTCCGTGATGCGCCCCTTGATCGATTTGGATTGGTCGCTCAAGACGTCGCGACTGGCGGCGATCGCTGCGGCCGCAGACGTCTCGCGGCTTCGAGCGTCGGCCATCTCCTGCCGCAGCGGCGCGACGTTGGGCCGCGTCAGCCCCAGCTTCGCTTGGTCCTGGCGAAGCTCTTTGATGTTGGAAAGCGCCACCTCGCGCGTTTCCGGCGAGCCGTTTTGGGCCGCCTGAGCCAACGTCTGCTGGCTCTTCTCGGTCTGCCCCAAAGCGATCTGCGTTTGCCCGAGGTGCAGCAGCGCGGCCGGATTGTGCGGGTCGGCCTTGAGCACTCGCGCGAACTTCATCGCGGCGATGTTGTACCGGCCCTCGTCTTGATCGTGCAGCGCCTGTACCAGAATCTGGTCCGTGGTGCGCTTCTTGGGGTCGAGTTCGGGATAACCGACGAGGTGCGCGACGCGGCTCTGGAAACCCGGATGGTCAGCCAGATAGGAGTCGACCAGGCTCGACTCGTCGCCTTCGAGGACGCCCATGTGATTCATGAACGAGACCATCGCGTCGGGGTCGTAGCCCGCGCGCGACATCAGCAGCAACCCGTACTGGTCGGCTTGCAGCTCGTCGCCGCGCTGCGCCTTGGCGATGATTCCGGGCCCGGCGACCTGGCCGAGGCCGAACAAAAAGGGAGAAAGAACCGACGCGATTGCGAATAGGAGGTCGACGACTTCGGCTTTGGCGGGAAGCGTCACGGTGTGCCGGCGCTCGTTGTGCCCTGTCTCGTGGCCCAGGACGCCGGCCAACTCGTCATCGGACTGCACGAAGTCGAGCAGCCCTTCGTTCACGTAGATGTAGCCGCCGCCGATCGTGAACGAGTTGATGTCCGGCGAGTCGAGGATCTTGACGTTGTACGGAACGTCCTTGCGCGCCGTCAGCGCCCACAACTTGTTGCCGACCTCGTTCACCCACCGGTTCAGCAGCGGATCGATCACGACGTTGTACTGGTTGATGACCTGCTTCTCGTCTTGCTTGGCCTGCTGGATCTCGCTGGCCGTCGACATGGCTCCCGCGGGTGCCGGCATCTCGGCACAGACGAGGGAGACGATCAGGACGAGCGGGACGAACCGGCGGAAAGGCATGGCCAACCTCGAGCGGCGGAGGTCGCTGAGGTTTCGACGGTGCAACCCGCCGGACATCCGGCAGGATCGCCAGGAACGCCAGGATCGGCCGACCCGGGAGACGTACCGCGCGACGTGCGGCGCCTGGCAACGGTGAATTGCATGTGAGTAAGGCACACTTTGTTGTGAATCGAATGTGGAGAGCACAGGGGAGGCGCCGGCGACCGTTGCAAGGCACGCAGTTAATGATCGAGTCACCTGTGCGCTTGCCGCGAGGCGAGCGCTGACGTGTTGCGTGGGACGGCCTCGGGCCTGCAGTTCGTGTTCGGCGGAGCCGATTTCGGGGAAGCCTGGGAAGCGATGGCGCAGCAGCTGGCCGAGCGTCCGAGTTTCTATCGCGCCAGCCAGGCAACGGCGGTGTTCGACGACGCGGTGCCGGACGAAGCCGGCTTTGCAGCCTTCTTGAGCGCGCTCGAGGGCTACGGCATCGAGCTGCACGGCATTTACGGCGGCGAGACCTTCTCGAGCTTCGCCGAACGTTTCGAGCTGGTGTACCTCGGCAGCCCGCCTCGCCCGAGGGTGACCAGCTTCGAGCGCAAACGCGCCGCCCGGGCCGAGCGCACCGTGAAGCTGAGCGAGACGGCGCGCTCGCTGCAGGCGGATTTCGCGGGCGCGCGGGCGGACATCGCCCAGCGCCGGGCGCGGGGCGAGGCGTCCGTCAAGAAGCCGCTGGTGGGGATCGAGCCTCCGGGCATCGCCTCCCCGGCTCGCTTCGCGGCCGAGCCTGGGACGCTCTATCATCGCGGCACGCTGCGCGGAGGGCAGGCTTTGCAGCAGCTCGGCAACATCGTCGTCGTCGGGGACGTCAACCCGGGCGCGGAACTGGTCGCCAGCGGCGACATCCTCGTCTTCGGGGCGCTGCGGGGGACGGCGCACGCCGGTGCGCAGGGCGACGCGAACGCTCGGGTCACGGCGCTCGAGCTGGCTCCGACGCAGCTGCGCATCGCCACCTTCATCGCAACCGACGACGGGAAGCGCCGCAGCACGGAAGCGGAAGTCGCGTTCGTGGCCGGCGATCGCATCGCGATCGCCCCTTTCGCGAAAGTGGGAATGAATCGATGAGTGCCCGCCGCATCGTGATCACTTCAGGCAAGGGCGGCGTCGGCAAGACGACGACGACGGCCAACCTCGGCGCGGCGCTCGCCAAGCGCGGCAAGAAGGTCGTCCTCGTCGACGCGGACATCGGCCTGCGCAATCTCGACTTGGTCCTCGGCGTCGAGAAGCGCATCGTGTTCGATCTCGTCGAAGTCGTCGAGGGGCGCTGCCAGTTGCGCCAGGCGCTGATCAAGGACAAACGCTTCGCCTCGCTCTCGCTGCTGGCGGCCGCGCAGACGCGCGAGAAGACCGCGGTCTCGGAAGAGCAGATGAGACGCGTCATCGACGAGCTCAGCGAGCTCGCCGACTACGTGATCATCGACTGCCCGGCCGGGATCGAGCACGGCTTCCGCAACGCCGTCGCAGGCGCGCGCGAGGCGATCGTCGTCACGACGCCTGAGGTCAGCTCGATCCGCGACGCCGACCGCGTCGTCGGCAAGCTCAAGGAGCGCGGCCTTTCGATCCGGCTCGTCATCAACCGGCTGCGGCCCGAGATGGTCAAGTCGGGCGAGATGATGTCGAGCGATGACGTCCGCGAGATCCTTGCGGCGGACATCCTGGGGATCATCCCCGAGGACGAAGAGGTCGTCGACACGACCAACCGGGGAGAGCCGATCGTCCTCGATTCGACGCGGCGCCTCGCTTCGATCTACAACAAGATCGCCCGCAGGCTCGACGGTGAGAAGGTGCCCTTCACCTCGCTCGAGCCGCCGGGATTCTTCGACAAGCTCTTCACGCTATGGAAGGTGGGCTAGATGATGGAAGCGCTGGACACGGCGGCGTTGCAGCCGGAAGCGGAAATTGCCGTTGAGGTTCCCGCGGCGCTCGGCCGGGCGATCGTCTTCACGAGCGGAAAGGGCGGGGTCGGCAAAACGACGACCACGGCCAACGTCGGGGCGGCGCTCGCCGCCGGCGGGAAGCGCGTGGTGCTGGTCGACGCCGACGTCGGGCTGCGCAATCTCGACGTGGTCCTCGGCCTCGAGAGCCGCGTGACGCATCATCTCCTCGACGTGCTCGAGGAGAAGGTCGAACTCGACCAAGCGTTGATTCGCGACAAGCGCTGCGAGCGGCTCTTCCTCTTGGCCGCGGCGCAGTCGCGCGAGAAGGAAGACGTCGACGGCGCCAAGATGAAAGCCCTCATCGAACGGCTGCGCGCGCAGTTCGACTTCGTGTTGATCGATTGCCCCGCCGGAATCGAGATGGGTTTCAAGAACGCCGTCATCGGCGCGCAGCACGCGGTCATCGTGTGCACGCCCGAAGTCTCGGCGGTGCGCGACGCCGATCGCGTCGTCGGCCTGCTTCCCAACGACTGGCGTCCGGAACTCATCATCAACCGCGTCAAGCTGCAGCTCGTCAAGAGGGGCAAAATGCTCTCGGTCGACGACGTGAACGGGATCCTGCACTTGCCGTTGCTGGGCGTCATCGCGGACGAGCCCGACGTGATCGTCTCGACCAACAAGGGCGAGCCGATCGCCTTCCGCACGAACTCCACGGTCGGCTCGGCCTATCGAACGATCGCCGCCAAGCTGGCCGGAAAGAACGTTCCGGCGCCGCTTCCCAGGGACGAGGGCGGCTTCTTCTCTGCGCTCGGTGCCATTTTCGGAGGGCGCTGATGTTCGATTTCTTCAAATCGCTGTTCCGTCCCGAGAAGCCCTCGAGCACGACCGCCAAGGAGCGCTTGCGTTTGGTGCTCCTCTCCGATCACATCTCGCTCTCGCCGGAGATCATCGAGTCGCTCAAAGCCGACTTGCTGGCGGTGATCTCGCGCTACGTCGAGATCGATTCGAGCAGTGCTGACGTGACCTTCGAGCACCGCGAGCACGAGATCGCGATGCTCGCGAGCGTCCCGATCAAGGGTCTGCGCGAGCGGCGCCCCGCGCCGCCGCCGGAGCGCCCCGAGCCGGAGGCCGCGGTCTTGGCGGAGGCCGTGCTCGAACCGGCGGCCGCGCCGGCCGCGCCGGCCGCGCCGGTGCTCGCCGAGGCGGAAGCGGAGCCCTCACAGACGCTCGCCTTCGCGCCGCCGGAGGGCGCCGTTGCGGCCGCCGGCAAGGCGCCGCGCCGCCGCCGCCGGCGAAAGACGGCTCGGCCGGCCGGGGTGCAGCCAAAGCTGGGCGGACAGACGTTGGGCTCGCCGGCCCAGGCCTAGCACCCGGGTCGGGATAAAACTGGGCGCATGGAGCGCCCCTGGTACCGCTCGTTCAACTGGACGATGGCCGTCACCACGGTCGTCTTGGCTGCGTGCGGCGTTCTCCTGATCCATTCGGCGACGCTGCACGATGCCGGGGCGGGGAGCGAGTGGCACAAGCAGATCGCCTACGTGGCAATCGGTGCGTCGCTCATGGCGCTCTTCGCCTGGATCGACTACCACCGTTGGCAGCGCTGGGCCCCCTATCTCTACGCGCTCAACCTCGTGCTGCTGGGGATCGTCATGCGCGGCGGGCACAGCGCGCTCGGGGCGCAGCGCTGGATCTCGCTCGGGCCGCTCGGGACCTTTCAGCCTTCCGAGCCGGCGAAGCTCATTCTGGCAATCGTCGTTGCGGCGATGCTGGCCCGCACGGCGACGATCGGCTGGCGGGAGATGGGGTTGACGGCCGCCGCGGTCGCGGTGCCGGCGCTGCTGATCCTCAAGCAGCCCGATCTCGGAACGTCCCTCGTCATCCTGGCGATCCTCAGCGCCGAGCTGTTTTTCGGCGTCTCGAAGACGATCTATTTCAGCGTGTACGCGCTCGCGACGCTGGCGCTCGGCGCGATCGTGGTCGGCACGAATCTCGTCCTCAAGCCCTTCCAGCGCGACCGGCTCCTCATCTTTCTGCATCCCAACGCCGATCCGCAGGGAGCCGGCTGGAATCTCAATCAGTCCAAGATCGCCGTGGGCAGCGGCGAGCTCTTCGGCAAAGGACTCTACCACGGGACGCAGACCCAGTTGAACTTCGTGCCCGAGCATTCGCGCGATTTCATCTTCACGGTCGTCGGTGAGGAGTTGGGCTATGTCGGCGCGCTGATGCTGATCGTGCTCTACGCTATGGTCCTCTTCGGAGCGATCCGGGCGGTCTTGGCCGCGCGGGACCGCTTCGGATTGCTGCTGGCCGTCGGCATCGTGACCATGTTCGCGTTCCACATCACGGTCAACATCGGCATGACGATCGGCATCATGCCGATCACCGGGATCCCGCTGCCGTTCATGTCGTACGGGGGCAGTGCCATCATCACCGATTTCGCAGCGATCGGCGTGCTGCTCAACATCTATGTGCAGCGCGACAAGCTGGTCTTCGAGGAAAGCGTGGCGCGCTCCGAACTCTACAAGGTGGCCCAGCGCCAGAAGAAGTCGCGCCCGGCGTCCGCGAAGGCGCGCACCGTCGGCTAGCTTGGTTGCCTGCCCCTGGCAGGTGTTCCCTGCAACTGTCGAGAGGACCTGAAGCCGGGCGGCGGGAATGACCCCGACATCCGATTTGGAATTTTTGCGCGCGCGATGCGGCGCCAGGTCGTCCCGCGTTCGCAGCATGTGCTTTCGGATCCAACTATTTTCGAGCGAGCCGTCCTCTCGAGTTCCGCGCCGCGCCATGTGCCGGCGCCTGGTGCCGACGACGTAGCGCTCGGGACGCCGCCCGGTCGCGGGCAGGCAAAACTGAAACATGCGGCGCGTATCGGCGCCGCCCCACGCGAAAGGCAACTACGTGCCAACAGAGATCCTCATTTCGAGCGACCCCTGGGAGAACCGGGTCGCAGTCCTTGAGGACGGCCAGCTCGCCGAGATCTACTTCGAGCGCGAAGAGAAGGTCATCGGTTCGATCTACAAGGGCAAAGTGATGAACGTGCTCCCAGGGATGGGAGCCAGCTTCGTCGACATCGGGCTCGGCCGTAACGCTTTCCTCTACGTCGACGACATCAACAAGACGCCGCTGAACATCGGCGACGTCGAGATCACCTCGGGGCGCTCCGGTTGGACGATCACCGAGAAGATCTCCAAGGGCGACGACGTCCTGGTCCAGATCGTCAAGGAGCCGCGCGGCCAAAAGGGCGCGCGCATCTCCACCAACATCTCGCTCCCCGGCCGCTACCTGATCCTCATGCCGACCGGCAAGTACTCGGGCGTCTCGCGCAAGATCGACAGCGCCGACGAACGCAACCGGCTCAAAGGGATCATGAAGCTGATCCGCCCCGAGGGCATGGCGACCGTCGTGCGGACGGCCGCCGCGGGCGTCAGCCAAGCGGAGCTGATCGCCGACCTCGGCGTGCTCATCCGCATGTGGCACGGCATCCTCGAGAGCTACAAGCGGGCTCCGGCGCCGTCCTTGATCCACAAGGACATGAACCTCGTCTACAAGGCGGCGCGGGATTTCATCACGCCCGAAGTCGACAAGGTCTTCATCGACAACGCCGAGGAGTTCGAGAAGGTCCGCGATTTCATGCGCTTGCTCGGCCCGCAGTATGTCGACCGCATCGAGCACTACAACAATGGCCGCTCGCTCTTCAAAGACTACAAGGTCGACGACGAAGTCCGCAAGCTGCTCCTGCCGAAGATCAACCTTCCCTCGGGCGGTTCGATCGTGATCGAGACGACCGAGGCGCTGACCGTCATCGACGTCAACAGCGGTAAGTTCACCGGCGGCAAGAACCTCGAAGACACGATCGTCAAAACGAACATCGAAGCCGCCGCTGAGATCGCGCGTCAAGTGCGGCTGCGCGACATCGGCGGCATCATCGTTTGCGATTTCATCGACATGTCGAACGAGGGGTCGCGGAGCAAAGTGATCTCGACGCTCGAGAACGGCCTGCGGAAGGATCGCACGCGCACGACGATTCAATCGTTTTCGGCGCTCGGGCTGCTCGAGTTCACGCGCAAGCGCGTCGGCAAGGATCTCTCCGCCCAATTGCGCGGGCCGTGTCCGACCTGCAGCGGGCTGGGCTCGGTCATGTCGCCGGAGTCCGTCGCGATCGGCGCCTTCCGGCAGATCCGGCGTCTCGGCCACGAGCATCTCAACGGGCACGCGGCGCACCGGCCGATCGAGGTCATCGCGGCGCCGACCGTCGGCACGCAGATCGAATACTGGTACGAAGACGAGCTGGCCGCGCTCGAAAAAGAGCTCGAGACGAAGATCGAGGTTCGCGTCGACGCGTCGCTCCATCCGGAGCGGACGCGAGTGCTGCCCCTGCCGGAAGCAGCGCAGTCCGCCGCATCGAGCGTCCGGGTCGGCGACGAACTCGAGGTCGATCTCCTCAACGTGAAGCTGCCGCTTCCGACCTCGGCTCTCGCCGTCGTGGGCGACCGTCTCGTCGAGGTCGAGAACGCGGGGAACGCGGCCGGACAGACGATCAAGATCAAGGTTCTGGACGTCGACGAAGACGGCACGATTCTGGCCGAGCCGCGAGCGCCGGTCGTCGCCGCTCCGGCCGAGGCCAAGAAGCGGCGCCGCCGCGGCGGGCGCGGCCGAAAGCGCGAGCTCACGGCGGCCGAACAGGAAGAACAGCTGCGCGAGCTGGCCGAGGAAGCCGCCAAGGGTCTGGGCGGCCGGACCGCGATCGGCATCTCTTCGGTCGCGGATGCCGAGGCCGAGGAGGCAGAGGCGCGCCAGCACGCGGCGAGCTCGCCGCCGCTGGCGACCGTCACGCCGCTCCATCCCGTCCCCGATTACGCCGCAGTCGAACCGAACGGCGAGCAGCGGGCCTATGCCAGCTACGGCGGCGAGACGGATATCCGCCGGCGCCGGCGCCGCCGCCGGCGGCGCGGCGGAGCCCGTCCCGCAGGCGAGGGCGCGCCGCTGGTCGGCGTACCGGCGCAGGGTGCAGAAATCCAACCCCCAGCTTTCGAAGACGAGGACGCACCCGGGTCCGCCGATGCGGCCGAAGGGGCGGTATCGGCGCTTGGTGAGGACGGGGCCGTCAAGCGGCGCCGGCGGCGTCGGCGCCGCCGCGGGCGCGGATCCGGTGGTGAGACGGCGGTCGCTTCAGCGGTGACGCAGCCCGGCGCGGTGCCGGAGCGCCACATCTTCCGGGTCGACGCCGAGGGGACGACGGAAGCGACGGGAGAGACCGCTCCGCCGGAGCCCGTGCGCGCGATCGCCCGAGTCGAATCGAAGGTTGGTCCGGTCGCCGTCGAGCCGCCGCCGCCCGTCCTTACGTTCCCGGACGTGCCGGCAAAGGTCGCCAAGCCTGCCCGGCGGCGGCGCACGAAGGACGAACCGCCGCTCGAAGCCACGCAGGCCGCGCTTCCGCCTCCCCCGCCGCCCGAGCAGCCCGTGGCGGCTGAGGCACCCGCGCCCAAGCGTCGAGGCCGGCCGCCGAAGGCGAAAGCCGAGGCCGCGGCCGCCCCTCCGGCCGCGAGCGTCGAGCCTCCGGCTCCACGCGGCGCTGCGCCGGCTGCGCCGAAGACGCGCGCGCGCCGCACCAAGGCGGCGGAGACGGCCGCTGCGGCCGAGCCGGCGCCGAAGCCGAAGCGGCGCACGGCCGCGACCGCTGCCAAGGCCGGTGCGAAAAAGACCTCCGCCAAGAAGACGCCGGCTCGCAAAGCGGCGACGACGACCCGTAAGAAGGCGGCGACGACTCGGACGACGCGGAAGAAGAGCTCTTCCTAGTCGCCGTGTCGAGCGCGGTCTTCGTCGACTACGACGGAACGATCACCGACGCCGACACGTTCGACGTGCTCGTGCGGCGGCTCGTCGGAGACGGCCCTTGGAACGAGATCGAGGGCCGTCTCCACCGCGGGGAGCTTTCGCTGCGCGAAGCGCTCGAGCGCGAAGCGGAACTCGTCCGCGTGAGTCTCGACGAAGCGGCGGCGTTGCTCGAGCGTGAGGTTCGTTTCGACCCGAGCTTCACTGCGTTCGTGGAGGCCTGCGAGGCGAACGGTCTGCCGGTGACGATCGTCAGTTCGGGCGTCGAACCGTTGATCCGCCGCGCGCTGGAGCGCGAAGGCCTCGAGCGTCTCACCGTGATTGCCAACGGCGTCGAGGCGCGGCCGGCAGGCTGGCGCCTCCACTTCCGCGACCCCGTCGGCAACGGTACCGACAAGGCCGCCCTCGTGTCGGCGGCACGCGTTCGGGGCGCGCGCACCATCTTCATCGGCGACGGGCGCTCGGATTACGATGCGGCGCTCGCCGCCGATCGCGCCTTCGTCAAGCGTGAAGGACACCTCGAGCGTTATCTGACGCAGCGAGGGTTCCCGTTCGAATCTTTTTCGAGCTTCGCGGAGATTACCCGAACCTTAATTCTGGCTGCTTAGCCGAGAGCACCGCGAGACGGCGCGCCAGCCACGATTGCGGACGGCGGCGCGCTTCGCGTGCGGCATAACCGTAGAAAAACGGCTGCTCCGTCATCTCCGCAAGCTCCAGTGCCACGAGCGCGGCGCGCCATTGGCTGCCGAGCTTGTCGTACGCGTCGAACGCGTTGACGAACAGGTCGACCGCCAACTGATCGCGATTTTCGGCCCGAGCCAGAGTCGCTTCGGCGATCAGCTCTTGCGCCTGCCAAAAGCGGTCCATCCCGTCGAAGTAGATAGCCGGGCATTTGGAGCGCGCCGACCGGTAGCGGTTGAGGATGGCGCGGCCTTCGTCCGCGTCGCGTTTTGCCGCCTGCTCGGCCAGTTTCACCAGAGCGACGCACGCTATTGAGAGGTCCGGCCCTGCTAACAGCTCCAGATCGGAGGCTAACTCGATCGCGTGGTTGAGCTCGTCTTCCGCGAAGAGCTCCTGACCGAGCTCGCGCGCGAGGAAAGCACGGTCGAGCACCGACTCGATTTTCCAAGCAATCGAAGGGGCGAACTCGGTGGACCGGCGGAACTCGCGAAGCGCGCCGACGTGGTCGCCGCCGAGTGCTTTCAGCCAGCCTAGGACGCGGACGATGTTGAAGTGCTGCAGCTTCATGCTGCCGGCCCATTCGATGGCCAGCGAACGCTGAGAAAGCTCCGGCGCTAACTCCGCTTCGCCCACTTCGAGAGCGACCGCCGCAAAATTGGACAGAAGCGTCGCGCTCAGCCACTGATCTTCTTGATTCTGCGCGTCCAATTCGCTCAGGGCAAGCCTCGACCAATGGAGCTGTGAGAGCAGGCCGCCTTTCGTGCGCGCCAGCATGCCGCGCAGGTCGAGGGCGCGCGCGCGCACCGTGCCCAGCGAGAGGAAATACTCGTGACCGTGGCCGAGTCGCGGCTGGGCCGGCATCACCATCAAGGCCCGCTCGAGGGCAGAGGTCGCAGCCGGAATGTCCTTGGCGTAATAGCGCAAATTGGCGTCGACGTATTCGTAGTCGGCTTCGAGTTCGGGCGAACCGCTCGAAGAGACGGCGACGCGGGCCTCCGAGAGGGACTCCTCGGCGTCGTCCGGCCGGCCGAGACGCAAATACGCCAGCGACTTCAAGAGGTGCAACTCACCTCGTGCGACGCTGGGGAGACCCTTCTTGATCTCACCGCAGGCGCTCAAAGCGACATCCACGCGTCCCAGACGCGTCGATGCCCGCGCGAGCAATGCCTGAGCGCGCGGGCCGTCGTGTCCGTTGAGCGCGGCGAGGCAGACGTCGAAGCGGCCCTTGCTATAGGCTAAGAGTGCCTCGCTAAAGTCTGAAACTCGAGGCTTTAGCTGGACCACGCGGTTTTGCACGACACCATCCTCGGGCTCGAGTTCGCGAACTCTGGTCCGGGATTTATCGGCAGTTTTGCTATCGAAACCTGCAGCCGGAACGGTCGGGCGCTCACTGATTCGGCCGGACGCCCTGGCTGGCAGGGTCGCGGTTCTGGCCCATTCTCGCGTGTAGATCGTCCGGCCGGCCCCCTGCATTTCAGAGTGCCGTAAGCCGGTGCCGCGACGGGCGGTCTACGCAGGCGAGATGGGGTTGATCCCGGCCGGTGAGATGGGGTTGATCCCGGCCGGCGAGATGGGGTTGATCCCGGCCGGCGAGATGGGGTTGATCCCGGCCGGTGAGATGGGGTTGATCCCGGCCGGCGAGATGGGGTTGATCCCGGCCGGCGAGATGGGGTTGATCCCGGCCGGCGAGATGGGGTTGATCCCAGCCGGCGAGATGGGGTTGATCCCGGCCGGCGAGATGGGGTTGATCCCAGCCGGCGAGATGGGGTTGATCCCAGCCGGCGAGATGGGGTTGATCCCAGCCGGCGAGAACAAGGCGAATAAAGCTGAAAGCAGGAGGCTTAGGCTCATTGTGGCTCGTTTGACTCCATAAGACGCTGGGAGGATTGAGGCAATGTCACTTGCTTACCTAATAAAAGGTAGGACAAGAGACCTAGACGCACTATCGGTCAATCGGCAGGCCTTTCTGCGCGATACCTCCCTTTAGTCCTAAAGACTTCTTTGCGAGTCCTTTACACTGCGCTCACACTGAAGTGCTTCACGTCCTCTCGAAGCAGGTGCTCCTGCGTTATTTCGCCGTCGCCGTATCTGTGCTGAGAAGCGACTCGACCGTGACGCCCGGTTTGCAGGGACGTTTGAGGCGGCGGTCGCGCGGCCGCCGGGCGAGCGTTCACGTCGTCGCCGCAAGGCGAACCAAGGCCGCCAGAAAACTGGCGCTAGGTCAGGGCGTCCCTAAATCTCGTAGGGCTGGCGCTGCCGCCGCCCGGACGCGCCGGCAGCGCGGCGAGGGAAAACGCCGCCTGAAGCTCTATTTGAACGGTGCTTCCAGCGGGCGCTGCTCGGCCTCGAGCTGCGCGAGGCGGCGGGCCATCCAGGACTGCGGCCGGCCGCCGGCTTCGCGCGCGGCGTAGCCGTAGAAGAACGGCTGCCCGGTCATCGCGGCCAACTCCAGGGCCGCCAGCGCCGCGCGCCAGCGGCTGCCGAGCTTGTCGAAAGCGTCGAACGCGTTGATCAGCAGATCGGTCGCCAGCTGCGTCCGGCCCTCGGCGCGGGCGACGATCCCTTCGGACATGAGTTCGCTCGCCTGCCAGCGACGGTCACCGCCGTCGAAGAGCGCTGACGGACACTTCGAGCGGGCGGCGCGATAGCGGTTGAGGATCGCGCGGCCTTCGGCTGGGTCACGCTCGGCGGCCAGCTCCGCGAGCTTGAGCAGGGCGGAGAACGACGGAAAGGGATCGCGAGTTGGAGCGGCGAGGTCGAGCTCGCCGGCGAGCTCGAGCGCATGGTTCAGCTCGTCTTCCGCGAACACGTCTTGCTTCAACTCACGCGCGAGAAGCGAACGGTCGAGCACCGCGTGCATCTTCCAGGCGCGGGACGGTGCCAACTCGGCGCTGGCGCGGAAATCGCGGAACGCGCCGAGATGATCGCCGTTGAGTGCGCTTAGCCAGCCCAGCGCTCGCATCACGAAGAAGTGCTGCAGTTTCGCGTCGTTCGACCATTCGATGGTCGACGCGCGCTGGCGCAGCTCTTCGCGCAGCGACGGGTCACCGGCGTCGGACGCTAGCACGGCAAAGTTCGAGAGCAAGGTCGCGCGCAGCCACTCGTCTTCGTGCGGGTCGGCGTCCAGCTCGGCTAAAGCCAGTTGCGCCCAGTGAAGCTGAGCTCGCAGCCCTTCCTTCGCCCTTGCCAACTGTCCGCGAAGGTCGTAGACGCTCGCCCGAACGAGCCTCAGCGAGAGGAAGTATTCCCTATCGTGGTTTTGCCAAGCTTGCGGTGCCGGGCCGACCGCGAGCGCCCGATCGACGGCGGCGGAGGCGCCTGCGAGATCATGCCGATAGAAACGCAGATGGGCCTCAACCCTCTCGTAGTCCGCTTCGATCGCTGCGGAGCAGCTCGAATACGCAAAGACGCGAGCTTGGAGGATCTCTGCTTCGGCCTCGTCCGTGCGCCCCAGACGGATCAACGCGATCGTCTTGAGGATGGAGAGTTCCGCCCGCTCGGAGATTGGTAAGCCTGGCTCAGTGGAACACAGCGCCAGGGCCGCATCCGCGCGTCCCAAGCGCGAGAGCGCCCGCACCGCGAGCGTCCGAGCCTGCGTACCGGTGTGCGCATCAAGGGCGGCAAGGCAGTCGTCATAGCGAGCGCTACGGTAAGCTGCGATCGCTACGTCAAACGGAACTGCCTTCGGCTTTAACTGAACGACTCGATTTCGCACGGCACCAATCCATGGAGGGGCGATTTGCGACGTTTTTTTAGTTATCGGCAGCTTGCTCAGGAACCTTGCATCGTGCAGGCCCGGCGCCTAGCCGTTCAGTTATGTGCTTTCGGTCACACTTTTTGAAGTAGTGCCGCGAGCCTATCGCGTCCGTCAGCCGTGACGGCCAGGAGGGCGAACCTGCTCCTGCTCAACGCCGAGATATGGCCGGCGGTCGAAAGGGGTCGAGATATGGCCGGCGGTCTAAAGGGTCGAGATATGGCCGGCGGTCTCGAGGGTCGAGATATGGCCGGCGGTCTCGAGGGTCGAGATATGGCCGGCGGTCTCGAGGGTCGAGATATGGCCGGCGGTCTCGAGGGTCGAGATATGGCCGGCGGTCTCGAGGGTCGAGATATGGCCGG